>VOFC01000859.1_pt1 | contig 236000 bp, 284 predicted proteins | sample 5384161 | NCBI WGS metagenome assembly VOFC01 (sample SAMN12384722, study PRJNA508395) | human gut metagenome | isolation source: healthy gut B | host: Homo sapiens
ACAGCAAACAAGCCAGACCCGCCGGTCTGGCTTGTTTGCAATATCAAAATAAATGTTTCCGCTGAATATACCCAAGGTGCAGCGGAGGACCTTCTGAATCAAAAACTCTCCCTTAGCTCACATATCCATCGGTCACGCTGATGATGTTGGCATTGCCTTCCAGACTTTCATACACGTTCACAACGGCATAGTGCATCTCAGCACCCGGATAAACCGTGGTTGCTTCGCACAGGATGCGGTAGTTTGTGCCTGCCACGGTCTGGGTGCTCAACAGAGCCACCGGCACATAGTCCACGCCCACAAAGCCCTCGGTGGCCTCGTTGAACGCCGCCGTGGCTTCCTCCGTCATGGCGGGGGACTCGGCTTCCTGCCAAGCGCCCACAATGCCTTCTTCATAGTCCAGATCTGTCAGGCACAGTGGATCGCCAATGTCCAGAATTTCTGCCTTGCCCAGCCAGCCGCGCTGCAGCGTGACCACCACATACTCTTCCTGTGCGCCCGGTACGACGACAGTCGCCTTGCACAGAATGCGGTACTGGGTACCGAAGCCGGTGGTGCGGCTTGCCAGCAGGGCCACGGGCGTGTAGGAAACGCCCTCCAGTCCTTCAAAGGCCTTATCGAACACTTTGCGGACTTTCTCGGTCAGTGCCGGGTCGGAAGCACGCTTCCAACTGCTGGAAATACAGTTTTCCTCAGCCACGGCAAAAACCGGTTCCACCGTCTCTGCCGAAAGTGCGTATGCCTGTACCGCACCGCCTGCCAGCAGGGAAAGGGCCATCACAACCGTCATGCAAACAGAAACCGTCTTTTTCATAGTATTGTCTCCTCTTCTTATTGTGTGTATCACTGCCGGGGTGTGCACCCGGTTTTGTCACTTCATTCTGGATACGAATGAGCCGCCCTCGGAATTGCACGGGTTTGAAATATTTTCCAAAAAAGGAAAAAAGCCTCGACCTCCTCAAGCCCTGTTATTCCGCAGGCCGCTGTGATATCACTATGACGTGGCAGGGTGAAAGGGCAGAAGTACCGGAGTTCGGTCTGCTCTTCCCGCTGCGCCGGGAGCTGACCGAGGTCTCCTATCTGGGGGTTGGCCCCGGGAGACCACCGCCGACCGCACCGCAGGCGGCTGCGCCAGCTGTCCTGTGCAGCATCATCCGGCAGGGCGCAGGAGGGGATCTCCAGTTCCCGGATGACTTCCTCTGCGGCAATGTCGCAGGCAAGGTTCCATAGGCGGTGATCCATTTCCTGCCGTTGAAAGGGATGCCCCAGAAGAAAGTGCAGGGTGACATGCAGCAGGGCGCGTGTGGGCACAGACTGCTGTGCCCGGAATGTGCGGAGCAGCGTTTCGGGGCAATAGTACAAGCGGTGGCCATCCCCGGCAAACAGGGTGTCCAGCGCAGGGACGGGGATCGGCTTCAGCTGTTCCAGAGCGGAGGATAAAAAACGCAGGTCGGCAGTCAACCGACTCTGTGCCAGCAGCAGCACCTGTGCGGCCAGTTCGTCCGCCGCAGGAACAGGAGTCTGGATGGGCTCGGGCATAAGAGAAAACTCCTTTCTGCCCCAAGGGCAGGGCGGTATCCTTCAAAAACGGCAAAACCAGCCGACACCACCCGGAGCACCGGGTGGAAGTCTGCTGGTTTGCACGCATTCCGTGGCGTGCTGCGGGTACTCCGCCCGGCAGACGTTTCGGAATCAGAATGAAGGAATGGGTGAAAAAGGAGGAAGGTGTTTCTTTTGGTGAGACCTCAGAACAGCAGCCCACAGGCTACGCAGCCCACAGCGACCATAATGGCAGATGCAACCCATGCGTAGGGGAGAGTGTGCTTCTGGTGGTCGCCCAGGTCCTGGCCGGAGCGGGCCAGTTCGTTGGAGGTGTTGGTGGTCTTTGCTTCGGTCAGACCAGTGACCTCCTGCGCGGGGATGCCTGCAAGCAGCAGGAGGTGGAAATAAAAAGGACAGCCGACTGGTGGTGCACAAACAGGTCAAAGCGCTGACGGTATTGTATCTGGTTCCCTACCAGCATTTCGGGGTGGACTTTGCGCCGTATCAGATCTTGCTGGTGATGGGCGCTGTTTTTGTTCTGCTAGCGATCCCGTTCCTCCTGTTCTATGATCGAACAGTGCTGCCCCTATGCAACAGATGCCTGCCGCGGCAGGAATGCACCTGTATGCCAACGGCTACCGCCCTGTGATGGATGCTCTGCTGCCGCTGCTGTTCTATTGCGTGCTGCCCTGTGTTGTGCTAAAATCATTTTGTATTGAGTATTCGGAAAAGGGAGCTGTGGAGCTGGCTGCCGCGTTGGGCTTTGCATGAGTCTGAAAACAACCAACAGAAAGCAGGAGATAAGATGAAACAGTATCTTTTGATCGACATCGGCGGAACCTTCATCAAGTACAGCCTGGCCGATGAACAGGCCCGGAAAATCTCTGGTGGAAAGGTTCCGACACCGCTGACGAATATAGATGACCTTCTGGCGGCCATCGAGGGCTTTGCCGCTCCCCTTCAGGGACAGTTCGTGGGCTGCGCCATCTCTATGCCGGGCCGCATCGATACCAGAAACGGCATCGCCCATACCGGTGGAATGCTCAGTGCCTTTATGTGGGAGCAGCCCTTTGCTGCGCAGGTAGAGGCACGGCTGGGCGTGCCGGTGACCATCGCCAACGATGGCAAGTGTGCCGCAGCAGCGGAGGGTTGGACCGGTGCGCTGGCCGGTGTGGAGAATGGTCTTGTGCTGGTGCTGGGCACCGGCATCGGCGGCGGCATCATCCTGAACGGGAAGGTGCTGATGGGCGCTCACGCTGCCGCAGGCGAGGTTAGCGGCCTTGTCTCGGATATTTCGAAGATGGCCGACGATGATTTCAAACTGACCTCGGTAGAGCGGTATTCCGAAGCACCCCTCTGGGCGGGAATGGCCTCGGCAAGTGGCCTGATCTTCGAGTATGCCCGGCAGAAGCATCTGCCGACGGGCAGCCCCATGCCCACCGGGGAAGAAATCTTTGCGGCTTACAATGCCGGGGAGCCGGAAGCGCAGAAGGCTCTCAAAATCTTTGCCCGGCGGGTGGCCGTTGGCATCCTGAGCCTGCAGAATGTGCTGGATGTGGAGCGCGTTGCCATTGGCGGCGGTATCAGCGCAGCGGAGGCTCTGCTGCCTGCGATTCAGGCCGAGTTGGATTGGCTGTTTGAGCGCTGCACAGTCATGCCGACGGTCAAGCCGGAGCTGGTGCGCTGCCGCTATGGCAACGATGCCAACCTGATCGGTGCCCTGAAGCTGTTCTTTGAACAGAACCCCGCCTGAACCAGAACAAAATAGGATAGGAGTAGAAACTTATGAGCGTTTTCCGTGATGATTTCCTGTGGGGCGGTGCCTGTGCAGCCAACCAGTTCGAGGGCGCATGGGACGTGGATGGCAAAGGCCCCAGTATCCCTGACCTGTGCACCAATGGCTCTCACACCAGCCCGAAATGGGTGACAACTGCTGTCCGCTCCGACCGGCTGTATCCCAGCCATGAGGCCATCGACTTCTACCACCACTACGAGGAGGACATTGCTCTCTTCGCCGAGATGGGCTTCAAGACCTTCCGCACCTCCATCAACTGGACCCGCATTTTCCCCACCGGTATGGAGACCGAGCCGAACGAGAAGGGCCTTGAATTCTATGACAAGGTCTTTGACTGCTGCAAGAAGTACGGCATCGAGCCGCTGGTCACCATCAGCCACTATGAACTGCCCTATGCGCTGGTGGAAAAATACAACGGCTGGGCCAGCCGGGAACTCATCGAGTTCTATATGAATTACTGCAAGGCTATTTTTGAGCGGTACAAGGATAAGGTCAAGTACTGGCTGACCTTCAATGAGATCAACTGCGGCACCATGCCGATGGGCGCGATCCTGGAAACAGGCACCATCCGGGGCTTTGAAGGCCCTACCGACAAGGTGCCGGACAACAAGCAGGAGCGCTTTCAGGCGCTGCATCACCAGTTTGTGGCCAGTGCAGAGGCTGTTCGGTATGCCCACGACCACTACCCTCAGTTCAAGATGGGCTGCATGATCTGCTTTATCACCAGCTACGCACTGACCTGCGACCCGGCCGACGAGATCGCCAACCAGAAGGCCATGCAGATCAGCAACTGGTTCTGCTCTGATATGCATGTCCGCGGCGAGTATCCTTCTTACATGAAGCGCTATTTTGCCGAGAATAACATCACCATCCGGCAAGAGCCGGAGGATGCTGCCATCCTGAAGGCCGGTACTGTCGATTTCTACACCTTCAGCTACTATATGTCCAACTGCATCACCACCCACAAGGATGCCGATGATGTGGGCGGCAACATCATTGCTGGTAAGAAGAATCCTTACCTGAAAGCCTCCGACTGGGGCTGGCAGATCGATCCCATTGGTCTGCGCTACACCCTCAACGCGATCTACGACCGCTACCGCATTCCCCTGATGGTGGTGGAAAACGGCCTGGGCGCTTACGACAAGAAAGATGCTGACGGAAAGATCCACGACAGCTACCGCATCGACTACCTGCGTGCCCATATCGAGCAGATGGCCGAGGCGGTCAAGGACGGCGTCGACCTGATGGGCTACACGCCCTGGGGCTGCATCGACCTTGTGTCCGCTTCCACCGGTGAGATGGCAAAGCGCTACGGTTTCATCTACGTCAACAAGTTTGACGACGGCACGGGGGATCTGAGCCGCGAAAAGAAGGACAGCTTCTACTGGTATCAGAAGGTCATTGCTACCAACGGCGAAGATTTAGGATAACAAAAACAGACCTCCGGGTGCCATGTTTGCAGTACCGGGGGTCTGTCTTTTTGAAAGAAGGAGGTCATTTATGGAAAAGGCATTTTGCTGTGCGCCGGATTTTCCGGTGGTTCAGACAAATTACGGTCCGGTGCGGGGATATCGCTTCCGGGAGATCAGCAGCTTCAAGGGCATCCCGTATGGGCGGGCGGTGCGCTTCCATGCACCCCAGCCGCCCCAGCCTTGGGCAGAGCCGCTGGACGCTTCCAGTTACGGCTGCGTCTGCCCTCTGCTGAGCATCGACAAGCCCGGCGGTGAACTGCGTGTGCCCCACCGCTACTGGGTGCAGGATGAGGACTGCCAGAACCTGAACATCTGGACCCCGGCCTGCGATGCTCAAAAGCGGCCGGTGATGGTCTGGCTCCATGGCGGCGGATTTTTTGCCGGCTCGTCCATTGAGCAGATCGCTTACGAGGGCGAAAACATGGCGCGGGTAGGGGACTGCGTGGTGGTTTCCATCAACCACCGGCTGAACATCCTGGGCTATCTCGACCTTTCGGATTTTGGGGCGGAATACGCCAATTCCGGCAACGCGGGCGGGGACGATATCATCGCCGCGCTGCGCTGGGTGCGGGATAATATTGCCGCGTTCGGCGGTGACCCCGGCAATGTGACAGTGTTCGGCCAGTCCGGCGGCGGCGCCAAGGTGACCACCCTGCTGCAGACCCCGGCAGCAGATGGCCTGTACCACAGGGCGATGATAATGAGTGGCGTGCTGGAAGGTTTGCTGAACGACAGTGTCGGCAGCGGCAGGGACTGTGTGCAGGCGCTGATGCAGGAGCTTGGTGTGCAGACAGCACAGCAGCTGGAAACTGTGCCCTACCACCAACTGGCGCAGGCTTACCGGAACGTCAGCCCGGCTCTGAAAGCAAAAGGCGCGAACGTGGGCCAAAGTCCCCACCCGAACCGCTTCTATCTTGGAGATCCGCTCAATAACGGCAGTGGGTTTCGGCCCGAGACCGCAGACATCCCGGTGCTGATCGGTACGGTTTATTCGGAATTCTACGGTTTCTTTGATGGACTGAAAGGAGTCGGCCCGGAGGAAGCAGTGGGTCTGTCTGCCGCAGAGACCCTGCGGGAGCAGTTCCGCACTGCCTACCCGCACCGCCCGGAGGAAGACCTGCTGCTGGCAGATACCAGCTTCCGCGCCCCCACGATCAAATATGTCCGGGAGCGTGCCAAGGCGGGCGGAAAGGTGTACAGTTATCTGTTTGATCAGGACTTCCCTCTGATGGGAAAAAAGCACCCCGTGGCACTGTGCGGATATCCCATTTGTGTTCCACAACACAGAGCTTGTACCAGTGTGTGCCTTTGAGGGAGCAAAGCAGCTGGAAGCGGAAATTTTTGGCGCTGTGATGCAGTTTGCCCGTACCGGTGCGCCGGGCTGGGCTGCCAGTACGGAGGATGTGGAACAGACCATGCTTTTCGGCCCCCAAAGCTGTCTGGTGCAGAACCACGATCACGCACTGATCGAAGCATTGGCACCCTTCACAGATTTACGGATGAAAAAAGCGACCCGGGCAGGCGGACAGATTCAGCATTAAAAAGCGCCGTTCAATACGCGGGAATTCCGGGAAACAGAAAGCAGAACAGGCATCCTGCGTTACCGTTTGGCGGTATCGGGCAGGATGCCTGTTCTGCTATGATGGCACGCCAAAGTCGCGGGCGATGCCGCCCCGGCCAGCAGTGCGCCGGCTGCCGTCAGCATGGCTTCCTCTGTGGAGGAGGTCAGTGCCATGGATGGTTACGACTACCTCAATGATTATATCGGTCTGCATTCTATAATTGCCACTTGACCCAACCCGTGGTATAATGAAAGAATCGAATACTATGGGAACAAAGGACAGGGGTCAGAACAGAAAATGGCAAAACGAAAGCGAAAAACAACTGCAAAGCGCGCGTCTGCACGCAGAAAAAGCCGGGCCGAGGAGCGGATGCCGGCAGGGCTGGGTACCCTGTTCGTGGGCCTGCTGCTGATCGTGCTGGCTTTTGTGGAGGGGGACTCGGTCTGGAAAAGCGCCCACCAGCTGCTGTTTGGTCTGTTCGGCTGCGGCAGCTTTGTGCTGGGGGCGGCGGTGTGCTACCTGGCCATCCTCTACACCCGGGGGCAGGACCTGCTGATGCAGGTGTTCAAGCTGCTGCTGGGGCTGATCTTTGCCAGCGGCACGGTCATCGTGTTTTCGGATATCTCCGCCGACTTGACCGCTGCCCAGATGATCGCTGCCTGCTACCAGAACGGCGCAAACGCCTGGCTGGGCGGCGGCGTGCTGGGCACTCTGCTGGGCGGCAACCTGCTCCTGCTCTGCGGGCGGCCTGCGGCCAATCTGGTCATGGCGGTGCTGGCCCTGTGCGCCAGCCTGTATATTTTTGATATCACCCCTGCCGAGTGCTGGCAGTGGCTCTGCAATGTGGGCGGAGGTGTGCATGAAAAAGGCGTGGCGGTCTATGAGCAGAACGCCGCCCGCCGTGCTGAGCGCCTTGCGGCCCGGCAGGCGGAAGAGGAGTACTGCGCCGAGGCACCTGCGGACGATTACGATGATAATTTCGATGAGGAAGACGTGCCCGGCGGCATTCCGGTGCCCGGGTGGCTGTCCGGCGTGTTCAGCTGGGGCCACAAGGTGACCAAGGAGATGGAAGGCGAAGCGGAACCTGCTCCCGTGGACGATTCTCTGGGCTACGAGCCGCCTGCGCCGGTGGAGCCGGAACCGGCTCCCGCCCAGCCTGCCCCAGCCTTTGAGCCGGTCAAGGTGACCTCCAACCATCCCCGCGCGGCGTTTGATATTGATCTTGGGCCGGATACCTCTGTTTCCGAGGGCGGAAGCGAGCCCATTGAGCCCATCATCATCGGGCCGGGCGGCACCTTTGGGCAGGACCCGCTCCAAAAGGCCCCGCCCCGGGCCATCGTCAAACCGGTGGTGCCGGATGCCGTGGAGACTGCCGCCGAGGATTTCTTCGCGCCCGCCGGATCGCCTGCTCCGGCCCCTGTGGTGAATCCCACCGTGCCGCCTGCGGCCCCGGAAGCCCCGGCCCCCCTGCGGCTGCACCGGCAGAGCCCGTGCAGCCTGAGATGCCGGTGTTCCAGACCCCCACCCTGCCCACTAGACGAGCCGGTGGTGCCGGTGCGGGTCAGCGCGGAAAACGCGGTGGCCATGCGCAGTGAACCGGACGAGGACGGCTGGATCAGCATTACCAGCGAACCGGTGGAGGAAAAAGACCTGAACACGCTGGTGGCGGCCGCCATGGAAAAACCCGCCGCAGGCGAGCAGGCTGCCGCCACCGCCCCGGCCGAGGAGCCGGAGGTGGTGGAGACCTTCCAGTATCAGTACCCCAGCATCGAGCTGTTTGAAAAGTCTGCCGAGGAGGGGGACCCCGGTGCCCAGGACGAGCTGAAGGCCAACGCCCAGAAGCTGGTGGACACGCTGGAAAGCTTCGGTGTGCGCACCCGGGTGCTGGATATCTCGCGGGGACCCTCCGTTACCCGGTATGAGGTCCAGCCCATGGCGGGCGTCAAGATCAGCCGCATCACCTCGCTGGCCGATGACATCGCCCTGAACCTGGCTGTGGCGGATGTGCGCATGGAGGCCCCCATCCCCGGCAAGCCTGCCGTGGGCATCGAGGTGCCCAACCACAAAAAGACCCCCGTTTTTATCCGCAGTGTCTTTGAAAGCCAGGCCTTCCTGCGGATGACTTCGCCCTTGGGCGTGGCGCTGGGCAAGGACATTGCCGGTGTGGCGCAGGTGGCAGACCTGTGCAAGATGCCCCACCTGCTCATCGCGGGCAGCACCGGCAGTGGCAAATCTGTCTGCGTGAACAGCATCATCATCAGCATTCTGTTCCGCTCCAGCCCCGAGGACGTGAAGCTGATGCTCATCGACCCCAAGGTGGTGGAGCTGGCGGAGTACAACGGCATCCCGCATCTGCTGATGCCGGTCATCACCGAGCCGAACAAAAAGGCGGCGGGTGCATTGAGCAGCGCGGTGCAGGAGATGGAGCGCCGCTACCACCTGTTTGCGGAAAACAATGTCCGTGACATCAAATCCTTCAACAAGCTGGCGGCCACCGATCCCATGCTGGAAAAGATGCCCTATATCGCCATCATCATCGACGAGCTGGCCGATCTGATGATGGTCGTGGGCAAGGACGTGGAGGATTCCATCTGCCGCATTGCCCAGAAGGCCCGTGCCGCCGGAATGCACCTCATCGTTGCCACCCAGCGCCCCAGCGTGGATGTCATCACCGGCCTGATCAAGGCCAACATCCCCAGCCGCATTGCCTTTGCCGTGTCCAGCCAGGTGGACAGCCGCACCATTCTGGATGGTGCCGGTGCCGAAAAGCTGCTGGGCCAGGGCGATATGCTCTTTATGCCTGTGGGCGCGCCCAAGCCGGTGCGTATCCAGGGCACCTTTGTGCGGGATGAGGAGATCAGCCGCGTGCTGGACTTCATCAAGAAGAGCGCCACTGTCCAGTACGACGAGGCCATGATCGAAGCCATGGAAAAGCACGCCATTCAGGATGGCAAGAAGGGCGCATCCTCTGCAGATGCGGATGAGGAGACCGGCAGCGACCCGATGCTCAAGCAGGCCGTTGAGGTGGTCATCGATGCCGGGCAGGCATCCACCAGCCTGCTGCAGCGCCGCTGCAAGCTGGGCTACGCCCGCGCCGCCCGCATCATGGACGAAATGGAACAGAAGGGCATCATCGGCCCCTATGAAGGGGCCAAGCCCCGGGCGGTCCTCATCAGCCGCCAGCAGTGGCTGGAAATGCAGATGAATCAGCCGGAGGAATAAGAACACAAGCAACAATTCTCTTGGCTCCCTGTCAGGGGAACAGACAGAGAGGTTTAACCAGTGAGGAACACTATGGACAACTCTTCCCCGATCTACACCGAATTTCTCCCCATCAGCCGGGCGGACATGGAAGCCCGGGGGTGGGACCAGCTGGACTTTGTGGTGGTGGGCGGCGATGCCTACGTTGACCACCCCAGCTTTGGCACCGCCATCATCAGCCGCCTGCTGGAGGCCGAGGGCTATAAGGTCGGCGTGCTGGCCCAGCCCCGTTATTCCGACTGCGAGGACTTCAAGCGGTTCGGCAGGCCGAAGTACGGCTTTTTCATCGGCGGCGGCAACGTGGACAGCATGGTGAGCCACTACTCCGTGGCAAAAATTCCGCGTGCCGAGGACGAATACTCTCCCGGCGGCATCGGCGGCGCGCGGCCTGACCGCAGCGCCACCGTTTACACCAGGCTGGCCAAGGAGGCCTACCCCGACCTGCCTGTAATCCTGGGCGGTCTGGAGGCTTCTCTGCGCCGGTTTGCCCACTACGATTACTGGCTGGACACCGTTCTGCCCAGCATTGCGGAGGACTCAGGAGCCGATCTCATCAGCTTTGGCATGGGCGAGCACCAGACCGTGGAGATCGCCCGGCGGCTGGCGGCAGGGGAACCGGTGGAGTCCATCACCGATGTGGACGGCACCTGCTACCTGACCGACTTCGACCACCTGCCTGAAAAGTATGTGGAGTGCGCCGGTTTCCGGAAAGTGGCCTCCGATAAGGTGGCCTACGCCAAAGCCTGCCGCATCCAGATGGACAATCAGGATGTGGTCAGCGGCCAGATCATTGTCCAGAAGCAGAGTGAAAAGTACCTTGTGCAGAACATCCCGGCAAAGCCGCTGGTGCGCTGGGAGCTGGACAAGGTCTATGCCCTGCCCTACACCCGCCGGTATCACCCCATCTATGAGGCCATGGGCGGCGTGCCCGCCATCCGGGAGGTACAGTTCTCCATCATCCAGAACCGCGGCTGCTTCGGCGGCTGCAACTTCTGCGCCATTGCCCTGCACCAGGGCCGGCGGGTGACCAGCCGCAGCGCGGACAGCATCGTGGAGGAAGCCGAGCGCATGACCCACGAGCCGGATTTCAAGGGCTACATCCACGATGTCGGCGGTCCCACGGCCAACTTCCGGTTCCCATCCTGCCGCGAGCAGATGCTGCGGGGCATGTGCAATGGCGGCAAGCACTGCCTGGCCCCCACCACCTGTTCCCACATGATCGTGGACCACAGCGATTATCTCAAGATCCTGCGCCGGGTGCGGGAGCTGCCGGGTGTGAGAAAGTGTTCATCCGCAGCGGCATCCGTTTTGATTACCTCATGGCCGACCCGGACGACACCTTCTTCAAGGAGCTGGTGGAATACCACGTCTCCGGCCAGCTGAAGGTGGCCCCGGAGCACTGCGCGCCCAATACCCTGGCCTACATGGGCAAGCCGCCCATCGAGACCTTCAACAAGTTCAAGGATAAGTTCTACGAGCTGAGCAAGAAGGCGGGCAAAAAGCAGTACCTCGTGCCCTACCTGATGTCCAGCCACCCGGGCAGCACCCTGAACGATGCCGTCTATCTGGCCGAGTATCTCTACAAAAACCACATGCGCCCCGAGCAGGTGCAGGATTTCTATCCCACCCCCGGCACGGTGAGCACCTGCATGTTCTACACCGGCCTTGACCCCTACACCCTCAAGCCTGTGTTCGTGGAAAAGACTGCGGAGGGAAAAGCGCTCCAGCGCGCCCTGCTCCAGTATTACGAGCCCCGCAATGCCGAAAAGGTCATCAAAGCGCTGAAAATGACCCACAGGGAGGACCTGATCCCGCTGCTGGTGCCCGCCGAGGGCCGCCGGGCGGTGCAGCGCTCTGCCCGCCGGGCCGAGAGCGCCGAGGTGACCATCCACAACGACGGCACCTATACCGTCCGCTCCAACAAGGGCAGGGGAGGCAGGAATCAGAGCCGCGGAACCGCCCCGGCCCGCACCGCAGGCGGCCGCCAGCCCAGCCCCGGCGCACGCTTTGCGCCCAACGGCACGGCACCCCGTAAGCCGAAGAATGATCAACAGAAAGAGAATACAGCGTGGAAAACTTCAAAAAAGAAAAAGTAAGCTTTTGGCGGCGCATTGCCGCTCTGGCCCTGGCGGCGGCGCTGGCCCTTGGCCTTGCCGCCTGTGATGCCGCGGCCGTGGTGCCGGGCAGCAGCACCCCTACGGTCAGCACTGCCCAGCCTGCCGGAGATGGCCAGACCGCCAACTTCGAGATGCACTTCCTCGATGTGGGGCAGGCCCTGAGCGTGCTGGTGGAATGTGACGGCCAGTATATGCTCTACGACGGCGGCAACGTGGACGACGGCAGCTATGTCGTCTCTTACCTGCAGAATCTCGGTGTGGAGGAGCTGCAGTATGTCTTCTGCTCCCACGCCCACGAGGACCATGTGGGCGGCCTGTCCGCTGCGCTGGCCTATTTTCCCGGCAGACCATGTATACAGCCCCGTGACGGAAGCCTCCACCAAGTGCTTTCAGGATTTCGTCAAGTACACCCAGCAGCAGGGCCTGCAGGTGGAGGTGCCCGCCGTGGGCACCACCTGGCCCCTGGGCAGCGCTAGCGTGACCATGCTGGGCCCTGTGGCGCAGTATGACAACACCAACGATACCTCCATCGTTCTGCGGGTGGACTACGGCTCCACCAGCTTCCTGCTCACCGGCGATATGGAAGCCGATGCGGAGCGGGACCTTGTGAACAGCGGCGCGAACCTGAAGGCAGATGTTCTGCAGGTGGGCCACCACGGCTCCAGCACCAGCACGAGCTACATCTTCCTGAACGCCGTCCTGCCCGAGATGGGCATCATCTCCTGTGGTGTGAACAACAAGTACGGCCACCCCCACGAGGAGACCCTGAGCATCCTGCGGGATGCGGGCGTGGATGTTTACCGTACGGACCTGCTGGGGGCCATCGTAATCGGTTCCGATGGACAGAACTATACCATTCGCACCGAGAAAACGGCCACCGATGCCGAGCTCAACCCCACCGACCCGGCGGCATCGTCCACCGCGCAGCAGGGGTATATCGGCAACGTGAACAGCAAAAAGTTCCACCTGCCCAGCTGTGCCAATCTCCCTGCGGAGAAGAACCAGATTCTCTTCTCCAGCTACGAGGAGGCCATTGCGGCAGGGTACAGCCCGTGCTCGAGCTGCATCAAGTAAAACGCATATCAAATAAGCAGCGCCCTGCCGATTTCCCCTGGCAGGGCGCTGCAGTTTTCTGGGATCATTTTTTTCGCTTCTTGAAATCGACCGGCAGCGTTGTCCACCGCTTCCGGAAGAGATACGCCGCATCCTTGGGCTGGCGCTGGCGGGTAAAAATAGCCTTTTTTGTTGCCGTCCGCCCGCAGGATGCCCTCGGTGGTCTGGAAATCGGCAAAATTCCACACCAGCTCACCCTGTACGAAATCGTAGTGGTCGAATACGGCGTGGGTCATCTCCAGATATTCATTCTGGTACTCGGCACTCCACATCACGCTGGGGAGCTTGTGCGCACCGCTCAGGTTGTCGGTGCCGTACTCAGTGAAGATGAGCGGGCGGCCATGCAGGACTTTTGCCCAGCCGTCCATCTCATGGTGGAAGGCGGCTTCGGCATCCGCCAGCCCGGCCCCGCCCAGTACATACCAGCCGTAGTAGCGGTTCAGGCTGATGAAATCAGCAAACTGCTGGCCCTTGCTGGTATCGGGCAGGCTGGTCATCAGGACCGTATAAGTACGGGGGCGCTTCTGGGGGTCAAGGCGGCGGGCCAGCTCGAACAGGGGCTTGAAGTATTCCTCGGTGCCCGCGCTGGTGCACTGAGGCTCGTTGAGCATGCTCCATGCGATGACCGAGGCGTGGTTCTTGTCGCGGGCGATCATATCGGTCAGGGCAGCCTTGTGGTTCTTGAGCAGCGCAGGCGTGGTCTCCTTCTCAAAAAAGCCCTGCTGCCTGCCGTTGCCCTGATTGGCGGCCAGGAAGTTGGCTGTGCTCTGCATAAAGCCCACGGCAGGCACTTCGTCAATGATGAAAAAGCCCTCTTCGTCTGCCATCTGGTACAGTTCTTCGGCATAGGGGTAGTGGCTGGTGCGGAAGCAGTTTGCGCCGATCCACTTCATCAGCTCGTAATCGCGCTTGACGGTAGCCAGATCAAGGCCGCGGCCGCGGATGTCGGCATCCTCGTGCCGGCCGAAGCCCCGCAGATAGACCGGGCTGCCGTTGAGCAGGAAACGCCCGTGCCGGATCTCAAAGGTGCGGATGCCGATCCGGTCCAGATACTCGTCCACCACCGCGCTGCCCTCGTGGATGCGGATGACCAGATCGTAGAGATAGGCGGCGTGGACATTCCACAGCTTGGCGTTTTTGACCACCAGCGTGCCGGTGGTGCCGGAGCTTTCGGCCACCCGGGTGGTGCCGTCGTAAAGCTCCACAGTCACGGGGTGAGGGCCGTTGGTGGATACGGTATAGTCGATCTCGGCCCCGGTCTCGGTCAGGCGGTATCGGGTGGAATAGTCCAGCACCCGCTCCTTGGGCAGGGCCATCAGCCAGACGGGCCGGTGGATGCCGGCGTAGTTGTAAAAATCAAAGTAGGGTGCGGCGATCTTTCTGCCATCCGCAAGGGTGCGTGTGGTGCCTGCGGGCAGCATCGTTTCGCTGAGCTCGTTATTCGCCAGAACACTGAGCTTGTTGAACTGGTTGTAGCGCACGATGTTGGTCACAGTGGCATCAAAGGGCAGGAAGCCGCCCTCGTGCTGGGCCACCTCCACGCATTGACGAAGACCCGGGCCCGGTGGGTGACCGAGCCAAACCGGAGAACGATGTCCCAGCCGCTCCATTCCGCAGGGACAAAAAAGCTGGTCTCGTACCAGAAATCACCGCAGTATTCGCGGGAGGCCCTGTCGGTGAACAGGTCGCAGAAGGAGGCAGGCACCGGCATGGAAAGAGAGGAGGGCAGGTCCAGCGCCCATCCGGCCTCCACACCCTTGCTCTCGGGGTCGAAGCTGAAACGCCACATCCCGTCCAAGCCGATAAGACGGCGGGTGGTGGTAGCGCGGGGATACAGCAGGGAGCGGTTCATCAGGATGACCTCACATTCATCAGCCCGGCGGCATTTTGCGTGCCACAGGGGCGTTTATTGTCTTTTGTACCCAGTATGACAGAAATTTTATAAAAGGGATAGAAAGATTTTTGAATAAATCCAGACTTTTTTCAGGAGAACAGGCGCTGCTCTGGGCAGAATACCTATTATCTCCGGCTTGGTTTAAAAACTTCCGTAAAGAGTGCCACAAAAAGTGAATGCTGGGAAAAAGAGGAAAAAACAGAATGTGAACGAACTGTGAAAATGTACAAAAACAATACCTTAAAATTGTACGAATTCACCTAAAAAATATTCTAACATTTTTTGATAAAAGTTTGTCATAATATTGGAGTACAAACTTGGATACAGCAGAAGAGACGCTGTACCGTTTGAATTGACCACCGAAGGAGAATACAATGGCAAATGAAATGCAAAAGACCACCCCGTTTGGGATGCGGGACAAGGTCGGCTATATGTTCGGCGATTTCGCCAACGATTTTACTTTTATCCTGTCGTCCAGCTTCCTGATGAAGTTCTATACCGACGTGATGGGCGTGAGCGCCGGTGTTGTGGGCATGATCATGATGATCGCCCGCTTTGTGGATGCCTTCACCGATGTGACCATGGGCCAGATCGTGGACCGCTCCAAGCCCACCAAGGACGGCAATTCCGCCCCTGGCTCAAGCGGATGTGCGGCCCGGTGGCCATCGCATCCTTCCTGATCTATCAGGCCGGTCTGGCCGGGATGCCCTACGGCTTCAAGGTGGTCTGGCTGTTCGTGACCTATATCCTGTGGGGCTCTATCTTCTACACCTCCGTCAACATCCCTTACGGCTCCATGGCTTCCGCCATCTCTGCTGACCCCAAGGACCGCGCAGAGCTGTCCACCTGGCGTACCATCGGCAGCACCCTGGCCAGCCTTGTGATTGGCGTTGGCACCCCCATGGTGGCTTACGTCACCGTCAATGGTCAGACGGTCCTCTCCGGCAGCCGCATGACCATCATTGCAGGCGTTTTCTCTGTCTGCGCCATCCTCTGCTACCTGCTCTGCTTTAACCTGGTGCGTGAGCGTGTGGATGTGCCCGCCAACAACAGCAAGATGGACATTGGCAAGATGCTCAAGAGCGTGTTCACCAACCGTGCCCTGCTGGGCATCATTGCTGCCGCCCTCTTCCTGCTGCTGGCCATGCTGACCATGCAGGGTATGGCAGGCTATGTGTTCCCCAACTTCTACGGCAGTGCCGCCGCCCAGTCTACCGCTTCTCTGCTGAGCAGCGTGCTGATCCTGCTCGTCTGCGCACCCTTTGCCTCCAAGCTGGCCAGCCGGTTCGGTAAAAAAGAGCTGGCCACTGTATCCTGCATCGTGGCCACGGTGCTGGAGGTCATCTGCTTTGTTCTCAAGCCCACCAATGTCTGGGTCTATGTCGGCTTCTTCTGCGCCGCCTTCATCTGCCTGGGCTTCTTCAACACCATCATCTGGGCAATGATCACCGATGTCATTGATGATTCCGAGGTCCGCAACGGTATCCGTGAGGACGGCACCATCTACTCCGTCTACTCCTTCGCCCGCAAGCTGGGTCAGGCGTTCTCTTCCGGCCTGACCGGCGGCCTGCTGACCATGATCGGTTACAGCGCTGCCACTGCCTTTGACCCGGAGGTCACCATGGGCATCTTCAACATCTCCTGTATTGCCCCCGCCATCGGCTTCGTGGCCGTGGCCCTGAGCCTGTTCTTCGTCTACCCCCTGACCAAACAGAAGGTGGAGGAGAACGTGGCCGCACTGGCACAGCGCCATAATAAGTAAGGAAACGGATCAAGCCGCCCACGGGAAATTCCTGTGGGCGGCTTGTTTCTGCTTCAAAATTGATGTATACTAATATATCAGGAATGACACAATGGCACGAGCGGAACAACAGGAAAAAGGAGCGGTGTACGATGCGGGTGGATCCTTTGCAGATACTTACAAAGCTGGCAGCGGTGCAGAATATCCCGACCCGGCGGGTCACCCCGCCTTTCGAGGGTCTGGAAGAGTTTGACTACGGCCTGCGGCGCTCGCTGGACCCCCAGTTCGACTGGCAGGAGTTCGGCCGCCTGCTGCTGGAGAGTACCCCGGAACAGACCCTGCTCTTTGTCGAGGGGACCTTTGAGCTGCACTTTGCCCTGTTCCGCATCCCCGATGAAAAAAACACGGTCTTTCTCATTGGACCCTGGACGGTGGCCCCCGCACCCCGAGCGCCCGCAAATGGGTCAGGCGCTATCTGGGGGAAGCCGGAGAGGCCGCTGTGCAGGAGTACTACAACGGCGTGAAGATCCTGGAGGCCAGTGATTTCTATGGAGCTTTGCGGGTTGTGGTGGATACGATGTTCGGCTGCACTGTCCCGGTGCAGGAGCTGAAGGAGTTCCTGCCTTTCCGGTTCCACCCGGATACCCGCTATTTCCACGAGCCGGAGTTCCAGAAGGAGATCCCGGTCACCATGCTGGAGCAGCGGTATGAATCGGAGAACCGCATTCTGGACGCGGTGGCCCGGGGCGATGAGGAAGCCGCCATCGAGGCCATGCACCAGCACTCCCGCTTTACCTACGGCGGCCGGTTCGAGGGGACACTCTACCAGCAGAAGAACCGGATGATCGTCTTCAACACCCTGCTGCGTAAGGCCATTGAACCCAGCAAGGTGCATCCCTATTATATTGATGCCATTTCCAGCAAGTACAGCCGCATCATTGAGGAAGCCAACGAGGTGCCCAACGAGATGATGTGGCAGATGACGCGGGATTACTGTGCCTATGTCCGCCGCTACTCGCTGAAGGAGTATTCTCCCGCCGTCCAGAAGGTGATGAACTACGTCAACCTGAACGTCTCGGAGCTGCTGACCCTGAAGAGCCTGGCCGCCATGTGCTTCATCAGCCCGTCCTATCTGTCGGCATTGTTCAAGCAGGAGACCGGCAGCACTCTGATCGATTATATCAACACCCAGCGCGTCAACCGCGCGGCCCAGCTGCTGGTGCAGAACAACCACACCATTGCCGCTGTGGCCGAGGAAGTGGGCATTCTGGATGTGAATTATTTTACAAAGATCTTCAAAAAGACGCTGGGAGTCACCCCCACCCGCTACCGCCGCGAACACAAAGAAAAGTGAAAAATGAAAAAAATGCCCGGTTTTTCCCGGAAATGTACGTTTTGTGCAAAACTCCCGGGAAAAAACGGGCATTTTCTGTACAGAGAAATTTGTTGCATGAACAGAACGATGTTGTAACCATTTTGAAAGGATTTATGGATTTTTGGCATGGAATTTGGATGTATGTTGCATTTTCGACTGATTTTGTACTTGATAGCAAAAAGAATGTTGTACACAACAATATCAACTGTGAAGAATGCACAAAGAAATGACCGGAATCTTGTGAACTTGTCCCATTGCGAATGATTTTCCAGACGGTTATAATACAAACAGAAACCATGGAACATACATGTAAGTATATTCCATGAGATGCTGTGATATGCGAATGAAGGAGAACAAGATTATGAAAATGATTTCCCGTCGTGACTTTATGAAGGCTTCTGCTGTTGTGGGTGCTGCTGGCGTTCTGACCGCCTGCGGCGGCTCCTCCAGCTCCACTGCTGCTTCCTCTACCGCCGCTTCTTCTGCAGCTGCTTCTGCAGCTGCTTCTGGGGCGCAACCGGCAGCGCAAACGTCGGTGTCTGCATCTATCAGTTTGCTGATAACTTTATGACCCTGTACCGCACCGACCTGGAAGAGTACCTGAAGGATAAGGGCTACGCCGTGACCATCGTTGATGGCAAGAACGACCAGAACACCCAGACCGAGCAGATCAACACCTTCCTGCAGCAGGGCGTTGACGTTTTGATCATCAACCCTGTTCAGACCACTTCTGCACAGACCATCGTGGATACCATTTCTCCCTCCGGCACTCCCATCGTCTTCATCAACCGTGAGCCCGAGAAGGCTGTTCTGGATTCCTACGCAGGCAAGTGCTGCTACGTTGGCGCTGACGCACGTCAGTCCGGTACTTACCAGGGCGAGCTGATCCTGGAGACCGAGACCCAGGGCGATATCAACGGCGACGGCAAGATCACTTACATCATGTGCAAGGGCGACCCCGAGAACATCGATGCTCAGTACCGCACCGAGTACTCCATCAAGGCTCTGACCGATGCCGACAAGGAAGTGGAGTGCCTGTACGAGTACCTGGACAACTGGGATCAGACCACCGCACAGCAGGACGTTGCAAACGCTCTGGCACAGTACGGCGAGAAGATCGAAGTTGTGTTCTGCAACAACGACGCAATGGCTCTGGGCGCTCTGCAGTCCATTGAGCAGGCTGGCCGTACCGTTGGCAAGGACATCTACCTGGTCGGTGTTGACGCACTGAAAGAGGCTGTCCAGAACGTTGTTGACGGCAAGATGACCGGTACCGTTCTGAACGACGATGTGGGCCAGGCTACCAAGGCTGCCGAGGCTACTCAGCTGTTTGTTGAGGGCAAGGACGTTGAGGAGTACTACTGGGTCGATTACGTCAAGGTCACCGCCGAGAACGCAGCACAGTACCTCTAATTCCTGTAGCACAAAACTCACGTTTGCAAGGTACGCAGTGAGTCCTATGGCTTGGTAAAAGCTTAAAAGCGCGTGCGTGCGAGATTTCTCTCGGGCGCACGCGCCTTCTTTTGGAAAGGACGCACCGCGCGGCCTGCAAATTGCAAGATAAGGAGGCTCTGCGGAATGTCAGAATACCGTCTGGTAATGAAAGGCGTGGTCAAGACCTTCCCCGGCGTAAAAGCGCTGGACCACGCGCAGTTGGAGCTCCGCCCCGGCAAAGTTATGGCCCTGATGGGCGAAAACGGTGCCGGTAAGTCCACCCTGATGAAGTGCATGTTCGGCATTTACAAGATGGACGAGGGCGAGATCGAATACGAGGGAGAAAAGGTCGTTATTGCGAACCCGTTGGATGCACTGGGCCGCGGCATTGCCATGGTGCATCAGGAGCTGCAGCCCATCCCGGCCCGTACCGTGGCTGAGAATATCTGGCTGGGCCGCTACCCCACCAAAAAAAGATTGGCCCCATCACCATTGTGGACCACAGTAAAATGTATGCCGATACCGATGCACTGCTGAAGAAGCTGAAGCTGCAGATCAATTCCCACGCAAAGCTGGGCAGCCTGAGCATTGCCCAGATGCAGATGGTGGAAATTGCAAAGGCTGTTTCCGCAAACTGCAAGGTGCTGATCCTGGACGAGCCCACCTCCTCCCTGACCGCCAACGAAGTGGAATCGCTGTTCCGCATCATGCGTGAGCTGAAGGAGCAGGGCGTTGCACTGGTCTACATCAGCCACAAGATGGATGAGATCAAGGTCATTGCTGACGAAGTGACCATCATGCGTGACGGCCATTACATCGGCAAGTGGGACGTTGCCAACATGACCAAGGAGCAGATCATCGCCAAGATGGTCGGCCGTGAGCTGTCCAATCTGTTCCCGCCGCTGGAGAACCACCCCTCCGAGGAAGTGATGATGAAGGTGGAGGACTTCACCTCCATCCATCCGCGCTCCTTCCGCCATTGCAGCTTTGAGCTGAAAAAGGGCGAGATCCTGGGCGTAGCTGGTCTGGTGGGCGCACAGCGCACCGAGCTGATGGAGGGCATCTTTGGTCTGCGTGCACACACCTCCGGCAGGGTGTGGATCAAGGGCGAAGAGGTCAACATCAAGCAGCCCCGCGATGCCATCCGGAAGAGCGTGGCTCTGCTGACCGAGGACCGCCGCGCCACCGGCATCATGGGTGTGCTGAGCGTGGCCGACAACATCTCCATTGCATCGCTGGACGCTCTGCGCAAGGGCCCCATCATGCTGGATGACAAGAAGATTTTGGATCTGGTGGCGACCAATAAGGAAAAGATGGCCATCAAGGTGCCCAGCCCCAAGACCCAGATCAAGAGCCTGTCCGGCGGCAACCAGCAGAAAGTGCTGATCGCCCGGTGGCTGGCCAATAACCCGGATGTGCTGATCCTGGATGAGCCCACCCGCGGCATCGATGTTGGTGCAAAGTACGAGATCTACTGCATCATTGCCGATCTGGCCAAGCAGGGCAAGAGCATCATTATGATCTCCTCTGAAATGAGCGAGATCATTGGCATGTCCAACCGCGTCATGGTCATGTGCGATGGCCGCATCACCGGCTTCATCGACGGCAAGGACGCGACCCAGGAGAACATCATGGAGCTGGCTACCCAGTTTGAGACCGCGCCCGAAACGGCAGCGGCCAATCAGTAAACAAGGAGGCTGTCTATTGTGGAAGCTACCAAGAAATTAACGGGTAAATCCGTAAAGAAATGGCTGGGCAACAACGCCATTATCGTTCTGATGCTGCTCGTCTCTCTGTTCGTCGGCATCATTCACCCGAACTTTTTTGCACCTGCAAACCTGATCAACCTGTTCAAGAACGTGTCCATCCGCTACATCATCGCGCTGGGCATCTCCGGCTGTCTGATCACCACCGGCAACGACCTGTCCGCAGGCCGTCTGGCTGGTTTTGCCGCCTGCCTGGCCTGCATCTTTGCGCAGACCGAGGGCGCTGCCGGTAAGTTCTACCCCAACATGCCCACTCTGCCCACCCCTGTGGTGTTCATTCTGGTCATTGCCATCTGCGCCATCGTGGGTCTGTGCAAACGGTGGTCGTTTCTTACCTGAAGGTCCAGCCCTTTATCGCTACCCTGGGTATGCAGCAGGTCGTCTATGGTATCTGCCTGGTCTACACCGGCGGTACCCCCATCGGCTCCCTGAACAAGAATTTCACCTCTCTGGCCTCCAACACCATCCTGAAGGTCCCCGTGCTGATCTGGATCGCCCTGATCGTGGCCTTGTGCTTCTGGTTCCTGTACAACAAGACCCGTCACGGCAAGTATATGTACGCCATTGGCGGCAACGAGGCTGCTGCTGAGGTGGCCGGTGTCAACGTCAACGCCACCAAGATCCGCATTTACATCCTGGCCTCCTGCATGTTCGGTCTGGCAGGCTGCCTGCTGGCTGCAAAGTCCGGCGGCGCATCTGTCAACACTGCACAGGGCTATGAGCTGGACGCTATCGCAGCTTCCACCATCGGCGGCGTTTCTACCACCGGCGGTGTTGGCACCGTGCCCGGCATTCTGGTCGGCGTTCTGGTCTTTGAGCTGATGAAGGTCGCTCTGCAGTTTATGAACGTCAACTCCTCTTACACCTATATCGTCCAGGGCCTTGTCATCATCGTGGCTGTGGCCATCGATATCCGTAAGTACCTGGCAAAGAAGTAATTCCTCATTCGCAAACAGAGAAGCCCCCCGCCGGTTTTCCCGGCGGGGGCTTCTGCCGTTATTTTCCCAGCTGCCGCTGCTGCAGGCGGTATTGGCGGGGTGTCAGCCCCTCCTGCGGCTTCCTAGCCCTCCGCGTTTTCTCGCCCACTCTCCGAAAAAAGTTGGAGAACTTTTTCTTTTTCGTTGAATTGCACAAGAACGTGCCTCCCTTGTTTGGCGGTTGCGTTGAATTTATGAACGTTCTTTGAATTTTGATATTTTCCTTCGATTTATTATAACATAGCTCCCGGAAGAGTGGTATACTACAAGCCAGGAACAGTACTGTTAAGTTCGGAAAACAAAGATCGGTGAATGAGGTGTGTCTTATGAGTGTTTACGAAAAAATTTCCGGTTTTGCGGATGAGATCAGCCAGGACTTTGACCAGCAGCTCAAAACTGTGACGGATCTGGGGATGAAGTATATCTGCATCCGCAGCGCCGAGCACAAGGGCATTGCCGATTACACCCCCGAGGAAGTGCGCACCGTTCTTCTGCCGAAGCTGCGGGCCGCAGGTGTGGGCGTTTCCAGCCTGGGTACGGCCATCGGCAAGGTGGAGGTGGACGATGAAGAGGGCTTTGCCAAGCAGCTGGAGCAGCTGGAAACACTCTGCGAAACGGCCAAGCTGCTGGACTGCTCCTTCATCCGGATGTTCAGCTTCCTCATCCCCAAGGATGCCGATGCAGACAGCTATACCGATGTGGTGCTGGATAAGCTGCGTCAGTTTATCCGGATCGCGGAAAAGCATGACATTGTCCTGCTCCATGAAAATGAGAAGGGCATCTACGGAGACACCGGTGCCCGCTGCAAATTGCTGTTCGACCGGCTGGCCTGCCCCCCCACTTCAAGGCGGCGTTCGATTTTGCCAACTTTGTTCAGTGTGAGCAGGACACCGCGGAGTGCTGGGAATTGCTCCATGACCAGATCGCTTATATCCACATCAAGGATGCTCTGCCCGGCTACCTGCTGAATGTGCCCGCAGGCACCGGCCTTGGCAAGATCCCTGAGCTGCTTCGCCGTGCTTTCTGCGAGGAGGGCTACCACGGCTTCCTGACGCTGGAGCCCCATCTGGCAATGTTTGATTTCTTTGCGCCAGGAGCCAAAGGCGGTAAGAGCCAGAAGCTCCAATTTGAGAATAACCCGATCGTCGAGAAGATGAAGTCCGAGATGGCCGAGCCGGGCCGCCCCAAGGACGGTGCAGAAGCTTACGCCACCCAGTATCATGCACTGGTCGAGATCCTGAATCCCATTCTCAATTGATATCCACTCTCCGTTTACCATAAGCTGCCACAACAGAAGCCCCCCGCCGGGAGAACCGGCGGGGGGCTTCTGCTGTTTGCGGCAAAAAAGCTGGGGCCCATGCTGTCAGCAACTTTTCATTTGGAATATGGCAATATTTTGGCGGCTTGTCAGTCACTGACAGGCCGCTTTTTTCCTTTGCCAAAGGCGGTTTTGTGGAAGTGACCAAAGGAGGAACCCTGATTTGTGAACATCAACAAAAGTTTTCAAAATACTTGATTTTAATTTAGGGGGGTATAATAAAATGACAAAAAATTCCTTTGAGAACAAAGCGCTCAGCAACCTGGCTGAGACCTGCAATGCGGAAAATGGAACCTACAGGGGAGGTGACAGTGCGGTAGGAATCTGGAGGGTTCCTTGCGGGGAATCCATTGCAAAAATGCAAATAGCGATGAAAGGAATGAAGAAAGTTGAAACAGAAAAGTCAAAACCGGTTTTTTGCGGCCCTGCTGGCAGTGGCAATGATGCTTCAGATGCTTCCCATGCTGGCTTTTGCGGATGGCGCACCCGGCATCGAAGAAGTATGTAGCATGGAACAAAAGAACGGGTAAGGGATATATCCGTCTTTGGAAAGCTGCTGTGGCATATGCATCAGAGCGGTGATACCATCGTGCTGGGCGAGGGCAATTATACACTGTACGGTATCGAAAGCGACCCATACAACCAAGGGTAAAGACCTGACCTTTGTGGGGCAGGGGCCTGAAGTGACGGCCTGGAATATCGGCGCTGAGGTGCCGAACCCGGCTCTTATGGCACAGAGTATAACAGCGATTACAGCTTTCAAGGGTCCGGAACAGTTACATTCAAGAATATGACGCTTCGCTCCGGTGACGCAAATTATCTGGGCTTCATCCGTATTGACAATACAGTGGTGGAAAACTGCGTCATCAACGGCAAGACAGACTATTGGGGTTATACGAAAGTGCAGAGTTTATCAATACGATCTTCAATGCTCCAAGTGGAGATTATGCGATTTGGACGTATAGCTCCCCGATCATGACATTTGATACCTGCACCTTTAATGCAACGGGAAAAGCGATCAATGTTTACACGGATTTCGGTGCAGGAAAACAGGATATTACGGTCAATTTTAATAACTGCACGGTGAACTCCAGCACCGGCAAGACTGCGCTGAAGATCGACGACCACAACATGGGCAACTATAAGTACATCCTTAACATCACGGGCGACAATCATGTCACAGCAGAACGGGACACTACGACCTGCACGCAGGCTGTTTGGATTTGGCGGTAATAATGAACTTAATTAAGAACAGCAACAGCGGACGCACAGAGGTGTACTGGAACGGTGCGGAGTGGTCTGGAAGGAAGGCAAGAATGCAGACACACACGCCTATACCGATGGCGAGCATGACCAAGCCTTTTACCACCAGCTATTCGGAGTGGAAAAAGATCGACGCGCGAAATGAGACGCGGGATGAGACGAAGACCTGCAAGTACTGCGGCTGGTGGGAAACATATAAAGATAAGGATCTTGCCAGTGTGTACCGCCTCCAGTACAACCTGAATGGAGGCATTGGCGACGACAACTGCTAATTACAACGATGTTTTTACCCATGAAAAGGAGAGCGTGACGCTTGCAGCGGCTCCCACACGAGAAGGCTACCAGTTTGCTGGATGGCTGAGCCTTAACGGTAAGCTCTATAAAGCCTGAGAGTGAGCTTGAACTGACGGGTGATGAAGTGTTTACGGCACAGTGGAAGAAGGATGAGCCTGTCGTCAATCATACCCTGACCGTGACCGGCGGCACCTTTACTGTGAAAAAAGGCGACATTGATGTGACCGATACATTGGAAACCAGCACCGACGAGGCCAGCGGCAAGCAGACCTGCCTTGTGCCGGATGGTGCAGAAGTCACCGTGACGCTGGACCAGACGAAGGTTCCCGAGGGTATGGTGTTTGATCTCTGGTCTACCGGCAAGTTTGAACTGCCGCTGGGTCAGGATTACAAGGCTGAGTCCATCGCCTTTACCATGAATGATGATGTGGATGTGGCCGCACAGTACCGCAGCGCTGACATTGAGGACGGTTCTGATGTTGTTGGCCCCATCATTGTCGGTACGGCTGTTGTGGCTGGCGGCGCACTGGTCGGCTACACGCTGGGCACCGATCTTGTGGGCCAGATGTGGGGTCTGCCTTACTTCCCCAGCAACCGCAGTGCTCTTGCAATGATGCTGTGGGAGGATGCAGGCAAGCCTATGCCGGAATCTGAGATCCTCTACCCCGATGTTGGCCAGGAAGAGCAGGATATGGATCTGCAGCATGCTGCCCGCTGGGCCATGGAGCACGACCTCATGCCTGACCTGAACGATCAGGATACAGAGCTGCCCCCTGAACAGGTGAAGTTCTATCCGGACAACATGGTTACCAAGATCAGCGTGTTGCGTGCTTGGAAGAAGGCACAGGACCTCAAGCAGAACGCGCAGTAAAATTTGACATCCTCTGATATTTCCCAAACAGCAGCAGGAGCGCCCCACCGGGTCATACCGGCAGAGCGCTCCTGCTGTGTTTTCGCAATCTGTTAAGCTTGTGCATTTCAGGAAAGGGGAACACACTCCACTCAGCGGCCCACGATGAGGTCGCGGCGGCAGCGCAGGCCAACCGTCAGGAAAGCGCTGTTGCCCAGCTGCCGCAGCACCACCCGCTGGGTGTCGGTCTGGCCCTCGCACAGCAGGGAAAGGTTCAGGGTGGTGGAGCCCTTCTCCGTGGTGAGCACCAGCGTGGATACGCCCTGATTCATCAGGGTCTTCATATCCTGAATGGTGGTGCGGAAGGTGGCGGCGCAGTCCGGCACGTCCAGCGTCAGGACGCGGCCCTCCTGCCGGGCGGTGTAAAGGACCTGACGGTCCAGCAGGCCCTTGACGGTGTACCGGGCTTCGGTGGTCTTTGCCTCGTCAGCGGAGATCAGCATGATGTCGCCCTGAATGGGGTCACCCTCCGGTGCGCCGTAGCCGCCGTAGGCGGGGTCGGTCTCGCCCACGGCAACGTCGCCGCTGTGCAGTGCGATCTCGCCCTGAAGCATCACGCTTTCGTCCTGCGGGGGCAGGTAGCCTGCAACAACGGTGTCATCGGTGGCAGCCGCAGCGGCAGGCTCCTCGGCAAATGCGCCGACGCTCATGGGGATGGCAAGGGACAGCACCAGGGCTGCGGCAATGGCCTGACGGCCCAGCATTGTATTCAGAATCTTCATAAGAAATATACCTCCTGTACTATGGACGAAAAAACCCCCTGTTCTGTGCAGGGGGAAGGAAATGAATACGGAACGTGGGCGGCCACTGGCGGCGGTTTTATAATAGTGGGGCCCTTGGCATAAAGGGGAACTCGCAGGGCTCTATCAAATTAGGGGCGGTGGCAATGCGAAGCATTGACGGTGGGGTTTAACCTTCCCGGTTCAGGATCTCCATGAATTCATCGCCGGTGATGGTCTCTTTCTGGTACAGATACTGGGCCAGCTCATCCAGCTTTGCGCGGTTGTCGGTCAGAATCTGCACAGCTTTGGCGTGCTGGGCCTTGACCAGCTCCACCACCTTCCGGTCGATCTCACACTGGGTCTGGGCACTGCAGGCCAGCGAGGTGTCGCCGCCCAGATACTGGTTGTTGACGGTTTCCAGTGCCACCATGTCAAATTCATCGCTCATGCCGTAGCGGGTCAGCATGGCGCGGGCCAGCTTGGTGGCCTGTTCGATATCATTGGACGCACCGGTGGTGATGGAGTTGAAGGCTACTTCCTCGGCGGCACGTCCGCCGGTGAGGGTGGCGATCTTGTTTTCCAGCTCCTCCTTGTTCATCAGGTAGTGGTTGCCCTCGTCCACCTGCATGGTATAACCCAGAGCACCCGAGGTGCGGGGGATGATGGTGATCTTCTGTACGGGGGCGGAGTGGGTCTGCTTGGCGGCGACCAGAGCGTGACCGATCTCATGGTAGGCTACGATGCACTTTTCGTGGTCGGTCAGGATGGAGTTTTTCTTCTGGTAGCCTGCAATGACCACCTCGATGCTCTCCTCCAGGTCAGACTGGGTCACGCTCTTGCGGCCCGCGCGGACGGCCCGCAGCGCGGCCTCGTTGACGATATTGGCCAGCTCGGCACCGGACGCGCCGGAGGCCATCCGGGCCACGGCGGTAAAGTCGATGCCCGGGGCCAGCGCGACCTTCTTAGCGTGGACCTTCAGGATCTCCTCGCGGCCCTTGAGGTCGGGCAGCTCCACGGGCACCCGGCGGTCAAACCGGCCGGGGCGGGTCAGGGCGGGGTCCAGGGATTCGGGACGGTTGGTGGCCGCCAAAATGATGACGCCATTATTGCCCTCGAAGCCATCCATTTCAGTCAGCAGCTGGTTCAGGGTCTGCTCCCGCTCATCGTTGCCGCCGTATTGGCCGCCGCTGCGCTTTTGGCCAATGGCATCGATCTCATCAATAAACACGATGCAGGGGGCTTTCTCCTTGGCCTGCTTGAACAGGTCGCGCACCTTGGAAGCACCCATGCCCACGAACATCTCCACGAACTCGGAGCCGGAGATGGAGAAGAAGGGCACGTTGGACTCACCGGCCACAGCCTTGGCCAGCATGGTCTTGCCGGTGCCCGGAGGGCCCACCAGCAGGATGCCCTTGGGCATCTTGGCACCGATGCTCTCGTACTTGCTGGGATCATGGAGATAGTTGACGATCTCCTGCAGGTTTTCCTTGGCCTCGTCCTCACCGGCCACATCCGCAAAGCGGATGCCTGCCGTGGACTGGACATAGACCTTGGCGTTGGATTTGCCCATGCCGCCAAACATCATGGAGCCCGGGCCGCCGCCGGCCTTTTCCATCAGCTTTTTGTTCATCTGGTTGCCGATGGCCGAGAACAGGATGATGGGCAGTACGAACCAAAGCAGGAAGTTCAGTACCGGCGAGGACTGCTCCACGATCTCGCTGGAGAACTTGGCTCCCGCATCGTACAGCCGCTCGGTCAGGCCGGTGTCGTTCATCAGGCCGGTCTTGTAGACCTGCGTCTCGTCCTTATCGGTAAAGATGATCTGGTTGGATTCAATGTCCACACGGCCGATGTTCTTCTCATCGGTCATGGTCATAAAGGTGCCGTAGTCCACCTCTTTGATCTGGCGCTCCTCCATCCACGGCAGCAGCACAAAGTTGAGGAGCAGCAGCATCAGCAGCACGAGGGCGTAGTAGATCGCCAACGGCTTGCGCGGTGTCTTGACTTCTTTCATAGGATTTCCTCCTCGGTAAACGGCCTCGCCCTCTCAGTCTGCTTCGCAGCCAGCTCTCCCAAAGGGAGAGCCTTTGACAAATCGGTCAGGGGCCTTATTCTTTCGATAAGCTTTATCTTAACACAACGAAAATTAACAAAAAGCTTTTCGAGGGCTTGTTTCCAAAAACTTCCCAGATTCTTAACATACCCCGAAGCCTGGCGGGAGGGGGAAGCGGGGAATGCCCTAAGCAAGTGTCCGCTGGGGTGGGACCCTGTTGCCGCAGGCAATAGGGCGGGCGATGGAATGGCCTGCAACGACAGCGACCGCCGCCAGTGGCGGATGCAGGGAACTGTTGTTGGGGCCGCGGCCAGCAAGACGCAAGCGTAAGCGATCGAATGCTGGGAGCCGCAACCCGATTTCACTTGCGTGGGCATCCCCCGCTTCCCCAGCGCTCTACGATTCGATACAGAAAGCGCAAAATTTGAGAAAATTGTGCCGCTCCTGATGTGAATTTGTTTCATTTTTGATATGAGCCAAACTTCTTGACAGCAAATCCGACGTTTGGTACAATAAGCTCACTTTGAAACACAAAGACCAAATGCGTTGACGGGGAAAAAACGATCTTCTTCTGCTTCAGAGAGCTGCCGGGTGGTGCAAGGCAGTGCGGAGGGTTTCGGTTACTGGCCCCTGAGCGGCAGAGCTGAACGGAGAGTAGGCTCTGACGGATGCCCACCGTTACCGGGGCAGCGATTCGCCGCCAAAAGCTGATCGTGTGAGTGGCTGGTTTTCCAGCAAAGAGAGTGGTACCACGGGTGCTCTGTTAGAAATGACAGGCCCTCGTCTCTCAAGGCTTATCGCCTTGGAGACGAGGGCCTTTTCGTATGTAACTCCTTCAGTCAGATCCTTACGGATCTGCCAGCTCCCTCGGGGGAGGGAGCCTCTGGCGAAGCGGGAAACTTTACCGTACTGCCAAGGGCCCCATCTCAGAGGGGGCTGTCACCGTAGGTGACTGGGGGAGTTGGGCAGGAAGAAACCTCAAAAGTGTAATTTGTTTAGGAGGACACGCAAAAGGATGGACGCAACCAAGTACGCACCGGGATATTACCCTGTCCCTGCCGGTTATGACAGCTGGGTGAAGAAGGATCACATTGAAAAGGCCCCGGCCTGGTGCAGTGTGGATCTGCGCGACGGCAATCAGGCTCTGATCGTGCCCATGAGCCTGGAGGAAAAGTTGGAGTTCTTCCAGATGCTGGTGAAGATCGGCTTCAAGGAGATCGAGGTGGGTTTCCCCGCCGCCAGCGATACCGAGTACGAGTTCCTGCGTACCCTGATCGAGAAAAACATGATCCCGGAGGATGTGACCGTGCAGGTGCTGACCCAGTGCCGCGACCACATTATCCGCAAGACCTTTGAGGCTGTTAAGGGTGCCCCCGGGCCGTGATCCACTTCTATAATTCCACCTCTGTGGCCCAGCGCGAGCAGGTGTTCCACAAGAGCAGGGAAGAGATCAAGAAGATCGCCACCGACGGCGCAAAGCTGGTCCGGCAGCTGAGCCAGGAGTACGAGGGCAACTTCCTGTTTGAGTACAGCCCCGAGAGCTTTACCGGCACCGAGGTGGACTATGCTGTGGAGGTCTGCAACGCAGTGCTGGACATCATGCAGCCCACCCCTGACCGCCCCATGATCATCAACCTGCCCGTTACAGTCGAGATGAGTATGCCCCATGTCTACGCCAACCAGATCGAGTACTGCGACAAGCACCTCAAGTACCGTGACAGCGTGATCATCTCCACCCATCCCCACAACGACCGCGGCACCGGTGTTGCCTGCGCCGAAATGGCAGTTCTGGCCGGAGCCCAGCGCGTGGAGTGCTGCCTGTTCGGCAACGGTGAGCGTACTGGCAACGTGGATGCTGTGACTCTGGCCATGAATCTGTACAGCCACGGCGTAGACCCCAGACTGGACTTTTCCGATATGCCCGAGATCTGCGCTACCTACGAGCGCGTGACCCGGATGCACATCTATGAGCGCACCCCCTACGCTGGTCAGCTGGTGTTTGCAGCCTTCTCGGGCAGCCATCAGGATGCCATTGCAAAGGGCATGGCCTACCGCAAGGAGCGGGGCGAGCACCGCTGGACCTGCCCCTACATCCCCATCGACCCCCACGATATCGGCCGTACCTATGATGCCGATGTCATCCGCATCAACAGCCAGAGCGGCAAGGGCGGTATCGGCTTTGTGCTGGAACAGAACTACGGCTATAACCTGCCCCCCAAGATGCGCGAGGTGCTGGGCTACAAGGTCAAGAGCGTATCCGACTACAGCCACAAGGAGCTGAGTGCAGGCGAGGTGCTCCGCATCTTCGAGGAGAGCTTCCTCAACCGCGAAAAGCCCCTCAGCGTGGTGGAAGCCCACTTCGCACAGGTCAACGGCATTACCGCCACGGTCACGCTGGATCTGAACGGTCAGCGCAAGGTGGTCACTTCGGTGGGCAATGGTCGTCTGGATGCTGTGGCCAACGCCATCCAGAGCGCCACCGGGATGGACTTCCATCTGGAAAGCTATTCCGAACACAGCCTGGACGAAGGCTCCACCTCCCGTGCGGCTTCCTATGTGGGCCTTGCCTGGGGGGATGGCAGCATGACCTGGGGTGCCGGCACCGACACCGATATCATCGTCGCCGGCATCAAGGCGCTGGTTTCGGCGATTAACAGTAAATAAAAATTGAACTCCCTCAGTCACCTGCGGTGACAGCTCCCTCTAAGAGGGAGCCTGTTGCGTAACGGAAAGGCAAAGAGGCCCCCCCCTCCTAGAGGGGGCTGTCGCAGCGACTGGGGGAGTTATAAAAGATCAAAAGGAGAGTATCACCATGGGAATGACTCTGACGCAGAAAATTCTGGCCGCACATGCGGGCTTGCCGGAGGTTAAGGCAGGCCAGCTCATCAATGCTAAGCTCGATATCGTGCTGGGCAACGATATCACTACCCCGGTCGCCATCAACGAGTTTGAGAAGGCAGGCTTTGACGGCGTGTTCGACAAGGAGCACATTGCCATCGTGCTGGATCACTTCGTCCCCAATAAGGACATCAAGAGCGCAACCCAGTCCAAGCAGTGCCGCGAGTTTGCCAACAAGTATGATATCCTCAACTTCTACGATGTGGGTCAGATGGGTGTTGAGCACGCCCTCCTGCCCGAAAAAGGCATCGTGACCGCCGGTGACTGCATCATCGGTGCCGACAGCCACACCTGCACCTACGGTGCTCTGGGCGCTTTCTCCACCGGTGTGGGCTCCACGGATATGGGCGCCGGTATGGCCACCGGCATGGCATGGTTCAAGGTGCCCTCTGCCATCAAGTTTGTGCTCAAGGGCAAGTTCAGCCCCCGCGTATCCGGCAAGGACCTGATCCTGCACATCATCGGCATGATCGGTGTGGACGGCGCACTGTACAAGTCCATGGAATTCACCGGCCCGGGCGTGGCTTCCCTGACCATGGAGGATCGCCTCTGCGTCTGCAACATGGCCATTGAGGCCGGTGCCAAGAACGGCATCTTCCCTGTGGACGAGGTCACCAGAGCGTATCTGAACGGCCGCAGCCAGCGCACCCCGGTCTACTACGAGGCTGACCCGGATGCCGAATACGAAAAGACCATCGAGATCGACCTGGACAAGCTGGAGCCCACGGTCAGCTACCCTCATCTGCCGGAGAACACCCACCCCGCCAGCGAGGGAAAGGACATCCGGATCGATCAGGTGGTCATCGGCAGCTGCACCAATGGCCGTCTGGAAGATATGGAGGCCGCATACAACATCCTCAAGGGCAAGCACATTGCCAAGGGTGTGCGGGGCATCATCATCCCGGCCACCATGGCGGTTTATAAGGAGTGCATCCTGCGCGGCTGGACCGAGGCCTTTATTGATGCGGGCTGCATCGTGTCCACCCCCACCTGCGGCCCTTGCCTGGGCGGCTACATGGGCATCCTGGCCGAGGGGGAGCGCTGTGTCTCCACCACCAACCGCAACTTTGTGGGCCGCATGGGCCATGTCAAGAGCGAAGTCTATCTGGCAAGCCCGGCCACTGCCGCTGCCAGCGCCCTGACCGGCTATATCACCGATCCCCGCACGGTCTGATCGAAAAGGAGAAACAACGATGAACGCAAAAGGTTCTGTTTTCAAATACCCGGATAACGTGGATACCGATGTCATCATTCCGGCCCGCCACCTGAACACCCAGGACCCCAAGGAGCTGGCCAGCCACTGCATGGAGGATATCGACAAGGACTTTGTCCGGAACGTCAGGGACGGCGATGTCATGGTGGGCGGCTGGAACTTCGGCTGCGGCTCCTCCCGGGAGCATGCGCCCTATCGCCATCAAGGCCAGCGGCATCTCCGTGGTCATCGCCTCCAGCTTTGCCCGGATCTTCTACCGTAACTGCATCAACATCGGCCTGCCCATTATGGAGTGCCCCGAGGCTGTGGATTCCATCAGCGCAGGGGATACCGTCAGCGTGGATTTTACTACCGGCCTCATCACCGATGAGACCACCGGCAAGACCTTCCAGGCGGAACCCTTCCCGCCGTTTATCCAGAAGATCATTGCCGACGGTGGCTTGATGAAGTCGCTGACCAAGAAATAAACCCCACCGTCAATGCTGACGCATTGCCACCGCCCCTAGTAGGGGCGGCTCTGGCGTTGCGGAAAGCTCTGCGAGTTCCCCTTTATGCCAAGGGCTCCCCATACTAGGGGAGCTGTCGCGCAAGCGACTGAGGGGTTCGGGTAAGAAGCTGTTGAGGAGAATTTAGAACTATGGAGAAGAACATTGCTGTCATCTGGGGCGACTGCTCCAGCCCCGAGATCGTGAAACAGACCATCCGGGTGCTTGATAAGGTGGCTGAAAAGTACGGCCACACCTTTCACTATACCGATGCCGCCATGGGCGGCGAAGCCATTGACAAGTACGGCGACCCGCTGCCCCAGCATGAGCTGGACAAGTGCCTTGCCGCGGACAGCGTCCTGCTGGGTGCCGTGGGCGGCCCCAAGTGGGAGGGCCTGCCCGGTGAGCAGCGCCCGGAAAAGGGCCTGCTGCGCCTGCGCGCGGGCATGGGCCTGTACTCCAACAACCGCCCCGCAAAGATCTGGCCCCAGCTGGCCCCGGCCAGCCCCCTGAAGCCTGAGATCGTGGCACAGGGCATTGACTTCATCATCGTGCGGGAGTTGATCGGCGGCGTGTACTTCGGCAAGCACGAGACCTACACCCTCGAGAACGGCGAAAAGCAGGCCATCGACTCCATGCCCTACTCTGAGCACGAGATCGAGCGCATTGGCCGCATCGGCTTTGAGACTGCCCAGAAACGCCGCAAGAAGCTCTGCTGCGTGGATAAGGCCAATGTGCTGGACACCAGCCGCCTGTGGCGGGCTGTGATGCACCGCCTGCAGGCCGAGTACCCGGACGTGGAGTACAGCGAGATGTTCGTGGACAACTGCGCCATGCAGATCGTGAAGAACCCCGCCCAGTTTGACGTCATCGTTACCGAGAATATGTTCGGCGATATCCTGTCGGACGAAGCCTCCATGATCACCGGCTCTATCGGCATGATCCCGTCCTCCTCTCTGGGTGACGGCACCCGGGGTCTGTACGAGCCCATCCACGGTTCTGCCCCGGACATCGCGGGAAAGGATATCGTCAACCCAACCGCCTGCATCCTGTCTGCCGCTATGATGCTGCGCTACTCCTTTGGCATGGCCGAAGAGGCCGATGCCATTGAGAACGCCGTGAACAAGGTGCTGGACAAGGGCCTGCGCACGGCAGACAACATGAGCGAAGGCTGCACCTGCCTGGGCTGCACCGCTATGGGTGATGCGATTTTGGCCGAGATCTGATCTGAAATGAATCGCCCTCTCTGTCAGCGTGAGCGCGCTGCCACCTCTCCCGAAGGGGGGCTGGCAAGGTCTGCGGCCTTGACGGAGAGAGCATTTTCGTTCTCCCAAAAACAAAAATGCAAACTTTTTGCAAATTCCTCTTGCAATTTGCATCCGAAGCGTGTATAATCTCCCTTGCACGAAAATGCAAATTGATTGCAATTTACTGCAATAAAGCACATTACAGTTGTTTTTGGAGTATCAAATGGAATTGTTTCTGGATGTTCTGGGCGAATCTCTGGTGGACACCGCCAAGATGCTGCCCTTCCTGTTTTTGGCCTATCTGTTCATTGAATATGTGGAGAACCGCCACGGCGAGCGCATCGAAGCCATTCTGGCAGGGGCGGCGGACGCTGGGGCTCTGTTCCGGCGGCGCTGCTGGGCTGTGTGCCCCAGTGCGGTTTCTCTGCCATTGCGTCTAATTTCTATGCATCCCGGGTCATCAGCCTGGGCACGCTGATGGCCGTATTCCTCGCCACCAGCGATGAAGCGGTTCCGCTGCTGGTCTCCATGCCTGCCTACTGGGAGAAGCTGATGCTGCTCATGGTCATCAAGGTGCTCTACGCCATTGCGGTGGGCCTGGTGCTGGATTTTGTCCTGCGGGGCGTTCTGCCCAGGAGCCTGCGGGGCGGCTATACCGGCAGCGCCGATGAGATCGACTGTCACGAGGAGCACAGCGATGAGGAGGGCAAGCCAGCCCCCATCTGGAAAGCAGCCCTTCGCCACACGCTGGAGATTTTCGTGTTCATCTTTGCGTTCAGTCTGGTGTTCGGCCTCATCGTGGAGGGCGTGGGTGAGGATGTCTTTGCCGATGCTCTGGGCCGGATGGGCTTTTTCCAGCCGGTGGTGGCCGCGCTGGTGGGGCTGATCCCCAACTGCGCCGCCAGTGTCCTGCTGACCCAGCTATGTGGAGGGCGCTCTCCGCTTTTCCAGCCTTGTGGCAGGGCTGTGCACCGGCGCAGGCGTGGGCCTGGCTGTTCTCTGGCGGGCGAACCCCTCCTGGAAGCAGAACCTCTTCATCACCGGCCTGACCTGGGCCGCCGGTGCGGCTGTGGGTGTTGGGATACAGATCATGGTAGCCATTTTCGGTTAAAGTAAAATATTCAGTCAAAACGCCGTTTCGGGATGTCCCGGAGCGGCGTTTTGTGTTATACTAGACAGTATCAAAACGATAAACTGGCTCACCCTCTCCGTCATCGCTTGTGCGATGCCACCTCCCCCAAAGTGGGAGGTCTTGACAGTCTTTGGGAAGTTTCCGATTATGTCAAAAGCTCTCCCTTTGGGAGAGCTGGACGCGAAGCGGCCTGAGAGGGTGAGGATGCTGAAATAGGAGCAACTATGCAATATAAACTTCTGGCAAGCGATTTCGACAATACCCTTGTCCCCTTTGGGGAACACTTTCCTCGCCCGGCGGTGGTCAAGGCCGTGAAAAAAGATGCAGGCCGCAGGCGGAAAATTCGTGCTGAGCACCGGCCGCGGCTACTGTGTGATCAATAAGCAGCAGCTGGGCGGCATCCGGTTCGATTACGCCATCACCAACAACGGAGCCTGCGTGGTGGACAGGGACGGTGCGATCATCGCCGAGCACCCGATGACCAATGAGGAAATGTACGCCCTGGTGGATTTCTGCGAGGATTACAACTACCCTCTGCAGTTCAATTTCCGGGATGGATACTATGCCTACTGCGAATACGAGAGCCTCCGGGATTTCTACGCCCAGCTGAGCGGCAGCGGCCTGACCTGCAAGGACGGCGAGGATCAGGACCGCCATCTCATCGATATGCCCCATGCCGCCTTTGCCTGCCTGCCCGATGAGGCGCTGGAGGCGTTCAGCCGGAAGTACGGCCACCTGAACCTCCGCTTTATGATGGTGGGTGCTGTGCGTGAGAAGGCAGCTGGCATTGCTATGATATCGTCCGGGAGGGCATTGATAAGGGGATGGGTCTGGCTGATCTGTGTGAAACCGTGGGTCTGACGCTGGCCGATGCTGTTTCGGCGGGCGATTCCGCCAATGATGTGGGAATGCTGAAGGCGGCGGGACTGGGCTGCTGTATGGCCAACGGCTCAGACGATGCCGAAGGAAGCCGCAGACCGCATCATCGGGGATGTGCGGGAGGACGGCCTTGCCGCCCTCATTGAGGAGCTGTGGTTCGACGGCCCCCGTGCGGAGCCTTCGGACCATCAACTTGGCTCTCCCTGGGGCCAGATGGAAGCTGCGGAGGAAAAGCAGTGAGCTTTGCACCGGTCTACAACGAGCACAGCCGGGCGCTGATCCTGGGCACCTGGCCCAGCCCCAAGAGCCGGGAAATGTCCTTCTACTACGGCCACCCGCAAAACCGCTTCTGGCCCATGCTGGCGGCCCTGACCGGGGAGCCTGTGCCTGCCCGGGAGGATATCGAAGCAAAAAAGCAGATTATCCTGCGCCACGGGCTGGCCCTGTGGGATACGCTGGAAAGCTGTACCATCACCGGCGCGTCGGATGCGTCCATCCGGGACGTGGTGCCCAATGATATTGCCGGTCTGCTGGCAAAAGCGCCCATTGAGGCTGTTTTTTGCAACGGGGCCACGGCATATAAGATCTATACAAAGTATCTTGAGCCGGTCAGCGGCATTCCGGCGGTCAGGCTGCCCAGCACCAGCCCCGCCAATGCCGCCTGCAGGCCGGAAAAATTACGGGAGATCTGGCAGAAAGAATTGTCGAACTGGATTTTGCCCTGAATGGCGCGCGGACTTACCCGATCTGCCAGGGGCTTCCCTATGAGGAGAGCTGGCGCGCAAGCGCCTGAGAGGTTTGACATTTCGATTTCAAACCTGTAAATAATTCGTGAAACGCTTGCGCCCCGCTGGAAAAGGATTTATTATGGAAGGTACAGGGGGCGCAGCTCCCGGAAAAGGAGGAACCCATGAGCAAGATCATTCGCACCCGGAAGCCCAGTGTCCTGCCGTACTACGCGGCGGCGCTGGCATTTGTGGTGCTGTGTGCCGTGCTTCCGGTCTATCGGCTGTGGGCACTGCTGGCGGCGCTGGGCGCAGCTGTGCTGGCCTTTGCCGGGGCCAAAAAGATCTGCCCGCCCCGGGTGACGGAAAAGGAAGTGCCCTTCCATACCGGCGTGGACGATGTGGATGCCATGCTGACAGAAATGCAGAAGCAGCTGGATACCCTTCACGCCCTGAATGAGGCCCTGCCGGACCCGGCGCTCTCCGCCGCCATGGACCGGATGGAAAAGGCGGGCCGCTCCATTGTGGAAGCGGTCGAAGCCAACCCCGCCAAAGCCAAACAGGTGCGGCGCTTTGCCAACTACTATCTGCCCGATGCGGTGAACATTTTGCAGCAGTACGCCACGCTGGCAAAGCAGGGGGTGCGGGGCGAGAATGCCGCCTCCATCCGCGCAGAGGTGGAGCGCAACGCATCCTCCATTGCCACGGCATTTGAAAACCAGCTGGATGCCCTGTATGCGGCAGAGAGCATGGACCTCTCGGCAGACCTGACCGTTTTGCAGAATATGCTGAAAGGGCAGGGATTGTAACAACCCTCTCAGTCAAAGCCTGACGGCTTTGCCAGCTCCCCCGAAGGGGGAGCCCTTGGCAAACCGGTTAGAAAATAGCGCACGCCGATAGGCGGCAGGCGCTGTCTTAATTGGAAAGGATGGAATCAACCATGGCTGACAACAATACGCTGAACTTTGATCTGGACGCCCCCGCAGTCCCCACCCTGACGCTGGACCCCACCCCGGAGGCTGCTGAGGAGAAAAAGCCCGAGCCCGCCCCTGCGGCCCAGCAGCCGGAGGTGCAGCTGACCCCTGAGGAGCAGGCAATGGTGGATTCCTTTGCGGAAAAGATCGACATCACCAACAGCCAGCAGGTGCTGCAGTACGGCTCCGCCTGCCAGAAGAAGATCGGCGATTTCTCCGAGGCTGCTCTGGCCAAGGTATCCACCAAGGATCTGGGCGAGGTGGGCGATATGATCACCAACCTCATCGGGGAGCTGAAGAGCTTTGATGCCAATGAGGAGCAGCAGAAGGGCATTCTGGGCTTCTTCAAAAAAGAAGGGCAATGAGCTGGACAACCTGAAGACCAAGTACAACAAGGCCGAGACCAACGTGGAGAACATTCAGTCCATGCTGGAGGGCCATCAGGTCCAGCTGCTGAAAGACATTGCCATGCTGGACAAGATGTACCAGTTGAACCTTGCCTACTTCAAGGAGCTGAGCATGTATATCCTTGCCGGCAAGAAAAAGCTGGCCGAGGTCCGTGCAAACGAGCTGCAGCAGGCTATGGACAAGGCCAAGCAGTCCGGCCTGCCCGAGGATGCTCAGGCCGCCCGCGACCTGGCAGACCAGTGCGAGCGCTTTGAGAAAAAGTTGTACGATCTGGAGCTGACCCGGAACATCAGCCTGCAGATGGGCCCCCCAGATCCGCCTGCTGCAGAACAACAACACCATGATGGCCGAGAAGATCCAGTCCACCATCGTCAACACCATCCCGCTGTGGAAGAACCAGATGGTGCTGGCGCTGGGTCTGGCCCACACTCAGAAGGCCATGCAGGCCGAGCGCGCCGTGACTGACATGACCAACGACCTGCTCAAGAAGAATGCCGATGCCCTCAAGATGGGCACCATCGAGACCGCCAAGGAGAGCCAGCGCGGCGTGGTGGATATCGAGACCCTGCAGCAGACCAACAAGAGCCTGATTGAGACCCTGGACGAGCTGAACAAGATCCAGACCGAGGGCCGCGCAAAGCGTGTGGCTGCCGAGCAGGAACTGACCCGCATCGAGGACGAGCTGAAACAGAAATGATGGAGATCCGGAGCTGAAATGGCAAACGCTGATTTTTCCAGAGAACAGAATCAAACGCCCGGCGGCTTTGACAGCGGCAGCTACCGCGAGGCAAAGCGCCCGGACACCGAGACAGTACGCCTGACCCCCTTGCAGCAGAAGCTGGCCGGGCTGGAAAAGGCGCTGCCCGCCGCACTGGCAAAGCAGGGCACAGCCCTTGTGCTGAGCGTGGTGGTGATGCTGGCGGCGTTCGTGGGCTTTGGCGGTGCCAAGGTCAAGGGGGAAGTATAACGAGGCCCGCCAGTGGTTCACCACCGGCGTTTCGGCCGACAACGGTTATGCCCTGAGCGAGGAGCTGACCACCCGTGCTAACACGGCGGCAAATATCATCACCACCGGCGCAAACACGCTGGGGGCTGACAGCGCCGAGGTGCAGGCCGCACAGGCCGCGCTGGATGATTTTTCTGCCTGCCTGGAAGCGGTGCAGAACGGCGGCAAAGCGCAGGCGCTTACCTCGCTGCCCTATTATCAGGGCAGTGCCATGCACGCCCTCTGTCAGGCCCATGAGGCTCTGGGCACTGTGATCGACCAGCTCTACGCAAAAATGCAGGAGCAGGCCGCTGACCATGAAGATGGGGGCGGTGCAGGGGCAGTACGGTCAATTCAACAGCGCAGACACCATCATCGGCAACCTGCAGTACAATGATGCAGTGTATGAGTATCAGAACGATGTCGGCGGCTTCCCGGCCAGTATGCTGGGCAGGCTGTTCGGCGTACAGGAGGTGGAACCCTTCGCATGAAAACGATGAAACGACTTGCCGCCCGCATCTGCGCCCTGTTCGTGGTGCTGACCGTCAGCTGGACAGCTCTGGTGCCCGCCGCCTTTGCGGCCACCAAGGCTCAGTTGCCCGATCTGCCCAGCAGTCAGTGCGTGGTGGATGATGCCAACATCCTGAGCAGCAGTACCAAAACGGCCATAGAGAACCTGAATGCACAGCTCACCCAGCAGTGCGAGGGTGCACAGATCGGCGTATTGACAGTGGATTATACGGGAAGTTTATCCACGGAGGATTATGCCGTGCAGGCCGCCAACACCTGGGGGCTGGGCAGCTCCAGCAAAAACAACGGTGTGCTGATCCTGCTGGTCATGCAGTCCCAGCAGTACGCCGATGGCGACTATTACCTTGCCACCGGTGACGGCTTCCGTAATACCACGCTGGAAAAGCAGGCCAGTGCCATTGCCCAGACCATGGAGGATTCCTTCGCGGCGGGCGACTATGACGCGGCTGTGACCACCTGTGCCAACAATGTGGCCAGCACCATTGCCGATCTCTACGGTGTGACCCTGAGCGGGGACCACCGGCACGGTCAGTAACGGCAATACGGATGGTTATAACAACGGAAATGATTACTATGAGGCCCCGGCAGCATCCTATCAATCGCCTTTCCTCACCCTTCTGGCAGTGGTGATCGTGGTGTTTGCCCTGACCTCCATCTTCGGCGGCATCCGGCGCGGCTTTGGCGGCGGCGGGTTTGGCCCCTTCTTCGGTTTCGGGCTGGGCTATGGCCTGGGCAGCAGACGGCGGCGCAGACCTCCGTATGATGATTGGGGCCCCGGTGGCCGTGGCCCGCGCGGGCCCAGACCGCCCCGCGGCGGCGGGCCGCGTCCTCCCCGTGGGGGCGGCGGCTTCGGCGGTGGTTCCTTTGGCGGCATGGGCGGTGGACGCTCCGGCGGCAGCTTTGGCGGGGGCGGCAGCTTCCACGCAGGCGGCGGCTCCTTCCATGGCGGCGGCGGTGGCCGCGGGCGGTAAATCTGAGTAAACATGAAAAAAGTGGGCAACGGTTGTGGAACCGTCCAGGCTTTTTGTTGATTCAATTTACTTCGTGCCGTAGATGCGGTCGCCGGCATCGCCCAGGCCGGGAACGATGTAGCCGTTCTCGTTCAGGTGGTCATCCTTAGCGCCCAGATAGATGTCAACATCGGGGTGAGCCTTGTGCAGGGCCTCAATGCCTTCCGGAGCAGCGATCAGACCGATGAACTTGATGCGCTTTGCGCCGTGCTTCTTGATCTGGGTGATGGCGTCGATGGCGCTGCCGCCGGTAGCCAGCATGGGATCCAGCACCAGAACATCACGCTCGGCGATATCCTGCGGCAGCTTGCAGAAGTATTCCACGGGCTGCAGGGTCTCCTCGTTGCGGTACAGGCCAATAAAACCGACCTTGGCGGCGGGCAGCAGGGTCAGCATACCGTCCAGCATACCCATGCCGGCACGCAGGATGGGCACCAGAGCCAGCTTGCGGCCTGCCAGCACCTTGGTCTTTGCCATGGTAATGGGAGTCTCGATCTCCACCTCTTCCAGAGGCAGGTCACGGGTAGCCTCGTAGCACAGCAGGGTGGCGATCTCGCCTACCAGATCACGGAACTCCTTGGTACCGGTCTGCTTGTTGCGCAGGATGCTCAGCTTGTGCTGCAGCAGGGGATGCTCAACGATCATAGGGGTCATAAATACACGCTCCTTTTTATGTTTATCGGGTTTCGATTGCCATCAGTTTTGCAATGCGCTTTTCGTGGCGGCCGCCCTCAAACGGGGTGTTCAGGAACAGATCCACCAGCTGGCAGGCAAGGCCGGGGCCGACAACGCGGCCGCCCATGCACAGGGCGTTGGCATCGTTGTGGCGGCGGGGTGTACTCGCAGCTGAAGCTGTCGGAGCAGCAGCAGGCGCGGATGCCCTTGATCTTGTTGGCGGCCATGCTGATGCCCACACCGGTGCCGCAGAATAGCAGGGCCTTGTCGCACTGGCCGCTGACCACAGCGTCACAGGCAGGCAGAGCCATATCCGGGTAATCCACGCTGGCAGTGCTGTGGGTGCCAAAGTCGATATACTCCAGCCCCAGCTCGTCCAGGTGAGCCTTGACGGCTTCCTTCAGTTCAAAACCGCCATGGTCGGCGGCAAGTGCAATGGGTTTTGCCATGAGAAATTTCAATCCTTTCCGTTTTCCGTATCGTTGTTCCGGGCAGCGGCCTCGGCAGCAAGTCGTTCGGCGCGTTCCCGCTCGGCCTGGCTCAGGCGGTGATAATCCGGCAGCAGAGCCTCGGGTAGCACGGTCTCCCCGCGCTGGGCCATCTGCTTGGCCACCAGTGCCACGGCGGCGGCCCGGCCGCCCCGCAGCTCGGCGGCGGAACAGTGAGCACGCCCGGAACATTGCTGTATTTATTATAGCACAGAGATGCGCCATCACCAACAAAAAACAGGGGCTTTTTGCAATTTTCTACAAATTGGGCAAGGTCAGCCACAGCCCGGGCATCGTCATCCAGCAGGCGGGTGTGGGTGGCCAGGTCAAAGGCGGCGCTGTACACCTGGGCACGGCGGGCATCCAGTGCACAGAGCACCGTACCCTCACCCGTGTGAGCAGCCGCCAGCGCTTCCAGGGTAGACACCGGAGCGCACAGGGTCTCGCGCGGGAAGGCCAGCCCCTTGACGGCGGCCAGTCCGATGCGCAGGCCGGTAAAGCTGCCGGGGCCTGCGTTCACACCGAACAGGTCGATGTCTGCACAGGTCAGGCCGCACAGCTTCAGGCAGTGATCCACCAGCGGCATCAGGGTCTCGCTGTGGGTCATGCCGCCGTCCAGATAGCACTCGTACTTCAGGCGGTCGTCCTGCAGCAGGGCCACGCCCAGCGTCTTTCCGGCGGTGTCTACGGCTAAGATATTCATACGCTGACCCCCTCGATGGTGATGCGGCGGGTGGTGTCATCCACCCGGTCGATGTTGATGTAGATCGGGTCTTCCGGGGCCAGCAGGTCGGCGAAGTTTTCGCTCCACTCAGCGGCCACAATGGCACCCTGATCCAGATAATCGTAGAAACCGGCGGCGCACAGGTCGTTCTCGGTGGAGATGCGGTAGAGGTCGAAGTGGGCCAGCGGGCGGGGGCCGCGGTAATAGTTGACGATGGCAAAGGTGGGGCTGCTGACCGGGTCGGTGCAGCCCAGCCCCTCGGCCAGGCCCTCACAAAAGGCGGTCTTGCCCGCGCCCAGACCGCCGGTGAAGGCAATCAGTGCCCCGTCCGGCAGCACTGCCGCCAGCTTCCGGCCCAGCGCAACGGTCTCTTCTCTGGAATGTGTAATATATTCAGCCATACAATGCTCCTTCATCTTGAAGCTTGAACTTTCCCGTTTTGCCAGCTGTCTGCGAAGCAGACTGAGAGGTAAATCAAAAGGGATGACAGAAACTTCTGCCATCCCCCAGTATAATATAAATCGAGCAAAAGTGCAACGCTCAAGCGGCCTGCTGTACTTCCTGTGGGACAGGTGCCGCGTTCGGTTCGATCAGCCGGACCCCAACATCGCCGAACAGCAGCGGGTAAGCTGCCGCCGCATGGGGGCGCTTGCCGCCCTGCGCGTTGTACCAGACCAGATCATCCGCGCCATAGGTATCCATGGAGTGCTGAACGGATTCCTGCAGGGTCTGGCCCAGGATCAGGTGGTTGACGGTATCCCACAGCATACTGCGGGAATACACGGTGTAGACGTTGTTCACATAGCCTGCCACTGCTTTGGCACCACCGGCCAGCAGGGCATCGGCCATGGAGGTATCCAGACTGCCGCTCACGCCAAGGAACTCACAGGTCTCGGAGAGCACTACGGTGTCCTTGAGCTGGCCGCCCCGGTATGCCGCCTGGAAAAAGCTGGGCGTGATGCAGTACAGGCCGTTGATCTTGATGACCCGGTGGGTCAGCAGATCGATGCCGTAGTAGAGGTCTTGTAGAAATCCGATTCCTCTGTCAGCAGGATGACCGGCTCAGTACGGGTCTGCTTGAACAGAAAACCGGAGGTGTAAGTGTAGTAGGAGCCGTGGGCGCTGAGGATGCACAGCCCGTAATCGTTCATCCGTTTCAGGTCAGAGACGGTGACTGTGCTATCGATACGGGTGTGCAGGCCCATCGCGGTCCAGAAGCCCTTCATATAGGAGTAGTACGGGTAGCGGGAGCTGTTCACGGTGTTGTCAAAGGCGTAGTAGATCATGGCGCTGCCCAGATCACCCTGCGGGGCGTTGGACATTTCGTGCAGATCCACAGCGGGCAGTTCGGAAGGGGCGAAGGGAGTATTCTCTTCGTCCGGGTCCTCCACCAGAACGCCGCCCAGCGCGCCGCAGCTGTAGGCAAAGCTGACCATGCCGTTTTCTTTCGTCCACATGGAGAGAGCGCGCCGAAACAAGCCCTTCCTCGGCCAGCTGCTGCAGCTGTGCCACGGCGGCATCCAGCCGCTGGGCACGGGTCATCTCAGCGTAAGCGTCGCTGCCGGTCAGGGCGGTCACAGCACTGTCGGCCTGCTGCATCTCCTGAGCATCGGCAGTGGTCAGCGTGGTCTGGGCCACAGTGTCGGCTGCCTGTGCGGCAAAGGCAGAAGCAGGGAAGAGCGCGGAAATAAAAACAGTCAGTGCGCAGAGCGCGCACAGAAAGCGATGAGAGTTTGTTTTCATCTTGGAAGTTCCTCCGGAAAAATCCTGCCGAAAAAGCAGGTCTCCAGCTTTCATTTTAGAAGGTGGAGGGGGCTTTGTCAAGGCTGCGGCAAATATTTTGCAGAGTTGTCACAGGATGAAAAGATCTGTGGAAAAAACTTCCGCAATCTTGCGCAAAAATGGGCGGTGCGGTATACTTATATTACATAATGGAGCAGTATACGCCCTCTCCGGCATTGCGGACGAGCGAAGCAGACCTGAGCGGGCGATCCAATGAAAGAAAGAGGTGTTTTCGTTTGGAAAACATTCGGCGCTACTTCAAGCGCACCGATAAAACTTACCTGCTGCTGTGCATCTTCAGCAGCGTAATGGCTGTGACAGCACTTTCGAGCTGGGCAGCCAAGCAGGGCAATGGCTTTGCCATGGATGAGATCACCGGCCAGATCACCGGTCTGGGCGATTACCGCCGGGCGGCGGTGCAGGCGGGTGCAGCCCTCATCGGGCTGGTCATTGCGGTGCTGCTGTCCAATATCGATTACCGCAGCCTGGTGAAGGTGTGGCCGGTGCACGTGGCCCTGACCTGGGGCATGGTGCTGCCCACGCTGGTGCTGCGCAATGTGAGCATCGGCCCGCTGACCATCGGCTACAACGCAGGCGATACCGACAACTATTCCTGGTACAAGCTGGGAGGTTTTACCCTGCAGCCCACAGAGCTGGCCAAGATCAGCTTTATCCTGACTTTTGCCATGCACCTGAACAATGTGCGCACCCGGCTCAACGAGCCAAAGGAGTTGGGCAAGCTGCTGCTGCATCTGGCCGTGCCCATCCTCATCATCCATGTTCAGGGCGACGACGGCACCGCCATCATCTATGCCATCATCGGCTGCTGCATGATGTTTGCGGCGGGCCTGAGCTGGAAGTATATCCTGGGGGCGGTCTCGGCGGCGGCAGTGGCTATGGCGACGGCGTTCGCCTTTTTCAGCGATAAGATCGGCAAGGGATACCAGTGGTACCGTATCCTTGCTGTCATCGATCCCGATAACAAGACCGGCTGGGCCCCCAGCGAGACCATCTGGAAGAACATCATCTACCAGCAGCAGCGCGGCGAGATCGCGCTGGGCTCGGGCGGCATCTTTGGCAACGGGCTGTTTGGCGGCAGTTATTACAGTGTGCCCAACGCCCACAACGATTTCATCCTGAGCTGGATCGGCAACGCTGCGGGCTTTGTGGGCTGCTGTGTGGTGCTGGGCGTGCTGTTTGCACTGGTCATCAAGACCTTCCTCACCGGTGCCCGCAGCGAGGACCTGCTGGGTAGCTACATCTGCGCCGGTATCGGCGGTGCTCTGATGGCGCAGATCGCTGTGAATGTAGGCATGAACCTCCGGGTGCTCCCCGTCATCGGTGTCACGCTGCCGTTCTATTCGGCGGGCGGCAGCTCGGTGCTGATGCTGTACATCTGTGTGGGCCTGGTGCTCTCGGTCTATACCCATAATACCAAAAAAGCTGTTCGGCTGAGCCGGAACAGAACGCGGCCCCGGAAAGTAGAAAAACTCTCCGGGGCCGCTTTTGTGTGTCAGCCAAGGGTGTTGCGCAGCTTGTTGGCAAGCCGTTTCAGCTGAGACAGGTGAGAGAACAGTTTCCGATGGGAGAACCGCTGAAATTTTAGAAAGAATTTTGGTGGAGTTGACAGTTTTCACCCGCAAAGACGACGGCGTGTGTGGAATTTGCCCTTGACCCCGGGGCGTTCCGTGTTACAATATTTCCGGTGCAGCCTGTCTGTTTGGGCTGCGGAACACAAAAAAGGAGTATTGAACGGTAAATTTTATGGATACGAACGCGGAATCTTCCATGCAGAACGAGGTCATTGAATATGTCAAGCAGTATGCAATGATCACGCTGAGCATTTCCATCATGTCGGTGGGCGTGTACTTTTTCAAATTCCCCAACAACTTCGTCTTTGGCGGCGTGACCGGTATGGCGGCGCTGGCGGCCAAGCTTACCCCGCTGTCGGCTTCGGCCTTTTCCTCGGCGGCCAACATGATCCTGCTGGGTGTGGGCCTGATCTTCCTGGGCAAAAAGTTTGCCATGACCACCGGCTATGCCACTGTGGTCATGTCGCTGGAGCTGATGGTGCTGGAAAAGATCTGCCCCCTGCGCGGTCCATTGAGCGACCAGCCCATGCTTGACCTGCTGTTTGCCATTGCCCTGCCGGCCATTGCGTCGGCTCTGCTGTTCAATGTGGGCGCTTCCTCCGGCGGCACGGATGTCATTGCCCTCATTGTGGAAAAGTATACCCACATCCACAACGTGGCGGTGGCGCTGTTCCTGACTGACCTGTTCATGGTCATTGCGGCCTGCTTTGTGTTCGACCTGTACACCGCCCTCTATTCCTTCGTGGGTCTGACCGTGAAATCGCTGGTCATTGATGCCGTGTTGGAAAAGATCAAGATGTGCAAGGCCATCCTCATCGTCTGCGACGACAGGAAGCCTATCTGTGATTTTGTCATGCGCAAGCTGGTGCGCGGCGCAACCTATACGCCCTGCTTCGGCGCGTATACCGATAAGCCCCACTACATCATCTACACCACCCTGACCCGCCGCGAGGCCGACCAGCTGCAGGATTTTATCCACAAACAGCACTTGAACGCCTTCATGTCCATGCTGAGCACCACTGAGGTGTTCGGCAAGGGCTTCAACCACGCATAAGGAGGAACGTATGGTACAGGTCGATCTCATCACCGGTTTTCTGGGTGCGGGCAAGACAACGTTCCTGCGCAGATATGCTGCGTATCTGACCGCGCAGGGGCATCATGTCTGCATTCTGGAAAACGACTTTGGCGCTGTGAACGTGGATGCCATGCTGGTGCAGGATCTGCTGGGGAACGCTGCGAGATCGAGACCATCAGCGGCGGGTGTGATTGTGATACCCACCAGCGCCGGATGCGCACCAAGCTCATCTCAATGGCTATGCGCGGGTTCGACCGGGTGGTGGTGGAGCCCAGCGGCATTTTTGATGTGGACGAGTTTTTTGATGTCCTGCGGGATGAGCCGCTGGATCGGTGGTATACACTGGGCAATGTGTTTGCCGTTGTGGATGCCCTGCTGCCCGAGAAGCTTTCCCCGCAGGCAGAGTACATTCTGGCATCAGAAGCCGCCAGCGCCGGACGCATCCTGCTCTCCCGCAGTCAGCTGGCCACCCAGGCCCAGCGGGAAAGCGCCATCGACCACCTGAAGCGTGCCCTTGCGGCCTGCAAGTGCAGCCGTACCCTGACGGAAGAAGATTTTCTGATCAAGGACTGGGCCGACCTGGAGGAGGCAGATCTTGCGGTGCTGGATGCCTGCGGCTATCAGCATGCCGACTGCGAAAAGCTCTGCTTTGATGCGCACGATGCATTCGGTTCGGCGTATTTCCTTGAGCTGGGCCTGCCCCGGCAGCAGCTGGAGGCACACATTCCCGGCCTGTTCACGGATGCCGCCTGCGGCCGGGTGCTGCGGGTCAAGGGCTTTGTGCAGGATGCCGCCGGCTGGGTGGAGCTGAATGCCACCGCCGACGGCCTGACTGCAGCCCTCATTCCGGCAGGGCAGGAGGTGCTCATCGTCATCGGCGAAGGGCTGGACCGGGAACGGATCGAAGCTGTTTTGCGGAACTGAGGGAGCGTGCGGGAAACACAGAAAAACACTGCTTTGCGGTGCATCGGCCCGGCAGATCGCGGCACGTGGGTGTGCGCTTTCTGCCGGGCCCTTTTCTTTTCCACAGTTTTTCCGGCAAAATATAACAATCCTTGTCAGATATTGCTGTTGCGCCCCCGGAGGTTTTGGGCTATAATTTTGACTTAGCTGTTAGACAAGGGGGATTTTTTACGAATTATCTGTTTCAATTTGCGCGTATCCTCGCGTTTTGCTTTCTGGGGGAAGTATGTCATGCCGTACTGCCGCTGCCGGTTCCGGCCAGTGTGTACGGGCTTGTACTGTTGCTGCTGGCCCTGAACTTCCGGCTGATCCAGCTGGAGGATGTAAAAGAGGTGGGCGTGTTCCTCACTGGCATCTTCCCGCTGCTCTTTGTGCCCGCCGCCGCAGGCGTGATGGAGCTGTGGGGAGATGGGGGAGATGCTGCTGCCCATCGTCATCGCCATCATTCCGGTCACGGTTCTGGTCATGGTGACCGCCGGAAAGACCACCCAGGCTCTGACCAGCCGCAAAAAAAGAACAAGGAGACTGCTGCCAATGATGGAATTGCTGAATGAGTTCCTTTCGGGCTCTGTTGCCTGGGGTGTGCTGCTGACACTGGCCGCCTTTGCACTGGGAGCCCTTGTGAACAGAGTGACCGGAAAGGCATTTTTTAACCCGCTGCTGCTGGGTGCGATCTTTGTGATCGTTTTTCTGTCGGTATGCGGCATTCCCTATGCCGACTACAAGGTCAGCGCCGCCCCGGTGAACTATCTGCTGCTGCCCGCCACCGTGGCGCTGGCCATCCCGCTGTATGAAAAGCTCGACCTGCTCAAGGCAAACGCAGCTGCCATCATTGCGGGCATCTCGGTGGGCACGCTGGTCAGCCTGGGCAGCGCGCTGGCACTGGCGCTGGCTTTGCACCTGACCCAGGAGCAGTACGCCACCCTGCTGCCCAAATCCGTGACCACTGCCATCAGTATGGATGTAGCTGCAGAGCTGGGCGGCATTGCGGCCCTGACCGGTGCCATCGTCATCCTGACGGGCATTGTGGGCAACCTGCTGGCCGAGACGGTCTGCAAGGCGTTTCACATCACCGACCCCATTGCCAAGGGCGTGGGCATTGGCACCTCGGCCCATGCCGTGGGCACCAGCAAGGCCCTGCAGATGGGTGAGGTGGAAGGTGCCATGAGCGGCCTGTCCATCGCCGTGGCCGGTGTGCTGACCGCAGTGCTCTGCCCGGTGTTCGTAAGCCTTATTGATTGATCGCATAAAAACAAAGCCCCTCTCCGTCTGTGCGGCCGCACGGACGGAGAGGGGTATTTTTATGCGTTCTCTTTTTTCAGAACTCTGGTCACCATGAACACACAGTAGAGCAGTGCCAGACCCCAGGCAATGGGGTTGGCAATGCAGATGCCGAAGTAGCCCAGACTATGAACGGCCAGCCAGCCGCAGAGCGCGCGGCCGATGAGCTCGCCCACACCGGAGATAACGGCCTGCACACTGTATCCCAGACCCTGCAGGGTGTTGCGGAAGACCATCAGCAGGCCGTTGATGCAGAACAGCACGCTGATCACGGTCAGGTATTCCACAGCACCGGAAGTCACGGCAGGGTCGGCATCGCCCAGAACAAGGCCCACGGCCCAGCCCTTGACGAAGAAGAGCACCACCCAGGCAGCCGCGCAGTAGCACAGCTGGAGGATGCAGCCATCCCGGATGCCCTGCCTGACGCGGTCAGTGCGGTGGGCACCGTGGTTCTGGCCGACATAAGTTGCCATAGCCGTGCCCACGCTTGCCATGGGCACGGTGAACATCTGGCGGATCTTCTCACCGGCGGTCTGGGCGGCCACGGCGGTGCTGCCCAGCAGGTTGATGGCATCCTGCATGATGAAGGCACCGATGGCAGAAACGGAATACTCAAAGCCCATCGGAAGGCCGATATAGGCCAGCCGCCCGCAGTGCCCCGCCGAGAGGACACAGTTTTCCCGGGTGAAATGGATGCCCTCCACCCGGGTGAAGAACCACCAGGTGCAAAGCAGGCCGCTGAACAGCTGGCTGACAACGGTGGCGATGGCTGCGCCCTCCACGCCCATACCCAGCGGTACGATGAACAGCCAGTCCAGCCCGATGTTCAGGAAACTGGAGATTAGCAGGAAATAGAATGGGTGCTGGGAATCGCCCAGACTGTGCAGGACGGTGGAGGTGTAGTTGAACAGCATCGTGGCCGGAATGCCGAGGAAGATGATGCGGATGTAGGCCACCGCGTCCGGGAACAGCTCGGCCGGGGTGTGGATGAGCTGCAGCAGCGGGGCAGCAGTGAGGGTGGTGACGATGGTGAACACCACGCTCAAGGCCACGCAGAGCACCGCGCCGTTGAACAGATACTTGTGCATATCCTCGCTGTCCCTTGCACCAAAGCTCTGGGCCACCGGGATGCCAAAGCCCGTGCAGGAACCCAGCACAAAGCCTAAAATGAGAAAATTCAGAGAGTAGGTGGTGCCCACCGCGCCCAGTGCATCGGTGCCCAGACAGCGCCCCACAATGACGGTGTCCACAAAGCTGTACAACTGCTGGAACAGGGTGCCCAGCACCAGCGGCAGGGCAAATTTCAGGATCTGGGGCAGCGGCCTGCCCACCGTGAGGTCGGTGGTGCCGGAACCCTTTTTGGTTTTTTTCCATAAGTTTTACATGCTCCCTCCGGGTTTGATCTGCCACTAAGGATATCATGGCATCCGCTCCCGGTGTTAGCTTTATTTTATGGAAAACCCGGATAAATTCTGTTTTTTCTCACCAAAGGGGCAGGGAACTGACTTCATCCCGAAGCTCCAATGCCTGGGTGTGGGTCAGCTTTTTGGCGCGCTCCATCCGCTCCACCACCACAAGTGCGCGCCTGCGGGCCAGCTCCCCGTTGGCGGCGTAGACCGAGGGCGCGTTGGGCAGGCCGGCCAGTACCACACACTCGGCGCGGGTCAGCTCCCGGGTGGGTTTGCCAAAGTAGCCCTGCGCAGCCTGCGCCACGCCGGACCACTGGTTGCCGAAGTAGCAGCTGCCTGCGTACATCTCAAAGATCTGCTGTTTGGGTAGTAATCCTCGATGTCCCTGGCGGCAAACATCTCCGCTGCCTTGCGGGCCATCTGCTTTTCCTGGGTGAACAACTCGTTCTTGGCCAGCTGCTGGGTCAGGGTGCTGCCGCCCTCGGCCAGAGAGCGGGTGCGCAGGTCGGCCCAGAGCGCCCGGACAACGGCCGCCGGGTCGATGCCGTGGTGCCTTTCAAACCGGCTGTCCTCCACGGAAATGACCGCATCGATATAAGTCTGGGGCAGCTGGTCACAGCTGGCAAAGCCGGGCCGGGAGCTGATCTCATCGTAGAGGCTGGCAATGGGCTTTTGCGCCGCTGTGGCGCGGTAGAGCCGCCAGCCCTGCACGCCCAGTGTTCCGCCAATGACCACCAATACAAACAGCGCCGCCAGCAGCAGGCAGCTGAGCAGTCGCTTTACAAAACGTTTCAGCATCTTCACGTTCCCCTTCGGTTTTGATTCAACGTTATCCTACCCGATTTGACGGCAGAATGCAAGTTACATTTTTGTGAATACGGCTGCACAAGAAAAAAGCGCCCTGCCGGGCAAACAGGCAGAGCGCTTTTACAAGTTATGGAAAGGGGATGCAGAGGCGCTGCTTACAGAGCAAAGTAACGCTTTGCGTTGTCGAAGCAGATGCCCTTGACGATCTTCTCCAGAGCCTTCTCATCGTTGGGATACTCGCCATTCTCGACCCAGTTGCCAATGAGGTTGCACATCAGGCGGCGGAAGTAGTCGTGACGGGTGTAGCTCAGGAAGCTACGGCTGTCGGTCAGCATACCAACAAAGTTGCCCAGCAGGCCCAGGTTTGCCAGGCTCTTCATCTGGTTCTCCATGCCGATCTTCTGGTCGTTGAACCACCAGCCGGAGCCGTGCTGGATCTTGCCGGGAATCTCATCATTCTGGAAGCAGCCCAGAATGGTGCCGATCTGCTCGTTGTCAGCGGGGTTCAGGCTGTAGATGATGGTCTTGGGGCACTCATCGGTGTCGTTCAGGGCGCTCAGCAGAGCAGCAATCTCGCCGCCGCACTTGGCAGTGTTGATCATATCGAAACCGGTATCGGGTCCCAGCAGGGCGTTCATCTTACGGTTGACACCGCGCAGGCAGTTGTAGTGCAGCTGCATGGCGATGTTCAGGCGGTGATACTGCTTGCCCAGGTGGATCAGGATGTAGGTCTGGTACTTCTCAGTCTCTTCAGCGGTCACAGCCTCACCGGCCATAGCCTTCTGGTAGATGGCGTTGACCTCTTCCTTGGTGGCCTCACGGTAGGGCACATAGTCCAGGCCATGGTCAGATGCGCGGCAGCCCATTTCGGCAAAGAACTCGATGCGCTGGGTCAGAGCGTCGGTGACGCAGTTGATGCACTCCAGCTTTTCCTTGCCAACGGCCTCAGCCAGTTTGCCCATGTACTCCGCGAAGCCGGGCTTCTGGATGTTGATGGCCTTGTCGGGGCGGAAGGAGGGAGCAACGGTGAATTTGATGGAAGGATCTTCCTTGATCTTCTTGTGCCATGCCAGATCGTCGATGGGGTCGTCGGTGGTGCCGATGAAAGCAACATTGGACTGCTCGATCAGGCCGCGGACAGTCATGCTGTCGTCGTGCTGCAGCTTGTCGTTGCACAGGTTCCAGACTTCCTCAGCGGTGTCGCCGTTCAGCACACCCTGATAGCCGAAGTACTTGCGCAGCTCCAGGTGGCACCAGTGGTACATGGGGTTGCCAACGCACATGGGCAGAGCCTCGGCAAACTTCTGGAAACGCTCGCGGTCGGGCTTGGTGCCGGTGATGTACTCCTCGGGCACGCCGTTGGAACGCATCACGCGCCACTTGTAGTGGTCGCCTGCCAGAGAGCCGTCGGGCTGGCGGCCGCCCAGCCACACCTGAGCGATGTTCTCAAAGCGGCGGTTCTCGTAGATCTCCTTCGGGGAGATATGGCAGTGATAGTCGCAGATGGGCATATCAGCAGCGTAGGTGTGATACAGATGCTGAGCCACAGGAGACTGGAGCATGAATTCCTTGTCCATAAATGCTTTCATGGGTCGAAAACTCCTTTTCATTCTAATGTACTAATATATCACTATGGGGGGTACCTTTAACAGCGCCCACGCAGGGCGCGTTAAGCCTATCTTTAGTATAGCGGAAAACGATAATGTATACAACTGAAAAACTGACAAATTTTCAGACTTTTCCTTGTAAAAAACGCTGGAATTTATAAAAATGGTCTGTTTTGGGCCAAAAATCTGGCAAAAAGCACTTGACTTATTTGTATACAACAGCATACAATAGAGACAGAGAGCGGGGCACAAATGGGTGCCTCGGAGAGAAGCAAAGCAAGCTAAAAGGAGAGCACGTGATATGGAAACTTTGAATTACAAGGTTCTGTCTGAGACCGGCTACAACGGCTACATCCTCAAGGATGCCCCTGTCAAGGTCATGCAGTTTGGCGAGGGTAACTTCCTGCGCGCATTCGTGGACTATTTCTATGATATCGCCAACGAGAAGGCCGGCTACAACGGCAAAGTCAAGCTGGTGCAGCCCATCGGCAACTTCCCCAGATGGCTGACTGGATCAACGAGCAGGAGGGTCTGTATACCCTGTATCTGCGCGGCAGCGAGAAGGGCCAGAAGGTGGATGCAAAGCGCGTGATCTCCTGCGTGTCTGACTGTGTCTGCCCCTGCATCGATGGCAAGTGGGATGAAGTGCTGGCTCTGGCCCGCTCTGAGGATCTGGAAACGGTTGTATCCAACACCACCGAGGCCGGCATCGCTTACACCCAGGGCGACAGCGCGTTCGATCAGGTTCCTCCCAACAGCTTCCCCGCAAAGCTGACCCGCGTGCTGTACGAGCGCTACAAGGCATTCAACGGCGCTGCGGACAAGGGTCTGGTCATCCTGAGCTGCGAGCTGATCGACAACAACGGCAAAGAACTGAAGAAGTGCTGCAACAACTACGCCAAGGACTGGAATCTGGAAGCTGAGTTCATCGACTGGATGAATAACGCCAACACCTTCTGCTCCACTCTGGTGGACCGCATCGTTCCGGGCCGCATCCGCGACCCCAAGGAGCTGGCTGCCATGGAAGAGGCCAACGGCTACCACGATCAGGTGCTGGATGTCGGCGAAGTCTTCGGCGTGTGGGTCATCGAAGGCCCTGCAGGTCTGGAGGACAAGCTGCCGTTCAAGAAGGCCGGTGTCAACGTCATGGTCGTGCCTGATGTTACCCCCTACAAGAAGCGCAAGGTCCGCATCCTGAATGGTGCACACACCGGTTTCGTTCTGGGCGCATATCTGGCTGGCTTCGACATCGTGCGTGACTGCATGCACAACGATACCGTTCGCGGCTTTATGAACAAGATGCTGCATGAGGAGATCATCCCCACCCTGCCTCTGGACAAGAAGGATTTGGAAGAGTTCGCTTCCGCTGTTGAGGATCGCTTCAACAACCCCTTCGTCAACCACGAGGTGATGAGCATCTCCCTGAACTCCACCTCCAAGTGGAAGGCCCGCAACATGCCTTCCTTCCTGGCTTACATTGAGGAGCAGAAGCAGCTGCCCAAGTGCCTGACCATGTCTCTGGCCGCTTACATTGCCTTCTACTCCAATGATATCCAGGAGCGCACTGCCGACGGCCTGATCTGCAAGCGCCCCGCAGGCAACACCTACAAGATCCAGGATGACGCATGGGCACTGGACTTCTACTATGCACACAAGGACGACACCGACGCTCAGCTGGTGCACGCCGTTCTGACCAACACCCAGATGTGGGATCAGGATCTGACCAAGATCGAGGGCCTGGAGGCCGCTGTTCTGGCTGATCTGGAGCTGATCCGCACCCAGGGTGCCGAAGCTGCCTACAAGAGCTGCCTGTAAGCTGGAATATCACCTGCACAACAAGGGGCTGCTGCTTTGGGCAGCGGCCTCCTTTGTGCTTTGTAAATGTCATTAAGGAGAATAACTATGCCGCAGGCGATTCATATCAGCCCCATTGACAACGTGGTGGTTGCACTGCACCCCATTGCCAAGGGCACTCTGGTGGAGGTGGACGGCCTTGCCGTGACCGCGCTGGAGGATATCCCTCAGGGCCACAAGATGGCAGTAAAGCCCATCAAGAACGGTGAAAATGTCATCAAGTACGGTTTCCCCATCGGCCACGCGACCGCCGATGCCGAGCCGGGCACCTGGATGCACACCCACAATGTCCATACCAACCTGTCCGGTGAGGTGGAGTACAGCTATCACCCCGCCCCCGACCTGCCCCCCTGCCCAAAGTGGAGCCTGAGACCTTTATGGGCTTCCGCCGCAAGGATGGCCGTGCCGCCATCCGCAACGAGATCTGGATCATTCCCACGGTCGGCTGTGTCAACGACATCGCCAAGAAGATGGTGAACGACAACCAGGATCTGGTTACCGGCTCCATTGAGGGCCTGTACACCTTTACCCATCCGTTTGGCTGCAGCCAGACCGGCCACGACCATGCCCAGACCCGCAAGCTGCTGGCCGCGCTGGTCCGCCACCCCAATGCCGCTGCTGTTCTGGTGCTGCATCTGGGCTGCGAAAACCTGCAGCACGATCAGTTCGTGGAAGAGCTGGGCGAGTATGACCACGACCGGGTCAAGTTCCTGACCTGCCAGGATGTGGACGATGAGTTTACCGCCGCCCGCGAGATCCTGAAGGAGCTGGCTGCTTACGCCAGTCAGTTCAAGCGTGAACCTATCCCTGTGAGCGAGCTGGTGGTCGGCATGAAGTGCGGCGGCTCGGATGGCCTGTCCGGCATCACCGCCAACCCCACCATCGGCCGCTTCTCCGACATGATGGGCCAGCGCGGCGGCTCCACTGTCCTGACCGAGGTGCCCGAGATGTTCGGTGCAGAGGGCTTCCTGATGGACCGCTGCATCAACAAGGAGGTATTCGTCAAGGCCGAGCACATGATCAACGGCTTCAAGGAATACTTCATCAGCCACAACGAGGTGGTTTACGACAACCCCTCTCCGGGCAACAAGCAGGGCGGCATCACCACCCTGGAGGACAAGAGCTGCGGCTGTGTCCAGAAGGGCGGCACCGCCCCCATCATGGATGTCATCGGCTACGGTGACCCCGTGGTGACCAAGGGCCTGAACATGCTCTACGGCCCCGGCAACGATCTGGTGTCCGCAACGGCCATGACCGCCGCAGGCGCTCACCTGATCCTCTTCTCCACCGGCCGCGGCACCCCGTTCTCCGCCCCGGCTCCCACCCTGAAGATCTCCACCAACACCCCGCTGGCCGAGAAGAAGTCCGGCTGGATCGACTTCAACACCGGTGTCATTGCGGACGGTGAAAAGACCATCGATGAGGCCGCCCGCGACCTGCTGGATCTGGTCATCCGCGTTGCAGGCGGTGAGCAGACCAAGGCTGAGAAGCACGGCTTCCGCGAGATCTCCATCTTCAAGGATGGCGTTGTTCTTTAATTGAAAAATGGCTGCTGTGCGTGCTTTTTGCGCGTACGGCGGCCTTTTTGTATCAAATGATATGGAGGTACAACTTATGAACCAGATCACCACCCAGTACGTCACCGAGGGCGGCGCATGCTTTGAGCAGTATGTCATCACCGACCCCGTGGCAAAAACTGCCCTGACCATCACCCCCGAGCGCGGCGGCATGGTCACCGGCTTTACCCTGGACGGCGACGAGTACATCTGGACCCGCCGCCCCAATTTCAGCGAGTGCAACCGCCCCCGCTTTGGCATCCCTGTGTTGTTCCCCAACTGCGGCAAGCCCGACAACGGCGTGCACATCTTCAACGGCCAGGCCTATCCCATGGAGATCCACGGCATGGCTGACCTGTGCCCCTGGGAAGTGGAGAGCGTCGGCCCCGACGGCGTGACCCTGATCCTGGAGTCCAGCCCCTGACCAAGTTCCTCTACCCCTTCGATTTCACTGTCCTGATGAACTACAACCTGCAGGGCAACACCGCTTCCCCTGAGCATGACCGTGATCAATGAGGGCGATATTCCGATGCCCTTCAGCTTTGGTTATCATCCCTATTTTGTGGCCTCTGCTCTGGAGAATGTGGACTTTGACATCAAGTGCGCCACCTGCTCCGAGGATGCAAAGGGCGAGCAGCCTGCTGCACCCGAGAAGATCACCCTGACCCGCAAGGAAGGTTCTGACAACTCCATCCGCCTGATGACCGGCGTGGAGTTCCCCATGACCTTTACGGATAAGGGCAACGGACACAAGGTCACCGTGGATGCCGATGAGAGCTTTACCAACGGTGTGCTGTGGCAGCAGGATGCCGAAAACTTCGTCTGCATGGAGCCCTGGAACGGCTGGGCCAACAGCGTGAACGAAGAGGGCAAGCACGAGGTGCTGGAGCCCGATGAGGCTATGACCAGCGAGTGGACCATCACCATTGAGAAGGTCTAAGCTTGAAATTCCTTTCTTTTTGAGATAACAGAAAAGACAAACGCCGCATGTGCTCGGGGAGGAAGCCATGCGGCGTTTGTCTTGCTGATAGAAGAGGGTCTCAGAGGTTATGCTGGTAAAAAGGGAGAAATGTCATTTGAGGAGGCTGGCCAGGGTGCGGGCATCGGGGGTGTTTCCGGCACTCTTACCGTAGTGTGCGTAGAGGATCTTCCGCTCCTTGTCCACCACAAAGCAGGCGGGCAGCTGCAGCTCGTTGCCCTCATAGGCACCGTGCTTGTAGCCTGAGGCAGTTGCTTTGGCAATCTTCAACATCGTCCCGGCATCAGCCATCTTGGCCATAGAGGCTGCGGGCTGGATGCCAAAGCGTTCATACAGAGCGGCTTTCGGATCACACAAGATGGAGAAGGGGAAGGTATCGGGCTGCAGCTCCTGCGCCAGCCCGGTGGGGTCGGATTGCAGGACAACGATGACCTGACCGCCCACATCGGTGATCTGGTGGTAGTTCTCGGCCAGCTGATGGATGTCGTACTGGCAGAGGGTGCAGCCGTAGTAGCGTAGGAAGAGCAGAGCTGTTTTCGGGGTCTTCTGCACTGTGTCGGACAGTGTCAGACCAGTTGCAAAAAAGGCGTGTCATAGATGAAGTTGGGCATCACCTCGCCCACCGTCAGGCGGGCAGCAGTTTCAGCAGCCATAACTCACACCCACTCTCCATTGAACACGTGCTTGTCCAGCCGTTCAAAGGCTTCCTGCACGCGGGTCAGGGGCAGTGCAAGGTTCATGCGGATGGCGCAGGGGCCGTGGAACATACGGCCATCCTGGATCGCAACGCCCACGTTCCAGCAGGCCTTTTCCAGTTCCTGAATGGTCTTGCCGTGCTTCTCGCACCATTCGGTGCAGTCCACGAACAGCATGTAAGTGCCCTCAGGCTTGGAGACGGTTACACCTCAAAGTGCTTTGTGATGTAATCGCAGGCGTAATCCACATTGCCGGTAATGGTCTGACGCAGCTCATCGACCCACTCGTAACCCTCGGGCTTGTAGGCACCGATTAGGGCGTGCATAGAAAGCACATTCATATCATTATAGTGCGGCTTGCTGCTTTTGGCGACCACACGGTCACGGATGGTGGGGTTATAGATGATATGATAGCTGCCCACCAGGCCCGCCAGGTTAAAGGTCTTGGAGGGAGCATAGACGGCGACAGTGCGCATCCGTGCATCCTCGCTGACGGACTGGGTAGGGATGTGCTTGTGGCCGTTCAGAATGATATCCGACCAGATTTCGTCAGAGATCACGATACAATCGTTGGCCTTGTAGACCTCCATCGCCTTTTCCAACTCCCAGCGCTCCCACACGCGGCCGCAGGGGTTGTGCGGGCTGCAGAAGATCGCCACATGGATGTGGTTCGCCTTGATCTTGGCATCCATATCCTCAAAGTCCATCCGCCACACACCGTTTTCATCCTTGACCAGTGGGCTGTGCACAATTTTATAGCCGTTGTTTTCCACACACTGGCGGTAAAGCCGATATAGGTGGGGCTGTGCAGCAGCACGGCATCGCCGGGGGCAGCAAAGCTGGTCAAAGCAGAGATCACGCCGCCCAGCACACCGTTTTCGTACCCGATGCACTCTTTGGTCAGGCCGGTTACACCGTTGCGGGTCTCGTGCCACTTAATGATGGAGTCAAAGTATTCATCGGTGGGCTGGAAGTAGCCGTAGGCCGGGTGCTTTGCACGCTCGATGATGGCTTCGGGGATGGTGGGGACGGTGGGAAAGTTCATGTCTGCCACCCACATGGGAATGACATCATAGCCTTCCTTGGGCAGGTCGGGAGTGAAGCCGGGCATCGAGCCCAGACCATCGATGGCGGTTGCGTCCTTGCCATGGCGGTTCATGATGGAGGTGAAATCGTACTTCATAGTAAATTCTCCTTTTCCGGCAAATGCCGATTTCTTACAGTGTGTATGGGATTGAATCTTTTGTAATAAACATCGAAACATCAGAAAACTCAGGCGGCTTTTGCCTCGTCAGCAGTGGTATCTGCAATGGCCTGACGGACGATCTCCTCTTTCTTGGCGGCCAGATCTTCGGCCTTGACAGCGCCCTGCTTCAGGCGCAGGATGCTCAGTGCGCACAGAACGACCACGATGACCACTGCGAACACAGCATCGTTGAAGGTCAGATCCTTGAACAGGTTGTAGGCAACTACACCGGCGCAGAAAGCACCCAGCACGCAGCAGATGTTGTAGAACCACAGGGGCATCTTGATGCTGCGCTGTGCCCACTGCTCCGGGTATTTCTTGGGCAGTGTCAGGCAGGCCAGGTTCATGTAGATGTTGATGAGCATGGCAGGAATCATCACCTGAGAGACGATGGCATCCAGGCTGCGGCCGGTGACGATGGGGAAGACACTAATGACGTAGAACAGCAGATAAATGGCGTAGGGGTAGCCGTTCTTATCGGTTTTCTTAAAGACGGAAGGCAGCCAACCATCGTTGGCCACTTGCAGCAGGGGATAACGGAACATGCCCAGACCGCCCAGAGCAGAGCTTGCAATGGCACCGATGCCGCCGCCGACCACGAAGAATACATACAGTGCATTGGGGAAGATGGCCCGTGCGGTCACACTGATGTTCTGGCCAGCAGTCTCAGCGTAGGGGAGAACACCACCGGCAACGATGCCCATGGCACCGTAGATCACGGCCAGCAGCAGGGTAATGATGATGATGCCCAGAGGGATGGTACGCTTGGGATTCTTGGTGACAGCGGCCATAGAGACGGGAGCCATCGTAGTGCCCTGGCAGGCAAAACCCATCACGGCCAAAGCGGAGACGAAACCAGTGAAACCGCCGTGGAAGAAGCCGCCGTCAGCGCTGGTAAAGGTGCTGGCAAAATCAACCTTGGGAATGCCGAAAATAATAAACAGTGCAAGAGAAGCTACCAGAACCAGAGTAATGATGTTTTCCAGAATGGTGATGAAGCGGGAACCCTTGATGGTGGAAAGGAAAAATAGCGTGATTGCAATGAAAGCAACGAGTGTCTGATGATTTTGCAGGGCTGGAACAGCGATAGCCAAATACTGTGCCAGAGCTACCGCATAGCTGGACATTGCCAGACCATTGACCAGGATCATCCAGGCACTGACACCGCTCATGAACGGGTTAAACAGCATGGCCTTCATGCTGTAATCACCGCCCTTCAATACGAACATAGAAGGCATGATCAGATTATACCAATAGGCCAGCAGCATGAAGAAGCAGCCGATGGTAACAACCAGAGAAATGGAGCGGCCGGTGTAGGCAACGCCGTAGCCCAGCAGCACGAAGACACCGGTGCCGATGGCACCGCCAAGGCCCAGACCAATAATGTTCCAAAGACCTAGTTTTTTGCCTTTTCTTCCATAATGAAATACCTCTCTTTTCTTGGCACCGTTTATTGAGGTGACCGTTGTGACCTGTGGGAAAAGTGAGAAAATCGGCAGGGGTGCAGAATGTTACTTGACTGCAACGGCCTCGATCTCGACCCGGGCACCTTTAGGTAGTGCAGCCACCTGGAAAGCGCTGCGGGCCGGGCATACACCGGTAAAATAGGAAGCATAGACTTCGTTCATTGCGCCGAAATCTGCGATGTCCTTGAGCAGGACGGTGGTCTTGACCACATCGGACAGCTCATAGTCTGCTGCAGCGAGGACTGCCTTGACATTTTCCAGCGACTGGCGGGTCTGGCTGGTGATGTCATCGCCTGCAAATGCGCCGGTAGCCGGATCAATGGGCAGCTGACCGGAAACATAGACGGCTGTGCCGGTGGCGGTGATGCCCTGAGAGTAGGGACCAATGGCTGCGGGTGCTGCGGGGGTAGATACCTGATTCTTTGCCATGATAGAAACAACTCCTTTGAATTTAAGAATACCGAAATCACTGTGATAATTTATTTATCACTTGTTGATGCGATTATACAATACCACATCACAAATGTAAATACTTTTTTACAAATATTTTTATCATCGTGAGTAAAATTTTATCACTCTAAATTGTGCAGATTGCTAACTTGCGCTCTGCCGCAAAATTCTATATAATAAATAATAATAGAATAATTACGGTGAGAAACAGGAGGACAACGATGTGACAGATCAGGAATTGCTGAAGTGCTACACGGATTTCGTTCCGTTTCTGGCGGCTGTGTGCGGACCGGGGTGTGAGATCGTCATCCATGATGTGACCAACCCGGAACAGTCTATTATCGCCATTGGAAACGGGATTTCTGGCCGTGAGCTGGGTGACCCCATGACCGACCTTGCACGGGAATTGCAGGAAAAGGGGACTTACGCTGATACCGAATGCCTGTTGAACTACAAAGGAAAGACCAAGAGCGGGGAATTCCTCTCCTCGACGTACTTCATCAAGAACGAGGGACGGCTCATTGGGATGCTCTGTGTCAACAAGGAACTTGCCGCTGCACAGGAACTGAATCTTGCTCTGCGCGCGCTGTTGGATCGGTTCAATCTCTTGGCCCCGCCGGAAGATTCGCCCTCTGAGGATCTGAGCAGCCCGCTGGAAAGTGTAATGCACTCCCGCATTGCGGAGATCATCAGCAGGGAAGGCACTGCCCCGGCCCACATGTCCATGCAGGAAAAGATCCGCGTAGTACATAAGCTGGATGCAGACGGTATCCTGATGATGAAAGGCGCGGTCGCAGAGATCGCAGACCAGCTTTCGGTTTCAGTTCCTACGATTTATCGTTATCTGAACAAACCGCAGGCCTGAGAAAAAACGGATAAAAAAAGCAGAGACGCTTTGGAAAGCTCCTAAGCGTCTCTGCTTTTTGTGCTTTATCTTACCACATTATAACCCGGTTGGAAAGGGCAAAACCGCACAAATAATAAAATAATTATCAACTGATTTTTTAGTTATCAGCCAGGCTGCAAATCTCTCTGTCAGTACGAACGCCGCTGCGAAACCTTTGATACGCAAAAACTCCCCTGCATTCCGGTAAAATGGAGTGCAGGGGAGTTTTTTTATGTTACAGGCTCAGGCCTGCGTTTTTTACTGCTCCGGAGCGGTGAAGCTGATGGGGGTAGCACCTGCAGCAGCATCAACGCTCAGCAGGGAGATGGGAGCAACCTCGTAGCTCAGGGTGTCGAAGCTCTGGGTGTCGCCGCTCTCGGTGGTGAACTCCAGGACATACTCAGCGCTCTTGTCAGCGTCCTCGGGCAGGGTCAACACAACGCTGTCGCCGTCAGCCAGGCCGTCAGCAGCCAGGTTCTCGCCCTTGTCCTCAGAGCCGGCAACGTACAGGTACAGATCGGTGACGTTCTCGCCGGTGGTGTTGTAGACAGTGTACTCGGCGGGCTCGACCTCGGCCTCGCTGGAAGCTGCCTCAGAGCTTGCAGCCTCAGAGGAAGCGGCAGCGGAAGAAGCAACAGAAGAAGCAGCGGAAGAAGCGGTGGTGGAAGAAGCAGAACCGCCGCAAGCGGTCATACCAACAGCCAGTGCCAGAGCAGCGGCAACAACAGCAACATTCTTGAGTTTCATTGTGTAATCTCTCCTTGTTCGTGACGAAAATCTTTTCGCGTGGGCAGCTCTCGTGAAAGGCTACCCACAAACAACTATTATACAAGGATGTGTCGAAGAATACAATAACAAATCCTTTACAAAAGTGTGAAAAGTATGACAAAGACCCTCTCCGTCCTGCTGATGCCCGCCAGCACCTCCAAAGGGAGGGGCGGCATTGCGCAGCAATGACGGAGAGGGTCTTTTCTATTTCGAGGTGCTTTACTTACTTGGGCTGCTTGCCGATGTAAGCCAGGATGCCGCCATCAGCGTACAGGATCTGGCCGTTGACAAAGTCGGAAGCATGGGAGGCCAGGAACACGCAGGGGCCGACCATGTCCTCAGGGGTGCCCCAGCGGCCTGCGGGGGTCTTGGCGCAGATGAAGGTATCGAAGGGATGGCGGCTGCCATCGGGCTGGATCTCGCGCAGGGGAGCGGTCTGAGCGGTGGCAATGTAGCCAGGGCCCATGCCGTTGCACTGGATGTTGTACTCGCCGTACTCGGAGGCGATGTTGCGGGTCAGCATCTTCAGTGCGCCCTTGGCGGCAGCATAGGCGGAGACAGTCTCGCGGCCCAGCTCACTCATCATGGAGCAGATGTTGATGATCTTGCCCTCGCGCTTGGCGATCATATCGGGCAGAACAGCCTTGGAGCAGTTGAAGGCACCGCCAACGTGCACATCGATGACGCGCAGGAAATCGGTGTGGCTCATCTCGATCATGGGCACGCGCTTCATCAGACCGGCATTGTTCACCAGAATGTCCACGGGGCCGACTTCAGCCTTGATCTGGGCGATCATGGCGTTCACGGCAGCCTCATCGGTAACATCGGCCACATAGCCGTGTGCGTCGATGCCAGCAGCCTTGTAGGCGGCCAGGCCCTTTTCCAGGCTGCCCTCGTTGGAGCAGTTGAAGCAGACGGTAGCGCCGCACTTTGCCATGCCCTCGGCAATGGAGAAGCCGATGCCGTGTGCGCCGCCGGTGACCAGGGCAACCTTGCCCTTCAGATCAAATGCAGTAAGATCCATAAGTAGAACTCCTTTACTGAAAGACCCCGCGCCGGTTCGCCGGTGCGGGGTCTGGTTTGTGCTTAGCGCAGGTCGGTGGTAGCGATGTTGTCCATGTCGTCAAACTCCATGTTCTCGCCGCCCATAGCCCAGATAAACGTATAGTTCGAGGTGCCGACACCACTGTGGATGCTCCAGGAGGGGCTGATGACAGCATCCTCGTTGTGCATCACGATATGGCGGGTCTGGGTAGGCTCGCCGCACATATGGAACACCACCTGCCCCTCGGGCAATTCAAAGTAGGTGTAGATCTCCATCCGCCGCTCATGGGTGTGGCTGGGCATCGTGTTCCAGTTGGAACCGGGGTCCAGCTCGGTCATGCCCATGCTCAGCTGGCAGGTCTTCAGCACGTCCGGGTGGATGAACTGATTGATGGTGCGCTTGTTGCAGGTCTCCACGCTGCCCAGAGGACGATGGTTTGCATCGGCCATCTTGATCAGACGGGTCTGGTAAGCGCAGTGTGCCGGAGCAGACACCATATAGAACTTGGCAGGATGCTCGGGATCGGCGGAAGCAAAGGTCACTTCCTTGGTGCCCTGGGTGATGTACAGGCAGTCCTTGTAGCCCAGCTCGTACTTCACGCCGTCGGCCACCACGATACCGGTGGAATCCTTGCCGATGTTGAACATGCCGATCTCGCGGCGCTCCAGGAAATAGTGGGTGCCGAAGTTTGCCCAGATGTCGATGCCCTTGTCGATGGACACGGTCTCGTGCACCGGCATACAGCCCATCGTGACCATGCGGTCCACATGGCTGTACACGGCAACAACTTCATCTGCCTTGTACAGGCCGGTGATGAGCATCTCGTCCCGCATTTCCTCGGTGGTATAGCGCTTGAAATCCTTCTGGTTGCAGGAATAACGGATATCCATTGCGGACTCCCTCCTGTAACGCTTGCTTAGCGCTGGATACGGCCGGAACCGTCGCCGCCGGCCAGCTTCTCGACCTCGGACACGGTCATCATGTTGTAGTCGCCTTCGATGGAATGCTTCAGAGCGGAAGCAGCAACAGCAAACTCAACAGCTTCCTGGGTGGTCTTGCCGGTCAGCAGGCTGTAGATCAGGCCGCCGCCGAAGGAGTCACCGCCGCCAACGCGGTCGATGATGTGCAGGTCGTACTTCTTGGAGAAGCAGTACTCGTTGGAAGCAACGTCGTACAGCATAGCGCTCCAGCCGTTGTCAGAAGCTGAATGGCTCTCACGCAGGGTGATAGCAACCTTCTCAAAGCCGAACTTGTCAGCCAGCTGCTTGGCAACGCTCTTGTAGCCTTCGCGGTTGATCTCGCCAGCGTAGATGTCGGTGGCCTCAGCCTCGATGCCGAAAACGTCCTTAGCATCTTCCTCGTTGGAGATGCAGACGTCAACATACTGGCACAGGTCGGTCATAGCAGCGCGGGCTTCCTCGCGGGTCCACAGCTTGCCGCGGTAGTTCAGGTCGCAGCTGATCTTCACGCCGTGAGCCTTAGCAGCCTTGCAGGCCTCGCGGCAGATCTCAACAACATTCTCGCCCAGGGCCGGGGTGATGCCGGTGAAGTGGAACCAATCCACGCCCTCAAAGATCTTATCCCAATCAAAGTCGGAAGGCTGAGCCAGCTGGATTGCGCTGTTGGCACGGTCATAGATGCAGACAGAACCACGCTGAGAAGCGCCCTTCTCGTTGAAGTAGATGCCAACACGGTCGCCGCCGCGGACGATCTTGCTGGTGTCAACGCCGTAACGGCGCAGGCTATTGATAGCGGCCTGACCAATGGCGTGTGCGGGCAGCTTAGTGACGAAAGCTGCGTCCAGGCCGTAGTTGGCCAGAGAAACAGCAACGTTGGCCTCGCCGCCGCCGAAGGTGAACTCCAGGCTGTTGGCCTGGACAAAGCGCTCGTAGTTGAACGGCTGCAGACGGATCATCAGTTCGCCAAAAGTAACGACTTTCATTGTGGTGTTCTCCTTTATAATCAGATGTGTTTTATATCACCCGCCGCAGGGTGGACCGGTGCGGCGGGAAACGCCGTGAAAATGCGCAGGAACTCAGGCCTGGACCAGGTGCATTGCAAAGCCGGCGATCTCGTCAGCAAAGTAGATGGCGATGGTCTTGCCGTCCTTAACATTCTTGCTGTCCATATCGAACTTGACGCCGCGCTGGCTCAGGTGATAGATAGCGCGGTCAACGTTGTTGCAGGCGATGGCAATGTGGCCATTGGTGCCGCGGCCGGGCTTCTTCATGATCTCGAATTCCTTGTTGCCCACAAAGATGCTGGAGTTGCCGGGAGCGACCTTCATGTTCAGCAGACCGCCCAGCAGGGTGGCGACCTTCATGGCCTCTTCCTCGTTGCCGGTGTTGATGCCGATATGGTGCAGGCGCAGGCCCAGCATGGTGTCAACGGCTTCCTTGCTCTGAGCGGTGATCTTTGCCCAGTCGCCAGCCTTGATGACATCGCTCTTGCACATCCAGGTGCCGCCGACAGCGAAGATCTGGTCGTAGCCCAGGTAATCGTTGACGTTCTTTGCGTTGACACCGCCGGTGCACATCCAGCGTGCGCCCTTCAGGGCAGCGCCGATGTTCTTCAGCATACCGACACCGCCGTTTGCCTCAGCGGGGAAGAACTTCAGGGCCTCGCAGCCCATGTTCATGGCCTGCTGCATCTCGCCGGCAGAAGCGGTACCGGGCATCATAATGCCGCCCTTGTCGATCACGTGCTTGCAGACCTCGGGGTCAAAGCCGGGAGCAACAATGAAGGAAGCACCAGCTGCCATTGCACGGTCAGCCTGCTCGCAGGTCAGGACAGTGCCTGCACCCAGCAGCATCTCGGGCATCTCTTCGTGGATCTTGCGGATGCACTCCTCAGCACATGCAGTGCGGAAAGTGACCTCGGCTGCGGGCAGACCACCCTCGGCCAGAGCCTTGCACAGGGGCAGGGCCTCGTCCACGCTGTTGAAGGCGATAACAGGGATAATGCCGATCTGATAGACCTTTTCAACGATGGGATTCATAACGCATTTCTCCTTTTTATTTGACACTCAGGGCGGGGCAGGGCCGGATGGGCACACTCTCCCCACCATACGTTCACAGTATTAGTATAAACGACCCGGCCGCTTTTGGTAATGCTCAACAAGCACAATGTTTTGCATAAGAGCTTGTATACATTGCACAAAAATGCCCAACGGTCACAGCCCGAGCCGCTCAAACAGCTCTGCAACGCCGTCGTGGTCGTTGTCGCGGGTGCTGACGATATCCCCCAGTGCCCGGATCTCGGGCAGGGCGTTGGCCATCACGGCGGCCACACCGGCCCGGGCCAGCATGGCGCGGTCGTTGTCGCTGTCGCCGATGGCAAGGGTGGCCTCCCGGGGGATGCCGAGCCGGTCGGCCAGAGCCAGCAGGGCGGTACCCTTGTCCACCCCTGCGGCGGTGACCTCTACATTGTCCGGGGCACCCTGTACGGCCTCGATGCCGGGAAACGCCCGGAAACGGACGAGAGCGGCCTGTGCAATCTCGATGCTGTCGAAGAACATACAGAATTTTTCCACTTCGTGGGCGTGGCGGCTCATCCATTCGTCCAGATCCCGCACAACATGGGTACGGCCATCGTCCGGCTGTCTGGCCTCGGTGGAATGGCGCTGGATATGACGGTTCTGAAACAGGGCCATACCGGCACCGTCCAAATAAGAGCGCCCGTCCGAAAAAATGCTCAGTGGGCCATGATATTCCCGGTAGAGGGCAAACACTTCCCGGGCGGTTTCCGGGGGCAAACAATGACGCTCCAGCAGAACCGGTTCATGGGTCGGACGCTGGGCCGCATCGGATAGCGGCTGTATACGGCACCCAGCGGGTCTGTGCCCATATCCCAGACAGCGGCACCGTTGGAGGTGATGGCGTACCGGATGCCGGGCAGCTGCGCCACCAACGGCGGCAGGCTGGCAAGGGGCCGCCCGGTGCAGGGCAGCACGATGACCCCGCGCCCGACGGCATCGGCAATGGCCTGCCGGGTGCGGGGGAGATATGGCTCTGGGAATTGAGCAGGGTGCCGTCCAGATCAAGGGCGACAAGACGGATGGGGGTAGAAGGTGACATAGTTTCTCCTTTGATTTAAGAACCTCTCCGGCAGCAGCATAAACATGGCTCCCCTGCCAGGGGAGCTGCCGCGATAGGTGACGGAGAGACTGATACCCTTATTTTATCCTATAAAGAATATTTGCGCAAGCGCTGGTTCTGTGTTAAAATAATCGCTGTGCGGCGAGTGATTTTATAGGAGAAAAGAATATGAAGGCAAAGACTCTGCGCACGCGGCTCAAGCCCCACCTGTGGTATCAGGCTTACTGGGTGGTCTACCTCATCTGGTTCTTCTGGCTGGATCTGACCGTCACCGACCCCAAATACATCATCCACTCCCCGGTGGATGACCTCATCCCCTTCAACGAGTGGTTCATTTTTCCGTACTGCAGTTGGTTCGTGCTGTTGGCGGCGGTTACGGCTCTGCTGTGGTGGTTCGACACCGCCAGTTATGACAAGCTCTGCCTGATGATGTTCTCGGGTATGACGCTCTGCCTCATTATTTATATGGTACTGCCCAACGGCCTTGACATCCGTCCCACGCCAGAAGCCATCGGCCGGGGAGAATTTTGCCATGACTTTGATGCAGCTCATTTGGAAAGCGGATGCCTCGGTGAACGTCTGCCCCTCCATCCACTGCCAGAGCACGGCCTGCATGGCCATTGCCTTTTCGGGCAGCACGCTGACAAAGCAGCGCCCCTGGCTCAAAGCAGCGGCCTGGGTGTGGGCGGCGCTCATCTGCGCTTCCACCGTGCTCACCAAGCAGCATTCCATCATTGATGTGGTCTGCGGTCTGGCGCTGGCGGCTGTGTGGGGCGTGATCCTTTACGGCCCGTGGAAAAAGCGGCAGGATTGACAAGAAAAAGTTTCTAATTTTGGCAGTTTTCCCAATTGACGCGGACAAAGCGTGTGGGGTACAAATAAAATCGGAACTGATATATCAGTAAATGGCAAAGAAAACAGGCGTGCAGAAGCACAAAAGGAGCGAAGACAGTATGGCAGTTCGGAGCGCCCGCGAGGCAGCCTACGAGACCATCCGCAGCCGGATCATCACCATGGAGCTCAAACCCGGGGATGAACTGAACGACCACGAGCTGGCCCAGGAACTGGGCATCAGCCGCACCCCATGCGGGAAGCGCTGATCATGCTCAACATTGCCCACATGGTGACCATCAAGCCCCAGAGCGGCACCTATGTGGCCCCCATTGATCTGGAGCTGATGGAGATGGAGCAGTTTGCGCGCTTCACGCTGGAAAAGGAGATCCTGAACCGTATCCGGGGCCGTCTGACCGCCGAGCAGGAGAGAGCCTACCGGCTGCTGATCGAGCAGTACCGTGTGCTGGAAAGCCACCCGGAGGCCGAAAACCGGGAGACGAGGATGCTCGACCTCGACAACGCCTTCCACCGCCGGGCCTTTGAGCTGTGCGGCATGGAGGGACACTTTTGACCACATGCTCTCCACCTTTCAGCACATCGAGCGGCTGCGTAAGTTCAGCCTGCAGACGGATGAGAACAAATCGGTCTGTGGTGCCCACACCCGCATCCTGGAGGCTGTGCTCCACGGCACGGAGGAGGATGTGAGCCGGGCGCTGAGTGAACATCTGCACCGGTATAAGCTCAGTGTGGATCAGGCCCGTGCCGCCCACCCGGATTATTTTATCGGCAACGGCGATACCTGGTAAAAATTCCTTTCGTCAAACTGCCAAAGGCGTGTATTTTGCGGCCGGATGGGGGTAAAATCCCATGTGCGGCCGTCTTTTTGTGTAAAGTATACAAGAAGAACATCAAAACTTGGCAAAACGTCAATTGCCAATTGTCAACTGATATATTAGAATATAAGCAGGAATGTGCCACGGCACCCGCCGCGGCAAAAAGAAGCAAAGAAAAGCAACAAACAAGGAGGAACCCACTATGCCTATGAAAATGGGTTGGCGCTGGTACGGTGAGGGCAATGATCCCATCACCCTCAACGACATCAAGCAGATTCCCGGTGTGACCAGCATCGTCTGGGCACTGCACAACAAGATGCCCGGCGAGATCTGGGAGGTCGACGAGATCCAGGAAGTCGCAGACCAGATCCACGCCTACGGCTTCGACATGGACGTTGTCGAGTCCGTCAATGTCCACGACGACATCAAGATCGGCCTGCCTACCCGCGACAAGTACATCGAGAACTACAAGCAGTGCATCCGCAATCTGTCCAAGTTCGGTGTCAAGGTCATCTGCTACAACTTCATGCCCATCTTTGACTGGACTCGTACCGACCTGTTCCACCCCGTCGGCGATGGTTCCACCGCACTGTTCTACCAGAAGGACATGATCCAGGACGATTACAAGGCCATGGCCGACTACATCCTGGGCTTCACCGAGAAGTACAACATGACCTTCCCCGGCTGGGAGCCGGAGCGTATGGCCAAGCTGGACGAGCTGTTCAAGGCCTATGCTCCTGTCACCAAGGAAAAGCTGTGGGAGAACCTGAAGTACTTCCTGGAAGCTCTGATGCCCACCTGCCGCGAGTGCGACATCAAGATGGCCATCCACATGGACGATCCCCTTGGGATATCTTCGGCCTGCCCGCCTGCTGGTGGATGCTGAGAGCATCGACCGCTTCCTGAGCATGGTGGACGATGAGTACAACTGCCTGACCCTGTGCTCCGGCAGCCTGAACGCAAACCCCAACAACAATGTTGCCGAGATCGTCCGCAAGCACTGCGACCGCATTGCATTTGCCCACATCCGCAACATCCACCACTTCCCCAATGGCGACTTCTCCGAGGCTGCTCACCGCGACTGCTGCGGCGAGACCGGCATCATCGAGATCCTGCGCGCCTACCATGACTGCGGCTACGAGGGCTATATCCGCCCCGACCACGGCCGTCAGCTGTGGGAGGAAGGCCCCGGCAACTGCCGCCCCGGTTACGGCAAGTATGACCGTGCTCTGGGTATCCAGTACATGCTGGGTGTCTGGGACCTGCTGGACCGTCTGGATGAAGAGAAAAAGAAAGGCTGAGTACTATTATGAAGCTGTCTGATATCAAGAACGGCAATCTGTCCGCCGAGTGGGCAGAAAAGGGCTACGAGCTGCCCAAGTTTGACGTGGAGGCCGTCAAGGCCAAGACCCACGCAGAGCCCACCTGGGTACACTTCGGCGCAGGCAATATCTTCCGTGCCTTCCCCGCTGCCATCCTGAACGAGGCCCTGAACAGCGGCAAGTATGACCGCGGTGTCATTGTTGCTGAGAGCTTTGACTACGAGATCATCGACAAGGCTTACCAGCCCTACGACAACCTGAGCCTGCTGGTCTGCCTGAAGTCCACCGGCGACATCGAGAAGAAGGTCATTGCTTCCGTGACTGAGAGCCTGAAGGCTGATTACTCCTTCGGCGAGGATTGGGCTCGTCTGGTCGAGATCTTCCAGAACCCCAGCCTGCAGATGATCTCCTTCACCATCACCGAGAAGGGCTACGGCGTTGCTCCTGCTGACCTGGAGCGCGGCCTGACCCCCGTTCTGGCCATGGGCAAGGTCACCGCTCTGCTGTACGAGAGCGTTTCAAGGCCGGCAAGCTGCCCCTGACCGTTCAGAGCATGGATAACTGCTCTCACAACGGCGACAAGGTCAAGAGCGCTGTCCACGCCTACGCTTCCAAGTGGGTCGAGCAGGGTCTGGTTCCCGCTGAGTTCCTGGCATACGTTCAGGACGAGACCAAGATCACCTTCCCCTGGGCATGATCGACAAGATCACTCCCCGTCCCGACGCAAAGGTCCAGGATATGCTGGCCAAGGACGGCTTTGAGGACAACTACACCATCGTGACCGAGAAGCACACCTTTACTGCTCCCTTTGTCAACGCAGAGGAGACCCAGTACCTGTGCATCGAGGATCACTACACCAACGGCCGTCCTCCGCTGGAGCTGGGCGGTGTGCTGTACTGCGACCGCGAGACTGTTGACAAGATCGAGAAGATGAAGGTGTGCACCTGCCTGAACCCCCTGCACACCGCAATGTCCATCTACGGCTGCATGCTGGATTACACCCTCATCAGCGCCGAGATGGCCGACGAGGATCTGCGTCCCTTCATCCAGAAGATCGGTTATATCGAGGCAATGCCCGTGGTCGTTGATCCCGGTGTCCTGAACCCCTATGAGTTCATCGGTGCTGTCATCAACCGCCGCCTGCCCAACCCCTTCATGCCCGATGCTCCCCAGCGTATCGCTACCGATACCTCTCAGAAGCTGGCCATCCGCTTCGGCGAGACCATCAAGGCATATCAGGCACGCGGTCTGGACAAGTCCAACCTGGTGCTGATCCCCCTGGTGCTGGCAGGCTATGCCCGCTACCTGAAGGGCATTGATGACAACGGCAAGGCCTTTGAGATCTCTCCCGATCCGATGCTTGCTGAGCTGCAGGCCATCGTGGCTCCTCTGGAAGTCAAGGAAGGCGAGCAGGACTTCAGCTGCCTGAAGAACCTGTACAGCCGTGCCGATGTGTTCGGTGTTGACCTGTACGAGGTCGGTCTGGGTGAGCAGATCGAGGGCATGGTCAAGGAGCTGTACGCTGGCAACGGCGCAGTCCGCAAGACCCTGCACAAGTATGTTGTCGCCCGCTGAGCGCTGACACGATCCTGAATTAAGCTATCTTCGTTCCCGCGCTGCGTTTTGCTTTGCCGCAGTGCGGGATTTTTTTGTTTTCCGGCATGGCGGAGCGCATGGCTCTTTACATTTGGAGAGCGATTTGCAATAATAGAAAAAAAAGCGCAGGAGGGTCTGTACATGAAAGTAATGGTTTTTGATGTGGGCGGCACCGGGATCAAGTATTCCGTGATGGATGAGCAGCTGAACCGGACCGATACGGGCAGCACGCCCACCCCGGCGGATTCGCAGGAACACTTCCTGAACACTCTGCGGGAGATCTACCTGCCCCACAAGGACGAGGTGGACGGCATTGCCCTGAGCCTGCCCGGCTTCATCGATGCCGAGCAGGGGCGTGGTCAAGGGCGGCGGAGCACCCTCGCTGGCCTACAATGTGGGCACGCCTGTCGGCCCCCGGCTGGCCGAGGGCCTGCGGCTGCCGGGTCTGGATCGAGAATGACGGCAAAGCGGCCGCCATTGCAGAGCTGGAGCAGGGGGTGTGCTGAAGGGCTGCAGGAACGCAGCAGTGTTCATCATCGGCACCGGTGTGGGCGGCGGCCTGATCATTGATGGGAAGCTGGTGCGCGGCCGGGATTGCACGGCAGGCGAGTACAGCTTTATGAACACCAACGCCGATGCCTGGAGCGACCCCACAAAGAGCGTTGCCTGCCAGTGCAGTACCAGCGGCCTGTTGAGCGGCTATCGCGCCCGCAAGGGCCTGCCCGCCGATGCACCCATGGATGGACGCATCTTCTTTGAGGCGGTCCACGCTGGGGAGACCGAGGCCAACGAGACCCTGCGCAGCTTCTGCCGGGCCGTTGCCGTGCAGATCTACAACCTGACCGTTTTGCTGGATCTGGAAAAGGTGGCCATCGGCGGCGGCATCAGCAAGCAGCCCATCCTTGTGGAGACCCTGAACGAGGTATATGAGGAGTACATCCTGCGGGGCCATCCCTTCAGCGAAGCGCAGGCCCGCTGCCTGCCCCGCCCGGAGATCGTGCCCTGCCGGTTCCTGAGCGAGGCCAACCAGATCGGTGCCTTTGCAAGCTACCAGAAGGCGTTTTTGGAAAATTGATGGACAAAACGCACGAAGCTGTGTTATACTGGGCGTGACAGGAGGGTGGAATTATGCCGGAGATCAGTTTGTTTTGCGGGATTCGGATCACAATGTTTTACAGTGACCATAACCCACCGCATTTCCATGCGGAATATGGTGGATGTAAAGCACTGGTGGATATTCAGCACTCCTGTGTTATCCGTGGCGCATTGCCCAGCCGCCAGTTGAAATTGATTCTGGCATGGTGTGAGCTGCATAAAGATGAGCTGATGCAGAACTGGGAACTTGCCAGGGATGCAAAGCCTTTGAATCATGTGGCACCATTGATTTGAAAGGGGAGTACAGTATGGAATATATTCCAAAAGTATTGCAGGCTGTTGCAGGTGAGGACTTTACCATCTATCTGTATTTCAGTGATGGCTCTGTCCGCCTGTATGATGCAAAGCCCCTGTTGCAACAGGGGGGAGTGTTCGAGCCTATGCGCGACCCGGATTATGTCCGTGACCGGCTGACGGTGCTGAATGACACGGCGGCATGGGATGTGAGCGGTGACATGGACCCCTGCAATTGCATCGACCTTGACCCGATAGAGCTGTATGAGACCTGTCCGGTGGTCGTTGACCCGTTGGAAAAGGCATCCTGAAATAAAACACAACGGCACAGCGCTGGTGCATCATCGTAACTGCGCTGTGCCTTGATTTTTGGGCGCACCCATGATATGATAGACCCTGCGCGCAAGGCGCGCGGAAAACAAACAAAGGAGTTCTTTTTCTATGAAAACCATGCATAAATTTCTGGCCGTTGTGATCAGTGCCGCTCTGGCTGCCGGGCTGCTGGCAGGCTGCGGTGCAGCTTCCAGCACGGCATCCAGTGCCGCCTCTTCTGAGGTCGTGTCCTCCGTGGCGGCTTCCAGTGAAGCCGCTTCCTCTGAGGCTGCTTCCGGGCAGGCTGCGGATGCCAAGGTCAAGGCAGAGTTTACCGTGACCGGCGCGGATGGCGAGAGCCAGACCTTTACGCTGGAAGTGACCGATGGCGAGAAGCTGAGCGATGCTCTGGTGGAAGCTGGTCTCATCAGCGAAGAGGAGGCTGCGGCAGGCTTTGTGACCACCGTCAACGGCGGACTGCCGACTGGGATAAGGATCAGGCATGGTGGTGCCTGACCGATGCCACCGGCGAGATGACCACCGTGGGCGTGGCAGACATTGCGCTGCACGATGGCGACAGCTATGCCTTTACCTACACGAAGTAAGGAGCCTGTGCACATCCGGGTGCTGCGGCTGGTGCTCAGCGGCCTGATGGGTGCGCTGCTGGTGGTGAGCAAGCAGGCCATGAGCGGCCTGCCCAACATTGAACCGGTGACGCTGCTTGTCATCCTGTTTGCACTGGAGCTGCCCCGGGAAACGCCGGGGGCTGTTACGGTGTTCATCCTGCTGCAGGGCGTGCTGTATGGCTTTGGGCTGTGGTGGGCCATGTACCTGTATGTCTGGTATCTGCTGGCCCTGCTGGCATGGCTGCTGCGCCGGATGGACAATGCCCTTGGCTGGGCGGTGTTCAGCGGCATTTACGGCCTGTGCTTCGGCGGCCTGTGTGCGGCGGTGTATCTGGTGGCAAAAACTCCGGCCTTTGCCCTGAGCTGGTGGCTCAGCGGCTTTTCCTACGATGCCATGCACGGCGTGGGAAATTTTGTCATCATGCTGCTGCTCTACCGCCCCCTGCGCAGGGCGCTGCAGACAGCCAAACGGCAGATCCATCTGGATTGAACAAAGGGAGCGTCCCACGGTGGAAAACCATGGGACGCTCCCTTTTGTTCTGCGCGGAAACAGGAAAGAAAGCAGGTTGCAGCTGCGGAGATCAGCGCTTTACGTTGAAGGCGGCCATGCCGGGGTAAACGGCGCTTGCACCCAGATCCTCCTCAATGCGGAGCAGCTGGTTGTGCTTTGGCAACGCGCTCGGTGCGGCTGGGGGGCACCGGTCTTGATCTGGCAGGTGTTCAGGGCAACAGCCAGATCAGCAATGGTGGTGTCCTCGGTCTCGCCTGAGCGGTGAGAGCTGATGGCGGTATAGCCCGCCCTGTGGGCCATTTTGATGGCGTTGATCGTCTCGGTCAGAGAACCGATCTGGTTGAGCTTGATGAGGATGGCGTTGCCTGCACCCAGCTGGATGCCCTTGGCCAGACGCTCGGTGTTGGTAACGAACAGGTCGTCGCCCACCAGCTGGACCTTACCGCCCAGTTCCCGGGTCATCTCCTGCCAGCCTTCCCAGTCCTCTTCATCCAAGCCATCTTCAATGGATATGATGGGATACTTCTCCACCAGGCTCTTCCAGTGTGCGATCAGCTCACTGGAAGTGTACTCGGTGCCGGCCTTGGGCAGCTTGTAGAAGCCCTTACCCTTGGGGCTCTTCCACTCGGAGGAAGCGGCATCCATGGCCAGCATGAAGTCCTTGCCGGGCTGATAACCGGCCTTTTCGATGGCGGCCAGAATGGTCTCGATGGTCTCCTCGTCGCTGGACAGGTTGGGGGCAAAACCGCCCTCGTCGCCCACGGAGGTGGCCAGGCCCCTGGACTTCAGGATGGAAGCCAGAGCGTGGAACACCTCGGCGCACCAGCGCAGGGCTTCCTTGAAGCTGGGCGCACCCACAGGCATGATCATAAACTCCTGCGTGTCCACGGTGTTGGCGGCATGTGCGCCGCCGTTCAGGATGTTCATCATGGGCACGGGCAGGCGGTTTCCGTTCACGCCGCCCAGAAAGCGGTACAGGGGCATCTCCAGAGAAGCGGCGGCAGCGCGGCAGGCGGCAATGGAGACCGCCAGAATGGCGTTTGCGCCCAGATTGGATTTGTCCTTGGTGCCGTCGGCCCGGAGCATGGCGGCATCAATGGCGTAGATGTCGGAGGCATCCATGCCCACCACCGCGTCAGCGATCACAGTGTTGATGTTCTCCACAGCCTTGGTCAGGCCTTTGCCCAGATAGCGGCCCTTGTCACCGTCGCGCAGCTCCAGAGCCTCGAACTCGCCGGTGGAAGCGCCGGAGGGGGCACAGCCGCGGGCAACCGTGCCGTCGGCCAGAGTGATCTCGGCCTCAACGGTGGGATTGCCGCGGGAGTCCAGGATCTCGCGGCCGATCACAGATTCAATTTCCAGATAGTTCATCACAGTAACCTCCCGATCTTCGATGAGATATTATATAGATAGTCAAAACTAACTAACTGACTTTTATCCTACCACGTCCCGCACCCTTGCGCAAGAGGGTCTGCGGATGTTTGCTGCTGTAAACATTGATAGGATGCCCATCGGGGCGGGTGCGTATCCAGCAGAAAGCGGGAAAAGGATGGGGAGTGTGTGGATTTGTGGGTTTACATTCCGAAGAGGGGACGGTAAAATGATAGATGGACAAGAGAGAACCAAAGATTGAGGAGGATTTTTTTTTTACATGAACAAAGACCTGACCGTGGGCTCCCCGTCCAAGGTGCTGTGGCAGTTCTGCCTGCCCATGTTCGGCAGCATCCTGTTCCAGCAGCTCTACAACATTGCCGACAGCCTTGTGGCGGGCAAGCTGATCGGTGAAAACGCCCTGGCCGCTGTGGGTAACAGCTACGAGATCACCCTGATCTTTCTGGCGTTCTCATTCGGCTGCAACATCGGCGGCTCTGTCATCGTTTCCCGGTATTTCGGCGCAAAGGACTACAACACCATGAAAACCGCCGTCTCCACGGCGCTCATCGGCACGGTGGTGCTTTGCGGTGCCCTGATGGCGGTGGGCCTGCTGGGCTGCCGGAGCCTGCTGGTGCTCATCCGCACCCCGGCGGAGCTGATGGCCGACTCGGCAGAGTATCTGGATATCTACACCCTGGGCCTGCCCTTCCTGTTCCTTTACAATGTGGCAACGGGCATTTTTACGGCGCTGGGCGACAGCCGCACCCCGTTCTTGTTTCTGGCGGGTTCCTCTACCGCAAACATCGCGGTGGATGTACTGTTCGTGGCTGCCTTTGATATGGGGGTTGCCGGTGTGGCCTGGGCGACCTTTCTGTGCCAGGGGTGAGCTGCGTGCTCTCCCTGTGGGTGGTGGCTCGGCGGGTGCGTGCTGTCCCGAGTGAGGGGGAGCGGGTCTGGTTCTCCTGGAAGATGCTGGGCCAGATCGCAGTGGTGGCCATTCCCAGCATTTTGCAGCAGACCTTCGTGTCCGTGGGCAATATCATCATCCAGAGCGTGGTCAACTCCTTCGGTGCCAGCGTGATCGCGGGCTTTGCCGCGGCCACCAAGCTGAACAATGTGCTCATTTCCTCCCTGACCACGCTGGGCAGCGGCATTTCCAACTATGCCTCCCAGAATCTGGGTGCCGGGAAGAACGAGCGTGTCAAGGCGGGTTTTGGGGCCGGTGCCAGACTGCTGGGCAGCATCTGCCTCTGCTTCACGGCCCTGTACCTGCTGGCAGGCCGCCAGCTGCTCATGCTCTTTATGAACAGCCCCACGGGTGAGGCCATCAACACCGGCCTGACCTTCCTGCAGACGATCGCACCCTTCTACCTGCTGCTGGCCTTCAAGCTGACCTCAGACGGCCTGATGCGCGGCTGCGGCATGATGGGCCGCTTTATGGCAACCACCCTTTCCGACCTGTTCCTGCGCGTGGTGCTGGCCATGCTGTTTTCCCGCTGGCTGGGCGTGAACGGTATCTGGCTGTCCTGGCCTGTGGGCTGGTTTGTGGGCACCGTGCTCTCCATGGTGTTTTATCGTACCTCTATTTACCGGCAGGCAGAAGAAAAAACGACGCTGTAACTTTTTTTTTGACATGGGTGAAAGCCCTTCATTTCACGATGAAACAAAGTGAACAAAATGAAAAAATAACCAAAAACAGCATGGATTTTTTGGTGGCTTTCACATAAAATGCCGGAAAATGCCCGGAAAAGTATGGACGGTTTGTGAATTGCACAACCCGCCCGGCGAGACTATAATGAATACACACACAAAGCAGGGCGGCTTTGAGGGAAGCGCCCTGCTTTGTGCATCTATCATACGAAAACTTCCAACAGGAGGATATTGTATTATGAAAAAGATGATCTCTCGCCGCAACTTTCTGACCGCTGCCGGTGTCGTGGCTGCTGCCGGTGTCCTGACCGCCTGCGGCGGCTCCTCTTCCAGCACTGCCGCTTCTTCCACGGCCGCATCCGCTGCAGGCGCTGCCGCTGCTGCCGGTGACACCATCAAGATCGGCGTGATGGGCCCCTGACCGGCAACGTTTCCGTTTACGGCCAGGCCGTTGTCAACGGCGCTTCCCTGTACCTGAAGCAGGTCAACGCCGACGGCGGCATCAATGGCAAGCAGATCGAGATCCTGACCGAGGATGAGCAGGGTGATGCTACGCAGGCTGTCAACTGCTTCACCAAGATGGTGGACGAGGGCATCACCGCTCTGGTGGGCGATGTCACCACCACCCCCACCCTGGCAGTTGCTGCCGAGAGCGCAGATTACAACATGCCCATGGTCACTGCTTCCGCTACCGCTGAGGCCGTTACCTACGATGCCGAGACCGACACCGTGAACGAGAATGTCTTCCGTGCCACCTTTACCGACCCGTTCCAGGGCATCAAGATGGCTGATTATGCTTACCAGAAGCTGGCTACACCAAGGCAGCTGTCATCTTCAAGAAGGGCGCTGACTACAGCGAGGGTCTGGCTGAGAACTTTGTCAACGAGTTCGAGAGCCTGGGCGGCACCATCGTCGATCAGGAGAGCTACTCCGAGGGCGACGTGGACTTCAAGACCCAGCTGACCAGCATCATGGGCAAGGGCCCCGAGACCGTGTTCTGCCCCAACTACTACGAGGAAGTGGGCCAGATCCTGTCTCAGGCTGAGAGCGTCGGCCTGAATGTTCCCTTCCTGGGCGGTGACGGCTGGGATGGCCTGGAGGGCTATGCCACTGCCGATCAGCTGAAGGACAGCTACTTCTGCGCAAACTACGCAAAGGGCTCCAGCCCCGAGTTCGAGGATGCCTACAAGGCAGAGTACGGCGAGGATTACCCCACCGGCTTTGCTCCGCTGGGCTACGATGCCGCCAAGACCGTGGTTTACTGCGTGCAGGCTGCTGAGGATGCCGGTCTGGAGGCCGGTACCGATGAGTACAAGCAGGCTGTCAACGATGCCATTGCCTCCGGCACCATCGAGGGCATCACCGGCACCTTTACCTTTGATGAGCACCACGATCCCGTCAAGAAGACTGCGATCCTGACCTATGTGGACGGCAAGCCCGAACTGAAGGAAATGTTCTGATCCCGCTTCTGCGCCGCGCACCGGTGTGCGGCCTGAATGCCGGAACCAGAGAATGATGTACCCTTGCGGAGGCCGCCGGAACAGGTTGTCTCCGCTTTTTTGGTAGAATGAAAGGAAGTGTCCATCCAATGACAGTGTTCTTTAGTCAGCTGATCAACGGCTTGTCGCTGGGCAGCATCTACGCACTGATCGCACTGGGCTACAGCATGGTGTACGGCATCATCCTGCTGTTGAACTTTGCCCACGGTGATGTCATCATGGTGGGTGCATACATGTCCTGGTTCGTTATGAACCAGCTGGGCCTTGGCCCGGTAACTGCCGTCTGCGCCACCATCATCACCTGTACGCTGCTGGGCGTGGTGATCGAAAAGGTCGCCTACACCCCGTTGCGCAACGCGCCCCGCATCTCCCTGCTGATCACGGCCATTGGTGTCTCCTTCTTCCTGGAGTACACCGCTGAGCTGGTGATGGGTTCCGGCGCGAAGGTCATCCCTTCCTACTACGGCAACAAGACCTTTATGATCGGCAGTGTGCCCCTGGGCCTGACCTCCGTGATCACGCTGGTGGTCACCGTGCTGTCCATGCTGGTGCTGACCTTTCTGGTGCAGAAGACCAAGCTGGGCAAGGCCATGCGCGCTGTCTCTGAGGATATGGACGCTGCCCGCCTGATGGGCATCAATGTCAACAGCACCATCTCCTTTACCTTTGCGGTGGGCTCCGCGCTGGCCGGTATCGGCTCGGTGCTGTACTGCTGCTCCTACCCGCAGGCTACCCCCCCCACCATGGGCTCCATGCTGGGCCTGAAAGCCTTTGTTGCCGCCGTTCTGGGCGGCATCGGTTCCATCCCGGGCAATGATCGGCGGCATTGCCATCGGCCTGTGCGAGTGCTTTGTCTCCGCCATCGGCCTTTCCGCCTGGAAGGATGCCGTCACGTTTGCCATCCTGATCATCGTGCTGCTGTTCAAGCCCACCGGCTTCCTCGGCCGCAAGGTGCAGGAAAAGGTGTAAGGAGGGCAGGAAGATGAATAAGAACCGTAAAACGATCAAAATGCCCGTGCGCTATCTGATGAACGCGGTGCTGGTGGCTCTGCTGTTCGTAGCGCTTTCCTACCTGACCCGGAATATCTTGTCCACCTACCAGAACAAGGTGCTGATGACGGTGGGCATCAATATCATCCTGGCGGTCTCCCTGAACGTTGCCACCGGCTATCTGGGGCAGCTGCCGCTGGGTCATGCTGGTTTCATGGCTGTGGGTGCCTACACCTGCGCCCTGTTCACCAAGTTCTGCCCGCTGCCGGACGGTGTCTCTTTTGCCATCGGTCTGGTGCTGGCCTGCATCGTGGCTGGTCTGTTCGGTGTGCTCATCGGCATCCCGGCCCCTGCGCCTGACCGGCGACTATCTGGCCATCCTGACGCTGGGCTTTGGTGAGATCATCCGCATCACCCTGAACAACATCGATGATGTGCTGGGCTTTAAGCTGTTCTATGGCTCCAAGGGCCTGAAGAACATCCCCAAGTACTCCAACTTCACCAACGTGTTCCTCTGCGTGGTCATCACCTGCTTCCTGATCCACGCTATGATGAAGAGCCGCCACGGCCGTGCCGTGCTGGCCATCCGCGACAATGAGATCGCGGCCGAGAGCTGCGGCATCCAGACCACCTACTACAAGGTCATGGCCTTTGCCTTCTCCGCTGCCTTTGCGGGTCTGGCAGGTGGCCTGTATGCCTGCTATATCGGCGTGCTGAACCCCTCCACCTTCGGCTTTATGAAGTCCATCGAGATCCTGGTCATGGTGGTTCTGGGCGGCATGGGCTCCATGCTGGGCTCCATCCTCTCTGCAACGGTCCTGACCATCCTGCCTGAGGCGACCCGCAGCTTCGACAGTTACCGCATGGTCATCTACTCGCTGGTGCTGATCCTGATGATGATCTTCCGCCCGGGCGGACTGCTGGGCAGCTACGATTTCTCCATGAGCCGCCTTGTGGAGCGTGTCCTGTTTGGCAAGAAAAAGAAGGAGGGTGCAGACCATGAGTGAGTTCCAGACCAGACTGAACAGTGTCCCCTCCGGCGGCTTCCTGACGGACCGCGATAAGGAAAAAGCCCATTCTGGATGTCCGTGAGCTGGGCATCGATTTTGGCGGCCTGACCGCCGTGGATGGCTTCAACCTGATGATCGGCCGCAACGAGATCACCGGCCTGATCGGCCCCAACGGTGCCGGTAAGACCACGGTGTTCAACCTGCTGACCAATGTTTACCAGCCCACCCGCGGCTCCATCCTGATCGATGGAATGCCCACGGCGGGCAAAAAAGACCTACCAGGTCAACCGGATGGGCATTGCCCGCACCTTCCAGAACATCCGGCTGTTCAAGGAGATGAGCGTCATCGACAACATCAAGGTCGGCCTGCATGAGTCCATGAAGTACGATCTTGCCTCTTCGTTGATCCGCCTGCCCAACTACTGGAAAGAGGAAAAGCACTGCACCGAGCGTGCCTTTGAGCTGCTGGACATCTTCCACATGGCAGATATGGCCTATACGCAGGCTGGCAGCCTGCCCTATGGCGCACAGCGCCGTTTGGAGATCATGCGCGCGCTGGCCACAAGCCCCAAGCTGCTGCTGCTGGATGAGCCTGCCGCCGGTATGAACCCCTCGGAGACCGCTGAGCTGACCGAGACCATCCGCCGCATCCGCGATGAGTTCAACATCGCCGTGCTGCTGATCGAGCATGACATGAGCCTGGTCATGGGCATCTGCGAGGGCATCGCGGTGCTGAACTTCGGCCGCATCATCGCCAAGGGCACCCCGGATGAGATCCGCAACAATCCCCAGGTCATCGAGGCCTACCTGGGCAAGAAGGAGGGCTGAACCGATGGCAGAAACGATGCTGAAGGTTGATAACATCAACGTTTATTACGGCAACATCCACGCTGTCAAGGATGTTTCGTTTGAGGTGAACGAGGGCGAGATCGTGACCCTGATCGGTGCCAACGGTGCCGGTAAGTCCACTACCCTGAAAACCATCTCCGGCCTGCTCCACCCCAAAACGGGCGACATCCTGTACAAGGGTAAGAGCATCAAGGGCGTGCGCGCCCATAAGATCGTGGAGGCCGGTCTGGCACAGGTGCCGGAGGGCCGCCATGTGTTCCTGCACATGACCGTGGAGGAAAACCTGGATATGGGTGCCTACACCCAGCCCGCTTCCACCATTGCAGCCAACAAGGAGAAGGTGTTCACTCTCTTCCCCCGCCTGAAGGAGCGCCGCAAGCAGCTGGCGGGCACCATGTCCGGCGGCGAGCAGCAGATGCTGGCTATGGGACGTGCCCTGATGAGCAACGCCTCCATGCTGATGCTGGACGAGCCCTCCATGGGCCTTTCCCCGCTGCTGGTGCAGGAGATCTTTGATATCATCCGCGATATCCACAAGGAAGGCATGACCATCCTGCTGGTGGAGCAGAACGCACAGATGGCCCTTTCCGTGGCCGACCGCGCCTATGTTCTTGAGACAGGCCACGTGGTCATGGACGGCACTGGTGCAGAGCTGCTGACCAATGAGCGCGTCCGCAACGCTTATCTGGGCGGCTGAGACTGCGGCTGTAGAACGCAAAAACAATACGCCCGCCGGGCGGTACGAGAAGTACCACACCCGGCGGGCGTTGTTCTGTCTGTAAGGGAATTATTCCGGCGCTTTCATGCTTTCCACCATGCTGATCTGGCGGACATGGCGGCGCATGAGCAGGCAGACGGCAAAGTTGAAGAGCATGGTGAGCGCCACGCTGAACACAAAGCTGCGGGGGGCAATGGAACGGATGAACATCATCTGGTCCATTTCCACAGTGCGGATGATGAACTGGTGCAGGGGAATGCCAACCACCAGACCCACCAGGGAGCCGATGAGAGAGAGCAGATCGATCTCCCGGAAGATGTAGCGGTAGACCTCCTTGTCATAGAAGCCCAGCACCTTGATGGTGGCTAGCTCCTTTTTGCGCTCGCCCAGGTTGACGCTGATGAGGTTGTAGAGCACCACGGCGGCCAGGGCGGCGGCGCAGACGATGACCAGGATGACCACATAGTTCAGGCAGCCGATCAGGCCATCGAACATCTGGGTGGTGTCCTCGATGAAGGAGACGGAGCTGACATAGTTGCAGGCCAGAATGGCGGAGGAGCAGGGAGGCGCGGGCTGCATCAGTGGGGCAGTCGGTCTGACCGTAAACGGCGTTCCAGGCGGGCAGAGCACCGCCGTTCAGCGTTTTGAGCTGCGCCTGCGAGAGGTACAGCCGGGTAAAGACATAGTTCTCGGTGATGCCGGTCAGGGTCAGGGATCTGCGCCCGCCGTCGGCAGTCTCCACCTCAAAGCTGTCGCCCACCGAAAGCCCCAGCTTTTCGGCGGTCTTTTCGGTCAGGATGACGCTGGAATCGTCAAAGGCAATGGCCTTGTGGCCCTGCCGGGTGCGGAAGGTGAAGTATTCGGTCATCTGGCTTTCGTCTGCAGCGGCAACCAGGCTGACGGTCTCTTTTTCACCCTCGGCATTGTAGAGGGTGACGCTCTTGGTGTAATAGCGGCCCCAGCTGGTGATCCCGCTGCTGGAATCCAGCAGGTCGGCCAGACCGTTCTCCATGGTCAGCGCCTTTTCGTCACTCAGGGAGATGGTCAGGTCGGCGTGGGTCAGCTCGGTGGTCTGCTTGTTCAGCATGGGCAGCAGGGAATCCTGAATGCCGAAGCCGATGAGGAGCAGGGCAGTGCAGCCCGCCACACCCAGAACGGTCATAAAGAAGCGCTTTTTATAGCGGAACAGATTGCGGGCGGTGGTTTTCTGGGAGAAGCTCATCCGCTTCCACAACGGGGTGAGATATTCAAGAAGGATGCGCTTGCCCGCTGCAGGCGCACGGGGCAGCAGCAGGGCGGCGGATTTTTCCTTGAGGCTGGCGCGGCAGGCCTGCAGGGTGGCAAGGCCGATGACCGCCGCGCTGAGGGCCATGCTGCCCAATGCCAGGCCCGGGTAGAAGTGCAGGGTAAAGGTGGGGAGGGAGAACATCATGGTGCGGTAGGCGTACCAGAAGATGGTGGGGAACACCACAAAACCCACGGCAATGCCCACGATGCTGCCCAGAACGCTGGCGGCGATGCCGTAGAACAAGTACTTGCCTGCAATGCTGGCGTTGGAGTAGCCCAGCGCCTTGAGGGTGCCGAGCTGGAGCCGGTTCTCGTCCACCATGCGGGTCATGGTGGTGGAAGCCACCAGCGCCGCCACCAGGAAGAAGAACACCGGGAATACCCGGGCAATGGCAGCCATCCGGTCAGCGTACTGTTCCAGCGTGACAAGACTCATGGAGCTGCCGCGGTCCAGCACATACCACTCGCCGTTCTGGATGTCGGCGAGCTGCTCTTCCGCATCGGTGATCTGCTGCTGGCCGTCGGCCAGCTTCTGTTCGGCATCGGCCTTCTGGGTCTCGTACTCGGTGCGGGAAGCTTCCAGCTGCTCCTTACCGGACTGGTATTGTGCCCAGCCCTCGTCCAGCTTGGTGCGGGCGGCCTCGAACTGGGTGTAGGCTGTGGCAGTACCGGTGCTCAGCTGGAGCTGGCCCTGCAGCAGCTGCACCTTCATTTTGCGCAGGGCGGCTTTGGCCTCGGTGACAAGGTCTGTGTTGGAGAGGTTGGGCGAGGAGATGAGCCCTTTGGCGTACATCTGCTGCTTGCCGGCATCCAGCTGGGCCTGATAACCGTCCAGCTGGCCCTTGATGTTATCGTAAGCGGCCTGTGCCTTGGCAAGCGCGTCCCGCAGCTCGGTGTATTCCTCGTCCTCGGGCTCGGCCTCATCCAGCGCCTTTTGGGCATTGTTCAGGGCGGTCTCGGCATAGCCCAGCAGGGGGTCAGCCACCTGTTTCAGGTTGACCAGCAGCTGGATCTGCTGAAGCTGATCCTCAAATTCTAATACCTGATCTTCGCTGCTCACCAGCGTGGCGGCACCGCTCTGCATGGTATCGGGCAGGGCGGCCTTCTGGGCGGCAAGCTCGGCTTCGCCTGCGTCCAGCTGGGCCTTGGCGGCATCCAGCTCCCGCTGCGCGTCGGTCAGCTTCTGCTCGGCTTGTGCAAACTGGCGCTCGGCTTCAGCCTTCTGCTCGCTGTAGGTCTGTTTGGCATCGTCCAGCTGGGTAGTGGCATCCTCGATAAGCTGGGCCCGGCGGGCCACACAGTGCTCTTTGCTGATGGCATCCAGCCGGTCAGCCACAGTATCCACAGCGGTCTGGTATTCATCGCTGTAATTGTCATACTGCGCGGCATCTGCTACTTTGAGATAACAGACGGTATAATAATCTGCGGTCAATTCACCGTCCTGCACGAACACAAGAGCATCCAGGATGCCATCACCGACGGTGCTGGTCTCCTGGGTGGCAGAAAAATATTGAGGGTCCTGCACCTGGCCCACCACGGTATATTCGGTGCGGCGGATGTCCTCGGTATCCTCGGGCAGGGTGACCACGGTGCCCAGCGGGACAGGGTCAGCGTGGCCCAGCACCTGCACCACACACTCGTTGGCGGTTTCGGGCATCCGGCCCTCCAGCAGGGTCAGGCGGTTCATATTGGCCTCGGTATCCGCAGCCGGGTCGGCGGGAAGCTGCTGCACTCGCAGCACGGCTCCGTCAGTAGAGCTTGACCAGCGGCCCTCGGTGTCCAGATACTTCACGGGCATCACGGCGCTCACGCCCTCCGTGGCGGCAATGGCGGAGAGATCTGATTCCGAAAGGCCCAGCGTGGAGAGCACCCGCAGGTCGAACACATTTTGCTGGACATAGTACTTCTGCCCGGCGGTGCGCATACTGGGGGCAAAGCTGACCAGACCTGTCAGCATCATCACGCCCAGCGCCACGATGCCGAACAGGGAAAGAAACCGGTTCAGATTGCTCCGGAAGTCACGCCGGATATTTTTACGATAGCTTTTCTGCATAGCGGTCACCACTCGATCTGTTCCACCGGCACCGGGTGTTCGTTGACCTTGTTGGACAGGATCTGTCCGCTCTTGACCTGGATGACCCGGTCGGCCATGGCGGTCAGGGCCGTGTTGTGGGTGATGACGATGACGGTGCGGCCGGTCTCGCGGCAGGTGTGCTGCAGCAGGGCCAGCACCTGCTTGCCGGTCTTGTAGTCCAGCGCACCGGTGGGCTCGTCGCAGAGCAGGAGCTTGGGGTTCTTGGCCAGCGCCCGGGCAATGGAGACGCGCTGCTGCTCGCCGCCCGAAAGCTGGGCAGGGAAGTTGTTGAGCCGCTCGCCCAGACCCACGCTTTCCAGCGTGGCGGCGGGGTCCAGCGGGTCCCGGCAGATCTCGCTGGCCAGCTCCACGTTTTCCAGCGCGGTCAGATTCTGCACCAGATTGTAGAACTGGAACACGAACCCCACATCGTACCGCCAGTAGGTGGTGAGCTCTTTTTCGGAAAAGTGGCTCACATCCTGCCCGTCCAGCCAGACGTGGCCCTCGTCGCAGGTATCCATGCCGCCCAGAATGTTCAGCAGGGTGGTCTTTCCTGCGCCGGAGGGGCCCACGATGACGCAGAACTCCCCCTTGTTCACATAGAAATTCAGATGATCGGCCGCCGCAATGCGGACACTGCCGGTCTGATAATATTTGGAAACATCCTCAAACTGCACAAAATGTTCCATATGCTGCTCCTTGCCTTGAAAAAATTATTGTTCCATCCTAACTATAACATATTTTGCAGCAGGTTTGCAGGGGCAGAGCGCTGGAATTTGCAAAAAGTTAACAGGTCGTATCAAGGATAAAGTCAACGGTCTGCTCGATCTGGAATTTTGCGAAATACCCCTCTTCCAGCGGGATCCACCGGGCGGTGAAGCCGGAATAGCGTTCTCCCTCCCGCGCCAGCAGACGGCGGGCCTGCTCTTCCTTGGAGCAGGTGACGAAAACCTTCAGATCATAACAGTCCGCAAGGGTGGGGTGGCAGCTGTAACTGCCCTCCACGATGACCAGCGGCTGGGGCGCAAAGCATTGTTCCGGCAGGTAGGCACCCGCCCGGCAGGAGTAGGCACGGTAGGGGGACGGCCTGCCCGGCCCGGGCGGGGGTGAGCACCTGGGCTCGCAGGCGCTCCAAGTCCATGTTGGCGCAGGGGATCTGCTCCCAGTTTGCCACACGGCTGGCCTGGGGGAAGATAGAAGTCATCGGTATGCACCGTGATGCTCTGGGGAAACTGCCGGGCCAGCTGTGCCGCCAGCGTGGTTTTGCCGCTGCCGCACCGGCCGTCCAGCGCCACCAGCACCGGGGATCGGGATGGGCAGAGAATTGGCAGAGAGGGGAAAGGGTGGTTGAAAGCATAGGGAACACATCCTGACAAATCGTTAAAAATTTTTCCAAATAGAAAGGGGAAAGGGTGGTTGAAATCATAATTGACTGTCAGGTTTGGTACGCTAAACGTCAAATTTTTGTATTCGGTCTGAGAGTGCCAGAGTTTCCAACAGCGTCCGCATTCGGCGGAAGGTTCCATTTTCAGTGGGCGTGAAACCTAGTGCACGCATCACGCCGCAGGAACCGGCATTTTCGGCGGCAACATCGGCCAAACGGTTTTTATACCGTTCTGTGCACCGAACTGCACCAGAGCGTTTACCATTTCTTTGGCATAACCCTTGCGCCAGCAGGTAGGGTGGATGCAGTAACCGATATCCCAGCAGCTGCCGCCATCCTTGACCACAGCACAGCAGGTACCAATGGGCTGGTGGGTGACTTTGTCCTCTGCAATGACATAATAGCAGTCGGTGCTGTCGCTCAGGCTGCGGAGCAGTTCCATATATTCGTTCAGGTCATCGATATCGTCCAGCACCGGGTCGGACAAATATTTTCCGGTGATGGGGTCACCCCAGATGCAGAGTGCAAACCCGGCATCCCGAGCTTCCTGCGGGCGCAGGCGAAGCCGGGTGGTTTCAAAAGGTGTGAATGTCATAGCGTTTCCTCCAAAGGTGATATACAAGAAATACTTTTGTCGATTTGCGAAAATATGAGATCATATGCGTGGGCAGGGAGAGGATGGCGAGGCATCCAAAAATCAAACAGTGCTTTTAACTCTTTAGAATCTCCATAGAGCTGTTTGACTTGTTTGTGAGCAAATGTATTGGCATCGACTTCGTGCGGCTGACCAAGATATAGGTTGGTAAAATAATCTTCATTGCCATCCAATTTGCAGGAGATGTAATGGCCATTTACCAGCTTATAGCATGTACCATCATAGCCAATGACATATTGAAGGCTTCGGTGTATTTCGGAACCGAAGTGTTCCGGACCGAGATACTGCGATGCGTGACGCAGTTCGTGAAACAGAAAAATGCTTTCTCATAGTCAGGTTTGGCGTTCAGATGCTCTGCATTGATGAACACAGTTTTGCTTGCAGGGTCAAATGTTCCGCAAGCGGTCTCATAATCAGAGGGCATATCAAAGGATAAGTGCAGATCAAGGGAGCGTTCTTTACAATAATCATCAAAGAAGTGCTTGTAATCAAAGATTGATGGCGTAGGGTTTATATCCAGCCTTTCCTTGACAAAATAAAGGAAATTGACTATACTACAAATAGAAAAGGCGCTGGCCGCAAACGACTAGCCCCTTGCCATATTAGTCAAGAAAAATGACCGCTCTGGGTTGGGGAACTTCGAGGCGGTCATTTTTTCTTGCGTTTTTTATCGCTTGTGGCGATTTTCCATGTGATTTGCAACAACGACGACCGCCGCCAGCGGCGGATCGAAAGTTGTTGGGGCAGCGGCCAGCAGGACGCGAGTGCATTTGCACGAAGCGAACGCTGGGAGCCGCAACCCGGGTTCGGGAAGCATAAAGAAAAGCCCCTTTCTGCCCTTGGGCATCCGGGGAGCGGGCAACTCTTCAAGAAACCAGCCATTCCCGGCACCTAGGTACCGGCAAGTGGGCTGCCGCCTGCGTTTTGGACACAGCGCCTTCGCCGCCTTTGCGGGCGGCTGACTATACTATACCATGAATTTCGACACGCCGCAACACGCGCAAAAAGTTTGATGCAGAAAACTTGTCAAAACCCCTTGACACCACCCCAATGCTGTGGTAAGATAATGCCACGTTAGAAATAACTAACCACAAAGCGGTCAGCAGGCAAATGGCCTGTGCCGCATTCTTTTTTAGAGTTTGAGGTTAGAAATATCTAACTACTGCGCCTGCATAGAATGCGGTGCAGCGGGGAACGCTGTTCCTGAAGATAACGAGAGCGGAGGAAAGCAGCCATGGAGCGTAATTTTGAGACCGTGATGATCGAACAATGTGCGCCGGTCCTGGCGGGGCTGAAACCGGCCGGGCTGTTCCGCTATACGAGACCCGGGACTGCGCCGACCTGGCGTCCCGGGTGCACCGCTGGAATGACCAGCTGGGGGAGAAGGGGCTGAAGGTCCGGGTCCTCAAGGGCTGTGCTCAAACCCACCGGTATCTCATTTATGTCTACCGCGAGAGCCGCCTGCGTCAGGTGTTGGCCGATGAGGCGGTGCAGGAGTTCCTGCAACGCGAGGGCTATGCCCTGCCGGAGGATGCTTCCGATTGTGACGGTATGCTGCGGCAGCTGTCCCGGCGGCTTTGCTGCGATGCCGATTTTCCCCATGAGATCGGTGTCTTTCTGGGCTACCCGCTGACCGATGTGGTGGGCTTTATCGAAAATCCGGGCCGCAACTTCACCTGCTGCGGCTGCTGGAAGGCTTACGGCGACCCCGATGCCGCCGCGCGCCATTTTGCCCAGTTGAACAAGTGCACCAGAGTGTATCTGCGCCTGTTCCATGAGGGTACCCCCATTTTCCGCCTTGCTGTGGCGGCTTGACAAGTCATTCTCTACCAATACTCTCTTTTTATCCTGGTACCCGCCAGAACAAACCACGCTCCGGCGGGAAGAAATCCTCCTTTTGACACGCGGCCGTCCGTTGCAGCATTGACCACTGCACCGGTCGGGCGGCTGTCGTTGTCATTTTCATGAACAGAAAAAATGACGGTAAAATGTAAACAATGGCTAACTTTTACTCAGGAATTTGAGTTAGTTGTTGTTGATTGTGATAAAAAAACTGGGATATTTGGGTAGAAAAACTGTTTGTTCATATAAACTAACTTTTAATAATGAAAAAACTGTTGACAACAAAGGTTAGTAAGCGTAAACTATCTATGCTGATAGTTCCGACTGACTAACCCATCCGGTGCATCAGCAGCCCACAAACAGTATGAAAAAGGAAGTGGAATGTTATGATGCCTCTGACAATGGCGAAGGCGGGCGATACCGTCACCATCCGGAAGATCACCGGCAAAGATGAAGTCCGCCTGCATCTGGCAGAGCTTGGTTTTGTGGTGGACAGCGAAGTGACCGTGGTCAACGAGATCGCCGGGAACCTGATCGTACAGGTCAAGGAAAGCCGCCTGGCACTCGACAGGACGATGGCCAACCGCATTATGATCGGCTGAACAGTGCCAAAAGCGCTGTTTGGGACCTGCTCCGACACTGGAATGGTCTCTGGATAAAGACAAGTAGAGGAGGAAATTTGCATGAAGACTCTGAAGGACGTGAAGGTCGGCGAGACCTGCACCGTGGCACGCCTGCATGGCGAAGGCCCGGTCAAGCGCCGCATCATGGACATGGGCATCACCAAGGGTGTTGAGATCTATGTCCGTAAGGTGGCACCTCTGGGCGACCCCATGGAGCTGACCGTGCGCAACTACGAACTGAGTGTGCGCAAGGCCGACGCTGAAATGATCGAAGTGGTTTGATTCCAAAGAGAGGAAAGGACACGCAATGAGTATTAAAATTGCACTGGCCGGTAACCCGAACTGCGGTAAGACTACCCTGTTCAACAACCTGACCGGCTCCAACCAGTATGTCGGCAACTGGCCCGGCGTTACCGTGGAAAAGAAGGAAGGCAAGCTGAAGGGCGATAAGGACGTCATCATCCAGGACCTGCCCGGCATCTACTCCCTGTCTCCCTACACGCTGGAGGAGGTCGTCGTCCCGTACTTACCTGGTCAAGGAGAAGCCCGATGCCATCCTGAACATCATCGATGGCACCAACATTGAGCGCAACCTCTACCTGACCACTCAGCTGATCGAGCTGGGCATCCCCGTTGTTATGGCAGTCAACATGATCGATCTGGTCCGCAAGAACGGCGACAAGATCGACCTGAAGAAGCTGAGCAGCGAGCTGGGCTGCCAGGCAGTTGAGATCAGCGCACTGAAGGGCGAGGGCACCGAGGCTGCTGCCAAGGCTGCGGTTGCCGCTGCCCAGAAGCAGAAGGCCGGTGAGCTGCCCCACGTCTTTACCGGCAGTGTGGAGCATGCCATTGCACACATTGAGGAGTCCATCCAGGGCAAGGTCGATGACCGCTTCCTGCGCTGGTACGCAGTCAAGCTGTTCGAGCGGGATGAGAAGGTCGTGGAAGAGCTGAAGCTCGACAAGGCTCTGGCTGACCACATTGATGAGCACATCAAAGACTGCGAGAAGGAGATGGACGATGATGCGGAGAGCATCATCACCAACCAGCGCTACGCTTACATCAACGGTGTTGTTGACAAGGCCGTCAAGAAAAAGGCCCGTGTGGAGCACCTGACTGCTTCTGACAAGATCGACCAGATCGTGACCAACCGTATCCTGGCTCTGCCCATCTTCGCGCTGGTCATGTTCCTGATGTACTCCCTGTCCATGGGCACCTCCATTGCAGATGGCGGCTGGGCTATCGGCACCTTTGCGACCGACTGGACCAACGATGTCCTGTTTGGTGAGATCGTGCCGGGCGCGCTGGGCGGTTTCCTGGAGAGCATCGGCGTGGCTGGCTGGCTGTACGGCCTGATCATGGACGGTATCGTTGCCGGTGTCGGCGCGGTGCTGGGCTTTGTTCCCCAGATGCTGGTCCTGTTCTTCCTGCTGTCCATCCTGGAGGATGTGGGTTACATGTCCCGTGTCGCCTTCATCATGGACCGTATCTTCCGCCGCTTCGGCCTGTCCGGCAAGAGCTTCATCCCCGTGCTGGTCGGTACCGGCTGCGGCGTGCCCGGTGTTATGGCTTCCCGTACCATCGAGAACGAGCGTGACCGCCGTATGACCATTATGACCACCTGCTTCATCCCCTGCGGCGCTAAGATGCCCATCATCGGCCTGATCGCAGGTGCAATGTTCGGTGGTTCCTCTGTGGTTGCTGTTTCCGCTTACTTCATCGGCATGGCTGCCATCATTTGCTCCGGTGTTATTCTGAAGAAGACCAAGCTCTTCGCTGGCGACCCCGCACCCTTCGTTATGGAGTTGCCCGCTTACCATGTGCCTGCATGGGGCAACGTTTTCCGTGCCACCTGGGAGCGCGGCTGGTCCTTCATCAAGCGTGCCGGTTCCGTCATTCTGGCAGCTACCGTTGTGCTGTGGTTCCTGCAGGGCTTCGGTTTCGAGAATGGTGCCTTCGGCATGGTCGAGGATCAGGACAACTCCGTCTTGGCCGCTATCGCTACCAAGATCGCCTGGATCTTCGCTCCTCTGGGCTTCGGCAACTGGCGTGCAACCGTTGCTTCCGTCTCTGGTCTGATCGCAAAGGAGAACGTGGTTGGCACCTTCGGTGTTCTGTATCACTTCGGCGGCGAGCTGTCTGAGAACGGTGATGAGATCTGGGCAGCCGTTGCGCAGGATTACACCGCTCTGTCCGCTTACGCCTTTATGATCTTCAACCTGCTGTGCGCTCCCTGCTTCGCTGCTATGGGCGCGATCAAGCGTGAGATGAACAACGGCAAGTGGACTGCCATCGCCATCGGTTATATGTGTGCTCTGGCCTACTGCGCGGCTCTGGTCGTGTACCAGATCGGCGGCTTGATCACCGGTGAGGTTGGCTTCAACTTCTTCACCATCGTGGCAATCGTGATTTTTGCCGCATTCCTGTACCTGATGTTCCGCCCCAATAAGTATATTGGCGACAACGAGGTCAAGATCGACGTTTCCAAGATCAAGTAAAATCATCTGTCCGGTTTGAAAGGGTGTGTTCTGTATGATGGAATTCCTGGCCACGAACTTTAATCTGCCTACCATCATTGTAGGTGCTATCGTGTTTGGCGGTGTGGGCTGGATCACATGGCACTCCCACAAGCATGGCGGCGGTGCGGCGGCTGCGGCGAAAGCGGCTGCAATGGCAATTGCGGCGGCTGCAGCGGCTGCCACTGATCAGTAAAACCGCTGGGCGCGGGTCGAACATCCAATCGGCCCGCGCCCTTTTTAGAATGAAAAAAGTTAGCTTTGGATAACATTGGAAGCGGCTTACATTATTATAGAAGAGAGTGATACTATGGAACTGACAGCAGCCCATCTGCGGTATCTCCTGGCCATCTATGAGGTCTCCCAGACGCATCTGGATATCTGCTCCCGCAGCATTGCCGAAAAGCTGAACGTGACTAAGCCCAGCGTGGTGCGCATTATGAACCTGCTGATGGATCGGGGAATGATCGTGAAGGAACACTATGGCAAAATCTATCTGACCGATCGGGGCATCTTTGTGGCAAAGGCGGTCAGGGCTCAACTGGAAACGGTGCTGACGCATTTTCCGCCTGTGCGCATCGACATGACCGAGGAGGAACGCTATAATGCCGCTTTGGCCCTGACTTCGGCCCTGCCCGAACGGGCTTTTACCGGCGAATATGACCGCCTGTTCGGCCCGGATGAATCTGAAAAGGAGAACGCTTCGTGATCAACAAGAAACTGCTTTCCTTCGATCGGAAGGCCCTGCGCTATGTGGGGCTGAACGTGCTGTTCCAGTGGCTGGGGATGCTGTGCAATGTGGTGCTGGTGATGACGGTATCCCGTCTCATCGGCGGCGTGTTTGCGGGCAGCCTGACCGGCAATGCCCTCTGGCAGGGGATGCTGCTCTGCCTGCTGACTGTGCCGGTGCGCTATGGCCTGACCCTCTGCGCCTCCGATATGAGCGACCGGGCTTCCAAGGATGTCAAGCGCACCCTGCGCAGCAGCATCTATGCAAAGCTCACCCGGCTGGGGGCCGGTTACAGCGAGACGGTGGCCACCAGTGAAGCCGTGATGCTGGCCAGCGAGGGTGTGGAACAGATCGACACCTACTTTGCAAAGTATCTGCCCCAGCTCTTTTACAGTCTGCTGGCCCCGGTGACCCTGTTTGTGCTGCTGGTGGGTGTGCACGCGCGCTCGGCCATCCTTCTGCTGTGCTGTGTGCCGCTCATCCCCCTGTCCATTGTGGCGGTGCAGAAGTTCGCCAAGAAGCTGCTGGCGAACTACTGGGGCGAGTACACCACCCTGGGCGACAGCTTTCTGGAGAATATCCAGGGCCTGACCACCCTGAAGATCTATCAGGCAGACGGCTGGAAGCACGAGGAGATGAATGCCCAGGCCGAGCGGTTCCGCAAGATCACGATGAAGGTGCTGACCATGCAGCTGAACAGCGTGACCCTGATGGACCTGATGGCCTACGGCGGTGCGGGTCTTGGCATCATCAGTGCGGCATCGGCCTTTGCCAAAGGGCCAGCTCAGCCTGACCAGCGCCCTGACCATCCTCCTGCTGGCGGCGGATTTCTTCCTGCCCCTGCGCCTGCTGGGCAGCTACTTCCACATTGTCATGAATGGCGCGGCTTCGGCTGAGAAGATCTTCAGGCTGCTCTCTGCCCAGGAGCCTGAAGATGGCGAAAAGACCGCCGACCCGGCCGACAGCACCCTTGCGCTGGAGCATGTCACTTTTGGTTACGAGAAGGAGCGCACCATCCTGCACGATGTGTCCCTGACCATCCCGCAGGGCAGCTTTGTCTCGCTGGTGGGAGAATCTGGCTGCGGCAAGAGCACCATAGCGGCCATCCTGTCCGGTGCCCGCACCGCGACGGAGGGAGAGGTCACGCTGGGCGGCATCCCGGTCAGCGAATGGAAGCAGGCCGACCGTCTGCGCCTGCTGACACTGGTGCCCCACAATGCGGCCATCTTCAAGGGCACGGTGGAGGCCAACCTCCGGATGGCCCGGCCCGATGCAGCCGAAGCCGAGCTCTGGGCGGCCCTGGAGCAGGTGAACCTTGCAGACTTCTGCCGCAGCCAGAGCGGCCTTGCAACAGCGCTCTACGAGGGCGGCAGCAACCTTTCCGGCGGCCAGCGGCAGCGCCTTGCCATGGCCCGTTCCCTGCTGCATGATTCGCCCATCTATGTGTTCGACGAGGCAACCTCCAATGTGGATGCCGAGAGCGAGAACGATATCATGAAAGCCATCCACAGCCTGGCGGGAAAGAAAACAGTGATCCTGATCTCCCACCGTCTGGCCAATGTGGTGGACAGCGACTGCATCTATGTGCTGGAGGCAGGCCGCATCGCTGAGCAGGGAACGCACAACGACCTGCTGGCGGCACAGGGGGTGTACAACCGCCTGTACAATGCCCAGAAACAGCTGGAAGACCTTGGGGAGGTGAGCGCATGAACAACACAAAACACCGCAGTCCGTTTGCCATTGCCGCACGGCTGATCGTGCTGGTCCGGCCCATGCTGCCCATCATGCTGGCAGCCATTGTCATGGGGGTCATCGGCCATTTCTGCGCCACCTTTATCACGATCTTCGGCGGCTTTGCCCTGCTCACGGCGGCAGGCCTGCCCAGCCCGCTGGCAGGCGTGGGCACCGCTTTTGTCTGCATCCTTGTCTTTGCCCTGCTGCGCGGCGTGCTGCGCTACGCAGAGCAGGCCTCCAACCACTATATCGCCTTCAAGCTGCTGGCCCTCATCCGGGATAAGGTGTTCGGCGCACTCCGCCGTCTGACTCCTGCCAAGCTGGAGGGCCGGGACCGGGGCGACCTGATCTCCCTGATCACCGCCGACATTGAACAGCTGGAAGTGTTCTATGCCCACACCATTTCGCCGGTCTGTATCGCGATCTTCTGCGTGACCGGCATGACCTGCTTTACGGCCGGTTATCATATTCTGCCCGCGCTGGTGCTGCTGGCAGGCTATCTGCTGGTGGGCATTGCTCTGCCGGTGTGGTCTGCCAGACGGGGCGACAAAGCCGCCCGCGAGTACCGGCAGGCCCTGGCCGACACCAACAGCTATCTGCTGGAAAGCCTGCGCGGCCTGCGGGATATTCTGCAGTACCAGAATACCGCCGCGCGTGCCGAGGGCATCACGGCCCACAGCGAGACGCTGGGGGAGAAGCAGAAGGCCATGAAGTACCGCGAGGGCGTGACTGTGGGTGCCGCCAACACCCTCATCGTGCTGACGGCGCTGGCTGTGCTGGGGGTAAGCATCCGGCTGTATCAGAACGGCCAGCTGGGTGCGGAGGGAGTGCTGATCTGCACCCTGTCGGCCCTGAGTTCCTTTGGCCCGGTGGTGGCGCTGGCCAACCTCGGTGCCAGCCTGACCCAGGTGTTCGCCAGTGCCGACCGTGTCCTTGACCTGCTGGACGAAGACCCCGTAACCGCCGATGTGACCGACGGCGCGGATACCATCTTTACCGGTGCACAGGCTGAGCATGTCAGCTTTGCCTACGCCAAGGAAGAGGTGCTCCACGACCTGAGCCTGACCATTCCGGAAAAGAAGATCGTGGGCATCACGGGCCGCTCCGGCAGCGGCAAATCCACCTTCCTGCGGCTGCTCATGCGCTTCTGGGATGTGAGCAGCGGCACCATCCGGTTTGGTGAACAGGATATCCGCGCCGTGAACACTGCCGCCCTGCGCGCCCAGGAAAGTCTTGTGACCCAGGAAACGGAGTTGTTTGACGATACCATAGAAAACAACATCCGGATCGCCCGGCGCGATGCCACCCGTGCCGAGGTGGAGGCTGCCTGCAGAAAGGCCGCGCTGGATGGCTTTATCAACAGCTTGCCCAAGGGATATGATACCCCTGTGGGCGAGCTGGGCGGTGCACTCTCCGGCGGTGAGCGCCAGCGCATCGGTGTGGCCCGTGCCTTCCTGCACGATGCACCCTTTCTCCTGCTGGACGAGCCTACCTCCAATCTGGACAGCCTGAACGAAGGAATCATCCTCAAGGCCGTGCGGGATGAGTGCAGGGAAAAGACCGTCCTGCTGGTCTCCCACCGCAGATCCACCATGGCCGTGGCCGACCTGAGCTTCTCGGTAGAGAGCGGACGGCTGAGCTGAGAAAATCGGATATCATGCAAAAAAGACGCGCTCTGTGATGAGCGCGTCTTTTTTTTTGTGTGCAGGGAGAAATTTACTGCTTGCGTGCAAACACGATGCCGATGGTACCGGGGCCGGAATAGCCGCCGATGGTGGTGCCGATGTCGGTCTCGTAGACATTCTCAAAATTGCCGTACTGCCGCAGTCCGGCCTTGATGGCCTCCATGCAGCCGGGCTTCGCCTGGGTGGAAGAGACGAACACCATGCTGCGGTCGATGTCTTCCCGGTTCGCCAGCTGGTCGGTGATGTACTTGCCCACGCAGATGGGCAGACTGCCCCGGTACTTCCGCACGACTTTCAGTTCACCATCGATGACGGCCAGGCTGGGCTTGATGCCCAGAATGTTGGCCCCGAAGGCCAGCACGCCGGAGCAGCGGCCGCTTTTGGCCATGTAGTCCAGCTGGTTGAGTACAAAGCTCAACTCGACCCGCTTGGCAAGGCCCTGTAAGCGCATGGAAATGTTCTTGGGCGGCAGGCCGTCAGCGGCCCACTTGGCTGCCTGCAGGACGAGATAGCCCTGCCCGGTGCAGATATTCTCGCTGTCCACAACATAGACGTTGCCGAACTCCTGCGCCGCCAGCCGGGCGTTCTGGAAGCAGGAGGAGAATTTGGAGCCGACATTGATGTGGATGACGGCATCGTAGTCTCTGGCAAAGGGGGCGAGGAAGTCGGTGTACTCCACCAGATTGGGGGCGGCGGATTTGGGCATTTTGCCGCCGTTCTGGGCATGGGCGAATACATCGGCGGGGTGGATGGTAACGCCGTCCAGATAGCTTTCCTCCCCCATGAGGATGTGCATGGGGATCAGGCTGATGTTCCACTGCCGGAGCAGCGCTTCGGACAGATCGCAGGTGCTGTCCGCAGTGATTTGATGTTCAAAATGAGATTCCTCTTTTTCCAGCCGCGCGTCCGGCGGCAGTGTGATGCTTCAAAATTTGCAACTATCATACCACAAATACTTCAAAATTGTTAGCTATCAAGCCGATAAAAAATGTAAATCTTTTATGAAGTGTGCAAAAGGGGCGAAAATCCATGGGCTATCTGTACAGTTGTCACAAAAATGTGCCGGAGTTTCTGGTTCTTTCCGAAAATTCGCTCGGAACTGTTTATTTTGTCGGCCAAAAATTATATAATAAGTAGTACCCAAGAATTAAGATGGATTCGGTCTGCCTTGCGGCCGTTTGTTTATTGGAGGTTTGCCTGCTTATGTTCGTTACTGATTATACCATGCATCTGCTGGATAATGTAAAAAGATCCACTTCATCGGCTGCGGCGGCAGCGGTATGTATCCGCTGATCCAGATCCTCACTGCCAAGGGATATGATATCTCCGGTAGCGATGTGCTGGACGGGAGCATCATCCGCTCGGAGCGGGAGATGGGCGTGAAGGTCAGCCTGGGTCATGCTGCGGACAACGTGATCGGCTCTGACCTGGTGGTCTACTCTGCCGCCATTGCCAAGGACAACGTGGAGCTGAACGCTGCCGCTTCCTATGGCATCCCCACTGTGGAGCGCAGCGTTCTGCTGGGCTATGTGAGCCGCCTGTACAAGGACAGCATCTGCGTTTCCGGCACCCACGGCAAGACTACCACAACTTCCATGATTACCACCGCGCTGGAGCTGGCAGGCCGTGATCCCTCTGCAGTCATCGGCGGCAAGCTGCCCCTCATCGGCGGCTACGGCAAGGCCGGCAAGGGCGATGATATCGTCATCGAGGCCTGCGAGTTCTCCGAGACCTTCCTCAAGCTGACTCCCTATATGTCCGTGGTGCTGAACGTCGATAACGATCATCTGGACTATTACGGCAGCATGGGCGAGCTGAAGTTTGCCTTCAAGCGCTTTGCCCTGATGACGCATTTTATGATCTTTGCCAATGCGGATGATAAGAACACCATGGATGTCATGTACACCCTGGACCGCCGCGTGCGCACCTTTGCCATTGACAATGCGGCCGATTACCGTGCTGTCAACGTGCAGGAGTACAAGCCCGGCTTCTTTGAATTTGATCTGAAGGAGTGGGATACCAATGAGCTGGGCCACATCCGTCTGGCAGTGCCGGGCCGCCACAACATTTACAATGCACTGGCCATGTGTGCTGTCTGCCGCTCTGTGGGCCTGACCGTGGAGGAGTGCGCCAACGCTGCCCTGAACTTCAAGGGGGCAGGCCGCCGTTTTGAGGTCTACGGCGAGTGCAACGGCGCGGTGGTCGTGGACGACTACGCCCACCATCCCACCGAGATCCGCGCGACCCTGAACACCGCCAAGGAGCTGGGCTATAATCGTGTCATCGCAGTCCATCAGCCGTTTACATACAGCCGGACCAAGATGCTGTTCAACGACTTTGTGGATGTGTTCAAGATCCCTGATATCACGGTGATCACCCCCATCATGGGCAGCCGCGAGCCCAACGACCCCACCATTACCAGCGCAAAGCTGGCGGCGCAGATTCCCAACTCTGTGCTGGTGGACAGCCTGGAGGCTGCCGCTGACTGGGTCAAACAGAACGCCCGGGACGGCGATCTGGTCATCACCCTCGGCTGCGGCGATATCTATAAGGCCAGCAAGATGATGGTGAAAAAAGACTGATCGTTTGGAATAGCTGAAAGCCGCCGGGTCAAAAACGCCCGGCGGCTGCCGGACGTTTCACAGACCGAACCGGTCTGCAATACCACCCTGCGAAAGCGCCCTGCCGGGAGACCGGCAGGGCGTTTTTGCGCTATGGGATGGGCGTGATGAAAAATATCTCAAAAATTTTACACAAATCAGACCCGGAAGGGTGGCGGCGGGGGTGGGATTCTGCTATACTGATTCTGGTACGAAAAGGAGGAGAGAGGATATGCCATCTACGTATGCACACCGCCGCTTTGGTGCGGATGTTCTGGTGCAGCTGCCCAGGGAGCTGCGGGGAAAAGATCACCCCGTACCGGCCGCTGTATGATATGGGCCTGCACGGGCCTGACCTGATGTTCTACTACCGGGCGTTGCAGTCCAACCCCGTGAACCGGCTGGGCAACGCCATGCACGAGCAGCCGGGCCGAGTGTTTTTACCCGGGCCCGGGGCGTGGTGAACACGGCCCGCAACAAGAATGCTGCGTTGGCCTATGCGCTGGGGTTCGTCTGCCACTTTGCGCTGGACAGCACCTGCCACCCCTATGTGGAGCGCTATACCCGGGAAAGCGGTGTGAGCCACTGCGAGATCGAGACGGAGTTTGACAACCAGCTGATGCGGGAGGACGGGCTTGACCCGATGCACTTTTTCACGGCGGGGCATATCCGCCCCAACCGGGAGTTTGCAAAGATCATTGCGCCGTTCTACGAAAATGTCACGGCAGACGAGACCTACGGAGCCATGCGGGGCATGGTGCGGGTGCACCATCTGCTGCAGGCTACCAGCCCGGTCAAGCGCTGGGTGGTGTTGACGGCCCTGAAAGCGGCAGGTACCTATGATGTCATGCACGGGCTGGTGGCGAACCTCCAGCCCAATCCCCGGTGCGAGGCCAGCGACAAAGAGCTGGAAGCGCTGTATCAGCAGGCTCTCCCGCTGGCAGTGCGGCTCATCACGGAATATGTGGAAGGGCTCTCCAACGGCGCACCGCTGGACAAGGCCTATGACCACACCTTCGGAGAATTTTGAGAGGAATGTAAATGGACGAAGCAAAGCAAAAATTTCGCCTGACCAGTCTGGAACGGGCGTGGATCTTATACGATGTGGGCAACTCGGCGTTTGTGCTGCTGGTGGCAACGCTGATCCCCATCTTCTTCAACGCACTGGCTGAGGAGGGTGGCCTGAGCTCGGTGGAGTATCTGGCCTACTGGGGCTATGCAGCTTCGGCGGTCACAGTCATCACAGCGGTGCTCAGCCCAATCCTTGGCACACTGGCCGATACCCGCAACTACAAAAAGCCCATCTTCACCTTCTGTGTGGCAGTGGGTGTGATCGGCTGCTGCGCCATGGGGATGGCAAGCACCTGGCTGCCGTTCCTGCTCATCTTCATCTTTGCCAAGGTGGGCTTTTCGGGCAGTCTGGTGTTCTATGACTCCATGCTCAGCGATGTGACGGTGCCGGACCGGATGGATGAGGTCTCCTCCAAAGGCTATGCCTGGGGCTACATTGGCAGCTGTGTGCCCTTTGTGGTCTGTCTGGCGCTGGTGCTGGGGGCCGGGAGCATCGGCATCTCCCAGATGAAAGCGCTGAATCTTGCCCTCTTTATCACCGCCGTCTGGTGGCTGGTGACCACCCTGCCCCTGCTGCGCCAGTATAAACAGGTGCACTTTGTGGAGGTGCAGGAACATGCCATCCGGCAGAGCTTTGCCCGTATCGGCCACACCCTCCGCCACCTGAAAGAGGACAGGCAGGTATTCTGGTTCCTGCTGGCCTTTTTTCTGCTACATCGATGGTGTATACACCATCATTGATATGGCCACGGCCTACGGCACGGCCCTGGGGCTGGACACCACCGGCCTGCTGCTGGCGCTGCTGGTCACCCAAATCGTGGCTTTCCCCTCGGCACTGGTGTTCGGGCGGTTGAGCGGGCAATACCCCTCGGGCACCCTCATCCCGGTCTGCATCGCAGCCTACGCGGGCATTGCGCTGTTTGCCTTTTTCCTGAAGCACCAGTGGCAGTTCTGGGTGCTGGCCGTTGTGGTAGGCATGTTCCAGGGCGGCATCCAGGCGCTGAGCCGGAGCCATTTTGCCAAGATCATCCCGCCGGAAAAATCGGGCGAGTACTTCGGCCTGTTCGATATCTGCGGCAAGGGCGCATCCTTTCTGGGCACCATGATCGTCAGTGTGGGCAGCCAGCTGACCGGCAGCGCCAATGTGGGCGTGGGCAGCCTGATCGTGCTGTTCATTGTGGGATTCGTGCTGTTCCGGGTGTCGGATCAAAAGTAAAAACAACCCTCTCAGTCAAAGCCTTCCTTTGCCAGTCCCCGAAGGGGGAGCCTTTTTCATGTCCCCGGAAGCTGGCTCACCCTCTCCGTCAGCGCTGGCGCCTGCCACCTCTCCCGAAGGGCGAGGCCTTGGCAGTGATTGCAAAGTCTGTGGTTTCGTCAGAAGCTCCCCCTTTGGGGGAGCTGGCGCGAAGCGCCTGAGAGGGTTTGGGACGCTCACCTTTTTTGTTCGTTGCGTCTTACCGGAAGGCGTGGTACAATAGGGCCAAACACTTTGAAAAAATATGACCCAAAGGAGAAACAACATGAACTATCCCGGTTATACGCTGGTGCGCCGCGAGGACTGCCCGGAGCAGCACGGTGTGCTGACAGTTCTGAACCACGATGTGAGCGGGGCCACTGTCCTGCTGGTGGAGAACGAGGACACCAACAAGGCGTTCGGCATCGGCTTCGGCACCTTCCCCTCCGACGACACCGGTGTGTTCCACATTCTGGAGCACTCGGTGCTGGCGGGCAGCGAGAAGTACCCTGTGACCTCACCGTTTTTACAGCTGCTCAAGAGCAGTATGGCTTCCTTCCTGAACGCCATGACCTTCCCGGACAAGACCGTGTATCCCTTTGCCACCCCCAACGAGACCGACTTCAAGAACCTGATGGATGTGTACCTGAACGCGGTGTTCTGCCCGCTGGCCATGGTGGACAAGGCCGTGTTCGAGCAGGAGGGCTGGCACCGGGATGCGGACGGCACGGTCAGCGGTGTAGTCTACAATGAGATGCAGGGTGCGCTGGCCTCCCCGGATGCTCAGCTGCAAAACGCCCTGCAACAGGCGATGTTCCCGGATACCGCCTACGGCTTTGTGTCCGGCGGCGACCCGGCGTCCATCCCCGCTCTGACCTATGAGAAATACCAGCGGGTGTACCGCCGCCATTACAGCGCCGACAACTGTTGCATCACTCTGTACGGCAAGATGGATATGGCTGACAAGCTGGCTTTTCTGGATGAGCACTATCTGAGCAGGATGCCCAAGGGAACCAGCCGCCCCCGACTGACGGTGCAGGATCAGCAGAACGGTGTGCGTGTGCACATCCCGTACTACACCGAAAACCCCGAGCCGGATCAGGTGCAGTGTGCGCTGGCCTGGTACACCGGCGCGTTTGCTGACCGGGAGCGTCAGCTGGGCGTGGAGATCCTGCTGGATGCCCTGCTGGGCACCAACCAGTCCCCCCTGAAGGCGGCCCTGCTGGAACAGGAGCTGGGTGCGGATATTGACATTGGCTTTGACGACAGCACCCTGCAGCCCACGCTGGAGCTGGTGCTGCGGGGGGCCACCGCAGAGACTGCCCCCAAATTTGCAGCTGGCGTAAAACAGGCTGTGACCGACCTGCTGGCAGGGGGCATCCCCGAGGAACTGCTGCTGGCCAGCCTGAACGCCATGGAGTTTGCCTCTCTGGAGCGCCCGGGCAGCTTGCCCGACGGTGTGCTGGATGCCATCTATGCCGCCACTGGCTGGCTCCACACCGGAGACCCGGCCCTGCTGCTCCACACCGACAAGCTGTTTGCTTCCCTGCGGGAGAAGCTCTCCACCGGCTGGTTCAATGACCTGCTGAAGGATCTGCTGCTGGCAGAGCCGGTGCAGGTGATCCAGACCCCGGCCCTGCCCAAGAAGGACGAAGAGGATGCTGCCCCTGCCCGCAACGACGGCAAGCTGGTGCTGGACCATCCGCTGACCGTGGCCGACCTGGGCGACGGTGACAGGAGCGCTGCCGGTACGGTGGAATCGCTGGCCGGTGCGAGCTGCTGCACCACCCCTCCAAGGGCAGCCTGTATCTGAATTTCTACTACGATCTGGGCCGCTGCACCCCGGAAGAGATCCAGTATCTGGACCTGCTCACCGACATTCTGGACGAGCTGGACACCCCCGAGCACACTGCCCGGGAGCTGCAGACCCAGCGCGCCACCTGGCTGGGCAACAGTACGGCCTGCATCAGCTTCTGGACCGGGCGGCAGGAGGGCAGCCCCTGCCATGCCAAGCTGACCCTGAGCATGAGCCTGCTGGAGCGGAATCTGGACAAGGCCATTGCGCTGGGCAGTGAGTACCTCTACAAGACCTGCCTGACCGGCCCCAAGGCCGAGGAAGCCTTTGCCCGGGTGCTGAGCCAGCAGAAGCTGAATATGGAGCAGCAGTTCATCCGGCAGGGCAACCAGTACGCTTCCGTTCGTGCCGCCGCCCACTACTCAGTGGAGTATGCCCTCAGTGAGCGGTGCAGCGGCGTGACCGGATACCACTTCCTGTGCGGCCTGCTGGAACAGGCCGACTGGGCCGCCATGGGCAAAAAGCTGGAAGCGGTGCGGGAAAAGGTGCTGAACCATGCAGCCCTGACCGTCAGCCTGCACGGCAGCGAGGAAGCGCTGGCAAAGCTGCGCACCCTGCTGCCCGGCAGCGCCTTTGCTGCCCAGGGCCGCACCGTGGCCAAGCCCTACACAGAGGTGCTGACCGCCCCGGTGAACGAGGCTTTCATCATCGACGGCGGCGTCAACTACGACATCCTGGCCTGGCCCCAGGTGCGGCAGGCCGACCGCCGGGTGCTGGCCCGGATCATGAGCTATGAGTATCTGTGGCACAACATCCGGGAAGTGGGCGGTGCCTACGGCACCGGGATGCTGAACCGTGCCCAGACCGAGGGACTGTATACCTACCGCGACCCCCACATGACCGAAAGCTATGACACTTTTGCCAAGGCTCCCGAGGTGCTGGCAGGCCGGGAGTACACCGAAAAGGACCTGACCGAGTTCATCGTGGGCACCGTGTCGGAGATGGATTCGCCCAAAAAGCCCAATGCCGAGGCCAAGGAGCTGGACCGCCGGTACTTCTGCGGCATCACCGATGCCATGCTGGCCGCGGACCGCAAGGCCATGTGCAGTGTGACAGCTGAAACGATCCGGGCACAGGCCGCAGATCTTGCAGACCGGATGGCAAACGCCACCCGTGTAGCCTTTGGCAGCAAGGACGCTGTGGAAGCAGGCAAGCAGCTGTTTGACCGCATCGAGACCCTGTAAGCAGAACCGAAACTGAATCTGTAACGAAAGCAGGCACTCTGCCTTTGCCCCGGACGGGGCGGGCGGAGTGCCTGCTTTTTTGCGCAAAAGGTACTTCACGCGCCTGATGTGTCTGTGCGTGAAAAATCCGGGAGAAAAACGGAGATTTCTGCACGACGCGATACAGCGATGAAAAAAATGAGAGATTAATTTTATACGAATAGGATTCTATAACACTAAAAGTACAAAACGGCCCCTGCGAAAGTGCGCGCTGTTGCAGGGGACGAAAAGCTGGTATCCTTGTGCCAAGCCAAACAGAAAGGATGTGAGAACACAGGATGGCGCAAGCAAAACAGCCGGGCAGGGACAAGAGCCTTGCCAGCCTGCACAAGGCCACCGACACCCTGAGCACCATGCTGGCGCAGGAGGTCAAGGAGCTGAACGCCCGGCAGAAGGTCCAGCGTGGTGATGGCTCTGACCCCGCCCTGATGAAGGGACTCAAGGAGGCTACGGCGGTGCTGAAGGATCTGGCCGCGGTGGCCAAGACCCTGAACGATCAGGGTGCGGATGCCGAGGCCCGGGCGTGCGGCGTGGTGCTTCTGCCAGCCGTGGAGGACGTATGAATGCAGAGATTGTATGGCGGCCCCAGCCCCGGCAGGCGGAGTTCATGCGCCGCCCGGAACCGGAAGCCCTGTACGGGGGCGCGGCAGGCGGCGGCAAGAGTGACGCGCTGGTGATCGAGGCCCTGCGGCAGGTGCACATCCCCCACTATCGGGGGCTCATCCTGCGCAAGACCTACCCCCAGCTCAGTGATCTGGTGGACAAGAGCATGGCCTACTACAAGCGGGCTTTTCCTACGGCGCAATACAACGCCACCAGCCATGTGTGGGTGTTCCCCAGCGGGGCAAAGATCTACTTTGGTTCCATGCAGTACACCAAGGACCGCACAAATTATCAGGGCAAGGCCTTCGACTTCATCGGGTTCGATGAGCTGACCCATTTCGAGTGGGAAGAGTACAGCTATATGATGAGCCGCAACCGCCCTACCGGCCCGGGCACCCGGGTCTACCTGCGGGCCACCACCAATCCCGGCGGTGTGGGGCACGGCTGGGTGAAAGCCCGGTTCATCACGCCTGCCCCGCCCGGCACCCCCATTGTGGAACAGTTCCCGGTGCGGATGCCGGACGGAACCGAGAAGGTGCTGGAGCGGGCAAGGGTGTTTATCCCGTCCAGTGTGTTCGACAACCCCGCCCTGCTGGAAAATGACCCGGACTACCTTGCCAGTCTGGCAAGCCTGCCCGAAGCGGAAAAGCAGGCCCTGCTCTATGGCAGCTGGGACAGCTTTTCGGGGCAGGTGTTCACCGAGTGGCGGAACGACCCGGGGCATTATCAGGACCAGCGCTGGACCCATGTCATTGCGCCCTTTGCCATCCCCAGACACTGGAAGATCTACCGGGGGTACGATTTCGGTTTCTCGAAGCCGTTCTCGGTGGGGTGGTACGCGGCGGATGAGGAGGGCAGGCTTTACCGCATCAAGGAGCTGTACGGCTGTACGGGCCGACCCAACGAGGGCCTGCGCATCGATCCGGTGGAACAGGCAAGGCGGATCCGGGAGGCAGAGCAGAACGACCCGATGCTCAAAGGCCGCACCATTCTGGGGGTGGCTGACCCTGCCATCTTTGATGAGAGCCGGGGCGAGAGCATTGCCGCCATGATGGAGCGAGGCCCCCATTTTCTCCACTGGGTCCCCGGTGACCACACCCGTCTGGCCGGAAAGATGCAGTTCCATTACCGGCTGGCCTTTGATGCCGGGGGCAGGCCCATGTTTCAGGTGTTCCACAGCTGCCGGCACTTCATCCGCACCCTGCCCAACCTCGTCTATGACGAGAGCAACGTGGAGGACATCGACACCCGGCAGGAGGACCATATCTATGACGAGTGCCGCTATGTGCTGATGGAAAATCCCATCTCCCCGCCCCGGCAGACTGTGCAGCCTCCGGTGGGGGATGACCCGCTGGAGCTGCATCGGAGGGCGAGATTTTACAGGGTATAGGCGGCTCACCCTCTCCGTCAGCGCTGGCGCGCTGCCACCTCTCCCGAAGGGCGAGGCCTTGGCAGTTATTGCAAAGTTTGCAGTTTCGTCAGAAGCTCCCACTTTGGGAGCAACGACGACGACCGCCGCCAGCGGCGGATTGAGGGAGGAGTTGTTGGGGCAGCGGCCAGCAAGGATGCGAACAGAGTGAAGCAGCTGGGAGCCGCAACCCGGCTGCTGGCGAGCGGAGCGAGACTGAGAGGGTGAGGAAGCTAACAAGAAAGGAGTAAGCAATGATCGATGAAAAGCCCCCCATCGGGGCAGAAGAAGTGGCCGAAGCCACTGCCATTTTACAGAAATACAAGGCCGGAAAAGCCGCGCTGGACAAACGCATTGTGGACAACGAGCTGTGGTTCCGGATGGGACACTGGAAGAACTACCAGAACCCCATGATGGAGGGCAAGCCCCAGCCTGCCAGCGGGTGGCTGTTCAACAGCATTGCCAACAAGCACGCCGATGCCATGGACAATTACCCGGCCCCCAATGTTCTGCCCCGGGCGGCAGACGATGCGCAGACCGCACAGGTGCTTTCCAGTATCCTGCCGGTGGTGCTGGAGCAGGCAGACTATGAACAGGTGTACAGCGACACCTGGTGGCGCAAGCTCAAGCAGGGCACCGGGGTCAAGGGCGTGTTCTGGGACCCGGAGGCCCGGGGCGGCGTGGGAGAGATTGCCATCCGGCCCATGAACCTGCTCATGCTCTACTGGGAGTCGGGCGTGGCAGATATCCAGGCCTCGCCCCACTTTTTCTCCCTGAGCATGGAGAACACCAAACAGCTGGAAAACCGCTGGCCCCAGCTGAAGGGCCACAGCGCCAGTGTGCTGGATGTGCCCCGTTTTCTCCACGACGGCGGGCTGGATACCACCGAAAAGAGCGTGGTGGTGGACTGGTACTACAAAAAGCCGGACGAGGCCGGACACACCCTGCTCCACTACTGCAAGTTCTGCAACGGCGTGGTGCTCTACGCCAGCGAGAACGACCCGGCTCTTGCCGGGCGGGGCTTCTACGACCACGGGAAATATCCCTTCGTGTTCGATCCGCTGTTTATGGAGGAGGACAGCCCGGCGGGCTTTGGCTATATCGATGTGATGAAGGAATGTCAGACCGCCATCGACAGAATGAACCATGCCATGGATGAAAATGTCCTGCTGGCATCCAAGCAGCGGTATGTGCTCAGCGACACGGCGGGCGTGAACGAGGAGGAACTGGCAGATCTCAGCCGGGACATCGTTCATGTGGCCGGGCGGCTGGGAGACGAGAGTTTCCGCCCATTGCAGACCGCCGGTTTGCAGGGAAACAGCCTGAGCTACCGCAACAGCCGCATTGAGGAGTTGAAGGAGATCAGCGGAAACCGGGATATGACCCAGGGCGGCACCGCAGGCGGCGTGACGGCGGCAAGTGCCATTGCGGCCCTGCAGGAGGCGGGCAGCAAGCTCTCCCGCGATATGCTCAAAAGTGCCTACCGGGCCTTTGCAAGGGAGTGCTACCTCATCATTGACCTGATGCGGCAGTTTTACGATGAGGAGCGGGTGTTCCGTGTCATCGGGCCTGCCGGAGGCAGAGAGTTCGTGCCCTTTTCCGGGGCAGCGCTGCGTGCCCGCCCCATGGGGCAGATGGGCGGCGTGGAGCTGGGAAGCCGGGTACCGGTGTTTGATATCGTGGTGAGCGCCGCGAAGAAATCCACCTTCAGCCGCCTTTCCCAGAATGAAACGGCGAAGGAGTGCTACCAGCTGGGTTTCTTTGCACCCCAGAATGCCGACGCGGCCCTGGCGGCACTGGAGATGATGGACTTTGAGGGCATCGAAAAAGTACGCCAGAGGGTGCGGCAGAACGGTACACTGGCACAGAAGCTGACGGCGGCCCAGATGCAGATCGCGCGGTTCCACGAGAAATTGAGCGGCGCGGAGGAAAATCTGAGCACAAGAGCATTGGCGAAGAACCTCTCCGACGCTTTGCGCCAGCTCTCCTGACGGGAGAGCCAGGTTCACGCTGCTGCTGGCTTGCCTCCCCTATGAGGAGAGGTGCCACCGCAGGTGACGGAGAGGTTTTACATGAGAAGGAGGCAGAAATGATCAAGGTGAATTATACGGAATTGGACGGCCCTTACGGCCCGGCCATGCGTCTGGAGGCGGCGGGCCATGCAGGCTATGCCCCGGCAGGGCAGGATATCGTGTGTGCCGGTGTCAGCACCCTGATGCAGGCACTGGTCAGCCTGCTGGCGGGCGAGGAAAACGCCCACAGCGATGCTTTTGACGAGCCAGATGGCCCCCGCCTGACGGTGACTGCCGCCCGGCCCTGTACCGCATGGGTCGAGGGGGGCCTTTGAGCTGGCCAAGGCGGGCTTTGCCCTGCTGGCCGAGCGCTACCCGGACAATGTACGCTTTGCCGACCGGAGTGCCCGGGGCAAGCAGGAGATGATGGACCTGCAGCTGTTTGCTGACGGCGGCGAAGCGGCTGCCCCTGCCCTGAGCGCGGCCCAGGAACAGCAGGCTGTGGCATCGGGGACCCTGAAGCCCGGTGAGAAAGCGGACGCAAAGCAGGAGACGACCGCCCCGGAGGGGGAGAAGGAGGTGAAAGAGACCGAACCGGTCAAGGCGGAAGAAGGGCAGGAACAGGAACCGCCCCGCCCTGCGCTGCCAAAACGTTTCCCGGGAAGCCAGGCTGTGGATGCCCTGCACCGGCGCTGGGCTGCCGAGGAGGCCGTGATGCGCCGGGCCGTGCCGGAGTTCTCGCTGAAAAAGGAGCTGGCGGACTCGGAGATGCGGCGGCTGATGCAGCTGCCCGGGATGCGGATGCTGGATGCCTACCGGCTGGCCCACTACGGGGATGCCATGCGCCAGACTGCCCGCACCGTGGAGCAGGGCGTGGTGGAGCGCATCCGCCAGCGCGGGGCACGCCCTGCTGAAAACGGCACCCACCCCGGCAGCGCCGCCGTGACCGGTGCGGATGTGAACCGGATGACCCGCAGCCAGCGGGAAGCGCTGGAGCGTCAGGCGCTCCATGGCGCAAAGATCAGTTTTTGAGGGAAAACCCTCTCACCGCTTCGGTCTGGCTTTGCCAGCGCCTTGCGGAGCTCCCCCGAAGGGGGAGCTTGAAATCAATGAAAGAAAGGATAATGACTATGAACAACTTCAACATTCAGCTGTTTGCCGAAACTCCCTGAACTCCACCACCACCATGACCCCGGAGATGAAGACCTTCTACGAGAAGCGCCTCATCGACCAGGCAGAGCCCCGGCTGGTGCATGACCAGTTTGCGGATTACTATCCTGTGCCCCAGAACGGCGGCAAGACCATCGAGTTCCGCAAGTACGACAGCCTGCCCAAGGCCTCCACTCCGCTGACCGAGGGCGTGACCCCGGACGGTCAGGCCCTGAACGTGACCACCATCACCAGCGACCTGCACCAGTATGGCGGCTGGACCCCGCTGACTGACGTGCTGCAGATGACCGCCATCGACAACAATGTGGTGCAGGCCACCCGTGTGCTGGCAAGCCAGGCCGGGCGCACCATGGACAGCATCACCCGGGATGTGCTGGCAGGCGGCACCAATGTGCTGTATGCCCCCAGACAGAATGCAGACGGCACCGAAACAGAGGTGAAGAGCCGCAAGGAGCTGGACAAGACCTGCACCCTGACCCCGAAGCTGTTCTTCCGGGCGGCGGCGCAGCTGGGTGCCATGAACGCGGATCCCATCGGTGACAGCTACATTGCCATCATCCACCCCTATGCCGCCTACGACCTGAAGACCTGCCGCGAATTTATGGAGGCCCACAAGTATGCGGACCCGGAGACCATGTACCGCGGCGAGATCGGCAAGCTGGGCAACATCCGCTTTGTGGAGACCAGCGAGGCCAAGATCTGGAAGGACACCACCTGCCCCAGTGGTCTGGCCGTGTTCGGCACGCTGGTGCTGGGTGCCCATGCCTACGGTGTGACCGAGCTGGAGGGCGGCGGCCTGGAACACATCGTCAAGCAGCTGGGCTATGGCGACGACCCGCTGAACCAGCGCGCTTCCGTGGGCTGGAAGGGGATGCGCGCCGCCGAGCGTCTGGTGGAGCAGTACATGGTGCGCATTGAGAGCGTATCCAGTTACTCGGAGAATGCGAGTGCCAACTGAACCTCTCAGGCGCTTCGCGCCAGCTCCCCCAGTAGGGGGAGCCCTTGGCAAACCGGGCAAGCCCTGCTGGATGAACGAAACCAGGCGAGGCGTAAAAGGCAGTGCCCCTGCGACAGAGGGCAGAAAGGATGAAAAATGGACAAGAAAAACGTAAGAATCCGGCTGTTCAAGGACAACAGCCGGTACAAAGGGCGACCTGTTTGTGAGCGTGAACGGCGTGAGCTATAAGATCCGCCGGGGCGTGGAGGTGGAAGTGCCGCCCGAGGTGGCAGAGGTGCTGGAGCACAGCCAGGTGCAGGATGAGCGCACCGCTGCCCGCATTGCCGCCGCCGAGAAGATCGAGGGGTGAGCGCATGACAGTGGGAGAGGCTCTGGAACGGGCCGAGGAACTGCGGCCGGGCTGTAAGGTAGACAGCCGCACCCGGCAGCGCTGGCTCTGTGAGGAAGACGGGATGCTGCGGGCCCTGCTGTTTGCCGCCTGCGGGCTGCGGGCCGGAGCGGGGGCAGACCTTGCCTGGCCTGCGGAAGGCGGTCTGGACGATGCCGTGGAGCTGCTGGTGCCCGTGCCTTTTGATGCACTCTACCCGCATTACCTCTGCGCAAAGCTGGATGCTGCCTTGGGTGAGACGGAACGTTACGCTGGGGAGCAGGCCCGGTATAACAGCATTCTGGCTGAGCTGAGCGCCTGGCTGCGGCGGCGGGCAAAGCCGAAGCGCGGTGCGCAGTGGCGGTGGTGAAAGGGAGGAAAGTGGATGCTTCTGACAAATCGGACCGGTGTGAAGAACACCCGGGCTCTGCTGCGGGCCTTTGGCGGCCTGAACGAGACCTACGGCTGCACCGAGGCTGAGTACAGCGGGGGAATGAATTTTTCGGCCCGGGATTTCCCGGCCCTGAGCACCCGGCTGCCCCGCCGCAGGCTGCAGGAGCTGGCCGGGCTGAACGGGATGTATCACCTGAACGGTCTGCTGACCGTCTGCGGGCGGGACCTGGTTTACACCCCGGACGAGGCCCCGGCCCAGCCCGTCACCGTGAAAAATGCCGTGGCAGACAGCCGCAAGACGATGGTGGGCATCGGAACAAAGATCCTGATCTTTCCGGACAAGGTGGCGTTCGATACGGCTGACGGCAGTGCAGCCCCGCTGGGGGTGCTGCCTGGGAGGCGGGAAGCCTGAGCGTGAGCTTTGCACCCTGTGATGCTTCGGGGAATACCTACGAGGTGAAGGACAAGGGCACGAAGGAGCCGGAACACCCGCAGGACGGCCAGCTGTTTCTGAAGCTGAACGAGCCGGACAAGCCCTATTCTGCAGAGAATACGCTGGAGGTGTACAGCGAGGCTTCGGGCAACTGGACGGTGATCCCGCTGGACTACTGCCTTGTGACCGCTGAGGGCATCGGGGCGGAGTTCCGGGTGTGGGATACCGTGACCCTGACCGGTACGGGGGCTGAACAGGCAGGCCAGTGGGCCGGGCTGGACGGCGACCGCATCGTGTACGGTGTGACCGAAACCACCCTGCGCCTGCGGGCTGACCCGGGCGGCGAACACTTTTACGGCAGGCTTGTCCACAATGGTAGCAGTGCTGTCTGGGTGAGCATGGACGGCACACAGCGGGAAGAGTATTTCCCGGCGGAGGGTGTGAAGGTGGAGCGCCGGGTGCCCGACCTTGAGTACCTGACCGAGTGCGACAACCGGGTGTGGGGCTGTTCCAGCAGCGAGAATGTCATCTACGCCTGCAAGCTGGGCGACCCCACCAACTGGTTCTCCTACCGGGGCATCGCGGCAGACAGCTACGCCGTGAACGTGGGCAGTGACGGCCCCTTTACCGGTGCGGCCACCTGCATTGGCTATGTGCTGTTCTTCAAGGAGAACACCCTGCACAAGCTGTACGGCTCCAAGCCGTCGGATTTCCAGCTCAGCTCCCTGCGGTGCCGGGGCGTGGCCCGGAACGCGGCGAGGAGCCTCTGCGTCCTGAACGAGACGCTGTACTATCTCTCGCCCGACGGCGTGATGGCGTGGGACGGCAGCATCCCGGCCAAGGTGTCGGCGGCACTGGATGCCGGGCGGCTTGCCAATGTGAAGCAGGCTGTGGGCGGCGCGCTGGATGGCCGGTATTATCTGCATGTCGCCCGGGAGAACCGGGTGCGGCTGCTGGTCTATGATACCGAGCGGGGACTCTGGCATGAGGAGGATGTCTGCTCCTGCGAGATGGCCAGCACCGGCGGACAGCTCTACCTCTGGGACGGCAGTGCCCTCTGGGCCGCTGACCCCGGCCGGAAAGCGGCAGGGCAGAGAAGCGAGGAAACGGAACAGGGCGTGGAGTTTGCCCTGACCACCGGAGATCTGGGGCTGGACAGCCCCGAGGAGCGGTACCTCTCCCGGCTGACGCTGCGGCTGGATGCCGCCTGCAGGAGCCGGGTGACTGTGGAAGTGAGCTATGACGGCGGCCCCTGGGAGAACGCCGCTGCCCTGACAGTGGAGGGGCCGCGCCGCAATTGTGATCTGCACCTTGTGCCCCGGCGGTGCGCCTCGCTCCGGCTGCGGCTGTGGGGCTATGGGCAGATCACTCTGCGGAGCCTGGCCAAGACCTTCAGCGGGGCAAAGGGAAACTGGATGGAACTGGAGGGATGAACCATGGCAAGCATTGCGGGCCTGGGCAAGATCGGCCTGCCCAGGCTGAGTGAGAATATGGACCCGGAGGATGCCCGGGCCCTGCGGAATTATCTGTACCAGATGCAGGAGCAATTGCAGTATGTGCTCTGCAATCTGGACACGGAGAATTTCTCGGAGGAGCTGCGGGGCAGGCTTTCCGGCAGTTTGGGAAAGGAGGAGACATGAGCGAGAAAAAGAAGCAGGAGTACACCACAGGCGGGCTGAAAAACCGGCAGGATGTGGAACACGCGCTGGCTTCGGCAGAGTACCGGCCCTCGCAGGAGGTGACGGACGCGGCCAGCGACCTGAAGCAGTGGCAGGCCAACCGCCCCGGCGATTACGAGAGCGCCTATCAGGGCCGCATTGACGGCCTGATGGAGGATCTGCTGGACCGGAAGGAATTCAGTTACAGCTATGGTGCCGACCCGCTGTACCGCCAGTACGCCCAGCTGTACACCCAGAATGCCCAGAATGCCAGCGCTGATGCGGCGGCACAGGCCGCTGCCCTGACCGGCGGGTATGGTTCCAGCTATGCGGCCAGTGCGGCCCGGCAGGCCTACCAGCAGCAGATCGGTGCCCTGAGCGAGGCCATCCCCACGCTGTACCGGCTGGCGCTGGATACCTACCAGAGCGGCGGCGATGCCTTGGTGGAGCAGATCGACCAGCTGAACGGGCAGGAGCAGAATGCCCAACAGAGGTATGAGCGAGAGCTGACGGATTACTACACCCAGCTGGAACAAAAGGGCAATGCCTACAACATGGCTTACACCCAGGATTACGGGCGCTATCAGGATTATCTGGGCCAGTTGGACAGCCTGTACGGTTACTACGCGGCACAGGAACAGCAGGAGGCGGCCCGCCGCCAGCAGGGATTCAACAATGTGATGACCGTGCTGGGCCTTCTGGGCGATGCGGCCCAGCTGGCCATTACCGGCACCACGGGTCTGGGCAGCATGGCAGGCAGCCTGCTGAACACCGGGTACAACATCTATGCAGGCAACCGAGCCTATGAAGCCGAACGGGCCGACACGGCGTGGAAGCAGAAAATGCAGGAGCAGCTGCGGCAGGATGAGCTGGCACAGCAGCAGCAGTACAAAAACGAGCAGGCGCAGCAGGAATATCAGGACAAACTCCGCCAGCAGCAGGTCAGCAATGCCCTTGCGGCAGAGCGGCTGAATCTGAGCAAGAGCCAGTGGGCAGCCAAGCAGGAAAAGGCCAGCCGGACTGCCGAAAAAGCCAGCGCCGATGCAGCGGCAAAGCGCGGCAGCCTGACGGGTGACACCGGCCTGAAGGTGGGCAAAAGCGGCGTTTCCAGCGGGGGAACCGTGCCGTACAGCGCGGCGAGGATGCGCAGTCAGGGCCGCAGTGATACGGCCATCCGCACCCAGCTGCTCAAGGAGGGATACTCCAGCAGCGAGGTCAGGGAAATTATGCAGCAGTTGAACAGCTGAAAAAAGGGGAGGGCTCCCGTGAAGGAACTCTCCCCTTTGTGCTATGCCCGGACATCCCGTTTTTTCAGCAGGAGCCATGCCAGAAGGAACATCGTCCCCAGCCAGAAGATGCAGCTGAAGGCAAACAGCCCGTAGCTGCCCGCCAGAGCATCCGCACTTTTGTTGGAGTTCATACCCAGCTGCATCAGGGAATAGGGCCACAGGATTCCAAAGCCTTTGGAGCTGATAAAGATGCCGGTAATCCCGCCCAGAAGCCCCAGAAAGATGGGCACGGCAAAGCTGCGGATGACCATGGCCAGCACCAGCTGTGCGGCAATGACAGCCAGCGCGCCCAGCAGTCCTCGCAGCAAAAACAGAGGTAAGGTGACCGGCGGCAGCCCGGGCAGATGGGCAAATGCCTTGCCGCAGAACACGAACAGTGCAAACACAAAACCGTGGGTCAGCAGCGCCAGCTTTGTCGCCACCGCAAACTTTGCAGCAAACAGGTCCATCGGGCGCACGGGGCTTGCCATGATGAGGTTCCAGTTGTGCCCCAGATGTTCCAGCCGCCACAGGTAGGCGGCATAGGTGGCGACCATGGCAGGGAAGAAGAGCATGGAATAAAACAGGGTGTGCTGGGTCCACAGGCTATACCAGCCGTCGGTGAGGATCTCAAGATTTTGCAGATAATTGAAGGTGCCATATGTGGCGGAAAGAATGGGCAGCACAAAGAACATTGCCCAGATGGGCGAGGCGTGGAGTTTGCGGTTTTCTGCAAGAATACAGCGTTTCAGCATGGTTTTATACCTCCTCGTCCTGTACCTTGCGCCACGCAAGGGCAAACAGCACTGCGCCCAGCGCAAGGGTGAAGGCCAGCAGCACCCAGTTGAAGGGGCGGGTGCCGTAGGTGACGGTGTGGGTAGCCTTGTCCCAGTTCGCCACTTCGTAGGCGCTCAGAGGGATGTAGTACCCAAAGGGCACAAAATAACTGGCAAGCGGCGGCATAAAAGCAGAGAACAGACCCACCAGTGCCCCTACAATGCCCACGCAGAGCGCCGGCAGGGGATTGCCCACCCACAGCATCAGCAGAAATTCCCCAAAGAAGAGCATTGCATCCACCGTCAGCGTGCAGACGAACAGATAAATCAGCTGCCCAGTGGGAAAGGCTTCGGTATAACCATGAACGCGCCCCAGCACCGGAACACAGGCCAGCTCCAGCACCGTGACCAACAGCACCTCCAGCACTCCAAAGACCGCCTTGCCTGCAAACAGGCTGCGGCGGCTCTGCAGGGTGTAGAGCAGCTTTGTGGTGTTGCCTTTGATCTCCATATCCCACAGCCGGGAGGCCAGCACTGCCATCATCACCGGCATCAGAATGGCTTCAATGACGGGCAGGCTGTAAAGCAGGGCGCTGTAACCGTTGGCAAGCTCCTCCGGGTCTGCCGGGGCAAGACCGCCCACCCATAGCACGACAATGCCGGGGATGAGCAGGCAGAGGGCAAGGTCATGCCTACGGTGGGCTTTTTGCAGTTCTGCACGGAAGGCTGCCATCTTACGCCACCTCCCCGCTGGTCTGGGTCAGGCTGAGGAAGATATCCTCAAGGCTCTTTGTCTGCGTAGTCAGACCCACCACACCCACGCCGCTTTCGACAAGGGTGCAGACCAGTGCCGCCAGCGCTTCGTCCGGCAGCGGGGGCAGCTGCAGGGTGTCCGGCTGGTCTGCCGGTGCAGCGGCTTTTACTCCCTGCTGCTGCAGGACGGCTGCGGCTTTGGGTGCGTCCAGCACCCGCAGCAGAATGCCGCCCCCGGCTGTGCTTTTGCAGCTGCTGCAAAGGAGCCCTCGAACAGCAGTTTGCCGTGGTTGATGATGCCCACCTGATCCACCATCTGCTCAATCTCGCCCAGCAGGTGGCTGGAGATCAGCACGGTGGCTCCGGTGGTCTGGGGCATGGAAGCAATCAGACTGCGCATCTCCTGAATGCCTGCCGGGTCCAGACCGTTGGTGGGTTCATCTAAAATCAGCAGTTTGGGGGTGCCCAGCAGCGCCATGGCAATGCCCAGCCGCTGCTTCATGCCAAGGGAATACTGCCTCACCTTCCGGTCAGCGTCCTTGGTCAGGTGCACGATCTCCAGCACCCGGCTGATGTCCTTCCGGTCCACGTCCTTCAGGTCAGCCACGATGGAAAGGTTTTCCCGGGCAGTCAGGTGCAGGTAACCGGAGGGGGATTCGATGAGACTGCCGGTCTGCCGCAGCAGGGCAATGCGGTTTGCTTCGTTCAGGGTGTGTCCCAGCAGTTCCACACTGCCGCTGGTGGGGTGTACAAGCCCCAACAGCATCTTCATGCTGGTGGATTTGCCCGCACCGTTCGGGCCTAAAAAGCCGTAGACGCACCCTTGCGGGACGGTCAGGTTCAGATGATCCACCACCGGACGGCCATGGTAGTTTTTGCAAAGGGCATGGGTCTCGATCACAGGTTTCATAAATGGTCTCCTTTCGCATTCATGGATTTCGGAACGATGCCAGAATACACCCGCTGCCTTAAACTGACCGGAAGCGCAGCTTAAATTCCCCTTAAATTTGCAGGTGTTTTCCGCTACGGCGCAAAAAAGTGTGGTATAGTAAAGGCGGGAAAGGAGAACTGCCCTTATGGATACCATTTATGATGCAAAGCTTCTCATTGTGGACGACAACGCCGATCTGCTGGCACTGCTGTGTGAGCAGCTGCGGGGCGCAGGATATGGCCATATCAGAACTGCCCAAAGCTGTGCCGCTGCCCGCGCCTGCTTTGCGGCAGAGCAGCCGGAGCTGATGATCTTGGATATCAACCTGCCGGATGGGGACGGATTTTCGCTGTTCCGGGCGCTGCGGGCAAAAGCGGATGTCCCGGCATTGTTCCTCTCTGCACGGGATGCGGATGCCGACCGTCTGTTTGGGCTGGGTCTTGGCGCAGATGACTACCTGACCAAGCCCTTTCTGATGCAGGAGCTGCTGCTGCGGGTGCAGCATATTTTGCAGCGGGCGTACCGGGCAGAGCTGCTCCGTACAAAACCGGCACCTTTGCAGCTGGGGGAGCGGTGCGTAGACCTGAATGATGCCATTGTTACCCTGCCAGAGGGCAAAACACTGGCGCTGACCGCTACCGAGCTGGCGCTGCTGCGGAAATTAGCAGAGAACCGGGGACACATCGTTACCTACGATGCCCTTTGTGCGGCGGTCTGGGGCGCAGATTACTATGGCTACGAGAACAGTCTGGGGGTACATATCCGGCATCTGCGGGAGAAGCTGGAAGCCGAACCCGGCGCGCCGCAGTTTCTGCGGACGGTGCGGGGCATTGGCTATAAGCTGGCAAAGGGGGAAGAAGCATGAAAACCTTTGTGCGCCTGATCCGGCGGTATGTGCTGGCGGCGGTGGGCATTGTTCTGCTGCTGTTGTTTTCCGGTGTTGCGGTGCTGGGCTGGCTGGGCTGGCAGGAGAGCTGCCGCCTGCCGCAGCGGGAGTATTCCTCCAGCGAGATCGCGGATTCTATGGTGGAGACCGCCGAAGGGCTTGCCTTTGGGGCAGAACGCACCCCGCAGGAATGGATGAATGGCTACGCGTGGGCGATGGTGCTGGACGATGTGGGAAACATCCGCTGGAGCTACGGCCTGCCGCAGGAGCTGAACCATGCCTACACTCCCGGCGATATCGCCCAAATTTGCCCGCTGGTATCTGGCGGATTACCCGGTGTTCTGCTGGACAGAACCCTACGGACTGTTCGTCATTGGGCTGCCAAAGGGGAGCCTGTGGAAATACAGCATTTACAGCTCACCGGATTTTGCCCTGAGCATGGTGCGGGTGCTCCCGGCGGCAGCGCTGGGAATGCTGATGCTGGGTCTGGTGCTCTGCTTCTGGCTGAGCTGGCGGGGGGCAAAGCGGCTGGAGACCGTGGCAAACGGTCTGGATGCTCTGGCGCAGGGGCAGACCGTCCGGCTGCCTACCGACGGTTTTGCAGGGGAACTGGCAGAAAAGCTGAACCAAACCGGGGCGCAGCTGCAAGCCAAAAACGAGATGCTTTCCCGGCGGGACAACGCCCGCACCCAGTGGATCGCAGGGGTCAGCCATGACGTGCGTACCCGCTGGCACTGATCTTAGGCTGGGCGGAGCAGCTGGAACAGGATGCACTTTTGCCGGACAGCTCCCGGCAGAAAGCGGCCGGCATCCGCACCCAGTGCGAAAAGCTGCGCACCCTCATTGATGACCTGAACCTGACCAGTAAGCTGGAATACGGTGCCCAACCCCTGCGCCGGAAAGATCTGCGTGCAGGGCCGCTGTTCCGGCAGCTGGTGGCGCAGTTTTGCGAAAGCCCGCTGGCAGAGCGCTGCGGGATCACACTGGAACAGGAAGAACCAGCAGAGCAGACAGTGCTTTCAGCGGATGAGGCGCTGATGGCGCGGCTGCTGGAAAACCTGCTGAACAACAGTGTCCGGCATAATCCGAAGCCGGTGAACATTACCGTGCACACCCGGCGGGCAGGGGAGCGCTTCTGCCTGACCGTGGCAGATGACGGCATCGGCTATCCCCCTGCCGTTCTGGCAGCGCTGAACGCTGTGGAGCCTGTCGAAAATGCGCCCCATATCCTTGGCCTGTATGTAGTGCAGCAGATCGCCGCCGCCCATGGCGGCACGGCAGTGTTTGGGCAGAACACCCCCTGCGGTGCCAAAGCGGTGGTGTACCTGCCGCTGGGCTGAAAATTTATCGGAATCCTTGCTTTTCCCGGCCGGATTTCTTATACTTTGAACAAAGAAGTCTTTTTTGGTGCAAAACACAGGAGGAATCATGGCTGAGGTTTCAAGTCTGCTGACATTGCAGGGCCAGCTTGCGCTGCTGACCCTCATTGGCTTTTTTTTCTGGCCCGAAAGGGCATCATCAATGCGCAGGGACGTAAGTGCCTGACCGATCTGCTCATCAATGTCATCCTGCCCGCGAACATCATCCAGTCGTTTCTGGTGGAGTTCAGCTGGGATGTGCTGAAGAGCAGCGCGTCGATCCTTGTGATCTCGCTGGCGCTGCAGATCGGCTGTGTGGTGCTGTGTGCCCTGGGCTACAACTGGCTGCCCTTTGCAAGGCGGAGCGTTTACCAGTATGGCACGGTCTGCTCCAACGGTGCGTTTCTGGGCAGCGCACTGGTGGACGGCATTTGGGGCAGCAGCGGCCTGCTGCTCAGCTCCATCTACCTTATCCCCCAGCGTGTGGCAATGTGGTCGGTGGGCGTGAGCTACTTTCTGCAGGACGAAAAGCCCGCATCCAAAAGAGGAGATGCGGGCAGACCGCAGGGCTGTGCTGCGGAAAACATTCACCCACCCCTGCATCCTGGCGGTCGTGGTGGGCATGGTGCTGATGGCCTCTCAGCTGCCCCTGCCCGGCTTTTTGGGCCGCACCGTCAAGAGCCTGAGCAATTGCAACATGGGTGTTTCCATGATTCTGATCGGTGCCATCATCGGCAGCAGCCGGATGGGCAGACTCTGGGATAAGGACTGCTTCCTCTACTGCCTCATCCGGCTGGGGCTTATCCCGGCGGCGGTGCTGCTGGGCTGCAGGCTCTGCGGCGCGGAGAGCCTTGTGACCGGTGTTTCCGTGGTACTGGCCGCCATGCCCATGGGCGGCGTGACCGCCGTTCTGGCGGAAAAGTACGGCGGGGATTCCGCCTTTGCCAGCAAGTGCGTGGCGGTCTCCACGGTGCTCTCCCTCATCACCACACCGCTGTGGTGCATGGTCGTGTAAGGGATGGGACCGACCCCGGCTATGTGACCCGGATGTATCAGGTGATGGAGTGGCAGGCCCGCGGCAAAATGCGAAAAACACCTTGTCAATGGCAATCATGGCCGAAGAATCACGGTTCTTTTTGTCCAATCGGCGAATAGCCTTTGCCGCCGGATGGTGATACAATAGGCAAGGTGTTGCGCGGTTGTGCTGTGGAATGCCATAACATGACAAAAACAAGGAGAGCGCGTGGAAAATGAAACCATTTTATCTGATGCCCGGGCAGGAACGCTGTGAAAAGTTTAAGGATGCGAACGGTGTGCCCAAAGTCCGCTACTCCTATTGTTCGCTGAACGGGGCGCTGTTCCGCTGTGTGAGCCGCAGCGTGGAAGAAGCCGAGCGCCTGTGCGAGGACTGGCTGGTGGGTCAGGACCGCTGCTACATCAACTGAAAAATGCACCCTCTGCTCCTTTGCGGAATAAGCTGTAAGAGAATCAGCTTATCGGCAAAGGAGTTTTTTTATATGATGAATGGCATCCTGCGTATCCAGACCTATCGGCCCCGGCAGTCGGCTCCGGTGGAGGGAGTGACTGTTGTGATCACCGGCAGCGACTTCACGGCTCACCGCATCACCGATGCCGAGGGCAATGCCGAGGATGTGGCCATCTGTGCCCCGGCCTGCGCCCTCTCGCTGGACGAGAACAACACCACGACCCTGCCCTATGCCGTGTGCAGCCTGACGGCCAGAAAGCCAGGCTACCGCACCGTCCGCATCCAGGGCATCCAGATCTTTGCCGGGCAGGTCACGCTGGCCCGGCCTGAGATGATCCCGGACACCGAGGAGGGAAAAGACATTGTCGACCCGCCTGTGATCATCCCCACCCACGCTCTGTTTGCGGGGAACGGCGGCAGCGGCCCGGCTCCAACCAATCCATGCACCGGCAGCCGGGTGCTGGACCGTGTCATCGTGCCAAAAAATATTACGGTCCATCTGGGCAGGCCCGCCGCCTCGGCCCGGAACGTGACGGTGTCTTTCCGGGATTATATCGCCAATGTGGCTTCCAGCGAGGTCTACCCCACTTGGCCCATTGAAGCGTTGAAAGCGAACATCCACTGCCAGATCTCGCTGGCGCTCAACCGCATTTACACCGAGTGGTATCCCAGCAAGGGCTACACCTTCAATATCACCAATTCCACCAGCTACGATCAGTATTACGTCCATGGCCGCACTGTGTTCGATGTGATGGTAAAGCTGACGGATGACATCTTCAACACCTACATCCGCAAGACCGGCACCGTGAATCCCTACTACTCCGAATACTGTGACGGAAAGTCCGTTACCTGCCCGGGGCTTAAGCAGTGGGGTACGGTCACGCTGGCAAATCAGGGCCGCAATGCCCTGAGCATCCTCAAGTACTACTACGGCAGCGATATCGAGATCGTCCGCACCAGCAACATCCAGTCCATCCCCAGAAGCTATCCGGGTTCCCCCCTCCGGCGGGGAGACCGGGGCACGGCAGTGTTCACCCTGCAGCGGCAGCTGAACCGCATCACCAAGGATTACCCCTTCCTTGGCCTGCTGACCGTGGACGGGATCTTTGGCAGCAGGATGACCGAGACCGTGAAGAGATTCCAGAAGCAGTTCAACCTGACCGCTGACGGCGTGGTGGGGCGGCAGACCTGGTATAAGATCAGGTATATCTATGTTTCGGTGAAAGATCTTGCAGAGCTGACCAGCGAGGGCGAAACGGCCGCCGGCACCCTCTCGGACGGCACCTGGGGCGACACCGTCCTGCGCGTCGGCTCTTCCGGCAGCGCTGTGGAGCAGCTGCAGTTCTGGCTGAACACTCTGGCCCAGTACGAGAGCAGCATCCCCTCCGTGACAGTGGATGGCGTGTATGGCAGCGGCACCGCCAGTGCGGTCCGGGCCTTCCAGCGAAGATACGGCCTGTCTGTGGACGGTGTGGTGGGCCGCGCCACCTGGACAGAACTCTACGATCAGTTCCGCAGTATCCAGTCCGACAACGGCAGGCCCAACGCCTACCCGGGCACAGCCCTGCGGCAGGGCAGCAGCGGGCAGAACGTCCGGCTGGTGCAGTTCTGGCTCAAGATCGCCCGCACGGTGTATCCCAACCTGAACACCCTGACTGTAGATGGAAAATTCGGCGCAGGCACGGCGGCGGCAGTGCGGAGATTCCAAAGCTACTTCGGCCTGACCAGCGACGGCGTGGTGGGCCGCACGACCTGGAACAAGCTGTATGAGGTCTACAACGATATCGCCAACCGGCTGCTCACAGCCAGCCTGCGCCCCGGCGAGTATCCGGGCATTCTGCGCCGGGGCAGCACAGGAACGGCAGTGCGAGAGCTGCAGTTCTACCTCTACCTGATGAGCGCTTACGAGAGCAGCATCCCCGTGGTTTCCATCGACGGAAGCTTTGGTGCGGCAACCGAGAATGCCGTGCGGGCCTACCAGCGCTTTGCGAAGCTGACAGTGGACGGCGTAGTAGGGCGCACGACCTGGAATTCTCTCTACGGCAAGGCAAGCATCCTGCGGGTGTCCGGCCCGGTGGTCACGCTGAAGCGTCTGCCTTACCCGGGCACACCGCTGGCAGTGGGGGCCACGGGGACGCGGTGCTCTACTACAACCTCCTTTTGCAGCGCATTGCCTACTATTTCGACAGCGTGGAAAGCCCGCCCCTGTCTGACCGGTATACCGACGAGACGGCGGCCTCTACCCGCAGTGCGCAGGCCCTGCTGGATCTGCCCGAGACCGGAGTCGCGGATGCAGAGACCTGGACGGCCGTGGAGGCCCTGAGCCTGCAGCTGGCCGCCGTTTCCCCCAACCCTGACCGGGATGCAGGGCAGGCCGATGTTTACCCGGGCCGCGCCATGAAAGAGGGGAGCGTTGGCCCGGATGTGGGGCAGATCGAACAGTGGCTCAATGGACGCTATATGCGGATCTGCGGCGAGGACTATGTGACCGAGAACTTCCGCTTCGGCCCGAAGGAAACAGAAGGTGTCCGGGCAGCACAGGAGCGGGCGGACCTGCTGGTAACGGGTACGGTGAACGAGGAGACCTGGGCTGCGCTCCGTGCCCAGAGCTGCGAATGCGAGGAGGGATGACGGATGGCACGGCTGCTGATCTACGATGCCTATGAGAACAAGGTGTACACCTACAACAGCCTGAACGAAAACGACCCGATGCCTTACAGCACCGAGCGCACCCTGACATTGCGGGAGTTCCGGGGCAAATCGGGGAGCCCGGTGCTCTGGACGACCATCGCCGCCATGGAGGCCTGGAACCTGACCCGCCGCAAGTACGGCAAAGGGCATCCCGGTGGGGTATGCCTTCCGCCGCATCTGGGAAGGCGGCCACGGCACCCGCAGCCAGCATTACGCCGGCGTGGCCTTTGATGTGGGCCAGAGCCTGACCCAGAGCCGGCGCACGGCCATCTATAGGGCCGCCCGGTCTACCGGAGCCTGGGGCTATGTGGAGCCCCTGAGCCAGACCCCCACCTGGGTGCACTTTGACCGCCGCTACGGCACCCCGGCCTGCAGCGGCACCACAGCGGGCTACCCCACCCTGCGGCGGGGGAGCCGGGGCTGCTATGTGATGATCCTGCAGGACGCGCTTTCCACACTGGGGTACCAGACCGGCAGCCGCATCGACGGCCTGTTCGGCACCCGCACCGAGGAAGCCCTGAGAGGCTACCAGCGCCGCACCAGCCTGACGGTGGACGGCGTATGTGGCTGCAGCAGCTGGAAAAAGATTACGACAGCAGTGATCGGCATTGGCAGAACAAAAACGACGATTGACTAAGAAATAGAAAGAAGCTCCGCCGTGAAGGTGGAGCTTCTTTGCAATCGGTGGCGAAACCCCTCAGTCACGCTTCGCGTGACAGCCCCCCTGATAGTGGGGCCCTTGGCATGGCGTAAAGCTGTCCAGTTTTGCCAAGGCCGGCCCCTATCAGGGGCGGTGGCATCCCGTAGGGATGGCAGTGGGGTTATCTTCTATGAATCTTTCGGTTCGGTCTGCGCCCGTTCCACAGGTTGATGAACACCCACAGGCCGTAGACCGCCAGAGTGAGCAGGGAGAGGACGACAACCACCTTGAGATACAGGCTGTGGAAGAAGGCCTGCACCTTGGAGACCGTGAAAAGCAATGCGTTCTGGTGGACATCCTGCCCGGCAATGAGGTTCACCACGCCGATGGTCTCGCCTGCCAGCTTGAGCTCCACAGTGCCCACCACGTCGCCCTGCTGGATGGGGGCCGTGGCGTAATCGGGCAGGTAGAAATATTTCTGCGTCACCGAGCCATCCCCGTGGAGGCAGCAGGGTCATCATGCTGTCGGCGGGGTAGAGCTGCAGGGTGTCGGTATCGGAGGAGTATTTGACCGGGATCTCCGCCAGCGCCTGGTCGGTGTCCAGCGCAGCCTGGATGGAAAAGCTCTCGAACACCCAGTCGATGAGCTTGGTGGTCTCGTACAGCGCCGGGCGGCGGTTGGAATAGCCGTAATCATCGCAGGTATCGGGGCTTTGCATGATGCAGAAGATGTAGGTGGCCCCGTCCTTGTTGGCCCACGAGACATAGCTCTGATCGCCGCTGTCGTTCTTGTAGGCCATCACGTCGCACATACCGCCCTGCATGGCGCTGCGGTAGAACCTGCCGCCGCTGGTCTTGTTCAGGGCCACGTTCTGGCTCAGCAGCACAAAGCTCTTGGCATGCTTTTCCTTGGCCGGCATCGTGAAGGTGGGGGCAGCGGAGATCTCCTTGAAGGCATCAAAGCTCATCAGGTAGCGCAGGATCAGGTACATGTCCACGGCGGTGGTGGTGTTGCCGCTGTCCAGCCCGCAGGCATCAGTCCAGGTGCTGTTGGTGGTGCCGATGCGCTGGGAGAGGGTGTTCATCTGGCTCACCCAGCCCGCCAGATCACCGCCCGAGAGCTCGTAGGCCAGACCCATGGCGGCCTCATTGGCATTGCGCGTCACCATGGCGTAAAGGGCTTCCCGGTAGGTAAAGGTCTCGCCCGAGCGCATATCGGCGTTGTCGGAGCTGTGGACATAGTCCGAGATGGCAAAGGGCATCGTGAACGTGCTGTCCAGCCTGTCGGCATAGTTGGTCAGCACCAGCGCAATGGTCATATATTTCGTCAGGCCCCCGGCGGACACCTGCTTCTCGCTGTCTTTTTCATAGACGATGATGTTGGTGTCGGTGTTCACGATATAGGCGCTCTGGGCCTTGACATCGTAGACCGTGCTGGGGTCGAACATGGCTCCGGCCGTCACGGCAAGGCAGCTGAACAGGACGGCAAGGGATAAAAGCAGTGCAAAAATACGTTTCATGTGGACAATTCCTTCAAAAAGCGATAATATATAAAATACGGGCGCTGCGCCCGGAAATGACAAAGAATGGCGAACAAAGATTCGCTCCTTTAATAATAACAGGTTTGCCGCGCAGAGACAAGGGTTTTGCCACGGTTTCACAAAGCGGCAGGAGGGGAACTATGGTATATCTGACAGGCGACACCCACGGCGAGCTTGACCGCTTCAAGCACGGCAGGCTCCGCTGGCTGGGCAAACGGGACATTGTGGTGGTGCTGGGCGATTTCGGCTTTGTGTGGGATGGCAGCAAGGAGGAACAGAAAAAGCTCGACTGGCTGCGCAAGCGCCCTTATACCCTGCTTTTCCTTGATGGTGCCCACGAGAATTACGACCTGCTGGCCCAGTACCCCGTCGAGGAGCGGTTTGGCGGCAGGGTCCAGGCTTTGGGCGGCAATGTGTACCATGTCTGCCGTGGCAGCGTGCTGGAGCTGGAGGGAAAGAAATACCTCTGCTTCGGCGGCACCGAGAGCCCCGACAAGGAAGAGCGGGAGGCCGGATACAACTGGTGGCCGCAGGAGATGCCCAGCGATGAGGAATACGCCGCCTGTGAGACCAATCTCGAAGCAAACGGCTGGCAGGTAGATTATGTGCTGACCCACGATGCCCCAAGCAGATTCCTTGATTTTACTTCTCTCGCGGTGGGCGAATCCAACCGCCTGCACCTGTTTCTTGATAAGGTCCTGCTGAAGCTGACCTACGAAAAGTGGTTCTTTGGCTGCTACCACAAGGATGTGGCCCTTTCCACCAAGAGCCGTTGCGTCTTTTGTGATGTCATCCCCATGGGCGAGCGCCACGCGAAGCGGTAAAAAGAGAAGGTGCCCATGACTTTCAGGCCGGTGGTGTACATCATAAAAAGACGAAGAAGATCGTGAACACTCTATTGGGTTCACCAATAAACAGCAGGAAGCCCCCTTGACAGTGTAATCGTCAGGGGACTTTCTGCCTGCCAGGGGTTAGTTCTTGAGTGTCTGCGCCTTGTGCCAGATCTGGATCACTTCCCAGTAACTTACAGAAGCATCTGCAGTTTTATTGGAAGGAAGCAGCTGGTTCTCAGAGGCCCAGGTGAGAGCCTTCTGTGCGTCAGTGGCATCGTTGTCCAACGCAGCAGCGGGAGCAGGCTTGCCGGCATCAACCCACACCAGTTCGGCAAGTTCGGTGGCATTGGCGGGAATCGCTGCGCCATCGGGGAGAATACGCTTCAGATAAAGCTCCATGCCGATTCGGCAGCCCTGCCATGTCAGCACGGCGGCAGCACCAATGACCATAACGGTGCCCAGAATGCCAGAACCACCATCTTCGATGGAAGCATCTTTTGTCATGGCTTCATTGTTACGCCCTTTTCACCTGCGGGCATTTGAAAGCGCAATGGATTTTGTTTGACATCGGTCGAATCGTCCAAACCGCTGACCAACCATTGATCGAACGCAATGGCATCGCTCTGGCTGATGTAGGTGACAGTTACACTGGCGTTTTCAGGCACCTTTGCAACCAGATCACCAATCTCGTTTCTCCCAGCATGGATCTCCTCGCCATCATGCTCAATAAAAACGTCAGCATTCTTAATGGTCAGGAGATAAGATCTGCAGTGGGAACAATGGGAGCAGCTTTTTGGCGAATTTCAAACGTGCCTCCGTCCACGATGGCAGAGATCAGATTGGGACTATTGGAATGGATCTTTACCTTTACGGTATACCTGCCTGCTTTTGTGGGGGCAACGACTTCTTCTCCCATATCGTTGAGATAGACAAGCTCAAGTTTGATCTCGTCAGATTGTAAAAGAGCATTCAGCCTGCTGTCCGCCCGGACAGTCACTGTGGCCGTATGATCATTTCCTTCCTCTTCCACAGCATCCGCTGGAAGGGTGACAGTGAGTTCGTTCTGGAAAGTATCATTGGTGATGGTAACGGGGTGGATCGTAATCTTTTCCGGAATGTCGATTCGGACGGTATCACCCTGAATGATTCGCAGGGTGTATGTTCCGGCATCTTTTGGAAGCTCATTGAATTCTTCTTCATTTGAGGTGCCTGCGTTCCTGACATATCTTACAATGTAATCTGTGATGCGTGTATCCTTGGGCTCGATCCTGATATCGATATTGTCCCCATAGGAATAGTCCGCTAGACCGCTGATGATGAAATCACCGGTGTCATAATTTATGTGTTCGACAGTGGTCAGAGTTACGGCTGTATCATCGCGACCTGCAACAAAAGTATAGGTGGTATTGTCTGCACTCACAGTGCCGCTGCCCCCTGCCCAGGTATAACGATCTCTGTATTGAGGATCGCCGACGGTCAATTCCACTGTTTTACCGATCGTGACAATGAATTTGCCATCATTGATGGGAACGCTGCTGCCATCAACTTTGGCGGTAACGGTACGGATGGCGCTGGTTACTGTAACATCAATAGAACCAGGTGCTACAGGGACATTTTGTAGGCCAGAATCCGTAAAAATAGCGTTCCATTGAGAACGAGAGCCTGAATACTCTATGTTATTCAATGCTGTGCAATTGGAAAATGCTGACTCGGGAATTTTGGTTTACACTGCTGGGAATCGCGATCCGTTCGAGCTGCTCGCAGCCAGCAAAAGCATCAAATCTGTGTGATACCCTCCGGGATATCGATCTTTAAACTTATACAACCTGCAAAAACTGATTCTGGAAGTTTCGTTATCCTGCTTGAAAATTCAATGTCGACAATTCATAAAGGCACCGGTTCCAATAGAGACCACGGAGTCTGGCATCTTCACAGATGCCAGATACAAACAACAATCAAAAGCATGAGTTCCAATTCTTGCCACACCATTGGGTATTTGAAAGCAGGATCCGCCCTTCGAGAAGGATAACGGATTAAGGCGTAATCGCCATTTGCTGCTTTTTCGTACAACACATTGTCTATTGCCGGATAGCTTTCGCTGTTTGATGTGATCGTTGAGAGAGCGAAACATTCGGAAAATGCATCGGTTCCGATCTGTGCCACATTGGCAGGAATATGAATTTGAGTCAATGCAGTTCCGGTAAAAGCCCGCTCTTCAATGGCAGTTACGCTGTCTGGAAGAGTAACGGTGTGCAAGCTGTAACAATAACGGAACATGCCATCTGCGATGGACATTACGCCCTCTGGAATGGTGACAGTATCTAACTCATCGCAATGATGAAAAGCGTCTGAACCGATTTCCGTTACAGAATCAAGAATGGGAATATCTGTCAATTCGCTGCAAAACATAAAGGCCTGGCGGCCAATCTTTTTCACGCAGGATGGTTTATTGTCATGAATGGTAACTCTTTTCAGTGAGGTGCAATTATAAAAAGCATTGCTGCCAATTTCTGTTACAGTGTCGGGGATCTGGACACTTGTCAGGACGTACTTGTAATTGTAGAATACCCGGTCTCCGATTTTTGATACAGGATATATGTAAGCACCATGTGTTACCTGAGCAGGGATCGTGATCCTATGTTCATTGCCCGTATACTTTGTTATTGTTGCAGTATTGTCAGCATTGAGGATAAACTGATAAGAACCATCTGTATATGCCATAGGGGAATCGCTTGCAAAAACAGTGACAGTGCCCACAGGGAAAAAAGGTCAGCATGATACTGAATGTCAGAAATAAGCTGAGTAGACGCTTTTTCATAAGAAAATCCTCCTTTGCATTTCGTAAAAGACTTGTCCGATGTGCGTCATAATGCGAATGAATATGACGCTTTGTACAAAATATTTTACAGTAAATGAAAATATAAAGTCAATATAATGGGACATGCTTTGTGAGAGAACACAAAAACTGAGAATTTTTTTATACGGAAGATACAAAAAGAGCCGAGTCCTGTGATATCTATGGGCGGAAGGCTCAGCATACAATAAAAAAAAATGAGATAGGCACCCCTGTTGCAGCAGGTTTTTCGGGGAAGTCTATCTCATCTTTTCATTGGCACTGTTTTGCAACAGCCCCTTCTCATTCTCTTTTACATTTTTTCGGGGACGTTGATCTTGAACATGGTCAGCACATTGAAGATAACGTTCTTCACACCGATGCACAGGGCCAGGCGGGCCTGCTGCACGGCGGGGTCTGCACCCTGGATGCGGCAGTTGCCGTAGAAGCGGTGGAAGGCGCTTGCCAGATCAATGACAAAGCGGTTGATGCGGCTGGGGTCGTACTTCTCGGCAGCCATAACGATCTCCTGCGGGAAGGCGGCCAGCATCCGGATCAGGTCCATCTCGCTGGGGTCGGTCAGCAGGGTGGCATCCACCTGCTCGGCACCGGCAAAGGCCACGCCCTCGCTCTCCATCTTCTTGAGAATGGAGCAGATGCGGGCATGAGCGTACTGGACATAGTACACGGGGTTGTCGTTGTCGGTCTTGACGGCCTGATCCAGGTCAAAGTCGATGCCGCTGCCTGCATCGTGCATGTTGAACAGGAAGCGTGCGCTGTCGATGGGCACTTCCTCCAGCAGGTCGGTCAGGGTGATGGCATTGCCGGTGCGCTTGGACATCCGGACAGGCTGACCGTCACGCATCAGGTTGACCATCTGCATCAGCACAACATCCAGATCGTTGCCGTTCAGGCCGATGGCATCCATGGCACCCTTCATGCGGGCAACGTGGCCGTGATGGTCGGCACCCCAGACATCAATGGCCTTGGCAAAGCCGCGGGTGGCCAGCTTGTTGTAGTGGTAGGCAATGTCGGCGGCAAAGTAGGTGGGGATGCCGTTTGCACGGACGAGGACTTCGTCCTTGGCTTCCTCCTCGGTGCCATCCTCGGTCTTTTTTTCTTGTTGACGGTGCCGTACTTGGCAGCATACTGGGCGCTGCGGTACATGATGGCACCATCCTCGGCCTTGTAGCAGGCTCCCAGCTCCAGCAGCTTGTTCACAACATCCAGGACAGCGCCGGATTCGTGCAGGGTGCTCTCGTGGAACCAGACATCGTAATCGATGCGGTACTTGCCCAGGTCGCGCTTGAGGGCCGCAATGTTCTTGGGCAGGGCGTAATCCACCAGGGCGTTCTTCAGGGTCTCAAAGGCTTCGCTGGCAAAAAGGGCCTCTTCGTCCAGCCCAGAGCAGGCTGCAACGTACTTGTTGCCGTTGATCTCGGCAAACTCACCGGCCAGCACCTTGATGTCGCCGCCCTGATAGCACTCAGCGGGCAGGGGATAGGCTTCCTCGCCGCAGAACTGCTGCAGGTAGCGGACGGCCAGGCTCTTGCCGAATTTCTGGATCTGGTTGCCTGCATCGTTGATGTAGAACTCGCGGGTCACATCATAGCCGGACCAGTCCAGCACAGCGGCCAGGCAGTCGCCCAGAGCGCCGCCGCGGGCGTTGCCCATGTGCATGGGGCCGGTGGGGTTGGCAGAAACGAACTCCACATTGTACTTGGCACCCTTGCCGTGGTCGGTGCGGCCGTACTCCTTGTTGGAGCAGGCACCCAGCACCACGCTGGCCCAGAAGGAGGGGGCGAGGAACAGGTTGATGAAGCCGGGGCCGGCCACTTCCACCTTGGCAAACACGCTGTGCTCGATGGAAGGCAGATGGGCCAGAAGGGCATCGGCGATCATCTTGGGGGCCTTGCGCCAGGTGCGGGCACCGGCCATGGCCAGATTGGAAGCGATGTCACCGTTCTTGGTGTCGGCAGGAATCTCCACGATAAAAGCGGGCAGCTCAGCCTCGGGCAGAGTGCCGTCGGCCATGGCGGCCATGGCCGCCTCAGTCAACAGAGCGCGGGCCTCGGCCAGTGCCGCTGCCCGGGGGTTGTAGTTCTGATAGGTCTTTTCAAAGTCTGTCATTAAAATCCCTTTCATTAGGATAATTGTTTTGGCTCTCCCAAAGGGCGAGCTTTTGACAAAACCCAAACTCAGTTTCGCATACCCACTTTGAGGTGGCAGGTTGTGTTGAAAGAAAAGCCTATCCATTTGTTCTTCTTTTACCTTCTCGATCTGGATCTCAAGCGTTGTCCGATTGATGAGCGCCGTGGGGTCATCGGCATCCAGCAGATAGCTGAACTTTGCCGTGCCGCCCGCAGGCTCCGAGAGGTCGCACGCGATGCCGTCGCCGGTCACGCCCAGCGTAATGGGGCCGACCTCGGTCTCGTAGTAGCAGATGTTCCGGTAATCCCGCTGGATGACCAGCTGAGTGTTGACCTTGCCGAAGCGGAGCAGGGCCACCCGGCTGCCGTCCTCGGCAATCTTGATGGTGGTGGTGCAGCCCGCAAAGCCGATGGTCTCCGTCTCCTTATAGCTAATATAATAGGAACCGGCTTTTTTTTCAGGAAGCTGCCATAGGTCATCAGCTCGATCTTGTCTGTTTCCTCGGGGGGGAGGGGCTCCGTGTGCTCGAACTGCTCCGAGACGCTCCGGATCAGGATGCGGTAATCTTCGTTGTGTGCAGTGCTCACAGTTTTGTGTTCCTTCACTTTAATATTTGTCAATGGCGATCTGCTCCACATCGCCGCCCTTGTACTCGCCTAGGAACAGGTCGGCTGTCTGCACGAACCCGTCCGGCGCGTCACTGACATAGAAATGGGCCTGCCCGGCGGGGTGGTCGGCCTTGAGCCCCCGCTCGCTCAGGATGCGCTCCAGATGGTGGGCGGCAGTCTTGGCTGGGTCTACCAGCACCACGTTCCGGCCCATGAACTCACCGATCATGGTCTTGATCAGGGGGTAGTGGGTGCAGCCCAGGATCAGGGTGTCCACCCCTGCATCCCGGATTTCCGTCAGGTACTGGGCAATGACCAGCTTAGTGATCTCCTGCTTGTCCGGGGCGCTGTGATCCACATAGCCCGCTTCCACCAGTGGCACAAAGAGCGGGCAGGGACGGGCGGTGATCTCCACACCGGGCACCAGCCTGCGCAGGAGCGTCTCATAACTGCGGGAACGGATGGTGGCCGCCGTGCCGATGACGCCGATGCGGCGGTTCCGGGTGACGAAGGCGGCCTCCCGGGCGGCGGCGTCCACGACGCCCAGATAGGGGACGGGGAGCTTTTCGGCCTCAGCGGCGGGATAGGTGCTGGACACCGTGCCGCAGGCCGCCATGATGCACTTGACATCCTTGGAGAGCAGGAACGCGATGTCCTGCCGGGCATATTGCAGGATGGTCTCCGGGCTGCGGCTGCCGTAGGGCACCCGGCCGGTGTCGCCAAAGTAGACGATGTTTTCGTGGGGCAGCCGCCTGCGCAGCTCCCGCACACCGGTCAGGCCGCCCAGGCCGCTGTCAAATACGCCGATGGGGCGGTTATCCATGCTGCTTTTCCGTCCTTTCCAGCGCAAGTTCGATCAGGTGATCGATCAGGGCGGGCACGGGGGTGCCCCTCGTGCTCCATGAGCTTGGGGTACATACTGATGGGGGTGAAGCCGGGGAAGGTGTTGATCTCGTTGATCATCACCCGGTTGGTGCCGTGCTCCACAAAGAAATCGCAGCGGGCCAGGCCCTCGCAGTTCAGGGCGGTGTAGGCCATGGCGGCGTAGGTCTTGACCTCGTCCAGCTTTTTTCCTCGCTGAGTCTGGCCGGGATGACCACCTGGCTTGACGCCGTTCTTGTACTTGTCGTCGTAGGTGTAAAACTCGGCACCGGCCAGGATCTCACCCGGGCGGGTGGCCACGGCAGGGTCAGAGCCGATGACGGCGCACTCGACTTCGTGGCCGTCCACAAAGGCCTCGAACACCACCTTGTGGTCGTTCTCAAGGGCCAGTGCAATGGCCTGCTTGAGCTCATCCCGGTCGTGGGCCTTGGTGATGCCCACGCTGGAACCGGCGTTGGCGGGCTTGACGAAGATGGGCCAGCCCAGCTTGGCAATGGCACCGTCACACACGCCGTCCAGGTCACTCTCGATCTCCCAGCGGCAGGCACTCAGCCACTTGGTGTGGGGGATGCCGGCTGCATCAAACAGGGCGTTGGCCACGGCCTTGTCCATGCAGACAGCGCTTGCCAGCACGCCGCAGCCCACATAGGGGATGCCGGCCAGCTCCAGCAGACCCTGCACGGTGCCGTCCTCGCCCCACAGGCCGTGAAGCGCGGGGATGACCACATCCACGTGCAGCTTTTCCACCTGACCGGACGGGGTGAACAGGATCATGCCGTGGTCGGCGCGGTCGGGGCTGATGACGCAGGGCATGTTGCCGGGCAGCTCTTCCCAGCTGCCGTCGGCCATCTGGGCGCTGGTGGCCTCGGTGCACAGCCAGCGGCCCTCCCGGGTGATGCCCACAGTCAGCACCTCGTAGCGGGCGCGGTCCAGGTTATCCACAAAGGTACCGGCGGACACGCGGCTGACCTCGTGCTCGCTGGACATGCCGCCAAACAGCACGACGACACAGAGTTTATCTTCAGATTGCATCATGATCTCTCCTGATCTTATGGCCGGAAGGGGCGCTTTGCCCGGGGCCGGATTTTCTATAAGCAGTTATAGACACTTTATTATACTATATCTATGCGGCGGATTCAAGGCGTAGGCCAAAACAGGCAGGAGAGAAAAAATTCAAAAAAGTCTCAAAAACGCAAAAAATCCGCTTGACGAATGGCAAAACGCGTGATACAATGATATCACCTCTTTTGCGGGGTTATTAAGTGCGCCCTGTTTTTAGGGCGTGCACCGCAAGCCGAGGGAGGTTCAAAACAACCGTTATAATGGAGGTGTCAACAAATGACCGTTAAAATCACTCTGGCCTGCACCGAGTGCAAGCAGCGCAACTACAACACCACGAAGAACAAGAAGAACAACCCCGATCGTCTTGAGATGAAGAAGTACTGCCGTTTCTGCAAGAAGCACACGGTTCACCGCGAGACGAAGTAAGAAAGGCGGACGCATCATGGCAGACAAAACCGAGAAAAAGCCGGGCTTTGTAGCCAGAATGAAGGGCTTTGGCGCAAACATCGCCAAGTTCTTCCGCGACACGAAGAGCGAACTGAAGAAGGTCGTGTGGCCGTCTAAGGCGGACGTTAAGACCAACACCATCGTCGTGCTCGTGACCGTGGCGATCGCAGCCGTTGTGATGATCGCGCTGGATGCCATTTTCGGCGGCATCCTGGGCCTGATCATCGGCGCATGATTCATCTTGAAACGGAGGCTTAACCAAAATGGAAGAACAGACCAATGAGGCCCTTTGGTATGTAGTCCACACCTATTCCGGTTACGAGAACAAGGTTGCGAACGACCTACAGACCATGGTGGAAAACCGCCATCTGCAGGACCTGATCTGTGACATCAAGGTTCCTACCGAGATGGTGCCTGAGATCAAGGACGGACGGCAAGGAGCGTATGGTGGAGCATAAGCTGTTCCCCGGCTACGTTCTGGTCAAGATGGTCATGAACGACGATACCTGGTATGTGGTGCGCAACACGCGCGGCTGCACCGGTTTCGTTGGTCCCGCATCCAAGCCCGTTCCCCTCTCTGCTGAGGAAGTGGAGAAGATGGGCGTCGAGAAGGCGGCTCCGCTGACCGTCGATTTCAACGTCGGCGATACCGTGCAGATCACCGCCGGCCCCCTGGAAGGCTTTATGGGCCTTGTGGAGGGCATCGATACCGAGAGCTTCAAAGTCAAGCTCAAGGTCAATATGTTTGGCCGCGAGACGCCCGCAGAAGTGGACATCGCGCAGGTCGAGCTGCCGTAACCAACCGGCATCCGTTCTACCAAGGTAAGACCGCAGTGCGGTTCTTATAGAGCGTGTACACCGCGTGTGCGCTCGTGGGAGGCGCGGAGACACCGCGCCGCAACTCACCACAGATTTTTGGAGGTGCATTTACTATGGCACAGAAAGTTACTGGCTACATTAAGCTGCAGATCGAGGCCGGCAAGGCGACTCCGGCTCCCCCTGTTGGCCCTGCTCTGGGTCAGAAGGGCGTTAACATCATGGCCTTCACCAAGGAGTTCAACGAGCGTACCAAGAACCAGATGGGTTATGTTATCCCCGTCGTCATCACCGTTTACGCTGACCGCTCCTTCAGCTTCATTACCAAGACTCCTCCGGCTGCCGTTCTGATCAAGAAGGCTGCTGGCATCAACACCGCTTCCGGCAAGCCCAACAAGGAAAAGGTTGCAACTCTGACCGCCGCTCAGGTGGAAGAGATTGCCAAGACCAAGATGCCCGACCTGAATGCTGCTTCTCTGGAAGCTGCATGCAGCATGGTCCGTGGCACCTGCCGCTCCATGGGCGTTACCGTCGAGGGCTGAGACACAAACAGTGGGAGGGCATAACACTGCCCGCATGACCACATAGGAGGATATACAATGAAACATGGCAAGCACTATGTCGATGCTGCTAAGCAGGTCGATTTTTCTAAGCTGTATGATATGAACGAGGCTCTGGAGCTGGCTTGCAAGACCGCTTCCGCCAAGTTCGACGAGACCGTTGAGCTGCATGTCCGCCTGGGCGTTGACGGCCGCCACGCTGACCAGCAGGTCCGCGGCGCTGTTGTTCTGCCCAACGGCACCGGCAAGACTGTCCGCGTCTGCGCCATTGCTAAGGGCGCTGCTGCCGCTGCTGCTGAGGCAGCCGGCGCTGACATCGTGGGTGATGACGAGCTGATCGCACGCATCGCCGGCGGTTTCATGGACTTCGACGTTGTTGTCACCACCCCCGACATGATGGGCCGCGTTGGCCGTCTTGGTAAGGTTCTGGGCCCCCGCGGCCTGATGCCCAACCCCAAGGCCGGTACCGTTGCTCCCGACCTGGGCAAGGCTGTTACCGAGGCTAAGGCTGGTAAGATCGAGTACCGTCTGGACAAGCAGAACATCATCCACGTTCCCGTGGGCAAGGCATCCTTTGGCGCTGAGAAGCTGTACACCAACCTGGATACCGTGATGAGCGCTATTGCAAAGGCAAAGCCCGCTGCTGCAAAGGGTACCTACTTCAAGAGCGCTACCATCGCCACCACCATGGGCCCTGGCATCCGTCTGAACACCCTGAAGTACGGTGTCTAATTTGAGGCTTTGAAGTTTTTTCTGTCATCCTGACGGATGACAGAAAAAATCTTTAAAAATTCAAAAAAGCGCTTGACAACACCGCGCGTTTGCGGTAAAATAATGATGCTGTTTTTGAGACAGCAGGTGCTGGGGTCCAGCGTAAGGTACAAACCGCCTGCCGAGAAACGCGCGTAAAGTTGTTTTATGCCTCTTTCTCGACACAGTGCGGGAAAGAGGCTTTTTCGTTGCTCCGGCTTTCGATACAAGTTTTTGAAATGAGGTGAAACCGAATGCCCAGTGCAAAGATTCTTTCTGAAAAGCAGGCTTATGTCGCTGATCTGAAGGCAAAGTTTGAGAGTGCGGTTTCCGGCTGCGTCGTCGCTTACGGCGGTATCAACGTCGAGAACGACACCAAGCTCCGTAAGGAGCTGCGTGAGGCAGGCGTTGATTACATGGTCGTGAAGAACACCATGCTGCGTCTGGCTGTCAAGGGTACCTCCCTGGAGGGCCTGGCTGAGAACTTCAAGGGTGACACTGCTGTTGCCTTTGCTCACGAAGAAGACCCCATGTCCGCTGCCCGCATCCTGTGCAAGTACCAGGATGGCGATAAGTCCAAGAAGTTCGTCGTCAAGGCTGGCTTCATGGAAGGCAAGGTCATGGACGCTGCCGAGACCAACGCCATCGCAAAGCTGCCCAACCGCGAGGGTATGCTGTCCATGTTCGCAGGTGCTCTTACCAGCACTCTGTCCGGCCTGGCTGTTGCTATGCAGGCCTATGCCGACAAGCAGGAGGAGCCCGCTGCCTGATGGCTGCGTGACCGCTGCTTAACAAAAAACTGAAACAAACTAAAACCATTGATATTGGAGGGTTATTACCATGGCTTCTGAGAAGATTACTGCCATCATCGAGTCCGTCAAGGGCCTGACCGTTCTGGAGCTGAAGGAACTGATCGACACCTACTGCGAGGAGTTCGGTGTTTCTGCTGTTGCTGCTGCTGCTCCCTGCTGCTGCTGGCGCTGCTGCTGCCGCTGAGGAAGAGAAGACCGAGTTCGACGTTATCCTGGCTGAGGCTGGCGCTACCAAGATGCAGGTCATCAAGCTGGTCAAGGAGATCACCGGTCTGGGCCTGAAGGAAGCAAAGGCTATCGTTGACGGCGCTCCCAAGGCTGTCAAGGAGAAGGCTTCCAAGGCTGAGGCTGAGGACATCAAGAAGAAGCTGGAAGAGGCTGGCGCTAAGGTCGAGATCAAGTAATTTGATCCCTTCTGAACGTTCTTTCTTGAATTCTTATTCTTGAAACAAAAGGCACTCTCGCTGAAAGGCGAGGGTGCCTTTTTGGTTGTGCGCCCGCAGCAGGGCAAAAAGCTCCCGGAACGATGGCACTGAATGCCGCACCGCTCCGGGAGCTTTGGTTTTGCTTTGCTTATTCGTAGTCGATGGGCAGGGTGGGCAGACCGTTCAGATCAAGGCCTGCCGTGTGGCCCGCCATGTACTGGTAGTAGCCCTGCGCGGCGATCATCGCGCCGTTGTCGCCGCAGTATTTCAGCTCCGGCAGGTACACTTTCGCGCCGAGCTTCTGGGCACCATCGTTCACCAGCTGACGCAGACGGCCATTGGCCGCAACGCCGCCCGCCAGACAGACCTGCTTTGCCCCGGTGTCGGCAGCGGCCAGCAGCAGCTTTTCGGCCAGAATGCCCGCAATGCGCTCCTGAAAGCTTGCCGCCAGATCAGGCACGTTGATCTCCTCGTTCTTCATCTGGGCCTTGTTTACCTCGTTCAGCACGGCGGTTTTCAGGCCGGAGAAGCTGACGTTGTACTTGCCGTCCACATGGGGTACCGGCAGGCGGTAGGCCTTGGGGTCGCCTGTTTTGGCGGCATTTGCCACGCTGGGGCCGCCGGGATAGGGCAGACCCAGGGTGCGGGCGACCTTGTCAAAGGCTTCACCGGCGGCATCGTCCACGGTGTGGCCCAGAATGTGGTAGTGGGTATAGTCCTGCACCTCCACGATATGGCTGTGGCCGCCGCTGGCCACCAGACAGAGGAAGGGCGGCTTGAGCTCTGGGTGGGTCAGGTAGAGGGCTGCAATGTGCCCCCGCAGGTGATGCACCGGAACCAGCGGCTTGTTGGCCGAATAGGCCAGGCCCTTGGCAAAGTTGACCCCCACCAGCACGGCCCCAATCAGGCCGGGGGCAAAGGTGACGGCCACCGCGTCCACATCGTCCATGGTCTTGCCTGCGTCCAGCAGAGGCTTTTTTGACCGTGGCGCTGATGAACTCGCAGTGGCGGCGGCTGGCGATCTCAGGGACCACGCCGCCATAAAGAGCCTGCTCCTTGACACTGGTGGAGATAACGTTGCTCAACAGGCGACGGCCATCCTCCACAAGGGATGCGGCGGTCTCGTCGCAGGTGGATTCAATTCCTAAAACGATCATAGTTCAGTGGGCCTCCAGCCAGTTTTTGCCAGTATGCACATCAGTGCTCAGGGGCACCGCGTAGTGCACGCAGCCTTCCATTTCCTCCCGCAGGATCTGCGCGGCCTTTTCGGCCTCTGCTTCCGGGGCTTCCACGATCAGTTCATCGTGGACCGTCAGGATCAGGCGGCTTTCCATCTTCTCGTTCCGCAGCCGCCGCCAGACACGCACCATGGCCAGCTTGATAACATCAGCGGCCGTGCCCTGAATGGGGTGTTGCGGGCCATCCGTTCGCCGCTTGCCCGGATGTTGTGGTTGTTGCTGTTCAGCTCCGGCCGGCAGGGCGCGGCGGCGGCCGAACAGGGTGGAAACGTAGCCGCACTGGCGGGCATCCGCAATGGTCTTTTCCATATAACCGTCGATATTGGGGAAGGTGGCCAGATAGGTCTGCAGGAAGGCCTCTGCTTCCTTGACGCTCACGCCGATGTCCTTGGAAAGGCTGTAAGCGCCCTTGCCGTACATGATGCCAAAGTTGATGGCCTTGGCGCTGGAACGCAGACGGGGCGTGACATCCTCAGGCCGGATGTTGTAGATCTTGGCTGCGGTGCTGCGGTGGATGTCGGCACCGGAGAGGAACGCCTCCTGCATGTGTGCGTCGCCGGTGACATGGGCCAGGATGCGCAGTTCGATCTGGCTGTAATCGGCATCCACCAGCACGCAGCCGGGCTTTGCCACAAAGTAGGCGCGGAGCTTGCTGCCCATCTCGGTGCGGATGGGGATGTTCTGCAGGTTGGGATTGTCAGAGGAGAGCCGCCCGGTGCGGGCCTCGGTCTGGTTGAAACGGGTGTGGATGCGGCCATCCTCGCCAATGACCTTGAGCAGACCCTCCACATAGGTGGAGTTCAGCTTCTGGCAGGCACGGTACTGGAGAATGTCCTCCACCAGCGGGATGTCCCGCAGCTTTTCCAATGTTTCGGCATCGGTGGACCAGCCGTTCTTCGTCTTTTTGCCGTGGGGCAGGCCCATGGTATCAAAGAGCAGGGTGCCCAGCTGTTTGGGGCTGTTGGGGTTGAAATCGGAGGTGCCTGCCTCCATCTCGATGCGGGTCAGCACCTGGTCCAGCTCCTGCCGCAGCTGCACGCCGAAAGGCTTCGATGCCCTCACGGTCTACAAGGATGCCGGTGCGGGTCATATCGGCCAGCACCTGTGCCAGCGGGAATTCGATGTTGTTGTAGAGCGCGTCCTCTCCATTTTCAGTGATCTCCGCCTTCATTTTGTCAAACAGGTCTGCCAGGAAACCGGCATCGGGGTACTCCTCACAGGAGAACGCCGATCTTGCATGGTAGCTGGTGGCAAGGGTGGTGAGCAGATAGTGGGAAGCGGAAGCGTCCAGCAGGTAGGCGGCCAGCTTGCCGTCCCAGACGATGCTGCTGCCCCAGCTGCCTGCGGCCATGGCTCTGGCGTAGAGGGGGCGGAATCGAACACATCCAGCGTTACTTTGGGGTCGTCCAGCAGGGAGACCAGCTCCTCCTCGGAGAGGGGATACACGGTGGTGTCCTGCACGGCGTACCAGGCCTCCGGCTGCACGACCGCGCTCTTTTTGCCCAGAACGGCAGGGCGCGCAGCCACCAGATAGTGGCCGGAAGGCTCTGCGGGCAGGGACGCAATGGCTGCGTCTACCTCCGGCAGGGTGTCGGGGTCCAGTTCCGGGACGATGCCGTCCAGTCCAAACCGGGTGATGAGGGTCTGGATCTCCAGCTCCTGCATCAGACGGACAGCGGCGGGCTTGTTGCCCTCGGTCACCTTTGTAGGCCCCTTCCGCTGTGTCGATGGGAGCATCGGTGCGGATGGTGCCCAGCGTGTGGCTGAGGTAGGCATCCTCCCGGCAGGCCAGCAGAGTTTTCCCGCTGACGGGGCTTGATGAGCGGGCTGTCCAGATGGTCGTACACGCTGTCCAGGGTGCCGAAGTTCTTGACCAGAGTCATGGCGGCTTCTTTTCGCCGATGCCCTTCACACCCGGGATGTTGTCGGAGGTGTCGCCCATCAGGCTCTTCACCTCGATGAGCTGCTTGGGCTCAATGCCGTACTTTTCGTGGATGGCATCCAGATCCATGGTCTCCGTTTTGCTGCGGCCCATGGCGCTGGTGGCCAGCAGCACGGTGGTGGTCTCACTCACCAGCTGCAGGCTGTCGCGGTCTCCCGTGGCCAGAAAGCAGTCGTCCCTGCGGGCCTCGCAGGCAGCGGCCAGCGTGCCCAGAATGTCGTCGGCCTCCCAGCCTTTTGCCGATACCTGACGGTAGCCCAGGTCGGTGAGCAGTTCTTTCAGGATGGGCATCTGCTGGGCCAGCTCGTTCGGCATGGCGTGGCGGGTGCCCTTGTAGCCGTCGTACATTTCGTGGCGGAAGGTGGGGTGCTTCAGATCGAAGGCCACGGCCACCTCGTCGGGCTCACACTCCCGGAGCAGGGAATTCATAATATTCAAAAAGCCGAAGATGGCATTGGTATAGCGGCCGTCCTTGGTGGTCAGCAGCTTGATGCCGTAAAAGGCACGGTTGGCAATGCTGTTGCCGTCAATGACCAGTAAACGCATAGTCAATCTCCTCCATTGCACTATAACTCAATTTATAGTATAACACAAAATGGGGGCCAGCGGGGGATTTTTGCAGAAAAAACAAAAATGCCCTCCCGTGATTCTGGGAAGGCAGGCGAAGGTGTTACTCCGAGATGGTGATGGCACTCACCGGGCAGGCCTGTGCGGCTTCCACGGCGGTGGGTACGGTGTCGGGCGGCAGCTCACCCGGCACAGCGACGGCCAGGATGCCTGTCATCTGGAACACCTCGGGGCAGATCCCGGTGCACTGGGTGCAGCCGATGCAGAGATCGGGGTCAACGAATGCTTTCATGGGAAATTCCTCTCTTTCTGAAATGGCCCGCCCTTCGTTCAATCTCAGGGGCGGCCTGTGATAAAGCAAGTATGGACGGAAAGAAGATGAATTATCCCTAGGTTTTTTCCGGCAGATATGATACAATAGAGCACACAGGATCCAGGAGGAAAAACGATGAACATTCAGATCTTTGGCACCAGCAAGTGCTTTGATACCAAAAAGGCCCAGCGCTATTTCAAGGAGCGGGGCATCAAGTTCCAGATGATCGACCTGAAGGAAAAAAGAGATGAGCCGGGGCGAGTTTGAGAACGTGGCCCGCGCGCTGGGCGGCTGGGAGCAGCTGGTGAACCCGGCGGCAAAGGACAAGCAGACGCTGGCCCTGCTGGATGCACTGGTGGATTGGCAGAAGGAGGACAAGCTGTTCGAGAATCAGCAGCTCTTCAAAACGCCCATCGTGCGCAACGGCAAAAAGGCCACCGTGGGCTACCAGCCCGAGATCTGGAAAACGTGGGAATAAATCGCGCTTTCACAAAAAATCCACGGCCCGGGTTTTGCACCGGCGGGCAGTTTGTGGTATACTGAAAGCTGGTATTTCCCCAAAATATGACCTGATTTAGGAGACGATAAGGATATGAAGACCTATATGACCCCGGAAGAACACGCCCGGCTCCACCGCCGCCGCGCCCGGCAGACCCTTGGCCTGCTGATCGCCGTGCTGGCACTGGTGGGCATTGTAACGGTCGTGCGGGCCGGTGTGAAGGGTGTGGCCACCCTGTTTGACGACACCCAGCAGAAAGCGGAATATGAGGACCGGCTGGAAGGTCTGGTCCTGTTTGACCCGCTCCCCTTTGACGGTATCGAGAACATCGATGATCTGACCCTGCGCGAAGCCGCCGTCTGGGGCTGCGTGTACAGCATCCAGGAGACCCAGGGAAGCTTTGATAACTACAACACGGACCCTGACACCGAACAGCTGCTGCTGCCCTCGGTGGATGTGGATGCCTATCTGGCAAAGCTGGTGGGCCCCAGCTTCAAGCTGACCCACAAGAGCTTTGAGATGGACGACATGACTGTCGAGTTCGATGAGACGACCCAGTGCTATAAGATCCCCGTCACCGGCAGTGTGGGCACCTTCCGCGCTACCGTCACCAGACTGTTCAAGAAGGACGGCCTGCTCCACGTTACCGTGGGCTATATCCCCACCCAGAGCAGTGATGACAGCATCCTGAACACCTCGTCCGACACGCCCACCAAGTATATGGATTACCTGTTCAGCCGCCAGAGCGGCAGCTGGTACCTGACCGGCCTGACTGACAGCGAGACCAAGCCCTGAATCTGCCGACAGTGCAGCCTCTGCCGCGGAGCCTGCCCCGCTGGCTGAGAGCGAGGTCAACGATGCCATCCTTGCCACCGCAGGCGATTCTGCCGCCGCCAGCGCCGTTGCTGACGAGGCTGCCCCGGTGGAAGAGGCGGCGGAGAGTACCCCGGCGGAGAGCACCGAGGCTTCCTCCGAGAGCCCGGCAGCATAAGCGAAAACCGAAATCTGACAGAACACCCCTGCACGGAATGTGTGAAGCATTCCACGCAGGGGTGTTTTTGTTTCCTGATTATTTCAGATCAAACCTGACCACGACCAGACGATACCACAGGTAGGGCACCATGTTCCAGACCATCCACAGCTCCATGAGGATATAGTTGGGCAGGTCCTTCAGGCGGAAGGGACGCTTGCCGAGCCGCCCCTCTTTGAGCAGAGCGAAGGCTTCGTGCATTCCCTTGTCCCAGGCTTCGCCAAAGCCCTGCTTGTGGAACTTGTAGCACTTGAGCAGATAGCCCAGCGCCAGCGGGAGAAAGTTCAGGATGAGCATGAGCAGCGGCTCGTTCTTGAGGGGGAGCAGGATGCTGTTCCGGCCGCTCTGCTGGCTCTTGAAGGCGTTGTACTTCACCGCGCCGGTGCTGGCACCGCAGATGTGGTAGCATTTTGCGGTGGGGCAGAGGACACACTTGTAAGCCTGCGTTGTTGGCACGCCAGCTCAGGTCCACATCCTCAAAGTAGGCGAAGAAGTTCTCGTCAAAGGTGCCGATCTCCTCCAGAATGCTCTTGCGGTAGAGCGCCGCGCCGCCGCAGGCCGAGAAGATGCGCTTCTGTTTGGTGTAGCGGCTGGCCCGGCGGCCGTCGCCGGTCTTGCAGGCAAAGCCCATCCAGGTGACGTAATCACCGGCATCGTCGGCCAGCTCCCGTTCAAAGTGGCGGAGCATCAGGCTCTGCACGGCAAAAATTTTGGGATCGGTCTCGGCGGTGCGGATGAGCTCGGCCAGCCACTCGGGCTCGGCAAAGGCATCGTTGTTGAACATGACCACATACTCGCCCTTGGCCCGGGCAATGCCCTGATTCACAGCGTGGGAGAAGCCGGTGTTGGTGCCGTTTTCGATCAGAGTGAAGTTGGGGCGGCCGCAGTAGCTGCGGGCCTGCTCCAGACTTTCATCGGTGGAACCGTTGTCCACGATGATGAGCTCAAAATCCTGCTCTGTCTGGGCATAGACCGACTCGATGGAGTCCTTGAGCCAGCCTTTGCCGTTGATGTTGGGGATGACGATGGTTGCTTTCATATATAAATCTCCTAAATGCTCCTGAAAATTCAACTTCAGGGCAGATTATACCATAATTGCGTTGAAAAAGAAACCGGCAGTTGGGAAGAAAAGGGAAAGCATAATGAAAAACTTTTCCGGACTTTTGTAGCAAATAACCAACCACTTCACTGCACGGTTGTGCAATCTGCCCTTGAATTGTGACCAAAGCGTGTAAATATTGAGAAAATGGCTGCAAAACTGTTTACAAAAGAGTAACAAGATGATATACTTTACACCAGTGAATGAAACGCTCTTTTGTGAAGAAAGGATACTGACGTGGAAACAGCCAAGCACTTTGGAAGCAAACTTCGGAAAACTCTCGCTGCCCTGCTTGCAACGATGGCCCTGATGGCCGTGCTGCTCCCCGGGGCATTGGCCGTGGACCTGAACGTTGATGTTGGGTTCTACTTCAAACAGAGCCGGGGCGGCACCTGCACCCTGGCCTCTGCCGCAATGATGCTTCGCCGCCGGGCCTATCTGGATGGGATGGACAGCTGGGTGGATGTGACCGAAAACGGCATCAAGAGCACGGCCTGGTCAGGCGGGCTCTCCCACAGCTTTACATACAACGATATGCATGTGGGTTATGCGACCCTGCCTTCGGGCAAGGCGGCCAAGACGGAAGCGCTGGTCTCCATTCTGGCAGAGCATCCGGAGGGCATCGTGCTGTACGACCGCACCAGACCCCATGCCGTGCTCCTGACGGACTACACCGACGGCGTGTTCTACTGTTCCGATCCTTCCAACGGCGTTGCCTCTGGCCGTGTGCCGCTGTCTGCCGCCAGCATCTCCATTGGCGGCGCGTCCTGCTATTGGTACATCACCGAGGATGGCAATGACGATGGTCTGGAGCTTCTGGAAGAGGCTGTGCAGGCGGAGGAAGCTGCCGCGGAAACTGAGACTGTGGCAGAGACTGAAGTCGCTGCTGGCGAGGAAAGCAGCAGTCAGGATTGGTGGACGAGCCTGTTTGGCTGAATATTGATCTTTTGGGCGGCTGGCCGTTGGGTCAGCTGCCTTTTTTGTTAGCATCCTCACCCCTCAGGCCGCTTCGCGTCCAGCTCTCCCAAAGGGGCCGCAAACCTTGCATTTACTGCCAAGGGGGGGAGGTGGCATCGCGTAAGCGATGACGGAGAGGGTGAGCCCGTTCACCTCCGCAGCTCTGTCCCCGGGAAATAGTGCGCCAGAATTTCTTCCGCGCTCTGTCCCTGCTCGGCCAGCGCCTTGGCACCCCACTGGCTCAGCCCCACACCGTGGCCATAGCCCTTGGTGGTGAGGAGAAAGCTGCCCTCCTGATACTGCACCGTAAAGCAGGCGCTCCGCAGGCCAAGAGCTTTGCGCAGGGCCGGGCCAGTGACGCTCTGCCCGCAGACAGGCAGGGAGGCTACATAGCCCGAAGGGGTGAGCGCGGCCTCTCCGAACCAGCTGGCAGGTGCGGCGAGGTCAGGGGAGCAGGCCCAGCCCGCCGAGAGCCTGCTGCATCTGTTCGGCGGTGAACTGGACGGTATAAAGGTAGTTGTCCGCATTGAGGTCGGTGGAGCTGTCCACGGCCACAAGATAGGGAAGGGCAGTGCCCCAGACGTTTTCGCTGGCTTCAGTCATGCCGTTGGAGATGGCAAAGTAGCTTGCCCGGCGGGGCGCTGCCATAGTAGAGCACATCGGTCAGCACACTGTCCACCAGCGCCGAGAGGCGGGCATAGTTCTCCTCATAGGCGGTGCCCCAGTAGCTGCGGAGGACTGCATCTGTTAAGTATCCCTGCCGCCGGACGGGGTCCACGCTCAGCCAGCCAGAAGCCGGTTCGGCGGTATGGTCGCGGCAGTAGAGAGCATAGCTGTGGGCCGCGATGGCCTGCGCCTTGAGCGCCTCGTCCGGCCAGCTGATGGGCATTTCCGCCGCCACGGCACCAATCAGGTATTCCCGCCGGGGTACCGAGACTACGGCCCCGGCGCTCTGGTCGGCCAGCAGAAAGCTCTCGCGTCCTGATCGGAGGGCGGCACAGCGGCGCTGTCCGGGGCGGTTTCCGAAGTCGCAGTGCCCGGCAGAGGAGCAGAAGAAGCCCCCTGTGCCGGGCCGAACACTGCCAGTGTCAGCCGGTAACCGGCGATCGGCAGGAGCGTACCCAGCACCAGCAGCAGGGCGCAAAGGAGAAAGAATGTCTTTTTCATCGTGATTTTCCCTCCCGGACAGGCATTTTTCTGGGCCCAGTGTACCAGTACGGCGGGGTGAAAAAGCGCACATTTCATCCAAGACTTGAATTTACTTCACAAAAGCGCTATCATAAGGGTATGCCATCATGGTGGATGGCCGGAAAGTATATAAGAGAGAAATAAGAGAAAGGGGAAATTCGCGCATGAACTATACCCATGCAGAAGTAGCGTCGCTGGACCCGCAGACCATGCGGACGCTGTGTGAAGAGTATCTGGCAAACAACTACATCGACCCGGAGACGAGTGAACGTCTCGGTGTCAAGCGCGGCCTGCGCAACCCGGATGGCACCGGTGTGCTGGCAGGCCTGACCAATGTCTGTGACGTTGTGGGCTACAAAAAGGATCAGGAAGGGCATGTCATCCCCATTCCGGGCCGTCTGATCTATCGCGGTGTGGACATCAACGAGATCGTGAACGAGGCCTACCGCAACGACCGCTTTGTGTTTGAAGAGGTCAGCTGGCTGCTGCTGTTCGGCAGCCTGCCCACCCAGGAGCAGCTGGACGAGTTCTGCGAGCTGCTGGCAGAGCACCGTGCCGTGCCCGATGGCTTTATGGATACCATGAATGCTCCTTCGCCCAATATTATGAACAAGATGCAGCGGTGCGTGCTGGGCCTGTATTCCTACGACGAGCATGCCGAGGATCTGACGCTGGAGAATATCCTGAACCAGAGCATCAATCTGATCGCCAGTATGCCCACCATGATGGTGAACGCTTACCAGATGAAGCGCCGCTATTATGACAAGCAGAGCATGTTCTTCCATCTGCCCAAGCCGGGCCAGAGCACCGCCGAGCACATCCTGAGCACCTACCGCCCGGACCAGAAGTTTACCCACGAGGAAGCCAAGCTGCTGGATATGTGCCTGCTGGTCCACGCAGACCACGGCGGCGGCAACTGCTCCACCTTCACCGCCCGTGTGCTGTCCTCCTCGGGCACCGATACCTACTCGGCCATTGCAGCCGCCATCGGTGCCCTGAAAGGCCCCAAGCACGGCGGTGCCAACCTGATGGTGAACCGCCAGCTCCAGGATATCCTGAAGCACGTGGAGAACCCGGAGGATGACGATGAGGTACGGGAGTATCTGCGCCGCATCCTGCGCAAGCAGGCGGGCGACGGCTCCGGCCTGATCTACGGTATGGGCCATGCGGTCTATACCATGAGCGATCCCCGTGAGGTCATCCTGAAGGAGCGCGCCAAGCACTTGGCCTACGAGAAGGGCTTTGAGGAAGAGTACAACATGCTGTGCAGCATCGAGCGGCTGGCTCCGATATCTTTGCCGAGGAGAAGGGTAGCAGCAAGCCGGTGTGCGCCAATGTGGACCTGTTCAGCGGCCTGATCTACAACATGCTGGGCATCTCTGAGGATATCTACACCCCGCTGTTCGCCATTGCCCGTGTGCCGGGTTGGTGCGCACACCGGGTGGAGGAAGTCATTTTTGCCAACCGGATCATCCGGCCCGCCTATAAGTATCTGGGCGTGCGCCAGAAATATAAACCGATCGAGGAACGCTGATGAACGCTTTATTTGTGCTGATTTTCACCTGTGGTGGTGCCCTTTGCCATTGGGCGCGGGCTTGACCTTGGCCCTGTGGACGGACTGGAACACCGGCCTGTGCACAGCGGGCTCTGTCTGGCTGCGGTACGGCGGCCTGTGGGCGGCGCTGGTCGTTGGTATCATTGCCGCCCGGAAGCTGGCCCGCCCGCCCCTTGTTCTGCGCAGTGCGTGCAGGCCGGTGGGGATCACATCGGTGCTGGGCGGCGTGTGTGTCGGCCTGGCCGGTGCGGTGCGTCTGGCAGTGGGCATGACCGGCGTTGGCGCGCTGGTGCGTGCCGTGTTGGAGTGGTGTGCGCTGTCTGGCTGATCCGGCTGGGCCGCAGCTGGACGCATAAGGGAGAATACCGTCTGGCCGGGCGGAGCATGACCCCGGCGGTGCTTGGCACGGCGGTGTTCTACTGGGGGTGCTGAGCCGCTTTATGGAGAACAGCTCCAGCTGGCACCGGGTGGAGCCGACTGCCATGGTCTGGCAGATGCTGGCTGCGCTGGTGTTTCCTTTCGGCGATGGTCCGCGCCCTTTGGCTGCCGGAAACGTCCAACGGCTGCCAGCTGTGCGAGGCCGGGATCTGCACGTTCCTGCTCTGCTTCTGCTGGGAACTGCCCCGGGTGCTGGTGCTGCTGTTCCACGGCATCACGGTAGCTGACCTGCCCGAGGTGCTGTTTGGCTTTGGCATGTGCTGCATCGGCGCGCTGGGGCTTTTCACTGTGGCGCAGGAAGTGACGGAAGGCCTGCAATACCCCGACACGCCGTTGGTTGAATTGCTGAAAAGATTCCCATAAAAGCTGTGAAAATCGTTCAAAAACAAAAAAAGTGTGAAATTACCTTGTTAATTTTTTTGGCGGGCACTTGAAAGGTTTCCGCAATTTGGTCTATAATAAAGCTACCGTGATTATTATCCGATAAAAGGGTAAGAACATTTAGGAGGTACTATTAACATGGCTGTTAGAGTTGCTATCAATGGTTTTGGTCGTATTGGCCGTCTGGCTTTCCGTCAGATGTTCGATGCTGAGGGCTATGAGGTTGTTGCAATCAACGATCTGACCAGCCCCAAGATGCTGGCTCACCTGCTGAAGTACGATACCGCTCAGGGTTCCTTCTGCGGCAAGATCGGCGAGAACAAGCACACCGTCGAGGCTACCGAGGACTCCATCATCGTTGACGGCAAGGAGATCAAGATCTACGCTGTCAAGGACGCAAAGGATGCTCCCTGGGGCGAGCTGAACGTCGATGTCGTTCTGGAGTGCACCGGCTTCTACACCAGCAAGGAGAAGAGCATGGCTCACATCCAGGCTGGCGCTAAGAAGGTCGTTATCTCTGCTCCCGCCGGCAACGACCTGAAGACCATCGTCTACTCCGTCAACGAGAAGACCCTGACCGCTGAGGATCAGGTCATCTCCGCTGCTTCCTGCACCACCAACTGCCTGGCACCCATGGCTGACACCCTGAACAAGACCTACCCCATCGTTTCCGGCATCATGACCACCGTTCATGCTTACACCGGCGACCAGATGATCCTGGATGGTCCTCAGCGCAAGGGCGACCTGCGCCGTGCTCGTGCTGGCGCACAGAACATCGTTCCCAACAGCACCGGTGCTGCTAAGGCTATCGGCCTGGTCATCCCCGAGCTGAACGGCAAGCTGATCGGCTCTGCTCAGCGTGTGCCCGTTCCCACCGGCTCTACCACCATCCTGGTTGCCGTTGTCAAGGGTAAGGACGTTACCGTTGAGTCCATCAACGCTGCCATGAAGGCTGCTACTTCTGAGTCCTTCGGCTACAACGAGGATCCGATCGTTTCTTCCGACGTCATCGGCATGCGTTACGGCTCTCTGTTCGACGCTACCCAGACCATGGTCGCTAAGATCGACGACGACACCTATCAGGTTCAGGTCGTGTCTTGGTACGACAACGAGAACTCTTACACTTCTCAGATGGTTCGTACCATCAAGTACTTCGCTGAGAACTGTTACCGGGCAGCGACACGATTTTTGGTGGACTTTCTGGAATTGAGACGGATCACCGAACTGGAGGAGGTCAAGCCACACCACATCCGGGATCTGATGAAGGAAAAGCAGGACATGGGCAGCACGCCACGGTACATCAATGATCTGCTCAAGGTCTGGCGCACCTGGTTCAATTACCTGGTGGCGGAGAGCTATCTGGAGGAACGGGATAACCCAGCCAAGAAGGTAAAGCCACTGCGGCAGCCCCGGACCATCATTGATACCTTTACAGTGGATGAGATGAGGCGGATGATCCGATTTTACGATGGGACAGATTTCCTGTCGGTGAGGAATAAGACCATCATCATGCTACTGTTTGACACAGGAATGCGCTGTAACGAGATGATCCTGATGGAGCCCGAGGACATCAAACCGGATTACATTCTGGTGAAGCATGGCAAGGGCGGCAAGGAGCGTGTGGTGCCTAAATCTCCGGCACTGTCCAAGCAGCTGATGAAGTATCGTACCCTACGGGATGCCTATTTAAAGGAATACCCCAGTCGCCACAAGAACCTGTTTCTCAGCAAAAACGGGAAGCCTTTGACGGATGAAGCGGTTGCCCGGATGCTGAAACATTAAAATCTATCAACAGAAGGCCGCTGCCTTTCACAGAAATGTGATGGGCAGGGGCCTTTTTGCGTTAAGGAGAAGGTTGCTCAAAAAGAAAAAAAGTATCCTTCACATGGAAAATGGAGGGCCATGGACAAAATCTGGCGTTATTCCAACAGATTCAGCGCTTTTCTGCCCCTCAATAGACACCTGACGTGAAAATATCCGGTTCATCTCCCGGCGCTTTCGGGTCAGGTCAAAACATAGCGCTGCAAAGTGATGTTGGCGTTGGCATGTCCCAACAGCTCGCTAAGGGTCTTTACATCGCACCCCGCCTGCAAACAGGTAGTAGCAAAGGTGTGGCGCAGTGCGTGCGGGCGCACTTGACGGACAGTCGCCTGCTTCAGATACGCTTTGATGCTTTTTCGATAGCAGCGGGGTTCGGTGGGCTTGGACTCGCTGCCGGACAGGAACCATGCAGCATTGCTGGCTTTTCCGCGCAGCTTTTTCAGCATCAGCGATAGCTGCTTTGGGATGGGAATTTCCCGGCGGGAGGTGCGGGTTTTAGGCGTCTGGATGACCACCTTTGTATGACCGTTTCCACAGGAAATTCGGCAGACCGTCCGATTGATGTTCAGCGTGCCGAGTTTCAGGTCAAAATCGCCCCATTGCAGGCCGCAGATCTCACCAATTCGAAGCCCCAATTCCAGCCCCAGTAGTAAGCCAATTTTGCGAGGCGTAGGGTTCGCCTGTACATATTGATGAAGTCGCTGCTGTTCCGCCGGGGAGAGAGGCGCAGAAATTTTGTCGGCTTTTGGCAACGCAACTTCCAGCTCCATTGGACGAATCAGACGTAAATGAGCGGCATATTTGCAGATGCGACGCAACATCGAGAGGCATTCCCGGGCAGAGGAGTTTCGTGGCTTGTGTGCCGCATCTGTGGGCGTGATGATTTGCTGCATGGCCTGTTCCAGAAAGCTTTCCTCAAAGGGATGCAACGGGCACCTTGCTCAAAACCGGAAGAAGATATTTGTGCAGTGTGTACGAATAATGCGCATAGGTGGATTCTTTTATAGCGTTTTTCAGGGAGTACAGCCACACCTCGGCCAGTACTTCAAAGGTCAGGTCGGTTTGATTCAGGTTGTAGAACCCCGCCTCCGCTTTTCTCTGGATTAGTACCCGTTTGACCTCCGCATAGGCCGTTCCGTAAACGTAACCCCACTGGACCTTCCCCTCCGATGTGCGCGCCTTGATGTACCTGCCTTCCCACCGACCGTCCTTACGCTTGCGAATGTTTTTCTCCCCGTCGCGCCATCGCTGTTTCCTCCTGCCGTTTAGACCCTCATCTGACCCCTTATTTTCTCAATCTTCGTTTACAGCTGGAATTATTATACAGAACTGGGCATGACACAAAAACAATCCGGCTTTCGCGATGTTTTTTCAGGGTCAAATGTGATACATTTATGATGATTTCTATTGAATCCCAGATATAACCATGATAAAATAAGATGAGATTATAGACAACGATGTCAAAGGAACGGTATCCTCCATTTTCCATGTGGAGGATACCCCTGAATTGCGGAAAGGGGTGAACAGGGTGGCACTGCGTCTGTTTGAGCACAACGAGAGAGCATATCATGCGGCAGTCTGGATGATGGAGCAGTATGGCAAGGCCGCCATTGTCCACCCGACCGGCACTGGAAAGAGCTACATTGCGTTCAAGCTGATCGAAGACAACCCGGAGAAGGTTGTGATCTGGCTTTCGCCCAGTGAATATATCTTCAAGACCCAGCTGGAAAGCCTGAAAAGGAACGACCCGGATTTTCCGCTGGCGAACGTCCATTTTACACCTATGCGAAGCTGATGTGCTGTACCGAAGGCCAGCTTGCAGAAATCGCAGGACTTCAGCCATCTTATATCATATTGGACGAATTCCACCGTGCCGGTGCGGAATGCTGGGGCGAAAGCACGGTGGCTTTATTAAGGTTATGCCCGGACGCAAGACTGCTGGGCTTGACAGCGACAAACATCCGATATCTGGATAATAACCGTGACATTGCCGAAGAGCTTTTTGACAGCCGTGTTGCGAGCGACATGACCCTTGGCGAAGCAATCGTCAGGGGTATTTTGCCTACTCGAACTATGTGACCACCGTCTATCAGTACCAGAAAGACTTGGCACGCTATCAGACAAGAGTGGATAATCTGCGTTCTGCTGAGATTCAGGACGTAAATCAAAAATATCTGGATGCCCTGCGCCGCGCCTTGGAACAGGCAGATGGATTAGACAAGGTTTTTGAACATCATATCACGAACAAGTCCGGGAAGTACATCGTGTTCTGCGCCAATAAGGAGCATATGGATGAAATGATCTCCCATGTTCCGGAGTGGTTTGCAAAGGTGAATCCAGACGTGGCGGTGTACGAAGCTTATTCCGATGACCCTGGTACAGACAAGGCTTTTGCCGACTTCAAGACGGATGAGAGCGACAAGCTGAAGCTGCTGTTCTGCATCGACATGCTCAACGAGGGCGTTCATGTAGAAGGCATTTCAGGTGTCATCCTGTTCCGGCCCACCATTTCACCCATCATCTACAAGCAGCAGATTGGCCGCGCTTTGACCGCTGGGGAAAATTCTACGCCGCTTATCCTCGATGTAGTCAACAACTTCGAGGGTCTATGCAGCATTGCGGGGTTACAGGGCGAGATGCAGGAGGCGGTCTACCGTCTGAATGCCAACGGCGAGGGCGATAAGATCGTCACCGAGCGGTTCGAGGTTGTTGAGCAGGTGCATGACTGCCGGGTGCTGTTTGAGCGGCTGCAAGCAAGCTTGTCCTCTAGTTGGGACCATTATTTTTCGGAAGCAAGCATTTACTATGCGGAGCATGGCGACCTGAATATTCCAAAGCGTTATACCACACCGGCGGGATTGAGCCTTGGCGAATGGCTGACGACCCAGCGCCGTGTTCGTGCGGGACAGATTCCGGGGAACTTGACCGAACAGCAAATTGCACGGCTGGACAGCATCGGGATGGAGTGGGGCAACCGCAACGATGCCGCCTGGGAGCGTGGTCTGGAAGAAGCGAGAAAATTTCGGGAACAGTTTGGGAATTTGCAGGTTCCGGCGAAATACAAAACGAAAGATGGCTATCCTCTGGGAAAGTGGATCAACAATGCGCGGAAACGTCGAAACGATGGAAAGCTGACGGAAGAGCGCATTCGACAACTGGATCAGATGGGAATGATATGGAGCGTATTTGATGCCAAATGGGAACAGGGATATGCACTTGCGGCAGTCTATGCGCAGGAGTATGGAAATCTGGATGTTCCACGAGATTATAAAACAGCAGATGGAAAAACGCTTGGTCGCTGGATTCAAAATCAAGAACTAGCCTATGAGCAGAAAAAAAAGTTGTCTGCGGATCAGATCAAACGACTGGAAACCATAGGAATGCAGTGGGGCAGTCGCTATGACCGACAGTGGAATGAGGTTTATCAGGCAGCTAAGCGCTATTTTGAGGCAAATGGAAACCTTGATGTCCCGGTGGCCTATGTTTCACCGGAGGGCTATGCTCTTGGAAAATGGGTGCGGCGACAGCAGTATGCGTATCGGAATCCGGAGAAAAGCAATGCAATCTTATCACAAGAGCGTATTGAGTTACTGGATGCCATCGGAATGCAGTGGGAGAAACCTGACCCGTGGCAGCACCGGTACGAGCTGGCGCAGGAATATAAAAGATGCCATGGAAATCTGGATATTCCGGCAAAATACAAGACTGCGGATGGCATTTGGCTGAGCCGATGGGTGTACAACCAGAAACGGCTGCTGCAAAGCGGGTCGGAAAAGTTGAGCGAAGAGCAAAAAGAAAAAGCTAAAGGAGTTATTGGGGTATTATGTCAAAATTTCAGCATGATGTGATGTTGAAGATCGTAAAAATCATCGATCTGGTGATGATCACGATTCCGTTTGCACTTTGTTGGGAGCTGTATTATTCGTATCAGGTCTATGCAAAGTTTGGCTGGAGAGGCAACTGGACCATGCTCGGTCTGTTTGCGGTGTTGTTCTTCCTGCTGGGAAAAGTCTACGATGCATTCTGGATGTCTTTGCAGCGCATTTCAGAGTTGATTTATGGGCAAGTGCTGGCGGCAATGGCGACAGACGGCATTCTGTATATCGTGATCTGCCTGATGTCTCGGCGGCTCTGCAATATTCTGCCGGGCATTGCGGCGATTGCAGGACAGGTCGTGATGGCAACCCTGTGGGCAAAATGCGCCCATAGTTGGTATTTCCGGACCTTTCCGCCTCAGCCTACTGCGGTGGTCTACGATGTTCGTCATGGACTGGAAAAGCTTATCAATGAGTATGGCCTCTCGAAAAAATACGATGTCAAGATGACATTGAACGTGGAAGAGTGCTTGAACGACCTGAGCCTGCTGGATGACATGCAGAGCGTGTTCATCAGCGGTGTCCACAGCCATGAGCGCAATATCATCCTGAAATACTGCGTAGGGCAGGGCATCAATGTGTTCGTGATCCCTCGCGTGGGAGATGTGATCATGAGCGGTTCACAGCCGATGCACATGTTCCATCTGCCGGTTCTGCGGGTGGGTCGCTATATGGCAAGCCCCGAGTATCTGTTTGTGAAGCGCTTGATGGATATTGTGGTTTCGTTGGTTGGACTGGTGATTCTTAGCCCGTTGTTCCTCATCACGGCCATTGCCGTCAAGTCTGATGGTGGCCCTGCCTTTTACAAGCAGGTTCGCCTTACCAAAGACGGAAAACAGTTTGAAATCCTGAAATTCCGCTCGATGCGTGTGGATGCCGAAAAGGATGGTGTGGCACGCCTTTCCACCGGTGATAAGGATGACCGTATTACGAAGGTCGGCCATATCATCCGCGCCTGCCGTCTGGACGAGCTGCCCCAGCTTCTCAATATCTTGAAGGGTGATTTGTCTATTGTAGGCCCTCGTCCGGAGCGCCCGGAGATCGCCGCCCAGTATTGTGAGGAGATGCCGGAGTTCGCGCTGCGGCTTCAGGCAAAGGCTGGCTTGACCGGTTATGCGCAGGTGTACGGCAAGTACAATACCACTCCCTACGATAAGCTACAGATGGACCTGATGTACATTGCACATCCCAGCCTGATTGAAGATTTGAAGATTATGCTGGCAACCGTCAAAATTTTGTTCATGCCGGAGAGTACTGAAGGTGTGGCGGAAGGTGCGACTACGGCAATGGGGCAGGAGACGGAAGAATGATGCAGAATTACAGTGTCCTGATGTCTGTTTATTATAAGGAAAAGCCAGAATACCTCGAGCAAGCAATTGAAAGTGTTCAATCACAGACGTTCCCAACTGATGATTTCATACTGGTATGTGACGGACCACTGAATGATGCGCTGGACAAGGTGATTGCCAAAAAGCAGCAAGAGATGGGGATAACTTTAAATGTCGTTCGCCTTGCTAAGAACGGTGGACTTGGCAATGCACTGAATGAAGGCATCAAGTACTGTAAAAACGAGCTGATTGCTCGGATGGATAGCGATGATATTGCGTATCCGGATCGCTGTGAGAAACAGCTTTCCGTGTTTGACGAGCATCCGGAAGTGGGCATATGCTCCGGCATCGTAGAGGAGTTTACAACTGACCCCAATACTGTTGACGCAAAGCGAGTGCCGCCGGAGACGAATGTGGAAATCGTAGAATTTGCAAAGAAGCGCAATCCGTTTAATCACCCTTGTGTGATGTATAAAAAATCCGCAGTCGAGGCGGTTGGTTCTTACCAGGACTTCTACTTGTTGGAGGACTATTACCTTTGGCTCCGGATGCTAATGGCCGGATATCAGGGGTACAACATTCAGGAGCCGCTGCTCCATATGAGAGCTGGCTCGGATATGTACTTGCGGCGTGCTGGTTGGAAATATGCCAAGACGCAGGCAAAGCTGTTCAAGTTTATGAAGCAGAAAGGCTTCATTGGAAAGGGTCAGTACATAAAGAGCTGCGTGATTCGTAGTGGGTCGGCGTTAGCTCCGAATTGGCTGCGGAAGTTTATGTTTGAGAAAGTGCTGAGAAAGTAGATCTCGTTGGACTGGGAAAATGTGTATGAAAATTAGGATAAACAAAAATACATTGGCATGTGCATTCTGGACTGTCTCTATGATGGCGTACATGTTTCAGTGTTACCAGAGAGAGCTTGCAACATTAATTGTCCCATGTCTGGCGACATTTCTTTTGCTCGAGAGTAATCATATGAAATTCCAATCGTACAGAAGTTGGATGCCATTATACTGCTTTTTCTTTTTTTATCTGACGATTTCAGGGATAATTTCGTATATAAATGGCTCGTCTATTGGAAGTATGCTACGGTTTTATTTGATTCTTTTGGCAATTCCATTGGCACAATGTGTAAGAGAACCTAATTTTCATGCAGAATGGATAGTTCTTAAAATACTTGCGGTGGTTAAGGCGAGTACAGTTTTGCTTACATGGATAGATGTTTTCATCAAACAGGATTATCAATCCTACCGTATGTGGGCAAAAAAAAGTACGGGGGCGGGAGATATCTATATTTTAAACGGCATACCGCGAGTACAAATTTTAGGAACAAGTATATTTGTGACACTGTTTATCTGTGAATTCATGAAAGAACGCAGATTGACATTTTACGGAGCACTAATGGCAGTAACTGCCCTTGCGGCAGGAAATTCGGCATACGTTTTGGGAATATTTGCTTTTGTAGTGTTTTATTATGGTCCGGTACTTCTGAAATGGATTAAAAAAAGAAACACTGGAAATTGATCTTCGTTATTCCAATTTCAATAGTGATGGTTACAGTATTTGGATTCTATTCGTTGAGATCGATGAAGGTAAAGGCAGAATTTTCAAATGCGGTTCGAGTAGAACAAATTCAGGTGCTAACGGAAACAAATCCCATTATCGGGAGTGGTTTAGGACATAACGTCAGTGGCGGAGGAGTGTGGAGGCAGTATGATGGCGATACGTATTTCGAATTACAAACGCTATATATCTACAATCAAATTGGAATAATTGGACTAGGAACTTTTTATTTACTGACACTTATTCCATATGCTAGACAAAAAAGCGAAAAAAAAACTTATGTGCTATATAACATACCTGATTTACACCTTTTTTAATCCGTACTGTTTTGATAGCACACATATATTTGCAGTTCTTCTAATTACTAATTGTGTTGAATAAAATTGCCAACTTATTGATTCTGGCAGTGAAAGGCTAAAAATGAGTGAAACGCATGCCTTGGTGACTTTATATAATCCAAGCGAAAAAGAATTTAATAATTGTAGGATTTTGTCTCAACAGGTGGACACGGTGATTCTATGTGACAATAGTCAGGAATCCCATGAGACCGTATTTCAAAATGAAAAAAACATAATCTACATAACAAAAAAATGAGAACCTTGGTCTTGGTGCAGCATTTAATGTGGCACTAAAAAATGATACCTATGGCTGGAAAGATGATGATTTGATCATATTCTTTGACCAGGATTCACAGATTGGCGAAGGTTATATTCAAGCGCTGCAGGATGAATACCGGAAGATTGAGACACTTATGCCGAATCTGGGGTGTCTGGGGCCTGTATTTTACAATACGAGCAATGGTCGGACGGAGAGACCACGGCAGAAGAAAAATATTACAGATGAGACATATGAGGTAAGCAATACCATTACATCTTCGTTGATGATGCGGTATGGAAACCTGAAAAGGATCGATTTCTGGAATGAGAAAGTTTTTCTGGACCTGGCAGATTGGGATCTGTGTTGGCGGATGCAGAAAGCCGGTATGGTGTGCTGCATGACAGAAAAAGTTGTGCTGCACCATTCTGTAGGAAACGGCGAAAAGAAAGTTGGTCCTATTAAACTGAGAGTCGGCCAGCCTTTAGAGAATACTATCAGACGAGAGATGCACTGTATCTTCTTCAGGAAAATTATGTCCCTTTGAAGATGCGGCTGCGGCTGATTGCAAATGTGACGATACGTCCGGTTGTACATTATTTGATGCTGGATGATAAAAAGAGCAGGATGAAATTTATAAGACGGGGAATCAATGACTACAAGAAGGGAGTCCATGGAGAATATGGGCACCAACGATAAGACACGAGAGAAAAAAAGCGGGCAACCGTGTTCTCAAGGCGGGCATTGGATACACAATTGGAAATTACCTTTTGAAGGGACTTTCTTTCTTTACAATCCCAATTTTCACAAGGCTTCTGACAACGCAGGATTATGGAAAGTACAACGTTTTTCTTTCCTATGAAAATATAATTTTTGTGTTGATCGGATTTGCAATTCACAGTAGCTATAAGAATGCACGTTATCGGTATGGTCTTGCCTCGGAAGGAGCGGAGAAAGGAAAGGACTACCATTCTTATGTTTCGACAACAATTTGCCTTGTGCTTTGCAGTACAGCGGGCTGGCTGTTGGCTGTAAATATATTTGGAGATGCGATTGAAAATTTTCTGCAGCTGGATAAAGTCTGCTTGAACCTTTTAGTTTTGTATGCATTTGGAAATGCCGTAATGACTTGCTATAACACAGATGCAGGAATCGATTACAGGTACCAAAAATTCATAAAAGTATCTGGCATAAATGCTATACTTAACATTCTGCTTTCGCTGTTTCTTATCGTATTTGTTTTTCAGAAGGATAAGTATATTGGGCGAATTCTGGGTTCGACAATAGCGATTGTGGTAGTTGCAGTCAATATAATCATCGAATTTTGGAAAAGAGAAAAACCGTGTAAAGATCTATCTCTCCTGAAATGGGGGGTTAAGTATAGCATTCCCATTATCCCGCACGGACTCAGTCAAATTGTGCTTAATCAGTTTGATCGAATTATGATTATGAAAATGGGAACGGATGAGAATGCTGGAATTTACAGTTTTGCTTATAATATCTACGCAATTGTACAGGTTACGGCAAATTCGCTGGATAGTGTTTGGGGACCATGGTTTTACCAAAAAAAGAAAGGACAATGATTTATTCTCAATAAGAAAGTATAGTGGCTACTATGCATCGTACATGGCACTGTTTTCGAGTGCGATTATTTTTATGGCACCAGAAATCGTTAAGATTCTGGCAAGTGAAAATTACTGGGATGCAATATATTCTGTGATTCCTATCGTTGCAGGGGGGTATTTTGCTTTTTTATATACGATTCCGTCCTGTGTTGAATATTATTATGTAAAAACTCAGTACATAGCCAGCGGAACGATTATGGCCGCAATCGTAAATATTATTCTGAATTTTGTTTTTATAAAGAAATATGGCTACATTGCCGCTGCATACACAACATTGGCAACATATTTCCTTTATTTTCTTCTGCATTATCTGATTGCGATAAAGGTTGAAGGAAAGATTTTGTTCTCAAATAAGGTAATGCTAGGATGCTCCGCAGGAATATTTTCAGCAGTAATACTGGGAAATGTTCTGATTGACCATATTATTCTGAGAATCTTAGTCGTTTTGTTATTGTGTGGAGTAAACTTGATTCATGAAGAGAAGACATTAGGCATTCTAAAGCGATTTTGGAGGTCAAATAGATGAATAAAACAGAATTAACTATACAGGAAATTCATACAGTTACGCTGAATGTGCTACAGACATTTCATGATTTATGTGAAAGAGAAGGTTTTCGGTATTACCTTGCCTATGGAACATTGCTGGGGGCTGTTCGCCATCATGGATTTATTCCGTGGGATGATGATGCAGACGTTTGGATGCCAAGAGAAGACTATGACAGATTTCTGGATTATTGCCAAAAGAACAAGGACTCGATAGCACCGTATAAACTTTCAAATCGTCAAACTGAAGAAAACTATTATTTTGGTATTTCGAGATTCTCGGACCGGCGATATAAATACATACATACCAATAATGAAACCGATTGATATCGGTGTGTTTGTTGACGTTTATCCCTTGGACTTCTATGGGGAAAATGTTGCTCAGGCAAAAAAAAATTTTGAAACATATTCAAAAAAGAAAATAGGAAAATAAGAATATATGTAAATGGAAAAGGAAACTCGACCATCAAGTCCTGTCTGAAAATTCCATATCACCTTTTGTTGCAGGTTGTTTATGGCAGAGATTATTTGAAAAAAAATTTGATTTGGAAATAGTTGAATATATACACGAGAACACAAAAACACAAACCGATACGTTGGCATTCCAGTGTGGTCGGATGAAAAGAATCCGGAGCAATTCGAAAAAGCATGGTTTGAGAAAAGAGTGCTATTGGAATTTGAAAATCACAAATTCTATGCGCCTGAAAAGTGGGATGAACTTTTAGCTTATATTTATGGGAACTATATGGAACTTCCTCCTGTAGAAAAACGCGTAGCTTATCACGAGTATAAGATTGTGACCAGAAAAGAACCAGAACTCTAAAATCTATATAAAAACGATCGAGTCCATGAAGCTTTAAATGAGAAGAAAAGATTGATGCAGATAGTGCGTAAAAATCTAGCTTTTTATGGTGCAAAATTATTCGATGCTCATGATGTTCTTATGAAAATGCATAAACGTTACATAAAATTCGATGAAAAGCCTACAGAATATATGGGACTCCCATGGGATGGTATCCCTTATGAAAGCGACTGGCTAAAAAATAGAATTGAAAGCGAATTTGAGGGAAGGTATTTTTATGCCCCCTCATAAATCGACAAGGTATTGACCAGATCTTTTGGAGATTATATGCAACTGCCGCCAGAGAATAAGCGAGTTTACAAATACCACCTGAAATGCTATTTGGCAGAGCAGTAGCGTTGGAGAACATTAAGAATAACTTGATGACATAAAAAAACGCAATCTTGGATTGCGGTTTCATGCTGGCATACTGTTCACCAAAAACTGTGGAGAGGTGTATATGAACAAACAAGAAAGCGATATCTTGAATGCACTTTTGCTAGAACCGTTTATTAATCAAAGAATTCTAGCAGAGGTTTCGGGTCATTCCTTAGGGGTTGTAAACCGTTCCCTCAAGGAGCTTATTAAGGCAGGGTATCTGAACGAAGCAATCAGCCCCACAGCCAAGGCTGTGTCGGAGTACAAGAATAAGACTCCCAAACGAGCAATTATTCTGGCAGCCGGTTTTGGTATGCGGATGGTCCCCATCAACACAGAGATGCCCAAAGGCCTGTTGGAAGTCAATGGGGAGCCTTTGATTGAACGAATCATTAAGCAGCTTCACGAAGTGGGAATTCAGGAAATTTACGTTGTTGTGGGTTTCATGAAGGAAAAATATGAATACCTGATGGATGAATACGGCGTGGAACTGGTGGTCAACCCGGACTATGCCTCCAAGAATAATCTGCATTCGCTAAAACTGGTAAAAGAGCATTTGGAGAATGCATACATTGTTCCTTGCGACATCTGGTGTGACCGCAATCCGTTCCACCGCCATGAACTGTACTCTTGGTATATGGTCAGCGATCTTGTGGAGAATGAAAGCAATGTTCGTGTAAACCGCAAGATGGAACTGGTAACTGTACCAGAAAACGCTGGCGGCAATGCGATGGTCGGAATCAGCTACCTTATAAAAGAGGACGCTGATACAGTTTCCAATCGTATAGAGGAACTTTGCAAGAAGCCGCAGTATGATGGTTCGTTTTGGGAAGAAGCACTCTATAAGAAGGATCGCATGATCGTCACAGCTCGAGTTGTGCATTCGGCAGATGTTGTGGAGATCAACACCTATGAGCAGCTTCGTGAGATCGACAGCGATTCCAACCAACTGAAAACGGATGCGATTCGTTTAATCTGCAAGGCATTGTGCGCAAAACCGGAGGATGTCACGGATATTACAGTCCTGAAAAAGGGAATGACCAACCGTTCGTTTCTGTTTACCTGTAAGGACAAAAAGTACATTATGCGTATTCCGGGAGAGGGTACGGATCAACTCATCAATCGCCGTCAGGAAGCAGCAGTGTATCATGCCATCGCTGATAAAAACATCTGTGATGATATCGCCTATATTAATCCGGAGAATGGCTATAAGATTACAGAGTTTCTGGAGGGCGCCCGGGTATGCGACCCCACCGATTATGAAGATGTCAAGAAGTGCATGAGCCGTCTGCGTGATTTCCATGCGATGAAGCTGAAAGTTGCGCATGAGTTTGATATTTTCGGGCAGATGGAGTTCTACGAAACGCTGTGGGATGGCACTCCTTCTGTTTACAAGGACTATGAGAAAACTAAGGCGAATGTCTGGTCTTTGAAGCCTTATATTGATGCACACGCAGGCGAAAAAGATTTTGACGCATATTGACGCAGTACCGGATAACTTTCTGTTTGTCCAGAAAAATGGAAAAGAGGAGATTCGTCTGATTGACTGGGAGTATGCAGGTATGCAGGACCCTCATGTGGATATAGCAATGTTCTGCATTTATTCGCTTTACAATAAGCGGCAGGTGGATCGCTTGATTGCGGCATATTTTACAGACGGTTGCGATGATGCGACACGGATTAAGATTTACTGCTACATCGCTGCCTGTGGACTGTTGTGGAGCAACTGGTGTGAGTATAAGCGGAATCTGGGCGTGGAATTTGGCGAGTATTCCCTGCGGCAGTATCGCTACGCAAAAGACTACTACAGAATCGTTCAGGATGAACTGAAGAAATCAGGGGAAAGTGGGGCACAGAAAAATGCCTAAAGTAGAAAGAGCCATTATTATGGCGGCAGGGCTGGGAAACCGGATGCACCCCGTCACGCTGACAACGCCGAAGCCGCTGGTCAAAGTAAACGGCAAGCGGATGATCGATACGGTAATTGAGGGGCTGCACAACAACGGCATTTCGGAGATATACATCGTGGTGGGCTACCTGAAAGAACAGTTCGCCCCGCTGGTGACAGAGTATCCCGGTGTTCGACTGATTGAAAACCCCTACTATGATACCTGCAATAATATCGCATCCCTGTATGTAGCAAGAGATCACATCGAGAATGCAATCATTCTGGACGGAGATCAAATTATCTATAACCCAGATATTCTGGCTCCGGAGTTTGAACGCTCCGGTTATAACAGCGTATGGACGGATGAGAAAACGGATGAGTGGCTGCAAACCGTAGAAGATGGCATCGTCACCTCCTGCAGTCGTACAGGCGGCAAAGGTGGCTGGCAGTTGTATAGCATTTCTCGCTGGACAGCCGAGGATGGAAAAAAGCTGAAGCGCCATCTGGAAGTTGAGTTTGAGCAGAAGCAGAATCGTCAGATTTACTGGGATGATGTGGCACTGTTCTGCTATCCGGAAGAATATCGGCTGGGAGTTCGTCCGATGAATAAGGACGATATTATCGAGGTGGACAACTTTAGTGAGTTGCTTGCCTTGGATTCCAGCTACAAAAAATACGAGGGGGAAGCATGAATGAACAAAAATAGAGCGTGGGAAAATTGATTGGATGATAACGCTGCTCCCACTGACCATTATCATTGCCCTGTGTATTCTGTTCTTCTTTGGCACCGGAACAGTCTAATGCCGTGCTGAGCCAGATCCGGTTCTTTTTTCGGAGATACCTTTGGCACCTATTATCTGGTGATTGGACTGGGTATTTTCATCCTGTCACTGTACATTGCGTGTTCGAAGTACGGGGATATTGTTCTGGGTGAACCCAACGAAAAGCCTCAGTATTCCTTCTTTGCATGGGGCTCCATGATGTTTACTTGCGGTCTTGCTGCGGATATCCTGTTTTACTCTTTTTCGGAATGGGTGCTGTATGCAACCGACCCCCACCTGGCAGAGATGGGCAGCATTCAGGACTGGGCGGGGGTGTACCCCCTGTTCCATTGGAGCTTCATCCCCTGGGGCTTCTATTTGGTGCTGGCTGTGGCCTTCGGCTTTATGCTGCACGTAAGAAAAAGAACCCGCCAGAAATACTCGGAAGCCTGCCGCCCGATTCTGGGCAAGCACACCGACGGCTGGCCCGGGCGCATCATCGACCTGCTGGCGGTGTTCGCTTTGCTGGCGGGTACAGCCACTACTTTCAGCGTAGCAACACCGCTGATGGCAACCATCATCGGAGAGCTATTCCATGTTGCTGTGAGTCGCACGGTCATCAATATTATCATCCTGTTGATCACTTGCACCGTGTATACTTACTCTTTGCTGCATGGGTTCAAGGGCATCAGCAAGCTGGCCAATGTCTGCATCTACTTGTTCTTCGGGCTGCTGGCCTTTGTGCTCCTGTTCGGCGGTGAGACCCGGTATATTATCGAAACAGGTTTTTCCTCGCTGGGACGGATGATGCAGAATTTCATCGACCTTTCCACCTTTACCGACCCGCTGCGTACCTCCAACTTCCCCAAAACTGGACCATCTATTACTGGGCATACTGGATGGTGTGGTGCGTGGCCGCACCGTTCTTCATCGGCAATATCTCCCGGGGCCGGACGGTGCGCCAGACAATTCTTGGCGGCTATGTGTTTGGCGTGGGCTCTACACTGACCAGCTTCATTGTGCTGGGTAACTACTCCATGGGACTGCAAATGACTGACAAGGCGGATTTTATCGCGAAGTATCTGGAAAACGGCGATATGTACGGCATGATCGTGGATATGATCAAAACTATGCCGGGTGCACCGGTCGTTATGGTGGCTGTTCTGATTACGATGATCGCCTTCTATGCAACATCCTTCGACTCTATCGCACTGACGGCATCCTGCTACAGCTACCACACCCTCAAGGATGATGAACAGCCCAATAAGGGCATCCAGTTGATGTGGTGCATCCTGCTGATTCTGTTGCCCATTGCATTGCTGTTTGCCGAAAGTTCCATGAACAACCTGCAATCGGTCAGTATCGTCGCAGCGTTTCCCATTGGTGCAGTTATCGTGATGATTGCGGCAAGTTTCTTAAAAGATGCTAAGAAATACCAATCAGAGCTTGGGACGGATGAAAAGCGATGAACTAATAGATGGCTTGACAGAAATGTGCTGCGAAGTTGCTTTGGCCTGTACAAGGCCTTTGACGAGCAGGGCATCGGCTACGCCAAGACTGCCGTGGGCGACAAGTATGTCTACGAGTATATGGCCAAGAACGGCTGCCGCATTGGCGGTGAGCAGAGCGGCCACATCATCTTCTCTAAGTACGCCAGCACCGGTGACGGCATCCTGACCAGCCTGAAGATGATGGAGGTCATGCTGGCCAAGAAGAAGCCTCTGAGTGTGCTGGCCGCCCCGCTGAAGATCTACCCGCAAGTTCTGGAAAATGTTCGAGTGACCGATAAGAAAGCCGCACAGGATGATGAGGCAGTGCAGGCAGCAGTCAAGGCTGTGCTGAAGCACTTGGTAACACTGGTCGTATTCTGGTGCGCGAGTCTGGTACGGAGCCTCTGGTGCGCGTGATGGTGGAAGCCCCTGACCATGTTACCTGTCAGAAGTATGTCTCTCAGGTCGTGGAGGCCATCAAGGGCAAGGGTTACGCCGTCTAACGCAAGTTATGCCGATATATATTTCTTGCCATCCAATATTTGTAATGCTATACTTATGTTATAAATACTGAATGGAGGTGTCCCATATGCCCCGTCCCAAAGGAAGCAAGAACAAACCTAAGAACGTAAAAGCAACCGTTGACTTTGCCGCACAGATCACTGAAAAGCAGGCTGCAAAGGAAGCCGCTGCCGCTGAAATTGCATCGATCACTGCGAACATTGATGCGCTGAAAACTGACCTGAAAACCAAGAAAGCCGAGCTGAAATCTATCGACAAGGAAATCGCCAGAATCGAAGCCTAAAAAGGTCAAAGCTGAAACTAAAGCAGCGGAATCGGCAAAGAAAGCTGAAGCCGAAGCTGTGCTGAAGAAGTTGCTGGCATCCGGTATGACAGCAGATGAGATCCTCGAAAAGCTGAAATAAATATTTTAGAGCCGTGTGGATCAGTCGGAGCGTAGAGCTATAGCTCTGGCAGTTCACGCGGTTTTCTTATATAAATAGTAATTGGTGTGACTTGGAACGAATAGAACTGTTCTATATCGAACTAAATGGCTACATTTCCCACACCATGGCCCCAAATCACGTCCGGAGAAATTTCAGTTAATCAGCAGGAACATGCTGTCGATCTAGCTGTCATAGAGCTTCTGAGGAGAGTGCCTGGGAGAGCTGTTGCCCCGACGGAAGCCCTAGGCCTCAGGCGCTCGAACCGTGGAATACCGTAAGAATATACGCTAGAAATCTGAAAAATGCAGGCCAGAAGCGAAACGGATTGAATTCTTGCAAATGACGCTGAAACGTGGTATAATTTTGGTACGAACAAACCGGTTTTGGTACGACAACGGTATGTTCTGGTACTGTAACTGTTGTTACAAAACTGTGAAGAACTACTTGGAAAAGTGCAAAAATTCAGCGTAGCTGCGACGACACCTATCAGGTTCAGGTCGTGTCTTGGTACGACAACGAGAACTCCTACACCTCTCAGATGGTCCGTACCATTAAGTACTTCGCTGAGAACTGCTGATCGGAGTTTCTCCTGAGCTGAATAAAGCTTGACTGCGCCCTTTCTCTTGTGTGATGCGAGAGAAAGGGCGTTTTTTGCTGACTGTTTTGGGTGCGATAAGGTGCTTTCGTAAAATGGCACAACACATTCGCAATGTGCCGACAAAAGCAGTGCGCATTCGACCTCCATCTATTGCAACCCTTCTCCCGATATGATAAAATGGTAAAAATAAATGGAGACAACGAAACAGTATGATTACGAAACGTGAAAAACTGCAGTATGGATACCTGTTTCTGATTGATCTGCTCTCTCTGGTTCTCAGCATTGGGCTGGCGTGGGGGGCTGACCGCAGGTGTTCTGCACAAGATGGGTGACTTCCAGCTGGACGATCTGGTAGAAGCCTGTTTTTTATTGCTGCTGGCCTATATTCTGACTTTTTTTACATTTGATCAGAGTGAAAATATCGTGAACCGCACGCCGGTCCGTGAAGTTGAAATTGCGGTGCGGTTCAATTTTTTGTTGACCCTCATTGATGCGGCCTGCCTGGCGCTGACCAAGGCTTCCATGCTGCACTCCCGCTATTTTCTGGTGTTTGTGCCCATCATCGATGTTTTTGTGATGACGGGCGCTCATGCTGTCCTCAAAAAGATGCTGGTGCGCTCCCGTTATACCAAGGGGATTCAGAGCCTTGTGGGAGTGGTGACTACGCAGGAGAACGCAAGCCCCATTCTGGAAGAGCTGAAAAAGGACTGGTCCAAGCGTGTGACCGGTCTTGCCATTCTGGAAGCTGCCCCGGAGCAGCTTCACACTGAGATCGATGGGGTGAAGATCGAGGCAAACTTCGATAATTTCATGGACTGGCTGCGGCAGGCAGCGCTGGATGAAGTGTATCTGGATGTGGCGCAGGAGAGTGAGGAGAACATGCTGCCCTATCTCGAGGAGATGGAGAGCATGGGGCTGACGGTCCATTTCCGCCTGCCGGTGCTGGACCGGATCGAAAAAGCCTGCTGTGATGAGACCAGTGCGGTGCGCATCAGCCGGGAACTGAGCCGCTGTGCGGGCGGCAATGTTGTGACGATGGGCACGGTGGAACTCAAGCTGCGGGATCAGGTGCTGAAACGGACCATGGATATCGTAGGCGGCATCGTGGGGGGTATCATCAGCATCCCCATCATTGCGTTGGTGGCCATCCCGCTCAAGCTGGAAAGCCCCGGCCCGCTGATCTTCAAAAGCAGCGCCGGGTGGGCCGGAATGGACGTGTGTTCTACATCCACAAGCTGCGCAGAATGTATGTGGATGCGGAAGCGCGCAAAAAGGAACTGATGGCCCAGAACGAAATGAACGGCCTGATGTTCAAGATGGAGGATGACCCCCGGATCACCCGGGTGGGCCGCTTCATCCGGCGCACCAGCATCGATGAGCTGCCGCAGTTTTTTGACGTTGTGCGGGGCTCCATGAGCCTGGTGGGTACCCGCCCGCCCACGCTGGATGAGTATCGGCAGTACGAGAGCCATCACAAGCGCCGCCTTTCCATGAAGCCGGGGATTACCGGCCTGTGGCAGGTAAGCGGCCGCAGCGATATTGATGATTTTGAAGAAGTGGTCAAGCTGGATGTCCAGTACATCGACAACTGGTCCATCTGGATGGATATCTACCTGCTGTTCAAGACGGTGGGTGTTGTGTTTGACCGGAAAGGGGCAAAATGAATTATATTCTTTTTTGGTGGATCTGGTTTTATCGGAACCCATCTCATTCATTTGCTGCTGAAGGAGTGCGTCAGACCCGGCGACGTGATCTACGACCTGGATCTTGTGATGCCCGGGGAAGAGGGCGTGGTGCCGGGCATTGTGGAAAAGAACGATGGGGTGCAGTATATCCGGCTGGATGTGCGCAAGCCCATCGATTTTGAGTTCGTTCCGACTCCTGAGGATGTGATCTTTGATCTGGCAGCGGTCCACCGCACCCCCGGCCACCCGGAAAAAGCCTATTTTGAAACAAATATCCGGGGTGCGGAAAATGTGACCGCATTTGCGGAAAAATACGGCATCCGGAAGATCCTGTTCACCAGCTCCATTGCACCCTATGGCGCGTCTGAGGACCTTAAGACGGAGGAGACTCTGCCAACGCCCAACACGCCGTATGGGATCAGCAAGCTGGTGGCAGAAAAGATCCACCAGATCTGGCAGGCCCGTGATCCGGCCCGGGAGCTGACCATCGTGCGGCCCGGCATCGTTTATGGCAAAGGGGAGCACGGCAACATGACCCGCCTGTACAGGGGGCAGAAGAAGGGCTACTTTTTCTATGCCGGCCGGAAGGACACCATCAAGGCGTGCATCTATGTCAAGGAGTTGGTGCGTTTCTTCAAGTACCGGATGCTGGATCATTCCTTCCCCGGAGCAGAGATCTATAACTGTACCTACGAGCCGGCTTTATACCATCGAAGAAATCTGCAATGCGATGCAGAAAGGCGACCGGCCTGCACCGCCATGTGCCGTTGGTGCCCGCCGGACTGCTGCTGTTTGCGGCGGGCATTCTGGGACCCATCGGGGGCAAAAAGGTGGGCATCCATCCCGCCCGTGTCCGGAAGCTGATGGTATCCACCAATGTCTGCGGCAGGAAGCTGGCCGCCACTGATTACAAGTTCCACTATACGCTGGAGGAGAGCTTCCGGGACTGGTTCGAGGATTGCGACCGCAAGGAGCTGGTATGACCATGGAGCAGAATGCACAGCCCGTCCGTGTGGCCCAGATGATGACGGATATGAACTACGGCGGCGTGGAGATGGTGGTGATGAACTACTACCGCCACATGGACCGTTCCAGAGTTCAGTTTGATTTTTTTCGCGCTGGAAGGCTCGACCCTGCCCCAGCGGGAAGAAATCGAACGGCTGGGCGGCCGGGCGTATGTGGTGCCAAAATATACCCACCTGCCGCAGTATGAACGGGATCGGGCGGCTGTTCCGTCAGAACGGATACCAGATCGTTCACTCCCACATGAACACCCTGAGCGTGCTTTCCCTCTGGGGGCAAAGCGTGCAGGGGTGCCCAACCGAATCGCGCATAACCATTCTACGGTGGGCAAGGGAGAAGGTGCTAAAAATGTGATGAAGTACCTGCTCCGTCCCTTTGCGGCAGTGTTTCCCACCCGGCTCTGTGCCTGCTCCAGAACGGCAGGCAGCTGGCTTTATGGTGAAAAGCCTTTCCGGGTGTTCAACAATGCCATTGAGCTTGACCGCTTTACTTATGATGCCGCCAAACGGAAAGCCGTCCGGCAGGAGCTTGGCCTGGGGGATGAACTGGTGCTGGGCCATGTCGGGCGGTTCTGCTATGCCAAAAATCACGAATTTCTGCTGGATGTAATGGCGGAGGTCTGCAAGCAACGGCCGGATGCCGTTCTACTGCTGATTGGAGAAGGGGAAAACGAAGCCGCTGCCCGCCGGAAAGCGGAGGCGCTGGGGCTGCAGGAGAATGTCCGCTTTCTGGGCCGACAGAGCGCTCCCGCAAAGTTCTATCAGGCCATGGATGCCTTTTGTTCTGCCTTCGCGGTATGAGGGTCTTGGAATCGTGCTGATCGAAGCACAAGCGGCGGCATTGCCGGTTATCTGTTCCACAGAGGTGCCGCAGGAGGCTCAGGTCCTGCCCGAGATGCAGTACCTGAGCTTGCGGGAAAGCCCGGCAGTCTGGGCGGATGCGGCGATCCGGGCTGCAGAAAATGCCCGGCGGCGGGATACCTCTGCTGAGATGCGGGCAGGCGGCTTTGATATCGTCACCGAGGCGAAGAAGCTGGAAGAGTTTTACTTCGACCTGCTGAAATGAGGAGATAAGATGGACCCTTTGGTAAGCATCATCGTTCCTGTTTATAATGTAAAGCCATATCTGAACCGCTGTGTGGACAGTCTATTGGGGCAGAGCTATCAGAACATGGAGCTGCTGCTGGTGGACGACGGCTCCACCGATGGCAGCGAGACCCTCTGTGATGAATATGCTGCACAGGATGCCCGGGTGCGGGTGCTCCACAAGAAAAATGGTGGTCTGTCCGATGCTCGCAACGCTGGTGTGGACGCAGCAAAGGGGGAATACCTCACTTTTGTGGATGGCGATGACTGGGTGTCACCTTATTACATCGAGAACCTGTACCGGGCACTGGAGCAGGCGGGAGCGGATTTTTCAGCCAGCTGTTTTGAAGAGGTGTTCGAGGGCCAGCCGGTGCAGTCCGTGCCCACAGAACGTCTGGAAGCATTCGAGATCCTGAGCCGGGAGGAATGCCTGCGCCGCATCCTGTATCAGGAGGGCATGGAGGTGACCACCCCCACCAAGCTCTATAAGCGTGCACTGTTTGAGGGCGTGCGCTACCCGGTGGGCAAGCTCTATGAGGATATCCCGGTCGCCTACGAGGTGACAAAGCGTGCCCATAAGGCGGCACATATCGCAAACCGGGATTACTACTATTTCCAGCGGGGCAGCAGTATCCAAAATATGGCCTTCAACCCCAGAAAGCTGGACAGCGTGCGGCACTGCCATGCACTGATGGAAAATGTGAAGCGTGATTTCCCCAGTTGAGCCGTGCGGCAGAATGCCGCTATCTGAGCAATGTCTGCAATATCCTGTTCCAAATTCAGGACAGGCAGCATGAAAAAATTGAGAAGGCTCTCTGGCAGGAAGTGAAAAAATATCGCCGGAACGTTCTGCTGGACCCGCAGGCCCGCAAAAAGGCCAGGCTGGCGGCGGCACTTTCCTACAGCGGCTATGCCATGACCCGACGGGTCTATGAAAAAACGCAGTGGCGTGGAAAAAAGTAAAGTGGAGGGATCCGGTTGGAGGAAAGAAAACCGCTTGTATCGGTCATTGTGCCGGTCTATAATGTTTATCCGTATCTGCGGGACTGTGTGCAGAGCGTGCAGGCGCAGAGTTACCAGAACTGGGAGCTGCTTTTGGTAGATGACGGCTCCACCGATGGCAGCGGAGAGCTTTGTGATGAACTGGCTGTGGAGGATGGCCGCATCCGGGTGTTCCATAAGCCCAATGGGGGGCAGTCTGATGCCCGGGATGTCGGGTTGCAACCGACGCAGGGAAAATATTTTTACCTGCTGGACAGCGATGACCTGATCCGCTCCACGGCCCTTGCCCAGTTCGTGGAGCGCTGTGAGGCAGATGGTGCTGACGCGGCCCTGACCCCACTGGAGATGTTCTCGACAGAGCAGCCGGAGGGGCGGACGGAAAATCCGCACCAGATCCCAGAGCTGCTGAACCGGGAAGAGACCATGCGCCGGATGCTGTTGCATCAGGGCATCGGGCATGGGCAGGCGGCGTTTTCTTCCGGCGGGAGGTTTGGGGAGATTTGCAGTTCCCCGTTGGCATCCTGTACGAGGACTATGCGGTGATGTATCGGGCCATTGCCCGCTGTGCAAAAGTGGAAGTGTTTCCGGAACCGATGTACGATTACCGCATCCATACCGGTTCGACCATGAAGAGCGGCATTGCCGAGAAGAATCTGGTCATTCTGGATGTGGGCGAAGACGTGACCCGCTTTATTGCGGAAACGGTCCCTGTGCTGAAAGCGGAAGCGGAGTACCTGCAGCTGGTTACATACCTGAAGACACTGAAAGGCATTCTGGATGGCGATTTTGCCAGCTATCCGGAGGCTCAGGCACGGATCTGCCGCTTTGTGCAGGAACACCGGGCGCTTGCCCGGCGGCCCTGGGCCAAAAAGGCAGACCGAATCAAGGTGGAAACACTTTTGATCAGCAAGCGGCTGTTCTATGCCGTTTATGGGCTGGGAGAATGGAAAAATAAACACACAGTCGAAAAATAGAATGGAGAAGTTATGCTGATTTATCTGGGGGCTTTTGCGGTTTCTGTGGGCATTGCCGCCTATGGCGAGCACCTGCGGACGAAGAAAAACAACGAGAAGGGCTTTTATCTCTGCCTGGCGCTGGCGGTGCTGGTGATGGCGGTATTGGCAGGCTTGCGGGACCCGTCCATTGGCACGGACAGCGTGGTGTATGAGGAATGGGTGGCGGATGCAAAGCTGCAGGATGGTCTGCTGGCCTGCATCCGGCAGCGGCACAAAACAGAGCCGCTGTTTATGACGCTGGTCTATCTGGCGGCACATGTTTTTGGTGATGTCCATTGGCTCTACTTTATGGTGGACTTGCTGGCCTGCGGCCTGTTTATGATCGGGCTGGTGCAGTATAAGGAGTATGTCTCCGTGCCCTATGGCTGGCTGGCTTACCTCTGCCTGTATTATGGCGATACTTATAATGCCGAGCGGCAGTCTGTGGCGCTGGGTGTGGCATTTTTGGCGTTCAGCTTTGCGTGGAAGAAAAAGTATCACTGGGCGGTCCTACTGCTGGCGGTCTCCTGCCTGTTCCACAATGCCACCTTTATTTCGTTTGGTGCGCTGCTGATCTATATCCTGCTTCAGCATTTCGACAACTGGTGGGTCAGGGAGGGTGGCCTGGCGGCATTTTCGGTCTACCTTGCCTTCTTCAGCAAGGCTGTGGTCAGGCTGGCCCTGAATGTGGACTTCATTGATCGACTTTACGGATATTATTATGATGCCAATGCGGGCGGCTTCACGCTGAATCCCATCATTGTGCGTCTGCCTTTCCTGATCCTGCCCATTGTGCTGTACCGCTGGTACGCAAAAGAGGAAGGGGAGGGCCATCGCCGCTTTACCCGCTCGGATGCTGATTTCTGGATCGTGATGATCCTGATCGAGATGGCAACGGCCCAGCTGCGCAACATCAATGTGCCGCTCTACCGCATCTGCCTGTATTTTGCGTTCTTCCGTTATCTCGCCATTGGCCGTGTGGTCAAGTGCGTGGAGGATGAGCGTCTGCGCAAGCTGCTGAAGGCTGCCATGTGGGGAATGCTGGTCATCATCTGGATCTATCAGGCGTATATTCAGGGCAACAATGCCATTTGCCCGTACACCTCGGAGATCCTCCACATCGGCAGAGAAACATTCTTCTGAGGGAACAGAACATGGAGACAGAGCTGATCAGTGTCATTGTTCCGGTCTACAATGTGGAGCGATATCTCCGCCGCTGCGTGGACAGCATCCTGCACCAGACCTATCAGGATCTTGAGGTTCTGCTGGTGGACGATGGCTCCACCGATACCAGCGGAGCCATCTGCGACGAATATGCCGCACAGGAAGAACGTGTAACAGCGGTCCACCAGAAAAACGGGGGACTCTCTGCAGCGCGCAACGCGGGACTCGAACGGGCACAGGGAACGTATCTCTGCTTTGTGGACAGTGATGATTTTCTGAACAGCCGGATGCTGGAAACGCTTTGCCGTGACCTGCAGGAACAGGATGCGGATGTGGCTGTGGTGGGCTTCCGGATGTTTGAACGGGAGGAAGAGCTTGCCCCGGCAGAGCTCGCCGTACCGGTGCAGTGTATGACAGGCCGGGAGGCCATCCGCAGCACCCTTGTCTCGGATGAGCTGGGGGATTTTGCCTGGAACAAGCTCTACAAGCGGGAGCTGTTCCGGGATGTCCGCTATCCGCTGGGGCGGATGATGGAGGATCAGGGCACGACATATCGCATTTTTCAGAAGTGCAGCAAAGTCGCATACCGCCCGGTGCCGCTGTATTATTACTATCAGCGCCCGGACAGCATCCTTCACCGCAGGAACATGAAGTTCTACGAGGATAAGCTGGATATGGGCTATCAGAAATATCAGGCCATCCGGGAAGCATACCCGGGAATGTCGGAAAATGATGCCGCCATGCTGAGCGTGGTGGAGCACTGCTATCCGTATCTGATGCAGGATACGGAGCGCCGCGCAAAGATGGAGACCTTTCTGCAGGAGTGTGACCCGGCGGCGGCAAAGCTGCTCTGCACCAGCAGCCAGCGAAAGTATCAGCTGCTCAGATGCAGCCGGAGGCTGTATGCAAAACTGTTCCTGCTGAAGAATGGCCCGGCGGCAAAATAAGGGAGGATAATTTGTGCTGAACGATACCGTCAGTATCATTGTGCCGATCTATAACAAAGGAAAAGTATCTGGAAAAATGTCTGGACAGCATCCTTGGTCAGACCTATCGGGATCTGGAGATCATTCTGGTGGATGATGGGTCAACAGACAACTCTCTTTCCAGCTGCCAGCGCTACGCGGAAAAAGATCTGCGGATCAAGATATACCACAAGCCAAACGGTGGTGTTTCCTCTGCGCGAAACTTGGGATTGGAAAAAAGTACAGGCACGCTGATTTCTTTTGCTGATCCGGATGATTCACTCCACGCCGAGTGCATAGAACGGCTTAAAAGAGTGCTGGATGAGACCGGTGCGGAGATCGCTTATTGCTACGGTCTGGATCTTCTGGGCACGACCGGGCGAACGCAGACGAAGAGCGATGAGACGGAGAAAGTCAGTGTTATGCCGGTCAGACGATATGACTGGAACAGCCGGAAGGCACATACAGTGTGCTGGGGTGCGCTTTACCGCCGCCGTGCTGTCACACAAGATGTTGTGTTCGATACTGATTTGAAAATTGGTGAGGATACGCTGTTTCTTGCAAAATGTATCCGAAAGGCAGAAAAAATTGCCTGCATCGACGAGGCGCTTTACTATTACTATGTCAATGATGACTCGGTGACGAGCGGGCATTATTCGGCAGGAAAACTGACAGAGCTGAAGGCATGGCAGCGTATCTGTGAAATGTTTTCAGATGAACCGTTCGTGTATCGGTCTGCACGGGCCGGATATGCGCTCCGGTGCAGAGAAATTGTGGTGAAATACTGCAAGGATGATGCTTTTATGGAGCAGGCGTGTGCCGAAGCGGAACGGGAGTTTAAGAGAAATGCCGGCCCCCTTCTGGCAGGCTGGCTTCGTGCAGGGCAGTATCGGTATTTTATAAAAACGTTGTATTCGTATCTGCTCTGGAACAGCTGGCTGAAAAAGAAACAGGCTAGAAAAACTTACGAAGTGGAGATCTGAATGAAAAAATCCCTCAGTCTGAATGCAGCGATGAGTGCGTTCAAGACACTGATGAATATTATCTTCCCGCTCATCACATTCCCCTACGCTTCCAATGTTCTTCAGGTGGAAAACCTGGGCAAAGTGAACTTTGCCAGCTCCGTCTGCGGATATTTTCTGCTGTTTGCGGGCCTTGGCATCTCCTCCTATGCGGTGCGTGAGGGTTCCCGCTATGTGAACGACCGGGAAAAACTGTCGGCTTTTGCATCGGAGATGTTCTCCATCAATATGATCTCCACGGCCCTGACCTATGCGGCATTGGCTGTGACGATGCTCTTCTGGACAAAGCTCTATGCCTATACCGACCTGATGCTGGTGCTGAGTTTACAAATCTTCTTTACGACCATCGGCACCGAATGGGTGTTCACGATCTTTGAGGAGTATACCTATATCACCATCCGAGGTCTGCTGTTTCAGGTGCTGTCCATTTTCATGCTGTTTGCCTTCGTCAAGACCCGGGATGACTACTGCATCTATGCAGGCATCACGGTGTTTGCGGCGGTAGGTGCCAATGTGCTCAATTTTTTCCGGGCCCGGCGGTACTGCACCATCCGGCTGACAAGAAAGATCGATTGGAAAAAGCACCTGAAGCCGATCATGATCATCTTTGCCTCCTCGCTGGCGACCACGCTCTATGTCAGCTCGGATACCACGATTCTGGGCATTCTGGGCACGGACTACAATGTGGGTATTTACTCGGTGGCGGGTAAGATCTATGGCATTGTAAAGAATCTGCTTTCCGCCGTGCTGGTGGTGTCCATCCCGCGGCTGTCGCATTATGCCGGTGTGGGGGACCGGGAAAACTTCAACAAGCTGTTCAACGAGATCTTCAACGCCCTGCTGGTGGTGGTGGCACCGGCCGTGATAGGCCTGTTTGCCCTCAGCCGGGAGGTCGTCCTCTTTATTTCCGGGGAAAGCTATCTGGATGCGGTGATGCCGCTGCAGATCCTGAGCCTTGCCCTGATCGTCTGTCTGTTTGGCTGGCTGTACAATTCCTGCGCGCTTCTGCCCTGCGGAAGAGAAAAGGAACTGTTCTGGATCACGCTGGTCAGCGGTCTGCTGAACGTGGGGCTGAACATCCTGCTCATCCCGCGGTTCCGGGAGAATGCGGCAGCCTTTACCACCCTGCTGGCAGAGCTGTGCTCCATGATGCTCTGTATCCGCTGCTCCAGGGGTCTGGTCACGGTCTCAGCTGACCGGCGCACCGTTGGCTCGGTGCTCTGCGGCTGTGTGGGCATCGTTCTTGTCTGTACCGGGGTCAAGGCACTGGCTCTGTCCAATCTCATCTGCATTCTGGCGGCAGTGCTGGGCTCAGTGGCTGCATACGCAGCCATCCTGCTGGGCATGAAAAATCCGCTGGTGCTGGAATATCTGGAAAAAGCGAAGCAGAAGTTCCGGAAAATATCCTGAATGGACAGGACCCGCTGCGGGGGTGAACACTCCCTGCAGCGGGTCTTTTTGGAAAAAACGGCGTTTTTGGTGCGTTCCGGCAAAATCACCACATTTCTTTGCTTCTGCAACAAATGTTTGTTAATAAATTATCCATCCCCCGTCCTTGCAATACACACGCTTTTTGTTTATAATAAGGATGTACGGGGAAGTTCGCAGTGCGCGGCCCCCGATGAAGAGCAAAATTCGATTCCGAACGAAAAGAATTTGAGAGGAGTTTATTACCATGGGTTTAGGTAAGAAGACGATCGACGATGAGAATTACTGCGGCAAGAAGGTCCTTGTCCGCTGCGACTTCAACGTTCCGATGAAAGATGGTGTCATCACCAACGAGAACCGCATCAATGCGGCTATGCCCACCATCCAGAAGCTGGTCAACGATGGCGCTAAGGTCATCCTGTGCAGCCATCTGGGCAAACCCAAGAACGGCCCCGAGGCAAAGTTCAGCCTGGCACCCGTTGCCGAGGCTCTGAGCGCAAAGCTGGGCAAGACCGTTGTGTTTGCTGATGACGATAACGTTGTGGGCGAGAACGCAAAGGCTGCTGTTGCTGCAATGAACAACGGCGATGTCGTTCTGCTACAGAACACCCGTTTCCGCAAGGAAGAGACCAAGAACATGCCTGAGTTCAGCCAGGAGCTGGCTTCTCTGGCAGATGCATACGTGGACGATGCTTTCGGCAGCTGCCACCGTGCACACTGCTCCACCGCAGGTGTCACCGACTACATCAAGGATACCGCTGTCGGTTACCTGATGGAGAAGGAGATCAAGTACCTGGGCAACGCAGTCAACGATCCCGTTCGTCCCTTCACCGCCATCCTGGGCGGCGCTAAGGTCGCCGATAAGCTGAACGTCATCTCCAATCTGCTGGAGAAGGTCGATACCCTGATCATCGGCGGCGGCATGGCTTACACCTTCGTCAAGGCACAGGGCTACGAAGTCGGCAAGAGCCTGTGCGACGATACCAAGCTGGATTACTGCAAGGAAATGATGGCCAAGGCCAAGGAGAAGGGCGTGAAGCTGCTGCTGCCCGTGGATGCAGCCTGCATCAAGGACTTCCCCGATCCCATCGACGCTCCCGTGGATGTCACTGTGGTGCCCGTCACTGCCATCCCTGCTGACATGGAAGGCTGCGATATCGGCCCCGAGACCATGAAGCTGTTTGCCGATGCTGTCAAGGCATCCAAGACCGTGGTGTGGAACGGCCCCATGGGCGTGTTCGAGAACCCCACCCTGGCAGCCGGTACCCTGGCTGTTGCCAAGGCTATGGCTGAGAGCGATGCCACTACCGTGATCGGCGGCGGTGACAGCGCAGCAGCTGTGCAGCAGATGGGCCTGGGCGACAAGATGACCCACATCTCCACCGGCGGCGGTGCTTCTCTGGAGTATCTGGAGGGCAAGGAGCTGCCTGGTATCGCTGTGATCCAGAACGCATAAGCATCTGAACCAGCATCACTGAGGTGCGGCGGCATATACGCCGCCGCACTTTTTATTTTGGGTAATAAGATCTCTCAGGCTTGCCGACGCTCGCCAGCTCTCCATCCGGGAGGCAGGAGCTGTCGTTTATCCTGCCTCTCCTGCCGGGAGAGGCGGCACCGAAGGCGGCGGGGAGGTATTTTGTGATAAGGAGATCGTTAGAATGGATAAGGCAAAGCGCAAGGCAATCATTGCAGGCAACTGGAAGATGAACAAGACCGCCACCGAGGCTGCCAAGCTGGTGGATGAGCTGATCCCTGCTGTCAAGGACGCTAGCTGCGAGGTCGTCATCTGCACTCCGTTTACTGATCTGGTCACGGCTGTGGAGAAGACCAAGGGCACCAACATCCATGTGGGCGCTGAGAACGTTCACTTTGAGAAGAGCGGCGCGTTCACCGGCGAGATCAGCGCCGACATGCTGGTGGATCTGGGTGTGGAGTACGTCATCACCGGCCATTCCGAGCGCCGCCAGTACTTCGCCGAGACCGACGAGACCGTGAACAAGCGCGCTCTGGCTGCCCTGAATGCGGGCCTGAAGGTCATCATCTGCGTGGGCGAGAGCCTGCAGCAGCGCGAGGAGGGCGTGACCGAGGAGCTGGTGCGGATGCAGACCAAGATCGCCCTGCGCGACGTGACCGCCGAGCAGATGGCAAATGTGGTTATTGCCTACGAGCCCATCTGGGCCATCGGCACCGGCAAGACCGCGACCGCTGATCAGGCCGAGGAGGTCTGCGCTCAGATCCGCAAGGTCATCGGCGAAGTGTACGGCGAGGCTGTGGCCGAGGCTGTCACGGTCCAGTACGGCGGCAGCATGAACGCCAAGAACTGCGAGGAGCTGCTGAGCAAGAAGGATGTGGACGGCGGTCTGATCGGCGGCGCATCTCTGAAGGCTCCTGATTTTGCTGTTATCGTCAATGCCGCTTCCAACGGCTGAGAAAGTCCTCTGACCTGTTTTCCCAGCGCCCGGCTGCGCCGTTTTTCCAGCGCTGTGCCGGGCGCTATTTGTTCTAAATCAAAGGAGATTCAACGTTATGTCCAAGAAACCTGTACTTCTGTGCATCATGGATGGCTTTGGCTGGGTGCCCAACGAGACCTACGGCAATGCCGTGGTCGCCGCAAAGACCCCCCATCTGGATGCCCTGATGGCAAAATATCCCATGACCACCATCGAGGCCTCCGGCATGGACGTGGGCCTGCCCGATGGCCAGATGGGCAACACCGAGGTGGGCCACACCAACATGGGCGCTGGCCGCATCGTGTACCAGCAGCTGACCCTCATTACTAAGTCCATCCGGGACGGTGAGATGCTCAAGAACCCGGTCCTGGTCAAGAACATGAAAGCTGCCATTGACGCCGGCAAGGCCATCCACCTGATGGGCCTGGTGGGCACCGGTGGCGTCCACAGCCACGCAGACCACTGGTTCGGCGTGCTGGAAATGGCAAAGCACATGGGCGCAAAGGAAGTCTACCTGCACTGCATCACCGATGGCCGTGATACCGACCCCCACGCCGGCAAGGGCTTCCTGGCTGACCTGCAGGCCAAGCTGGATGAGCTGGGTGTTGGCAAGATCGCCAGCGTTTCCGGCCGTTACTACGCCATGGACCGCGACAACAACTGGGACCGCGAAGAAAAGGCTTACGCCGCGTTCGTTTATGGCGAGGGCAACCACGCTGCCAACGCACAGGAGGCCATTGAGGCATCCTATGCCGCGGACAAGACGGATGAGTTCGTTCTGCCCTGCGTCACCTGCGAGGGCGGCCGCGTGCAGGATGGCGATACTGTCATCTTTATGAACTTCCGCCCCGACCGTGCCCGCCAGATGACCCGCATCTTCTGCGATGACGACTTCAAGGGCTTTGAGCGCCGCGGCGGCCGCAAGCAGGTCAACTATGTCTGCATGGCCGAGTACGATGCCACCATGCCCAACTGCGAGGTCGCCTATCCTCCCGTGGAGCTGAAGAATGTTCTGGGCCAGTACCTGTCCGAGAACGGCAAGACTCAGCTGCGCATTGCCGAGACCGAGAAGTATGCACACGTCACCTTCTTCTTCAATGGCGGTGTGGAGGCTCCCTACGAGGGTGAGGACCGCTGCGTCATCCCCAGCCCGAAGGTTGCCACCTACGACCTGCAGCCCCAGATGAGCGCCCCTGAGGTGGCTGCTGAGTGCGTCAAGCGCATCGAGAGCGGCAAGTATGATGTGGTCATCCTGAACTTTGCCAACTGCGACATGGTCGGCCACACCGGCGTGTTCGATGCCGCTGTCAAGGCTGTTGAGGCTGTGGATACCGCTGTGGATCAGGTGGTCACCGCTGTGCTGAACGCAGGCGGCTGCGCCTTTATCACGGCTGACCACGGCAACGCCGAGAAGATGATGAACCCGGACGGCACTCCCTTTACCGCCCACACCACCAATGTGGTGCCCTTTGTGGCCGTTGGCTGCGGCGATGTGAAGCTGCGCGAGGGCGGCTGCCTGGCAGATATCGCCCCCACCATGCTGCCCTATATCGGTCTGCCTGTCCCCGCTGAGATGACCGGCAAGAGCATCATCGTGGAGTAAGCACTCCGCAAAAGAGCTTTCCTGAAACGCAAAAAGACCTCCCCGTGCAGGTGCTGCCTGCATGGGGAGGTCTTTTGCTGTATCGCTTAGTAGTGCAGCTGCTCTGCGGTCAGTGCTTCCAGCACCGGCAGCATGGCGGCCGCCTCGGCTTTGGCGGCGGGCAGGTCCATGTCGCGGTAGTTGCCGCATTCCACCTCGCTGGCACCGGGGATATCCCCCTCAAAGGCGGCCATGAAGTGGAAGGACTCCACCGTCAGCTCCAGAGCCTGGGCCGGGGTCAGACCCCGGGTCAGCAGGTAGAAGCCGGTGCGGCAGCCCATGGGGCCCACGTAGATCACGCCGTCCTTCACCGTGCTGTTGCGGGCGTAGGTGGCAAACAGGTGCTCCAGCGTGTGGGCGGCACCGGTGGTCAGTAATCGCCCTGATTGGGCTTCTTCATCCGGATGTCCCAGGTCAGCACATCACCGTCCTGGCGGCTCAGGTACATGCCCCGGTCCAGCTTGGTGTGATCGACACAGAAGCTTGCAATGCGTTCCATGATGTTCTCCTTCAGGATCAGGCCTGCAGGCGCTGGACGCTGCCATGGGCGCAGTCCACTGCGATGTCCAGGCCGTCGCGGATGTGGCTGCAGGCACCTGCAGCACCCACGATGGTGGGCTTGAGCAGGGAGTTGCCCACAATGGCAGCGTGGCTGTTCAGGCCGGGCTCCTCAACCACCAGAGCGGCGGCATCGCGGACATAGCCCAGCATCTCGTTGGTGGTGGAGGGAACGACCAGCACCATGCCGGGGCGGAACTTTGCCTTGACCTCCTCCAGAGTGCGGCAGACGCAGGCCTTGCCGCTGGCGGAGACCAGATCGGTCTTGCCGCGGCCCACGCCCACACCGGTGGCCAGGCAGTTGCCCACCATGTGGATCTTGATCATGTTGGTGGTGCCGGAAACGCCCACGGGCACACCGGCGGTCACAACGGCCAGCTCGCCGTTGTGCAGGTAGCCGTTCTGCTGGGCCAGGTTGGTGGACATCTCGATCAGCTCATCGGTGCTGCGGGCGGGGCCCATCAGCAGGGAAGTGATGCCCCAGCTCAGGGACAGCTGACGCTGCACCTGCTCGTCCATAACGCAGGCAATGATGGGCTGCTTGGGGCGGTACTTGCTCAGCAGGCGGGCAGTGTTGCCGGATTCGGACACGGTGACGATGGCGGCAGCGTTCACGTCCTTGGCGGTCAGGCAGGCCGCATGAGCGGTTGCATCGCTGACGCTGATCTGGATCTCGGCGTGGCGCTGGGCGCGGTAGTGCTCCTCGTTCTCGGTGCGCTCTGCAATGGCGGACATGGTCTTGAGGGCCTCCACGGGGTAGTCGCCGGCAGCGGTCTCACCAGACAGCATGATGGCGGAGGTGCCATCGTAGATGGCATTTGCCACGTCGGAGATCTCGGCACGGGTGGGGCGGGGGTTGACCATCATGCTGTCCAGCATCTGGGTGGCAGTGACGATGGGCTTGCCGAAGGAGAAGGACCGGTCGATGATATTCTTCTGGATGCCGGGCAGCTCGGTGAAGTCGATCTCCACGCCCAGGTCGCCACGGGCCACCATGACGGCATCGGCTGCGGAGAGGATGCTGTCGATGTTGTTCACACCCTCGCGGTTCTCGATTTTGGCAATGATACGGATGTTGGAATCGTACTCATTCAGCAGGTTGCGGATGTCGTAGACGTCCTGTGCGGTGCGCACGAAGGAAGCCGCAATGAAGTCGAAGCCGTTCTTCACGCCGAAGATGATGTCCTCCTTATCCTTTTGGCTCAGGTAGGGCATGGACAGGTGCACGCCGGGCACGTTGACACCCTTCTTGGTCTTGATCTTGCCGTTGTTCAGCACGGTGCAGACGATGTCAGTGTCGGTGACGGTCTCGATGCGCAGCATGATCAGGCCGTCATCCAGCATGATAGTGCCGCCGGGCTGCACGTCCTGGGGCAGATCCTTGTAGGTGATGGAGCAGATCTCCTTGGTGCCCTCCACCTCGCGGGTGGTCAGGGTAAAGGTCTGGCCGGCTTCCAGCATCTCTACACCGTTCTTGAACTCCTTCAGGCGAATCTCGGGGCCCTTGGTGTCCAGCAGGGCGGCAACGGGCTCGCCCAGCTCCTCACGCAGAGCTTTCAGCTTTGCCAGACGGCCGCCGTGCTCCTCGTAGGAACCGTGGGAGAAGTTGAAACGGGCCACGTTCATGCCGTTTGCGATCAGGTCGCGCAGGACATCGCCCTTATCGGTAGAAGGGCCCAGGGTGCAGATGATCTTCGTTTTTCTCATAAAATACCTCCAACGTTCACGCTATAATGCTCTCTATCTTGACGCAGCAGCCCAAGCTGGCTGCTCTCTGGCGGGCAGTGATTGCTTTGCGCCCGCGGCGGCAGTATACGCCAATATGGCTGTTTCAACAAACCATACCACTATACATTATAAGCTCTTGGATACAATAGCGCAAGAAAATCTTTGCAAAGAAACTGCTAAGATTTCATCAGGTTTGAACAAAAAACTTTCCACCACAAAGCGCTTGCATAACCGGCGGGATTTGCTTATAATGAAGGTAAGCAAAAGTGCGACTGTTCCGGGGCAGCCCGGAGGAAAATGGAGTGAAAATATATGGAAAAGCGTGTATTTTTGATCGTACTGGACAGCTTTGGCATCGGTGCGGAGCCGGATGCAGCCGCCTTTGGCGACGAGGGCACCAACACGCTGGGGGCCATTGCAGGGCACCCCAACTTCAACTGCCCCAACCTGCAAAAGCTGGGCCTGTTCAACATCGACGGTGTGACCGCCGGGGAAAAGACCGCCGCTCCCACCGGTTCCTTTGCCCGCCTGCAGGAGCAGAGCATGGGCAAGGACACCACCATCGGCCACTGGGAGATCGCCGGTGTGGTCAGCCCGAACCCGCTGCCCACCTTCCCCAACGGCTTCCCGGAGGAGCTCATTCAGGAGTTTGAGGCAAAAACCGGCCACAAAGTCCTCTGCAATCTGCCCTTATTCCGGCACCGAGGTGCTGAAGGACTACGGCGAGCAGGCCATGAAGGAAAATGCCCTCATCGTCTACACCAGCGCCGACAGCGTGTTCCAGGTGGCTGCCCACGAGGAGCTGGTGCCCGTGCACGAGCTTTACCGCTACTGCGAGATCGCCCGCGAGATGCTGAAGGGTGCGTACGGCGTGGGCCGTGTCATCGCCCGACCCTTCCTGGGCAGCAGCGCCGAGACCTTCTACCGCACCACCAACCGCCACGACCTGAGCCTGAAGCCGCCCCGTGCCACCATGCTCGACCTGCTGAAGGAGGCCGGCAGGGATGTCATCGCTGTGGGCAAGATCTTTGATATCTTTGACGGACAGGGCGTGACCGAAAAGATCAAGACCACCGGCAACACCAATGGCATCGCCTTCACCAAGGCATTGCAGACCCGGGATTTCGAGGGCCTGGCCTTTGTGAATCTGGTGGATTTTGATATGCTCTACGGCCACCGCCGCGACGTGCCCGGCTATGCCGCCGCCGCCACCGAATTTGACCGCTTCCTGGCCGACTTCATCCCCGGGATGCGGGAGGGTGACCTGCTGATGATCACCGCCGACCACGGCTGTGACCCCTCCTACACCAAGACCACCGACCATACCCGCGAGTATGTGCCGTACCTGGTCTGCGGCAAGGGCGTGAAGCCCGGTGTGGACCTGGGCACGAAGCTCTGCTTCGGCACCATTGCCCAGACCATCTGCGAGTATCTGGGCGTGGATGCCTCCAGCCTGGACGGCCACAGCGTGCTGCAGGAGATCCTGAAGTAATATCGGCCCTCTCAGTCACGCGATAGCGTGACCGAGAGGGCTATTTTTTGTGCAAAGTCTTGAACAATATAGCCAATTGTGGTAGACTAGCACGTGCACGCCCGGTGCGTACAAGGTTTACGCCGGGCGCAGGAATTGATATGGTTTCAGAATAGAAGGAGACTATCACATGAGAATCAATCGTACTCTGGGTCTGGCACTGACCGCTGCTGTGCTGGCTGTTGCCATGACTGGCTGCTCCAATAGTGCATCCTCCACCGCATCCTCCGCTGCTTCCAGTGAGGCTGCTTCCTCTGTGGCCGCTTCCTCTGTGGCCGCTTCCAGCGAAGCTGCCGAGAGCGAGGTCGCTGCCGCCAGCGTTGTCAGCACCGAGGATCTGGACGTGAACGGCACCACCTACTCCGCTGACTGCTACGGCGAGTTCACCCTGTCCAACGGCGACACCATGAAGCTGTGGAAGGTGAAGGACGCTTACGCAGACCTGAGCGCTCTGCCCATGAAGGGCATGGCCGAGGAGTTCCCCATCGAGGCCGAGGCCGAGCAGATCTACGTTGCTGACGTGACCAGCAACGGCGAGACCACCCGCCAGTATCTGCGCACCGACAAGGCTGGCCGCAACGGCACCGTCTCCGTCAAGACCTTCGAGCTGGGCGACGCTGAGTAATCGCGCTTCCCTGTAAGATCAGCAGACAACAAGCCCCGGATCTTTTGCAAGGCCCGGGGCTTGTGCTGTTTTATCCTGTTTTATTCTCCGCTGCTGCTGGAACCGAACAGGGCATCCAGCACGGTGGAAGCGGCCTGATGCAGGGGGAGTTGGCAGCAGATTCCACCTGCTCCTGCGTGGGCAGAGAGATAGAAGGTGTTTCTGCTCCGCCGGTGGACTCACTGCTGGATTCACTCTCGGCAGGTGCTTCGGTGGAAGCCTCGCTCTCAGCAGGTGCTTCGGGCGTGGGTTCTGCGGGCTGCTCATCGGCGGGCTGTTCCGCAGGCATGCTCTCGGCAGGTTCCTCCACAATGATGCTGTCGGGCGATTCCTCAACAGAGGTGCCCGCGTTGGGGTCAGCCGTGGGGGTGAACACCTCGGTCTTTTCGGGGGTCTGCTGGGTATCGCTCACGGTGCCCTCGCCGCCCAGAACGGATGCAATCAGCTCCTTGGCCTGGTTGACGGAGTTCTCGTCCGGCTTCATCACATAGAGGCTCTGACCCTTTGCGGAGTAGCACTGGGAGCTCTTGCCGCTGGTGCCGGTCACGGCATAGCTCTGGATGTCCCAGTCAGACAGGCTTGCCAGCTGCATCCGCACCAGTGCGGAGATCTGCTCCTGAGAAAGGCTGGTCACAAAGCAGTCGGACACAGCATCCATCAGCTTGGAGAAGCTCATCAGCACGGTGGGAGATTTGATCTTGTTCATCATGGCATCGATGACTTTCATCTGGTTGATGCCACGCTGGATATCGCCGGAGGCAAAGGCGTGGCGCTCCCGGGCAAAGGCCAGAGCGCTCTTGCCGTCCAGATGGTTCCAGCCCTCGGCAAAGGTGGTGGGGTCATAGTAGCCGGGGCTGCCCACCGAGGTGAACGCCTGATCGGAGTAGACATCCACGCCGCCCACGGCATCGATGATGCTGATGAAGCCCGCAAAGTTGATGCGGAGGTATTGGTCCACATTGACCCCGTACAGGTTGCCCAGGGTTGCCATGCTGGTCTCCACGCCGTACAGACCGGCGTGGGTCAGCTTGTCCTTGCTGTTGGTGCCCGCCAGATCAACGTAGTAATCGCGGGGGGTGTTGACGAGCGCCACCCGTTTGGTGGAGGGATTGACCACGGCAAGGATGTTCACGTCGCTGCGGGCCTTTTCGGTCAGTTCGCCGCGGTTGTCCACACCGCTCAGGTAGACCACACGAAGGGTTCCTTGGTGATCTTGTTGGCCTCGGTGCCGGTGACAAGGCCGGAGGTCACGTTATCCAGCGCAGCCAGACCCTGCTGGGCCCAGACACAGCCCAGCGCCAGAAAGGCACACAGGAACACCGAGAACACCCGGGATACCTTGCGGGGGCGCTGTACTCCTGGCAGCGCTTGACCAGCAGCCAGAACAGCACCAGCAATGCGGCGATGATCACCAGATACAGCATGGGCAGCATCTGGGTGCGCCAGAGCTGGAAGAAGGCCGCAATGCTCAGAATGGCTTGTACGATCAGCAAAACAGTACCTCGTTTCGGGTTGGCCGCGCCGGTATCCGCATCCGGCCTGCGGCGGGGGGGCTTTGACTCCGGGGCAGGCCCGCCGGAATGCTTCGGCGGCTTAGGCGGTGCAGGCGGCGGGGTGGGAGCGGCAGTTTCCGGCGCAAAAAAGGCCGCGCTGTCCACCTCCACAGTTTTTTCTTCCGGCGGGCGGTGGCCCCGGTGGATGTGCCGGGTGCTGTCATCGTCCGTGTGGGAACGGGAAGTTTCATCAAACATAGGAATTCTCCTTTTTGATACGTCTTCAGGCAAGGGGCACGATGGTAAGAACGGCCCGTGCCGGCAGGCAGGTGGCCGTCTGATCCTCCTGCGAGATCCAGCCAAAGCTTTCGCAGATGTGGTCAGGGCAGGGGGAATCAATGAACCGTGCCGCGCCGTCCTTGACCTCGATGTGCACCGTCAGATAGCCGGTGTCGATGTCGTAGACGGCATCCTTGTCCAGAGAAAATTTCTGTACCGTGTTGGCATCGCCGTAGGTCAGTTCCGCGCCCAGGGTGCTGCCGCTCTGCCCGGCACTGCGGAGGTAAAAAAAAGCACCCCCGCGATCACCAGAACAACAGCGGCGAACAGTAAATTGACCCAGAGATTTTTTTTTCTGCTTCATGACTCAGGCATCCTTCTGGGGGAACAGCTGTTCCAGCTCGGCCAGCCACAGGGCGGCGCAGGCATCGCTGGGCATCCGCCAGTCGCCGCGCGGCGAGAGGGTCACGCTGCCGATCTTGGGGCCATCGGGCAGGCAGCTGCGCTTGAACTGCTGGGCGAAGAACCGCCAGTAGAAGTTGCGCAGCCACTTGTAAAGCACCGCGTCCGGGTATTCCTCCCGGCCCGCAAAGGCTGCCCTGGCCAGCCGGAAGATCTTTGCCGGGCCAAAGCCGAAGCGGAGTACATAATAAAGGTAGAAGTCGTGCAGTTCATAGGGGCCCACCAGATCCTCGGTGCGCTGTGCGATCTCGCCGTTGTCCTTGGCGGGCAGCAGCTCGGGGGACACAGGGGTGTCGAGGATGTCCAGCAGCACCTCTTTCAGGGCCGGGGTGGCGGCAATGTCGGCTTCGTACCGGACAAGGTGGCGCACCAGGGTCTTGGGGATGCCGGCGTTCACGCCGTACATGCTCATGTGGTCGCCGTTATAGGTGGCCCAGCCCAGGGCCAGCTCGCTCAGGTCGCCGGTGCCCACCACCAGACCGCCGGTGCGGTTGGCAGTGTCCATCAGCTCAAGCGTGCGCACGCGGGCCTGGACCGTTCTCGTAGGTCACATCCAGCACGCTCTCGTCCTGGCCGATGTCCCGGAAGTGGCTGTGCACCGTGTCGGCAATGTCGATCTCGGTAAAGCTGACGTGCAGCTCGTCACAGAGGATCTCCGCATTGCTGCGAGTGCGCTTGGTGGTGCCAAAGCAGGGCATGGTCACGGCCAGCGCATCGGTGGTGGGGCGGCCCAGCTGCTTCATGGCGCGGACAGCCACCAGCAGGGCAAGGCAGCTGTCCAGACCGCCCGAAATGCCGATGACGGCTGTTTTGGCATGGGCATGCTCAAGACGCTTGGCCAGGCCATCGGCCTGCATTTTCAAAATCAGCTCACAGCGCTCGGCACGCAGCTGTTCATTGTGGGGGATAAAGGGGGTGGGGTCTACCCAGCGGGTCAGCACGGTGTCGGTCAGGGCCAGGTCGAACTCCACGGTCTGGTAGCCCTCGGTGCTGGGCTCAAAGCTGGTGTTGCGCGCCCGCTCCGATTCCATCCGCTGGCAGTCCAGCTCCGTCTCGGCAAGGCCGCCTGCAAAGGGCTTTACCTCGGCCAGCAGGGTGCCGTTTTCGGCGATCAGGTCGTGGCCTGCGAACACCATGTCCTGGGTGCTTTCGCCGTGGCCTGCCGAGGCGTACAGGTAGCCGCAGAGCAGGCGGGCAGACTGGTTTTCCACCAGTGCCCGGCGGTACTCAGCCTTGCCTACCGTTTCATCGCTGGCCGAAAGGTTGGCGATGACGGTAGCGCCTGCCAGTGCGTGGAAGGTGGAGGGCGGCAGGGCGCTCCACAGGTCCTCGCAGAGCTCCACGCCCAGCACAAAGCTGGGCATCTGGCGGCAGCGGAAGAGCAGGGAGGTGCCAAAGGGAACATCCTGCCCGCAGACATTCACCCACTCCACCTCGGTGGAACCGGGGTTGAACTGCCGCTTTTCATAAAACTCGCCGTAGTTTGGCAGGTGTGTTTTCGGCACCAGACCCAGCAGCTTCCCGTGGCAGACGACGGCCGCGCAGTTATAGAGCTTGCCCCGCACCATCAGGGGCAGGCCCACAAGGGCCACGGTGTCCAGCTCCCGGCTGGCATCCAGCAGCTCCTGCAGGCCGGTCAGGGCTCCCTGCTGCAGGGTGCGCTGCAAAAACAGGTCGCCGCAGGTATAGCCGGTCAGGCAGAACTCAGGGAACACGGCCAGCTTCACGCCGCGGGCGGCGGCGGCACGCAGCTCTGTGAGGATCTGCCGGGTGTTGTAGGCGCAGTCCGCCACCCGAAGCGCGGGCGAGAGGGCTGCTGCTTTCAAAAAACCATCTTTCATCGGAGGATTTCACATCCTGTCTCTCTTGTTTGCCCACGGCGAACAACTGTGCTCCCGTGGTGAGGATAGTATACCACACTCTGACCAAAACGAAAAGAGGGCTGTTATCAACCCTCTCTGCCTCTGCGCCTGACGGCGGGGCAAAGAAGGGTTCTAACAACCCCCTGCAGATACACCAAATGGAAAACGAGATGGACCGTAAGCCGGGTTCTGTATTAAACGACGATCTGTCTAGGCCTGCCATTGCTGACAGGCTCGTGCCGCCTTCGGGACACGCGAGCAGCGCTGTACGTCCCATATAGGCGTTGCTTCCGGTAGGGTTTACAAAGCCGCATAGTCACCCATGCGCTGGTGAGCTCTTACCTCGCCCTTTCATCCTTACCGCATTGCTGCGGCGGTTTCCTTTCTGTTGCACTTTCCCTGAGGTCACCCTCGGCTGCCGTTAGCAGTTACCGTGCTCTGTGAGGCCCGGACTTTCCTCAGGACGGTCAAAGCCGCCCCGCCGCCGTATGTTCCACTCGTTTTCCGCTCATCATAATACCATAAAAAAACAAGATTTGCAAGTGACGATAAAATTTGGTATAATAAATTTAAATATGGCGTGAAATTTTTGGGGAGGGACAACGGATGCAGCTGCTTTTCAATGTCCCACCCGAAGCCGATGGCGTGCTGCTGCGCGGCTTTCTGCGCCGGTGTGCCGTCTCCACGGAGCTGGCCCGGGCGGTCAAATTCCATGGCAGCGGCTTTTTTGCAGACGATGTGCCCATTCTGGCCAACCGCCGCGTGCAGGCGGGGCAGACCATCCGCTTTGCGCTGCCCGCCGACGGCCCCGGCGTGGAGCCGCAGCCTGAGATCCCGGTCAGGGTCGTTTACGAGGATGCCTTTGCCGTGGTGCTGGAAAAGCCGCCCCATCTGGCAGTCCACCCCACCCTGAACTACCCCCGGGATACCCTGGCCAACGGCTATGCCGCTTGGGCGGCTGCCCACGGCGAAAGCCCGGTGTTCCGCCCGGTGAACCGGATCGATAAAGACACCAGCGGGCTGGTGCTGGCCGCAAAGAACGGCTATGCCGCGCCCCTGCTGGCAGAGGGCGTAGAGAAACTCTATTACGCCATCGTGGAGGGCGAACTGCCCCTTGGCCCCGGAGTCATCGATGCCCCCATTGGCCGAAGAGGGGACAGCATCATCGGGCGGTGCGTGACCCCCGAGGGCAAGCCCAGCCGCACTGAGTATACCATATTAAAGGGCAGCGCAGGGCCTGAGCCTTGCCGCCTGTGTTCCCGTGACGGGCCGCACCCATCAGATCCGGGTGCACTTTGCATCCATCGGCCACCCGCTGGCCGGGGACGACCTTTACGGCGGGCACCGTGACCGCATTGCCCGGCAGGCGCTCCATTGTGCCCGGCAGAGTTTCCGGGTGCCGGCTTACAGCGAGGTGCCCGGCGGCATCCGGCTGGAAACGTCGGTGGGGGAACACGCCCGCACCGTTGCAGTGGAGAGCCCCCTGCCCGAGGATATGCGGGCATTGCTGGATGCTGAAATATGAAAATACGGTGAAACCTCTGTGAAAGCTCTGCCCAAATTTTGTGACAAGCCTTGTATCGGCCCGGGCAGAGTGTATAATTGATATGAATTTGTAACTTTCGACCCAAAACGTCAGGAAGGAGCAACCCCTTTTGATCGAAGAAAAAACAAAGGAGCCGCAGAGCCAGGCTCCTGCAGCGCCGGTAAAGGGCAGAGAAAAACTGCGAAGCTTCTGGGCAAAGGTCCAGATCTCCGGCCTGCTGCGGCGGCACCGTTTCCGCCGCAAAACGCAGCGGCACATGAATGATGTGGCCAAAAAGCTGCGGGCCAGTGCCGTGGTGCTGGCAGTTGGCGAGGCACTTTATGCACTGGGCTTTGCGGCAGAGTACATGGTGGTGCGCACAGGGCGCGGCATTGCTGCCGTGGCGCGCAAACTGGCCCGCTGGTGCAGGAATGCCCTGCATACCATCAGTGCAACAGCCTTTCCCGGTGCGGCGCAGATGTTCAAGGATCTGCTGGCACCGCTTTACCTGTTCTTCAAGGGCCTCGGCACTGTGGCGGCCCACGCCAACGACGTGCGCCGGGAGCGGGGCTTTGGCGCTTCCGTAAAAGCGGCCGGGCGCTATTTTGTGGGCGGGCTCAAGCGCAACCTGAGCCTGCTGCCCCGGACAGCAATGTACATCCTGCCCCTGTGTATGCTGGCCGTGTTCGTCACGGTCTGGAACAGGACGATGGCCCAGCCCTATGCGCTGGCCGTGCAGGTGAACGGCCAGACCGTTGGCTATGTGGCCAATGAGGAAGTGTTCAACCTCGCAAAAGAGGATGTGATGCAGCGCATCAACTACGCCGGTTCGGACAAGACCGAGCTGACCATCGAGCCGACCTATACCATCTCCGTGACCCACAAGACCATGGACGAGAGCGAGACGGCGAACGCCATTCTGCAGAGCGCCAGTGACCAGATCAGTGAGGGCACCGCTCTGTATCTGGACGGGGAACTGACGGCAGTCAGCTCCGATGGTGACACCCTGCGCAGCTATCTGGAGAGCTTGCTGGCCCCCTACGAGGATCAGACGGACGAGAATATCAGCGTGGGCTTTAACAAAAATGTGACGCTGGAAGATGGAATCTACTTCAACGACAGCTTTGAGGATGACAATTCCATTGAGAATATGCTGACTGGTGTGCAGCAGCAGGAGAAGATCTATACCGTGCAGGCCGGCGACACCCTGTGGAGCATTGCCCAGAAGAACGACCTGACCTTCCGGGAACTGTGCGAGCTGAATCCGAACTTCAAGGGTGCGCCCCTGACCGAGAACTCCAACATCCAGGAGGGCGATCACCTGATCGTGACCAAGCAGGAAGCCCTGCTGGAAGTCCGGATCACCAAGATCGAGACCCGGGACGAGGAGATCGCCTTCAGCACCGAAACCACTCAGTCCGATGAATACAGCAAGGGCACCACAAAGACCCTGCAGGAAGGCGAGAACGGCCTGCGCCGCGTCACCATGCAGAACGTCTACGATACCAATGGCGTGCTGCTGGAGCAGACCATCCTTTCCACCGAGACCATCCGGGAGCCGGTGAACAAAAAGGTGGTCGTTGGCACCAAGAAGGTCACGAAGTACGGTGCGGCGGCATACATCGGCGGCAGCGGTCAGTTCATCTGGCCTGTGCCGGGCTACCGCAACTGCTCACGCTGGTATAGCAGCGGCCATAAGGGCGTGGATATCTGTGCGTCTGCCGGTACGCCCATCTATGCATCGGCGGGCGGCACCGTGACCAAGGCGGGTTATAACAAGGCCGGTGCCGGTACGGGCTATGGTTATTCTGTGATCATCAGCCACTCCGGCGGCTATACCACGGTCTATGCCCACTGCCTGTCGCTGGCGGTCAGTGCGGGCCAGACCGTGCGGCAGGGCCAGCTCATCGGCTATGTGGGCAGCACGGGCCGCTCTTCCGGCAACCACTGCCACTTCGAGATCCGCCGCAACGGCTCGTACATCGCACCGCAGAGCGTGTTCCCCGGAAAGCGATAAATCAGAACAGAACCTCTCCGGCAATGCGAAGCATAAACCTGGCTCCCCGATCAGGCAACGACGACGACCGCCGCCAGTGGCGGATGAAGGGAGGAGTTGTTGGGGCCGCGGCCAGCAGGACACGAGTGCAATCCTTTGCACGAAGTGGATGCTGGGAGCCGCGACCCGTATGCTGGCGTGAAGCGCCGGAGAGGTTTATTTTATAAACAAAAAGGAGAATGATTATGGCAACTCCCCACATCAGCGCTGAAAAAGGCGATTTCGCAAAGACTGTCCTGATGCCCGGCGATCCGCTGCGGGCCAAGTTCATTGCAGACACCTTCCTCAAGGATGTCCGTCAGGTCACCGGTGTCCGCGGGATGCTGGGCTTCACCGGCACCTATGAGGGCCGCCCCATCAGCGTGATGGGCAGCGGCATGGGAATGCCCTCCATCGGCATCTATTCCTATGAGCTGTACAAGTTCTACGACGTGGACAACATCATCCGCATCGGCTCCGCCGGCAGCTACACCGAAAAGGCCAAGTTGTTCGACGTGGTGCTGTCCACCGGTGCCGTCAGCGAGAGCAACTATGCCTGGGTCCAGAGCGGCTTTGAAGGGGACCTCACCCTGCCCAGCCAGACCTTGAACGACAAGCTGCGCGCTTCTGCCAAAAAGCAGGGCATTCCCCTGATTGAAGGCACCATCCATTCCTCCGATGTGTTCTATCGCCAGCCCTCCGATGAAAAGCCCACCTACTGGGAAAAGCTGCGGGATGAGCGCGGCTGCCTGTGCGTGGAGATGGAGAGCTTTGCCCTCTTCGCCAACGCTCAGGTTCTGGGCAAGAATGCCGCCTGCCTGCTGACCATCTCCGACAGCTTCGTCTCCCCGGAGATCACCACCGCCGAGCAGCGTCAGACCAGCTTCACCAACATGATGAAGGTCGCACTGGGCGCGGAGTACTGATTTGCATTCACAAAAAGGGTTGTTGTCACACGACAACAACCCTTTTATGTTTTAAGTGTCACTATAATGACCGAAACAGGATGCGATAATGATATTGCCGTCCTGCTCTTTATAAACAATGCGGTGCGTATCGTCGATGCGGCGGCTCCACCATCCACTCAAATCACCTTTTAAGGGCTCAGGTTTTCCAATGCCCTCGTAGGAGTTCCGCTGGATGTCTTTCAGAAGTGTGTTGATACGCTTCAGCAGCTTTTTGTCTCGCGTCTGCCAAAGGCAGTAGTCCTCCCATGCTTCCTCTTCCCAAAGCAATCTCATTTAATCTACCTCGATCAAATCGTGCTCAGTGAGCTTGGCTTTTCCGGTATCGATGTCGTGGACGATCTGGCGGAGATGATTGATGTTGCTTTCCGAGTAGAACGGGTCGGCGGAAACCTCAAAGGGAATGCGGTGCTCCCGGGAAACTTTTTTGGCGAAAATCGTGAATGCCGTTGTCATAGAAAGTCCCATCTCGGCGCAAACCTCTTCCATGTTGCGTTTCAGGTCTGGGTCCATCCGGAAGTTCACATTGACTGCATTTGCCATTCTAATACACCTCCTTCTTGATTCTATTATATGCGTCTGTAATGAAAAATGCAAGAACTTTCATTACATAATAAATGAACAACGAGAAATCTCTTGAAGAATTTGAGAACACGCCGTATAATTGAAGTGCAAAAGAGGGGATGAAAGATGAACGACTTTCAACCAAATCAGGATATCTGCCTTGTACCTTATTACCCAGCCTATGAAATTGCCCTTCCGTGGTATCAGGACGCAGAACTGTGCCATCATGTAGATAATCAGAATCGCATTTATGACCTGCCTATCCTGAAAAATATGTACCAGTATCTGGATAGTCATGGTGATTTGTTCTACATTGAATATAAGGGCATTCTGTGCGGAGATGTATGCTTGCAGACAAGCGGAGAAATTTCGATTGTGGTCTGCAAAGAGTATCAGAATCGGCACATTGGGAGAATAGTGATTGGGAAGATTCTTGCACTGGCAAAAGAGAAGAAGTATCCGCAATGCTATGCAGAAATTTATTCTTTCAACAAGCAGTCCCGCAAAATGTTTGAAAGTATAGGATTTGTTCAGAAAGACGCAGAAACGTTTGTTTATACTTTAGAATGAAAAGGAGGCCCCTATGACCAATCTGACTTTAGACGAAAAGAAAGCCCTGATCCGGATGGCGCTGGAAGCCCGGGAGCAGGCCTATGTGCCTTACTCCGACTTTATGGTGGGTGCCGCCCTGCGGGCCGAGGATGGCCGCATCTTCACCGGCTGCAATGTGGAAAACGCCGCTTTCACCCCCCCACCAGCTGTGCTGAGCGCACGGCCCTGTTCAAGGCGGTGAGCGAGGGCGTGACCCGCTTCACCGACATTGCCGTGGTGGGTTCCCGCCGCGGCGAGGTGAACAAGCAGATCACCTCACCCTGTGGGGTCTGCCGTCAGGCGCTGTTTGAGTTCGGCGGACCGGAGCTGAATGTCATCATGGCAAAGACCCCCGATGATTTCATCGAGCGCAGCATGGACGAGCTGCTGCCCTTCGGCTTTGGCCCCTCCAACGTGGCGGGCAACAAAGCCGTGGAAGAGTGAGGCGGGAAGCGGAGATTTTGCTAAAATTGGCGAAGCAGTACGACTTTTACATGAATTTTACAAAAAATCTGTAAAGATTTTGTAATCGGAAATGCCTTGCTTTCCTCACATGACCCGGCTATACTTGGGTCAGTAAATGTGCAAGTGTGCGCATTCCCTTTGTAAAGCGCAATTTTTAATGTATAAAAAAGGAGAGTTTTCTTATGATGATTTCTCGTCGTAACTTCCTGGCTGTGGCTGGTGCTGCAGCTGCTGCCGCTGCTCTGACCGCCTGCGGTGGTTCTTCCTCTTCCACCAGCACCGCTTCTTCCACTGCTTCCTCTGCAGCTTCTGAGGCTGGCCGAGGCTGCCAGCAAGATCACAAAGGTCGCTCTGACCTGCGATACCGGCACGATCGATGACGAGAGCTTCAACCAGGCTTGCTGGAGCGCTGTTTCCAGCTACATGGGCGATGACTGCCAGTACTACATCCCCGAGGCTGACGCTTCCGATGAGGATCGTGAGACCATGATCCGTCAGGCTGTCAACGACGGCGCTGAGGTCATTGTCTGCGTCGGCTACCTGTATGGCGCTTCTCTGGCATGGGCTGCTGAGCAGTACCCCGATGTCAAGTTCATTGCCGTCGGTGTCACCCAGGGCGATATCGGCACCGATGAGATCCCCTCCAACTGCTACTGCATCACCTTCAAGGAGGAGCAGGCAGGCTATCTGGCAGGTTACGCCATTGCCAAGGACGGCAAGACCAAGCTGGGCTTCCTGGGCGGCATGGCTGTTCCCGCTGTTATCCGTTACGGCTACGGCTTTGTGCAGGGCGCTGATGCTGCTGCTCAGGAGCTGGGCGCTAACATCGACATCAACTACTTCTACGGCGGCCAGTTCTACGGCGATGCCAACATCACCTCCCGTATGGAGGGCTGGTACTCCAACGGCACTCAGGTCGTCTTTGCCTGCGGCGGCGGCATCTACACCTCCGCTGTTGAGGCTGCTCTGAAGAACAACGGCTACGTCATCGGCGTTGATGTTGACCAGAACTACATCGGTGCAAACGGCGTTGCTGACGGCACCTATGCTTACAACCCGTTCATCACCTCCGCTATGAAGGGCCTGTCTGAGGCTGTTTCTACCTCTCTGTCCGACATCGAGGCAGGCGAGTGGAGCACCATCGCTGGCACCAACGGCAACTTTGGCCTGCAGGACGGCGATTACATCGGCCTGCCCACCGATGAGGACAGCTGGAACTTCGAGACCTTCACGGTTGAGGAGTACGAGGAGCTGAAGCAGAAGATCGCTTCTGGCGAGATCGTTGTTGACAACAGCTCTGACGACGCTACCAAGCCTACCGTCAGCGAGTTCACCAACGTCACCTACATCCAGTAAAATTTGAACAGTCCGCAAGGGCTGCAGGGAACGACCCTCTCCGTCATTGCCGCCAGGCTTTGACGGAGAGGGTCGTTTTTGTCAATCTCGCGAAAAAATCGTGCAGCTTGCACAAAAGTAATACTTATAAGAGTACATCCCGCCAAAAAATCAAAAAGAAGTGTGCAAAACCGCAAAAATACGGTATAATGGTACACAGAATAGTATAGGTGTCGATTTGACACGAAAGGAGAGTGAGCAGATTGGCAGAGGATTTTGTGATCGAGATGCTCCACATTACCAAGGAGTTCCCTGGAATCAAGGCAAACGATGATATCACCCTGCAGCTGCGCAAGGGGCGAGGTACATGCCCTGCTTGGCGAAAATGGCGCCGGCAAAAGTACGCTGATGAGCGTGCTGTTCGGCCTGTACCAGCCGGAGGCCGGTAAGATCCTCAAGAACGGCAAGGAGGTCGCCGTCCGCAACCCCAACGATGCAAACGCGCTGGGCATCGGCATGGTGCACCAGCACTTCAAGCTGGTGGAATGCTTCAGCGTGCTGGATAACATCATTCTGGGCGTGGAGCCCAATAAGCTGGGCTTTTTGCAGAAGGCTGAGGCCCGCAAGAAGGTCATGGCCCTGAGCGAGAAGTACGGCCTGCGTGTGGACCCCGATGCACTCATCAGTGATATCTCTGTTGGTATGCAGCAGCGTGTTGAGATCCTGAAGATGCTCTACCGCGACAACGAGATCCTGATCTTTGATGAGCCCACTGCTGTGCTGACCCCGCAGGAGATCGACGAGCTGATGGAGATCATGCGCGGGTTCAAGAAGGAAGGCAAATCCATCCTTTTCATAACGCACAAGCTCAACGAGATCATGGCAGTGGCAGACCGCTGCACGGTTCTGCGTAAGGGCAAGTATATGGGCACTGTGGACATCAAGGACACCACAAAGGAAGAGCTTTCCCGCATGATGGTCGGCCGCGATGTTCAGCTGCAGGTGGACAAAAAGCCCGCCGCCCCCGGCGAGGTGGTGCTGGACGTGCAGAACGTTACCATGCACAACGCCCAGCACAAGAAGGATGCCGTCAAGAACGTCTCCTTCCAGGTGCGTGGCGGTGAGATCGTCTGTCTGGCAGGCATCGAGGGCAACGGCCAGACCGAGTTTGTCTACGGTCTGACTGGTCTGGAAAAGTTCAACAGCGGCAAGGTGCTGCTGGACGGCAAGGAGATCACCAACGAGAGCATCCGCCAGCGCTCCAAGGACGGCATGAGCCATATCCCTGAGGACCGCCACAAGCATGGTCTGGTGCTGGATTATAGTCTGGAAAACAATATGGTGCTCCAGCGCTACTGGCAGCCCGAGTTCCAGCACAACGGCTTTATCCGCAGTGTGAAAAGGTGCGGGAGTACTCTGATAAGCTGATCGCCCAGTATGACGTGCGCAGCGGCCAGGGCAGCGCTACCATCGTGCGCAGCATGTCCGGCGGCAACCAGCAGAAGGCGATCATTGCCCGTGAGATCGACAGGGATCCCGAGCTGCTCATTGCCGTGCAGCCCACCCGCGGCCTGGACGTGGGTGCCATTGAGTATATCCACAAGCAGATCGTGGCAGAGCGTGACAGGGGCAAGGCTGTGCTGCTGGTCAGCCTGGAGCTGGACGAGGTGATGAACCTCTCTGACCGGATCCTTGTGATGTACGAGGGTGAGATCGTGGGCGAGTTTGACCCCAAGACCACCACGGTCCAGGAGCTGGGCCTGTACATGGCCGGTGCCCGCAAGCAGGGAAAGGAGTAAGCAGAAATGAAAAACAAAAAACTTTCCCACAACGGGCTGCAGGGTTCTGTCACCAGCGTGATGGCTGCCCTGCTGTGTATCCTGATCGGTCTGTTTGTGGGCTTCCTCGTGCTGCTGGCCATCAACCCGGCCCACGCATGGGCAGACGGCTTTGTCCGCATCCTCAAGGGCGGCTTCCATGATGCCCCCTATGGTGTCGGCAAGGAGCTGGCCAACGCCGCGCCCCTGATCATGACCGGCCTTTCCGTGGGCTTTGCCTTCAAGACCGGCCTGTTCAACATCGGTGCCGCCGGTCAGTACACGCTGGGTGCTTACGGTGCCCTCTACTGTGCCATCATGCTCAAGCTGCCCTGGTTCGTCTGCCTGCTGGCTGCGGCCATTCTGGGCGGTCTGTGGGGTGCCATCCCCGGTTTCTTCAAGGCCTACTTCAACATCAACGAGGTCATTACCTCCATCATGTTCAACTGGATCGGCCTGTACCTTGTCAATGAGCTGGTCTACCAGAATGGCACCGGCCCCATGTACGATGTGCGCAACACCCGTACCCTGAACCTGAGCAAGAACCCGGCCTTTGCCCAGTCCGTCATCCCGGACTTCGGCCTGAACAAGATGTTCCAGACCAACAGCACCACCATTGCCATCTTCCTGGCAGCGGCGGTGGCCATCCTGATCTGGGTGGTGCTGAACAAGACCACCTTTGGCTATGAGCTGAAGGCGGTCGGCCTGAATAAGAGTGCTGCCCGCTATGCCGGCATCAACGAGAAGAAGAACATCATCCTCTCCATGGCCATTGCCGGTGCGCTGGCAGGCTTTGGTGCGGGCCTGTTCTACCTGTCCAACGTGGGCCAGTGGAACCCCCTGAACTCCACCAGCCTGCCCGCCATGGGCTTCAACGGCATCTCCGTTGCCCTGCTGGCAAGCTCCAACCCCATTGGCACCATCTTCTCGGCCCTGTTCATCTCCCACATCTCGGTGGGCGGCACCTTCCTTTCCACCAAGTATTACCCCACGGAGATCTCGGACCTCATCAGCGGCATCATCATCTACCTGTGCGCATTCTCCATGCTGTTCCGCGGCAAGATCCAGAAGCTGCTGTTCAAGAATGCGGACAAGACCAATGTGAACGCAGAGCCTGCCCCGGCGGAAAAGGCCAACGCGAAGAAGGAGGGCAAGTAAGATGCTGCTTTTGATCAAATATACCCTGCTGTATGGCATCGTCCTGATGCTGGTGGCACTGGGCGGTATGTTCAGTGAGCACTCCGGCATCATCAACATTGCGCTGGAAGGCATCATGGTCATCGGCGGTGTGGCAGGTGTTCTGACCCTGACCCTGCTTCCGGCCGACATGTCGCCGTTCCTGGTGGTGCTGATCTCGGTCCTGGTGGCTGCGCTGGCTGGCATCGTGTACAGCCTGCTTGCTGGCCTTTGCCTCCATCAACCTGAAGGCGGACCAGACCATCGGCGGCACAGCCCTGAACCTGCTGGCCACCGCCATTGCCGTGGTCATCGCCAATACTTCAGCGACAGCGGCAGCGCCAAGCTGAACTATTCCAACAAGCCGTTCCTGTTCAGCATCGGCGGCCTGGAGCTGAGTATCTTTTTGTGCCGTTGGGCATCGTGCTGCTCGTCATCAGCTATGTGGTGCTGTACAAGACCCGCTTCGGTCTGCGTCTGCGCGCCTGCGGCGAACATCCTCAGGCAGCCGATTCTGTGGGCATCAACGTCTACAAGATGCGCTACGCGGGTGTGCTGCTTTCCGGTGCGCTGGGCGCTATCGGCGGTCTGGCATATATCGTGCCCCCCGGTGCAGACCTGGAACTTTGAAGTCGGCGTGGCTGGCGCGGGCTTCCTTGCACTGGCTGTTATGATCTTTGGTCAGTGGAAGCCTTTCAACATCTGTGCCGCCGCCATGTTCTTTGCAGTGTTCAAGAGCCTGGCAAACATTGCGGACTCCACCTTCCTTGCGCAGCTCCACTGGTCCAGCAACATCTATAACATGATGCCGTTCATCGCATCCATGATCATTCTGGCCTTTACCTCCAAAAACAGCATGGCCCCCAAGGCTGAGGGTATCCCTTACGACAAGGGTTCCCGCTGAGCGAGGTTTGTTCCAAGGGCGCAGCTGCTTTTCCGGGCAGCTGCGCCCTTTGGTGTTCAAAAAACCCGACAAAGGAGACGGAATGTGGATTGCCTTTGTCAAAAAAGTCTGTTATAATGGAATTTATTGAAAGTCATACTGTCAGACAGGAGAATTGCGATACGTATTTATGATCTGATCGCGAAAAAGCGCGATGGCGGTACCCACACCCGGGAAGAGCTGGAGGCCATTGTCAACGGCTTTGTCAGTGGGGAAGTGGCCGATTACCAGATGGCTGCCTGGATGATGGCGGTCTACCTGCGCGGCATGACCAACGAAGAAACAGCCGAGCTGACCGATGTGATGGCCCACAGCGGCGTGATGGTCGATCTTTCCCCCATCCCCGGCATCAAGGTGGATAAGCACTCCACCGGCGGCGTGGGCGATAAGACCACCCTTGTGATTGCCCCTGTGGTGGCGGCCTGCGGTGTAAAGATTGCCAAGATGAGCGGCCGCGGCCTGGGCCATACCGGCGGCACCATTGATAAAATGGAGAGCGTGCCCGGCACCAGAACTGCCCTTTCGCAGGAGGAGTTCTTTGCCCAGGTGAACAAGATCGGGCTGTCGGTCATTGGCCAGAGCGAGGGCATTGCCGTGGCGGATAAGAAGATGTACGCCCTGCGGGATGTGACCGCCACGGTCAGCTGCATCCCGCTCATCGCCTCTTCCATCATGTCCAAGAAGCTGGCCTCCGGCTCTGATGCCATCCTGCTGGACGTGACCACCGGTACCGGTGCCTTTATGAAAACCGTGGACCAGAGCATTGAGCTGGCCAAGCTGATGGTTGCCATCGGCACCCATCATGGCCGCCGGGTGGCCGCCATGATCACCGATATGGACACCCCGCTGGGCCGCAACATCGGCAACAGCCTTGAGGTCATGGAGAGCATGGACGTGCTCAAGGGCAGGGGCCCCGCCGACCTGACTGAGGTGTGCCTGCAGCTGGCCGCCAATATGCTGGTGCTGGCAGGGAAGGGCACCCCCGCCGAATGCCGTGCCATGGCACAGGCGGTGATCGCGGACGGCTCTGCCTTTGCCAAGTGCAAGGAGATGTTTGCCGCCCAGGGCGGTGATACCCGCGTGCTGGATGACTACAGCTTGTTTGAACAGCCCGCTGCCCGCTATGAGCTGCGGGCCGAGCAGGATGGCTACATTGTGGCCAACGATGCCGAGAAGATCGGCTCTGCCAGTGTGCTGCTGGGTGCCGGCCGCCAGAAAAAGGGAGACCCGCTGGACTTTGCGGCCGGCATCACCCTGCACAAAAAGCGCGGTGACTATGTGCACAAGGGCGAAAGCCTGGCTACCTTCTACGGTGCGGCAGATAAGTTTGAAGCCGCTGCTGCGGAGTACCGCAGCGGTCTGGTCTATGGTGCGGAAAAGCCCGAGGAGGCCCCGCTGGTCTACGCCCTGGTCACCAAGGACGGCGTGGAGCGCTACTGAGAAAGCATCCTTCCCGCAAGGAGGGAGGACGGAAAGGACATTTTCTATGAAGATCATTCTGGTGGGCTGCGGCAAGGTCGGCACAGCGCTGGCACGACAGCTCAGCGAGGAAGGCCACAATGTCACGATCATCGATACCAACAAGGCCCGTGTGGAGCATATCAGCGAATCCTATGACGTGATGGGCATTACCGGCAACGGCTCCTCCATCATAACGCTGTCCGAGGCGGGGATCGAGGAGGCGGACGTGTTCATTGCGGTCACCGGCTCGGACGAGCTGAACCTGCTCTGCTGCATGTTTGCCAAAAAGGCGGGCCACTGCCACGCCATTGCCCGTGTGCGCAACCCCTCCTACAGCCATGAGCTGGACTTCATCAAAAAGCAGATCGGCATTTCGGCCATCATTAACCCGGAGATGGCGGCGGCGCGGGAGATCTCCCACCTGCTGCGCTTCCCCGGTGCCAGCAAGATCGATACCTTTGCGGAAGGCCGGGTGCGGCTGATCAAGTTCACCCTGACCGAGGCACAGGCACTGGACGGCGTGGCTATCCGGGAGATCCCCACCCGGCTCAAGAGCGATATCCTGGTCTGTGCCGTGGAGCGCGACGGCGGGGTCATCATCCCCAACGGTAATTTTGTGCTCCAGACCGGCGATCAGGTCACCTTTCTTGCAACGCAGGAAAAGGCCCACGAGTTCTTCCAGCGCATCCATCTGGCCGTGCGTCCGGTGCGCAATGTTCTCATCGTGGGCGGCGGTGCCATTGCCTTCTACCTGAGCCAGGAGCTGCTGGAAAACCATGTCCGGGTGCGGATCGTGGAGCGGGACCCCGCCCGCTGCGATGTGCTGGCCCAGGCCCTGCCCGAGGCACAGATCCTGTGCGAGGACGGCTCCAACCGCGAGTTCCTGCTCTCCGAGGGCCTGACCTCCACCGAGGCCTTTGTGGCCCTGACCAACATCGACGAGGAAAATGTCCTGCTGACCCTGTTTGCCAAGAAGCATTCCAACGGCAAGCTGGTCACCAAGATCAACCGCCTGGAATTTGATGATATCCTGGCCGGGCTTGATCTGGGCAGCATCGTCTACCCCAAGTACATGACCTGCGATTACATCGTGCAGTATGTGCGCGCTTTGCAGAACGAGGCAGGCAGCAACATCAAGACCCTGTACCGCATTCTGGACGACCGTGTGGAGGCGCTGGAATTTACGGTCCATGAGAAGAGCCGCGCCACCGGTGTGCCCCTGAGCCAGCTCCACCTGAAAAAGAACCTGCTGCTCTGCTGCATCACCCGCGGCAACGAGATCAAGATCCCGCGCGGCGGCGATGAGATCCAGGTGGGCGACAACGTCATCGTGGTCACGCTGGAGCACGGCCTGCATGACCTGCGGGACATCGTGGAAGATTAACGGAGACGCGGCATGAATTATGCGATCGTTCTGCGGCTGCTGAGCTACATCCTCTATTGCGAAGCCGCGCTGCTCCTGCTGCCCGCCATGGCCAGCCTGATCTACGGTGAATGGATGGTGCTGGGCGTGTTCCTGCTCACGGCAGCGCTTTCTGCGGTGGCGGGCGCTCTGCTCCACCGCATCAAGCCCAAGAGCCAGATCTTCTATATGCGGGAGGGCTTTGCCACCACGGCGCTCTGCTGGCTGCTCATCAGTGTGGTGGGCGCGGTGCCCTTTGTGCTCACGGGCAGCATTCCCAACCCGGTGGATGCCATGTTTGAGACCGTTTCCGGCTTCACCACCACCGGTGCCAGCATCCTGCCCGCTGTGGAGGACCTGCCCAGGGGCATCCTGTTCTGGCGCAGCTTCACCCACTGGATCGGCGGCATGGGCGTTCTGGTGTTCCTGCTCTCCCTGCTGCCCCTGACCGGCGGCTCCCATGTCAACCTGATGAAAGCCGAAAGCCCCGGCCCCCAGGTGGATAAGCTGGTACCCAAGGTGCAGTCCACGGCAAAGATCCTCTATGGCATTTATTTTGGCCTGACTGTCATCGAGTTCGTGTTCCTGTTGTTCGGCGGGATGCCGGTGTTTGAAGCTCTGCTGACCTCCTTTGGTACAGCGGGCACCGGCGGCTTCGGTTTCCGCAATGACAGCTTTGCCAGCATGTCGCCCTATGTCCAATGGGTCGTGACCATCTTTATGATCCTGTTTCGGCGTGAACTTCAACGCCTATTTCCTGCTGCTGATGCGCCGCTTCCGCCGCGCTGCCGCCAGCGAGGAGGTGCGCGCCTACTTTGTGATCATTGGTGTGGCTGTGGTCATCATCACGGCCAACATTTACAGCATGTACAACGGCTTGGGCGAGGCCCTGCGCCACGCCGCCTTCCAGGTGGGCTCCATCATTACCACCACAGGTTTTTCCAGCTGTGATTTTGACCTGTGGCCCACCCTCTCCAAGGAGATCCTTGTCATGCTGATGTTTGTGGGTGCCTGCGCAGGCAGCACCGGCGGCGGCATAAAGGTCAGCCGCCTCCTGCTGATGGGCAAGACTGTGGGCAAGGAGCTCAAGCAGGCCCTTCACCCGCAGGTGGTTGCCCCCGTCCGGATGGACGGCAAGGTGGTCAACCATGAGACCATCCGCGCCACCAATGTCTATGTGGCCGCCTACATCTTCATCTTTGCGGCATCCTTCTTCCTCATCAGTCTGGATGGCTTTGACATGGTGACCAACTTCACCGCCATTGCCGCCACGTTGAACAACATCGGCCCGGGCCTTGCCCAGGTGGGCCCCATGATGAACTTTGGCAGCTACTCCAATCCCGCCAAGCTGGTTATGATCTTTGACATGCTGGCGGGCCGTCTGGAGATCTTCCCCATGCTGGTGTTCTTTATGCCGGACACCTGGCGGCGGTTCTGAGCAAAATAACAAAGCGGATGCGCTCCCACCGGAACGCATCCGCTTTTTGCTGTATCAGAATTCCTGCGGCTTTTTCCCCAAGAGCGCCACGCCGCTCAGCACGATGACCCCGCCCAGCAGGGCAAGGCCTGCACCGGCCTGCCCGAAGGCATCGCCGATAGCACCCACCAGAGGACTTGCGGGGATCATCAGCAGGCTGTAGGCCATGCCGTCCACGCTGATAAGGGTGGCCCGCTGGTCACTGGGGATGGCATCGTTCAGCTTCTGGCTCTCGTGGAGCAGATAGACCTCCAGCACACCCTGCACCAGCATCATGCCCAGGATGCCGCCCCAGGCAGGCGCAGCACCCACCAGCAGAGTGCCCACACCGCAGAGCAGGGCACAGGCCGTGTAGAGCCGCCGCATGGAGCGGCATCTCACCCGGCGGCCGACCTCAGTGCCCGCAACGCAGGCCAGACCGCCCAGCAGCAGGGGAAGGAAGAGCAGCTCCGTGGGCCAGCCCAGCTCAACGAGCCGCTGCTGTAAAAACATCTTGGTCAGGTAGCTGGGCACGCTGATGAGGGCGCTGGATGCGATAAGCTTCACCGCCATTGGGCAGGTGCGCAGGACATGCAGGCTGTCCCGCACCAGCTGGCGGAACTGTTCGGGCAGAGCGTGCAGCGGGTGCTTTTCCCGGCTGGCCTGTGATTCAGTGACGATGGGCTCCGCGAGCAGCATATTGGCAAGGGCGGAAATGCCCTCAAAGGCGGCGTTCAGCAGATAAAAGCCCGCGTAGCCGAGAAACTGGTTCAGGATGCTGGCCATGGAGCCCACGGCGTTGGCCAGCATGGAGATCTGAGAGCTGTTGGCGGAGACCTGGATGTATTCCTCTTCGCAGCCCTCCTGCTTCAGGCTGTCGTAGAGCAGCGCCGTGGAGGTGCCGGAGAACATGGTCATGGCCAGCGCGTTCAACCCCATGGCAAAGCAGATGGTGAACAGGTCTGACGCAAAGGCCATCAGCAGGCTTTGCAGGACCATGCACACGCCGCCAGACAGGAGGGTCTTTTTCCGGCCCAGCAGGTCTGCCGCCATGCCGCTGGGCACCTCACACAGCAGGCTGACAACATGGAACACGCTCTCGGCCAGGCCGATCTCCCACAGGGAGAAGCCCCGGGCCGCCAGCAGCGCCACCCATACCGCATCCGTGATGCGCAGACCGGAGAAAAAGTCAGAGGTATAAATGCAGGCGAGCTGCTTTTTCAAATTGAGCTTACGTTTATGGTTCATGGGGAACACCCTTTCTATTTGTCGTTGTGAAATTTCAAAATAGAAAGTGTACCCTTGCTAACGAAAGTTTGCTGTGACCAAACCCCTCCGTCAATGCTGACGCATTGCCACCTCCCCTAATAGTGGAGGCCTTGGCAATCCGTGCAGAATTTCCGGTTTCGCCAGAGGCTCCCCTACTAGGGGGGAGCTGACGAGCGAAGCGAGTCTGAGGGGTTCAGGCAAAACAAAAGCGCCCCACAGCAAAGCTGCGCGGCGCTGAAAATCATGCTCCACGTCTTGCTGAAAGGTTTCCTCGATTTAGCTCCCCTACGAGAGGAGCTGGCTGCGCCAAAGCGCAGACTGAGAGGTTTTGTTTCCAATAAAAAGGGTACACTTCGAGCCAGAACGTATTAAATCTGACCTTTTTTGAAAAAGATGCAGCCATTCCAACCCATCTGGGTGCACCTCCTTTCAGTAAAACGTTACGCTTACAATACCATACTTTCGGCCAAAACACAAGCAAAACCGTAAAATTCAGGGAAAAAGTGCCGCCCCGGCTTGCAAACAGGCCCAAAGTGTGGTAAGATGATAGCTGGTTATGAAACCTGAATATCTTGAAAACGCAGCGACGGAGAAAGTACGCATGCAGTTCCACAGCAAAGAGAGAAGCTTCACCGGCTGAAAGGGCTTCCGCGTGGGTGTGTGCCGAAGTTCGCTCCTGAGCGGCCTGCCCGAACGGCTTCTATTAGGGCAGGACGGCGCGCCCCGTTACGGCGTTTGAGAGCCGCCCTTCTTTGTGCAGGGCGGAAACCGGGTGGTACCGCGGAGCATTGGATTTGCAAAGGCTTCGTCCCTTTTGTCCGGCCAGAAATGGCCCGGCAGGGGGACGGGGCCTTTTTTGCTGCCCCGCTTTGAAAACACGAACTGAGAAGGAGAGAATTTCCATGCAAGCAATGATCGACGAGCTGGCCAAACAGGCCGCAGAGAGCCTCGGTCAGGTCTCTTCCAAGGAGACGCTGGCCTCGTTCTGGCAGGAATATCTGAGCAAAAACGGCAAGATCCCCGCGCTGATGAAGAATCTGCGCTCTGTCGCGCCCGAAGAGCGCCCCGCCATGGGCAAGATCATCAACGAGCTCAAGCAGAAGGTGCAGGCTGACTACGATGCCGCCGCTGCCAAGGTGAAGGAGGCCGAGCTGGCCGCCCGCAACGCCGCTGAGACTGTGGACATCACCCTGCCCGCTAAGACCCGCACGGTGGGTGGTCTGCACCCCCTGACGCTGGTCACCAACCAGATCATCGACGTGTTCTCCGGCATGGGCTTTGCCGTGGCCGACGCACCTGAGATCGAGGACGACGACCACAACTTCACCCGCCTGAACGTGCCCAAGGATCACCCCGCCCGCGACATGCAGGATACCTTCTACCTGTCCGACGAGTTCCTGCTCCGCACCCAGACCTCCGGTGGCCAGATCCGCACCATGGACAGCCAGAAGCCGCCCATCAAGGTGCTGATCCCCGGCCGTGTGTTCCGTTCCGATTCCGATGCCACCCACAGCCCCATGTTCCATCAGATGGAGGGCCTTGTGGTGGATAAGGGCATCACCCTGTGCGATCTGCAGGGCGCGCTGAACACCTTTGTGCAGAAGCTGTTCGGCAAGGACACCCGCACCCGCCTGCGTCCCTCTTACTTCCCCTTCACCGAGCCCAGTGTGGAGGTCGATGTCAGCTGCTTTGAGTGCGGCGGCAAGGGCTGCCCTCTGTGCAAGCACACCGGCTGGATCGAAGTTCTGGGCGGCGGTGTTGTCAACCGCAAGGTGCTGGAGAACTGCAACATTGACCCGGACGAGTATTCCGGCTTCGCCTTCGGCATTGGCATCGAGCGCATCGCCATGCTGAAGTACGGCATCAACAACATCGGCCTGATGTTCGAGAACAACCTGCAGTTCCTCAAGCAGTTCCATGAATAAGAGGGGAGAGAACAGACAATGAAAGTACCTTTCAGTTGGTTAAAAGAACTCGTTGATATCGACGTTACCGCTCAGGAGCTGGAGGAGAAGCTGTTCTCCTGCGGCTTTGAGGTGGAAGAGCTGATCCCGCTGGATGCAGGCATCAGCAAGGTGGTCGTTGGCAAGATCGTGGAGATGGAAAAGCAGGAGGGCACCCACCTGACCAAGTGTGTGGTGGACTGCGGTGACTACGGCCACGATATCCGCATCAGCACCGGTGCCGCCAATATGAAGCTGGGCGACTGCGTGCCCGCCGCTCTGGATGGCTCCACCCTGCCCGGCGGCATCAAGATCAAGGCCCGCAAGATGCAGGGCGTGGAGTCCAACGGTATGCTCTGCTCCGGCGAGGAGCTGGGCCTGAACGATGACCTGTTCCCGGGCTCTGAGGTCTATGGCCTGCTCATCCTGCCCGAGGATTCCGTTCCCGGCACCGACATTGCACCCGTTGTCGGTCTGGATGACTATATCTTCGATATCTCCATCACCGCAAACCGCCCCGACTGTCAGTCCGTGCTGGGCATTGCCCGCGAGGTCGCTGCCATTCTGGGCAAGCCCCTGCACATGCCCGCCATGGATTACAAGGCTGTCTGCGAGCCGGATGCTCCCATCACCGTCCAGGTGGAGGCCCCTGACCTGTGCCCCCGCTATATGGCGCACTACGTCCGCAACATCCACATGGGCGAATCTCCCCGCTGGATGAAGCGCCATCTGGCCCTGTGCGGCCTGCGCTCCATCAGCAACGTGGTGGATATCACCAACCACACCCTGCTGGAAATGGGCCAGCCCATGCACGCCTTTGACCTGAACAAGGTCGTCGGCCGCACCATTGATGTGCGCCGTGCCCACGAGGGTGAGAAGATCGTGACCCTCGATGAAAAGGAGTTCACCCTGAACCCCAACAATCTGGTCATCTGTGATGCCGAGAAGCCTGTGGCTCTGGCCGGCATCATGGGCGGTGCCAACTCCGGCATGGATGAGAACACCACCAGCCTGCTGTTCGAGTGCGCCACCTTCGCCCGTGACTGCGTCCGCAAGACCAGCCGTGCCCTGGGCCAGAACAGTGATTCCTCTGCCCGGTATGAAAAGGGTGTGGACCGCAACTCTCCCGAGCTGGGCCTGGCCCGTGCCCTGCACCTGATCCAGGAGCTGGACTGCGGCGATATCACCACCCTCGAGTATGACCTGACCGATGGCCGTCCGCTGGAGCGCAAGCACATCGTGACCACCCCTGCCAAGATCTGCGGCGTGCTGGGCATCACTGTGCCCGAGCAGACCATGATCGATATCCTGCAGCGCCTGGAGTTTACTGTGGATGTGCAGGCCGATGGCAGCTGGGATGTGTCTGCTCCCCTCTACCGTGAGGATGTGGAGAGCTTCCCCGATCTGGCGGAGGAGGTCATCCGTGAGTACGGCTATGACCACATCAACCCCACCTTCCTGAACACCGCCTCTGTCACCAACGGCGGCCTGAACTACGCACAGAAGCAGCAGCTCAAGACCAAGCGCCTGCTGGCTGCACAGGGCTTCTATGAGGCCTCCACCCTGGCCTTCTACTCCAACGCGGAGCTGGATATGCTGCACATCCCCGCTGAGGATGTTGCCCGCAAGGCCATCCGTATCCTGAACCCCATCAGCGAGAACCTGTCCATCATGCGCACCCTGCTGACCCCGTCCATGCTGAATGTCATCGTGGACAACCTCAAGAAGGGCAATGCCGAGGGCCGCCTGTTCGAGATGGCTCCCGTCTATCTGGCCAAGGAGCTGCCCATCAGCGAGCATCCCCATGAACGTCAGACCCTTTGCATTGGTGCCTTTGGCCCTGAGGAAGACTTCTTCACCGTCAAGGGTGCAATGGAGGCGCTGGCCGCAGGCTTTGACCTGACCTTCACCTACGAGCGCGAGACCGCCCCGTGGCTCCATCCCGGCATCAGCGCCGCTGTCTACTGCAACGGCAAGCGTCTGGGCGTGTTCGGTAAGCTCTCCAATGAGATCAACGGCGAGCTGGAGATCGCAAAGGACCAGAAGGACAGCCAGAACATCTATCTGGGTGAGCTGGACTATGAGGCTCTGATGTCCTGTGTGGACAGTGAGCTGCGCTATAAGCCGCTGAGCCCCCTACGCTGCCGTCAAGCGTGACCTGGCCCTTGTCTGCGAGGAAAAGGTCACCTGCGGCGAGATCGAGGACACCATCAAGAAGGCAAGCTCCCTCATCACCGAGGTCAAGCTGTTCGATATCTACCGCGGCGCAAACCTGGGCGAGGGCAAGAAGAGCATGGCCTTCTCCCTGACCCTGTCTGACCCAAGCGCGGAGATCTCCGCTGAGCAGGTCGAGCGCACCGTCAAGAAGGTGCTGGGCAACCTGAAGTTCAAGCTGGGCATTGAGATCCGGTAAACGGTGATCTTTACACAGCACTATGAGTCTCCTCTGGGCGGCATCCTGCTGGCCGCTGATGACATCGGCCTGACCGGCCTTTGGTTCGAGGGGCAGAAGTACTTTGCCCGCACCCTGGATGCAGTACATCAGGAGCAGGAGACCGCCGTGCTCTCCGAGGCCAGCCGCTGGCTGGATGTTTATTTCGGCGGGCAGGAGCCGGACTTTACCCCGCCGCTTCATCCCGCTGGCTCTGCCTTTCAGCAGGAGGTGTGGGCGCTGCTGCGCCGTATCCCCTGCGGCCAGACCACGACCTATGGGGCACTGGCAAAGCGGCTGGCCGCAGAGCGCGGTCTTTCCCGGATGTCTGCGCAGGCGGTGGGCGGTGCCGTTGGGCACAATGCAATCTCCATCATCATCCCCTGCCACCGCGTTGTCGGAACAAACGGCAGCCTGACCGGGTACGCCGGCGGCATCGATAAAAAAGCCGCGCTGCTGAGACTGGAAATGAAAATGACGCGGTAAGAAATACGGCAAACGAAAAAATCCGAACTTTTTCCCAACGGAAAGAGGTTCGGATTTTTCTTGTGTGGTGGAGGCGATGGGAGTCGAACCCATGTCCGAAAAGAGTTCAGCGTAGGTGTCTCCGGGTACAGGCGATCAACAACATTCCCTCCGCGTCACGCCGGTCGCCAGGCTAACGCATTGGTAGCTTCATGAGTTCCTGCCGGTCCGCAAAGCTTAGGTCCGTTCAGGTGCTGTGTCTAAAGGACGCCCCGGCCCCACACGACACAAGAGTGGGCGGAACGCGCAGCACTCAGGCTGCGAGCAACTGATAATTATTGTTGTCAGTTAATTTTTTGGAGGAGTTTAGAGCAGGTCCCCCACTGCTACCCGCTGCCCAGGCCTCGCTCCCCCCGTCGAAACCTTTACGCCCCCATAAAACACACCTTGCGGTGTGGGTAAGCTTTGAAGTTTCCGGGCAGGAATGCTGCCTGAAATCAATAGTAAACGCCGTTGGATTTAACGGCCCGGTCGATGGAGCGCTTGGCATCGCGCTTGGCGGCATCTGCACGCTTATCATAGAGCTTTTTGCCCTTGCACAGGCCCAGCTCCATTTTGACGCGGCCATGCTTGAAGTAGAGCGAAAGCGGCACAAGAGTGTAGCCCTGCAGCTTGCACTGCTGGTGCAACCGTCGGATCTCGTTCTTGTGGGCCAGCAGCCGCCGCACCCGCATGGGATCCTGATTGAAGATGTTGCCGTGGTCGTAGGGGGTGATGTGCATTCCCTTGACCAGCAGCTCGCCGTCCTCAATATCGACCCAGCTGTCTTTCAGATTTACGCCGCCGGCACGCAAGCTTTTGACCTCGGTGCCTTTCAGCTCAACGCCGGTCTCCAGCGCTTCCAGAACGAAATACTCGTGGCGCGCTTCCCGGTTTGTGGCAATCGTCTTGGTTGCCGGACGCTCTTTGGTCGGTGCCATTCCGCGCGCCTCCTTTCTCTCGCTTTGGTATTGTTACGTTAGTATATCATATTTTTGTGGATTTTCAAGGTCACTTTTTGAAGAAACTGTAAATCTTTCCCGCAGAAAGCGCCTTACAGCTTTTTTTATAGCCCGTCGGTTCGTCCGCTGCACACCGCCGCTCCATCAGGTAGGTGTCCAGCCAGCGGCCGTGGCAGTCCCGGGCAATGCGCTCCCGGCGGCCCACCACGCGGAAGCCGCATTTCAGGTGCAGGCCCCGGGAGGGGGCGTTGTCCTGCAGTACCGTAGACTGCAGCGTCCAGTACCCGGCCTGTTCGGCCTCGCGGCAGAGCGCCGTGAGCAGATGAAAGCCCAGTCCCTTGCCCCGGAATTTCTCCCCGACATAGATGCTCACCTCGGCCACGCCACGGTAGCACCAGCGGGGGTCTACCCGATGCAGGGCTGCCCAGCCGGCTACGACCCCATCGTCCAGCACCACCAGGCGGCATTCCCGGGTATGGGATGCGTCCCAGGCAGTGTAGGGCGGGCAATTGGTCTGGAAGGTGGCGTGCTCTGTGGCAATGCCCTCCAGATATATTTTGGACACGGCAGTCCAATCCTCCGGCATCATGGGCCGGACTGTGATCTCACTCATATTCCTATCCTGACCGGAGCCGCAATGCTCCGGTTTCCCCTCATTGCGTGTGCAATATCTCTTTTTCAGTATAGCAGAATCTGCCGCAAATCACAATGGAAACCTGTTCACCTCAGGCCGGGCAGAGTGTCCGGAATCTGAATACCCGGCCCCTCGGAAGCGTGGAGATCACAACGCATGGATTTTGCGGACAGATTTGTTTTGACAATACCGGCGGGTGTGATACAATAGAACAAAAACCAACCGGTGCCGCCTGTGCAGTCTCATATTGTAGTCCTCCGTGTGGGAGAATGCAATCAGAGCGGTGCCGGGGGAAAGGAACGGAACATGAAACAGGCAAAACGAATCGTCGCGATGGTGCTGTGTCTGCTGGCACTGCTGGCCCTTCCCGCCGGTGCCGTAATGGAAAAGGGAGAGCCCAACATCACGGCCCAGACCACCATGAAGGAAGTGCGCAACAACCCGGGCATCAAGAACTCCGGCTTCTACACCTACTCGCAGGATAAGGACTGCCCGCCGGGTCAGGCCCTGTGGGAGATGACCACCGTGGAGGGCTACACCAACGAGTATGTGGCCGAAGGCTGTGCCAAGGGGCTGAATCTGGTCATTGAGAACTACAACAATGGCGTGCAGGTCACTCACTCGTTCTACACGGATGCGGAAAAGGCGGCGGACCGCACCAAAAACAACACCGGCCTGTTCTATTTTCCGGCCAAGGCTGAAAATGCCAAGTTTGCGCTGATCCTGGCTGGCAGCGGTGCCAATGAGAGCGCCGAGCTGGAGGAGGGGGCCAGCACGGCCTGGCAGCTGCATGAGCTGGGCTATGCCGCCTTTATTCTGCGGTATCGCGTCTGGACGGATGCTTCCGATGACGCTCCGCTGGAGGACATCGGCCGGGCCATGCAGTACATTGAGGAACACGCTGCGGAGTTTGGCATCCAGCCGGAGCAGTACGCCATCGTGGGATATTCCATGGGCGGCCACTTGACGGGTCTGTTCGGCACGGAATCGGTGGGGTATCAGCATTACAATGTGCCTAAGCCCGCCGCCCTGCTGCTGGGCTACCCCATCAACGATATGACCTACATCAAGCCCATCTACCATGTCATTCAGGATATCGGCGCGTACGGCCCCAAATACTATACCCGGAATCTTTCGGATGAGATCACGCCGGACTACCCTGCCACCTACCACTGGCACGGTGTGAATGACACGCTGCTGAAAGAGCTGGGCTACTGGCGGCAGGGACCGCAGCTGGAAGCTGCCCTGCAGGCCAATCACGTCAAGCATGTTTACCGGGTGTTCAACAATGCCCCTCACGTCTGCGGCATCGGCACAGGAACAGATGCCGAGAACTGGCTGGTGGAAGCCACTGCTTTCTGGGAAGAGCAGTGCGCCTGAGAGAAAGGATGAAACAGGATGAAAGACCTGAACGAAGCGTTTGTACATCTGAACGTCGGTCTGCCCGATGATGTGGAGCGGCTGAAGGCCGCAGGCTATTACAAAGAAGCAATGGCACGGATCGATGAATACCTGGCCGAGGACTGGACGGAGACCCAGAACAGCCCCCGCAGTCAGGGGCTGGAAATGCCGGAGTATGAGCAGCCCGCCAATCCTGTGCCCCACGGCGTGGACGCGCTGCGGGATGCCCTGCTGGTGCAGAAGGAGATCATGTGCCGTCTGCCGCAGGAATATTGCTGGAACGAGGCACAGGCCGTGGCCCGGATGCAGGGCCTTGTGCGGGATTTCACGGTGGAGGAGTTCCGCCAGCTGGTGCATGAGGGCCGGGTGGACTGGCGGTTTGTGGAAGGGGAGAAGCACTACCTTGACCGCTTTGCCGAGACGCTGATCGCCACCCACGCCGACCTTGCCGCCCGTCAGCTCGACCCGCCCGCCCCGGCCACGCTGGCCCGGGAGCGCCGCCGCCGCATCCATGACCAGATGGAGCGGGAAGGGCAGGCCAGTGCCCGCATCACGCTGAAGACCAGCGTGGGAATGTCGGATGAGGCCTTTGCCGCCGCTCTGGCCAAGGCAAAGGCAGAGGGCCGGGAGAGCGTGCACGTCCGCGCCTGGCTGCCCATTCCGGCGGAATGCCTGGCCCAGAGCGAGATCGAGCTGCAGAGCTTTACCGAGCAGCCGGGCCGCATCGCCGATGCAAACGCTCCCCAGCGCACCGTCTGCTGGGAGGCTGACCTGACCGAAAACCGCCGCTTCGGGGTGCAGTACCGTTACAAGACAACGGCAGTCTATGCTGACCCGCTGGACTTTGTGCCTGCATCGGAACAGCCGACCTTTGATACGGAGGAGCAGGCCCCACATATCGTGTTCACGCCCTACCTGCGGGCGCTGGCCGCGCAGCTGACCGAAGGAATCACCTACCCGGCGGAAAAGGCAAAGCGCATCTATGATTACGTTACCCTGAACGTGCGGTATCACTATCAGCCCGCCTACTTTGTGCAGGAATGCCTGCCCGACCGCTGCGCACGGGACCGGCGCGGTGACTGCGGCATTATGGCCCTGACCTTCATCACTCTCTGCCGTCTGGTGGGTATTCCGGCCCGCTGGCAGAGCGGCCTGTCGGTGTCGCCCACCGGCGTAGGCTGCCACGACTGGGCCATGTTCTACATTGCCCCCAAAGGGCTGGATGTATGCTGACTGCTCGTTTGGTGCCTCCATGGCACGGCAGGGCGAGGAAGAGCTGCGCCGCCACTACTTCGGCAGCCTGGACACCGGGCGCATGGTGGCAAACCGCGCCTTTGAGGCACCCTTTGACCCGCCGATGTACGGGTTCCGCTCCGACCCCTATGATAACCAGTCGGGCGAGTGCGAGGTGGACGGCGTGGGCCTTTATGGCGGTGCGCTGGATACCCGGAAAGAATTGGTCGATTTCGAGGACTTATAATCAATGGAACTTTTAGCTGGATTGTACACCCTGCTGCTGGTCACCATCTGCCTGCTGCTGGCAGCGGTGCTCTGGAAACTGAACAAGCCCCGGAACGGGGGAGACTACGAGGAGCTTAAGCGCTGGATGCAGCAGCAGCTCGATGCACAGGCAAAAGACTTTGCGGCCAGACAGGCGGCAATGGCGGAGCAGAATTACACCGCAATCCGCAGCGTCAGTGAGACGCTGCAGACCTCGGTGCAGAGCATGAGCACCACGCTGGCACAGGGCCAGAGCGGCCAGCAGCAGATCCTGACCCAGCGGCTCCAGAGTCTGGAGGCTGCCAATACCCAGAAGCTGGAAGAGCTGCGCAAGACCCTTGCGGAAAACATGACCGCCCTGCAGGCCGAGAACGCCAAAAAGCTGGATGAGATCCGCCACACCGTGGACGAGCAACTGCAGGATGCCCTGCAGAAGCGGGTGACCGAGAGCTTCAAGGCTGTGAACGACCAGCTGGAACAGGTGTACAAGGGGCTGGGCGAGATGCAGAACCTTGCCGCCGATGTGGGCGGGCTGAAGCAGGTGCTCTCGGGCGTTAAGACCCGCGGCATTCTGGGTGAGATCCAGCTGGGGGCCATTCTGGAAGAGATCCTGGCCCCGGAGCAGTACGAGACCAATGTGGCCACCATTCCGGGCAGCACCCAGCGGGTAGAATATGCCATCAAGATGCCGGGCACGGACGGCGGCACGGTCTGGCTCCCCATCGACTCCAAATTCCCCGGCGACACCTACGCACACTTGCAGGATGCCCAGGCCTCCGGCGATGCGCAGGCGGTGGAGAATGCCCGCCATGCGCTGGAGCTGGTGCTGCGGAGCGAGGCAAAGGACATCCGGGAAAAGTATGTGGAGCCGCCCTACACCACGACCTTTGGCATTCTCTTCCTGCCTTTTGAGGGGCTGTACGCCGAGGTGGTGAACGCCGGTCTGCTGGAGGTGCTGCAGCGGGATTATCAGGTGAACATTGCAGGCCCCAGCACCATGGCGGCTCTGCTCAACAGCCTGCAGATGGGCTTCAAGACCCTTGCCATCCAGAAGCGCTCCGGCGAGGTGTGGCAGCTGTTGGGTGCCGTTAAGACGGAGTTCGACAAGTTCGGGCAGGGGCTCCAAGATGCAGCAGCGCCTGCGCCAGACCGATGAAGAGCTGGACAACCTCATTGGTGTCCGCAGCCGGGCCATCAGCCGCAAGCTCCGCAGTGTCCAGAGCCTGGATGATGCCAGCGCGGCAGCCCTGCTGGAGCTGGACAACGAGCCCGGCCGGCCGGTGGCAGCAAGACTGCCGGAGGAGCTTGAATAATCTTTAACAATGTGCTATACTAGGAACCGTTATTAGTATTATGCTGCCGCTTTTCCGGCACAGCAATATGGATAGAGAGGATGTCTGCTATGAGCGTGAAAAAGATCAGCGAAGCCATTCTGGGCGTGGGTGTGGACGATACCACCATTGACCTGTTCGAGAGCCAGTACCCGGTGCCCACCGGCGTGAGCTACAATTCCTATGTCATTCTGGACGAAAAGACCGCAATTCTGGATACGGTGGACAACCGTGCCACGGAGCCCTGGCTTGCCAACCTGACCGAGGCACTGGCCGGACGCAAGCCGGATTACCTGATGGTCAGCCACATGGAGCCCGACCACGGTGCCAATATCGCCAGACTGGCCGCCCTCTACCCGGAAATGCAGGTGGTGGGCAACGCCAAGACTTTCCTGTATATGGATCAGTTCTTTGGGGCGGATGCCGTTGCCAAGGAGCGCCGCGTGGTGGTGAAGGACGGCGAGAGCCTGAGCCTGGGCACCCACACCCTGACCTTTGTGCTTGCCCCCATGGTGCACTGGCCCGAGGTCATGGTGAGCTATGAGAGCAGTGAAAAGGTGCTTTTCTCTGCAGACGGCTTTGGCCGGTTTTGTGCAGTGGCCAAGTTTGACGAAAACGCCGACTGGGCCAGCGAGGCCCGCCGCTACTACCTGAACATCGTGGGCAAGTACGGCCCGCAGGTGCAGGCTCTGCTGAAAAAAGGCCGCTGCGCTGGATATCGCCACCATCTGCCCCCTGCACGGCCCCGTGCTGACCGGCGATCTGAGCAAGTACCTGAACTACTATGACCTGTGGTCCAGCTACAAGGCTGAGGAGCCGGAGAAGATTCTGGTGGCCAGCGCTTCCATCCACGGCCACACCAGAGCCGCCGCCCACATCATGGCTGAGAAGCTGCGCGCCAAGGGTGCCAAGGTGGTGGAGATGGATCTGACCCGCACCGATGTCTCCTATGCCGTCACTGAGGCCTTCCGCTGCGGGCGGATCGTGCTGGCCTGTGCCACCTACGATGGCTTCCTCTTCCCGCCGATGGAGAATCTGCTGGCACACCTCAAGACCAAGAACTTCCAGGGCCGCACCGTTGGCCTGATGGAGAACGGCACCTGGGCCCCCATGGCTGCAAAGCTGATGCGTGCTGAGCTGGACGGCATGAAGAACATCACCGTCTGTGATGCCGTTGTGACCATCCGCTCTGCCGCCAATGCCGCCGCTGAGGCACAGATGGATGTGCTGGCTGACGAGCTGCTGGCAAAGTAACGAATCGACCGCATAAAAAGAACGAACGCCTGCCGAGTGAGAAAAGCCCGGCAGGCGTTCGTTTTGCTTATGGGGAAAAGGATGATTACTCCGCGTTCAGATCGGCCAGTGCCGTGCGGAGGTTGGCCAGTACCTTCTGGCTCAGCAGAACAAAGGCCTGCTTTGTGCGGCCTGCCGAGACGTTGGCGCAGTGGACGTTCTCCCGGGCAAAGAAATCCTCGCTCACCGGGCCGGCAGCGGCACGGGTGTCGCAGAAGAAGTGGTTGCCGGGCAGGGTGAGCCACTGCTCCAGTGCAGCGGAATCAAAGCCGGGGCCGATGGAAGTGTTGAACAGCACCTTGCCGGTGCCCAGCTGGGCAAATTCCTCGCTGCCCAGCAGCAGAACATTTTTGTTCAGGCAGGTGAACACCACTTCACTTTCGGCCAGCAGTTGAGGCAGGGGCTTGTAGGCCATGCCTGCGGCTTCTGCGTCCGGCTTGTGGCTGCGGCTGTAATAGCTGACTTCCGCCCCCAGGAACTGCAGGGCGTTGGCGATCATCCGGCCGGAAACGCCCAGCCCGACGATGCCGACCTTCAGGCCGTAGATCTCCACAGGCTCATCGTGGAGCATGGGCATCCCCAAACCATGCAGGATGCCGGTGAGCTCATGGAGCACATATTCCACCACGCCCCGGTCGCCGTAGTCCCGGATGCCCAATACCCGGATGCCCCGGCTGCGGGCAAAGGCGATGTCCACATTGGCACTTGCTTCGGAATACAGGCTGCAGCACATGCCGATGTAGCGCAGGTTGGGGCAGCGCTCGATCACATCCCGGTCGATGCGGGAGGTATAGCTGAGCAGGGCGGCATCCGCATCTCCGATGCGGCGCACGATCTCATCGTTGTCAGCGGGGATATCCTCAAACAGCCGGACCTCTTTTGCATAGCAGGAAAGCTCCTGCTCCGCGCTGGGGATCAGGCTGACCGGCTCAATGGCAACAAGTTTCTGGAACATGGAGAACCTCCTTTAGTAGAAGCAGACGGGGAGGACAGGTTGCGCAGCAGGGAGACCGCGCTCCAGCCTGCAATGGCGCTGGTGGAGGAACAGATGTCTACCACGGCCTTTACGCCCTCGATCTCGGCAGTGATGCGGTGATCGTCGCCCACCCAGTTGGGCACCGAGTGCATGGTCACACCAGTGATCTCAGGGCCGGTGGTGGCCAGAGAGGTGGCCACCGCCACATTGACCCGGCGGGGAAGGTGGCAATGGCTTCCTTTGGCGTTACCGGTGAACACGGTGGTCTTTTCCGTATCGGTCAGCAGATGCTCAGCCCAGACAGGGGTGTTACGGAAGCCCCGGGCACCGGTGTGGGTCTCGATGCCTGCGGTCTCCTCCAGCTGTTGTGCCTGCGCCATCAGGCTGACGGTTTGCAGCACGTCGAAGCCGCCGATGGCGCCGCTGGCGAGATGCACCTTGGCGCTGCCCTCCCGGGCGGCCTGCTGCACCTGCTCGTAAAACGCGAGGTCGGCAAAAGCACCGATGGACAGGATGACCAGATTCACGCCCCGGCGCAGGACCGGCAGCGCCATGGCACGCACTGCCTCAACAGAGGCGGCCTCCACGATGTATTCGGGCTCCAGTGCCAGCAGCGCATCCACGGTATCGCAGACGGCGCAGCCGGTTTTGGCGGCAGTTGCCTCAGCGGAGGCACGGGTGCGGCTGGTCACACCCACCAGCTCGTAATCCGGCAGCAGGCCGTTCTTCCATGCGTCGGCCACAATATTGCCCAGAAAGCCGCAGCCCACGATGCCCAGTTTCGTTTTCATAGCTTGATTTCTCCTTTTCCTGCACAAAGTGCGGTTCATTCCCTTCCAGTATAGCAGGTTTTCTTTTGGATGCAAGCCGCGGCCTTTGGCAGGGGTACGCCGGAGAATCCCGCCTCAGGGCTTCGGCTCTGCGGCCGGATCGTGCTGGCCTGCGCCACCTACGATGGCTTCCTCTTCCCGCCGATGGAGAATCTGCTGGCAAAGTCTTTTTTGTGTGGAGTTCGCCTTTCTTTGTCAGAACAAATCGTACTGCTTCATAGTTTCAGCTTTTCGGGAATCATGCTTCTCGTAGTAGCCGATCAGGGTACCGTCCTCGTCCCGCAGGGCAACCATGTAGACGTCGCGGTCGTGCTTTGCGTTGTGATAGGTATAGACGATGTTGTGGCTGGCATCCGCCGCGAACCACTCGACCACCTTGCGGATGGCTTCCACCGAATGGGGGTTGTGGCAGGCCAGAAGGCTTTTGCCCAGCAGGGCAGCGCCGCCGTATTTTTTGTAATCCACCACGGCGGCAGGGTTCATATAGATGATGGTGTGTTCCAGGTCGCAGATAACCACGGCCTCGCGGTCCTGGTCGATGATGCTTTTGAAATAGGCGTTCAGGTCTGCCATGATGCTGCTCCTTCTTTATTCTTATCCAGTGCGTCGAACTGCTTGAGGATCTGGGGGTCCTTCAGCTTGATGACCTTGCCGGAAAGATAGTGCAGGGTGTTTTCCTCCGGAATTTCCCGGAAGGTGATGCGCACGGCGCACAGGGCCTGCGTTTTTGTGCCGGTGCGCTCGTTCATTTTGCGGTTGCCGTATTTGATATCTCCCAGCACCGGCCTGCCCAAGTAGGCCAGATGCGCGCGGATCTGGTGGGTGCGGCCCGTGATGAGGCCAATCTTGCACAGCGCAAACGGCCCGGCGGTGCGCAGCACGTCCACATCGGTGATGATCTGCTTGCGGCGCTCGTCCTGCGCCTGGTGGGCATGGATGCTGACCTTGTTGTTCTTTTCGTCGTGCTCCCACCAGGCCGTGAACCGCCCGCTTTGGGGGATGCCCACGGTGATGGTGTAGTATTCCTTTTTGAGCAGATCGGTGCGGATGATCTCGTTCATGTCCCGCAGGGCGGCGTAGCTCTTGGCCGCGATCACCAGCCCCTCGGTGCCGCGGTCCAGCCGGTTGCAGATGCCGGGCTTAAAGCGGTTCTCGCCGGTGGAATCGTACTCGCCCTTCTGGGCCAGATACTGGGTGAATGCGTCCACAAGGTTGGCATCGCCGGTGCGGTCGCTGTGGCAGAGCAGGTGGGTGGGCTTGTACAGCACGGCAATGTTCTCGTCCTCATAGATGACGGTCACCTTGGGCTGGTTCTGCTGCTTTTTGGGGGCAGGCTTGCGGGCTGCAGGCTTTGCGCCCTCGGGCGGGGGAAGAATTCATCGTTGATGTACAGCTCAATGAGATCGCCCGCCTTGAGCCGATCCTCGGGGGCTCCCTTTTTGCCGTTGACCTTGACCCGCTTGTTGCGGAAGCTCTTGTACAGCAGGCTGGTGGGGAAATCGCGCGTCACGCTCTGGACAAAGCGGGAAAGCCGCACGCCCTCGTCGTTTGCGGTGGCAGTAAATTGTTTCATAAGATCGTTCCTTTTATTGGATGAGAGACAAGCCCTCTCCGTCTTTGCTTCGCAAATCCACCTCTCCCAAAGGGAGAGGCAATGCATCTCCCGGGTTCAGTACATGCTGACCGAGAGCCACAAGGGGCTCTCCCTTTGGGAGAGCTGGCAAAGCCGCAGGCTTTGACTGAGAGGGCATATTGATTCATAAAAAAGCCTTTTCTCTATAATAAACCACCCTTTCTTTGAAGTCAACGCAGAATATTTCCTGTGCCCCCTTGTGTTTTGCTGAAAAAACGGTACTATTAGAGCAATAACGCAAAAGGAGAATGACCATGGCGAAGGAAAGCAGCCAGCATAAGGGGCACCGCCAGCGGATGCGCGCCCGGGTAGAGCAGTACGGACTGGAAAGTCTGGAACCCCACGAAGTGCTGGAATATGTCCTTTATATCACCAACACCCGCAAGGACACCAACGGCCTTGCCCATGTCCTCATGGACCGGTTCGGAGACTTTGCCGGGGTGCTGGATGCTTCCGAGGAGGATCTGCTGACGGTGGAGGGCGTAGGCCCCTCTACCGCCCGGATGCTGCATCTTTTGCCGCAGGTCGGCAGATACTATACCCAGTGTGCGGTCAACGGCAAAAAAAAAATGCATGAAGACCACCGACCAGCTGGTCGAATACCTGATGGCACAGTTTGCCGGGACTGTGCAGGAACGCGCCCTGCTGGCTGCGCTGGATGGCCGCAGCCGCATCAAGGGGCTGTTCTGGCTGCGGGACGGCACCAGCGACCGGGTGAGTCTGGAGATCAAGGATGTGGTGGCGGCAGCCCTCAAGGGCGGTACCGACAGTGTGGTGCTCTGCCATAACCACCCCAACGGCGTGGCTCTGCCCTCGCGGGAGGATCTGATGGCCACCGAGAATATCGTCCGGGCGCTGGGGCTGGTCAAGGTGCATCTGCGGGATCACATCATTCTGACCGAGGGCGAATATTTCTCCATGCGGGAGGCCAACCGCCTGCCGTTCTACGATTTCCAGACCGGGGAGATGCTCAGGCCGTATTGATATTATAAAATAATTGTGTTATAATCAACATGAAAAGTACAACTATTTGTAGTTCTATCTGAGAACAGAAAGGAGAACCGAGACATGGCCGATGAACAGTTCCATCTCGTCTCCAACTATGCCCCCACGGGTGACCAGCCCCAGGCCATTGAGCAGCTGGTAGAGGGCGTTGAGCGGGGCGACCGCTGCCAGACCCTGCTGGGTGTGACCGGCAGCGGCAAGACCTTTACCATGGCCAACGTGATCGCCCGGTGCAACCGCCCCACGCTGGTGCTGGCCCATAATAAGACGCTGGCGGCCCAGCTCTGCACCGAGTTCCGCTCGTTCTTCCCGGACAATGCGGTGGAGTATTTTGTGTCGTACTACGACTACTATCAGCCTGAGGCATATATCCCGTCCACCGATACCTACATTGAAAAAGACAGCGCCATCAACGATGAGATCGACCGCCTGCGCCACTCGGCCACGGCGGCGCTTTCGGAGCGGCGGGATGTCATCATTGTGGCATCGGTGTCCTGTATCTACTCTCTGGGCGATCCCATCGATTACCGCAGCATGGTCATCAGCCTGCGGCCCGGGATGCAGATGGAGCGGGATGACCTGTGCAAAAAGCTGGTCACCTTGCAATATGAGCGGAACGACATCAATTTTATCCGCAATAAGTTCCGCGTTCACGGCGACACGGTGGATATCTATCTGGCCTACATGAGCGACCTTGCCATCCGGGTGGAATTCTTTGGGGATGAGATCGACCGCATCACGGAGTTCAACCCCGTTACCGGCACCCGGCAGAACGTGGTGAAGCATGTGGCCATCTTCCCGGCCAGCCACTACATCGTCAGCGCCGATAAAAAGGCAGCGGCCATTGAAAAGATCCGCGCCGAGTGTGACGAGCAGGTGAAGAAGTTTACCGCCGAGGGCAAGCTCATCGAGGCCCAGCGCATCCAGCAGCGAACGAACTACGACATCGAGATGCTGACCGAGGTGGGGATCTGCAAGGGCATCGAGAACTATTCTGCGGTGCTGTCGGGCCGTGCGCCGGGCAGTATGCCCACCACTCTGCTGGATTATTTCCCGGAGGATTTTCTGCTTTTTGTGGATGAGAGCCATGTGACCCTGCCGCAGGTGCGTGCTATGTACGGCGGCGACTATGCCCGCAAAAAAGACGCTGGTGGAATACGGCTTCCGTCTGCCGTCGGCCTTTGACAACCGCCCCTCAAGTTTGAGGAGGTGGAAAGCAAACTGAACCAGATGGTGTTCGTCTCGGCCACGCCGGGCGAGTACGAGCGCCGGAACAGCACCCGGATCGCGCAGCAGGTCATCCGGCCCACCGGCCTGCTGGACCCGCTGATCTCGGTGCGGCCTGTGGAGGGGCAGGTGACTGACCTGTTGGGCGAGATCAACGTCCGCACGGCGAAGAACGAGCGTGTTCTTGTGACCACCCTGACCAAGAAGATGGCCGAGGACCTGACCGACTTTTTGACGGAGCAGGGCATCAAGGTCAAATATATGCACCACGAGGTGGATACCTTTGAACGGATGGAGATCATCAAGGATCTGCGCCTGGGCTCTATCGATGTGGTGGTGGGCATCAACCTTCTGCGTGAGGGTCTGGATCTGCCCGAGGTCAGCCTTGTAGCGATCCTGGATGCCGACAAGGAAGGCTTCCTGCGCAGTGAGACCAGCCTCATCCAGACCATCGGCCGCGCGGCCCGCAACGCAGAGGGTCTGGTCATTATGTACGCCGATGAGGTGACGGACAGCATGGAACGCGCCATCACCGAGACCGAGCGCCGCCGTGCCATCCAGATGGCCTACAATGAAGAACACGGCATCGTGCCTAAGACCATCGTCAAGGCCATTGCGGACAGCATTGAGATCAGCGATAAGGCGGAGAACGCAAAGCGGAATACCCGCCGCATGGGCAAACTGGAGCGGGAAGCTGCCATTGAGCGCCTGACCCGGGAGATGAAGGAGGCCGCCAAGCTGCTGGAATTTGAGCATGCGGCCTTCCTGCGTGACCAGATCGACCGCCTGCGGCGGGGCGAAAACCCCACCGTGGACTCGGATGCCGAGACCGAGCGCAGGCAGAACCATGCACAGACACAGAGAAGAGGGAGAAAGTACCTTGGCAAACGATAAGATCGTCATCAAAGGCGCACGGGAGCACAACCTGAAGAATATTGATCTGACCCTCCCGCGCGAAAAATTCATTGTTATGACCGGCCTGTCCGGTTCCGGCAAGTCGAGCCTTGCCTTCGATACCATTTATGCCGATGGCCAGCGCCGCTATATGGAGAGCCTTTCCAGCTATGCGCGTATGTTCCTGGGGCAGATGGAAAAGCCGGATGTGGATGAGATCACTGGCCTTTCACCGGCTATTTCCATCGACCAAAAAACCACCAGCCACAACCCCCGCTCCACGGTGGGCACGGTGACGGAGATCTATGATACCTCCGCCTGCTGTATGCCCGGGTGGGCGTGCCCCACTGCCCGGTGTGTGGCCGGGTGATCAGCCAGCAGACCGTGGATGAGATGGTGGATGCCGTGCTCAAGCTGGAGGACGGCACCAAATTCCAGGTGCTGGCTCCTGTGGTACGCCAGCGCAAGGGCACACAGCAGAAGGAGCTGGATGCCGCCCGGCGGGGCGGCTACTCCCGTGTGAAGATCGACGGCAATCTGTATGACTTGGACGAAGAGATCACGTTGGAAAAGAACATCAAGCACACGGTGGAGATCGTGGTGGACCGCCTTGCCATGCGCAAGGGCATCCGGGGCCGTCTGGCGGATTCGCTGGAAACTGCGCTGGCTCTGACCGGAGGCATCGCTGAGGTCGATGTCATCGGTGGGGAGTGCATGACCTTCAGCCAGAACTTTGCCTGCCCGGAGCACGGCATCTCCATCGGGGATCTGTCGCCCCGGCTCTTCTCCTTCAACAACCCCCAAGGTGCCTGTGAGAAGTGCACGGGCCTTGGTACGTTTATGCGGGTGGACGAGGAGCGCATCCTGCCCAATAAGAACCTGTCCATCCGGCAGGGGGCCATCAAGGCCAGCGGCTGGTACTACGCCGAGGGCTCTGTCAGCGAAATGTACTACCTTGGTCTGGGTAAAAAATATGGCTTTACGCTGGACACGCCCATCAAGGATATGAGCACCGAGGCAGTGAACGCCCTGCTCTACGGCACCAACGGCGAAAAGATCGAGATGCACCGAACCAACGAGTTCGGCAGCGGTGTCTACTATAATACGTTTGAGGGCATCGTGGAGAACCTGGAGCGCCGCTTCCGGGAGACCAACAGCGAGTGGATGAAGGAAGAGATCGGCAGCTTCATGTCCGGCGTGGAGTGCCCGGACTGCCACGGCAAGCGCCTGAAGCCGGTGGTGCTGGCAGTGACCGTTGGGGATAAGAACATCAGCGAGTTCTGTGAAATGTCCATCCGGGATGAGCTGAAATTCATTGCCGAAAATGAGCCGAACCTGACCGAGAAGCAGAGGCAGATCGGCGGCCAGCTCATGAAGGAGATCCGGAACCGACTGCAGTTTTTGCAGAGCGTGGGTCTGGATTACCTGACTCTGGCCCGTGCGGCTGGCACCCTGTCCGGCGGTGAAAGCCAGCGCATCCGCCTCACCACCCAGATCGGCAGTGCGCTGTCCGGCGTGCTCTATGTGTTGGATGAGCCCAGCATCGGCCTGCACCAGCGTGACAACGACAAGCTCATTGCGACCCTAAAGAACCTGCGGGATCTCGGTAATACCGTCATCGTGGTCGAGCACGACGAGGATACCATGCGCAGCGCGGACTATATCGTGGATGTGGGCCCCGGTGCGGGCGTTCACGGCGGCGAGATCGTGGCGGCGGGCTCCGTGAAGGATATCTGTAAGGCTAAGCGGAGCATCACCGGCGATTACCTTTCCGGCCGCAAGCGCATTGCCGTGCCCCAGACCCGCCGCACCGGCAATGGAAACTTCCTGACCGTGAAAGGTGCCCGGGAAAACAACCTGCGCAACATTGATGTCCGGTTTCCGCTGGGGAGTTCGTCTGTGTGACCGGCATCTCCGGCTCTGGCAAGTCCAGCCTGATCAACGAGATCCTGTACAAGACGCTGGCCTGTGAGCTGAACGGTGCCCGCAGCCGTGCGGGCAAGTGCGACGGGGTGGAGGGTCTGGAGTTTGTGGATAAGGTCATTGGCATTGACCAGCAGCCCATCGGCCGCACGCCCCGCTCCAACCCGGCCACCTATACCGGTGTGTTCAACGATATCCGCGCCGTCTTTGCCGAGACCCAGGATGCAAAGATGCGCGGCTACGGTCCGGGCCGGTTCAGCTTCAACGTCAAGGGCGGCCGCTGTGAGGCTTGTGAGGGTAACGGCATTTTGCAGATCGAGATGCACTTCCTGCCGGATGTCTACGTGCCCTGCGAGGTCTGTAAGGGACGCGCGCTATAACCGCGAGACGCTGGAGGTAAAGTATAAGGAAAAGACCATCTCCGACGTGCTGAACATGACCGTGGAGGAGGCGGTGGTGTTCTTTGCCAACCAGCCCAAGATTGCCCGTAAGCTGCAGACCCTGATGGATGTGGGCCTTGGCTATGTCACCCTGGGGCAGAGCGCCACCACCTTGTCCGGCGGCGAGGCCCAGCGTGTCAAACTGGCCAATGAGCTAGCCCGCCGCAGCACCGGCAAGACGGTGTATATCCTCGATGAGCCTACCACAGGCCTGCACATTGCGGACGTGCATCGCCTGATCGAGGTGCTGCAGAAGCTGGTGGATGCGGGCAACACGGTCATTGTCATCGAGCACAATCTGGATGTCATCAAGCGGGCCGACCACATCATTGACCTTGGCCCTGAAGGCGGCAGCGCCGGCGGCCTGGTGATTGCCGAGGGTACGCCCGAGCAGGTGGCCGAGGTGCCCGGCAGCTTTACCGGCCAGTACCTCAAGCCCCTACTGGAAAAGGACAGACAGCTGCGGGCCGCGGAAGCGGAAATTGGTGCAAAAGCAAAAAAGTAAAGCGGCGCTCATACGACGAAAATCATACTTTTCTTGAAAAAATCAGAAAAAGATGCAGAAAAGTGTTGACAAAACCCGGAAAGATGCGTATAATATCTTTTGTCGCCAATGCTTCGGTAGGGAGGCGGAGGACGATATCCGGGTGTAGCGCAGTTTTGGTAGCGCGCTTGAATGGGGTTCAAGAGGCCGTGAGTTCGATTCTCGCCACTCGGACCATAAATCCAACGATTTCACGTTAGAAATCGTTGGATTTTTTTGTTTGTGGGCTGACCTCATTTGGTTTTGACCACAATTTTGACCACAATGCCAAAGATTTTATCTGGTCTAATTTGACATAGCAACGCTGCTTATATAGAGTGAAGCACTACTTATAAATAGTGGTGTCAGGAATTGAGATTTTGTGATACCAAAAAAGACACCCTCGCTTTTGATAGGAATCTCATGCAGGGATGTCCATATCTCAACGCGAAGGTGTCTTAATAACGACGGGGTCAGATGCCATTGTTCGGAACGTAAAGGTGAACTCCACAGGCTTGGTCACATCAGGAATATACTCCACAGGGTGGACATCGGACACCCCAGCTGGCATCGCCGCCAACGCCCATCTGCTCGCCGATGGCACGGATGACCGTGTAATGGACCGGGGGCAGCTCGTAGGGGTGCTTGGCACTCTCCATTTCATGGGGAGTGTAGGGCAGCGCAGAGAAGAACATGGGCTTTGCGGCATCTGCGGTAAACAGCAGCCCGCGACCCTTGCGGTCCACTACCTTTGCCCAGCGCACAGCGGTCTTTGCACCGCACTCCTGCGGCACAAGGTACTGTGCCATGTTGTCTGCGACCTTGTTCTGGTAAATGCCCAGCTTTGGCGCCATGCTGGCGATCCCAGTAGGTCTCCGCAGGGCCGTTTCCGTACCACTCCACCGTGTCGTAGTCAGCGTCGATCTTGAACAACGCCGAACTCCGGCATTGCTGCAAGTCCTTCCACCGGGTCATAGTGCAGGGTGGTCTGGATGCGGCCATCACCGAACACACGGTACTGCAGGCTGCACTCTGCTGCGGGGCTGGTCTGAAGGTTATAGAGATAGGTCACGACCACGCTGTCGGCTTCCACCTCGCAGGTGGGGTTCTGGAGGATGGTGCCGCCATGAACAGACGGAATCTCCTTGCCGATGCCCTTGGCGGTAGCGTACAGGCTTGCCAGCTTCCACTGACCGCGAACGCCGCCCATGTTGTTGCCGCAGTCGTTGTCGGTGGGAGCGCGCCAGAAGTTGGGACGGGGGATCTCCTGAATCATCTCTTTTCCGGCATAGCGGTAGGAAGTCAGACCGCCGTTCAGATCGGAGAACAAAACATCGAAATTCTCACCACGGATACCGATGTTGTGTGTACCGTGCGTAACGGTAAACGGCGTGACCTTCTTGCTGGGAATGGAACGAACCACAGCGATCACCCCTGTCCAAAGGCGACTTCATGGCCCTTCTTTGCCCAGCTGGTGTCCTCCTTCAAACGGAAGCTGATGGTCACTGCATATTCACCGGGGGGAGCGCAGGGAACCATAAACGGCAGCGGGAAGCTGGAACGCTCTTCGGGAGCAACATCAATATTGGTCAGTTCCTGCTGCTGATACAGCTTTCCATTGCGATGCAGCAGAGCAACGCAGTCGAAAGCATCCGTAGAGGTGAACAGGTTCTTGTTCCAGACTTCGAAGCCAGAGTTGTCGATGAAAACGGTGATGTTCTGATAGCAGAACTTGACCTCCTGCATCTTGGGAGAAGGAACACGGTCACCACCGTAGGCAATGCCGTTTCCACTGAAATTATAGTCGGTAGGACGCTCACCGAAGTCGCCGCCGTAGGCTTGGAACCACTTGCCGTAGCGGCGGTTTTTTTTCCAGATGGACTGGTCGATGTAATCCCAGATGAACCCACCCTGATAGCCGCAGTCCTTCTGGTCGGCAAGCTCCGTGTACTTGTGCAAAGCACCGTTGGAGTTGCCCATAGCATGAGAATATTCGCACTCGATATAAGGCCGCTTATCGCCCTGTGCCAGATACTCTTTAATGTCCTTGACCGTGCTGTACATATGGCTCTCGATATCGGTGGTTTCGAGGAAGCGGGGATCATTGACCACACCTTCGTAATGCACCAGACGGGTGTCATCAAAGCGGCGGACCATCTCTGCCATCTGGAGCAGAGTCTCACCGCCAAACGATTCGTTGCCCAGAGACCAGATCAGAACAGCAGGGTGGTTTTTGTCACGCTGGTAAGTGGAATTCATGCGGTCAAACAAGACAGCTTTCCACTCCGGCTTATCGTTGGGCAGAACGCCCTCGATGCCGCGAATGCCAGCCTGATGAATATCCCATGTGCCATGGGATTCCAGATTGTTCTCTGCGATCAGATACAGACCATACTCGTCGCACAGGTCGTACAGTGCATCCTGATTCTGTAATGGCTGGTGCGGATGGCATTGATGTTGTTCTGCTTCATGGTGATGATGTCCCGAAGCAGTTCCTCATGGGTGTGTACGCCCACGGCACGACCCGTAATGGAGCTGAACTCATGACGGTTGGCACCCTTGAACACGATGCGCTTGCCGTTGAGCAGCATCCGATTGTTTTTCAACTCGAACTTGCGGAAACCGACTTTCTGCCCAGTCACCTCTACCAGATGGTCTGCATCGTCCAGCAGCTCAATTTCCAGTTCATACAGAGCCGGGTCCTCTGCACTCCACAGGTGGGGGTTCTCCACCGCATGGCTGAACAGAGCAGAGCCGCCGTTCAGTGCGATTTTTTTTTTCGGAGAACACTTCCAGCTCACTGCGGCGCAGGGTCAGACGGGCCGCGCCCTTACCCTCTACCTGCAATGCAACTTCCAGCGTGGAATGAGTGAAATCATCCCCGGCAAACAGCGTTTTGACGGATACATCTTCCAGATGTATGGTGGGGATGGCGTACAGCCATACGCTGCGGAAAATGCCGGAGAAGCGCATGAAATCCTGATCTTCGCACCAGCTGGAGGAAGTCCACTTGAACACCTGCACGGCAAGTTTGTTCACGCCCGGCTGGAGATAGGGAGCCAGATCGAATGCGTGTGCGGAGAAGCTGTCCTCGGTGTAACCCACATAAGACCCGTTCAGCCAAAGAGCCATGCCGCTTTCCACACCCTCGAACTCGATGTGGACGGGCTTGCCCTGCATGGATTCCGGCAGCTCGAAGTATTTTACATAGCTTGCCACCGGATTGAACCGCTGCGGGATCTCACCCGGCTGTACTTCTTCACGGCCATCCCACGGATACTGAATATTTGCGTACTGGGGAATGTCGTAGCCCTCCATCTGGATGTGTGCCGGAACATGAATGTCATCCCAGCCGCTGCAATCGTAATCTGTCTTTTCAAAGCCGGGGATGGCACTGGTGTAGTTTTTTGCGTAGGCGAATTTCCAGATACCGTCCAGCTTCAGCGCCAAAGAAGAGGAGCCTCCGATATTCTTCGCGGGAAGCGTAAGTACGGAAACTTGCATGAGCATTCAGCACGTTTTCCTTGAAAAAGGTGGGGTCTTTTACTTTTGCAAAATCAAATGCAGCCATAGTATTTCCTCATTTACCTTTTATAATTTTATAATATTTCTCCAGCCTCCCCGGAGGAATCGCCGGATTCCTCCGGGGAACAGCAGATGAAGGAGAAATGATAATGGCTTGTTATCAGACTGCTTCACGCAGCTTTTCATTTGCTTCTTCAACTTTCAGATGAGACAGAATGAAGGTGATGATGGCATCCAGAGCAAACGGGATCACAAGATACATGATCTTCAGCATCTTGATGCAGGAATCCGGCTGAACGGTCAGAGCACTATCGAAATGGCTTGCAGCCAGCAGCCAGCCGGTGATGGCAGTACCCAGACCGCCGCCCAGCTTCACACCGAGAGAAGTGCAGGAGTACATCGTGCCATCCACGCGCTTATGCTTCGTCAGCCAAGTGTACTCGGAGCAGGCTGCGATCACAGCGTTCATATCGCCCTGCCAAGGACCCTGACCAAGAGCTGCGATTGCAGTAAAGAGCAGCATCAAGGTCACATTGCCGCTGCCCATGTAACCAGCTACAGCAACCAGTGCACGAGAAATCGTTGCCAGAGTATAGCTCATTACATTCAGCTTATACATTCCATTCCACTTTGCAACCAAGGTCGGGGTGAATACCAGCGCGATGATCAGAGGAATATTGACTGCCCAAGAGAACACGCCAAACAGATTCTGGTTGCCAAGGATGTAGGTTGCATAGTAGGTGCCCATGCTGATCATGGCACCGTAGATCTGCTGCAAAATGTAGGTGACGCAAATCATCATATAAAATTTGTTACCAGCAAGCAGCTTTGCAGCCTGAACCAGATTATACTTTTCGTCCTGCTCGATTTCCTTTTTGTCGGTGGTATCCACCAATTCGCCTTCCGGCAGTTCCTTCACGGAGAAAACGGAGAGGGTGTTGACAAGCAGACCGATGATGGCGTAGATGATTGCAACAGTGCGCCAACCGGCAGCACCACCGCCCAATGCCGTAACAGCACCCAGCGTGATGGACTGGATGAGCAGGCTGGTGGCAAAGGCGAACATGAAACGCCAAGAACCCATCTCGACCTGTTCGGCACTGTTCTTCGTGATGAGAGCAGTCAGTGCAGAGTAAGCAATGTTGTTGGCAGTGTAGAATACAGCGTTCAGCAGAGTATATGCGATCAGGAACCATGCGTACTGTGCAAACTGTCCCAGATTGGTCGGGATGGCGAAAATTGCCACCAGCGTAATGGCACAGCCAATGTAGCCGTACAGCATCAAGGACGGGCTTTGCCCATTTTAGAATGCGTTTTGTCAATCAAAGAACCAAAGAAAATGTCCGTCACACCGTCCAGCAGTTTGGAAACTGCAATCAGAGTGCCGACAATACCGGGGTTCAGGCCAACGGTGTTGGTCAGATAGATCATGACGAAGGAGGACAGGAA
>VOFC01002123.1_pt1 | contig 234732 bp, 233 predicted proteins | sample 5384161 | NCBI WGS metagenome assembly VOFC01 (sample SAMN12384722, study PRJNA508395) | human gut metagenome | isolation source: healthy gut B | host: Homo sapiens
GATTTTCGGCTCATAACCCTTTGATAATATATAATATATAGATTTTTTGAAAATGGATATGTTGTATTTTGTTTATTATTTATAATATTTACATTTGTAACCTCTCGTTTCAGCGTAGATGAGCTTTGGTCTATATCCGTGCTCTTCGATTTGTTTTTTGAAAAATCCAAAATTCACTATAAATTTTAGTTTATGAAAAGAGGTTTACTTTGTATTTTATTCGTAGTTTTATTAACTGTGAATGTGTCGGCGATCGTTGTTTCGGAATCGACGCCGGTCGTATTGATTAACGAGGATTTTTCCAAATTTGTCGATGGGTCTGAAACAGCTCCTACGGAACAGGATTTGGCAGATGAAAGTACTGGCGCAATCGATGCCCAATATACCCAACAAGCGGGCTGGTCTGGTATGGGTATTTTTCAGGCTGGGGAATTTGTGCGATAGCTCCTGTATATAATTATTATTTCTATGAAGGTGGTTATTTGAATACTCCTAAGGGGGATTATTCGGGGGTGATTACTTATTCTTTTCGAGCTCGTCTGCAAGAGGGGGAGCAATCGAAAATAAATGTAGTGATGGGTGAAGGTTATAACACTATCGATTCTTATGCACATACACTTACCACTGACTGGCAAACCTATACGGGAGAGTTTAAAAAAGGTACTTTTAATCGTTGTTTTATTCAGTTTTCTGCTGGTGATGAAGACAAAGTTTTAATTGATGATATAAAGATTGTTCGGATAAAAGAAATTATTCCTACGCCTAAATCGTTGGACGCAACTGATCTTACGCGGGAGGGGTTTACGGCTCATTGGGAAAGCAGCGAGCGAGCCAAAGACTATTTATTGAGCGTGTATAGTAAACGATTCCCTGATGGGAAGGCTCCGAAAACAGTGAAGGAGACTTTCGATACCGTTAATTGTACCGACTCGTTGATTAGCTCTGGTAATCCTCAATATCCCGAAGGTTGGGTTGTCGATGTCGTTACTCATGGGACTCGTCATGTGTATACAGATGAAGGCAATTACAATTCTGCTTCGGTTGCATTGGCATTTGATGCTACGGGAGACTCTATCGTAACTCCGTTGGAAGATGATCCTATGGATAGCTTTTTCGTTTTGGGGTAAAACTATGCTTTCTGGAAATAGCTCAAAAATTCATGCTGAATATTTTAATGGAGTAGAGTGGAAGGACTTGGGTTATTCTTTTGCTTCTTCGCTTCAAACGGGGCGCTATATCGATCTTACCTCTTCTCTACCGTCCGATTGTTATCGGGTAAAGATATGGTTCGAACAGAAGAATAACGGACGTGTCGCTATCGATGATATTTCTTACAGTTGTATGCCTGTCAGAGAAAATGTATATGTTTTCGAAGATAAGAATGTAGGGAGTGTGACGTCTTATGCCGTGGAAGGCTTAGACGAGGATTTGGATTACTATTATTATGTAAAGGCTTCTTCGGAAAATGGAGTGCAGTCTGAACCATCTGACGAAATCGCTGTAATAGGATTGGTCGCTCCTGTTGTGGCTGCCGCTACCGATGTAACAGAATCGTCATACACGGCTCATTGGGAAAAAACACCTAAGGCCGAGGGGTATAGAGTGAATAATTATAGTGTTTATACGGCGAGAGAAGACGAAGAATATGTCGTTTTGGAAGAAGATTTTTCGAAAGTAACGACTTTGGCTACACCAGAAAATCCAGACGAGTTTGAGTCGAGTTCTCTTGTGATTCTAGATGAATATACTTTGTTGCCCAATTGGTTATTTAGCGGCGGACTTCGTTTGGCAAACGGTATGCTTGGAGGGTACGGTTGGCAGGCGACTCTTCAAACGCCCGAACTGGTGCTGAATAACGATACCGTATTCGAAGTGACAGTAACAGCATGGGCAAAGGTTTCGAGTGGTTGGACCGATTTATATATCTACTCTGAAAACGATACTAAAACACTGACTTTCGAGAAATCGGAATCTAAAACATTTACGGTGGAAATGAAAAACGGTATTGAAAAAAAGATTGCCTCCGTTTCGCTACCGATGGCGGTGCTCTTTTCTTTATCGATAATATTGTCGTTAAACAAAAGTTGAAAGCGGGTGCTCAGGTGTCCAGATTGGAAAACAGTGTTATTGTGAGGGACCCCGAAACTATTTCGTACTCCTTTACTGGATTACAATGCGGACAGTATAAATATGGTTATGAGGTATCGGCCTATCGTTTGCTGGGCGATGATTTGGTCGAATCGGAATTTTCGGACCGGCAGATCGTGGAATATATCCCTTCGGGGGGTAAATTCACTCTCTGTATCTGGTGCTAAGGTTTATGCCATAGATGGAAAGTTGTATGTGCAAGCCGAGGTTCCTTCTAAGATAGAGATTTATTCTATTTCGGGAATGTCGGTATTGGAAGATTCTGTCGGGGTAGGAGAAAACCAATATGATCTATTACCCGGATTCTATATTGTGAAAGTCGGGAGTAGAACAACGAAAGTTCTGGTGAAATAAATACTTCCTGATAATAGATCGGCCCGGTTTTCCGGGCCGATTTTTTTGTTTAAATCTGTAAAAGAAAAATCGAAATCTTTTGTTTTTCAAATAAAAAGCGTACCTTTGCAATCCGATTATTACCCAAATTTGAGAAAATTTGAATAGTAGTCATGTCTTCTTTGGCCGGAAGCATGAATGCTATGTATATGTCAAGTATTTAATAATTAAAAGAATAAGCAGTGGATACTTTAAGTTATAAGACCATTTCTGCAAACAAAGCGACCGTTAAAAAGAATGGGTTGTGGTTGATGCAACCGATCAAGTTTTGGGCCGTATGTGTGCAAAAGTTGCTAAAATATTGCGTGGTAAATACAAACCGTGCTATACTCCTCATGTGGATTGTGGCGATAATGTAATTATTATCAATGCCGATAAGGTGCAATTAACGGGGAAAAAATGGACGGATCGGGTTTATTTGAACTTTACAGGTTATCCCGGTGGTCAAAGAGAATTGTCTCCTGCCGATTTGATGAAAAAAGGAGAATCGAGATTATTCAAACGTGTACTGAAAGGTATGCTCCCTAAAAATAAATTGGGCGCTCAATTGTTGAGAAACGTTTATATTTATGGAGGAAGCGAGCATCCACATGCTGCACAAACCCCTAAAACAATAGATATTAACACCCTTAAATAAGTAATATGGAAGTAGTTAATGCATTAGGCAGACGTAAAGCCGCAGTAGCACGAGTATTTGTTTGCGAAGGTTCGGGTGTAGTTACGATAAACAAAAGAGAGTTGGCTGTTTATTTCCCTCTTCAATACTTCAATACATTGTAAAGCAACCGCTTGAAAAATTGGGCGTTGCAGAAAAGTATGATATTAAAGTGAATCTGAATGGCGGTGGTTTCAAAGGACAGGCCGAGGCTCTTCGTTTAGCGATTGCCCGCGCATTGGTAAAAATCAATCCCGAGGATAAACCTGCTCTGAAATCGGAGGGCTTCATGACTCGTGACCCGCGTACCGTTGAACGTAAGAAACCGGGACGTCCCAAAGCTCGTAAGAGATTCCAGTTCAGTAAACGTTAATATGCGACGGCCTGAGGCCGAAGATATATTTGTGTTTAGTATCCAAACCGCAAGGACTTTTCTTTTCATAGGGAACTACCTTGTGGTTGTGTAAGTAGAATGTAAACAAATTAAACAAAGAAAAAAATGTCTATTACTAATTTTGACCAGTTATTGGAAGCCGGTGTTCATTTCGGACACTTGAAAAGAAAATGGAATCCTGCTATGGCTCCTTATATTTTCATGGAGCGTAACGGTATCCACATTATCGACTTGTATAAAACCGTAGCAAAGATCGACGAAGCCGCAGCTGCATTGAAATCAATCGCTAAATCGGGTAAAAAAAATTCTGTTCGTCGCTACTAAGAAACAAGCCAAACAAGTTGTCGCCGACAAGGCTTCTGCTGTGAATATGCCATATGTTATCGAGCGTTGGCCGGGTGGTATGTTGACTAACTTCCCTACGATTCGTAAGGCTGTGAAGAAAATGTCTACCATCGATAAAATGGAAAAGGACGGAACGTTTGACAATTTGTCTAAGCGTGAAAAATTGCAAATCTCTCGCCAACGTGCCAAGTTGGAAAAGACTTTGGGCAGTATTGCCGATTTGAATCGTCTGCCTTCCGCTTTGTTCGTTGTCGATGTTTTGAAAGAACATATTGCCGTGCGCGAGGCCAATCGTTTAGGTATTCCCGTATTTGCTATGGTAGATACCAACTCGAATCCGAACGATGTAGATTTCGTTATTCCGGCTAATGACGATGCTTCGAAATCTATCGAAGTGGTTCTCGATGCCGTATGCGGTGCTATTGCCGAAGGTTTGGAAGAACGTAAGGCTGAAAAAGTTGATGCTCCTGCCGAAGGTGAGGATAGCTCCTGTTAAGAAAGAACGTAAAACTCGTATCTCTCGCAAGAAAGCCGAAGATGCAGAGGTTGCCGAAATAACGGACGAAGCTCCTGCCGCCGAAGTTAAAGAAGTAGAAGAATAAAAAATAATCAAAGACAAAGAGTGGAGCCTTTTCTTTGACTTCACTCTTTGTTCGTTTCTAATTATAAAAATAGGAGATTAAGTATATGGCTGTTACAATGGCTGAAATCAGCAAGCTACGTAAACTTACGGGAGCCGGCATGATGGATTGTAAGAATGCTTTGACCGAGACTAACGGTGATATCGAAGCTGCAAAAGAAATTATTCGTAAAAAGGTCAAGCTGTCGCTGCTAAACGCGAAGACCGCGAAGCTTCGGAAGGTTGCGTTTTGGCTGCTGCCAAAGGCGATTTCGCTGCTATCGTAGCTTTGAAGTGCGAAACGGATTTCGTTGCTAAGAACGATTCTTTCGTAGCCTTGACTAAATCTATTCTCGATGCTGCCATCGAGGCAAAAGCTACCGATCTTGAAACCGTAAAGGCTTTGGTTGTCAATGGTACTCCCGTCGCTAACTTGATTGTCGATGAAATCGGTAAAACCGGAGAAAAGATGGAGCTCGGTTACTACGAAGCTATTTCGGCTCCTTATACCACCGCTTATATTCACCCGGGGAATAAATTGGCTACGATTGTAGGTTTTAACCTCGCCGATACCGATTATCAGGTAGCTCACGATGTGGCTATGCAGGCTGCTGCTATGAGCCCTATCGCTGTTTCTCGTGATGAAGTTCCGGCCGATGTGGTAGAAAAAAGAACTTGAAATCGCAAAAAGATAAGGCTCGTCAAGAGGGTAAGAAAGAGGAAATGCTCGATAAGATTGCTCAGGGTCGTCTGAACAAATTCTATCAAGAAGTTTGTTTACTTGAACAAGCTTTTGTGAAAGATCCCAAGCAAACTATTCAACAGTATCTTCATTCAAGCAACAAAGAACTTACAGCTGTTGCTTGTAAGAGAATTACTCTTAATGAGGAATAACGATAAATTTTTGATAAGAAAAAGCCGTATCATTCGATACGGCTTTTTTATTGTGGTAAATTGTAGAGATAAAGAGAGATGGAAAGACGTCTGGCTGCTCTACCCATTTTCAAAATATTCCCTCTTTCTCTTTTATCTGTTGATGGTTAAAATAAGGAGAATTATATTTAGGACTTTTTGGAGTGCACCAATTAAGTTATATACTAATGGCTTCTACTACTTTTTATTTATTGTACGATAATTTTTGTAGCGGTGTTTTTTATCGAGACTATATAGAATCCGGCAGGTAGGGCTATGTTGCCACTCCCGATTATATGTTCAGTCTTAACGAGTGTGCCGTTTATCAGGTAGATGTCGATTTGTTCGGGCATTTTTGTGTCGAAACAAAGATGACCTTTCGAACTCCATATTCTTATATTTGTCGGAGACAACATGTTTTCAACGGACGATGTCGTATAATAGTCGCTGATGTGGATATTGTCAATGTCTATTCCAGTCGTCGAGTTCTCTGTTTTACCTATTTTTATTCGTAGTTCTCCCGGACGCATCACTTTGAATTGGTATTCGGTCAACTCTTTTTTGATTGGAATACCGGTTTGAATGGGTTCCCAAGTTTTTCCTTTGTCATCGGATATGTATACACCGAAAGAACCAGAACCTTTATCATCTTTGTATCGGGCAGCCCATAAGCGTATGTACCCGATTCCGTTGCTTTTTATCTTCGAGCATGTAGATGTATCCGGGTTCGCCGGAGGTCGATTCGGTGAGGCGTAGGTGGGCTGCTGCATTATCCCATTTCATATCGTTGGAGCTGTCTCCGTATGTAGCGCCTACGAATTTCCATCGGCATGTTTCGGCACTGGCATAGATTCCTCCTCCGTACATTAAAGAGCTATTGGGAGTATAGGCTTTTTTCGTTTCAAAAGTTTCATAGAAGTTCCAGTATTTCGTTTCGTCTGTGACATTTTCGCCGGGTGCTATCCAATCTGTGAGATTCTTAATTCCCGGCAGGGTGAAGTAATCGGTTAACGTTCCCTTTACGGTCAGTTGCTTGCGCCAATATTGTGGATTTTCATCTAAATTGTACGAATCGACATAGTCCTTGATTTGTACGGGCATCATCTTGCTTAAATCGATTTCATCGATGTCGTCGGCGATGAGGTAGGCCGAGGTTCCATCGAAGGGCGGTGCGATATTGTAGAAGTGTTTATTGTTGGAGTAGTCTCTGTATTCCCCCGACTATATATCCATTTACATAATAGGATTTCCGGTCATTCTTCTTGGCAAGAGCTTGCGATACGGTTAACGGGGAATCGGCCGAAAGTCCTGTTCCCGCTATCAGTGAAAAAACAAATGCCGATAGTGCGATGGATAATAATGCTTTTTTCATTGCAGTAAGGTTGGATTTTGGTTACAAATGTACCTAAAATTCAAGATTCTATCCTACGAATTTTCTACTGAATTTATATGAGAGTAAGTATAGATGAAAAACGGAACAGTTTAAAATGAAAAAATTGATTGTCATCACGACAACCAATCTTTGTTAACCTTAATTCTAATACCATGAAAAACACATTGCAAATGTACGCATATAATTTTATATACAAACAAAATACCCAAGAAAAACGATTATATTTAACATTATTTTTTGTGATTTCCGGTTTTTATAGCAATATGTTGGATTTGTATTACAAAAGTGTTACATTCTGATTCGCTTATTTTATATGTAACATGATTCTATTTAAATTTTGTAAGGAATCGACCTATTGCCAAACGATGTTGTTATAAGATAAAAATTAAAATGGGAGATTATGAAAACGTTTTTGTGGAGTTTTATTTTGTTCGCAGGGCTTGCCGGATTGAGTGCCTGTGATGAGGACGAACGGGTGGACTATCAATACTTGCCTGATTCTGTTCATCAATTTGTTAGTACTTATTTTTCCGATGTAAAGGTAGTTAAGGCCGAAAAGAAGAATGAAGAGCCCCGTTACAAAGTTTGGTTGAGTAACGGATTCGAATTGAAATTCTATAAGGACGGCGGGTGGCAAAAGGTAGATGGAAACTTGCAGGTGTTACCGTCGGCTTTACAAATAGATATTTTGCCGGGTAATTTGTTGACTTATGTCGCTACACAGTATCCTACTGCCGGAATTGTTGAAGCGGCTCGTTACGATTGGGGATATGAAGTGGAGTTGAACACGGCTCCTCTCGTAGAATTGGAATTCGACAATGACGGGAATGTGACGCAGATCGACAGGGATTGATCCGGTTATTTGTCGGAAGGTTCCCGGTTTTCTATCCGTCTTCTGATATAGGTTACAAACGTATAAGGATAAGCGTGTTTCTCGTCGGCCGGCATTTCTTGTGAATTTGCAATTTTCCACTCCGATGGGTTTATGGTCGGGAAGAATGTGTCGGCATCGTCGAATGTATGGTGAATGTGTGTGATATACAGCGTGTCGGCTATCTTGATGGTTTCGTTGTATAGTGTCGCTCCCCCCATAATGAAAAATTTCGTCTTCTGTCGTGTCTTGTATCGGTATTTCGTCAAGCGTATGGACGACAGTTACATTCGGCCACGATAGTGCCGTGTTATGTGTCAAGACGATATTCTTGCGGTTAGGTAAAGCGCCGTTGGGTAATGATTCGAAAGTCTTTCGCCCCATGACGACGGTATGTCCCGACGTGAGTGTTTTGAAATGTTTCAAGTCGTTGGGCAAGTGGCATAACAGTTGTTGGTCCCGGCCAATGGCTCCTTTTTCGGCAACGGCTGCGATTAATGCTATTTTACTCATACTTATACGGCTACTTTTCCTGCGATATGGGGGTGAGGGTTATAATCCGTCAATTCAAAGTCTTCGTATTTGAAATCGAAGATGCTTTTTACATTGGGGTTCAGTTTCATTTTAGGCAGGTCTCTCGGTTCGCGAGAAAGCTGTTCCCGCACTTGCTCGATATGGTTGTTGTAAATATGGGCATCTCCGAGTGTGTGGACGAAATCTCCGGCTTCGAGCCCGGTCACTTGTGCGACCATCATGAGTAATAGTGCATAAGAGGCGATATTGAAAGGCACTCCGAGAAAAATATCCGCACTGCGTTGATATAGTTGCAAACTGAGTTTGCCATTCGCTACATAGAACTGGAAAAAAGCATGGCAAGGAGGTAGGTTCATTTGGGGCAGGTCTGCCACATTCCATGCGCTGACAATGATACGACGTGAGTCGGGATTGTTTTGTATGGTGTGGATAGCCTCTTTTATTTGGTCGATATGTCCGCCGTTATAATCGGGCCACGAACGCCATTGATACCCGTAAATATGTCCTAAGTCGCCGTTCTCGTCGGCCCATTCGTTCCAAATGCGGACTCCGTTCTCTTGCAAATATTTCACGTTGGTGTCGCCTTTAAGAAACCACAACAGTTCATGGATAATCGATTTCAAATGCAGTTTCTTCGTGGTGAGGAGCGGGAATCCGTCTTGCAGGTCGAAACGCATTTGATAACCGAAGACACTGTGAGTGCCTGTCCCTGTGCGATCTTCTTTAAGGATGCCGTGGTCGAGCACATGTTGTAAGAGGTCGAGATATTGTTTCATGTCGTAAATGTAGTTTTATTTGATTTGCAGTAATCTGCTGAATCCGAGGCAAGCGACCGAGAATCCCAGCTTACAGCCTCTCAGCATGCTACCGTTGTCATCGGGTGCTATTTTGAAGTTGTGGAATTGCTCCCGATTGATAAATAGCTTTGTACGAATCGATGCGGTAAATATTTCACGATGACCGCGCCAGAATGAAGGAACTAAGGATATTGTCGTGGAGAACCGGTAGTCGAAACAGATTCCGGCCGTCCAATTAAAATTCGTGTAGGACAATGTCGTTCTTTCGTTTCTCCCTTCTTGAATTTTTTGCTTGATCGGAGTATCCCGACCATATACACCCGACATAAGGCATAAGGGCGAAATACTTGGTGGAGATGAGTTGTTGTCCTATACCTAAGGATATAGAAGTATAGGTGTTATGTCCGTTTCGAAGCCATGTATCCTTGATTTGTCCGTTGGAAACTGTAATTTCCTGACGGGTACGGGCTGTTCCGGCAGAAAAGTCGCAGAGCAGATGCGTATTGGCATAAGCTAAATCGAATCCGACATTGATTTGCCAAGCAGGGGCCCAATAGTCGGCGATGCTTCCGACCGGGAAGGAGGCGCCGGTTCCTAAATAGAATCCGTAACCGAATCGCCGCGGAGAGATTCGAGGAATGGACGGAGCCGGGTTTTCGATCAGTTCTTTGGTTACGTAGAACTCCCATTCTTGCAGCTTTATCTCGTTCTGTCCGTTTTCGGTTTCTTGTTCTGCTTTTTTGCTTTGTTCTGTGTATAGGTCCATGTATTGCCGGGTGCGATTATCGGCGGCAATACCCACCACTCGAGATTTAATTCGGTTTGTAATCTTCGTCGATACATTTCAAGCAAATCGTATTTCAGCTGGAACAACCGCAGTAAGTTCTCGTTTTGTATTTGCCGGTCGGCGAAAGAATGACGTTTGTCGAAACAGGCTTGCGCTTCGGGACGAATCGTGCGGGTATTGCCATCTCGTTTTTCTGTTTTTTCGATTCTCAGAAAAGCGTTAAAAGCCGAGGGTACTCCTTTGAGACTGAGAGTATCTTGGAAATCGTCCCATGTCAATTTCCCTTCGTCCCAGTACTTATAGTCGATAATATCTTCTGCACGGGTATATTCGACGAATGAGAAACATATCAGAAAGAAAGTCAAAAGCCGTTTCATAAGTATAGAATTAGAGGGATTCAAGAATACGTTTCAGTACGACTTGTGCCGAAATTTCCCGATTGGCGGCTTCGGGGATTACCAATGATTGCGGACTTTCGATAACATCGTCCGAAACAATCATGTTGCGACGTACCGGAAGACAGTGCATGAAAAAAGCGTTATTGGTCAAAGCCATTTTTTCGCTATCTACCGTCCATGCCCGGTCTGTGCTGATGACTTGTCCGTAATGTGGGTCGGCATAGGCTGCCCAGTTCTTAGCGTAGATGAAGTCTGCCCCCTCGAAAGCTTTTCGCTGGTCATATTCCACATGGGCATTGCCTACGAATTGAGGGGCTAATTCATACCCCTCTGGGTGGGTAATGACAAATTCGTAATCGGTTTGGTTAATCCATTCGGCAAAAGAATTAGGTACGGCCTGAGGTAGAGCCTTCGGGTGAGGGGCCCATGTGAGGACTACTTTGGGGTGTTCTGTTTTTTATGTTCTTCGATGGTGATGAGGTCGGCGAAACTTTGCAATGGATGCCGTGTAGCTGCTTCCATACTGAATACCGGTCGGCCTGAATATCGAATGAACTGATTGAGAATTTTTTCTTCATAGTCGTCGCTTTTGCTTTCGAACCGGGCGAAAGAACGCACGCCTATCACGTCGCAGTAACACCCCATGACCGGTATAGCTTCGAGTAAATGCTCCGGTTTATCCCCGTCCATGACTACACCTCGTTCGGTCTCTAATTTCCAAGCTCCTTGATTGACGTCTAAAACTATGACATTCATGCCCAAATTCATAGCTGCCTTTTTGTGTACTTAGGCGAGTACGGAGGCTGGAATTGAAGAAAATCATCATCAAGGTTTTATCCTGCCCCAAGTGTTTGTAGGCAAACCGATTGGATTTTACTTCGAGAGCTTCTTTAACAGCAGCTTTTAAATCTCCGAGGTCGTGTACGTTAGTGAAATGTCTCATAATGTTTTATTGACGGGTTTGTCCGTTACCGGAAATAATATATTTATAAGTCGTTAGCTCGGGTAGAGCCATAGGACCTCTTGCATGCAGTTTCTGTGTGCTGATACCTATTTCTGCCCCGAATCCGAATTGTCCTCCGTCGGTGAATGCGGTAGACACGTTGGTGTATACGCATGCGGCATCGACTTCGTGAGCGAAGCGTTGTTTGTGAGATTCGTTTTCGGTGATTATACTTTCGCTGTGTTTCGAGGAATAGCGAGCTATGTGAGCCAAAGCCTCTTCAAAGGAGTCGACGGTTTTGACTGCCATCTTATAGTCCAGAAATTCCGTCCCGAAACTATCGTCGGTCGCTGGCTGCAAGAGGGATTCCGGATATTTCCCAGCGAGTGCGCCATAGGCTTTCGGGTCGGCGTATATGAGTACGTTTTTTTCGGACAACGGCTTACAGAGGCTTGCAAGGTCGGATAATCTCTCCCTATGAATAATCAGACAGTCGAGCGCATTGCATACGCTCACCCGTCGGGTTTTGGCATTGAACACGATATTGCGGCCTTTTTCCAAATCTCCGTCACTGTCGAAATAGGTGTGGCATATCCCGGCTCCGGTTTCGATAACCGGTACAAGCGCATGTTCGCGTACATAATTTATCAATCGACCGCTGCCTCTCGGAATGATAAGGTCGACTTGTCCCACGGCGGTTAATAACTTGTCGGTAAAGCTGTGGTCGTTAGGTAGTAAAATTGCTGTGTTAGAGTCTATTCCGTAATTTATCAACACCTTGTTGATAATGTTGATAATAGCGCTGTTGGAATATTGGGCATCACTACCTCCCTTCAAAATACAGACATTCCCCGATTTTAAGCAAAGAGAAAAAACGTCGAAGGTTACATTGGGACGGGCTTCGTAGATAATGCCGATGACTCCGAACGGTACAGATACTTTTTCGATGCGCATGCCGTTGGGCCTGTCGAATAAAGCCAATATTCTGCCCAATGGAGAGGGAAGTCCTGCTACCTTTCGCATATCGGAGGTTATTCCTAAAATTCGCTCCCGCGAGAGCATTAACCGGTCGTATTTGGGGTCTGTCTTCGGCATAAGAGCTAAGTCCCGACAGTTTTCCTGCAAGATGTAATCGACTTCTTTCTCGGCTTCGTCGGCAACGGCAAGAAGTATTTTATCGATAGTCTCGGTATCGACGAGATTCAATTTGCGGGCAGCTACTCGTGCGTTTTCGAAAATATGTGATACATCGGCGGTCATAGCTCATAATGTGTAAAGCAAAAGTAATCTTTTTTTTCGAGTATGGTTGTATCGGAATCGTTAAAGTTAGTCGAGATAGAGATAATCGTAGTGGACGAAAGGTTTCGCACCCTGATGTCCGATAAATTCTCGGGCTGTTTCGCTGTCGAACGCAATGCGTCCTACTCCTATGGAATTTCCATCGGGATCGATGATGCGGACAATGTCGTCCTTTTCGAAGTCTCCTTCGATACGAGTGACTCCAACCGGCAATATACTGACGGCTTGTTGCGAGTGGATCGCTTGCACGGCTCCGGCATTGATATGTAATTCTCCTTTGGCGAATCCCTCGGAGTGGGCGATCCAACGTTTAATGCTCGATATGGGGTTGGCAGAGGGAATGAATCGCGTGCAAATCGCCGAGCTGTTTTCCCGTAAAAGATCGGGCAAGATATTTTCTTTCTTGCCGTTGGCGATGATGACTTCTATACCTTCGTCCGCTATCTTACGGGCGATGTTGCATTTGGTAAGCATACCGCCCCGCCCGAAAGAGGATTTCCCCGACTGTATGTATTGCGACAGTTCTTGACCGGGGTGAATTTCCGGTATGACTTTACTGCCCGCTTGTCCCGGAGCCCCGTTGTAAATACCGTCGATATTGCTGAGAATGACGAGGGTTTCGGAGTCCATCATGGCAGAGATGAGTCCCGACAGTTCGTCGTTGTCGGTGAACATCAACTCGGTAACCGAGATCGTGTCGTTCTCGTTGACGATAGGGATAACCTTATTTTCAAGCATAACCTCCATACATTGTTTTTGTGTGAGGTACTGTCGCCGGGTCGAAAAATTTTCTTTGGTCGTGAGCACTTGTCCGCAAGCTATATTGTGTTCCCTGAATAGCTCGTAATAACGATTGATGAGTTTGGCTTGCCCCACAGCCGAGAATAATTGTCTGGCAGAAACTGCGTCGAGCTTGCGGTGTATCTTCAATTCGCTGCGGCCCGATGCCACAGCTCCCGACGATATGACAATAATTTCGACTCCGGCTTTGTGCAGCTCGGCGATTTGGTCGGTGAGAGCCGACATGCGGGTGATGTCTAGTGTACCGTCTGGACGAGCAAGAACGTTACTCCCTATTTTTACGGTAATACGTTTACGTTTGTAACTCATGGCTGCATGGCGAATTGTTGAATCGTTTCGATGTAGTTGTTCCATTCGGGGTCGCTTTCCGCTCCAATTTTTATCGGCAGCGGCGGGTATTCGCTGAAAGTCTCGTTCAAGACGATGGAGAATTTTTCGGCTGAGATTCCGTAATATTCATAGCGGGCGGTTTTTCCTCCTATATGAATGGCGGTTAGTATTGCGATTTCTTTCTCTTCCAATATATCGCGCAGTTTCTCGTTGAGGCTATCGAGCGCTTGCGTCTCTTTTTCGGTGGGCATGCCTTTTTCATCGCCCTGATATTCCCATACGAGAGCGATACGTGTGGCGAATTTTCCCGATTGCCTGATAGTATCGAGAAATAGTCTCCCTCGTATGATAAAAGACTTGTTTTCAAATTCTGTTTCGGCGACGAACCAATCGTTACTGATTTGCATGGGACGATCGTTTTACGTTATTAGACTTTGTCTTTGTCTCGTATTTCTACTCGGCGTATTTTTCCCGCTGATGGTTTTGGGCAACTCTTCGACGAACTCGATAACCCGAGGATATTTATAGGGAGCCGTGACTTTTTTCACATGGTCTTGTATCTCTTTGACAAGAGCTTCTCCCGCTTTGTCTTTGTATGCGGCCGATAGTACGATAGTAGCTTTGACAACTTGTCCTCTGATTTCATCGGGGACTCCGGTCACGGCACACTCCACTACGGCGGGGTGGGTCATTAGAGCGCTTTCCACTTCGAATGGACCGATACGGTAGCCCGACGATTTGATGACATCGTCGGCACGACCCACGAACCAGAAGTATCCGTCCTCGTCGCGCCAAGCTACATCGCCTGTATAGTAAATACCGTCATGGTAGGCTTCATACGTTTTTTGAGGGTCACGGTAATATTCCTTGAACAGTCCCAAAGGTTTCCCGTGATCGGTGCGGATAACGATTTGTCCCTGTTCCCCATCTTCGGCCGAGCGTCCGTCGGCTGTGAGCAGGTCTATGTCGTATTGCGGGTTGCGTATTCCCATCGATCCCGGTTTGGGTTCTACCCACGGGTAGGTGGCGATAGTGAGGGTCGTCTCGGTCTGTCCGAAACCTTCCATCAGTTTTATACCCGTGAGCCGTAGCCATTCTTCGTATACTTTGGGGTTAAGTGCTTCACCGGCTATGGTACAATATTTTAGAGAAGAAATATCGTATTTGGTGAGGTCTTCCCGAATGAGAAACCTGAATACGGTGGGAGGAGCGCAAAACGAAGTGATGTGAAAGTTATGTATCATTTCGAGTACGTCGGCCGGTTTGAATTTTTCGAAGTCATAGACAAACACGTTCGCCCCGGCAAACCATTGCCCGTATAGTTTTCCCCATACGGCTTTTCCCCAACCCGTGTCGGCCAGAGTCAAATGCAGGCTGTCTTCGTGCAGGTTGTGCCAAAAGGAGCCGGTGATGATGTGCCCTAACGGGTAAGTGAAATCATGGGCGACCATTTTGGGCTCGCCGGTGGTTCCCGATGTGAAATAGAGCAGTGAAATATCGTCATTCGTGTTGACCGATTCGGGACGGACGAAAGGAGCAGCCGATTCTATTCCTTTATGGAAGTCGTCCCACCCTTCTGGAATGATGGGCCCGATGGAGACACAACGTTGTAATGAAGGCGAGGACGGTCGGGCCCGGTTGATGTGCTCGACTACAATCCCGTCGCCGCAGGATACAATCATTTTTATGTCGGCGGCATTGCATCGGTACACTATGTCTTTCTCGGTCAGCAGGTGAGTGGCGGGAATACATACGGCTCCCAGTTTGTGAAGAGCGATAATAGAAAACCAAAATTCGTATCTTCGTTTCAAAATGAGCATGACCATATCGCCGTGCCCTATTCCTAATGATTGGAAGTAAGATGCAGTTTTGTCGCTTTCTCGTTTAATATCGGCAAATGTAAAATCTATTCTTTTTCCTTGATCGTTGGTCCAAAGCAGAGCTTTTTTTTCGGGAGCTATACGTGCCCATTCATCTACGACATCGTATCCGAAATTAAAACAATCGGGAACTTTTACCTTAAAATTTTTCATGAAGTCTTCCTGTGAAGAGAAAGACGTTTTATCTAAAAAGCGTTCTAACATAATGACTATGTGGGAATATTCCCTCTTTTTACTTGATGTTTGTGAAATACCTATTGTTACGGAAAGATCATTTAAAATATGATCGCCAGAAATTTAACTTGTCGGTCTATCGCTTTCATACCGTGTGGACGGGTAGAGTCGAATATAATGCTGTCGCCTTCGTTCAGCACTAATTCTTTTTCTCCGATACGTAGATGCATGCTCCCTTCGAGAACAAGGTTAAATTCTTGTCCGGGGTGGGTGTTGAGCGTGAATGGCGCTTCGGGAGCCGATGGCTCGACCGTGACCATGAAAGGGTCGGCTTTGCGGTTGGCGAATCCGGCGGCCAACGATTGATATTTATAGGCTTTTGTACGCTCTACGGCGACACCTTTGTCTTTTCGGGTAAGGAAATAAGAGTTCATTCGGGGTTCGTATCCGAACATCAATGCCGGCAATTCTACGCCGTAGTGCTTGGCTATCTGGTGCAGAAAACTGACCGGAATGTCTTTTTCGCCCGACTCGTAACCTAAATAGGTTTCCAAATCGATGTTGCAGGTCGATGCAATATCTTCGGGTCGAAGGTCTAAGGCATCTCTAAGGCCAACGAGCCGTTCCGCTATTTGTCGTATCTCTTCGCTCATGATTGCAAATATTTAGAAAGAGGTTTTAATATCTCTTACAAAAATAGAAAAATGAGAGAGAAAAAAGAAATTTGTTATACAAATAGGGTGAGTAATTGAACTTTGTAACTTTTATTAAGAGAGGAGGAAGACCGAAAAGGGTGCTATTTGCGCATTTTTGAATGTTATGTGCATTCTCTATTCTTCGGGAATTTCTTGTGGTATGTATTGATAAGCTCCGATATCCACGCTCGTGGAACGAAGGTTCCCATACATATCTTTATCCAATGGGAAGATCGCGAAATCGGGGTTTCCTTTCCCGATAGCATCGGATTTATCCGACCCGATTCGATAATCGTAGTAGTAATGTTCTTCGCCAGTGGCTTTGAAAAACGGTTGTCCGTTCCATACGGTATTGATGAAATTGTCATCGTCTTCTCCGTTGGAACGGAGGAGGCAGGAACGGAAATATACATGGCTGCCGGTGAGGTCGATCGAGGGAATTTCCGATGTATTACCGTATAGTATGCTGTTGTTGAATCGGGCTCGTAGAAGGGCGGGACCCCCCGAAATCGTATCGGCCGGGGCACAATAGCTCATGTTCACGATGGGCGAGGTGATAATGTCGTAGAAATAGTAGTTGACGATCGTGCAGTGGGTGAAATCGGCTATTCCTCCTGTCAGCGAGAGTATGGCTCCTCCGGCATCGGAAAGCTCGCTGTTCCAACAATTCAGTCGGCTGTATGCCGATGTGATGAGGTTACCCGACGAGTTGCGTATGCGGGAATTCGCTATTTCGAGACGAGGCTCTTCCGAAGCGCACGAATCCAATACGATACCCGAAGTCATTCCTCGTACATAAGCGTACGATATTTTATTCCCGAAACTTTCGGGATAAAAACGGATACCGCCCCATTGCCCGCCGAGATTGTCGTAAGGCAAGTCTGCAAAGAGCCGGTCGAGTCGATCGCCTCGTATTTGAACGGGGGCTTCCATCGACCCTTCGACTTGTAATTTCCCTTGTACCAACAGCGAAGCTCTATGGTGGAAATGCAGTCTTGCACCGGGTTCTATTTGTAATGTCGCTCCCGGAGCCACGACTAAACTGTCGTAGATGAGGTATGGCCGTTCATCGGTCAGATGGGTATCGGTCGTGAAGGTTTCCCCTCTTTTGATGATAACGTCCTGTCCGTAGGCAGTCAGCTTTACGTCTTGTTGGACGCCGTTGGTTACAAAGACGATCGAATCGACGATGAAAATGGGATTGTCCTGATTGGTAGGATCGATATTGGCTTCTACAAATACATATAGGCTGTCTTTCCCTCGGATTTCGACATTGGTGAAATTATCGCCCGACATACCGTCCACATTGATATGAAAGCCCGAATGTTCGGCATCGGCAAGTTTGATGGAAGAGATGTTCAACGATTTCTTGTTCCGGTTGTAAATGCGGAATGAACGAGTTGATGTACCTATCGTGGTGAATACGGTATCGAAAGCAACCGTATCGGTGGAGAATGCGAGTACATGCGACGGATTTGTGGTGAAATCGTCATCGATGCAGCTCGTCAGGCATGTACCTGTCAAGATACTCAGTAAAATTAAAGCAAAAGTTGTCGCTTTCATTGTATTATAAAAACGATATCGGTGCATCTTTATTGCGGAAGGCTGACGATTTTCTTTCGGGAGAGTGGCGTTTTGATTTTGTAATTGCAATATAGAATGTAACTCGATAAAAAAGAACAAGTATGTTTGTACTACTTGCTCCTTTCACTATCTTTGTAAGTACGAAGATAAGCTGCGGTTCGGGATAGGCAAGTCGGAAATGTGATTTCTGTTTGCCTCTGCTCTCACCTTTTGCTATATTTGTAATCGGATAAATAACGAATAAATCGATGGCTATGTTAATGACTACGACTCCTTCGGTAGAAGGGAAACAGATTGTAAGGTATTTGGGAGTTGTGACAGGTGAGACTATTATCGGGGCGAATGTGTTCCGTGATTTTCTTGCAGGGGTAAGAGATTTTTTCGGAGGCCGTTCCGGTTCTTACGAAGCGGTTTTGAGAGAGGCCAAAGATACGGCTCTTGAAGAAATGGCTCGACAGGCCGAAGCATTGGGCGCAAATGCCGTGGTGGGTATCGATTTGGATTATGAGACTGTCGGCGGATCGGGTAGTATGTTAATGGTTACGTGCAGCGGGACAGCTGTCAGGGTCGAATGACGTGACCAATTATTCCTAATCGGGTATGAAATATTATCTTATCGCCGGGGAGGCTTCGGGCGATTTACATGCCTCCAATTTGATGAGAGCTTTGCAACAGGAAGATGCAAACGCCAAATTTCGTTTTTTCGGCGGTGACTTGATGGCTTCTTGTGGCGGTACGCTGGTAAAGCATTATCGGGATATGGCTTATATGGGATTTATTCCGGTGTTGATGAATCTCGATAAAGTTTTGGCGAACATGCGTTTGTGTAAACAGGATATTGCCGCATTCCGTCCCGATGTGGTTATATTGATAGATTATCCGGGTTTCAATCTGAAAATAGCCAAATATGTGAAACGTCGTTTGGGTATTCCGGTTTATTATTATATCTCTCCTAAGATTTGGGCTTGGAAGGAATGGAGGGTAAAGAGTATCCGTCGGTATGTAGACCGACTTTATTCCATTCTTCCGTTCGAGGTTTCGTTTTATGCCAAGCACGATTATACGGTGGAGTATGTAGGAAATCCTACGGTCGATGAATTGGCTGTGCGGCCTTATGCCGATGAGAGTTTCGAGGATTTTACGGCGGAGTGCGGCTTGGGAAAAAAGCCCATAATAGCTCTGCTGGCGGGTAGCCGGGTAGCCGAGATTGATCATAATCTGCCTTTAATGATAGAGGCCGCAAAGACGTTCCACGACTATCAGTTGGTTATCGCAGGGGCTCCCGGTATTTCTCCCGACCGATATGCTCCTTATTTGCAGGACCGTTCGGTAAAAGTCGTTTGGGGCAAGACTTATCGTTTGCTTCAACAGAGTCGGGTGGCATTGGTCACATCGGGAACCGCTACGCTCGAAACCGCTTTGTTGCGAGTGCCTCAGGTGGTATGCTATCGACTGGGAGGAGGCAAGTTGTTTTATAAGACATTTGAGAAAATCTTGAAAGTACCGTATGTTTCGTTGGTTAATTTGATAGCCGATAGTCCTGTCGTGTGTGAGTTATTGGGCTATCGGGCGACTCCTGAGAATCTTCGTCGAGAGTTAACTTCGTTGTTCGAAGAGACTACCCGAAAGAAAATGTTGGAGGGATATGATCTTGTTGCCGAGCGATTGGGTGCTCCCGGCGCTCCAAAGAATGCCGCCCAGTCTATGGTTGCCGCTTTACGAACAAGGTGACATGTTATTGCAGTGCGTAGGGGAAGGGGGGTGAGACCCTTTTTCCGTGTTATTTTTCGGGCGTGGTTGATAGTGCTCAACCTTCGGAATCCATTCAACCCTTTTGAACCGGTGTTTTAAGGTATGCAATGAGGGCGGCGAAAGAGGTAAATCGCACTTCGTTCGTTGCGGTGTGTAACGATAGTGAGTCGTTTCCTTCGACGATGAGGCGGGGAAGCGATGCATCGGCCTCGCAAGGTGATATGCGGCAACCGTAATTGTTACGATTCAGAGCATTGACTGTCCAATGGAGAAGTGTTTCGTCCGTCGCATCTACGACAATTTCTTTTTCCCATTGAACCGAAGGGTAGTAACTGCCATGCGCCCGGTCGAAACAAATTTCCTTACGGTCGAACAAGGTATCGAGTTCTCCATTCAAAATGAGGTCCTCGGTTATTCCGCTACGCATTCCGTGCCCCTTCCGTAAAAGCCATAGGCAATCGGCGAGCACCAGCGCTTGTTCTATGTCGTGGGTCGACAGTAGTATCGCTTTGTTTTGGACCGTGGCGATGTGGTGTAACAGAGTCATGATTTCTATGCGGCTCACCACGTCGAGGAAAGCGGTCGGTTCGTCTAATATAACCAGAGGGCACTCTTGCGCCAATACTTTTGCGATCATAGCTTTCTGCTTTTCTCCATCGGAGAGTTGCGCCATATAGGAGTGCGCTTTGTGTGAGATGCCCACGGCTTCGATAGCTTCGTCCACTACTTGCCGATCCTGTCGATCGAGTTTCCCGAAAAATCCCGTATGCGGTTGCCGTCCGAGGGCGACCAGCTCATATACGGTCAATCCTCCGGTTTGTGTCTTGTCGGTCAGTACAACCCCGATTTGGCGGGAAATTTCCCGCTCTGACATGGCAGACAACTCGTTTCCGTTCAACAGGATTTTTCCCGATAACGAAGGTTGGGACGCCGATAAGGTGCGTAGCAGAGTCGATTTGCCCGAACCGTTTGCGCCTAACAGGCAGGTGAGCTCGCCCTTGCGTAGGGAGAACGACAGATCGCCGTGAACTTGCTTGACGTGCCCGTGCCCCGTTTTATATCCGATACAGAGCTGCTGTGCCGATAATATGTTTGCCTGTTTCTCCATCAGTTGAAATATTGGATTTTTCGTTGGTTGATGATGACATAAATAATCACTGGCGCACCTAAGACCGGAGTGATGGCATTGATGGGCAGGATGCCCGATTCTCCCGGAAGGATACAGATGAGATTGCACAGCAATGCGGTTACGGCTCCGCACAGCAAAGTCATCGGCAACAAGGTGTTGTGGTTCGATGTCCCCAATAACAGTCGGGCGATATGAGGAACGGCGAGCCCGATAAACGAAATGGGGCCGCAGAATGCCGTGGTCGATGCCGTGAGCAGACCGGTGACGATGAGCAGCAGATTGCGGGTGAGTTTAATGTTTACTCCCAGATTGGCAGCATAACGGTCACCGAGCAGCAAGGCATTGAGTGGTTTTATCAGAAGTATAGCGATGATGAGGCCCACAGATACGAAAAGTGCGAAATAGGGCAGCTGCTCGCCGGTGACTCCGCTGAAATTTCCCATACCCCAAATCGTATAGGGAGTGTACCCCTTCGGCTGTTGCGAAATAGTTGAGTAGAGAGATAACCGACGAAGTAATATAGCCTACCATTATACCGACAATGAGGAGCATGATGTTGTTCTTGACAATGGTCGAGAAAAAGAGTATCGTACCTAATACAGTGACTGAACCGAGAAAAGCTCCGGCAATGATGGCGGTGAATCCGGTGAGGGTGGTTGCCTCGGACACGCCGAGTGTCCCTCCCCAAAATAACATGACCAAAGCCACTCCTAAACTGGCTCCCGTATCGATTCCTAATATCGAAGGTCCGGCGAGCGGGTTGTTGAATGCAGTTTGAAGAAGCAGCCCGGCAACTGCCAATGCGGCTCCCGACAGGAGTGCCGCCGCCATTTGCGGTAATCGGGATTCCAGTACGATGAATTTCCAGACCTCCTTTTCAGGTTCTTTCCCGCACAGGATATCCCATACGGCCGAAGCCGGTATTTGTACCGACCCGAACCATAAATTGGCGGCACATAATGCCAAAAGTAACAGGACGAGAACGACTATTAGCCGTTGTTCATGTTGCTTGTTCGGTTTGTCGTTCATTCGGATAACGGTTGATAGTAGCGGAATCGATAGTCGGGGAACAGGCCGGGTGGAACAATGCAGCGAGTTCCTGTAACAACAGGTCGGGACGAAACGGAGTCTCTTCGTAGTAGTTGCATCGGGACGAGTCACAACCGTATATCTTTTTCTCCCGGAAGGCTTTGAACCTTGCATAGGGTGCATATTCCTTTTGCAGAGTCCGATAGGAAAGCTCCGACACGTGGAACGATTTAATAAGCCAAATGTCGGCTTTTCCTGCTCGGTTGAATACCGTTTCGAAAGAGAGCGGAATAGACCCTGTTTCTGTATTGTCGCTCCACGGGTAAGCGGCTCCGGCATCCTTGAAAAAGCGGGCCATATAGCTTTTTCCGCCGGGCATATACCATGCCGAACCGCTTTTTAATTCGCTGATGACAACGGGAGCAGAAGAAAGTACACCTATTTTATCTCTCAATTCGGTATAGTTTTTTTCGACTTCCGTAAAAATGGAATCGGCTTCGACCTCTTTACCGTATAACAGACCGAAGAATTTTATCCATTCTGCCCGGCCCAGAGGTGAAGTTTCCAAATAATCGGCGCATTCTATAATGGGTATTCCCATTTTCCCGATACGTCCGTATCCGGCGTTTTCGAAAGGAGATAATAAGATGGCATCCGGATTCAACGACATTACTCGTTCGATGTCGGGCGACATGGAATTTCCGGCATCGGTCAGTTTTCCGTTTTCCGCACGAGAGAGCAAAGCGGGCGTTTTGATATAGGAGAGGTCGCAGACTCCTCCTATTTGCGATAATGCGTCTAATTGCTCCAACAGGCTGCAATGTACCGAGGCATAGACTAATGTATTGGACAACGGAGTCCTTACGACGGTTCCTTGCGGTAGATTCGATGGAACGTTTTGTGTCTTGGGAACGAGGATATATCGGTGCAGCAACCGGGCGCTGTCCCACGGGTTGCTTATTTTTACATCGGTGTAGTCGTCATGACAGGTAATAGAGAGTAGTTCGGCATACTCGATGATAGAATCGTTTTCGAGTTGTTCGTCGCTTTCTTGGGATTTCGGATTACATTGTACTGAAAGGAGTACGAGCGCCGAAAGAACGAATGTATAAAATATCTTATTCATAACAGTCGGTCGTTTAACGGGGTTGATAACCTATATATTTCCCTGTGAGGTTGTTGCTCATGAGGTATTGTGCGGTTTGAAGCATGGAGAAGGCATATTCCCGCAGTTCTTGGCAGACGGCAGGATTATCGATATTGCCCCCTTTTCGATAGCTCTTTCTTGCGAGAGCAACCACTCTTGGTTTTCTTTGGGTTTATAGATATAGAACAGCGAATCGTTTACGCATCCGATGGCATCGTCGGAGGTAAAGAATGCCGCTTTACGTTTTTCTTGTAGGAGGTTTACTCCGAATCCGTTGTCGGTATAGTCTATATTCAGCAAACCCAATACGGTGGGAGCTATATCCACTTGTCCGCCGAGGTCTTCTATCTGTAGGGGTTCGATAAATGAAGGCGAATAAATGAAAAGAGGCACATGGTTGAAACTGAGCGGCATATCGCTGCGGGGAGTCCCCACGATTTTTCCGTGGTCACCGACGAATACAAATATCGTGTTGTCGAACCATTCCTGTTGTTTCGCTTCATCGATAAATTCCTTTAAAAGCATGATCGGCAAATTCGACGATTCGATGTTCGTCGGTACTGCTGTGGGTCTTGAAATCTTTGGGAATAACATACGGCGGGTGGTTGCTGATGCTTAACAATACAGCGAAAAAGGGCTGCCCCTCGTCGGCAGTCTCTGTGAGAATGGGCAGGGCGTATTGGTATAGGAAATCGTCTTGGACACCGAAACTGTTGACTCCTTTGTCTTTCGGATAGTCCTCCTGTGCAAAGATCCGCTCGAAACCATTGGTTCGCAGATAGCCGTTCATGTTATCATACTGCGACTCATGAGTCATGAAAAAAAGCGTACGGTATCCGTTATCTTGTAAAATGGTGGGTAGTCCGGCGAAGAAAGGAATAACGGCTCCTTTCATGGAATTCCGTTTCATCAGAGCCGGATAGGAATACAAGACGGAGTGTATGGCATGGTTGGTATGAGTTCCCGCCGAGAAAAATCGATTGAAGCAAAGCGACCGGACGGCTATCGAATCGAGAAACGGGGTGAGGTGCTCGGGATTACCGAAATGCCCCAGCAATTCGGCCGACATCGATTCCATGAAAACAAGGACTACGTTTTTACGGCTGGGTTGCCCCGGATTGTCTATTTTTCGAGCAATGGGCGATATGTCGGGAAGCGAGTCCGTGATATTCAGCTCTCTGCGAACCGTAGAGATCGCCTCTTTCTCGTCCATCAAATCGATTTCCCGATTTTCCGATTTGGAAGCCTCTAACGAACTACGCAATAAATTGAACGAGGGGCTTATGCCCAATTGGTTCAAAAATGTATTGTTGCAATAATAGGCCGCACTTACTTTGATAGGGTTGTATCCCATGCGTCCGCGTATACCGAATAAACATACTCCTATTAGAAGAGTCGAGCAAAGGAGTGTAAGCAGCTCGGGTTTCCAATGAAATTTTTCGGCAGATACTCTTTGTATATCGCGACAAGTCCGATGTAATAATATTCGGGAGAGAAAGACGAAAAGGAAAGAGAGACACAGAAACAAGACGAATGCGACGATATAGGAGAATTCACCGAACATAAGTCCCAATGTCGTTCCGGTGTAGCCGAACCAGTTGAAAATGGAAGCGTTGATGTGTTTGAAGAAGTAAGCGAAATAAGGTATATCGGCAGCCGATATGGCGAATGCCACGACATAAAAGACCGAGAAAAGATATGGATTCCCCGGTACAGGTTTTTACCGAAATATCCTATCAGGGAACAGATCGAGACGATAACGAGCGGCAGAATCGATATATAACAGGCTACGACATTGTCGAGCCACAATCCCCGGACGAATGCTTCGAGGCGGGTGAATACCGAAATTTCTTCGCCCATAAGATATTCGTACCCTTGTAGGAAGAGGATCAGACGGAATGCCGTAAAGAGAATAAGTCCCAACACATGTATCGAAATCAGATAGCGCAGGGCATATAAATATCGTTTCATCGGTCGATTATTGTTAAACGCCTCAAAGATACGGAAAGGTAAGTGCAGAGACAAACGAAAATCTTGTTTCCGATTTGGCTATGCCGAACCGCATCGTATCTTCGTTGTGACAAAGATAATAATTTTTCACGAAAGGCCGGTCGATTGTACGGTTGTCGTTCGATTTATCTCGCCGTAATGTGGAAACAGCCTTGTCGTATTTCGTATTTGATGTAGCATTTGTGTTCTTTGCGTAAATCGTACAGAACCTCGCCGAGTAAAATTCGTAGTCGGTCGGAGGGTACGAAATAGGTCGAGTCGGTTACGTTGTATCGATTGTAGGCTATGTCGAAAGTGGTGCCGTAACGGTGTGCCGAGTTTTCGCTGGCGTTTGTATTTCGTCGGCGTAACGACTTTATCGATTCATCGGAACGCAATGCGCTGGTGAGAATAATTTGTCTTCCTCCCGAACCTCGGTTCGTTAACGAGTCTTGGAAGTTTTTGCCTATCTTCATGAGCAACCATTTGGTTTTGGGAGTCAGATATGGGATCGAATGAGTCAGTTTATCGACGGTGTAGTATTCACAACTGTCTATTTTAGCAAGTTTCCAGAATCCCAAATTCCGGGCATCATCGAGCGATTCCAATGGTTCTATCCCGTTCTTTTTGGCAACAGCAAGATGTTTGTCGTTCAAGTCGTTGAATAGTTTGCGGAAACTGGAATATCGTACAGGACTCTTTTTCCAGCCGGTTGTGCGCGGTTGGGGTTGTTGTTTTACTTCGAATGTATCGATAAGAGAACTTTCCGGGTAATCAGATTCGACCTGTTTGCCTTTGCAACCAGATAAAAAAGACAGGAATATAACGATCGTAAAAAAGAGAAATGAGAACCGTCGCATGATGTAAGGTTTTTCCGGAGAAATCATTTAGCCGGATAGCCGACAGTCTGGGTCAATACTACTTTTTGTTTTTCGTTCAGCTTTAATATTTTTGCCAATTCATCGCCGTTGAACGAGCCGCGAACGACTGTACCCAAACCGACTGAGGCACAATAGAGATAAATGTTCTGGGAGATGAATCCGCAATCGACGAACATCATGTCGTTACCCGGCGCTTTTTCCAAATTGGCAGTAAAAATAATGTTGAGAGGCGCAGTGTGTACGAACGGTTGCATGCCTGCGTTTTCCCGGAAATCTCCTTTGGCGATTTCCGCCAGTTTATTCTGTTTGGCATCATAGAGATAGACCCCTTGTGCCATGACGATATATAGTGAAATTTCTTGACGATTCATGGCCGAAGGCGCCGTACGCTTGTCTTCTCGGTTGTATCCCCATGCCGCCCACAATAGGTTGGAAAGGGTTTGTGAGTCTATATTCTTTTTGTGTATCGAAGTCGCGTGTCGAGGCGCGTTTGGAGAGAACCTGCAAGAGAGGTTCTCCGCCCTGTTTTTGCGGGGAGGGGAGTTTTATGTCTTGTGCAATCGAGAGTAAGCTGCTTGTTACGAATAGAGATAATAGTAAACCTTTGATTTTCATAATACTCTGTTTTGTGTTTCGAACAAAGATAAAAAAATTATTCGGTAGAGTGTGGAAATAAAAATGTGAAATTTATCAAAGTCAAAGAAAATAAAAGAGTTACATACCGAGGTAATTAGATGGAAAGTTGTACTTTTACGCCGATTTTGCTGCAATAATGTGGAGTGTTTATGAAGAAGAAACTATGTATAATTCTGGGTTTTATTCTTGTGGCCTTGTTTTCCAACGAGAAAATACAAGCGCAGGAATCAAAACCGGGAATCTTGCCCGATACTTTACAAGTGAGTTTATTGACTTGCGGACCCGGAACGGAGGTGTATGAATTGTTCGGTCATACGGCGCTGCGGGTGAAACAGCAGAGACCCGGAGGTTTCGATTATGTTTTCAATTATGGCATGTTTAATTTCGATGTTCCCGGCTTTATCTGGCGGTTTACGAAAGGTGAAACCGATTATTGTTTAGGAATAAACGATTTTCCCGATTTCTTATTAAATTATCAGTTTCGGGAATCGAAGGTCGATGAACAGGTGTTGAACTTGACACCCATACAAAGCAGAGCCTTATTCGAGGCTCTGTTGGTTAATGCCATGCCTCAGAACCGGGTTTACCGGTATAATTTCCTGTTCGATAATTGTGCTACCCGTCCTCGTAATATGGTAGAGATGGTATTGGATAACAAGGTGCGATACAAAGAGCCGGGGGAGTCTTTGCCTACTTTTCGTGAGGAGATAGACCGATATGCGGGTATTTGCCCGTGGTTGATTTTCGGTATCGACTTGGCATTGGGAAGCGGTTTGGATAGGCCGATGACTTATCGGGAACAAATGTTCGGTCCCGAAATATTAGAGAAAGCTTTTTCCGAGGCGGTCGTTCAAATGAGTCCCGACTCGGCGGCTGTCCCGTTGGTGAGCCGAACGGAGGTGCTGTACGATCCTGAGGTTCCGGCGTGTCCTCCCGAAACACCATTTTATTTGACGCCACTTTTCGTCGCATGGTTGTTTTTCTTCTTTGTCGCGGCTGTGTCGGTATATGATATTTCCCGAAAAAAGGTATTCCCGGGTATTCGATACAGTCTTGTTTTCGATTTACGGATTGGGCGGCTTAGTCGTGTTTTTCCTTATGTTCGTTTCTGTTCACCCGGCGACTTATCCCAACTATTCAGCGTTTTGGTTGCATCCCTTTTGGCTGTTGATGGCTCTTTTTATTTGGTTTAAATCTCTTAAAAGTATCGTTAGATACTATCATTTTGCTAACTTTGCAGGGTTGTTGTTATTTGTGGCCCTTTGGCACTGGATTCCACAACAGTTTAATGCCGCATTTTTTCCGTTGGTGTTGGTATTGGTAATTCGTTCGTTTACCTATTTGGCGGTATCCGTTCGTTTGAAAAAAACGGAGAAAAACAAAGATGAAAAATAAAGTATTAGCGACAATTCTCTTTTCTCTGCTGGTCGTGCCGTTGGTGCAGTCTGCTGACAACAGTCCTCGTTTGGTGGTGGGTATTACGGTCGATCAACTGCGTACCGATTATTTGGAAGCCTTGCAACACCTTTTCGGGGAAAAGGGTTTTAAACGGTTGATGCGAGAGGGAGTTGTCTGTGAAAATTTGGTTTTCGATTTCCCGAATATCGATAAGGCTTCGGCAACGGCTACTCTGTATACGGGAACAACTCCGTTTTTTCATGGCATTCCGTCGGAGCGTTTTTTCAATACGGCATTTCTGCGGGAAGAGTTTATTCTGAACGACCCGTCCAAGATAGGGAATTATACCGATGAAACTTTTTCACCTGAACGTATTCGTACTTCGACGCTCAGCGACGAGGTAAAAATCGTGAGCGGAGGATTGGGACGCGTGTATGCCGTAGCGCCCGATGCACAGCAGTCTATTATCAGTGCGGGACATGCGGCTAATTGCGCTTTCTGGATTAACGATAGGAATGGCAAGTGGGCGACGACCACTTATTATCGTGATGTTCCCGCTTATGTCGAACAATTCAATTATGTGCGTTCTTTATCGGCTCGTATCGATACGCTTTCTTGGACTCCGGTTTATACGCCCGACCGTTATACGGCCATACCGTATCTGACGAATGATTTTTCTTTTAAACGAACTTTTGCCCGAGACGGCCGTGATAAGTTCGTGCAGTTTAAGACGACGGCTTTGGTTAATCAGGAGATTACCGATGTTGCCGTGGAGTTCTTGGATAAAGGACTTTTGGGACGCCGTGGTGTCCTCGATATGCTGAATGTCGGTTATACGGCCGGCGTGTATCTGAACAAGACCATACAGGACTACGGCTTGGAGTTGCAGGATACTTATGTGCGACTGGATAGGGATATAGCGCGTCTGCTCGATGAAATAGACAAGAAAGTGGGTTTTGCCAACACGGTCGTTTTTTTGACCTCTACGGGATATTTCAAGGGGAGGCGAAAGAGTCGCCCATTTATAATATACCTTCGGGAGAATTTTATCCCCGGCGTGCAGTCTCTTTGCTGCTGAATGTTTATCTGATGGCTCTTTACGGTCAAGGAGATTGGGTGATAGGTTACCAGAATCGACAGATTTTCTTGAACCGGAAACTGATTAAGGAGCGTGATATCGATGCCGATGAAATGCGTAATCGGGCAGCTTCGTTTCTGATTCAGATGACGGGTGTACAAGACGTTTATACATCGCAACGTCTGTTGCTGAGTAATGGAACCGATCGTGTCGCCGCCATGCGAAACGGCTATTATCCCAAACTGTCGGGTGATCTCGTGCTGGATTTGTGTCCCGGTTGGGAGGTCGTCTATGAGGATGCGAACGATACCCGCGAATATGTTCGTGTCAATGCTGTTCCTGCACCGTGTTTTATTTTGGCACACGATGTGAAGCCGGTGCGTATCACCTCTCCGGTGCGTGCGACGGCCATCGCTCCTACCGTTTCTCGCCTTTTGCGGATTCGTTCGCCGAATGGTTCGGCCGATGCTCCGCTTTCCGAAATACAATACTAATTCATTCCTTTTTGCGGAGTTAGCAAAATTTGCACTATTTTTGCAGGGTATGTTATACCTTTGCCTTATGGGTAATTTTTAACGAATAAAACAAATACTTTATATGGGATTTAATGATTTATTAAAAAAGCTGTTCGGTAATAAGTCGCAGCGCGATTTAAAAGAAATAGAGCCTTACATTCAGAAAATAAAGGCTATTTCGCCCGAACTTGAAAAAATTGTCGAACGATGAGTTGCGTCACCGTATCGATATGGTGAAACAACATATTCAGGATTCGGTGGCCGATGACCGTAAACGTATCGCCGAACTGAAAGAACATGTAGAAACGCTCGATTACGATAAACGCGAGTCTACATGGGAAGAAATCGATAAAATCGAGAAAGAGATATTGAAAAAAATAGAAGATGTTCTCGACGAATCGCTTCCCGAAGTTTTCGCCGTGATGAAAGAGACGGCGCGTCGATTCAGCCAAAATGAAACTGTCGAGGTTACGGCAAATGATTTTGACCGGAGCTTGGCGGTAGACCATGATTTTATACATATCGAAGGCGACAAAGCTATTTATGCCAATCACTGGATGGCCGGTGGTAACGAGGTTGTTTGGGACATGGTACACTACGATGTGCAGCTGATCGGCGGTGTCGTGTTGCATAAGGGTAAAATCGCCGAGATGGCTACCGGTGAGGGTAAGACTCTGGTCGCTACGCTCCCTGTATTCTTGAATGCTTTGTCGGGCAATGGCGTACATGTGGTAACCGTGAACGACTACCTTTCGAAACGTGACTCCGAGTGGATGGGGCCTCTTTATATGTTCCACGGTTTGTCGGTGGATTGTATCGACAAGCACGAGCCGAACTCCGAAGCCCGTCGTAATGCATATAACGCCGATATTACATTCGGTACGAACAATGAATTCGGTTTCGACTACTTGCGCGACAATATGGCCAGCTCTCCGCTCGACTTGGTACAGCGCATGCACAACTATGCGATTGTCGATGAGGTCGACTCTGTGTTGATTGATGATGCACGTACGCCGTTGATTATATCCGGTCCTACCCCCAAAGGCGATGACCAGATGTTCGAGCAGTTCCAGCCCAAAGTGGAAGAATTGGTGAAGATGCAGCGAAACTTGGTTACGAAGTTGTTGGCCGAAGCCAAGATTAAAATAGCTTCCGATGATAAAAAAATTCGTGAGGAAGGAGCCGTACTGTTGTATCGTTGTTTCAAAGGATTACCTAAGAACGGGGCGCTTATCAAATATTTGAGCGAACCGGGTATTAAACCTTTGTTGCTCGAAACCGAGGCTATCTATATGGCAGATAATAACCGCCGTATGCCTGAGATTACGGACGACCTCTATTTTGTAATCGACGAAAAGAATAACGGTATCGATATGACCGACAAAGGTCTCGACGTGATGACCGGGAAATCGGACGATCCTAATTTCTTCGTATTGCCGAATATCAGCGAGCTGCTTTCCGACCTTGAAAATCAAGGACTTTCTCCCGAAGAAAAACAAGCCAAAAAAGACGGAATCTTGCAAGATTACGCGATCAAGGCCGAGCGGGTTCATACGGTGAATCAGCTGTTAAAGGCGTATACCCTTTTCGAATTGAACGACCAATATGTGGTAATCGACAATAAAGTGAAAATTGTCGATGAACAAACGGGGCGTATCATGGAAGGCCGCCGCTACTCCGATGGTTTGCACCAAGCTATCGAGGCGAAAGAGCACGTTAAGGTAGAGGCCGCTACGCAGACTTTTGCGACGATTACTTTGCAGAACTATTTCCGTATGTATCACAAGCTGGCCGGTATGACCGGTACTGCCGAGACCGAAGCCGGGGAGTTCTGGGATATTTATAAGCTCGATGTCGTGACGATTCCTACCAATAAGCCGGTAGCTCGTATCGATATGAACGACCGGGTATATAAAACCAAACGGGCGAAATACAACGCCGTCATCGAAGAAATCGTGAAAATGGTAGAAGCAGGTCGTCCTGTATTGGTAGGTACGACTTCGGTCGAAATATCGGAATTGTTGAGCCGTATGTTGACTTTGCGTAAGATTAAACACAATGTATTGAACGCCAAGTTGCACCAACGCGAGGCCGAGATCGTGGCACAAGCCGGACAAACAGGTACGGTCACGATCGCTACCAACATGGCCGGTCGTGGAACCGATATCAAGCTCTCGCCGGCCGTGCGTGAAGCCGGAGGTTTGGCGATTATCGGAACCGAGCGTCACGAATCCCGTCGTGTAGACCGTCAGTTGCGTGGTCGTGCCGGTCGTCAGGGAGACCCCGGTTCTTCGGTGTTCTTCGTTTCGTTCGAAGATACGGTTATGCGTCTGTTCGCTACCGATCGGGTAGTGAAAATGCTCGACCGCCTGGGTCTTAAAGAAGACGAGATGATCGAACACAATATGGTTTCCAAGTCCATCGAGAATGCCCAACGCCGGGTAGAGGAGAATAACTTCGGAATCCGTAAGCGATTGCTCGAATACGACGATGTGATGAATGCACAGCGTAATGTGATTTATACCAAGCGTCACCATGCTTTGATGGGAGAACGTATCGGCATCGATATTATGAATATGTTCTATGACACGATAGAGTCTTTGGCCGATACCTATGACGGTACGAGCGATTACGAAGACTTGTCGATGGAGATGTTCAAGATTTTTGCCGTGGAAATGCCTTTCGATGAGGAGAAATTCCGCTCCATGAAAAAGAGCGAAGTGATCGACAGCCTTTATGAGGCCGTTGTCGCTACCTTTAAGCGCAAAGGCGACCGTATGGCCGAGATCGCTCACATGAATATAAAACCGTTTGTGGAACAACGGGGATTATCCACGGGTATGATACGAGTGCCCATTACCGATGGCAAGCGTGTATTCGGTATTGCTTGCGATATAAACGAAGCCTATAAGAGTGAGTCGCAATCGGTCGTTAAGCAATTCCAGAAAGCCGTGTTGCTTATGACGATCGACGAGGCTTGGAAAGAGCATCTTCGTGAGCTCGACCAATTGCGTCAATCTGTGCAAAATGCCAGCTACGAACAGAAAGACCCGCTGTTGATTTATAAACTCGAATCGTTCAATCTCTTCAAAGAGATGGTCGAGACGATGAACCGGAAAGCCATCGCTGTTCTCATGCGGGGACAGATTTATATTCAGGAACCGCAAGATGTGCGTGAAGCAGCTCCCGAACGAAGGGAAGATTACAGCAAGTATCGTACTCAAAAAGACGATTATCCCGGTCAGTCGGCACAGGCTGCCGCTGCGGCTGCTCCTCAACAGCCCCGGGTCACCGAGCCGATTAAGGCTGCACCACGTGTGGGGCGTAACGATCCTTGTCCTTGCGGTAGCGGTAAGAAATATAAAAATTGTCACGGGAAAGGACTTTAATATTCTTTTTTGTGTTAGTAACAATGAAGGCGGTTCCTGCAAAGGAATCGCCTTTTTATGAAATAGAGTCGGTGGTTTAGTGATTTAGTAAAAATTCGTAAAGGGAAAACTTGAATTTTAGCGATGAGTCTCTTGTCGATAAACATATTCCGGACATTTCGGTGAAGGGTTGATTCTTGCTTAAATTTTTATACATCACCTGTGTTGCGGAGCCATATGAGAGAAACGGAGGAGCGGTAGCGACGAGGAGAGTGGTTAAAAAAGATAGTATATAGATTTTTTTTTTGACTGTAAGGATTAATCTCCCTCACCCTACGGGCACTCCCTCCCTATATTTCTTTGGAAACACCCCGTAATGCCACGGGACACGGCAGGGAGGAGTTTTGCGACATTCTTTTATCATGTAATTTTTGCCGGTAAGATAAAGAAGTATTCAACCTCCTCCTCTGTTCGTGCTGCGTTAGCAATAGGGGAGAGACCGAAGGAACAGTAGTTCCTGAGGAGAGAGGTTGAAAAGATTACCCAGAATTATTTTGATTGTGTTTTTTAACCCCTCCGTCACTTTGTGACACCTCCCCTATATTTTGCTGAACAAAATACAGGGAGGAGTTTAAATAACCCTCTATTCATTTGTGTCACTTCCCTTATGTTTTGCAAGGCAAAACATAAGGGAGAAGGCTTACAGCCCTTCTATCGCATTATTTATCGAATCGTAGCATTACGGGGTGTGGCGTTAGTCATATTAGGGAGGTGTCACAAAGTGACGGAGGGGTTGAAAAAAGATTATATGGGGTTAGAGGCATAAACGGACAATCTCCATTAATTATCGACAGAACTGTTTTAGTTTCTCCTTTACTTATAAATCGAGATGAAAGAAATGTTTTGTACAAGCTGGATTTGTAAAATGTTTTAGTTGAAAAAAGCGAAATCTCTTTTCTTCTCTTATATATTATAGTATGGAAAATTGTATAACAGAGAAGGTCTGTTGTCTCTCTTGCCAATGAAAAATATATCATAATAAAAATTTTTTAGAAAATTATTTGGTTTATAATATAAACCGATTTATATTTGTGCTGTAATTATAGCATGAAAAGAGAGTATATAGCTATATAGTTTATAAAATAAACCAATTTGTAAATCTAAAAATCGACTTATGGAAGAACAGAAAATGAATGAGAAAGAGAGTTTGGAACTCATCGCTCAGATGATTCGAGTTACAAAACAAAGCATCGGGAGTGGCAGTGGAAATAAATTTTTGATGTATGGCTATACGGCTGCTATTCTGTCGATCGTTATCTATGCTTTGGTTTACTTTACGGGAAACAGTGCGTGGAGTGCCGGGTGGTTCTTGATGTTTTTGCCATTTCTTGTCAGTAGCGTACGGGAGAAAAGAAATAGGCCGAAAGTAGTGACTTATACCGACCGCATGATCAACGAAACATGGAGAGTCATAGGAGCATTGTTTGTACTTACTGTCTTGACGATGATCGTATTGGGGTTTGTTATCGGTCGTGTCAATTTCGGGTTGATGATGCCGTTGGCTTTGTTGTATTGTGGTATGGGTACGTCGATTACCGGTCTGGTTATCAAGGAATCCAGCCTTACTTATTTCCCGTTGCTCGCGCTTGTCACGGCTATTTATATGTTTATGACTATGCCTTCTTTACATACGCCTATGGTGTGGCAGCTCTATTTCGGGGGATCGTTTGTCGTCGTGATGATTGTTCCGGGACATATTCTTAATGCAAAGTGTAAAAAGAGATGTTGAAAGAATTAGATCCATTGTTACACTCGCAGTTGAGGTTGGCTGTCATGTCGATTCTCTTGTCGGTAGATGAGGCGGATTTTGTTTATCTGAAAGAAAAGACCGGGGCGACTTCCGGAAACCTGAGTGTGCAGATAGATAAATTATCGGCAGCCGAATATATTCGGGTCAGGAAAGAATTTGTCGGTAAGAAAACAAGGACATCGTGCCAAATAACCGAAAAAAAAAGGAAGGGAGGCTTTCGAAGCTTATGTAAATACTTTGAAAGAGTATCTTAACTGGTAAAGAACTATTCTCTATTCCAAGACAAAGAAACCCCTCGTCTTGTATTCATATAGGCGAGGGGTTTATACGATTTCCTTTTCGAATTTTTACAGCAGCGCTTTGATTTTAGCTTCCAAATCGGCTTTTGAAGCAGAACCGACATGTTTGTCCACTAGTTTACCCTCTTTGAAAAAGAGCAAGGTGGGGATATTGCGAATACTATATTCTGCACTTAAATCGGCGTCATCGTCAACATTGTATTTCCCGATTATCACTTTGCCTTCATATTCTTCTGCAAGTTCGTCTACCGAAGGTGCGATTGCGCGACAAGGGCCGCACCATTCCGCCCAAAAATCGATAACTACCGGTTTGCCGGAGGCAATCAATTCTTTTGCATTTTCATCATTGATTTTCAATGCCATAATTTTATTTTTTACTGTTTTATTGTTTCAATTTATTTTACAACAAAAGTAGGTAATCTCTGGTTGAGTCGCAAACGATTATTCATTTATTTTGAAAGAGACCTCGTCGTTCTCGCTTAAAAAATCGATGAGTTCTTCCGTTATCGTCGGTTTGCGCCTCGATCTCAGCCGTACCGATTTATCCAACTCCGAATCGTATATTTTGAAACTCAATTCTGCCTTGTGCTGGTGTGCCGGGGGCATAAATTCGGAAAGTGTCTGTATGAATCCGTTTTTTTACCAATCGGGCCGGTAGCTCGATTGTGATGGAATTAAGTAAAGTACCTTTTAATTCGGATAGTAGCTTTATCTCCAAAATTTTCAAATCGATACGGCCGGGGGTGAATTTCGATGGTTGACAGCGTGCCCTTATCCACACGAAAGTTCCGTTATTGGCTCCATACTTTCCGTAGTCTATGAAGTCTTGGCCGAATAAAGGTATATCTTCGGCTCCCGAATAGTCTTCTATTTTAAGGAAGCCATATTGGCCGCCTCTTTTCCCGATTCCCGTTCGGTAGTCGACAACCACTCCTCCGAATGTCAACTCTTTATTTAAGAGGGATTCTCGGTCTTTCAAATCGGTCATGCGGGTATTGCAGCCGTACAATAATTCCAATTTATAGGCATCGAGCGGGTGTGCCGAGAGGTACATGCCAACGAGCTCTCTTTCCTTGTCCAAACGCTCGATGTCGGAGAGAGGCACGCCCCGTGGGATTTCGGGCGGGGTCGTTACGATGGGAGCTACGCTTCCGAATAAAGACGTAGCTTGGGACATTTTGTCGTTTTGTACTTTTACACCGTAACGTACCAATGTTTCTAAGAAAATTTCTCCTTTGCTGTTCAATGCAGTGAAATCTTCCCGATGAATTTCTTTGAATGAATCGAAGGCTCCGGATATAGCCAATGACTCTATCGTTTTTTTACCACAAGCCGAAAGATTGACTCGTTCCACAAAGTCGAATATTCCCTTATACGGGCCGTTGGCTTCGCGCTCTTTGACAATGGCTTGTACCGCCGAGTCGCCGACTCCCTTGATTGCTCCTAATCCGAAACGGATATTCCCTTTCTTGTTTACCGAGAACTTATACTGGCTTTCGTTGACATCGGGACCTAAAACTTGAATCTTCATGGATTTGCACTCGTCCATGAATTTCGTGATTTCCGTGATGTTATTGAGGTTTCGACTCAACACTGCCGCCATATATTCAGATGGATAGTTGGCTTTCAGATATGCCGTTTGGAACGCTACCCATGAGTAGCATGTGGCATGGCTTTTATTGAAAGCATAGGAAGCGAATTTCTCCCAGTCGGCCCATATTTTTTCGAGTACTTCTTTTTTATGTCCGTTTTTCTCGCCGCCCGAAATGAAAAGGGGCTTCAAAGCATCCAGTTTATCTTTCAGTTTTTTACCCATCGCTTTACGCAATCCGTCGGATTGACCGCGTGTGAAATTGGCGAGCAAACGGGAGAGCAACATGACCTGCTCTTGATATACCGTAATTCCGTAAGTATCTTTTAGATACTTTTCCATGATAGGAATATCGTACACGATAGGTTCTTTCCCATGCTTGCGGGCGATGAATTGCGGTATGTATTCCATAGGTCCCGGACGATAAAGAGCGTTCATGGCGATGAGGTCTTCGAACGTCGTGGGATGCAGTTCCCTCAGATATTTTTGCATACCGGCGGACTCGAACTGGAATGTTCCGGTCGTCCGTCCGGCACTGTATAATTCGTACGTCTTGGGGTCATCGATAGGAATAGAGTCGATATCGAGGTCTATGTGACGAGTTTGGCGAATATTCTCGACGGCTTCTTTGATAATGGAGAGTGTCTTTAATCCCAAAAAGTCCATTTTTATCAAGCCGGTATCTTCTATAACGCTGCCTTCATATTGGGTAACGAGCATTTTCTCTCCGGTCTCTTTATCGTCGGCCGTACTCACCGGAACCCAATCGGTTATATCGTCACGCCCGATGATAACGCCACAGGCATGAACGCCGGTATTTCGCACGTTTCCTTCGAGCATTTGGGCATACTTCATCGTATTGGCCAATAGTTCGTTACTCGAATTGCAAGCCTCCTGCAATTCTTTCACGTTCTCGATGCAATTTTTCAGGTTTATTTTCTGGGCTTTCCCGTTCTTTTCGGGTAAACGGTCGGGAATCAAGCGAGTCAAACGATCCGATTCGGGCAACGGTAGTTTTTGTACACGGGCTACATCTTTAATCGCCAATTTTGTAGCCATCGTACCATAGGTGATGATATGCGCCACTTTTTCGGCTCCGTATTTTTCGGTTACCCATTGCAATACCCGCCCACGACCGTCGTCGTCGAAGTCCACATCGATATCGGGCAAGGAAATACGGTCGGGATTAAGGAATCGTTCGAATAGCAAATCGTATTTCAAGGGGTCTATCTGCGTAATTTTCAAACAATAAGCGACAACCGAACCGGCGGCTGAACCACGTCCCGGACCGACCGATACATCGAGCTCTCTGCGGGCTGCATTGATGAAATCCTGTACAATGAGGAAGTAACCCGGAAAACCCATCGTTTTCATGATATGAAGTTCGAAAGTGATTCGCTCCATAATTTCGTCGGATAGTTCCTCTCCGTATCGTTCATGCGCTCCTTTGAAAGTCAATTCTTTCAGGTAATCGGCTTCCAACTTGATACGATACAGCTTGTCGTAACCGCCCAAATTTTCTATTTTCTTGTGTGCTGCGGCTTCGTCTAAAACGACATTCCCGTTTTCGTCCCGAGTGAATTCGTTGAACAAATCTTCTTCGGTAAATTTTTTTCGATACTCTTCTTCTGTACCGAAGTTTTCGGGAATCGGGAAAGTGGGCATCAAAGGCGGGTGGTCGATGGAATAAAACTCTACCTTGTCGAGAATTTCCAACGTATTGGATAGAGCCTCGGGCACATCGGAGAAGATGTCGTTCATCTCCTGTTGGGTCTTTAACCACTCTTGTTTGGTATATAGCATGCGATTGGGGTCGTCCAAATCTTTACCCGTACTCAAACAAATGAGGCGGTCGTGAGCTTCGGCATTTTCTTCTTCCACGAAATGAACGTCGTTGGTACATACCAGTTTGATTCCATGCTTGCGAGAGAACTCTGTCAGCCGATCGTTCACTACTTGTTGCAGCGGATATGTTTCGTGGTTGGCTCTCGGTACGGTAGCTTTGTGGCGTTGTAATTCGAGGTAATAATCTTCTCCGAAGATATTCTTGAACCATAGGATAGCTTCCTCGGCTCCTTGAATATCGCCGGTAAGGATTCTTCTCGGAATCTCTCCACCCAGACATGCAGAGCAAACAATCAACCCTTCGTGATATTTTTCGAGTTCGTATTTGTCGGTACGGGGACGGGAATAAAATCCGTCGGTCCAGCCTTTCGATACCAATTTGACCAGATTGTGATAACCTTTCAGGTTCTTTGCAAGGACAACCAAGTGATAACCACCCTCGTCGACAGCTCCCCGACGAATAGAAAAGCCCTCGACCTCGTTGACGACGGTAGTACGTATTTCCCTCGGTGTGGCTTCCTTATCGGTAAGCCGACGACGGGCTACGTACATTTCACACCCGAATATCGGCTTGAATATTTTGGCTTCGAGTTTTGCCTTTTTTTCTTCTTGCAGGAGGCCAATTCTTTTTCTTTTGTCTTCTACCTCTTCCGCACCGCTTTCGATGTCTTCGATTCGTTTCTGTACACCTTTAATGGCATCTTTTGTTGCTCCGTTTTTCTTTTTTACCAGATTGAAAAACTCTTTTATCCCGAACATATTACCGTGGTCGGTCAATGCCAAACCTTTCATTCCGTCGCGTATAGCCTTATCGACCAATGCCGGAATCGAAGCCTGACCGTCAAGAATAGAATATTGGGAGTGAACGTGCAGATGAATAAAGGGTTGCATAAACAGATAAATTTAGTTTCAGGGGCTTAAAGTTACGAAGTTATTCGCAGAGAAAAAAGGGCACAACGATAGAAAATCGGCGAGGTTACATCTTTATCCTTTACCCTCGTTCCTATTTTTATAGAGCGGGGATAACGGATAATTCATTTTAACCTCCTCCACTACGCACTATAAGTGCGATAGGGGAGGTGTCACGAAATGACGGAAGGGTTCAAAAGATATTTTACGATAAAGATACTATTTCTATCGGAGCGTTCGTAATGGCCTTCATACCTTCGGGTGTGACCGTATAGGTATCTTCGATTCCAACAGCGCCTACATGGGGTATGACAAATTTCGGTTCAAGAGCTATGACTTGATTTCCTTCTAAAATATCTTTCGAGCGCGGAGCTAAGACCGGAGCTTCATTAACTTCGATACCTACACCGTGTCCGATAAATCCGGCCTTCTGGGTATGTCCCATAAAGTAATTTTCCAATCCGGCCTCTTTTGCTATCGAAATCGCTAGATTATATAAGTCGGCCGCCTTTACGCCCGGTTTACCCATTTGGCTTACAGCACGATGAATATCGATGGAACATTGGTGGGCTCGATGAGCTAGGTCGGGTAATTCCCCCACCGAATAGACTCGGGTCATGTCAGTCATGTATCCGGTGAAATTGCCACACATGTCTATCATCACAGTCATGCCCGGACGAATGAGCGAACCATTGCAACCTACCGGTATCGAGCAACTCAATCCGGCTCCTCCCATAGCAAAATCGTACGGTGTGGGAGTATCTGCATTATCGCCGCAAATGACATTGCCCATAAAAATCTCCATGCTTTGTCCGTTTATTCTGAAAAGCCCCAGATTCCCATGCAACCGCAACAAGCGTTCTATTTCTATCTGTAATTCGATATCGGTCATTCCGTTATGATAGACCGATTCGATACGATGATATACTTCGGCATGTTTCACGGCGGACTCGTGCAATAACCCCAATTCGTAATCGGTTTTTACCGAACGTACTTTCCGCATGACAGCCGAGCCGTTCGTTATTTCTGCATCGGGAAATACGGCAGATAACCGTGTGAAATCGCCGTGAGATGCATCCCACTCGATTGCGAGTTTGCGGGGAAGTGGTAGTCCTATTTCGGTGAGTAAAGCCGGAATTTGTTCGGGTTTATGGATATAATGAACATTTTCTCCTTTCAACCCTATGGGACGGCGAACGAAATAAATCGTTTCACCCTCCGAAGGTATATATAGGTATAACCGTTGAATACCCGGCCCGAAGAATAGTATAGATTGGCGTTCGTATTCAACAAAACGGCATCGGCATTTATCGACTGTAATACCGACTGTACTCTCTTCCACCGTAACGAAGACTCGGGTTGAAAATTACTCGAATACATTTTTATTTAAGTTTTAAGAAGAAATTGGTAAAATCTTCGAACGAATCGAATGCTAATTCATAATCGTCGGTGTGTCCGAATCCGTAACGGGCATATACGAACGGTAGTCCTGCCCGATGAGTTTCCCGCCCGTCGGCTTCTATATCGCCCATATAGAGGGGGTGTTGCAGATGATATTTTTCTTTCAGTAATAACATGTTGTCACCCTTGGGTTTATGTGTGTCGCCGAATGAAATGGCCTCGGTGATGAAAGGGGTTATCCCGATACAAGACATGAAAATAGGTAAAGTATGGGTGTCGCAATTACTGACTAAAAACAATTTGTATTTTGAGGAGAGTTGTTCCAATCCAGAAACCACGCCGGGATAGGGTGTACCGCCGTAACGGGACAATAATTCGGGTTCATGTTCCGCTAACTCTTTTGAGAAACGGTTTGCCTCTTCGTTTTCAATTTCTGGAAAGAGGTTTGCCAAAATCTTAGGAATAGGAATACCGATGTTACCGATGAGGCTTTCCCTCGTGATGTGAACTTCTTTTCCAGCTCGCAGAAATACTTCGTTCCAAATGCGGGCATATGTGTCTACTGCATCCCACAGGGTTCCGTCCATATCGAAAATTAATCCATCTGTACGGCTCCAATCTATTTTATTTTCCATAGTGCAAAGATAGTGTAAGCCGAGGGAAGGACAAAATGAGCTTGTCTATTTTTCGTATCGAATCATAGTCGGTTTTAAACTACAAAATTCAGATGAATAAAAAACAGAAAGAAGGTGAATATAAAAGAAAAAAGTTAGGCTTAGTCGATATTTAGTGAGGATATCGGCTCAGTAGGAAATTAGTGAAGATTGTCCGTTTATGCGTCTGATCCCTCCATCAAAGATTATATAATCTTTTCAACTCCCTCCGTCCTGCGGACATCTCTTCTATATGGCTAACGTGACACCCCGTAATGCTACGACACGGCAGGGGGAGAAAGACGAACACGATACATCTCATTCGATAAATAATGCGATAAAAGGGTATTCAATCTCCTCCTCTGTGTTTTGCAAGGCAAAACATAAAGGAAGTGACACAAATGAATGGAGGGTTATTCAAACACCTCCCCTGTGTTTTGTTCAGCAAAATATAGGGGAGGTGTCCGTAGGACGGAGGGGTTAAAAAACACAATCAAAATAATTCTGGGTAATCTTATGTATTTTCTATAAAGTAAACAGCCTATCTATAACAGATAGGCTGTTCGGTTTGTACACCCATGGGGAGTCGAACCCCAATCGATGGAACCGGAATCCATTATTCTATCCATTGAACTACGGGTGCCGATATAAAAAGCGAGATTGTTTCTACTCAAAAATGAGAAACAATTCTTCATTTGCGTGGCAAAAGTAAGAAATATTTGTAGCTTTGCAAACAGATATAGTTAAAATCTTATTCGACTATTATGAATGTTCGTATCGAATCCAGCTGGCAGCAACGCTTACAAAGCGAATTTGACAAGCCTTATTTTGAAAATCTGACGGCTTTTGTACGGCACGAATATGCTACTAAAACGGTTTATCCTCCCGGTAGCCAGATTTTTGCGGCTTTCGACGCCTGTCCGTTCGACCAAGTAAAGGTCGTTATTTTGGGGCAAGACCCCTATCATGAGCCTCGTCAAGCACATGGGCTTTGTTTTTCGGTTAATGACCATATTCCTTTTCCTCCTTCGCTTCAAAATATTTTCAAGGAGATCGAGAGCGATTTAGGAATTCCTGTTCCTCGGGTGGAAATTTGACTCGATGGGCGCAACAAGGAGTTTTGCTTTTGAATGCTACTCTCACGGTTGAGGCTCACAGAGCGGCATCACATCAAGGTAGAGGTTGGGAAACATTTACCGATGCAGTTATTCATAAATTGGCAGAAGAGCGGGAGCATTTGGTATTTATCCTATGGGGATCGTATGCCCAACGGAAGGGCGATTTTATAGATCGCAGTCGGCATCTTGTTTTGCAATCTCCACACCCTTCGCCTTTGTCGGCACATCGGGGGTTCTTCGGGAATCATCATTTCAGTCAAACTAACCAATATTTAGAGGCTCACGGAATCGAACCTATTCGATGGTAGCGGTATGGAAAGAGTAGATGTAGAACAAAGAGCGGAAAAGGCTCGTCGGTTTTTTCTGGAAGGATATAATTGTGCGCAAGCCGTTGTGTTGGCTTATTGCGATTTGTTCGATATAAGCCCGTCTTTGGCAGCGTCTATCAGTGCCCCGTTGGGTGGAGGCATGGGACGATTGAGAGAAGTGTGCGGTGCAGTTAGCGGCATGTTCATGGTTGCTGGGTTATTTTACAAAAATGATGTTCCCTCGGATATGACTAAACGAAAAATCGTTTACAGCACGGTGCAGGATTTGGCAGAGAAATCGAAGGCCCTAAACGGTTCTATTATTTGCAGAGAGCTGTTGGGACTCGACCATAAAAGCGATAGTCCTACTCCCGAGGCTCGTACCGAAACGTATTACAAGCGTCGCCCTTGTGCCGATTATGTAGCATCGGCTGCTCGATTGATCGGTGAAAAGCTCAATGAGGTATCAGAAGAAATGTAATCTCATGTTATTTTGTATTTGATGAATGTAAATGAATATAAATAATGCTAATGAATGTGAATATTTGGGGGGGGTAATTTACGAACATTTACGCGGGATAAAAATCTGGATATTGTAAAAGGTATTGGTATTTTATTGATTATATTACATAATTATTTTCATACGTTTCCTGAGTTTCCGCCAGAATGTGAGTTTAAGTATGCTCCCGAAAATGTTTCCCGTTTTACCGAGGCCATGTTGTCTGGTAATTTACGCATTATAATTTTATCGCTATTTTCCTTTTTAGGACATTACGGAGTTTCGATTTTTGTCTTTGTCAGTGGTTATGGACTTTCCAAACGTTATGACCACAGCGGGGAATCGAAGTGGTATATCATTTTGCGCCGAGCCATACAACTGTGGAAATGGCTCGTTCCTATGGCGCTACTGCTTATTCTCGACCGTTATTCGGGGCATACGCATTTTACCTATGCCTATCTGGGTAATAACAAGATTTGGACCGACATGTTGTTTATGCTTACTTTTACGGCCAACGGCCTTGCCGACAGATTTATCATTGCCGGGCCGTGGTGGTATTTCGGCATGGCATTTCAGTTGTATGTTATTTACGCATTATTCTTGCGGAAATCATCGGACAAGGTTCTATGGGGTATTATAGCAGGGGTGTGGACGTTGCTCATTGTGTTGTCTAGTCTCGGGTTGGATAACTGGGTTTTTGCTTTTCGTTATAACAGCATAGGGTGGTTACCGGTGTTTTGTGTAGGCATTCTCCTGTCTCGTCACCCTGTACATATTTCGTGGAAATGGATTTCATTGGGAGTCGTTCTTTTCGTTCTGAGTTTGTTCAATCGCTATTTATGGGTGGTTAGTCCTATATTAGCCCTCTTTCCTGTGGCTGCCGTTCTCCCGCTTGCCAGAAAGGAACCTCTTCAAAACGTTCTGCTTTTCATGGGAAAACTTTCGGCTGCGCTGTTTGTAACTCATGCTTTTGTGCGGCAACAAGTTCTTGCGCACGATCAAGCCCTTCCCCCAGAGATATCCGGGTTATTGTATCTCGTGCTTTGTATCGTTGTTGCGTGGGTATATCGATTGTGTTTGACCTATTTTTTATAAAAAGATTCATTTGTGATAATGTCCCTTTTCTTTCACCAAAACGACTTTTACTCTCCCGTCTTTCAGAATCGCCCTTGATCGGGAAAAGAAGGGTAATTGCCAAGCCCATCGACGATGTTCCCAAGTGAGTAAATCTACCGAGAAATCCAGATTCCTTAGAAAAGCGTAATACGAAGCCGGAAAGGAGAGCGCCGAAACAGCTCCGCTATGGGCTATTTGTTGAATGGAATCCAGTCTGTGTAAACGTTCTGCGTCGGACAATTCGTCTATATGGGGAATATCCAGATAGCAAGAAGTGTAATACCCTTCTTGTGTAAAATGATGTAACGCTTTCCAATCACGAGATTCGATAATCAATTGATCTTTATCGACATCTCTCTGTGCCAGTAGTCCGGTAAGTGTCGTTTCGGCTTGTATGCAGTTACTTTCGTTCAGATTCTTTAAATCGAGCCAAAGTTCTCGGTCGGGGTTAGCTCCTAAAAAGTCGAGATAGGGCTTCAACGGTTCGCCCGAAGGTTCGTCATGCCCTATCTCGAATGTCGCTGAATCGGTGAGAACAGCACGTCGCACTCAAAATTTTTATACTCCTGTTCAAACTCGTGCAACTTCTCGATCGAGTTCGTCCGGTGTAACCATATTTTGTCGATATAACGGCGTACGATTCGGTCGTTCCAAAACGGGATAGCCAATAGAGACAAACACAATATCAACAGCAAAAGTCCAGATAGACGAAGCCGTTTCATCGTGCTATTTCAGATGTAATTTTTTCAGAATCTTTACGGGAACAGCATCTTTGTGGACCAAGATATCCATAGTTTTATATTTCACGAATGCTTCTGATGCGTAGAAAAAGCCTCCATAAATTTGTTCCGTACCCCATGAATTTTTCACTTTGTAATATTTCGTACCGTTCTGGTCGATGGCTGTTCCTACGAATACCATGCCGTGGTCGTCGGTAGTCTCGTAGTTATCGAATGCTTCTTGTCGAAGTTTTTGGTCGATGTATTGTTCTTCTTCCGGTTCTTCGAATTTATATAGTTCTCCTTCTTTTTTCCGATTTTGACAATTTTACCCAACGAGCCAATTCGGTTCCAGACAGGTTCTCGTTTTTTCGTCTCTACGGGAACCACAGCAAACCCTTTCAGATATTGGAATCCTTTCTCGCTTACATCGGAAGCCCACATGACTGTAAAACCTTTATCGATGGCATAATCGATTGTCTCCATCAATTCGTTGAGCGGGATATTATAATATTCCGACCATAACCAGTTGTCGGGTACTTCAATGGCAAAAGGTTTGTAAAAATCGTGATGGGTGAATGATGTCAACGGAACATAATCCGAGGCTTTTATACCCAATGATTTTGCAAAAGATAGAGGTGTGTATTCTACGCCGTTGTAAGTAAACTTCTCAGGAACTTTGCCTAAATAGGTGTCCAGCACGGCTTTGAATCCATCGAGCCATGCCGTCGAAAGTTTTTTGTTGGGGTTGGCAATGATAGCATCGACATAACCTTTGAGGATAGCGTCGAGTTCTCCGTGCTGGTGCTTGTCTGTCCCGTAATTCAAACCGGTATAAACCTCCTCGGAACAATGCCATATTTATCGATGATATAGAGCACGTCATAAGCGCTACCCCCGGCCGAAAAGGCGATATCGCCGTGCATGCGTACATATTTAATCGCTTTTTTTCTATATAATCGTTACGCACGATAAACATTTCCGATAAGTCTACCGCAGGCTTTCCTTGACGCAACAAATCATCTTCGATAAACGATAAAGTCGAGAAGCTCCAACACGTTCCCGATCTGCTTTGGTCTTTTACCGGGTTGGTCTTCAATTCTTTGGTTACAGTAAATTGGTAACCCACAGAATCCGTTTTATTTTCGTTTGCCCATGAGCAGAAAGACATTGACAATAAAGCACAAGCGATAGTGAAAAACTTACAATTCATACACAACTATATTTTAAAATACGGTACAAATATAGTGAAAGGTGAGTGCAGAGACAAGCGAAAATTATATTTTCGGCTTGACTATGCCGAACCGCATCCTATATTATACAAAATAATATAACGAAAGGTAGATGTAGGATAAAATAAATATATTTATTTTTCATGCCGAACTGCATTCTGTATGATTCGAGTTATAAATTATTTTCGTTCTATTGCGATAGAATTGATGGCTGTAAGGGATATATTAGGATATAGGCGTAAAATTTCGTATGTTTGCATCAGTAACTCGATAATGGAATGGTTATGAAAACAAGTTATATTTTTCAATTGCTTATTTCTGTTTGTGTCCTTTTGGGAGGCATTTCTGCAACGGCCCAAAATCGTTCGGAACCGTATGAAACACAAGCCTTCTCCGATCGATTTCGAACTATACAGACCGAGGTGGAAGGTAGGGAATTGTTCCCTCCCATTATTGAATTGAATACCGACGAACACATAACGATTTCGTTCGATGAGTTGGCCGAAGATGTCACTTATCTGCAATACAGTCTTATACATTGTAATGCAGATTGGCGTCCTTCCGACTTGTCGGATTTGGAATATCTCGATGGCTTCAATACGAATTCTGTCGAAGAATATGAATTTTCTACTGCGACTTTCGCGCATTATGTGCATTACAGGATTACGCTTCCCAATGCCGATGTACAGTTTAAAGTATCGGGTAATTATGTGCTTGTGGTTTATCCCGAAAACGAACCGGAAAATATTTTGTTGCAAGTGTGTTTTTCGGTCTATGAAAACCAAGTTTTGGTCGCTCCTTCTGTAACATCTCGCACCGATATAGATTATAACCGTGAGCATCAACAGGTAGAAGTCGCTCTCAATACCAACAATTATCGGGTTCAAAATCCTTATAACGAATTGAAAATAAGTATTCTTCAAAATAGCCGACGGGATAAGGAGGTTATTATAAATAGACCTTTAAGGGTACAAGGGAATCAAATTGTTTTCGGTCATGACCGCAATATGATATTCGAAGCGGGGAATGAATTTCGTCGGTTCGAAATGGTAGCTACCCGTTATGCCGGATTAGGGGTTGAAAAAATATACTATTTCGACCCATATTATCACGTCGTGTTAGCTACGTCTGTTCCCAGAGCGCAAACGAGTTATCTTTATGATAAAACCCAAAACGGGCGTTTCGTCATACGCCAAAGCGGGGCAGACGACAGCAATACCGAAGCCGATTATTTCGTCGTGCATTTCACGCTTGATTCCGATCCGATTCCGGGAGGAAAAATATATATCGATGGCGAAATGACGAATCATCGGTATACCCCTTATAACGAAATGGTTTATAATCCTGCTTCTGGGAAATATGAGAAAACCCTGCTCTTGAAACAGGGCTCATACAATTATCAATACCTATTTTTGCCCGATGGAGGGAGTGCCGCTTCGGCAGGCCCTATCGAAGGAAACTATTATGAAACGGTAAACGAATATTTAGTAAAGGTTTATCATCGTCCGCAGGGAGTACGTTACGATAAACTCATCGGTATAGGAATGGGGTATTCCGGTCGTTGATCGGCTTTCTGATTCTGCCATGCCCCGAATTTATTCCTAACGCGATCGTTGTAAATAAAGCAATGAGGTACAAATAATTTTTCATATATTTACCTTGTTTTTTAGGTTTTCTGTATATTCTAAAAACAAATGCTGTCGTGCCAATGTTTATAAAATAGCCACCGGAATACAGTTAAATAAGGTGTATATAGAGTCTTTCAAAAAAAGAATTCCTCCAAAATGAAAAAAAAGCACTAAAATATATTGCTATCGTATTGATTTCACTTTTAGTGCTATTGTTGACTTTACCTCTGTCTATTTATATTCTGGCAGTACAACGATGGGGAAAGAATGAGATTAGCGGTTATGTCGGCCGATCGACAGGAATGGAGCTTTCCATAGGAAAGTTGTCTCTTAAATTCCCGTTCCGACTGCAAATCGACGATATACTTTTATTGACTTCGAGTCGGGATACGCTGTTGCAAAGTTCAAGTATGCAAGTAGGGATAGCCCTGGCGGCACTTTTGCGTGGACAAGTTCAAATCCAGAAAATAGCATTGAACGAAACACTTTTTCGTTTTTCGAATTCAGACTCTACTTTATTACTATCGGCTAACATAAAACAATTCTCCACACAGAAAGCAAACGTTAATTTAAAAGATTATCACATCTCATTACCTTCCACCCGATTGGACGGAGGGGAAATAACTTTGAACTTATCGGAGAGTTCCCCGATACTGTTTCTGCGGAAAGCGCTCCATTGAATTGGAGCATCTCGGTAGGAGAAATAGGGTTATCGAATATCCATTATTCTATGCAGATGAAACCTACTATCGAAAATTTGGATGCTTCGATACAAAAAGCGAGACTCTTGCAAGGAGAAAAGATTTATACGGGCAATCGGTTCGAGTCTCCGAGGCGATTATAGACAAAGGAGATTATCGTTATTATCCGGGGAGTGGAAATAATGAAGCAGAACCGGAGGAAAATGATGCCGATACAATCGTTTCGCCGCCGTGGACCGTACAAATTCAAAAAGTTGCGGCTGCATCGGAATCATGCTCTTTATGCCTTGCCGACCCGAATCCCCCAAAAAGGGCTCGACTTCGGGTATCTTTCTCTCGATAATATTGAGATTGCCATCGACTCCCTCTATAATCGAGGAAGCGAAATATGCGTTCCTATTAAACAATTGGCGTTCACCGAACGTTCGGGGATAGCCGTAACTCGAACACAAGGGAGTTTTACTATGGATTCGACAGGTATCTCCTTGCAAAAATTTCAGATGAACACTGCTTTATCCGAGATTTCGGCGCAGATTAAAGCTGGAAACGGTATTTTCACACAAAATTCACAGACACCGGTCGAAGCTCGATTACAGCCTAAGCTCGCTATTGGGGACATTATTCGGGTATTACCCGAATACGACAATTATACCAGAGGGTTGTTGTTGTCGACCGGTTTTCTTTCAAACATCTCGATGAACGGTAAATTGGGAGATTTAAATTTGGAAAAGGCCGATATATCCCTGCCGGGAACATTCGTTTGCCAAGCGACAGGCAATGTGCAAAATTTGCACGAAGCAGATCGGATTAACGGAAGTCTCCAATGGGAGCTTCGCCTGAAAAATTCGCCGGTCTTTGCGAATGTAATGCCGGACTCCCTAAGCAAAAAATACATATACCGCCGACCCGATTCACCGGTAATGCCCGACTTTCACCGGAGATGATCCGGTCGAAAGCCCAAATCGAATCCGGCGATGGCCTCATCACTCTCCTTGCTCGATTAAATACTAAAAAGAGCAATATGATGGACGGATACTGATAGATCGATTCCCTCTATCTTCGTTCCTGCCTCATGATTCTTTGGGAGTACTCTCTGCTTCGACCCGGTTCTCAGGAGAAAAATACAATCCGATGGATTCCAGTATGTATGCGACTGTCGACTTGAAAATAGATTCCGTGGATTATTCGGGTTACCGGTATACCGGACTGTCTATCGAAGCAAAATTGAATAGGGGTAAAATGAGTGGCGGTATAACTTGTACCGATCCTAATTTGTTGATGGGACTCTCCGTATCGGGATCGCTGTCTCCCGAAGAATATACGGCCGACTTGACTGGCGAGATTCATACCGATTTGGAAGCTCTGAAACTGGTAACCGAAGCATGCTCGGTTTCTACCGGCCTTTCTCTTTCTGGCTATGTTTCGCCCATGAGCGAATCTTATCGGGCAGACATACGGTTAAGTGACTTTTCTGCCCTCTTGCCGACCAGCAGGTTACAAACCAATGCATTGTCGATTTCGGCCGAAACAGACTCTACGCACATAAATGCCGCTGTCCGAAGCGGAGACATGGCTATGAATTTTGTTTCGAGTATAGGATTTAGCTCTTTCTTGGAAAAGCTGAACCAGTCGTTACCTATTATTGCTACGGTTCAAGAAGAAAAGCGATTGGATATGAAAGCGTTGCATCAAGTTCTGCCTCCTTTTGAGTTTCATGCGAACGCAAAGCGGAATAATCTCATACAGCAGTATCTCAAAGGAATGAACATGGGATTTTCTCAAATCGGCCTGAATATCCAGAACGATACTCTATTGAATACGACGGGTAAGATAGACCGCTTTTCGACCGGGGGAATTACTATCGATACCCTCCAACTCTCTTTATTCGAGCGTCGTGAAAAGGAGGAAAGATTATATTACTCTCTTCAAGTCGGCAACAAGCCCGGAAACCTCGATCAATTAGCCTCTGTAATCCTTAACGGATTCCTCTCCGGGAATACGACTAAATTGTTTTGTGTGCAAAAAAACAGACAAGGACAAGAAGGATTCCGAATAGGTTGCCAAGCCGATTTTTTAGATTCATTGATTCAAGTGTCGTTTTTCCCTAAAAATCCGATTATCGGCTTTGAAACGTGGACATTGAATCCCGACAATTTTTTTGCCTACCACTATGGGCGACATTTCGATGCCAACATAGCTCTCACTCACGAGGATCGGCATTTTATTATCAAGACTTTACACAACGAACAATCACATGATTTCTCTCACCAAGAGGCATTGAAAGTTGATATAAACGGTATGGAGATAGCTCCGTGGTTGGCTTTATCGCCATTTTCTCCTCAAATCGACGGAAGTATTTCTGCCGACTTGCTGGTAAACTTTCCGCAGAGTGCGACGGAAATATCCGGTAGTATGGGTATTGGTGATTTATATTATGGGAAACAACGTGTGGGAAATTTTAATCTGAACGTCGATTATCAATTAGACTCTTTGGGTCGTCAGGAAGCACAAGCCGATTTGGAAATAGACGATAAGAAAGTATTGACGTTGAACGGGCTTCTTGACAATCAAGCAGAAAATACCGTTCGGTTAAACTTGTCCATAGATGAGTTCCCGTTGGCGACAGCCAATCCGTTCCTCCCTTCCGAGATGGCACAATTACAAGGCTATTTGAATGGGAAAATGGGAATTACGGGTAGTACCGATACGCCTCTCCTGAATGGTTACATACAGATGGAAGAAGCCGTGGCTAATTCTAAATCGATGGGAGCTACTTTGAAATTTCCTCAAAGTCAGATTCGAGTGGAACAAAATGTTTTGCAATTCGACAATTATGAGATCACGGGAGCGAATAAAATCCACTGCACATCGATGGAAATATCGATTTCAAAAAATTAGATAAAATCGTTACCGATTTGAGATTATATGCATCGGCTTTCCAACCGGTTAAATCGGCGAGAAGTACGAAAGCGACTGTTTACGGTTCGGTTATCGCAGATATGGATATGGCGGTAAACGGTCCGCTTGATGCTCTGAAAATTCGGGGAAATGTAGGGTTGCTCACGGGAACGGAAGTTACCTACGTTATGCAAGATTCTCCTTTCGCTCTTCAACAACAAGAGAACAATATCGTTACATTCGTTTCGTTCAACGACAGTACTGAAATAGCCGAAGAAGATACTTTGCAAAAGAGCAGTGTGTTGGGCATGGATATATTGGTTAATATCAACATTGCTCCCACTGTTAAAATGGGTGTGAATCTTTCGGTGGACGGAAAAAATCGGATAGACCTTCAAGGCGGAGGGAATTGGCCTATACCATGAATACGTTGGGCGACAGCCGTTTCACCGGTCGATACAATCTCACCGGAGGTTTCGTCCGCTACAACCCGCCTATCATATCGGAAAAATTGTTTAAAATTCAAGACGGAAGCTATGTGTCTTGGAACGGTGATATCGCCGATCCTCAAATGTCTATTACAGCTGTCGAGACCGTACGCACGACTATCTCCGAGGAGGAGAAAAATACCCGGCAAGTCAATTTTGACATCAGTATCATCATTAAAAATTCATTGGAAAATTTGTCTGTTTCTTTCGACCTTTCCGCACCCGAAGACCTCACTCTGCAAAATCAGTTGACATCGCTCACGGCCGAGCAACGGGTTTCGCAAGCCATGAGCCTGCTCATTTATAATACATATACCGGTCCCGGAACGTCGACTACGAAATCCGATCTGTTGGGTAATCCGCTTAACGCATTCTTGCAAAAAGAATTGAACCAATGGGCTCAGGATAACTTGAAAGGTATCGATTTGTCTTTCGATATTAATTCCTACACCGATGCTTCGGGGAGTGAATACCCGCACCGATTATTCTTATAGGGCGGCTAAAAAGTCTGTTTAACAATAGGGTGAAAGTCGTCATCGGCGGAAGCCTCAGCCCGGACGACAACGCAGATGTCAATTTCAAAGAGAACTTCATAGACGACATTTCCCTCGAATGTTATTTGAATCAAAGGGATAACATGTATATTAAAATATTCCGGCATACGGGATATGAAAGTATTCTCGAAGGAGAGATCACTCAAACCGGTGCCGGTTTTGTCGTTAAGAAAAAGGCTGCTCAATCTGATGGAGCTATTTCGACCACGGAAAAGCAGAAAGGGGGTGAACCTATGAAAAAAGTATTCCGAAATGTATTTACCGCCGCTTTTCTATTGCTGATACTGATTGGCTGTTCCACGACAAAGCGTATTGCCGATGATGAAGTATTGTATACCGGCGTAAAGAAAATGGAAATCATACCCGACTCAGGTGTGAAAATCGCCGATGCAGCTGCATCGGACGTTCGATCTACTCTCTCCGTCGCACCCAACAATCCTTTGTTCTCTCCTTATATCCGCACGCCGTTTCCCATAGGTTTGTGGGTGTGGAATTACATGGAACCCAAGCGGGAAAAAGGGGTGAAGCACTGGATATACGAGAAGTTGGCCAAGGAGCCGGTACTTGTTTCGACCGTACAGCCCGAATTGCGTATGAGGGTAGTCAAAGACATTCTCGGAAATAACGGATATTTCGGAGCGAAAGCCGATTATGAATTGATATACAACAAACGGAACCCTAAAAAAGCCCGCATTAAATATCGAATCGAAGTCCCCGAAGCCTATACGCTCGATACCATAGAATTACCGGCTCCTACGAGTCCGGTAACTCGGTTTATCGACAGTATAAATAGTTCCTCGATTTTACAAAAGGGCGACCGTTATTGCCTCGATTCTTTATCTTTCGAGCGAAACCGAATTACTACCGCACTGAGAAATAACGGATATTTTTATTTCCGCCCCGAATACATCGAATACCTTGCCGACACTACGTTGTCTCCGGGTAAAGTGGCGTTGAGAATGACGCTGAAAAAAGGGATTCCGGCACAAGCGCTCAAACCTTATTATGTGGGAGGTGTAACAGTTCGACTCAACCGTGCCACCGGCGACGGAACTCCCGATACCATTCGCTACCCTCGCATGACTGTCGCTTATTACAAGCCTATACGATTGAAAAAATGGGTATTACCCAAAAATATCACTTTCAAACCGGGCGAAATCTATTCGATTGCGACCCAAAATGAGACACAATCCAATCTTGGGCGGTTAGGAATATTCCGTACTGTCGCTGTCGAAGTAACCCCTCTCGATTCATTGATGCGAAAAGATTCCCTCGATGTAACGATACAGGCGACGTTCGACGTGCCGCTCGAAGCGACCATAGAAGCCAATGTTTCGTCTAAATCGAACAGCTATATAGGCCCGGGACTTATTTTCGGTATTAATCACAACAACGTGTTCGGGGGCGGTGAAAAACTTTCGGTCAAACTCAACGGGAGTTATGAGTGGCAGACAGGCGGAGGTTCGCAGCATGGTAAGGCTTCGTTATTCAACTCTTACGAAGTGGGTTTGAATTCTTCATTAACTTATCCCCGTATCGTGCCGGGATTTCTACCGCAATTACCCCGTACCCGAAAATATCCCGCTTATACTCGGTTCCAATTGGGGGCAAACTTGATGAATCGGCCTCATTATTTTCGTATGGTCTCTTTCAACGGTTCGATGTCATACGACTATCGTACCTCCTTGCGGGCCGGACACTCGGTTACGCCATTCAAGTTGGTATATACAAAACTGCTCAATACGACCGAATCGTTCGATAAAACGATGGAAGAGAATCCGGCCATTGCCCTCAGTTTCCGAGATCAGTTCATTCCGTCTTCGAGTTACACCTATACTTACGACACCTCATACGGCCGGGAAGTGGATAATCGCTTTATCTGGCAGTTCATGGGAATGTCGGCTGGAAATATCCTTAGCGGGATAACCTCGCTTTTTGGACAGCATGGGGAGAAACATATCTTTGGCAGCAGTTTTTCTCAATTCGTAAAGGGAAGTGCCGAAATGAAATATTATCACCGTTTCCGTGCCGAACACTGGTTGGCGACCCGGTTGTTTATAGGTGCGGAACATGCATACGGAAATTCCAAAGAAGTTCCGTACAGCGAACAATTTTATATCGGAGGTGCGAACAGCATACGGGCTTTTTACTATACGTTCGCTCGGTCCCGGAAGTTATATTCCGGCAAAAGACGATGTCGACGGATATTTCGACCAGACAGGTACTTTCAAGCTCGAAGCGAATATCGAATACCGTTTTCCCATTTGGGGCGATTTGCATGGTGCGGCATTCGTCGATGCCGGGAATATCTGGCTATTGAAAAAGATCCGAAACGTCCCGGTGGAGAACTCGACCGGAAAACTTTTCTCAAAGATATAGCCCTCGGTACAGGTATAGGATTACGCTACGATATCGGTATGCTTGTTTTACGGGGAGATTTAGGTATCGGGATACATGCGCCCTATGACACTGGAAAGAAAGGATATTATAATATGACTTCTTTCAAAAACAGTCTCGCATTCCACTTGGCTATCGGATATCCGTTCTGATAATCAATTCCAATAATCCAACAAGTGAGCAATAGCCCGACGAAATAATAAAGGAGCTTGTATCCCCAAAACCAATTTCCCATCTTTATTTAGAAGGAATCCGATTTGGGCTTCTATGATTCGTTCTTCTCTGCTTCCGTATAGTACGACAGTTCGCACTACTTTATAATCGGGATAATAATATTTTAAATATCGCTTTTCAAAAGAATCATAATCTTCCAATTCTCTTATTCCCTGTTGCCTAAACTGGTATTTTTTGCCTTCGATTGTAATCGTTTCGTTTTCAGATATATCGATCAAGACTAAATCGGGAATAGCAATTTTCTCTTTTTATCTCCCTCTTTATATTTTTTTTCGGTCATTATATTTTGCCAATGGTATAGGCGTGCCATCGGATTTCATAAAGTAGCCTTTTTTGCATCCGGCGTGATTCTCGAATATAGAATACCCCTCTGTGAAATTCTCAACGATAATATGAATGAAAATAGTTCCTAACTTCTCTCCTGTTGTATCGTATTTCCAATAGAATTCAGGCATGTTGGTTTGAGGAATTTCGAGGTTCTCCAATTTGATCTTTAATAGATTAGCCACTTGTATGAATTTATTCCTCACTCCTACATGTTGTGGTAATAATCCGTGCCGGATTATTTCTATTTTTCTTGTCCAACCCAACATTCGCAAGATTGCGGATAAAATACTTAATGCACCTATATTAGGGTCATGTGAAAGGCCTTTATTCTTGTATAGTCTCCCAGAAATGGAAATTTTATCGTTTTTTTAAATATTATAATCGGGACGTTCCCTTTGGGAGCTTTTCGCATGTTTTGTTTGAATGCTATAATGTCATTGATCGAAGTGAAAGGTTTGAACACATTCGGATTTAATATTTTTCCAAGAATTTCTACTCCGAAAGTTAGTAAAAGCCGAGTCCCAAAGATATAGGTTTGTGTAGGTTCTTTCTTTTGTTCAACCTGTAAGGCATATAGCATGATCATCTTGACAGAAGGATAGTAATGCTTTACAAAAACAAATTTAGTACATCTTTGGAATACTCCGGTATTCCGGCTTTCCTTATCATCGGTTTTTGTCTCTTCAATCGCATAAATAGGGGTATCTGTTTGTACGGGCATTGCATCTTGATAGAAAATGAGGAAATCCACAAAACTTGAATATCCCGAAATCGTTTTTATAAAGACCCGATTAACTTTTGCACAAGTAAAACCGATAACTTCATAAATAAAAGCGAACTCGTGTTTTTCGTTCAGTATAGAATAATTCTCAATGTATCTCCGAAAAATCCGCATTGATGATCTTTCGCAAAATATTCGAAAATTGTTTTTAAGACCTCTTTTTTAGGTCTCTCTTCGGTCAATATCCACAAATTTTTCGCATTCATAGTCTCCTCAAAATGTATAATTGTTCCCAAATATGCTTCTTTGTTTTAGATAATCCATTATTATTGCTTTTAAATCGCAGATATTCAAATTGTTCCAATTCCACTTCGCCATATTGCGACAATACATCAAGAATATTGTGTTGTGGCATAATGCCCTCTGAATTATAGCTCAAAACGAGATATTCGTAGGTGGCAATCCGAGCCACCTTATCCAAATCTTCTAAGGCAGTAGAGGCTTTACAGAAGCGAGACTTTTGGCTATCATAGTTTCGCATGCCGGTCACTCCCCGAATTTCTGGGTTATCATATCGGGCGATTGTTTCTAGTATATGGTAATTCGGAGCATATTGACGCTCGTTATAAGGCGGATCTAAATATAAAATATCTGTGTTTATTTGGTTTAAAATTTTCATTGAATCGGCATGATACGCTCTATTTTCCTGTCTATTCGAAATAATTTCAATGGGTCTCAATATGAACGGTTTGATTGCTCTCGGGTCCCATTTTTTTTGAAATGCCGCATAAACACCTGCGACATTCGCATAAAATGAAACTGTTTCTATAAGACTGGCGAGAAGAATGTAGTACTCGTTTCCCAAAAGCAAATTGTCATTTTTCCATCGTTCAATCTGTTGGCGGATAGTATCTATTTTTTTTTCCCATTTTCATTGCTGAAATACATTCTCGGCTGAGATAAATGATAAGTTCCTTCGGGAGTATAATTATTATAAATAAAACCTTCCTCTGGTTCTAATTCGTTCAAGTATGCAATAACCCGATCAAGTGGGCTCGCACATGATTTCAAAGGCGAGACAATCGGTAAAGGTAGTAGTCGCTCGAATGTCGGCGTGGAATTATTTTCAATATAGGCTTTTTGCAAACAATATGAAAAATACATAAAATCAGAAGACGATACTGTATATCCCAATCGTTTGTAAAAATTTAGATACACTGGTTGTTCCCGAAAAGAAATCAAATAAACTCCTCCCCGCTATACCTTTATGTATCAATATTTCATACATACGAGGTATTACATTTTCCTTATTCCCTATATATCTCATTCAAATAAAACTCCTTGCTGTATTTCATGGTGATAATTCGTTATCAATACTTCTTCGCTTTTGCTCTCACGGTCGATTATCTGATAGTTGGAATTCGCATAATTTTTATTTAAATAAGTAATTGTGTACCCTCTATGCTCTATCCATTCTAACAAAGTAGTATTTCTCCGTCCTCTATGAATAAGGACATTCGAAAGAGCAAAAGAGATACCCCGTTCATGTAACATGTCTAATATTTTCAATAGTTTGCATTCCTGCTTTTCGTTCCAACCGGTAAAGCCTCTCTTTCCATCATTATATGTTCCTGTCGTTATGAGATAAGGAGGATCACAATAGACAAAGTCGTTCTCTGATAATTCGGAAAAATCGAATTTGTCGAAATCGGTACATGAAAAATAAAATCTTTCGTATGCAATCTATCTAGAAAAGTATATAAATTGGATTTCATAGTAGAGTTGAAATAGCTACGTTCCCGACCGAACGGAATGTTAAATTCGTGAGAGTTATTAAATCGGATCTGATGATTGAATGAATAAGCTGTCAAGACAAATAAATCCAATGGATTTTTCTGTTCGTTATATATCCTACGCAATTCTCTATATCCATTTTCATTTGTCAACGATAACTGAAATTCCGATATTCTCTGCTCGATATAATCCATCGTTTCTTGTACAGGAGTGTCATTAAATTTTCTGTACAAATCTATCAAATACGAAATATTGTCATTGAAAATCGTTCTATCGGCAGAAACGTTAATGCCTACATTACATCCTCCGCAAAACAAGTCGACGAATGTTCGTATTCGACTGGGGAATAGTGGTAATATTTGAGGAAGTATTTTATATTTTCCTCCAATATAATTAAGCGGCGATTGAATATAGGGCTGCTTTGCCATAATTAGATTTCTTTTGAATAGCGAAGATAATATTTTTTATAGAAACTTTTATAAGGAGGAATATTATGCTTAGGTGATTCTGATGTTTGAATAATGACGGGAAAAGAGGCCGGAGGAAAATTTTAAGTAAGATATTAAAAATAAAACTGAGAGTGTGTTTTACGAACACACTCTCAGTTTTATGTCGGTTGGCAAATCTACTTGTTTACAATATCCCTTGTGCCATCATCGCTTTGGCTACTTTCATGAAGCCGGCGATATTGGCTCCTTTCACATAATTGGTATAAGAGTCGCTTTCTTTACCGTAGCGGGTACACTGTTCATGAATATCGTGCATGATTTGTTTCAGTTTTTGGTCTACCTCTTCGGCTGTCCAGCTTATTTTCATTGAGTTTTGTGTCATTTCCAATCCGCTTACCGAGACACCTCCTGCATTGGCGGCTTTACCCGGAGCATATAAAATTTTGGCTGCGAGGAATTGTTCGATAGCTTCGGGAGTAGAAGGCATATTTGCACCTTCCGAAACGGCGAAACAGCCGTTGGCAAGCAGGGTGCGGGCGTCGTCGCCATCTAGCTCGTTCTGTGTTGCGCTAGGCATGGCTATGTCGCATTTTTCTCCCCACGGACGTCCTCCTTCTACATATTTACAGCCATATTCTTCGGCATATTCACGAATGCGTCCTCGATAGAGGTTTTTCAGTTCGAAGATGTAAGCCAGTTTCTTTTCATCGATTCCGTCTGGATCGTAGATATAACCGTCGCTATCGGACATGGTGACAACTTTGGCTCCGAGGGAGATAAGTTTTTGCACCGTATATTGAGCGACATTTCCCGACCCCGATACGGTGACTACTTTCCCTTTAATATCTATTCCTTTGGTTTTAAGCATTTCGAGTAGGAAATATACATTTCCGTATCCTGTGGCTTCCGGGCGAATAAGTGAGCCTCCGAATTCAAGACCTTTTCCGGTGAATGTCCCGGTATTTTCGCGGGCCAGCTTTTTATACATACCATACATGTAGCTTACTTCCCGACCGCCTACACCTATATCACCGGCGGGTACGTCGGTATCTGGGCCTATATGCCGCCAAAGTTCGGTAACGAATGCTTGGCAGAATCGCATGATTTCCATGTCCGATTTTCCTTTGGGGGTGAAATCCGATCCGCCTTTCCCTCCGCCCATAGGTAAAGTAGTCAAGGCATTTTTGAAGGTTTGTTCAAAAGCAAGGAATTTCAAGATCGAAGGATTGACCGATGAGTGAAAACGGATTCCTCCTTTATACGGACCGATGGCGTTATTGTGTTGGATACGATATCCCATATTGGTATGGACTTGACCTTTGTCATCGACCCAAGTTACCCGAAATGAAAACATTCTATCGGGAATGCACAACCGTTCGATCAGGTTGTAACGATCGAATTCGGGATGTTCGTTATACACATCTTCGATAGTCGATAACACTTCTTCCACTGCTTGGTGGTACTCCGGTTCGTTAGGGAAACGGCGTTTTAATTCGCTCAATACTTCTGTTGTTTTCATTGATAAGTATGTTTTTGAGTTTTGGAAAGTCCCTATAAATATGTAATCTTTCTCTTTGATTTCGTTGCAAAGATAATACAAAATACGTAAAATGAAAGCATTTTCTTATAAAAACTTTCACTTTACAATAAAAATGATAAAAATGTATCTGTTTGTATACTATTGGTGTTGTATTTGCGGCAAAATTGATATTATATTATTTCTTTGTCGGAAATAAATTCATTGTTGCAGCGGTTTCCAGCATAAAAAGTCGTGCCGGTTCATATTCATTGGGAATTTTTCCGTCGAGTATGGCCTCTTTGATAGCCGATAAAATTTCACCTACGGGACGGGACGGCGGTAACCCGAAGGTTTCCATGATTTCTTCTCCTCGTATCGGGAGCTTCATATTGCGTATGCTGTCTTTTTCTTCTATTTCTCGCAGTTTGGTTCGCACCAATTCGAAATTGTCGCGGAAGCGTTTCACCTTTTCTCTGTTTTTGGAGGTAATATCCGATTCGCAAAGAAGCATCAAATCGTCTATGTCATCGCCGGCATCGAACAAGAGTCTTCTTACGGCCGAGTCGGTAACGACCTCTTCGGCGAGGACGATGGGTCTCATGTGCAATCCTACGAGTTTCTGTACGTATTTCATCTTCTCATTGAGCGGTAGTTTCATTTTACGGAAAATACCGGGAATCATTTTTTCTCCTATGAAATTGTGATTGTGGAATGTCCAACCCAAGCGGGAATCATAGCGTTTGGTACGTGGTTTCCCGATATCGTGGAGTAGTGCAGCCCAACGTAACCATTCGTTGCGGCTGCGCAGTGCCACATTGTCGAGGACGGCGAGCGAATGATAAAAATTGTCTTTATGTCCTCGTCCTTCGATTGTTTCTGTTCCTTTGAGTGCGGCGACTTCGGGAAAAATGATAGGCAGCAGTTTACAGTCGTCTAATAAAATAAATCCCCCGAGAGGGAATATCCGAACGTATGATTTTGCCGAGTTCGTCGATGATGCGTTCTTTCGAAATGATTTCGATTCGTTTTCGGTTTCGTTCGATGGCTGCGAATGTCTCTTTCTCGATGTGAAAATTTAGTTGAGTGGCAAATCTGATAGCACGCATCATGCGTAAGGGGTCGTCGCTGAATGTAATGTCAGGATCGAGAGGGGTGCGAATAATTCCCTTTTTTCAGATCGTTCATGCCGTCGAATGGATCTGCACGAGCATGCCCCAATGCTCTTTATTCAGGCAAAGAGCCAAAGCATTGATGGTGAAGTCTCTTCGGTTCTGGTCGTCTTGCAGGCTTCCATCTTCGACTATCGGTTTACGCGAGTCATGGCTGTATGACTCTTTTCGAGCTCCGACAAATTCTATCTCTATATTTTCCTTCTGGTCACTGTATTTTACTTGTGCTGTTCCGAAGTTCCGAAATGTCGACAGGTGGGCCCGTTTCCCCAGTTTGGTCGTTACAGCCTCGGCGAGTTCTATACCGCTGCCTAAGGTTACGATGTCGATGTCTTTGGACGGTCGGTCCAGAAAAAATATCACGTACATATCCTCCGATGACGAAACACGGGCGATTCATCTCATCGGCAACTTCACCGATGAGATGAAATATCGGGTCGTTCAAATGGTCGAGTATAAGATCGTTGTCGGTTTGCATGGTTATTGGTAAAATAGCTTATAAATGTGTTGGCTTTTACGGGTTGCGACAAATGCGACCGGGTTTAGTACCAGTCGAGTCGGCTGTAAGAATTTCCTCGTTTGTCATATTTGAGGTCTTGCAACAAAGACGATTTCACGCTAATGTGGAAATTGTATGATTTGTAAGGTCCCACAGGGACGAAACTGGCACTCATCGACCAGCAATGCAAGTCTCGGGTGATGTTACAGTTCATATAGGCAATTTTCTTGGCGTCGAAATCATAGCTGGCCGAGAAGTTAAAAGACCAGTTTTTCGTAAAGTTGATATTCCCCGAAAAACTTAGGTTTTGGGTAAACCGGCCGTTGTATTCCATTTTCTTTTTGTTGAAAGACCCATATCCGTAATTGACCGAATAGTTGATAGATAGACTCCACGGGACCTCCCAAATCGCATAACCGTCGGCCCCGAATTGTGTGTCCGATTCTTCCGAGGCTGCATCGTCTTCCGGCTCTTCATTCGGGTCAGGTGGCAGTGTATTGGGTTGTGGTTGAGGCTGTTTGTTGTCGTTTTTTTTCTTGTCCTTCTTTTTAAAAAGTATCGTTGTTGAAGGTATAGGAGAAAGATGTTCCTGTACTGGACAAACGTCCTAATCCCTTTCCTACGGTCCACCGGGGTTTGTTCACTCGTACAGGGTTTCCGTAACTGTCCAATTGATAAGTATAGGTATCCCATGTCGCACTCATTTGTAGGTTAAACCCTTTGGTTAGTTTAATGAGTATTGAGGTGTTCAGGTTACTCCATTTCATGGAGTCGGCAGCCATATTATAACTCATATTGGCCGATAAGTTTTCGATTAGGGATATTTTGCGAACTCCTGTCGAGTCGCGGTCCGATTTGACCTTCATCTCCAAATTGTTCGATACCGAGAACGATACTGTTCCCTGTTTTCCTTGTGACACTGTGCCGAATATTCCGTTTGAGAAAGGAGAATATTTTTCGGTCACCGTTTCTCCTCGTTCGTTTACGTAGGAAAGTGTTTTCCAAAAACCATATCGGGGAGAACTGAAATCGGGGGCAGCGCTGAACGATATAGATGGAGTGAAAATGTGTCGTATGGCCTGTACTTTGTCTCCGAATATTTTCCACGGTTTGTAGAATCCGTATAGTTTGGTATCTGCGCTTAACGAACCGTAATAATTAAATACGTTGTAAAATCCGTAGGTCGTGTCTTGAACTATTTTTGACTGCTGTGTATCCCATTCTCTCATAACTTTGTTGGTGTACATACGGTCGGTAAAGTTGAAGCTGGCAGTCAGGTTGAGATATTTGAATACATTGAAAGTCGCCGATATGGGAATGTTATGATACATACCGTTTCGCCAGTCTTTAATCAGATTCGATTTAAGTATCTGGTCTTGCTTGGTGAGAATCGAGTTTTGGAAACGACCGCTATACGACATTTGTATTTTTTCATACCAACGTTCATTGCCCACGACCGATTTCCGTTTGAATGGGTAAATTTGTCCCATTGACACGGTTAAATTGGGGAAAGAAACATTTAGTGTCGAGTCTTGCGTACGTTGAGTGATATTGGCGGTTGCCGAAAAACTCCATGACGAGTTAGGAATACGGTAGGTCATGTTTACCGTAGAACTTTTGGTGTTTTCGGTGAAGTCGTTGGAATTGTAATAGCTATTTAAATCGTTTCGGGTATATCCGCTGGTTGTGAAATTAACGCTTGCCGATAACGACATGTTAGGGTTGTTTTTAGTGTCTTGGGTATGGGTCCATGCTATTTTGAAGTTCTTCATTTTTGAATAGTCTGGCAACCCTTTATCTCCGGTAATGGTTGTGATGAAACTCAAATCGAAGTTACCGGAGTATTTGTATCGTTTGATGTAAGCCGAACGGGCGTTGATACCCCATGAACCTTTTGTGTAAATTTCACCGGTCAGTGCAAGGTCTATGTAATCGTTGATGGCAAAATAGTAACCGCCGTCACGCAAATAAAATCCTCGTGCTAGTTCGTCTCCGAAAGTGGGAACGATGATACCCGATGAATATTTTTCGGTGAAAGGGAAGAAGCCGAACGGAATGGCGAGGAAGAGGAACATCGGCCAGTACCATATAAGCCGGCCCCGTTACGATATTCTTTTTGGGACGGACTTTCGCTTGGGTTAATTGCAGATAAAAGTGCGGGTGATCGTGATTGTCGCATGTCGTGTAACGTCCGCTTTTCATGTAGAATTCGTCATTCTCCATTTTTTAGTTTGTCCGCCTGTCAAGTAACCTTCGCCTTGTTGGGTGACAATATTGGTAATATATCCCTTTTTTGTCTTGAAATTATAATTCATGGTTTCCGATTCGTACTCTCCGCTTTTATCCTTGAAAACGGGACGGCCCACTATATCTCCCACAGAGTCGGGACGACCCACGGCGTAGACTAAGCTACTGTCCATGTTCATCTCGATTTGGTCTGCGTTGAGCTCCATGCCATCGAACTGTACTACCCCTTTTCCGTACATGTACACCTCGTTACCGTGGGTAAATACGATAGAATCGTTGGCCTTGTAATCGACAACCGATGTCAAACCGGCTTTCTTTTTTCTTGGGTGTGACAGAATCATTGGCAAGCGAATCGACTCCTAATGAATCCGATTGTAACGAATCTTTGGAAATACTGTCTAAAAAAGTGTTATCGGTTTGTTTGATAATAAAGTAGCACTATCTTTGCTCGTGGTAGAATCGAGTGAAGTCACTTCGTTATAAGACGGATGCCTGTCTTGTGCGATGAGCGACACAAACAGTGAGGAGCATAGAAGAGATAAAAGTATAGCGTATTTTTTGCTGTCTTTTGGCATCCGGCTGTCAATCTGTAATCAACTCGCAAAAATACACATTTTCCATGACTTATCGGCGTTTGGGCTTTATTTAATATATTTTATTCAATGTTCAGAGTATCTTCCTTTTATTGATTGTGTAGGTTTCTATAAAAACAGAGTGGCCATTTCGTCGAAACGGTGTAGAGACGCATCGCCGTATTTAGCAACGCTTTTACGAACTTTATCGAACGGTTTTTCTTGGTCGGGAGTAGATTTCGAATAAAACTTGTCGGCGAAGCAAACGAGTTTTTCTTCGAGACTTATAGGGCACATGTCACGGTGTGGAAGCGGGAGGTTTTGGGAGATGATGTCATCGACCGTCAGTCCGGTTCCTGTGTGTCGTTCACAAACGAGAGCGTGTTTGGGATATCCTTCATTTCGAAGAAGTTCGGCTCCTATAATGCCGTGACGGATATAGGGCTCTTCTCCTGTACAGTAAATCGAAGGAGCATGGGTGAGGTATACGCCGATGTCGTGAAGCATGGCGGCTTCGTAAACAAAGTCCGAATCGATATTTAATTCTGGGTGGGCTTGGGCTAGTTTCAGGGCTTTTTCAGCAACCTGTTTGCTATGGGACCATACGCTGTTATAAAGAGGCGTCCCGGGTTGGTAGTATTTTTCGAAAATTTGTTGGATATTCATGGTTGTCACTGAAAAATGTGTTATAAAAGCGACAGCCCGAAAGAGTGTCTCTCCGGGCTGCCGTTGTATAATCTTGTAGTTATTCTACGATAGTAATCCATTTGTGAGTATCGGGTTCGTCGCCGTATTGTATAGCGCGTAACTTATTGTATAGCTTTTCGCAAATAGGACCGGGTTTGCCGTCTTTGGAGAAAATATACGATTTGTTTTCATCGAGGTCGTCTATACGGGCGATAGGACTGATGACGGCAGCTGTTCCACAGGCTCCCGCTTCGTCGAATGTCCCGATTTCATCTTCCGGTATTTGTCGTACTTCTACCGTCATGCCCATGTCCTCGGCAAGTTGCATGAGGCTTTTGTTGGTGATTGAAGGGAGAATGGACGTCGATTTCGGGGTGATATAGCTGTTTCCCCGAATGCCGAAGAAGTTGGCCGGGCCGCATTCGTCGATATATTTTTTCTCTTTGGCGTCCAGATAGAGTACGGCGGAATATCCCAGTTCATGGGCTTTTTCGCCGGCCACTAAACTGGCCGCATAATTTCCTCCTACTTTGTAGCGTCCTGTTCCGAGTGGAGCGGCGCGGTCGTATTGACGGAGTATCGCCATAGGGGTAGGTTTGAAACCCTCTTTGAAATAAGGACCTACCGGAGATACGAAGACGATGAACAAATATTCTTTGGCTGGTTTGACTCCTACCTGTGCCGATGTTCCTATTAGTAATGGGCGTATATAGAGTGAAGCTCCGCTTTCGTAGGGAGGTACGAACCTTTCGTTCTTCTTGACTACGGTTAGTATGGCTTCGTTAAACTTCTCTGTGGGCAGTTCGGGCATCATGATTCCCCGGCAGGAACTTTGCAAGCGAGCTGCATTCTCGTCCATACGGAAAATGCGGATTTTTCCGTCTTTACCCCGAAAGGCTTTCATTCCTTCGAATGCCTCTTGTCCGTAATGAAGGCAAGTGGCCGCCATGTGTATTTCGAATGTTTGTGAGCTGGTAACTGTAATGTCGCCCCATTTCCCGTCTTTGTAAATACACCGTACATTATAGTCGGTAGGCATATAGCCGAATGACAGGTTTGACCAATCGATACTTTCCATTGTTTCGGTTTTTAAGTTTAACTTTATAGGGACAAAGTTAAACTATTTCATGAAATATTGAAACAATGTTTAAGGTTTTATTTTTGTAATATCGATTTGAAGTAAAAAGGATATATTAAAGAGCAATCTTTTGTGTTTGTCCCTCTATTTTAGTCGGTTACGATCTGTCCTAATATCGTGTAGACTACTACTTGTACTTTGCGTGGGGTACGAATATAAATGCTTCCGTCTTTGCTCGAAACCTCTATGGGAGCTTCTTGGACGGGTTCATTTTGACGGTTGTCGTCGATCTTCCAGATCTCTTTCTCCATAGTTGTTTGAGCTACGGCCGTTGGAAGGACGAAGCCACTGAATACTAACGCGAAAAAGACTGCGTAAAGATACTTCATAACAACACTATCTAAAAATAGAATGTCTTGCAAATCGATATGTTTCACTCGATTATGCCGGTATGGCATCTATTTATATCTCTTGCAAAGATAGCTCTTTTTTGTAGTATTGTATAGGATAAGGCGTTAAATATGATGGGTATGCTCTTTAAAATTTGTAAGTCCGCTTAGGATTTTTGGGAAACCAGCCCTTTTGTACGCGTTTTTCTTGTTCGAAGATTTCTTTAATCGACCAAAAAGAAGAAAAGGCAAAAACACCCAACAAGGACGATATAACTACATTTTCAAGGCATAGAGACGATATCACGCCTGCTATCCCCAAAAATAAAAATAACCACCAACAACGAGTACTCCAATAGTATTCGGCTTTGACGACTATGGGGTGGAACATTCCGATGATTAGAAATGTGCAGATTCCAATAACGAGGCCTTGCAGATGATTGTCGATTATAAAATCCATTGTGTAAAGATTAAAAGTTCTAATAAAAGATAATATCGTCTGTTTTGCATTTTATGCAAAGATAGTGTAAACTATAAGCCAAAGCAAGTTTGGTGAATTAGATTGGGTTCTCGGTGGTTTCTATCTTTTGAAACAGTAAAAATTCCCGATTGAAAATAGAACTTTCGATCGGGAATTTGGTTCATAGTAAGTCAAATTTCTTTGAAACAATTCCTCGGTGCTTGACAGACCGGACATTTAAAATCGTCTGGCAATTCTCCTTCGTGAATGTATCCGCATACTTCGCAAACGTACTTTTTCCCGGAGTTTGGTTTCGGATCTTCTGGGGAAACATTTTCCTCCTTGATGTAGGTTGGTGCGTTTTTGGGAGCTTTTCCTTTAATTACATGGTGATAGTAGGCGTAAGTCATAGGAGTACCATTGTCGGGAATGGTATTGAGGACGCGGGCAAAAATTACGTCGTGAGTTTCGTTGTCGGCAATGTGCAATACTTCGCAGATAATATGTCCCGAAAATTTCCCTGATAAGATGGGGACATCGTTTTGCCACTCATAATCGTAATTTGTGTATTTATTTCGGTCTCGGCCACATTGAAACCCGAAAGTAGTGATTAAAGATGTGTCGCTTTCTTCTGCGAGAATAGCTAAGCTGAATTTCCCATGTCGTACGATTATATCGTGGGTATAATTGTTTTTGTTCATGGAAATAGCGACAATGGGATTTTCACTGGTTACTTGAAAACAAGTATTTATGATACACCCCGTAGGGCGGCCGTTGTCATTAGTGCCTACGACATATAGCCCGTAGGTGAGGTTTCGTAATGCTGTAATATCCATAATTAAAGAATATCGGTCTACCCGATAAGGGCAGACCGATGGGTTGTTTTGAGATTTTTGAAACTGAATTTTAATAGTTATTTTTCTTGCGTTCGAAGAAGGCTTGCGGGTGAGCGCATGCGGGGCATACTTCGGGCGCTTTTTTGCCACGGAACACATATCCGCAGTTGCGGCATTGCCATTCGATTTCTTCGCTGTCGGAGAACACGGTTCCGTTTTCGATGTTTGATAACAGTTTGCGATAGCGTTTCTCGTGTTCTTCTTCGACTTTGGAGACGTTACGGAATGTGTGTGCGATAGCGGGGAATCCTTCTTCGTCGGCGATTTTGGCAAATTCGGGATAAAGATCTACCCACTCTTCGTTTTCACCTTCTGCTGCCGCTTTCAGGTTTTCAGCGGTTGTTCCGATTACGCCGGCAGGGTAGGAGGCTGTGATTTCGACCATACCACCTTCGAGAAATTTAAAGAACTTTTTGGCATGTTCTTTTTCCTGTTCGGCTGTTTCCATGAAAATGGCGCTGATTTGTTCATAACCTTCTTTTTTTGCTACGCTGGCAAAAAAAGTGTAACGAGTACGAGCTTGCGATTCTCCGGCGAAAGCTTTCAATAAGTTCTGTTCTGTTTTTGTTCCTTTAATACTACTCATAGCATTCTTTGTTTTTGATGTGTTTTTAATTCTGGTACAAATATAATTAGAATAATTCTAAAATTGAAATATTTCTAATTCAAAAAAACGATTATTTAAGAAAGTTTTATAATTATGGGTAAAGATAAAATTTTTTTGTGAATAAACAAAGATTACAAAGGGAATAAGATAGGTATGATTTTTAAGTGAAAAAATTTGTTCGCGACAGGTTTTTAGGTGTTGTAAAAAATATAAATGGATATGTTCTAAAATATTTTAAATGTACGGTTTGCCCATAGAATAACGATAAATCGTATTTTATATATTATTGTTATAGTGAAATTGTGACATTTTTGTTGCTGTATATATTCATTCTTTTTTTTTTTGTGACTAAAATAAGATAGAGGCATTTGGAACATACCGATGTTATGTTTCGAATGAATCACAAAAATGCTCCACCATGATAGTAGAAAAATTGCCGGGGACAGATGCGCGGCTATATGCCCTTTGTTGCACCGTTAGTTATGAGTGTTCCCATTATTCGTCAGAACAATAATTATCCGTTTAAAACCTCTCGTAAACACCTTTGGTTCATCGCTTTGGAACGAGGCGAGGTAAAAGGTTTTATGCCTGTTGAAAGAAAAACTGCGGGAGCTTGTATCGATAATTACTATTTGGCGGGAGATTCTTCCGAATTGTTGACTTCTCTTATCGAAAAAGCGAAAGAAGAGTTTGCCCAAGACTGCACTCTTTATGCGATTTCTCATGTTCGGCATGTTGATGCCTTTCGGGCGTGTGGATTTTCTGAATTGAAAACGTGGAAATTGTATGTAAAAATGGTGTATGAGGCAAATGGAGAATCTGAGAAGCAGTGTGTATGAAGTCGTTTTGGAGCGATTGAATCGGATATTTTCCGATTTTGATAATGTGTATGTTTCTTTTTCGGGAGGAAAAGATAGCGGTGTGCTTCTTAATTTATGTATCGATTATATTCGTCAGAATAAATTGAATCGTAGATTGGGGGTATTTCATATCGACTATGAAGTCCAATATGAGGAGACGACGCGTTATGTAGACAGAGTATTGGCATCTAATTCCGATATATTAGATGTATATAGGATTTGCGTCCCGTTCAAGGTTACGACGTGTGCTTCGATGTATCAAAACTATTGGCGCCCGTGGGAGGACTCTATGCGCCCGTTATGGGTAAGAGAAAAACCAGAAAACTGTTATACGAAAGAAGACTTCGATTTTTATACAGATGATTTATGGGACTATGAGTTTCAGATTAAGTTCGCCGAATGGTTGCACAAGCGGAATGCGGCTCGGAGGACTTGTTGTCTCATCGGCATTCGCACACAAGAAAGTTTCAATCGTTGGCGCACGATTCATAGCGATAAGAATTACAGGAAGTATAAAGGTTTGAAGTGGATTCGTGAGATGAAATATGGCATTTGCAATGCCTATCCCATACACGATTGGCTGACGACCGACGTGTGGGTCGCTAACGGCCGGTATCATTGGGATTATAACAAGCTGTACGATCTCTACTATCGAGCTGGGGTCCCGTTGGATAAGCAAAGGGTGGCCAGCCCGTTTATATCGCAGGCCATATCGAGCCTCCGTTTGTATCGTGCGATAGACCCGGATATGTGGGGGAAAATGGTAAGTCGGGTCAATGGGGTGAATTTTGCCGGATTGTATGGGAATACATCTATGATGGGCTGGCATTCTATCAAACTTCCACCCAATATGACATGGGAAGGATATTTGGATTTTTTGTTGAAAACGCTTCCGGAAAACACTCGTAAAAATTACCAGCGAAAATTGTCGGTGAGTATGAACTTCTGGCGGGATAAAGGGGGGTGTCTGGCAGATGAAACCATTCGAAAGCTGGAAAAGATGGGAATTCCTATTACCGTAGGTGACCATTCCAATTACAGGACCGAGAAAAACCTGTACGAATGGAATATTTAGACGATATTGATATCCCTGAATTTAAAGAACTCCCCACATTTAAACGCATGTGTATATGTATTCTTAAAAACGATCATACATGCAAATACATGGGCTTTTCTTTGAATAAGGCCGAGAAAGAACAAAAAAAGAACGAGTGATGGAAAAATATAAAGCATTGATTTGAAAAATGGAAGAGTATAAAAAGTCCGGTTTACAATGTGATTGCTGTTCCCGTGGAAAAAGTGGTCGCCAATACGTATAATCCGAATATTGTTGCTCCGCCCGAGATGAAATTACTCGAACTTTCTATTTGGGAGGACGGATATACGATGCCCTGTGTGTGTTATTATATTCCGGAGAAAGACCAGTATGAACTGGTCGACGGGTTTCATCGCTATAAAGTTATGAAAACCTCCAAGCGTATATATGACAGGGAAAAGGGTTTGTTGCCGGTGGTGGTGATAGATAAAGACCTTTCGAACAGAATGGCTTCTACCATACGGCATAATAGGGCGAGAGGTACGCATTGTATCGAATTGATGTGCGAAATTGTTTCGGAGTTGACGAAAGCCGGTATGTCCGATAGCTGGATTATGCGGAATATTGGTATGGATAAGGACGAATTATTACGGTTTAAACAAATATCCGGGTTAGCCGAATTATTTGCCGATAAGGAGTTTAGCTTGACGAAAGAGATATAAAATAATTATTTATGTTATACTGGATTTTGGGTCGTTGATGCATTTATAAACTGATTATAATTCCAAAGAATCTACATACCTCCGGCATATTTTCTTATTTCTGTTTAAGGCAAAGATAGCGAAAGGTGAGTGCAGAGGCAAACGGAAATTCCATTTCCGATTTGACTATGCCGAACCGCAGCTTATCTTCGTATTCACAAAGATAGGGGAACAATATAATGCAATAAGACAGGAGGATATTTCTTTCTGATAATTTTGATAGAAACAAAAAACAGAGCCTTTATTAAAGGCTCTGTTTTTTAGAAAGATAGATGATTATACATTACATAATACCTCTTTCGCGTAATTTCAATTGCCATTTCCAAGCAGAAGCAAGCGTGTCTTCGATGCTTTCTTGTGCTGTCCAGCCTAGAACTTTATTCGCTCTTTCAGGGTTAGCCCACACTTGTTCTATATCGCCTTCTCGACGTCCTACTATTTTGTGAGGAACTTTTACCCCCGTAGCTTTTTCAAATGCAGAAATTAGTTCGAGCACGGAAACCCCTTGCCCCGTACCGAGGTTGAATATCTCGATAGCTTCGGGCGATTTATTTTCAAGCATACGATTCATGGCTGTCACATGGGCTTTTGCAAGATCTACGACGTTGATGTAATCGCGAATGCAAGAACCGTCGGGAGTATGATAATCGTCGCCGAATACGCTCAATTCTTTGCGGATACCGATGGCGGTTTGGGTCAAGTATGGGATAAGGTTTTGGGGAACGCCGTTGGGCAGTTCTCCTATTTCGGCAGTCGGGTGTGCCCCTATCGGGTTGAAATAACGGAGAATGATCGATTTGAAAGGAGCGCTGGCATGAATGGTATCTTTAATAATTTCTTCGCAAATCTGTTTGGTATTACCGTAGGGCGATAAGGCGGGTTTGATAGGAGCCGATTCGTCTACCGGTAAAACGTCTGGTTGTCCGTAAACGGTACAAGACGATGAAAATACGATTCCTTCTATGCCATATTCCGGCATTAAAGTTAATAAATTAACAAGAGACATTAGATTGTTGCGGTAATAGAGCAAAGGTTTTTGAACCGATTCGCCCACTGCTTTGCTCGCCGCGAAATGTATGATCCCTTTTATTCCGGGATTCTCTTTAAAAAGCTGACGCAAAGCCTCCATATCGGTACAGTCGGCTTGAACGAACGTAGGACGTTTGCCTGTGATACGTTCGATTCCGTCGAGTACTTCGATGTTAGAGTTGGATAGATTGTCGATGATGACAACTTCGTAACCTGCATTTTGCAGTTCTACTGTGGAATGAGACCCGATGTATCCCGTTCCTCCGGTAACCAAGATTTTTCCTTTCATGGTGGTTGGTGTGTTTAAATTCTTTATTATGAATTGCAAAGATACAAAAGGTGAGTGTAAAGACAAACGGAAATTCTATTTCCGATTTGGCTATGCCGAACCGCACCTATCTTCATAGTGACAAAGATAGCGAAAGGAGAGCGGAGAAAAAACGCTTCCCCGATTTTTTGTTTCGAGAGGAATAATTTCGTAAAGGCTTGTGGGTAAGAAAATAAAATGTTAACTTTGCCCCGCTTTTTGAAAATTCCGTGTGATGGGAAATTAAGGAGCAGTGAAAGCTAATTTTGAGTAACACAAAACAACACAACGATGAAAACATTTCAATTAAATGGTACGGCCCGTACCGATTTGGGCAAGAAAGCAGTAAAAGGTTTGCGTAAGCAAGGATTGATTCCCGCAGTGCTGAATGGTGGCGAGTTGGTAGAATTGCCTTATCAGGGAGCGCTCAAACCCTGTGAAAAATTGGTAGAACTTCCCGGTGGTAAAAAGGTATTATCGTTACCGATTTCACTGTGACTAAGGATGCCGTTCGTAAATTGGTTTATACTCCCGATATTTTTGCAGTCGAGTTGACTATCGATGGTGAAAAAAAGATGGCGGTATTGAAAGATTTGCAATTCCACCCTGTAACCGATGCTATTCTGCATATGGATTTCTTGGAAGTATCCGATAAGAAACCCGTTGTTATGGAAGTTCCGGTTCAACTCGAAGGACACTCTGAGGGTGTACGTGCCGGTGGTAAATTGAGTTTGTCGATGAGAAAACTGAAAGTAAAAGCCATCTATTCCAATATCCCCGAACGTTTGGTAATCAATATCGACAATTTGGGATTGGGTAAAACCTTGCAAGTGGGAGAACTCCATTTCGAAGGTTTGAATTGATGAACGCCAAGAATGCCGTAGTTTGTGCGGTTAACTTGACTCGTGCCGCTCGTGGTGCGCAAGCTGCCGCTAAATAACGATCGATAAACCTGTTTTATTGATGAAATATCTGATTGTAGGGTTGGGGAATATCGGTTATGAATACGAGAATACCCGACATAACATAGGATTCAGAGTATTGGACGCCTTAGCTAAGGCGTCCAATCTCGTTTTTACCGATGGACGTTACGGTGCTACATGCGAACTTCGGGTAAAAGGACGTGTGTTGGTTTTGTTGAAACCTTCGACCTATATGAGTTTGAGCGGAAATGCGGTTCGGTACTGGTTGCAAAAAAGAAAATATACCGGTGGAGAATATGCTTGTCGTCGTAGACGATTTGGCTTTGCCGTTCGGTACATTGAGATTGAAACCCAAAGGCAGCGATGCCGGTCATAATGGATTGAAACATATTTGCGAAATATTGGGTACACAATGCTATGCCCGTCTTCGATTCGGTATAGGGAATGATTTTCCGCGAGGGGGCAAATAGAGTTCGTTTTAGGATCTTTTCCTCCGGAAGAGGAGAAGCAACTCCCCGAAAAGTTGGAACGAGCCGGCGAGATTATCAAGAGTTTTTGTTTAGCCGGCGTGCAGCAAACTATGAATCAATATAACAATAAATAGCAGATATGGCGAAAGACGAGGTAAGAATTGATAAATTCATGTGGGCTACCCGCATTTTTAAAACTCGTACCATAGCGACCGAAGCCTGTAAAAAGGGAAGGGTAATGCTCGACGGAGTTGCGGTGAAACCTTCCAGAATGATCAAAGTTGGCGATGTCATACAAGTGAGAAAACCGCCTGTAACATATTCTTTTCGAGTTTTGGCTCTCTCCGAAAATCGTATGGGGGCAAAATTAGTTCCCGGGTATTTGGAGAATATCACTCCGACGGAACAATACGAATTGCTCGAAATGGTGCGTATAGGAGGTTTTGTCAATCGCCAAAAAGGATTGGGACGACCGACGAAAAGAGACGGTCGTCAAATGAAGCAATTCCTCGAATCGGAGTATGCCGATGATGGATTCGATTTTGATTTCGATTTCGAAGATGACGACTTGGACGAATAGGGGATAGCGGAATGTATTTCCCGTTGGATAAAGTCGAATATTTAAATTTTCTAAAAAAGAAAGGACCGTATAACTCCTCTGAAATAATCTCCCTTACCTTTGTCTGCAAGATTAAGTCTTATGTGGGCGAAAAAACTGAAAATACTATTCGTTTGTTTGGCCGGTTGTCTGGCTGTTTTTTCGACGGTGATTCCTCATCACCATCATGAGAATGGTATGATCTGCTGGGTAATCGATGCCGCAGAGTCGGGAGATACCCATTCGTCCGATGTCCCCGAAAAGGCTGGCGATTGCAGCGGTTGTAGTTGGTTTGCATATAAGGCTCCGGTCGATACAGTTTCTTTAAATCAATATCTTACATTAAAGTTTGCCCCGGTAAAAATTTTGTTGGGGACGTGGGCTATGTTGTCCGATTTCGTTATCGACAGTTTGGAGGTATCTCCCTGTTTCGGTATTTACATCGAGCGGCTGCATACATTTACTTTTCTTAAAACGTTGGGGCTGCGGGCTCCTCCCGTCGCATAGGTATAAATATCTCTTAATTCCATAAGAGAAAATTCGTTCGGTATTTTTGTATCCGAACCGATAACTATTATTTATTCCATAATTAATTATGCCTATGAAACGAAATATTATATTCTCAATTCTTTTCACTTATATATTCTGGGGGTGTTCGGGTTCGTCTTCTTCTCATGGTGATGAACATGAGCATCAACATAGCGATCATATAGAAGTTCATGACCATAATCACGACGAACACGAAGGTCATGACCATGAAGCCGAAGAACATAGCGACGAGATAATTTTGAAAAAAGCCGAGGCCGAAGCCATAGGTTTAACGACCAAGACTATCCGTCCCGAAAAATTTCACGGCGTTATTTCTTGCTCGGGAACTTTATTGGCTGCGCAGGGAGATGAAGTAACCGTTGTTTCGCCGGTTGCCGGTGTGGTTTCATTGGCCGGTAAACATATTACCGACGGTAGTTCGGTCGCCAAAGGCAGTGTGTTGTTGAATGTTTCTGCCGAGAAGATGGCTACCGGAGATCCGGCTAAACGGGCTTATATCGATTACGAAACTGCTCGCAAGACCTATGAGCGTGCTCAGGAGCTGGTAAAGGATCAGATTATTTCCCGACAGGAATACGAACAGATATATAAAGACTATGAGACGGCGAAATTGGCTTATGAAGCCATTGGCGGAGGAAAGTCGGGCAGTGCCGTGAAAGCCCCTATGGGAGGTTATTTGAAAAATATCATGGTGAAAGACGGTGATTTTGTAGAGATGGGACAACCGCTGATGACCCTTTCGCAAAATAAACGTTTACAATTGCGGGCCGAAGTTCCTCAACGTTATTATAAGGAATTGCCGGCGGTTGTTTCGGCCAATTTCAAGACGCCTTATGACGACCGGGTATATGAGCTTTCTCGGTTGAACGGACGATTATTGAGTTACGGAAAGGGCACTTTGGCAGGAGGTGCTTATATCCCCGTGGTTTTCGAATTGGACAATAAGGGCGAGATAGTTCCCGGAGCCTACATAGAAGTCTTTTTGTTGACGGCATCGATCGATAATGCGATCGTGGTTCCTGTTTCGGCACTAACCGAGGAACAAGGGCTCTATTTCGTCTATTTGCGTTTGGACGAAGAAGGGTATAAAAAGCAAGAAGTTACAGTCGGAAATTCCGATGGCGAGAATGTGAGAATATTGTCCGGTTTGCACGAAGGCGACCAAGTCGTTACACGGGGTGTCTATCAGGTAAAACTCGCCGCCAATAGCGGAGTGATTCCCGAAGGCCATTCGCACAACCACTAATACATTACAGCCATGTTGAATAAAATTATCCGATATTCTTTGAACAATCGGCTGCTGATTTTAGTGGCATCTGTATTGTTACTTTTTGCGGGATTGTACACATCTATGAAAATGGACGTCGATGTCTTTCCCGATTTGAATGCTCCTACGGTAGTCGTCATGACCGAGGCTCCGGGTATGGCGCCCGAGGAGGTGGAACGGTTGGTGACCTTCCCCGTAGAAACCGCATTGAACGGAGCGACCGATGTGCGTAGGGTACGTTCCTCCTCGACGACCGGGTTTTCGGTGGTTTGGGTGGAATTCGATTGGGGAACCGATATTTATCGGGCGCGGCAGATTACTTCCGAGAAATTGGCTGTTGTGGGTGAAAGTTTGCCCGAGGGAGTGGGAACTCCCACATTAGGCCCTCAATCCTCTATTCTTGGCGAGATGATGATTATCGGTCTGACGTCCGATTCTACATCTTTGAGAGATTTGCGCACGTTGGCCGATTGGACTATCCGTCCCCGCTTGCTTTCTATCGGCGGTGTGGCTCAGGTTACGGTTATCGGCGGCGAGATGAAGGAATACCAGATTCTTTTGGACTTGCCCCGTATGAAACAGTACGGTGTCACATTGGACGAGGTTCTCAATGCTGCTCGTGAGATGAACCGGAATGCCAACGGAGGTATTTTGTATGAATATGGCAATGAATACATTGTACGGGGAGCTGTCGCTACGACCGACGTCGATGCGATTGCCAAAGCCGTGGTAAAACGGGTCGATGGCGTTCCTGTGTTGATGGGCGACGTTGCCGAGGTGAAGATAGGAGACAAAGCCCCTAAATTGGGTACGGCTTCGGTTCGGGCCAATCCTGCCGTTTTGCTGACAGTTACCAAGCAGCCCAATACGAGTACTCTCGACCTCACGGAAAAACTGCTTTCTTCGATGGACGAGTTACAGAAAAATATGCCGGCCGATGTCACGGTTTCGACCGATATATTCCGTCAGTCTCATTTTATCGAAAGTTCCATAAACAATGTACAAAAGTCCTTATACGAAGGGGCTATATTCGTAGTGATCGTTCTGTTTTTCTTCTTGATGAATGTGCGTACGACGCTCATTTCGTTGGTCGCTTTGCCGTTGTCTTTACTGTTCTCTATATTGGCGCTCCATTTTATGGGGTTGACCATCAATACGATGAGCCTCGGTGGTATGGCCATAGCCATAGGATCTTTGGTCGATGATGCCATTGTTGATGTGGAGAATGTATATAAACATCTGCGGGAAAATCGACTGTTACCGCCGGGACAACGGAAGCCGATTGTCGAAGTCGTGTTCGAAGCCTCGCGCGAGGTGCGTATGCCTATTCTCAATTCTACATTAATCATTATTGTCACTTTTATTCCGCTCTTTTTCTTGACCGGCATGGAAGGCCGCATGCTCGTGCCCCTCGGTATTGCTTTTATCGTCGCATTGTTTGCATCGACAGTCGTTGCATTGACGTTGACGCCGGTACTGTGCAGCTATCTGTTGGGCAAAGGAAAGACCGATAAGGATATTAGTCGTGAGCCGTTTGTCGCCCGTACTTTGAAAAAAATATTATGGGCAGGCTTTGGAGTGGTGCTACGTCACCGTACCGGTGTGTTGGGCGGGACTATCGCCCTGTTTGTGGCTGCCATGATTACCTTTTTCACGTTGGGACGTAGTTTCTTGCCTCCTTTTTAATGAAGGTTCGTTTACAATCAACGTGAGCACTTTGCCCGGTATCTCGTTGGAGGAATCGGACAATATCGGTCGTCGGGCAGAAGAACTTCTACTTGAAGTTCCCGAGATACAGACTGTCGCCCGGAAGACGGGGCGTGCCGAACTTGATGAACATGCTTTGGGCGTGAATACCTCCGAGATAGAAGCCCCCTTTGTATTGGGAGACCGTTCGCATGCCGAGGTCGTTGCCGATGTACGCAAAAAACTGTCGGTGATTCCGGGGGTGAATATCGAGATTGGACAACCCATTTCTCACCGTATCGACGCTATGCTTTCCGGTACTCAGGCACGTATTGCCATTAAACTTTTCGGTGATGATTTGAACCGCATGTTTATGTTGGGCAATCAGATTAAGAAGAATATTTCGGCAATCGATGGAGTGGTCGATTTGAATGTGGAGCAACAAATCGAACGCCCGCAATTGAAAATCACTCCGCGCAGGGAAATGCTTGCTCGTTATGGCGTATCGCTGTCCGAATTCGCCGAATTTATCGATGTCGCATTGGCTGGCGAGGTTGTGTCGCAGGTGTACGAAGGAAGCCGCACATTCGATTTGACGGTAAAAGTAAAAGACGATGAACGTTCTTCGGCGGCCAAGATAGGAGATTTGATGGTCGATACCCAGGACGGGAAAGTTCCGTTGAGTTATTTGGCGGAAATCAAGTCCGCCACGGGGCCCAATACGATTAATAGGGAGAATGTGAAACGTAAGATTGTCATATCGGCCAATGTCAGCGACCGCGATTTGCGTAGTGTAGTGGACGATATAAGGGAACGTATTGATGAAACCGTGGTGCTCCCCGAAGGTTATTTCATCGAGTATGGAGGACAGTTTGAAAGCGAGGCGGCAGCTTCTCGTACGCTTTCGTTCGTTTCGCTTTTTTCTTTGCTGGTTGTATTCTTGTTGTTATACAATCAGTTCCGAAGCGTATCGCAGTCGGCGGTCATCTTGCTGAATCTTCCGTTAGCACTTATCGGAGGCGTGTTTATCTTGCGCTTTACGACCGGAGAGATAAGCATACCGGCTATTATCGGATTTATTTCTCTTTTCGGAATCGCCACGCGTAACGGTATGTTGTTGGTTTCGCACTATAATACGATGCTGTCCGAAGGTAATTCGTTGCACGATACCATTTTAAGAGGTTCGCTCGACCGGTTGAACCCCATATTGATGACGGCACTCACATCGGCTCTTGCACTCATTCCTTTGGCTTTGGGTGGCGATTTGCCGGGGAATGAAATACAAAGCCCTATGGCAAAAAGTCATTTTAGGAGGATTGATAACATCGACTTTCCTCAATGCTTTTGTCGTTCCGGTCGTTTATTGGATTATGAACCGTAAAAAAGAAAATCGATGAGAAATAGCTTTTTATGTCTTTTTGTATTCGCTGTTGCGAATATGGGAGCACAAAATAATATGGCAGATATATTGGCTTCTATCGAAACGAACAATCCCGAATTGAAAGCCGGGGCTCAAATCGTTTTGAGTCAGAAAGCCGAAGTATCTTCACAGAACACATTGGAAGACCCTAACTTCGAGTTCGAACATTTATGGGGAGCCGACAATGCCAAAGACCGCAAGTACGATATTTCGGTTTCCCAGTCGTTCGATTTTCCTTCGTTATATGTTCAGCGGAATAAAATAGGGAATTTGAAACGTACTTTGTACGATGGGCAGCAGGCTGTTTTGCGACAACAAATATTGTTGCAGGCAAAGGAGCTGTGTTTGCAGGTGATCTATTTGAATCGTTGTATTCGGTTGGGAAACGAGAGGCAAGCTGCCGCCGACGAGTTGGTCAAACTATATCGTGAACGGCTGACCTCTGGCGATGCCAATATTCTGGACGTGAATAAAATCGAAATCGAGCAGTTGAATATCACGACGAGCAATATACAACGCCGGAATGAGCTGGCCGCTTGTCTGGCGCAGTTGCAGGCGTTGAATGGCGGTGAGCCGTTGAACTTGGCGGAGTCGGCTCTGACGGAATATTCCGATAGGGAGTTGCCGGCATCGTTCGATGACTTGAAAGAACAGGCGTTGCAATCCGATCCCGAATTACAAATGTTGCGGCAGGAAAACCAGATCGCCGGTAAGGAGGTCTCTCTCAACCGGGCAGGCTGGTTGCCGAAGTTCGAGCTGGGCTATCGTCATGCCTACGAATTGGGCGAGCGTTTTAACGGATTGTCCGTGGGTGTTTCCATTCCTTTGTTTGCCAATCGCAAGAAAGTGAAGATAGCCAAAGCACAAGCGGTGGCCGGTTCTTTCACCGTTAATAACAAGGAGTTGCAGACGTTGGCGGCGTTGCAGTCTTCCTATAACGAAGCGGTTGCATTGAAAGATAATCGGGAGAGATATGAGCTGTTGACTCGGCAGAATAATTTTGAATTGTTACAGAAGGCTTTGGCATCCGGCAAGATCTCGATGGTGGAGTACTTGGTAGATGCTACGCAACTTTATGAAGCTTTTGAGAATAAACTCTCTTTGGAATATGAGTATCAGTTGCGATTGGCTCGTATGTATAAATTCGAATTATAGGCTTTTCGGAAGATTAGGTTAGAGATGCTTTTTGGGGTTCGACTGAATCCCGAAAGCATTTTTTTTACGGGGATACGGCGGTGTCGGGTTATCGCATGTAGACGGATATTAGGCGTAGAGGTAACGGCAGATTCTCTTTCCCGGTGAGAGCGTGGGAAGGAAACTTCGTCAAGGTGATATAAGACAGATGCTTCCGAAGAGCCGGGATAACATTTTGTCGGAGATTCTCATGGTCCCCGGACAAGGAAAGTTCGTCTTCCCCGGCATGGAATCCCAATTGTTTCCACGCGTTTAATAGATAATATATACCGTCGTTGATATGGCGTATGCGAAAACTGTTGGATAGCAGGAAGCCCTGCTGGTTGAAACAAAACAAATCGATATGGTCGGTTTCCCAGTGAACATACATTTTAGACGTATATCCCAATCGGCTTTTTCTGAAAAAGTATTCGCACGCCGGAGCCAGCCTGTGTAGCAGTGCGGGGCGGTCTAACGTGCGTTTCACGAAAGACGACAGCTTTGTGTTTAGGTCGAAAAGTATTTTCGCTCCCGTTTGAGGTAGGTCGGTCGAAATCAAAGTTCCCTCGCTGTCTGGAAAACAAAAATCGAAATAGAGAGGATTGTCCTCCGTCGAAGCGAATGCGTCGGGGATAAAGATAAACCGAGGAGAGTCGGCTATGAAAAAGACTTTCTCGAACGGACGGGTCAATATGGGTTGGGAGAAAACCGCCTCTTCGATAGAAGAAACTCCCTTTTCTGAGGTCAGCGGTAAACGTTCCGTTACGATTTCGTCGCGATTCTCCGTGTGTTGTAATAAAATATACAGATACGAACCGTTGGCATACATCGCCAAGATGTATTTGTGACTCTCTTTTATCGGTCGGTTCAGTGCCTCTATCGGTTCCATCGTCAATTTGTTTTAACTGTCTTTGTGCAAACAGAGCAAGGTATCTCCGAGTTTAGCCTCTTCCTTTGTGTTTTGCAAGGCAAAATATAGGAGAGGCGGCACGTAGTGCAAAGGGTCGGGTGGTTGGAAATAACCGTTGTTTGCCTTCGTATTTGTTGCAAATATAGTGAAAGGAGAGCGCAGAGGCAAGCGAAAATTACATTTTCGGCTTGACTATGCCGAACCGCCTCCGATATTCTACAAATATAGTGAAAGGAGAGCGCTGAGGTAAATGAAAATTGTATATTCGGCTTGACTATGCCTACAAAAATACTCTGGTATTTTATCCTATACAAATGTAGGTAAAGAAACCGGGAAACGTTATTTTTGCAGTATGCTTTAACCGATTGCACATGATTACCGACCTGCTTGTCCAACAGATAGAAAGTTGTTTGCCGTACGAACCGAATCGCGAACAGAGTGAGTTGTTGCAGCAGCTAGCCGCTTTTGTCCTCGACGGACGGGACGACTCGTTGTTCCTGCTACGGGGATATGCGGGAACTGGTAAAACCTCACTGGTGGGAGCTTTGGTCAAAGCCTTGACACAGTTGCAGAGCAAGGTGGTATTGCTGGCTCCTACGGGGCGTGCGGCTAAGGTGTTTTCTCGGTATGCTCGTCACCCGGCCTACACGATTCATCGGAGGATATATCGGCAAAAGAGCTATTCGCCCGATATGGAAGGATTTCTTATCGGGGAAAATCTGGCGAAACACACGCTGTTTATTGTCGACGAGGCCTCCATGATTGCCAACTCGGTGGGCGAAGGGGCGGTTTATGGTTCCGGGAGGCTGCTCGACGATTTGGTCGAGTATGTCTATTCAGGCGAGCATTGTCGGTTGATTTTGTTGGGCGATACCGCACAGCTGCCTCCGGTGGGTCAGGAGCGTAGTCCGGCTTTGTATGCCGTCGTCATGGGCGGCTACGGATTGAATGTCGTGGAATATGAATTGCGGGAGGTCGCTCGGCAGGCTGCCGAATCGGGAATCCTCTATAATGCCACCCGTTTGCGGGAATGTATGGAAGAGGCGCCATTGCCCCGACCCTGCTTGCGGGTGAATGGGTTTCCCGATGTCGAGGCTCTTAGCGGAGAGTATTTGGTAGAACGTATATCCGACTCTTACGACCGTGTCGGACTCGACGAAACGATTGTCGTCACTCGTTCCAATAAACGGGCCAATATATTCAATCAGGGGATTCGTAACCAGATACTCTATCGGGAAGAGGAGCTTACCGCAGGCGATCTGTTGTTGGTCGCCAAGAATAACTATTTCTGGGGAAAGGACTATAAAGAGGTCGATTTCATCGCTAACGGCGATGTGGCCCGTGTCGTGCGAGTACTTAAACGTACCGATATGTATGGTTTCTGCTTTGCCGATGTACAGCTTTATTTCCCCGATTTGGAAGTCGAGATGGAAGCTAAGATTCTATTGGATACCCTTACCAGTGAGTCCCCTTCTCTGACAAGGGAACAGCAGGAGACTCTTTTTGCGCAAGTCTTGGCCGACTATTATGACGTTACGACAAAGAGAGAAAAAATGAAACGGCTGAAAACCGATCCGTGGTTCAACGCTTTGCAAGTAAAATATGCCTATGGGGTAACTTGTCACAAAGCGCAAGGCGGTCAGTGGAAACATGTCTATGTCGATATGGGGTATATCCCTCAGGGTGCGGTTTCGCTCGATTTCTATCGTTGGCTTTATACGGCTTTCACCCGGGCGACCGAGAAGATATGGCTGGTCAATATGAGCGAAGAGTTTCGGGAGTCGTCTTTATAATACAGGGCTCAATAACCTCATGATAGACTCTATCCCTTTTTGATAGAGGGGACGGTGTCGCCAATAGTGTCGGATAATGCGACGACATTGTTGCTGGTCCTCCAAGAAAATACGTTTCATTTCACTGTTGACCTCTCGGTCATAAATGAAAGCGTTGGCTTCGAAATTGTGTTCGAAGCTGCGAAAGTCGAAGTTGGTAGAGCCTACCGAACATAACTCGTCGTCTATGATGATCGTCTTGGAATGAAGTATGCCCGGTTGGTAAAAGTAAACTTTTACCCCGGCGCGTAACATTTCCGTTATGTAAGAAAACGATGCAAAACGCAATACCGTCGAGTCCGACCGTTCCGGTATCATTAGCCGCACGTCCACTTTGGCGAGAGCTGCGGTTTGCAAGGCTTTCACCAAACTTTCGGTAGGCAGGAAATAAGGCGTTTGTATATATACGTTTTTTTTAGCATTGGTAATCGCTTTCAAGAAAAGCATGGCGATGTTCGACCATTCCCCTATGGGGCCGCCCGGAGCGATTTGTATGCCGCTTTTCCCTTTGTCTGCTACCGGTGGAAAAAATCGGGAATCCGAAAGAACCTCTTTGCATTCGTAGCTCCAATCGACGGCGAACAACAATTGTAATCCTCTTACCGCAGGCCCCTCGATGCGCAAATGTGTGTCGCGCCACGTTCCCATTTGGTCCCTTCGACATAGCGGTCGGCGATATTCATGCCTCCTATGTAGCCTATTTTTCCATCGATGACCGTTATTTTGCGGTGGTTCCGGTAATTGATTCGGCTGGCGAGTTGGGGAAACGTGATTTCAAAGGAAAGGACGTACGGCGATTCCTGCATCCTGCATCTCTTTGAAAAATCGTTTTTTCACCGACCAACAACCCACATCGTCGTATAGGATTCTTATTTGTATGCCTCGGCGGGCGCATCGAAGCAAAACCTCCTTGACTCGGTTGCCGAGTTTATCGTCCTCGAAGATGTAATATTGGATATGGATATACTCTTGGGCAATCTCCAAATCTTGCAGGTAGTGTTTGAATTTGTCTTCTCCCGAAGTGAATATCTTCACGTGGCTTCCCGAATAATACGGTACACTGCACAAACTGTGGCACAATCTTATCTCTTGCTTGCTCTCCTCGTTCAGTGGAAGACTGTCGATATTGACGATCGAATGATAATCCCGCTTTCGTAATTTCCTCTTTATGCGTCGGGAAACCATTCTTTTCGCCTTGAAATTCTGCCCGAAAAAAAATATAGAAAACCAATCCTACGATGGGAAGAAATGCCAATACGAGTACCCATGCCAAACTTTTTACCGGATTGCGATTCTCTGTGATGATTATCACGATCGTACCCAGTATGGTAATGGCATATATCGTATAGACCACGATGTATACCCAGTCGTTGATAGGCGGTAATAGGGCGAGTGTCAACATTCCGAAAGCTAAATTAGAAAAAAATCTGAAAAAAAGCAAATAGGATAGTTGTTTCTTGAAAAAATCATGAGGAGGGAGAGAACTGTAAGAAATGTGAATGGGACGAGTGAAATTTGGAAGGAATCGTTCGTAGATATAAATCTTTCCCTATTTTTGTGTGAAATGCGGAAATGGAAGGTAGCTTGGTAGAAAAATAGGGCGAGTTCTTTTTTCTCCACTCTCCTTTCTCTATTTTTGTAGTCTCATTTGAATAGCCGAAGTGAAGAATAAAAAGCAAGGGAATAATTCCTCTAAATACAAAGACGGGCATGTGGTTGCTCTGTTGGTGCTCTCTCTCGTTTTTCTGTTTCTCCTGACTCAGTTGCCTGTTTTGGAGTGGGGTGGATTCGCGACGAAACCTGTCGATCTCTTTTCCGATATCCGTGTCGATGAGCAAGATTTGGATTTGCCGGGTGATGCAGAGTGGCAGGAGGAGGGAACGGAGTGGTTGAACGAGGGGGGGACTCTCTTTCCTCTGTGGAGAAAGATGAACCGCAAAATCGACAAGTCGTGCCCGATACGATAAGGGTACAAGAAACAGCCGACACTCTTCTCGTAACGAATATTTCGTCCGATACGGCAGAGGTCGGGAATCTTCCCCGACGGGACGGCGATGTGGTTTTGTTCGAAGATTTCTCGCCGGGGAAAAATGGTTTGTCTCATCTTCTCTCGTCCTTGAAGGAACGAGCCTCATTGGGACGTCCCGTGCGTTTGGCATTTTTGGGCGATTCGTTTATCGAGGCTGATATATTTACGCAAGACGTGCGAAGTTTGTTGCAATCCCGATATGGTGGGAGTGGTGTGGGATATGTGTCTATGCATTCCGATTTTCCCGGATTTCGTCGGTCGGTCGTACAGTCGGGCGAAGGTTGGGAAGTGCATAGTGTATTGAAACCCAAAGAAGTTGATTGGAAAGTCATGACTTTGCAGCAGCAGTATTTCGTACCGTTGGAGGGTGCTACGGCTCAATACAGAGGAACTACGAAAATAGAACATGCCGATAGTTGGGCACTGTCTCGGTTCGTATTTATCGCCCGGCAGGATTGCTCGGTCGAGTTGAAAATAGCCGATGGCGAATGGCAGGTTTTTCCCGTTGCGGGTTCTCATGAGATTCAATCTTTGGCGGTAGAAGGGCAAACCCCACGTTTTCAAGTAAGAGTGGGAAATACACCGGGATTTGCAGCCATAGGCGTGTGGCTGGACGATGTGCAGGGCATTGCTGTCGATAATATATCGACTCGTGGTTATTCGGGCCTTTCGCTCGGAGCATTGTCCCGGGAAAAGGCGGTTCAGATGGATAGTATCGTTCCCTACGATGCCATTGTGTTGCAATACGGACTGAATGTGATGACTCCCGAAATTTTGCATTACGGGTCTTATGCCCGTAAGATGACGGAGGTTGTTCTTCACTTGCGGGAGTGTTATCCGCATACCGATATCATATTGATGGGAGTAGGTGATCGCAGTCGCAAAGCGAACGGGTCTTTCGTTACGATGCCGGCGGTAGTCGCTCTTTCCGAAGCGCAACGTCGTGCGGCACGAAGTGCTGGTGTCGTTTTTTGGGATACATACGAGGCGATGGGAGGGCACAACGGGATGCTCGATTATGTCGCTAACGGGCAGGCGAATAAAGACTATACGCACATTAACCATAAAGGCGGTAAACGATTGGCGACCGAGTTTGTCAAGTCGTTGGAGTATGAAATGAATCGGGAAGGCTTATGAAATTTCGTTTGTCGGTAATAGGGTTTTTCTTCGTTGTCGCAGTGCTGGCAGTGCAACTTTGTGCACAGCTGACAGGCGACACAGTTACTGTACCCTCTTTTTTGAAAAAAGAGAGAAAACGTTATCGAGTTTAACGATGCCGATTGGTCGGTTCTGTTCGATGGAATGGTACGGTTGCAGAACGACACGGATACTGTTCCTCGGGTAGTGGCGATGGTTCATATCGGCGATTCGCATGTTCAGGCAGGGTTTCTCACCGAGGCTGTCCGATTACCGTTGCAGCGAAGGTTCGGGGATGCAGGGCGTGGGTTGGTCGTTCCTTTGAAGTTAGCGAAGACCAATGAACCGAGAGATTATTCGGTCGTGGCGGACGGAAGTTGGAATTTTTCTCGTTGTGTAGGGCGGAAGTATAGTAACTATACACCGGGAGTAGGCGGTATAGCTATTGTACCCCGTAACGGTCGCATTGATTTGACGGTTTCCACGCTTAGTAAGACCGATGACTGTGCAGGTTTCAAGAAAGTTCGTTTGTTCCATGCGCCGGTCGACTCTTTCCCGGGAGTAATTTCAGAACCCTTTTTGGTCGAGGGTGAAACCCGATTACCTTTTTTAACCCATTTTTCGTGGGAGGAGTCCGTGTGTAGCGTTCATCTTACGGGAGAAGCCGTCTCGAAAGAGACGCCTTTGGCCATTTATGGAGCGAGCCTTGAAACCGGTGAGAGCGGAATTCTTTACCACACTATCGGCAACAACGGGGCTTTTTACAGTAGTTATGCTGCCATTCCCGGTTTTTCCGAGCAGGTGGCAGCACTCTCGCCGTCGCTTATTGTTTTGTCGTTGGGTACGAATGAGTCGTTTTCCACCTCTTTGACCCGCGACGAGTTATATAAACAGATCGATACCGTCGTTTCGTCTTTGCGAAAAGATTGTCCGCAGGCTCAAATTTTGCTGACTACTCCGGCCGAATGTGCTCGGCGTCGGGTGCGTCGCGTAAATAAAAAACGTAGAGTTTATTATACGCCGAATGCTCGGGTAAAAAGCTCGTTCAGGAAACGATTCGTTCCTATGCGGTGGGGCATCGGCTGGCTTGTTGGGATTGGTACGAAATTGCCGGAGGCGAAGGTTCGTCCTCGCAATGGCGGAAGGCCGGGTTCATGGCCTATGATCGCACCCATTGTACCGAGACGGGCTATCGGGTGCAGGGCGAAATGTTGTATCGTGCTCTTATGAAAGCTTATCAGGAATATGTGGATAGAGTGGCTCAATAATATAAAGACCGGTGCGATCTCCTTTTGGGAAAGTATCGACGTATCGAAAGTCGTGGATTTATTCGTTTATGACGGGCAGAATCCGCTCATGTTCAATACCGGATTGTTTCTGTTTCTTTTCGTCGGATTTATCTGGATATACAGGTTGTTGGCGAGGCGCGATACTTTGCGTATCTACTTCGTGATACTTTTTTTCTCTCTATTTCTATTATAAATCGAGTGGACTGTGTTTCCTGTTGTTGCTTTTCGTCGCCTTTTCAGACTATTCGTTGGGGAGGCTTTTAGGTTGGGTTTCGAGGAAGTGGCTGCGTCGATTTTTCGTTTTGATGAGCATGGCGGTCAATTTGGGTATGCTCTGTTATTTCAAATACACGAACTTGTTACTGGGTACGATTGCCGATTTCACCCGTGAGCCTTTCGAGCCGTTGGATATTGTGTTGCCCATCGGTATCTCTTTTTTTCACTTTCCGTTCGTTGAGCTATATTATAGATGTGTATCGGCGGCAAATGTCCCCGGTGACGAGTTTGAGAGATTATGTTTTTTACCTCTCGTTTTTCCCTCCGTTGGCGGCGGGTCCCGTAGTTCGGGCGAAAGACTTTGTCCCTCAGATACACCGTCCGTTGGAGATTACACCTATGCTGTTGGGCGAAGGTCTTTTTTTCTCGTCATGTGCGGGTTGATTAAAAAGGTGGTTATCTCCGACTACATTAGTGTCAATTTCGTAGACCGCATTTTCGACAATCCCACGCTCTATACCGGATTCGAGAATCTTATGGGTGTCTATGGCTATACCTTGCAGATATACTGTGATTTTTCGGGTTATTCCGATATGGCTATCGGCATAGCCTTGCTTATGGGGTATCGTTTTAAAATCAATTTCGATTCTCCCTATAAGTCGGGTTCTATTACCGAGTTCTGGCGTCGCTGGCATATCTCTTTGTCGAGTTGGTTGCGAGACTATCTCTATATATCTTTGGGCGGGAATCGTCGAGGCAAAGTCCGTACCTATTTCAATTTGTTCATAACTATGGTGCTGGGTGGACTTTGGCATGGAGCTTCGTGGCTTTTTGTGATATGGGGAGCTTGGCATGGTGTTTTGTTGATTGTCCATAAAGTTTATCGGCGTATATTCCCTGTGGCGAAAGACGATCGCCCGGGTATTATCCGCCATTTTTTTCATGTTTTGCTCACGTTCCATGTTGTGGCCGCCGGCTGGATATTCTTTCGGTCACCTTCTCTTGATGTTGCCGGACAGATATTTACCCAGATATTCACCAACTTCCGTCCCGAAGCCATTCCCGCCTTCGTATCGGGATACGCCGTTATATTCGTGGCTTTGATAGTCGGTTATCTGCTCCATTTTGCCCCGCATCGCTGGTCGCAGTGGCTGCAACGCGAGCTTTCGTGGTCGCCGCTGGTAGTTAAGGCAGCTATTCTGGCGCTGGTACTCTTCTTTTGTTTTGCAGGTGCGTTCGAGCGAACTGGTTCCTTTCATTTACTCCCAGTTTTAGATTATGGTAATTCTTTTATCAAGTGAAGGGTAGGAATGCCTGTTTGTTCTCTATCGGGAGAGTTTAGAAAAAGCCGTCGGATAGGTACATTTTCCTCTTTCATAATTATAGATTTATTAAAAGTTTTTATTACCTTTGAAAAGTGTCGATCTGTGTAGATCGATTCCAAACCAATACGTTTTTGGAGCTGTAACATACCACGATATAACTGTTGGGAACTATCGAGAAGCAAGCGATTAGGAACCTTAATATTCTAAAAAACGAAATTAAAATTTTACTCGATTATGAAAACCGGGTTATCTATCTTAGTTGTAGCATGTTGTCTATCTGTAAGTGTAATGGGGCAAATGAAAATTGAAAATGGTGAAGGAAATATCTTAGTCGGCAACTATGGAGAAAACACGATCGGTAATGCTGCGATAAGTCTTTACCCCAGTAATACGTCAGGGATTACCCGAGTTTCTTTCAACTCGAGATATACTGAAAATCAATCTGACCTCGATGTCTTTGTGGGGCGTTATCCCGATAGAACTGATGGACGAGAATCGCCTCGATTGCATCTGCACGGGGCATCGGGTGTAGAGATGACCACCGATGCGGGTTCGATTATGCAATATGATGCCGACACTTACGGAGACCAAGTCTATTTTTCTTCTGATGTCATCGGCAATTTTTATACCCTTTCCGACAGTCGATTCAAGGGTAATATAACTCCTCTCTCCAATACCCTGTCCGGATTAGAGCAACTTACAGGCGTTAGTTTTCGCTTAAACGTAAGTGCCCCTTCTGATTCTGCCCAAAATCGTAAGATAAATGTTAAAGGCGATAACCGTACCCGATTTGGTTTTTTGGCTCAGGAGGTAAAAAGAGGTTTATCCTGAATTGGTGCGAATCGATTCGTTGGGCTATATGTATGTCGATTATATGGGTATGGTTCCTCTGATTGTGAATGCTTTAAACGAAATTCAAGCCAAAGTCGATTCTCAAGAAACTGTCATTGCCCAATTACAGCAGGAGTTGGTTGAATTGAAGCACAAGGGTGGAGAACCCGTATCACCGCTCCGTCGATCCGAACGGAATACGGCCTCTATCGAGTCGGAGAACACTATCGTTCCTGCACTTTACCAAAACAATCCTAATCCGTTTAGCGCTACCACATTCATACGGTTTGCTTTACCTTATGAAACGGTACAGGCAGACTTGTATATTTACGATATGCAAGGTACTCAAATACGTCGGATTGAAATTGTCGACCGAGGTAAAAGTTGTGTAACTTTACAAGGTTCCGAGCTCTCGGCCGGTATGTATATTTACTCGCTCATAGCCGATGGGAAAGAGATAGACAGCAAACGTATGGTATTAACTAAATAAGGGAAAGGAGGTGAGTGTATGAATCCGATTATTATGCGGTTTCGGCATATAGCCGTTTCTCTATCATGCCTTTGCTTGGCTCAACTCCTAAATGCCCAACTGACGCACACGGTGACTTTCGATCGCAATCTTCTAAGTATCGACACAACCGTGGTGGATAGTGTTTCGTACTTGAAAATTAAATATCTCGATTTATGGGGAGAGGGTAGCATCGGATCCCCCGAATTGCCGGTTCACTACCTGCGTTTTTCGGTCCCTTACAATGCTGTCGATTTTACGGTAACCATCACAGAACAGAATACCGTTACAGAACATTACACATTACCTGTTTATCCCGTTCAGCCAGTACAACCGATTGACTCCGCCGATATCCCGTTTGTTTTTCCAGATAGTGTTGTATACAACAGTAGCCGATATTGCCCAATATCTCCGGTACAGGTTGTCAATGAAGGTTTTCTCGATGGCGATAACCACATCGTCACCATAGCCGTATGGCCGATAAGCTATGCTCCGGCCAACGGGGAGATGATGTTTCGCAATTCTGTGACAATTCGGCTCGACTATACATTAAGGAATGGAAATACGACACTGGCTTCTGCCCCAACACCGATACTTTGGGCTATTACCCGCCAAAATTCACGAAGGGTTCATCGATGGGGTCGGGAACAAACCAAACGGCTGGTAGTCAACCCTTCGCAGGTCGATGGATTTGCACCAATAACCATAGCGCATGCAACGGTACCCCTTAACGAAGCGACGGTTTTACCCAGCTATGAATACACGGTTGTCACAAGTAGAGCATTGGCACCGGCTTTTGATCGCCTATTAGGGTGGAAACGGCAAAAAAGGCCTTTCGGCGGGAGTAGTCTGTATTGAAGATATTCTGGCATGCCAAGAGTTTCAACAAGGGGATACCCTATCCCATATCAACGACGATGCCGGTAAGCTACGGGCTTATCTGGAACATGCCTACAAATTAGGTTCCCCTCCAATATGCTCTGTTGGCCGGAGATTATCGCATACTCCCAATCAGGTATGGTTATAGGAAAGATTATGATATAATGAGCCAACCTGACAACATCGATAAAATGATACCTACAGACTTATATTTTAGCGATTTTAATGGGGATTGGGACTCAAACAGAAATCGTTGTTATGGAGAGCCTAATGCCGATCAAATAGATCATTATCCCGAAATTTTTGTAGGAAGGCTGTTGTGTACCACCTCACAAGAAGTTGAGAATTATACCGAGAAATTGTTGCGATATGAGCGCAATCCCGGTAATGGAGATTTCAGCTATTTGAAGAAAGCCTTTTACTGTCAAAGCGACCAATTACAAGAAAATAATGAAGCCGAGATAATAAAAAAGAGCTTGGGGACGACCTTTATCGAGCATAAAATCATGCAAGAAGAGCCCTCTTTCGATGCCAATGAAACCACCGGCCCAACCGGGAAGCAGGTAATCGACGAGATGAACAATCGATATGGCTTTTTAAGCTGGCATGGACATGGAGCCCCTTCACATATAGTGGTAAGTAATAGTGCTCATGTTGATAGCAACCGCGTGATTACAGCATTCCAAAATGTTAGTCCAGAAGGTTTTATCCAAGAAAGCGGTCACGGATTGGATTGCTTGACCAATCACGATTATCCGGCCATAGCCTATTCAATAGCCTGTACAACAACACCATTTGATATTTATGGCAGTTATAATATTCCATACAATATAGGGAGTTCCTTTACTGTGGCTGGGTTATATGGTGGCCCTGCCTTTTGGGAAATACACGTGAAGGCTATTATAAAAATTATGCTTCGGCCACATTGGAAGAAGAATTTGTCAACTTAATCAAGGCGGGTAATTGCATTGGAGCAGCGGAGGCTCTTTCGAAGGCGTATTTAAATGAGAATAAAGATTCTGTTAATGAAGTTAATACAGATCTTGCTCATAAAGTTATTTTGGCTCACCATCTAATTGGCTGTCCCGAATTCTCCATGTGGACCGATATTCCATCGGTTTACAGCGATATATCGGTAACTCGAACCGACCACTCGATTACCGTATCCGGTGCAGGAATAACAGGCAGCAAGATCGCCATTACGTCGGGAGTCAATCAACTGCCCGAGGTAAAAGAGGCGACAAGTACAAATATCACATTTGCCAATGCCTCACCCAGCAGCATCGTAACAGTATATAAAAGCAATGCCATACCTTATGTGGCACCGTTGTATCTGCAAAACGACACGTTAGACGCTTCGCAATATTTCCAGGTGAACGACATTCATATCGGTAAAGCGGTAGATACGAACCGCACCGAAGGGAATGTGGTTATAGAATCAGGCGTACTGACTTTCGAATCGAACGGCGATGTATGAATTGGCGACGGACTCATCATAAAGGGTGGAGCTACATTGATTATCAAAAACACTGGTAAAGCCATTCTTTCCGGCGGACTTGTCGAAGGGGCGGTACCCTGCAAATTGAAGCCGGCGAAGAAATAGAGATACAGCCTGGCTTTGAAGCAAAAGCAGGAGCAAATGTCGAATTTAAATAAAACTCACAGATATGAAAACACAATCACTACTTTGGAGTTTCGCGCTGATATGTCTCGGCTGCATCGCCAGTCAGGCGCAGGAGTATGAATATGTGCCCATTGTGCGGGAGAATGTTCGATATACATTTAGTGATGGACAGACGATGACTATTTTGCCGGATAACCGATATGTGAATGGGCAACTCTATGCCTATGCCTATATGCCCGACTTTTCGTACAGGGCAAAGATTTTGATATTCCTGCGTGAAGAGAATAAAGTCGTCTATCAAGTGGATGTAAATATAGAATCATTTCGATACGGTTCCCCAGAAATCCGAAATTCCCATCTACGACTTCAATGTAGAGCAGGCTGGCGATACCATGTGGGCCTGGCACAACGACCCGCCCTATTTCGGCATGGAGGTCGAGTGGATTGACACGATACTCGTCAACAACACATACAGGAGACGAATCAAACTGAAGGATGTCGATGGAGTCTGCATCGAGGGTATAGGCTATACCGGCAAGCGTAATAATCTCTATTATCCCTTTTGCAATCCCGACACCGAAGCGGGGACAAAATATCTCGACCGGTTAGAGTCCTTTGAAAATATAGAGAACCGCCTTATCTACCAACCCGAGTGGTCCAGATGGGGCACCTATGAATATGTGCCTTTCGTGCGTGAAGGGGTAAAGTGGGGATATGACGAATGCTATCGTTTCGAGGGCGATACGGTAGTCGGCGGGGTGTCGTACAAGAAATGCTATGTGAGCGAGAGCTGCCCCTTCGAAGAGGGGCAGACACTCTATGGCCTGGCTCGCGAGGACGATCGGGTGGTCTATTGCCTGCGTCCCGGCGACGAACAGGAGACGGTACTCTACGACTTCAGCGTCGAGAAGCCCGGCGACCGGGTGCCTACCCGGCTCAATCCCGAAGGCGAGCCGGTGATTCATATCGACACCATAGCCGTGAATAACGACCAACTGCGGCGACGCATCAAACTGTCGTCGGGCAGTTATATCGAAGGGTTCGGGAGCCTCGAACCCTGTCGGGGATTCTTCTTCCCCTTCGAAGCTACGACAGAAGAAATCGGGGACCCTCACAACCGGCTCGGATACATAAAGAATATGGAGACCGGCGACTATGAATATAAAGGGACAGTCAACACGCTGCGCGACGAGTGCGAGTTTGGCCGGTCGTACGAACCGTTTGTCAGAGACTGTGAATACGGCTATTACGAGGCCGATTACTATTACCACGGCGGCGACTTAACGGGCAATTATGTCCATTACCGCATAGCAGGCGACACAACCATCAACGGCAAGGCATACAAGAACATCTCTCTCACGGGCGAATGTCCCGACTGGGATAGAATCCCCTTGGCCAAACAAATCAGGGAAGAGAATCGACAAGTATATTTCCGAGGTACGGAAGAAGAGATAGGCTATGATTTCAACCTGACCAAAGGCGATGGTATTATCTTGAGCAACATGCACAATTCCTTAGATACTGATATAAATATAACCGTATACGATGTAAAAACCGTCGAATTTGCCGGGAAAGAACGCAAGTGCATCTACTTCAAAAATAGTTATGGCTATTATATAGGCTACTGGATGGAAGGCATCGGCGATATGAATCAGGGAACCCTATGGACTTTCGATGATCATGAAGGCTGTCCATATCCAGACAGACCATGTGACGACGATAATTATTTTCTTTATTATCTGCGGGAGAACGGAGAATATATCTATTTACAGGATAACCACAACGGAACTCCTCTGGACGACGGCAACTGCATACTGGCCGTAGGCGAGACCCGTGTAGCAGCCCTGCGCATCGCCCGCACGCCCGATGCCTTGGTCGTGACCCTGCCGGGCGACGGTCACCGCCTGGCCGAACTCATCGACACTACCGGCCGCTTGGTGTGGTGCGAATACCTTGACGGTGAACCGGGCGATGTGATTATTCCCACCACCGGCCTCGCTTCGGGTATCTATGTGGTAACTCTCACCGACAATCGCGGTGGGCGTATCGTGCAGAAAGTCGCGTGGTAATTGGATATAGTCAGGATTTTTTAAGGAGGGTCGTCTAAGGGAAGTTGCAGTTGAACCCCGTCGAGACTGTCTTCGGGTGAACTGCTTACTCAGACGCTGATAAACCTGATTTTGCATCCTCGAAGTCACAGGTAGACAGTAGTTTTTGCGATAGGTGGTGCAACGTTGTGTCCGAGCCGACCGGTGTAGTTTGAGTTTTCGAGCGGGTAATCTGTTTGAAATTTTCAAATTCGATTAAGGATAGCGGAGTTGAAGGTTTTTCCCCTATGGCTTTATAGTAAATAAGGTACTAAATAAGATTAAAATTTGTAATAAAAAGAGAAAAAAGAAATAATTGGGTCGATGTTACAGCTTTTTGGCGGGAAATACCTATATTTGTATAGAAATTTGGTGGGATAATGGCCGGAAGTTCGAAAGACATAATAGATTCACTGATTGCTAAGTTTCATGCTATGAGTGATTTATGTAAGGCTTTCGAGAACGAAAACGGTATTTTGAAAGAGCAGTTGATGCATCAGAAACAAGAGATGCAAGCTTTGCAAAGTAAGTACGAAGAGTTGGAGAAAAGATATGGAAATTTGAAACTCTCGAAGACGGTTGTGGGGCAAGATGGTTCGAGTACCGAAGAAACAAAAGTCAGGTTTGCCAGATTAGTGCGGGAAATCGATAAATGCATCTCACTCTTGAATGAATAGATGCTATGAACGATGATAAATTAAAAATAACTCTGAGGATCGCCGATCTGAAAACCCCGTTAGCCTTGCGGGTCGATTATGGAGCGGACGAAAAATATTGAGAGATGCTGCCGACTTGTTCAACAAGCGTTGGGCTTTTTTATAAGGACAAGTATAAAGACGGATTGATGGATTCGGAATCTATGATGGCGATGGTGGCGGTAGAGATGGCTCGATTGTACTGTGAAATGGTACAAGACCGTAAAACCTTGCTGGCCGATTTAAGAAAACTTGAAGCCGAGGCTGCGAAGATATTAGACGGACATACCGGAGAATAACGGTACGGAAAAGAGAGATAATTCCTGCACTGCGACAGGTCCTTCGAAAGGACAGGTTGGTAGTGCTTTTTTTATAACTATAATTTAGAAAAGATGAATTACATACTATTGATTTTTTCAGTAATTGGCGGTTTGGTCATAGGGGGGCTTGTTGTCTTTCTGGTGAACCGCTATCTGCTGGCGACTCGGTCGAAAACGATTTTGGAAGAGGCCGAAAAAGAAGCCGAAGTAATTAAGAAAAACAAGCTGCTCGAAGTGAAAGAGAAGTTTATCCACATGAAAGCCGAAATGGAAAAGCAGGCGAATGCCCGCAATGCTAAGATACAGTCGGCCGAGGCTAAACTGAAACAACGGGAAATGCAGCTTTCTCAGCAGCAACAAGACCTGCAAAAGAAAAAAAGTGAGACCGATGCCATTCGCGCCAACCTCGATACTCAGCTCGAAATGGTAGAGAAGAAAAACAAGAACTGGAAAAACTCCATAAGTCCGAAGTGGAACGGCTCGAACACCTTTCGGGAATCTCTGCCGAAGAAGCGAAAGAACGTTTGGTAGAATCTTTGAAGGAAGAAGCCAAGACGCAGGCAGCCTCTTATATCAACGACATCATGGACGATGCCAAAATGACGGCCAACAAGGAAGCGAAACGCATCGTCATACAAAGTATCCAACGGGTAGCGACCGAAACGGCTATCGAAAACTCGGTTACGGTATTCCACATCGAATCCGATGAAATCAAGGGTCGTATTATCGGGCGTGAAGGTCGTAATATCCGAGCTCTCGAAGCGGCTACCGGGGTGGAAATTATCGTGGACGATACCCCCGAAGCCATTGTGCTTTCGGCTTTTGATCCCGTTCGCCGTGAAATCGCCCGTCTGGCCCTGCATCAGCTCGTAGCCGACGGACGAATCCATCCGGCACGTATCGAAGAAGTGGTAGCCAAAGTGCGTAAACAGATCGAGGAAGAAATCATCGAGACCGGTAAACGCACTGCCATTGATTTAGGCGTGCACGGTCTGCATCCCGAATTGATTCGTTTGGTGGGTAAAATGAAATACCGTTCTTCCTACGGGCAGAACTTGCTGCAACACTCTCGTGAAACGGCGAACCTTTGTGCCGTTATGGCTTCGGAACTCGGTTTGAATCCCAAGAAAGCCCGTCGAGCCGGTTTGTTGCACGATATAGGTAAAGTGCCCGATGAGGAACCCGAATTGCCGCATGCATTGTTAGGCATGAAGTTGGCGGAGAAATATAAGGAAAAGCCCGATATTTGTAATGCTATCGGAGCTCACCACGACGAAACCGAAATGACCAGTCTGTTGGCTCCTATCGTACAAGTGTGCGACGCTATTTCGGGAGCTCGTCCCGGCGCCCGTCGCGAAATCGTCGAGGCCTACATTAAACGGTTGAACGATCTCGAACAGTTGGCTCTGTCTTATCCGGGCGTGTTGAAGACTTATGCCATACAGGCCGGCCGAGAATTGCGAGTGATTGTCGGAGCACAAGATAGGCGATGCTGAAACCGAAAACTTGTCGACTGAAATTGCAAAACGTATTCAAGACGAGATGACTTATCCCGGTCAGGTGAAGATTACCGTTATCCGGGAAACTCGGGCTGTAAGTTTCGCCAAATAACAAGGAGACGCCATACCGCTCCACTTTAAAAACGAATGACGAGGCCGTAGGGCGTTACCCGAATGAAATTCGTGTACGATCTATGGCTTTGTTCTTGTTAACGACAAATTCAAAATGGATAATACAAACGATAACAATACGATAAATCCGTCGGAAAAAACACAGCTCGACCCGTGCGCTTGTCGTCGGAAAGGTGCGAAATTGGAAGTCTACGACTGGCTGTCCGATATTCCCGAATCGCACGACGATACCAATTTGGTCGAGGTGCGTTTCAAAAATACCCGAAAAGGATATTACCGTAATACAACTCATATCAAACTTGCTCCCGGCGATTTGGTCGCTGTCGAGGCTTCGCCCGGTCATGATATCGGTGAGGTTACTCTCACCGGGCGTTTGGTCTTGATACAGATGAAAAAGAACAATGTAAAGATCGATAATCCGGAATTAAAGCGTGTCTATCGGAAAGCCAAACCCAATGACTTGGAAAAATTCGAAGAAGCTAAGGCGAAAGAGCATGATACGATGATTCGAGCCCGTAAGATTGCCGAAGATTTGCATTTGAATATGAAGATCGGCGATGTCGAATATCAGGGAGACGGTAATAAGGCCATCTTCTATTACATTGCCGACGAGCGGGTCGATTTTCGCCAGTTGATTAAAGTGTTGGCCGAAGCGTTCAGGGTGCGTATCGAGATGAAGCAGATCGGGGCGCGTCAGGAGGCCGGACGTATCGGGGGCTTGGGACCCTGTGGCCGTCAATTGTGCTGTTCGGGTTGGATGACCAACTTTGTCTCGGTAGCGACCAGTGCTGCCCGTTTCCAAGATATAGCCCTCAATCCTCAAAAGTTGGCCGGACAATGTGCCAAATTGAAATGTTGCTTGAATTATGAGGCCGATGCATACGTGGAAGCCCAGAAGCGGTTACCATCGCGAGAGATTCCGTTGGAAACGAAGATGAATACCTATTATCACTTCAAAACCGATATTTTCAAACGTGAGATGACTTATTCGACCGATAAGTCTATTGCCGCCAATTTGGTAACGATTTCTGCCGATAGGGTATTCGAGGTAATCGCTTTGAATAAGAAAGGAATAAAGCCCGATACATTGGAGTCGGAAGCCGGAGCTCGTGCTCCCGAACGTCGCGATTTCGAAGACGTGGTGGGACAAGACAGTTTGACTCGCTTCGATAAGGCGAAGAAAAATAAGAAACGGAATAATAACGGAGGTAATAACAATCGTCGTCAACAGTCGGGCGAACGGAATAACCGTTCTAATAATAACAATCGGAATCAGAACAAGGCTTCCCGTGATGGAAATAAAAAGGGCGGAAATGACAATGGCAACCATACGGCTGCTGCTCGCAACGGTAGTGAAAACATTTCGTCTAAACCTGCCGCTTCCGATAAGAAAGAATAGATGGGCGTATGTGGAGGAACTTGGTAAATACAGGTATCGTTTGTCTTTTACTGGGAGGCACGGTCTCCTGCGGGCGAACCGATGTGTATAACGAGTTTAATACCCTTCCTAAAAACGGCTGGTTCAAACGGGACGTACAACGCTTTACACCGGAAGTTCCCGATACTGTGAACCGGTATGATGTCTATTTGTCTCTGCGGCATAACGGAGATTATACGTATAGGAATTTGTGGCTTTTCGTTTCTTACAACGACGAGGGCGGAGTTTTGAAAACCGATACGGTAAATTGTGAATTGGCCGATGAGTTCGGACGATGGTCGGGCGGAGGTTGGGGCTCTTATTATCAGCAGGAGGTTTTGCTGAATGACGATTTCCGCTTTTCGGGCGAGAAGGAACATGTCTTCACTGTGCAACAAGCTATGCGGGACGATCGTATCAGAGGTATCTCCGACGTGGGGATTCGTATCGTTCCTCATGAAGAAAAATAAAACGAAATTGAAGCGTAAGATTCGGTAGCCCCCGTGGGGATAGACTTGAATTTTAGAGATGAATTCTTTGTAAATAATCACATTTCGGACTCATCGATGAGGTTGATACGATTCCTCTGTTGCGGATTTTAACCCCTCCGTCACTGCGTGCCACCTTCCCTATATGGCTGCTCCACACAGAGGAGGTTTAATACCTTTCTGCCACATTATTTTATCGAAAGAGAAGGATTACATTTACCCTTCTCCCTTGCCGTGTTCCGTAGTATTCGGGGAGTTGCGTTAGCAATAGGGGAGAGACCTCAGAAACGACAGTTTCTGAGGAGAGGGGTTAGATGGGTAAAAACATAACTCCTCCTGATTTACCACGGAGTCATATCCTTGCTAAATTATCGACAGAGTCGTTATAACCGATAGGGCATATTCAGAAATGATAAGCCCTATTTTTGTCTATAAAAGAGAGTTGCCCTTTACTCCCGCAAAAAGGCAACCCAAGTTCTCAAAAAAATTAAAAGATGCAAATTGAGACTTTATATGATTGTTAATTCCCTTCCTGAAATTTTTGATTCATTTTCAACAGGTTTATCGTATAAGCTACTACATTTTGGGATTCTTGAATGACAGTGAGGTAAACGATTCCTACTTTGATGTAGGAGACTTGTTCCCGCATGTGACGTATTTCTTCCCGTTTGAGTACACCTAATTGATTGATGAGTATATTCCCTTGATTGTAGAGGGCAGCAAGATCTCCGAACGCATCTTTTTCGATCGATTGCCGGCTTTCCTCCAAGAACGATACGATCGATTGCGCTATCTCTCCAAAGCTGTCTTTCTGACTTTGCTCCAAAGGATTGAAATTATTGTCGGTATGTTCCAAACAAGGTTCGCAGGTTCTTTTTATGGAGTGGATAATGTCGTAAGAGAAATCGTTTCCTTGAAAATAATAGAGACCTTTTTCTAATCCTACTTTGTCATTCAAGTGGGAGACTCCTATGGTTCCCAACCGTTTTACTTGTTTGAAGTATCGCCGTTCCGTTTCTATATCGCCCATCGCTTTGCGCAGGGTTCTGTAACTTTCGTTGAGGAAACCGGTGGTGACTCGATGATATAGGTCGGCACTCCATTCGAGGACTTTGGCGAATTCTTCCCGGCTGAATTTTCTCAATAAGACAAGTGCTTCTTGCTTGTCTTTGTTGGCGACCATTTGTTGTGCCAGCGAGCTGTTTTTTTCTTGTTTTAGTTTTTTATTGTATGATATTTGGCTGTGTATGAGCATATAAGCGGCTAATGCTCCCAACAGGATAATAGCGATACTACCTCCGAAATAGACAATCATCGTCACTGTAAAACAAATCAAAAAAGCGGCTCCGGCCGTGAGAAACCAACCTCCGATAACGGAGATGACTCCGGTGATACGGTAAACGGCACTATCGCGTCCCCAAGCCTTGTCGGCAAGAGACGTACCCATAGCAACCATAAAGGTGACATAGGTAGTGGATAGGGGTAGTTTCAACGAGGTTCCCAATGCGATCAACAAGCTGGCAAGCACCAAATTTACCGAGGCTCTAATTAAGTCGAATGCCGCACCGTGTTCGAGTATGACTTCGTCTTTGTCGAATCGGGCGTTGAGCCAAGTTCTGGCTTTGGGCGGTATGTTATTGACAATAAAAGAAGATGTATTTGTTGTCATGCGCACCAATTTACGAGCGATGGGAGAAGTCCCGAAACTTTCTTCTCCGGCTTCTTGGCGGGATAGGTCGAGAGAGGTTTTGATTACGTTATGTGCTTTTTTGGAGGTGAGCAGGGCGACAACCATAATTATACCTGAACCGATGAGGAATATGGAAGGCGTTGAAGCCGAATCGAGAAGAGAGGTCATCAAGTACTGATCGGGACTGACGCCGTTGCTGTTGGCGATGTAGTCGTGGTAGGTCGAATAACCGGCCAAAGGCATACCGATAAAGTTGACTAAGTCATTTCCCGCAAAAGCTAATGCCAGAGCAAAAGTTCCCAACAAGACGACTATTTTCAAAATGTTTATGCGACACCACATGAGTACTTGCATGAGTATTGTCGTGCATAGGAAGCAACAGCCTAAAAGTATTTGTGTGTTGTCGTGAATCCATTGGCGGTTTTCGGGAGTCATCAGCGTGGACTCTTTTAATCCCTTGATAAGTATGAAATAGATGATGGAGGTAGCCGCGAATCCGCCGAACAGCGCACCGAAGTATTTTAACTGTTTCTGGTAATTGAATTTGAAAATCAAGCGGGCGATGTATTGTACCAAAACACCAAAGAAGAAGGCGATGGCTACGGATACGAAAATGGCTACGATTACTTGCAGAGCTTTGTCTGTATTGATGAGGTCTCCCATTTGCAAGGCTCCTGCGCTATTTATCGTTTTCACGATAGCCAAAGCAAATGTGCCGCCTAACAATGCGAATATCATCGATACGGTGGTCGATGTGGGGAGTCCCATCGTATTGAATATGTCGAGTAAAACTACATCTGTGAGCATGACCGCCAACAAGATACTCATGATTTCGTTCATGTAGAAATATTGGGGCTGATATATTCCATGCCGTGCGATATCCATCATACCGTTCGACATGGAGGCTCCTACAAAGATTCCTATTGCGGCGACCGCCATAATTACTTTGAAGGGGGCTGCTTTTGCCCCGATAGCCGAATTGAGGAAGTTGACGGCATCGTTACTGACTCCCACCGATAAATCGAAAATGGCGATGAGAAAGATAAAAATAACGATGATCAGATAGAACGTTTCCATAATGTCCAATTTGCATGTTTTTTTCACTCGCAAAGAAACGATATTGATGTTACAGAAGCGTTACAAACATGTATCTATCTTGTTTCTTTTCTTCGATTTTCGTCGGTGGAGTGCCGGAAATTCGAGCAGGAGATTCTGTAAGAGGCAAAAATGTCCTCGGTAATTGTTCGATTACTTTCGGTATCATGGCTTTCTCAATAGACTATCTTCGTCGTAACTCAATTTTGTAAAGCTCGTTAAGGTTTGCTTTCATTAGAACGTTGGATTATATCCAGAATTCTATAATCGTATTTGAAACAGTTGAGTCCTATGCGAATTTTCCTCTCTTTCCCGGAAAGATTCGGACGAATTGTAATATTGTTTTTGACCGGTAGAGTGGCCGATGAGATGATAATTTCTCCCCAGTCGTAGGAATAGTCTGCCCTGTCGTTGTATAAATCATTTTCTACTCCGTTCAGGTAGCATTCCACACCGTTTACTTCGAACCAGTTGACGAGGCAAAAAGGATTTTTTTCTTCTGCACTATAAACAGTTAGCTGCCCTCCTCCCGCCGGTATCGTATATTCGTCTCGGGTCGTTTGTGCCAAATCTGTACTTTCGATTTTCAAAGCGACCGGATTGAATTTTTCTTCTTCGTTAATAAAAGTACAACCGGAGAATATCACGATATTTGTGAGTATCAGTAGCGTTCCAAGTATTTTTTTCATGAGCTTCCGAATGAAAGATTACTACTTAATAAATGCCAATTGTGTGAATTACTGCATTTCGAGCTTTGCATTTATTACGCTTTTCCATATCTAAACGGATTGTCGATGGACTATTTCTTTTTTGCTTTTATTCTCTTTTTTTTATCGAACCTGCCGATTTTTTCGATTTACTTGCATTCTTCGTTTCTCCGGGTTCGGGCTTTTTCCATCTTAAAATCTGAGCTGTCCGTGCCGGGAGGTAGAGCATGAGCCATTCTTTGTTGTCTTTTTCGAATAACGGATCGTGTCGGGTGAGGTGTTTCACTTTCATATCAATGAGTCCGTATCCTCCGAATGCAGGATCGTCGCTACTGAGTATGTGCTCGTATTCTCCTGTCGGGGCCAAAATGCCGTATCCGTTGAAGGATTTGAACGGGTGGAAGTTGAATACGAAAAGCAGATCGTCGCGCAGGAATGCGAGTACTTGGTCTCCGTCGTTTTCACAGAGTTTGACAATAGGGGTTCGTTCGAATTTTTTCTTTTGGCTTATGATGTGAATCATGGCTTCGTCGAAGGCTCCGAGGTATTGATATTTCAAATCGTTTCGGTCTACGAGGTCCCATTGCCGATGGGCGTATTTATAGGACCAGCCGTTTCCTTGACGCGGAAAATCGATCCATTCGGGGTGGCCGAATTCATTTCCCATGAAGTTGAGGTAACCGCCGTTGATGGTCGAGAGGGTTACCAGCCGTATCATTTTATGCAGGGCCATGCCTCGATCTACGATCAGATTGGTATCTCCCTTGCTCATGTGCCAATACATGACGTCATCGATGAGCCGGAAAATAATGGTTTTATCGCCGACCAGTGCTTGGTCGTGGCTCTCGGCATAATTGATGGTCTTTTCATCGGAACGCCGATTGGTCAGTTCCCAAAATATGGCCGTGGGTTTCCAGTCCTCGTCTTTTTTCTCTTTAATGGTCTTTATCCAGAAATCGGGTATTCCCATAGCCATTCGGTAATCGAACCCTATTCCTCCGTCGTTGAATTTCGCTGCTAATCCCGGCATTCCGCTCATTTCTTCGGCGATGGTTATCGCCCGCGGATTTACTTGGTGAATGAGTTCATTGGCCAGAGTGAGATAAACGATGGCGTTGTCGTCCTGCCCTCCGTTGTAATAGTCGTCGTACGAACCGAAAGCCTGTCCCAAACCGTGGTTGTAATAGAGCATCGAGGTAACGCCGTCGAACCGGAACCCATCGAACCTGAATTCGTCGAGCCAGTATTTGCAGTTGGAGAGCAAGAAGTGGATTACATCGTTTTTTCCATAGTCGAAACACAAAGAGTCCCAAGCGGGGTGCTCTCGCCGGTGGTCGCCGTAAAAGTATTGGTTGTACGAGCCATCGAATCGACCTAACCCTTCGACTTCGTTCTTGACAGCGTGAGAGTGTACGATGTCCATAATGACGGCTATTCCCATTTTATGAGCTTCGTCGATGAGCGATTTCAATTCGTCGGGTGTCCCGAAGCGGGACGACGGGGCGAAGAAACTGGATACGTGATACCCGAAAGAACCGTAATAGGGGTGCTCTTGTATAGCCATGATTTGTATGGCGTTGTATCCGTCGGCAACAATGCGGGGAAGTATCTTTTCTTTAAATTCGGTATAACTGCCAACTTTTTTTCTTCCTGTTGCGCCATACCGATGTGACATTCGTAAATCAGTAGCGGGAGGTTTGGGGCGAAACGGCTTTTTTGAAAAAACGAAAGGCTTTTCGGGATCCCAAATTTGTGCCGAGAAGATATATGTTTCGGGGTCTTGCACAACTCTCGTGGCCCATGCCGGAATGCGTTCTCCTTGTCCTCCGGGCCAGTGTACGGATAGTTTGTAAAAGTCGAGATGGTGTAACGTATCGAGTGGAAGTTTTATTTCCCATACTCCTCTGCCGATGGCCAATAACCGATATTCGGGGCGTTCTTTCCAGTTCGAGAAGTTTCCTATCAAATAGATAGCATTGGCATTGGGCGCCCACTCCCGAAATACCCAGTGGCCGTTTTCTTTATGTAATCCGAAGTAAAGATAGCCGTCGGCAAAATCGGAAAGGTTTCCTGTTCCTCCGGTTAGTTCCGAAATTTTTTCCACGGCACGATTGTGCCGGCCTTCGATAGCCTGTTTATAGGGAGCCAGCCACGGGTCGTTTTTTATCAGTTTCAGAGTTTTCATAGGGCTGTATTTTAAGGAGGAATATAAAGAGCGATGCAGTTACTGCTTCTGCCCGTTGTTTCTGTACAAAGAAAAAACAAATGACCCGATGTGAAAATTTTTTGCACGGCCGGGCTCGATTTCCTTTGCATCACGTGCAAATATAATGAAAGTCGAGCGCAGAACAAACAAGTTTATTTATTTTTATATCGAATGTGCTTTTTGTATTCGGTAAGTTTAAATATATGAAAATTGATGCCGGAGACGACCGTGTGGTCGAAAAATCGACTTTGTGTTTCCCCGGAGGTTATTTTCGGTGTGTTTTACTTCGATGGACAACTTTCTTTATCTTTTTATTCCTTCGGGGAAATTTGTCACTGACGGGAGGTGTGGCGGTTCGACCGGCGTATGTGGGGTGGGTTTTGCGACAGCCGTATTCTGTATTTTTTTCGGTTCAATAGTTTCGGTTTTTTCTCCTTCGTGTGGAACTGTGTTTGTTGCCGTTTCTTTCCCGTTTGTCATCGGTTGGATTTCGTTAGAGACGGGAGTAACCTCGGCAGAGTCTTTGGGGGTGTATTTGCGAGCATAACGTTCGAGGGTGTTAATGCTGCTCATGAGCGTTTTCACTTCTTTGGGATGCTGCATAATATCGAGTTCGAGCAATTGTGCGTAATAACGCAGCAATACTTGATTGCGTAACAGTTCTATTTGCATACGGCTATTTGCCAGTTCCCGGGTGAATTTCTGTTCTTGTGTTTCCATACTTTTTTTGAGGCAAATGTATGGTCGGGGCATTCGCATTTTATGGCATGATTGAATTTTTTTACCCGATCGGTATCGGGTAAAAGTAGGGAGGAAGGGATATGTCCGATAGAAGCAGACTGATGAGATGTCGTTTTTCAATACCATAAGCAAGAATGATGTAGTATTTCTAACCCCTCTCATCGTCGCTACCGCTCCTCTGTCTCTCCCCTATATCGCTAACGCAACTCCCCGTAATACTACGGGGCACGGCAGGGGAGAAGTGTTAATACTTTTGATAACAGGAACAGAGAGGTATGTGTTTTCCTCCTCCTCTTTGTGGCGTCAGCAATAGGGGAGGTGGCACGCAGTGCCAGAGGGGAAGTCCGAGAGAAGATTTATGTCGTTATTTCGGTGCGATGTTCAATTCGAACGGAGTATCGGGCGTATATCCGCTACGGATTCTCCACTCTTGCGGGTAGAGGTTGTTGGTTCGGTTGCCAAGATGTTTTGCCCAGCCGAGGGGAAATCCTTCATAGGAGACAAGTATATATCCCCGGGGTAAGTCGGTGGGCAGGAAGAGGCTTTCTCGTCGGAGGTAGGCAAGGGCTGTGTCGAGGGAGGCCTCGTAGCGGACGACTTGGCTCGTATCGAAAGCTGTGGAGAGTGCCAGCGAGATATGTGGCACGTAGTCTTTCCCTTTGAGCGTGGCTACGGTGATACCGGCGTGCAACAGGTCGAGATTCCGGTCGAGGAGTTTATAATCGGTTGTATACTCGGCCGGGATAGCGATAATTTTCTCTTCGTCGGATATGAATGTATAGCGGTCGGGGTTGGCAACGAGAAGCCTCCATTCATCGGGTATAGCTATTCGGGGTGTTTTATTTTTTTTGTTGCGTTTCTCTGTCTTTTCGGCTGTCGAGAGGAGAGCCTCTCGTCGAGTTTCACCGGGTTCGCCCGGTTTCCGAAGGATTGCCATAAAGAGACCTTCGCCCCGGGTACGGTGGGGCATGAAGCGATAGGCGGGCAGATCGCCAACGAGTGCAGGCGTTATGTTCCAAGCTGGGTCGATATCGACTGTGAGAGGTATGGCCCCGAACTTTTTTCGGAGGAAACCGATCATCTCCTCGTTTTCTTCGGTGTTGTAGGTACAGGTGCTGTAAATGAACAATCCGCCGGGGCGTAGAGCGTTCCACACATCGGTGAGAATGGCGCGCTGTCGCTCGGCGCAATGCGCCACATTCGCCGCTGACCACTCGGTGATGGCGGCGGGGTCTTTGCGGAACATACCTTCTCCCGAACAAGGGACATCGGCGGCAATGATGTCGAAGTATTCTTCGAGTGCGCCGAATGCCGAGGCTTCGTTGCGGGTGACTATGCAATAGGGCGATCCCCATTTGACAATGTTTTCGGCGAGGATATGCGCCCGGTTGGGTATGACTTCGTTGCTGACGATTAAACTGCCGACCGGGAGCGACGCAACGGCATCGGTCGATTTTCCACCGGGTGCGGCACAAAGGTCGAGATAACGGACCGGCTCATGAACGTATTGCCGTATTACCCGATTGAGGAACATCGATGCCGCTTCTTGTACGTAATAGGCTCCGGCGTGAAGCCGAGGGTCGAAGGTAAACGTTGGCCGGGAAGAGAGATAGAACCCATGTCGAGCCCAGAGAACCGGATCGCCTATCGTGCCTGTCGGAGTGCTTTTCGAAGGGTTGAGCCGTATGCTTGTCGGAGATTCCGATTCGAGCGACTCGGCAAAGCGGGGATAGTCGTCGCCGAGTAATCGGCGGGTACGTTCGATAAATGGGGCAGGCAGGTCTGTCATAACAGTTTCTGTTTTTCTCTTTGGGCAAAAATACCTATTTTTGTCGAACGGTGAAAATGGGTTTTGCCGATAAATCGAATTTGTATGCTCAAAACCGCATTATATCTGATTCCTGTTCCTCTGGGCGATACACCAGTCGAGCAGGTGCTGCCTTCTTATAACCGCGAAGTAATAGCCGGGATACGTCACTTTATCGTAGAGAATGTGCGTTCGGCCCGACGGTTTCTCAAAAAATCGAATCCCGATATTTGTATCGACGACTTGACGTTTTATGAATTGAACCGTCACACGGAGGCGACGGAGGTGTCGGGATTTCTCGAACCGTTGCGGCAGGGATATGCGACAGGCGTGATTTCGGAGGCCGGTTGCCCGGCTGTGGCCGACCCGGGGGCCGATGTGGTGGCGATTGCCCAGCGGGAACATTTGCCTGTGGTTCCATTGGTGGGCCCTTCGTCAATATTGATGTCGCTGATGGCTTCGGGATTCAACGGGCAGAGTTTCGCTTTTCAGGGTTATCTGCCTATCGAGGCGGGAGAACGGATAAAGAGAATCAAGCAGCTCGAACAACGGGTATATGCCGAGGGGCAGACGCAGATATTTATCGAAACGCCTTATCGTAATCATAAGATGATAGAGGATTTGGTGCGTTCCTGTCGTCCTCATACGAGGTTGTGCGTGGCGGCGGATATTTCTTGTCCTGATGAAAGTATTCGTACGCTCTCGTTGGGCGAGTGGGCGAAGACGAAGTATGATTATCAGAAAACCCCTGCCATTTTTTTACTTTATAAGTAGGTTTTTTCCCTTTGATTATAGAGTTTAACCCCTCGCCCTTCGGGCATTCCCCTTATATTCCTTTATGGGAACGTAATACTACACATAGCAGGGGAGGAATTTTAATGCCCCTCTGCCGCATTATTTTGGAGAATGAGATGGATTGTATTAACCCTTCTCCCCTGTGTGGCGTTGGCCATATAGGGGAGACACCGAAGAAACAGTAGTTTCTGAGGAGAGGGGTTAAGAAGAATAGCATAGAATTTTTTAATTATAGATTTAACCCCTCCGTCTTGCGGACACCTCCTCTATATTTTGCGTTGTAAAACACCCTGTAATGCTACAAGACACGGTTGGGGTGAAGTTGAAGGACAATCTTTACTGGCAGAATCGTTTTTTTTGCCTTTATGCTTCGTTGGAGATCGAAGAAATTTAAACGGATTCTAAATATCTTACCTTCGATAATTTTCAATTGTGCCGTTAAAAAGCTATCTTTGTGCCCCGAGGAGAAAAAAGGATATGAGCTTACAATTTCTAAGCCTTGCCAGCGGCAGTAGCGGCAATTGTTATTATCTGGGAAACGAGGAGTATGGCATACTGATCGATGCCGGCAAGGGTGTGCGGACGATCAAGAAGGTTTTGAAAGAGTATGGTATCCCTTTTGAAAAAATCGTTGCTCTGTGCATTACCCACGACCATGCCGACCATATCAAGGCGGCAGGGACATTAGGCGAAAAAATACGGTATACCCATTTATACCACCGAGGCCATCAAGAACGGAATGAATCGTAATTATTGTATGGTCGATAAAATTTACAGCGCTCATCGGCCTATTGTAAAAGAGATTCCGTTCAAGATCAAGGATTTTACGATTACAGCCTTCGAAGTACCCCATGACGGGAGCGACCACGTAGGCTTTTTTATTTCTTACGGAATTTGTATTTTGCTTTTGCGACCGATTTGGGGCATATCACCCCTACTGCAGATAAATATTTGCGGCAGGCTAATTATCTGGTCATCGAATCGAATTACGATGAGGCGATGTTGCGTAACGGTTCTTATCCTCTTCATTTGCAGAGACGTATCCTTGCCGATAGCGGCCATATGGACAATGCCCGTACGGCCGAATATTTGGCTCGAATCTATACGCCGGCTTTGCGAAATATTTTTCTATGTCATCTCAGCGGGGATAACAATCACCCTGAACTGGCTTATAAGACGGTGGAAAACCGACTTTACGAGGAAGGCATACGAGTGGGTAAAGATGTGGAGTTGGTGGCACTTACCCGTAATCACCCATCGGAGCTTTATACGTTTGAAGAGTCGGAAAAAATGGATTGGGAAAGTGCGGTTTCGGGAGAAGATGATTGTCTTGGATAGCCGGATCGTTTGCCGGAGTGTCAAAAATAGTGGTTGCGAGAAATTTTTTTTGAATAATCGTTTGCCGGTTTCTCGAAAAGAGTTACCTTTGCACCCGTTCCGTCTAAGAAGTCGACTCCGTAGCTCAGTTGGTAGAGCAAATGACTCTTAATCATTGGGTCGAGGGTTCGAGTCCCTCCGGGGTCACAGAAGCGCTTGCAGAAATGCAGGCGCTTTTTTGTAAAAATTCGATAACAGGAACAGAGTGATGTATCTCCCTCCCCCTATATCCCGTAGTATTACGGAGAACTGTGTTAGCTATATATGGGAGAGAATATACAAGAATAATCCTCACTAAATTTTTACTGACCCATTTTTGCCTAATATGCAAATGGTAGGCTGCATCTTCTGTATATGGTAAAGAGTAGGCTTTGCCATAAAACAAAAAAAACACCTGCAAGACTGATTCTTACAAGTGCGGACATATATAGTTGTTTTTGGGATAGTGGGCGTTGACGGATTCGAACCGCCGACCCTCTGCTTGTAAGGCAGATGCTCTAAACCAGCTGAGCTAAACGCCCTTGTTTTCGTGAGCTTTTCGCTCAACAAGGTTTTGTCCAAGATTTTGTGGGCGTTGACGGATTCGAACCGCCGACCCTCTGCTTGTAAGGCAGATGCTCTAAACCAGCTGAGCTAAACGCCCCTGTTTTCGTAGGCTTTCGCCCCACAGGGTTTTATCCGGGATAGTGGGCGTTGACGGATTCGAACCGCCGACCCTCTGCTTGTAAGGCAGATGCTCTAAACCAGCTGAGCTAAACGCCCGGATAGTTTGCCGAAAAGCGTTGCAAAGGTAATACTATTTTTTTATCTGCAAAACAAAAATGAAATTATTGTGTAAAAATTGCCGGGGAAATCGTATTTTTTGTACTCTATTTCAAATAAAAGACTATGGAATTATCATCACTCACGGCTATATCTCCTGTCGATGGCCGCTATCGCAATAAGGTGGAAAATTTGTCGCTTTATTTTTCGGAATGGGCACTTATCCGGTATAGGGTACGGGTCGAAATCGAGTATTTCATTGCATTGTGCGAATTGCCGTTGCCTCAGCTCTCGGAGGTAAATCCTGATTTATTCCCGGCGTTGCGCAAGATATATACCGATTTTACGGAGGCCGATGCCGAAAAAGTGAAGTCGATAGAGTCTGTTACTAATCATGATGTGAAGGCTGTCGAGTATTTTATTAAAGAGAAATTCGACGAATTGCATTTGGAGGCTTATAAAGAGTTTATCCATTTCGGGTTGACTTCACAGGATATTAATAATACGTCGGTTCCTCTTTTTGTTGAAAGAGGCTTTGCACGATTGTTATTTCCCAGTGTTGAAAGATATGCTGGCTATTATCAACCGGTATGCCGAGGAATGGAAAGGTATTCCCATGCTTGCCAAAACTCACGGGCAGCCGGCATCGCCCACCCGTCTGGGGAAAGAGATACGGGTATTTGGCTATCGGTTGGAACGGCAGATGGCTTTGCTCGAATCGGTTCCGGTGAGCGGTAAGTTCGGAGGAGCTACCGGTAATTTCAATGCTCATCGTTTTGCTTGTCCCGATATCGATTGGCCGGCATTCGGGAATAGATTTTTGAAGGAGCGGTTGGGGGCTAGTCCGGGAGGAGTGGACCACTCAAATTTCGAATTATGACAATCTCGCCGCTCTGTTCGATGCTTTGCGTCGTATCAACACGATTGTGATAGATCTCGACCGGGACTTCTGGCAATACATTTCTATGGAGTATTTCAAGCAGAAAATCAAAGCGGGAGAAGTGGGTTCGTCGGCAATGCCTCACAAGGTGAACCCCATCGATTATGAAAATTCGGGGGAATCTCGGAATAGCCAATGCCATACTGGACCACTTGTCTTCGAAGTTGCCGGTTTCGCGCTTGCAACGCGACTTGACCGATTCGACCGTGTTGCGGAATGTGGGTGTTCCTTTGGCTCATACGTTGATTGCCTTCCATAGTACAATCAAGGGCTTGAATAAATTGTTACTGAACGAACCGGCTATATATCGCGATCTCGATCAGATGTGGAATGTGGTAGCCGAAGGTATCCAGACGATTTTGCGGAGGGAGGGTTATCCTCATCCGTACGAGACTTTGAAGGCTTTGACACGGACGAATACGGTAATTAATGCCGACTCCATACGGGAATTTATCGATACGCTCGATGTTTCGGAATCGGTAAAAGAGGAATTACGAAAGATAACTCCTCACTCATATACCGGGTTTTGATGAGGTGGGGAAGCCTCGCAAGATTAGATGAAAAATAGAAATGAGACTTGTAAACCGAAGGAGAATAAGAGAACCTCTTATTCTCCTTCGACGTTTATCGCATGCCGGTTCTGTATTGGGTTCAGTAGAAAATCAGAAGGAATAGACATGAATTTTAGCGATGAAATTCTTGACAATAGCAACAGTTCGATCTCTTCGATGAAGGATTGAGAAAGATAATGTATTATGTTTTTGAAGGCTTAATCCCCTTGCCTTTCGGGCACTCCCCTATCTCATCTGCGATGAACAGAGGTAGGGTGTTGATACTTTGATATGTTTCCTCTGTTGCGGATAATTTTATTTAACCCCTCTGTCCTTCGGACACCGCCTCTATATTTTGCTGTCGCAAAACACCCCATAATACTACGGGACACGGCAGGGAAGAGGTTTTAATAATCTCACTCCAATTCCTCACTGTTCTAAAAAAAAAAAGGGGCTGAAATGTCCGGCAATGCCACATAGATACAATAGGAAGAAAAGATTAAAATGGTAATTCTCATTTCGGCACAGGGATAGATTTTACCCTTCTCCTCTGTGTCGTATAGCGATAGGGGAGAGGCCGAAGAAACAATAGTTTCTGAGGAGGGGGGTATGCAAGGACACCCCCCCACTGATTCCCGTATTGAGTATGTATTTGTTGCTTTGAACGGTGGTAAGGCAGATTCTTTGCGAGCCGGACGAACAAAAGGCCCGAGCTTTTGTTTTTTTAAGCAGAAAATAACAACTTATTCGATTGTAATAGAAGCAAAATGAAAAATCCTTCGTATCTTTGCAACGTGTTTACAAACATAGGCTGCGGCTCGATAGTAAATTTGTTTTTACTTTCGGTTTGCACGAATTTTTGTTTATGAGAAAAAATAACTATCATTTATAACAGATGTTTTTTAATAGGCCGAGAGGCTTGTATTTTTAATTACAAACAATTTCTATGGAAAGCGAAAAAAGAGCTAAGCGTCCGCGCATCGGAATGTCGAACCGCGAAGGTGCGACCGAGCGATATGAAAAAGTAGAGTACAGAAGAAATGGAGGAGAAGAGGGACACTCCTCGTACAGTGCAAATGCGGAAAGACCATACTATCCCCGCAATAACTATGGAGATGGAGGAAATCGTTCTTACGGCAACGAACGTCCAAACAACTATGGTAATCGTCAGGGAGGGTATAGCAATAACCGTCAGGGTAATTACGGAAACAACCGTCGGAACAATAATTACAACAATACTCCGAGGTATAATCAGGATTATAATCGTAATAACGAAGTGGGAGAGGGCTTCCAGCAGCCTTACGGAGAAAGCGAGAGACCTCGTTATCCGAAGCAAAACAATCGCCCGGGCGGATATAATAACCGGGGGTATAATAATCGTGGAGGATATAATCAGAATCGCCAGCAACCGCGTCGGAATAACAAGGTGTTCAGCCGCCCGCAGCGCATCGAATATGAGTTGCCGGAGGTGGATCCGAATGAACCGATTCGTCTGAATAAATTTATGGCTAATGCAGGGATTTGTTCCCGTCGTGAGGCCGACGAATTTATTCAAGCCGGAGAAGTGTTGGTCAACGGGATTGCCGTGACCGAACTGGGGACGAAGATTACCCGTAATGATACGGTGACATTCCGTGGCAAGGTGGTGACTTTGGAACGTAAGATTTACGTATTGTTGAATAAACCTAAGGATTGTGTGACTACATCGGACGATCCACAAGGACGACTCACGGTGATGGATATCGTGCGTAACGCTTGTACCGAACGTATTTATCCGGTGGGACGTCTCGACCGCAACACCACGGGTGTGCTGCTTCTGACCAACGATGGCGACCTTGCATCGAAACTGACGCACCCGAAATTTATCAAGAAAAAGATATACCATGTGTGGCTCGACCGAGATGTGAGCGAGGAGGATATGCAACGAATCGCCGATGGTATAGAATTGGAAGACGGCCCTATACAGCCCGATGCCGTAAGTTATGCCAACGAGACGGATATGAACCAAGTGGGTATCGAGATTCATTCGGGTCGGAATCGTATCGTGCGTCGTATTTTCGAAGCCTTAGGGTATCGTGTGGTTAAACTCGACCGGGTTTATTTCGCTGGGCTTACCAAGAAGAACTTGCAACGGGGGCGTTGGCGTTACCTCACTCAGCAAGAGGTGAACATGTTGCAGATGGGTTCATTCGAATAAGAAATGTTTATCACGTCCCGAACGGTTCTCCGTACGGGGCGATGCTTAAAAAAAAGTGTACAATTATATAGGAAAGTATGGAAACAATGAAAAGAACCAAAGTCGTCGATGCATTTGATGCATCTCTTTACGGGACAAAAGTAAATGTAAAGGGTTGGGTGCGTACGCGCCGTGGCAATAAAAATGTGAATTTTATTGCCGTGAACGACGGTTCTACCATTAAAAATATACAGGTCGTGGTGGACCTCTCCAAATTTTCGGAAGCGGAGATGAAACCGATAACGACCGGTGCTTGTATTAGTGTCATCGGTACATTGGTGGAGTCGCAAGGTAAAGGTCAGCAGGCCGAGATACAGGCCGATAGCATAGAGCTTTACGGCGGCGCCGACCCCGATGTATATCCGTTGCAGAAGAAAGGGCATACGCTGGAATTTTTACGGGAAATCGCACATTTGCGTCCTCGTACGAATACATTTGGAGCAGTGTTGCGTATCCGTCACAATATGGCTTATGCCATTCACAAATATTTCAACGATCGGGGATTTTTCTATTTGAATACTCCGTTAATTACGGGTAGCGACTGCGAAGGTGCAGGAGCTATGTTTCAAGTAACGACTCTCGACTTGAACCAAGTACCTAAGACCGAGGACGGAGCGGTGGATTATAGCGAGGATTTCTTCGGCAAACCTACCAGCCTCACTGTATCGGGACAGCTCGAAGGTGAATTGGGTGCGATGTCTTTGGGCGCGATTTATACGTTCGGCCCTACGTTCCGCGCCGAGAATTCGAATACACCGCGTCACTTGGCCGAGTTTTGGATGGTAGAGCCGGAAGTCGCTTTCAATGAAATCGGAGAGAACATGGATTTGGCGGAGGATTTCCTCAAATACCTGATTCGTTATGCGCTCGATCACTGTCAGGACGACCTCGAATTTTTATGCCAAATGTACGACAAGGAATTGATCGACCGATTGAAGTTCGTCGTGGATAACGATTTTGTGCGGTTGCCGTACACCGAGGGTGTAAAAATTTTGGAAGAGTCGGGCCATAAATTCGAATATCCAGTCTATTGGGGCGCCGATTTGCAGAGCGAACATGAGCGTTTCTTGGTAGAGGAACATTTCAAGAAACCGGTTATCCTCACCGATTATCCGAAAGAGATAAAGGCTTTTTATATGAAAATGAACGACGATGGCAAGACGGTTCGGGCGATGGACGTGCTGTTCCCCCGTATCGGCGAGATTATCGGAGGTTCGCAGCGTGAGGAAAATTATGATAAGTTGCTTGCTCGTATCGAAGAGTTGCATATCCCGATGAAGGATATGTGGTGGTATCTCGATACCCGCCGTTTCGGTACGGCTCCCCACTCCGGTTTTGGGCTCGGCTTCGAACGTCTGCTGTTGTTTGTGACAGGTATGACAAATATTCGCGACGTGATACCTTTCCCTCGTACACCGAAAAACGCAGAGTTTTAAAGAGGTTTTTTGTATAATTAAACGGGGTTACCTGTAAAGGTAACCCCGTTTTGTGATTTAGTAGAAAATTTGTGAGGATAGACTTGGATTTTAGAGATGAATCTCTGTCGACAACCTCATTCCGGATATCTTCGGAGAAGAATTGAGAAAGACAATATATTGCTTTTTGAAAGTTTAATCCCCTCGCCCTGCGGGTACTCTCCTTGTATCCCTTTATGGGAACACCCCGTAAAGCTACGGGACACGGCAGGGGGAGAGGGGGATGCCCTAATCCGTTCCCTTTGCTGCGGGTGTTTTTGAACCCCTCCGCACCTCCCCTATCGCACGTGCGTGCGCAGGGCAGGAGGTTAATACCTTTCTGTTTTCCGATTCTTCCGTCACTACGTGTCCCCTCTTCCTATATTTTGTTTGGCGACATATACTCCATAGGGTTGCGAGAAACGGTAAGGGAAGAGTTTCCCCTCTGCCGCATTATTTTGGAGAATGAGATGGAGATTGTATTTACCCTTCTCCCCTGTGTGGTGTTAGCCGTATAGGGGAGACATCGAAGAAACAACGGTTTCTGAGGAGAGGGGTTGGAATATACAAGTCAATCCCTACTAATTATCGACTGAGCCCGTTTGGTCTCTGATGATATAAGATGATTATCGCTGCGATTGAATCTGATTCTGTTCAGGAAAGTGAGGTTGTTTTATTTGAATCTTTTTCCGTTCCAATGCAACACGATTGAATCTTGCAGATAGGGTTCGATACGATCGAATGATTCTTTGTCTAGATAGTTTGCCCATGACTGCCGGGCACATAGAGAACCGTCGGTAGCGAAGTTGTACTCCACAAGGAAAATGTCTACCGGACGTAACAAGTCTTCTTTTTTGCCTTTGTCAAGCTATCGGGGAATTGGAAAAACTCTTCCCGTCGTATCTGGCGAATGCGTTCCGAAGCGGGGAGTTCCTTCCATGCAGTGTCGAAAAACCGTATGCGACTGTCTCCCGCCGGGGCATATACCGTATTGACAAGAGCGATAATCGTATCGTTGCCGGTTGTATCATACCACCGTATTTCCATTTTACTGCGTTTCGACAGGTCGATCGAGAGCAGGCTGTCTTGTAGCAGTGTCATCTCGGCTTTACCGCCTAGTTTCGTGACAATCTCGGCTTTCTGTCCGGCGTGCATCAAATCGATCAAGTCCTTCCTCCGGTTTATTTCGATAGAGGGGACGAGCGAGTCGGGCATGGCAATGAATAATTGCGCTACTGGTTCTATTGCCGATGATGTCAAGGTGACTATCGAGCATAAACAGAATAACAGATTCCTTAGTTTCATAACGATCGTTTGACACAAAAGTAATCATATTTGCTTCTGTGAGCCAAAAAAACAGCCGTAAATATTGTTACCGTTTTTTATTTTGTGCCGAGATAAAGGAAGAACATACCCAATAGGACGAGTATCAAATCGAACGATTTGCTACGGATATTTTTTCTCGGAACAGGAATGCGCCGGCTATGAAGCTGACGACGACACTGCTGCGACGTACCATAGAGACGATAGAAATCATGGAGTCGGGGTAGCTGAGGGCGTAGAAATATACGAAGTCGGCACAAACGAGAAATAAGGAGATGAAAAAGATAGAGGGTTTCCAAACAAAAGGTGTGGTATGCTTACGTTTGGGATACCATAACACAAAGAGAATAACGGTCATCATCGCCATTTGATAGTAGGAGTACCATACTTGTACGGTCATTCGGTCGAAGCCGTGCGACATGAGATATTTGTCGTACAACCCGCTGGCCGCACCGGTGATTGTGGCGAGGACTATAAAGAGAATCCAGATATTGTGTTTGAAATTGATGCCTTCCTTTCTTCCGGAGAAGGATAGCATAATGAACGAGACGATTGCCAGAATAACTCCGATCCATTGGTAGAGATTCAGTTGCTCGCCGAAGATGAGTAATGCTCCTACGAGTGTGAGAATGGGTTGGGAAGCCTTGATTGGCCCGGCTATGGTGATGGGCAAATGTTTGGTGGCGAAATAGGCGCAAGTCCATGATGTGAGGACGAGCGCCGCTTTGCCTATGATATAAATATGCTCGTGACCGGTGGAAGGGGCACATAGAAGAGTGAATTTCGCATAAGTTCGGGAAACCCGTAGGAAAGGACAATACACGGGAGGAACAACAGACTGCAAAAACAGGTATTGAGAAAGAGTACAGGAATGACAGCGTTGTTGTCGAGCGATTTCTTTTTACAGACTTCGTAACAGCCTAATAGGAAAGCCGAGAGAAAAGCGAGTGATAACCACATCTTTTGTATCTTTTAGTTATATCTGTAAATCGCTTGCAAAGTTAGAAACTGTTTTAATTTTTACAAATAGATGTTTGGTGTAAGTGGAACGAGTGTCTGACTGAATGGGGCTCTTCGCCCCATCTTCTCCTGCTTATTTCCGATGAGATTGGGAAAGAGGGAGAAGATGGTAGATTAGGACTTTGTTTGTGTTGTTTTTGAAAAGTCTATTGCAGATAGGTAGTGATTCGAAATAAAAATGGACAAGTCCGTTTTGCCCTTTTCGTGCCTTGCGTTATCTTTGCATTTACGAAAATAGACTGTGCCCCGGTGTAACCAAGTGAATTTGTTTCCACTCTCGGCTTGTACTATCTTTTAATATATATCATTGTAAATTATGGAGTTGCTATATATCCATTGGAATCCCGATCCCATATTGTTTTCGATTGCCGGCATTGCGATACGTTGGTACAGTATTTTTTTGGTTTATCGCCATTTTGGCGGGCAGTCAGGTGGTTTATAAATTGTATCAATCGAAGGGTTTACCTGTCGATACGTTTCAGAATTTGTTTTTTATACAGTTTCTTAGGTATTTTTATCGGGGCACGGTTGGGACATTGTTTGTTTTATGAGCCTGACTATTACCTGAGTCACCCGTTGGAAATCGTTTTGCCAGTGCACTTTTATCCCGATGGCGATTGGAAGTTTACGGGATATGCGGGATTGGCAAGTCATGGTGGAACGTTGGGGTTGATTATAGCCCCTTGCTATATTTTGTCGCAAGACCAAGATTCATTATCTCGATATTCTCGATATGATGGGTATCGCCGCACCATTGGCGGCGGGTTTCATACGGCTTGCCAACTTGATGAATTCTGAAATTATAGGTTTGCCTACCAATGTGCCGTGGGCTTTTTGTATTCGAGCGTGTAGATATGCTCCCTCGTCACCCGGCTCAGTTGTACGAGGCTATCGCTTATTTTCTGTTTTTTCTTGATTATGGTCGGGGTCGCTCGATATAAAAAGGATAATTACGGGCGAGGCTTTTACTTCGGGTTGTGTATTACTTTGATATTTTTGTTCCGCTTCTTTATCGAATTCTTGAAGGAACGGCAGGTGGATTTCGAGAATGTATTGCCTATCGATATGGGACAGATATTGAGTATCCCGTTTGTCTTGTTGGGGCTATATTTCGTAATCACGAAGCGGAAGAAAGCGGTTCGATAGGTGGTCGCGCAAGAGTCGTTGTCCGGGAAATTTCGAAAGAATTTCTCAAAGTTCTTTTCTCAAATAGATCATATCGACGAGCTGTTTCCCTCCTTCGAAGATGGGGTGCGGATAATTGTCGGTAAAGAAACGAGGAATACGATGGGAGTAGCGGAACCCACAATGCTCGTAAAAAGGGTATCGTGAGAGGCGAGTCGCCTGTGCCGACTTGCAGTATCGTGCCGGGTGCGTTGTAGCGATTTTCTATGTATTCGATTAGCCGACGGGCATATCCTTGTCGTTGGAATGGCGGATAGGTGGCCAGATTTTTAATCTCGTAAAGATTTTTCCTTTCTTGTGTGATAACACAGGTACTTTTCAAATCGTCATCATACAAGGCGAACATTTCGCCGCGGTCGAGATAGCGGGCTATCATAGTTTCGCTTTCGTCTGCCAATAAAAGCAGGTCAAGGAAGTCGGCCTTGTTTTGTGTGATGTGTTTGATTTCCACAAGATGTGAGAGGGTGGTTAACGGGGTAGGAAAATGTGGTCGGGGTAAACGATGTCGTGAAGAAAAAGCGCTTTGCCGGGAACCGAAGTTCCGGCGGCGCAACGGTTTTTTTGCTCGATGATACGGCAGAAGTCCTCCACCGAAAGTTTTCCCCGTCCTACATCGAGCAGCGTTCCTACGATGGCCCGCACCATGTTACGGAGGAAGCGGTCGGCAGTGATGGTAAATACCTGTCGTTCGCCTTCGGGTTCCCAGCGGGCGAATGTCACTCGGCAATTATTGGTTTTAACATCGGTATGCAGTTTGCTAAAACTGGTGAAATCGGTATATCGGTAGAGCTGTTCGGCCGCCGTATTCATTTTGTCAAAGTCGAGATTTCCCCGATAACGGCAGGCGAAGGATTCGATAAATGGTGATTTGTGATCTATTATGTAGTATTTGTAGGTGCGACTCAAAGCATCGAATCGACTGTGTGCTTCGGCAATGACGGGACGTATTTCGTAGACAGCTATGTCGGGCGGCAGAATACGATTGAGCTTGTCGGCCGTTTCGGTCGGATTGTCGAGGGGTATTGGAGCGTCGAAGTGGGCAACCATGAGCCGGGCGTTGACGCCGGCGTCGGTTCGTCCCGCTCCTGTCACCGGAGTTTCACGGCGGAGCAATGTGGCTAACGCTTTTTCGAGGACTTCTTGCACGGTGATTCCATTGGGCTGTATTTGCCAACCATGATATTGCGCACCGTTGAAAGAAAGGTAGATGAAATAGCGTTGCATTTTTAAATAGGAATGGATTACCGGGAAACTCGTGTCCCGATAATCCATGTGAAAAGTTAGTCGTTTTCTAAATAGGTATATCCGTACAAACCCGATCGGTAGTTGGAGAGAAATTCTCTACCTTCTTCGGGTGTGATAATGCCGGCTTTCATAGATGAAGTTACCCATGTTTCCACGCTACGAACCAGTTTCTTGGGTGAGAACTGCACGTAGTCGAGGACTTCGGCCACCGTCTCGCCATCGATGACTTGGTCTATTTCGTAGCGGTCTTTGTACACGCTGACGTGCACGGCATTCGTGTCACCGAAAAGGTTGTGCATATCTCCCAATATCTCTTGATAGGCTCCCACGAGGAATACGCCTATATAATAGGGCTCCTTGTTGTTGAGCGCATGTACGGCAAGGTGCGAGTTCGCTCCGTGCGACGAGATGAAATTATTGATTTTTCCATCGGAATCGCAAGTAATGTCTTGTACGGTCGCTGTGCGGTCGGGACGCTCGTCGAGCCGACTGATGGGCATGATGGGGAAAAGTTGGTCGATCGACCATGAATCTGGTAACGATTGGAACAGAGAGAAGTTGCAGAAATATTTGTCGGGCAGAAGTTTGGAGATTTTCCGAAGTTCTTCGGGTGCATGCTTCATGTCGGAGGCGATTTCGTTCACTTCGCGAGCCACGGACCAGAATAGTTGCTCTATCTGGGCACGGGTACGTAAGTCGAGCAGACCCAATCCGAATAGGTCGAGCGCTTCTTCCCGGATTTGCAGGGCATCATGCCACGATTCGAGCAACCGGGGTTGATTCATGTTGTCCCATATTTTATAGAGCTCGTCTACCAGTTCGTGAGGATTTTCACCGAGTTCTTCTTTCTCGTCCCATATCGGGAGCGAGGTAGTTTCCAGTACTTCGAATACCAGTACGGAATGATGGGCGGTAAGCGACCGTCCCGACTCGGTGATGATGTTCGGTTGCGGCAAATTGTTTTCGCGCAGGCATCGACCAACGCCGAGACGGAGTCGTTGACATACTCCTGCATAGAATAGTTCATGCTGCTTTCGCTCGATGAGGAACGAGTTCCGTCGTAATCGACACCCAAGCCTCCGCCGATATCGACAAACTCTACATGGAATCCCATGTTTTGGAGCTGGACATAAAATTGCGAGGCTTCTTTGAGTGCATTTTTGATGCGTCGTATTTTTGTGATTTGGCTACCGATGTGGAAGTGTATCAGTTTGAGGCAATCGGTCATCTTGGCTTTTTCCAAGAAATCGAGAGCTTCTAATAATTCGCTGGAATTGAGCCCGAATTTGCTTCCGTCACCTCCGCTTTCTTCCCATTTGCCGCTGCCTGAACTTGCCAGTTTGATACGAATCCCGATATTCGGGCGTATTTTCAAGCGTTTGGAAATGTCGGCTATGAGACGTAGTTCATTCAGTTTTTCCACGACAAGGAAGATGCGTCGTCCCATCTTTTGAGCTAAAAGCGCTAATTCGACGTAGTTTTCATCTTTGTATCCGTTACAGATGATGAGCGAGTTTTCATCGGTGTTGATTGCCAATACAGCATGCAATTCGGGTTTGGAACCCGCTTCCAAGCCGATGTTGAATTTTTTACCGTGACTGACGATCTCTTCCACCACCTGTCGCATTTGGTTGACCTTGATGGGGTAGATGATGAAGTTTTTGGCCGTGTAACCATATTCGTCGGCCGCTTGTTGAAAACATTTGGATATTTTCTCGATACGATTATCGAGAATATCGGGAAAACGCAACAATACGGGCGACGTGACGTCGCGGACTTGTAACTCGTCCATTAATTCTTTCAAATCGACCGATGCGCTTCCCTCCCGGGGCGTTACAGCGACGTGCCCTTTGTCGTTGATCGAAAAATATTTCAGGCCCCACCCGTTGATGTTATATAGTTCGGCGGAGTCCTCAATACGCCATTTTCTCATTTTTTATAAACGAATTGAATTTAAGGGGTTATAAAAAATATACGGAGGGCAAAAGTACGGATAATAATTGAATAGAGAAAGCAGAAACGGTTTCAAAATGCAATAATGCGCGATTGTACAAAGATTTAACCTTTTTCTGAGTATATTTATTGAACATTTTGCAGGTTATATCGATATAAAGAGAGTGGAATGCCACATTTTCCGTTATGTAAAATTAGTAAAAAAGTATGCGGTATGCATGTTTTTTATACTTGTTAATAAAGGGAGTCGGCAAAAATGTTTATCTTTGCAACGGTTGCTGAAAACAAGTCGGATTAGCTAATAAGAAAAAAGTCCTATTGATTTTGTTTGCAATCTTTTCACATGAGGAATTACTAACATTAATTTATTATAAGATGGTAAGCTACAAAGAATTAGGATTGGTAAACACCAAAGAGATGTTTGCTAAGGCTATCAAAGGCGGTTATGCAATTCCCGCTTTCAACTTTAACAATATGGAACAGTTACAGGCTATTATCAAGGCTTCTGTTGAAACCAAATCGCCGGTAATTCTCCAAGTTTCGAAAGGCGCTCGTAACTATGCCAACCAAACATTGCTTCGTTATATGGCACAGGGTGCAGTGGAATATGCCAAAGAGTTGGGTTGCGAACATCCTCAAATCGTTCTGCACCTCGATCACGGCGATTCGTTCGAATTGTGCAAATCTTGTATCGATATGGGATTTTCTTCGGTAATGATCGACGGTTCTCACTTGCCTTACGAAGAGAATGTGGCTCTGACTAAGAAAGTAGTGGACTATGCTCACCAATTCGATGTAACAGTAGAAGGTGAGCTGGGTGTGCTTTTGCCGGTGTAGAAGACGAGGTAAGTGCAGAACATCACACTTATACCGACCCCGAAGAAGTAATCGATTTCGCTACTCGCACAGGTTGCGATTCTTTGGCTATCTCTATCGGTACTTCTCACGGAGCTTATAAATTCAAACCCGAACAATGCCATGTAGATCCTAAGACGGGTCGTTTGGTTCCTCCTCCTTTGGCATTCGACGTATTGGATGCCGTTATGGAAAAACTTCCGGGCTTCCCCATCGTATTGCACGGCTCGTCTTCTGTACCCCAAGAAGAGGTCGATACGATCAACAAATACGGAGGAAAATTGGATGCCGCTATCGGTATTCCCGAAGAGGAATTGCGTAAAGCCGCTAAGTCGGCCGTTTGTAAAATCAACATCGACTCGGACAGCCGTTTGGCTATGACAGCCGCTATCCGCGAGGTGTTTGCGACGAAACCCGCAGAATTCGATCCTCGTAAATATTTGGGCCCGGCTCGTGACAACATGGAAAAATTGTACAAGCACAAAATTGAAAATGTATTGGGCAGTGCCGGTAAATTGTAATTGAAGGATTTGATTACATACATAATGCCGCCGAGTTCTGAACGAGCTCGGCGGTTTTTGTTTTTAGGAGATAAAAAATGAGATTAATTTAAATAGATTCGGTAGGAAATCAGAGGGAGCAGTGTTTTTATATCATTTAACCCCTCTCCTCAGGAACTACCGTTCCTTCGGTCTCTCCCCTATATTTCCCTACGGAAACACAGGGGAGAAGGTTGAATTGTTATTGTGCTTTATTGCTTTCCGGTAAAAACTCGATAAAGGCAAGTTTGTGTTTGTTGATGACTTCTCTTGCACCGTGTGCAGAGAGGTCAATATTTATTTGTTTGGTCTAAGGTATAAAAAAGGAAAGTTCTGCCGGAATCTCGATATCATAAAAAAAGGGGACTGATAGTATAACGATTCACATCGTTGTTTTTTCCGGCAGAACTTGTTCGTAATATCAAAGATATCTCTTGTTTCTTTTCCCTTGAAACAAGAGAAAATGTAAATCTGAATACTCGGCAAAGGTAGTGTTTTCGGAATTAAAAACAAAATTATAATTCTTATTCTGCGTGCTGAAAAAAGGGGGTCGTTTATAAAAATATGATTAAATAGAGGTATGTCGATAGATGGGACTTTCCGTATCTGGATAATTGTCATATTATTATGCCTATGTTACCATTCGTGACTATGTCTAATAGGCGGTTGCGGCGAGTTAATAAGAAAATACAAGTCTTGTATAATTTTATATTTTCAGTCGGAAGCAAGGGCGTTTTACGACCTAATACCGGCTATTATTTTTTCGGTTTCGTTTTGCAACCATAGGGCTTGCCGAGACTTTCTCCATTTAGCTGGGATAGGGGTATGGCGGTGTTTTGTGAAAATTTCGCCTGTAATGTTATCCGTATCCGGCGCACTCGCTGCATAGATCGCTCCGATCGCTCCTTTTCGGGGTGAGCTGATAAAGGGTCGAAAAAAAAAGATTGGCTAACGGATCGACCCAAGAATGCATGGTGATCATGTCGGAATCGACGATACCGGGGTCGGCCGCATTTACCGATATTCCTTTATCTCGAATTTTCGTGGACAAATGTGCCGTGTACATGGTAAGGGCGAGTTTCGATTTTCCGTATGCCTTGAATCGTTTGTAGGTTCGGGGTGAGTCGGAGAAAAAGAGGAATCTATTTTCCCGATATATCGGGTTAACGAAGTGGTCATGACAATGCGGCTCCCCGGGTGCATGAGCGGTATTAGCGACTCGGTGAGAAAAACGGTTCCTATGTAGTTGACGCCTATCGAGGTTTCGAATCCGTCGACGGTTTTACCGAAGTCCTTACACATGACTCCTGCATTATTAACGAGTGCTTTTATGGAGATGCCCGTTTCTGCCAGTTGTTTACAAAAATGGGATATGGATTGGAATGAGGCAAGGTCGAGAGGCAGGAGGAGAATATCGGAATTACCGGTTTTCTCTATGATTCGTTGTCTGATGGGTTGTGATTTGGCTATGTTCCGGCAGCCCATGACGACTGGGAGGTTTTGGGCAGCGAGAGCTTCGGTAATGGCTTGTCCTATGCTACCGTTCGCTCCGGTAACTATGTAATAATCTTTATTCATCGAGCAGACGGTGTTTTACAAATAGCCGTATGGAAGTGGGCATGACAGATGCCAAAGGAATCAGCAGACGGTTGAATACTCCGGGGATAAGTTGTTTTTTGCCTCGGAACAGGGCTTTTAATGCTTTGCGAACCAAGCGCTCGGTTGTCATAAGGACTCCTAACCGAACACCCAATTTCAGTAGCCCGGGTTTTAATCCGTATAATCCGGTGGCAACGCCTCCGGGACAAACGACTGTGGCTACGACTCCGTAGTCGCGCAATTCGTAGCCCAAAGCCCGGGTGAACACTCTGATATAGGCTTTGGTCGCTGTGTAGAGCGCTATGCCGGGATAGGGCGTCCAACAGGATAAGGAGGACATGTTGAGTATGTATCCGTGTTTCCTGTTACACATGTCTGCGGCGAAGAGGCGGGACAGGCGGGTGACTGTACCGATGTGCAGTTGGAGCATCGTTTCTATCTTCTTCGGATCGGTGCGTGTTATTTCCTGAAAAGAGAATATGCCTGCATTGTTGATGAGAATCTCTATTTGTATTCCTTTTTGTCGGCAGTGGTCGTAAAGTTTGTTTGCCGCCTCGGGTTGGGCCAAATCCATGCAAATGGTTTCGACCGATACGCCACTGGTGTCGACAATCTTTTTTGCTTCCCGATCGAGGTCTTCCCGGTCGATACTCACCATCACCAAATTAGCTCCCCGCGCAGCTAGCTGTCGAGCATATTCGAGCCCGATTCCCGAACTCGCTCCGGTGACGAGAGCCGTGTATGCCGAAAGATCTTTATTTCGTGGCATGGTGCATTTTCTCTATTTCCCGTGCGATACAAGGGGGTAGCTGTCCTTCCAAATGTTTGTGGCAGGCCATTTCGATGGAATACATGCGGGCGATACAATAGTTCGTATGATCGCACCCGCAACGTTCTTCGCCTTCGTTTTTCATGCGGTTGACAAAATCGGGTTCGTTGATGAGCGCACGTCCCATTTGTACGAATTCGAATCCGTGGTCGAGCACCTTTTCGATCGTCGGACGAGCTACCAAACCACCCACATAAATGAGGGGAAGTTTCAATGCTTTTCTAAATTCGAGCGCATCGTCCAGAAAATAGGCCTCTCGGAACGGGGATTTGGGTATCATGAATCGTCCGGCCAGTTTGACACCGTATTTTAGCCACCATGTTTTCATGTAATAAGTCATGGAGGTAATGGGCATTTCGCCTCGCATGACATACATGGGGGCTTTGCTGACGAACCCTCCGCTCAATACTAAGGCATGGGCTCCCAAGCGTTCGAGTTCTTGTGCGATGAGTATGCCTTCGTCGATTTCGATTCCTCCCTTAAACCCGTCTCTCATGTTGGTTTTTACGATTACCGCCATATCGCTGCCGGCCGCTTTCATCACACTTTCCATGCACATGCGCATAAATCGCATGCGGTTGTCGAGCGAGCCTCCGTATTCGTCACGCCGCCGGTTGGTGTACGGGGACAAGAATTGGCTGATGAGATAACCGTGTCCGGCATGGATTTCTACTGCGTCGAATCCGGCATCACGTGCTGTATTGACGGCAGTGCCAAAGGCTTTTGCGACTTCCTCGATTTCGTCTTTACGCATTCCTCTCACAAATGTGGGGGAATAGAGGTTGAATCCGGTCGATGCCGATATGGGAATCTGGCCGGCTGTGCTGCGGTGCGACATATTGCCGCAATGTCCCAGTTGAATGGAGGCTTTGGCTCCCTCGTCGTGAATGGCATCTGTAATGCGTCGCAGCGGTTCGACGATTTCGGGTCGCATCCATAATTGATGTTTGAACGAGAGCCCGTTTCGGGTTACCGAAGCATAGGCCAATGTGGTCATACCGATACCCCCTGCCGCTACGCTGCGATGGTAGTCATAGAGCATTTCGGTGGGTGCGTTATGGTCGCACATGCCTTCGAACGCCGCTGAGCGGATTGTGCGGTTTCTCAGGGTTATCGGGCCTATCGAAGCCGGAGTGAACAGTATGGCCTGTTTTTGGGAATATTCGTTATCCATGTTGTCAATAGATGAAGGGTATTATTTTTTTCGTTTTTCTTTTGTAAATTCTTCTCCGAACTCTTCGCTGTATCGCTTGTAAAGAGCCGCCGACCGTGGGGCGAGGTTGGCGAATGTCCACCAAGCGAATACGACTCCGGCCCATGACCAAGTGAGGATAGCGAATCCTACCCATTCGAGCCATTCTCCAAAATAGTTTGCCGACGATACCCATCGGGACATTCCTCCCTGCGGTATGTAATGCCGTCGGTCACCGGGCTTGCGCAGGTGGCGTATAATGGAGTCGGATTGAATGTTGATAAACATTCCCGCAAAGAAGATAATAACTCCGATGATGAATTGCGGAGAATAGAACCATTCGGCAGTGTAGTAGTCTAGGGGTGAGATATAAAAGATCCAACCTCCTTGCATGAGTGCGTTGAGCAGGTTGAAGATAATACCCATACTCACGATACTGAGTGGCATGCGGCTATTCCCTTTAATGAGAAAGGGGAATATGAAAGAGCGTTGGAAATAATGAATTTGAAACAAGACGAGGAATGTGATTCGAATCGGGTCGAACCGGTATTCGTCGGTGGCGAAAATCCATAAGAAAATCATGGCGATAAATACCGGAGCTTCCATGACGATCCAGCCTATGCGATTGGAAAGTGATGCTCCCCATTTTTTATCGAAAAGCATACCGTAGCCCGCGTTGATAAAATGTAGCGCGATGAAAACGATAAGTGCCGTAACGGCCATGACGACGAGGAATGTATTGAATGTAGCCGTGTCCATTGTGTTTTTTCGATATAAGATAAATGAATAGTAATGTTTTTACAAAAATAACGCATGATGGGATAGGGGCCGAGTAAGACGAATATGTTTTTTTCTCGTGTTAAACCGCTTCTATTTTCATACATATTGCAAAAATAATGAAAATTAAAGAGATCGTTTCCGATTTAAATACTTTTCTGAAACCCTCTGTATTTTTTACATAAAGAAACATTTTTTGTTTCGAACAAAAAGCGGAATAGAAAGGTTTTATACAAAATGAGGACCTGTGAATATTTAAAATAGATAATTGTCCACAATAAATCGAAGGAGGATTTAATTTTGTAACGTCTGACTTTGTGAAAATTAAGATGAAAAAAGATGCGAAAACTAAGTTTGTTTATTATTTTGCTCGGTCTTTTGGAGCCGATGAGTCTGAGGGCTCAACATGTGGAACCGATAGCTTTCGGCGATTTTGAACATTGGGTAACTCGTGAAATCAAGGAATCTGCTTTGTTGGGAGGAAAAACGAAGACTGTATACGCCATCGCTCCGACACAGTATATCAAAGGGAATAAAGCGTATCGGAACATGGGCGGTTCTCCCTGGGCGTCGTCGAATGTGATGGCGAATGTAATGGGGATAGTGAAAACCAGTAATACCGTACGACCGGAGAAACGTCAAGATGGCGGGACATGTGCTTGTATGGAGACCGTCATAGAGGATTGTCGTGTGTTGGGTATGATGAATCTTCACGTGTTGGTGAGCGGAAGTATTTTTTTAGGAGAGGTGAACGAGCCGATTCGTTCGACGAGTAATCCCTATGGCAAAATGGAAATGGGTATACCGTTCACCAAACGTCCCGTGCGATTGATTTTCGATTATAAATATAAGGCTTCGCCCGATGATTTCCGTACGGAATCGACCGGATTCAGTTCTCGGAAACAGTTGGCCGGAAGAGATAGCGCGGAAGTATATATTTTGTTGCAGCACCGGTGGGAAGATGAGGACGGAAATGTGTATGCTCGTCGTGTGGGCACTGGGAGAGAACGATATATAAAGAGTACACCCGATTGGGTTAATGGTCATAGTGTGCCTATTCACTACGGGGATATTACCGATAAGCCTTTTTACAAATCTTATATGGGGCTTATTCCCGAAGATAAATCGTATTATTGCCGAAACAGCAAAGGCGATATGGTTCCGGTGGTCGAAGTGGGTTGGGGAGAAGCCGACGAACCGGTAACGCACATGTTGGTAATGGCTTCGGCTACTTGTGGAACTGCCTATATAGGAGGATTGGGCAATACTTTTTGGATCGATAATATAGCGTTGGGGTATTAGACGGCGTAAATTATTCTCTCGCTATTTCTACGTTTATTGCACTGTTCTTTTAGTTTAGTAGGAAAACTGTGGGGTAGACATGAATTTTAGCGATAATCACATTTCGATCTTTTCAGAGAAGGATTGAGAAGATAATAAATTATGTTTTTGAGAGTTTAACCCTCTCGCCTTGCGGGCACTCCCCCTATCTCATCTACGATGAGCAGAGGGAGAGTGTTGATATCTTGATACATTTCTTCTGTTGTGGATATTTATTTAACCCTTCTGTCCTTCGGACACCTCCCCTATATTTTGCGATGCAAAACACCCCGTAAGGCTACGGGACACGGCAGGGGAGGAGTGAGTAGCTGTCTCGTAATGCTACGGGACAAGCCGAAGGTGTGAGGGTCAAGAGGAAAGGAGTCGAGAGGTTTCTCCTTTCGACTATAAATCCGTAGTAAAGAAGTGCTTAATTTTGTTTGAAAATATAGATGATAACTCCTGTTTGATTGGAGGAACCCGTGCTGCGCTCGAATCGCGATTTGCGGGCGGCGGCTTCGGCGGATGCCCGCAACTTCGGGTTGGAGAATGCCGTGCCTTTGCTGCCGTTAACCGTAGCGATAGCACTTATGACTTTTCCTTGCGGATCCACGGTTATGGATATGGCGATGATACCGGCATCGTTACTGTTGTCGTACTCGGGATATGGCAATGAACCTACAAGCCCGCGTCCGCCGAGGTTGTATCCTCCATATCCTCCCACACCGGTTATTTCGCCGGTCGAAGAGTTACCGAACGGGTTGCCCTGCGTGCCGCTTCCTTCGTCGCTATCGCCTCTGCTGCCGTCATTGGAAACTCCTTTCCCGAAAGCATTTTTGACTTGATTGGCTATGCGCTCGTCTTTTTTATTCTCTTGTATGGTTTTATCTTTTTTCTCTTCTTTCTTTTCGATGTGTATGCTTTCCTCGTCGGTTTGAGTCAGTAGCTCATCTTCGTTTTCACGGGGACGTTCCGCCTCGGTTTGTTCGGGACGATCGGCATTCGATTCGAACATACCTGCCGATTCGTCTACAAAACCTACTTGTACCAATACGCCACTACCTGTGCCGATGGGTTCCTTTCCTAAGAAAGTGAGCCACAGGACAAACAGGACGACTATGTGCAAGACGATTGTCGTGACAAGTGCCAGTATTTTATCTTTTTTCTGTTGTTCCACGGAAAACGGAAAAGGGTTATGGGTTGTGTACGGGCTTGGCGGCCAGTACCATTTTCAATCGGTTGTCGTTGGCTATATTGAGTATTTTGACGATTTCGCGATAGGGGACTGTTTCGTCGGCATAAAAGCGACGAATCGCTCGGTGTCGTGTTGCGGGGCTTCTGCCAATTTCTGTACCAGTTGGTCGTATGTGACAGGTTGTGCCGCTTCGTTTCCGAAAGCAATGTAATAGTTCAAGTTTTCATCGATCGTTACCCGTGTGAGCGGTTTGGCCGCCGCTTGCTGATTACTTTGCGGAAGGTTTACCTTTATGGAGTTGGGAAAGACGATCGTAGAGGTGATCATGAAGAATATGAGCAACAGGAATATGACATCGGTCATCGATGCCATACTAAACGTCGCGTCTATTTTATGTCTTCGTTTGAGTGCCATGATTCCAAGTTATTCTGCCGGCTCGTTGAGCAAATCCATAAATTCCATAGTCTTCGCTTCCAACTGATTCATCACCCCGTCTACACGTGATATGAGATAGTTATAGGCAAAGAGTGCGATAATTCCGACGATGAGACCGGCTACGGTCGTTACCAGTGCTTCATAGATACCTCCCGACAACGTGGAGATATCGGCATTGTTTCCGGCCGATGCCATGTTATAGAAAGCCCTCACCATACCAGTGACGGTCCCGAGGAATCCCAACATGGGTGCTCCCGCGGCGGTTGTCGCTAACCACGGAAATCCTTTTTCGAGTTTGGCGATTTCGATGTTTCCCACGTTTTCGATGGCTACTAAAACATCGTTCATGGGACGACCCAAGCGAGAGATACCTTTGGCGATAAGTCGGGAATAGGGCGTATTGGTTTTTTTTTGCAGAGTTTCAATGCACTATCTATATCGCCTTCGTGGATATAGTCTTTGATCCGTTCCATAAACGTATTGTCTTCGCGTGCGGCTCGTCTGATGACTTGCAGCCTTTCGAAGAAAATGTAGATGGATAACAAGGAGAGCAACAAAGGGGAATCATGATGATTCCTCCCTTGCAGGCGAGTTCCCAAAGGTTCAAATCACCTGCGGTTTCGACCGTAGGTGTCAGAACAGGGGGAGTCACAAGCGTGTCGGTAGTCTGCAAAAGCAATGTCAATAAATTCATGGCGTTCGGTTTAATGGATTATTTCAGGCATTCTTTATATTGTTTGATGGTTTCCCGCAGACCTAAATACAGAGCATCGCAGATGAGGCAATGCCCGATGGATACTTCGCTTAGGAAAGGGATTCTTTCATGCAGGAACCGGAGGTTTTCAAGGCTTAAATCGTGCCCGGCGTTTACGCCCAATCCTAAGCCGCGTGCATGCTCGGCTGCTTCGACGAATGGTTTTATCGCATCTTCTTTGTCTTGTGGATAGCGAACGGCGTAGGGCTCGGTATATAATTCGATACGGTCGGCTCCGGTTTTGCGGCGTATTCGACTATCTCTAAATCCGGTTCTACGAAAATGGAGGTTCGTATATTCGCTGATTTACAAAGGTCGACCACTTTGGAAAGAAAATCGAAGTTGTTTTTGGTGTCCCAACCTGCATTTGATGTAATGACATCGTGTGCATCGGGAACGAGCGTCACTTGCGTGGGTTTCACTTTGAGAACCATGTCGAGAAATTTTTCGGAGGGATAACCTTCGATGTTGAATTCGGTGCTTACAGCAGGTCTTAATTCATACACATCGGCATAACGTATGTGGCGTTCGTCGGGACGGGGGTGAACCGTGATACCTTCTGCTCCGAATGATTCACAGTCCAAAGTGACTTTTAACACGTTTGGAATATTACCGCCTCTTGCGTTTCGCAAGGTGGCTATTTTGTTGACATTTACACTTAATTTTGTCATTTCTCTTTATTAACCTTATCTCGCTTTGGTGTTGAAACCTTCGGTATTGTCGGTAATAATTTTAACTCAAACAATCCGACGGGTTTGTCCACCGAAAAAATACCTATATTTGTATAGTGTAGGACTCATTTCGGCAAAGCCAAGTCGGAAATATGATTTCCGTTTGCTGCACTCACCTTTCACTATATTTGTAAACACGAATATAGGATTCGGTTCGGCATAGCCAAATCGGAAATATAATTCCCTCTTGTCTCTGCACTCACCTTTCACTATATTTGCATAAAATGCGAAAAGAAGGTGCAGTCCGGCGTAAAAAGCAAACGGATTTGTTTTATCCTGCACACACCTTTCATTATTTTTGTATAATCTTTACCGCAAAAATAATACGAATTACAGAAATATGAGCAAAAAATGAAAGCAAAAGATATGATATTGCCCGAAATACCTCTTTTAACCCCGGGAATGTCGGTCAAACAAGGGTTGGCGACGATGCAGATGTCTGGATTGTCGAGTTTGCCGATTGTGGACGAGGGCTCGTATGTCGGAGTCGTTCATGAGAAAGAGCTGCTTCGGGACGATGTAGCCGGAAAGATCGGGCGTGAAAACTGGCGTACTCCGTCTGTTCGGGAAGAGAGTCATTTGTTCGATGTCGTCAATCAACTTGCTCAATACTCCGACGATATACTTCCGGTGGTAACGACCGATCGCCATTATGTGGGCGCTATATCCATTCATTCGGCTTTGGTTGCGGTCGCTCATTTGTGCCAAACCTCCTCTTCGGGAGCGATTATTGAATTGGAGATTCCGCGAGAAGATTATTCGGCTACCGAGTTGACTCGATTGGTGGAGGATAACGATTGTCGAGTGATGAATTTGATGATTCGTCCCGATGAGAAAACGGGTATATGGAAGGCTTGTTTGCGAATAGACAGGGAAGATGCCGCCCTTGTGCTTCGTTCGTTGGAGCGGTTCGATTATCGGGTAGTGAGTTGTTACCAGTTGCATGGAGTCATGGACGAGCGGATAGAACAAAGGATAAAAGAATTGATGTATTATCTTGAAATGTGAAGTAGAAATATATGAGGATCTTATTATTCGGGCATACTTATCAACCATCTCGATCGGAACAAATTCGGCATGTGTTGCAGACATTGTCCCGTACCGAGGCGGAGCTTGTAGCGCACGGGGATTTTTATGATTTTTTATCGAAAGAATTTCCCGATGTTTGTCATAGAATCGGGGAGATCGATTGTCGAGGCGATTATACTGCCGATATGGCATTGAGTATCGGCGGGGACGGTACTTTTCTGCGGGCTGCCGAAAAAATAGGCGACAGGGGTATTCCTGTTTTGGGTGTGAATATCGGTCGTCTGGGCTTTTTAGCCGATGTCCCTGCCGAAGAAGTAGAACCGGTATTGAACGAAATTTTAGAGGGAAAGTATAAAATAGAGGAGCGATCGTTGCTTCAAGTCGAGTTTAACGGTTTGTCGGAGAATTTTTGGCCTTATGCTCTTAATGAGGTCGCTGTCTTGAAGCAGGATACTTCATCGATGATTTCCATTCATACGACTGTGGGAGATAGTTATTTGAATACCTATCAGGCCGATGGTTTAATCGTGGCGACACCTACCGGCTCGACCGCTTATTCGATGAGTGTAGGAGGCCCTATTATTATGCCTCGGGCTGCCAATTGGGTTATTTCGCCTGTGGCGCCGCACAGTTTGACGGTTCGACCGTTGGTCGTGAATGACGATATGAATATTACGTTGTGTGTGGATAGCCGCAATCATAGTTATTTGTTGAGTCTCGACGGTCGTTCGGTTATGTTGGATACAGATTCGCAAGTCGTGTTGCGAAAGGCTCCGTTTTCCATAAAAGTAGTGAAACGATTGGGGCATAGTTTTTCGGCAACGCTTCGCGCGAAATTGATGTGGGGGGTCGATAAACGGGAGTGACCCGATTTTTCTATAGCAAGAACGCCACAAACTGCGGTTTCCCGGCAGTTTTGTGGCGTTCTCTTTCTAATTATGGAGCTTTATAGATTTAATAATGGATATTCGGGAATATAAATGAAAGTAGAGACGAATAGCCCGACCAGAGAAAGTATCCAAAGAACCAGTAGGAAAATGTTGAGTGCCGACGATTGGGCCTTCCAATGGAATATAGATCCTAACACGGCTCGAAGTATGGCATACAAAGGGATACCGAAAGCAAAAAATAGAGAAAGTGTGAATACCACCAGTTCCCAATGTCCGTTAAGAACAGTGCATCTCTCCGGGAAAAAATCGAGAAGAAGGGGGTCGTTATGGTTGCTGTCCCTAAGAAAAAAAGAAACCTAGAATACTGATGATGCAGGTAACTAAGGCTCCGATAATGGATATGGCGATAAACCCGCCGATACAAATAAATATGAATTTGAAAAGTCCACGGAATATACTCCCTATGCTTCGCCAAATCGAATTGGCGACACCTCCGTTTCGGGAGACATTTTTCTCTTTTTCTTCTTCTACGGCTCTTTTGATATTGTCGACAGTGGGTGTTTCACCTCGCATTTCGAGTTTTTGAGAGGTCGTGCGGGCTTCGGGAATACATATCCAAAGTAACAGATATATCCATACCGATGAAGCCCATAAGGGTAACAGCAATACCATGATGACGCGAATGGCTACCGTGTCTATACCGAAATAGTAGCCCATACCGGATGCTACACCTCCTAATATGCGATTGTCGGGGTCGCGGTACAGCCGTTTGGTCGATTTATGAGATTCGTTGTTCGAAGTATCGGTCGTTTGCCCAGAGTTATCACCATCTGCATTATTGTCGGGAGCCGTCCCCGAATCGAGTGGGTTTTCTATTTCGTCCGGTTGGCCCATTATGGCGATGACTTCGTTGACCTCTTGTAGGGTGATTACTTGCATGCCGAACCCTAACCTTTCCTTGAAAAGTTCGGAAATGCGGCTTTCGATGTCGTTCATGATTTCTTGCCCGCCTTCTTCTTTTTTGAAATGGTCGTGTAGTGCTTCTAAATAAGATTCGAGGACGGTATAGGCATCGTCGTCGATATTGAAAATCGTTTTGTCGAGATTGACGGTTACGGTCTTTTTTCATATAAAAGTGTATTTAGTTTATTGTTCTTTGATGTGGTCGATGACTTGATTCAATTCTTTCCAAGCGCTGTCGAGTTCGTTTAGAAAAACAGTTCCTTCGGGAGTAAGTTCATAATACTTCCTCGGGGGACCTTGCGTGGATTCTTCCCAAACGTAAGTAAGTAATCCGGAGTTTTTAAGGCGGGAAAGAAGCGGGTATAGCGTTCCCTCCACTACAATGAGTTTCGCTTCTTTGAGCGATTGGATAATATCAGAAACATAGGCTCTTCTTTTTTGAAGAATCAACAGGGTACAATATTCCAGTATCCCTTTTCTCATCTGAGATTTAACGTTGTCTGTATTCATGTTTAGTACCTTTTACAACACAAATATAGGTATGGTTTAGTAGTTTGTATCGCATGGTACTAAATAAATATGATTTTTTAACTAATGGGGTGTTATTTCGGTTTTGTTGTGGAGCGAAACTATTTTTGGGGAACCGGTGGTAAATAGATTTTACCGACAATTCTTTTCGTGGGGGGAGCGTTTTTGGATTCAATGGAGAATTCGGGGATAGACATGAATTTTAGCGATGACTTGCTTGACGGTAGCTATATTTTAGGCTCTTCGGAGAAGGATTGGGAAGATAATAAATTATGTTTTTGAGAGTTTAACCCCCTCGCCCTGCGGGCACTCCCCCTATCTCATCTGTGGTGAGCAGAGGGAGAGAGTGTTGATACCTTGATGCGTTTCCTCTGTTGTGGATATTTAGAAGCTGTTTTAAATTTATTCCGAGACAGGGGCTCAATATGGCCGGAAAACATACCTGCCTGCAATGATAATATTATTTCTCAATAAATTTAAAACAGCTTCTTATTTAACCCCTCTGTCACTTCGTGCCACCTCCCCTATATTTTGCGTTACAAAACACCCCGTAATACTACGGGACACGGCAGGGAGGAGTGAGTGCTTTGCAATGCCACAGGGTATAGGTGGGGTGGTTAAAGGAATATTCTCTTTTTTGGTATAAGGATAGATTTTACACTTCTCCCCGGTGTCGCATATGCGTGCGCAGGGCAGGAGGATAATAGTATTCTGTCGTTAACACCTTTTTGTGTTTTTCTTGATTTAGCTCTTCCGCTTTTCGAGCACTCCCGCTATATCTCTGCGTAACACAGTGGGAGAGATTGGTATGAATTTCGCTTTCTTCCCTGCTTCGATTTTTGTCGTTGCAAAACACCTCGTAAGGCTGCGGGACGCAGAAGGGAAGAGGACTTATAATGCTGCTTCAAATATTCTTTTTCATATCTGTCTGTGAATACAAGAGAGAAGTTAAAGGAGAATCGCCTCCGATTTTTTTTAAGCCGATATCCCGACTAATTATCGATCGAGTCATTTTTGTTCGATTTTGTTCATGTGCTCCAATTCCATTATCTTCGCAAATGGAAAAGGAGAAAGTAGATGTTTGTTTATCGAGACGAGGAATTCGGGGAGATTTATATTCGTTCGGATAGTCGGGCGTGCCGTTTGATATTTAGAGTAAAGGATAATGGTTTGCAGATTACTTGCCCGGAAGGATATGCTGTAAACCGGGTGAAATCGGCAGTGGACGATAACCGTGAAAAACTGAGGGTGTTGGTGTCTCGAAGCGTGACGATACGGAAAAATCGAGTTTTGTCTACGGGCGATAGTATTCCTTGTTATGGAGGAGATATATGTTTATTGCCGGGTGTGTCGAATAAGTTTTTATTTCGGTATGAGGGTGATTGTTTACAGGTGTTTTGTCCTCCGGGAATCGATTTGAATGAGACGAATGTACGGAAAACGTTGTCGCGGGGAGTGGGTCGTTTCGTTTACAGAAGGGCGCAAGAGGTTTTACCTCGGAGGCTGAATCAAATCTCGTCGAGATTGGGGTTGCCAGTGGTTTCGGTAACGATAGGTCGCGGGCGGCGAAAGTTGGGGCATTGTACCCGTCGGGGAGAGATACAGTTGTCGTTTTATTTGATGTACCTACCCGAAGAGTTGATCGATTATGTTATTTGCCATGAGCTCGCTCATCTAAAATATATGGATCACAGTCCATTATTTCATGCTTTGTGTAAGCGTTATTGTGGGGGCAGAGAACTTTTGTTGCGGAAACAATTGCGTTCTTTCGCATTTTTATTATATTAAATAAGAATATATTTGTTGAAAAATATTTAAATTTTAGGTGCGAATTATCCTATTTTGGTTCGTAGGGAATCTGTGGAGTTGCGTATTATATAATATTGTGCTATCTTTGTGGCGGTTGGAATGGAAGAGGGGGCAATGATGTCCCCTCGTTTTTTTCTTTGCATAGAGTCGTTATGATAGATAAAAAAGAAATAGAGGCATTTGTTGAAGAAGGGTTGACCGGAAGCGACTGTTTCGTAGTCGATGTACAAGTAAAACCCGATAATGTGATTGTCGTGGAAATAGATAACGAAGAGGGTGTGGATATAGATCGCTGCGTGGCGTTACATCGTTTTTTGGAATCGAAGCTCGACCGAGATGTCGAAGATTATGAATTGGAGGTTGGGTCGGCAGGGATTACCTCTCCGTTCAAAGTCCTCGGGCAGTACAAGAAAAATATAGGCAAGGAAGTGGAATTGTTGACCAAAAACGGCATGAAACTTTCGGGGATATTGAAAAGTGCCGATTCGGAGAAATTTGTCGTGACGATAACCAAGAAAGTAAAGAGCGAAACCAGTAAACGAAAAGTGGAGGTCGAGGAAGACCTCGCTTTTGGATATGATGAAGTAAAATATACAAAATATCTAATCAGATTTAAATAATATGGCAAAAAAAGAGGAACCCGTTAGCATGGTCGATACCTTTGCAGAGTTCAAAGAGTTGAAGAACATCGAAATAACTACGATGATTAGTGTGCTGGAAGAATCTTTCCGCAACGTATTGGCAAAGATGTTCGGGACCGATGAAAACTTCGATGTAATCGTGAATCCGACGAAGGGGATTTCGAAATATGGCGTAACCGTGAGATTGTGGAAGACGGAGCGGTGACCGACAGTAATTTGCAGGTTTCTTTGTCGGAAGCTCGGAAAACCGACCCCGATTTCGAGGTCGGCGAGGAGATGACCGACGAGGTGCATTTCGAGAAATTCGGTCGTCGAGCTATTTTGAACTTGCGCCAAACACTGGCTTCGAAGATTCTCGATTTGCAAAAAAGATGCCATATACAATAGATATAAAGATAAAATAGGCGAATTGGTAAGTGCCGAAGTTTACCAGATTTGGAAAAAGGAGATGTTGTTGATCGATGACGACGGTAATGAGTTGCTGTTGCCGAAAGCCGAACAGATACCTTCGGATTTTTACCGGAAGGGTGAGACCGTGCGGGCTGTCGTGTTGAAGTCGATAACAAGAACAACAATCCTAAAATTTTGGTATCCCGCACGTCCAATGAATTTCTTCGCCGTCTTTTCGAGCTCGAAGTGCCCGAAATTCACGACGGTTTGATTTTGATAAGAGCGATTGCCCGTATTCCGGGAGAGCGTGCTAAAATTGCCGTTGAATCGTATGACGATCGTATCGATCCGGTAGGAGCTTGCGTGGGTGTGAAAGGTTCGCGTATACATGGTATTGTCCGGGAATTGCGCAATGAAAATATCGATGTCATTAATTACACGGCCAATCCATCACTGTTTATACAACGCGCTTTGAGTCCGGCCAAGATTTCTTCGATTCGGTTGAATGAAGAGGAGAAGAAAGCAGAGGTATTTCTTAAACCTGAGGAGGTCTCGTTGGCTATCGGTAAAGGCGGCTTGAATATTAAGTTGGCTTGCATGCTTACGGGTTACAATATCGATGTTTACAGAGATATAGACGAGGAAGAAGAGGAGGACATTTACCTCGACGAATTCAGCGACGAAATCGACGACTGGGTGATCGAGGCCTTGAAAGGTATCGGATGCGCTACTGCGAAGAGTGTGCTTACGTTGCCTCGTGAAACATTGATCGAGAAAGCCGACCTCGAAGAGAACACCGTGGACGAAGTTCTCGCTATTTTGAAAGCGGAGTTTGAAGAGTAATCCGTTTTCGGGACCGATACAATGCGGTCTTTGTGCCTTTGTCGGAGGCATCTTTAATTCTTCCATTATTTATAAACTAAAACTGAGTATGTCGATAAGGTTAAATAAAGTAGCAAGAGACTTGAATGTAGGAATTCAGACGGCGGTCGAATTTCTTCAAAAGAAAGGTTTTACGGTTGAAGCTAACCCCTAACACCAAGATAACCGACGAACAGTATGCACTGCTTGTCAAGGAGTTCAGTAAGGACAAAAATTTGAAACTCGAATCGGAGAGCATTAGTCTTGAACGTCATAAGGAAAAGAGCAAGGCGACATCGGCTACCGAATCGGAGGAGGGGAATTCTTCATCGGCAATAAAGGAAGAACCGAAGGAGCTGAAAACAATTATTCCCGAGACACAACGCCCGAAAGTGGTCGGTCAAATAGATCTCGACGCGTTGAATCGTCCGAAGTCGTCCGAACATAAAAAAGGAAAGTCCGGTAGAGAAAAAAAGAGCCGGTTAAATCGGAGGAGAACAAGGCCGAAGTGAAAACGAAAGAGGAAAAACCAGAATCGGCGGTGTCGGCCCGTGAAGAAGTGAAGCCTGCCGAAGAAGAGAACAAGCCGGTCGCTGAACCTAAACAAGAGGTTGTCTCTCAATCGAACCCAGAACCTCAAATAGTTGAACCGAAAGTAAAAGAGGCGGTTGTCGAGCAAGAGGTTAAAGAAGAAAAGGAAGTTGAGGAATCCCGTGAAGACGAGGTGTTTACCATTAATCGTCCGGCGTTTACCTCGAATATCAATGTCGTCGGTAAAATAGATCTCGATGCGTTGAATCAACAGACTCGTCCGAAGAAAAAGACGAAAGAGGAAAAACGTAAAGAACGGGAGAGTAAAGAGAAACAGAGACAAAGAATCACACAAGGCTGCCGGTGGCGACGATGCTAATCAGCAAGGTGGTGAACGTAGGAAGCGTCAACGAATCAGTAAAGAAAAGGTAGATATATCGAAAAGCATTTCATCGATGGGTGGACAACCCCTCCCGTGGAGGAAATGGTAAAAAATAACGGAGGAAATAGACCGAATAAACAAAAACAACGTCCTATAAAGGCCGAGGTGAGCGAAGAAGATGTACAAAAAGCAGATAAAAGAGACATTGGCTCGCCTTACCAATAATACAAAAGGACAGAAGAAATCGGCCAAATGGCGTAAAAGGAAAAACGCGAGGCTTTCTCGAATCGCGAACGTGAACTCGCCGAAATGGAGGAAGCTGAAAGTAAAGTGTTGAAGCTGACTGAGTTTGTTACGGCAAACGATTTGGCTTCGATGATGAATGTTCAGGTGAACGAGGTTATCGCTACCTGTATGAGTATCGGCATGATGGTGTCGATCAATCAGCGTCTCGATGCCGAGACGATCAATATCGTTGCGGAAGAATTCGGTTTTAAGACCGAATATGTAAGCGCCGAGGTGGTCGAGGCTATTCATGAAGAAGAGGATAGGGAAGAAGATTTGACATCTCGTCCTCCTGTCGTGACCGTGATGGGACACGTGGATCATGGTAAAACTTCATTGCTCGACTATATTCGCAATTCGAATGTGATTGCCGGGGAAGCCGGAGGTATCACTCAGCATATCGGTGCATATAATGTGAAATTGGAAGATGGACGTCGTATCACTTTCCTCGATACTCCGGGTCACGAGGCATTTACGGCTATGCGTGCCCGCGGAGCTCAAATGACCGATATCGCCATTATTATCGTCGCTGCCGACGACAATGTAATGCCCCAAACTGTGGAGGCGATCAACCATGCTTCGGCTGCTGGTGTACCTATCGTATTTGCTATCAATAAGATCGACAAGCCGCATGCCAATCCTGACAAGATCAAGGAGGAATTGGCTAACATGAACTACCTCGTAGAAGATTGGGGCGGTAAATATCAGTCGCAGGAGATTTCGGCTAAAAAAGGAACCGGAGTACATGAATTGATGGAAAAGGTTTTGTTGGAGGCCGAATTGCTCGACTTAAAAGCGAATCCCAACCGGAGGGCTACCGGTTCGATTATCGAGTCCACATTGGATAAAGGGCGTGGATATGTTGCTACCGTATTGGTGCAAAACGGGACTTTGCATAAAGGCGATGTCGTGTTGGCGGGAACCAATCACGGAAAGGTAAAAGCTATGTTCAACGAAAGAAATGCCCGTATCGAAGTTGCCGGTCCGTCGGCTCCCGTTCAGATTCTCGGTTTGAACGGTGCTCCTCAGGCAGGTGATGTGTTCCATGTGATGGATACGGAGCAAGAGGCACGCGAGATTGCCAATAAACGCGAACAATTGCAGCGCGAATTGGGCTTGCGTACTCACAAGTTATTGACTCTCGACGATATAGGTCGTCGTATAGCTGTCGGCAATTTCCAAGAGTTGAATTTGGTTGTGAAGGGCGATGTGGACGGATCGGTGGAGGCTTTGAGCGATTCGCTTATCAAACTATCCACCCCGAAATACAAATCAATGTATTGCATAAGGCCGTAGGACAAATATCCGAATCGGATATTACGTTGGCCGCCGCATCCAATGCTATTATCATCGGATTCCAAGTGAGACCCTCCGTGGCTGCTCGCCGATTGGCCGAGAAAGAAGGAGTCGATATACGTCTCTATTCGATCATCTACGATGCTATCGAGGAGGTTAAATCGGCTATGGAAGGTATGTTGTCTCCCGAAATCAAAGAGGAGATATTGGGTACGGCCGAGGTTTTGGAAACTTATCATATCACGAAAGTCGGTACGGTTGCCGGCTGTATCGTGAAAGAAGGTAAGCTGAAACGGTCGAGCAAGATACGTTTGATACGAGACGGTATCGTGATTTATAGCGGAGATTTGGGCTCTCTGAAACGCTTCAAAGACGATGTTAAAGAGGTGACTACGGATTTGAATGCGGATTGAACATCACGAACTACAACGATGTTAAGATAGGCGATCTCGTAGAGGCTTATGAGGAGGTAGAAGTGAAAAAGACGCTTTAAGAAAGAAACGTTTTTCGGGAATAGAGGCTGCCTCGTAGGTACGGGGCAGCCTTTGTTATCGCCTTTGACGGATAATAAGACGGAAATACGGAGTATTCAAAATAAAAAAGTAATTTTGCAGGGTTAAGAATCGGGAGTGTGAAAGATGAATTATGTTGATTTTACTATCCTATTGATCGCCGTTATAGGTTTTCTGTACGGACTCATCAAAGGGGTTATCCGTCAGGTAGGTTCGTTGGGCGGGTTTATCGCAGGTATGGTCGTCGCCCGGTTTTTCGGAGGTTCGTTCTCTGCATTGTTGAGGGAGATGTTCGATTTGCCTGAGGGTGTAAGCCGGGTTATCGCATATTCGTTATTGTTCCTTATCGTTTACATTATATGCGTTCAACTGATGAGGCTGATACATCACATTACGCATCATGTGGCATTGGGGTGGCTCGATAGATTGGCCGGGGCTTTGTTCGGCGCCGTCAAATATTTGGTCATATTGAGTATAGTGCTTAATCTCGTCCATATTATTGATCCTAAGGGTAAACTGATTCCGGAAAAAGAGACGGCTTCGTCACAGTTCTATGGATATACATTGCGTGTAGCTCCGTTGCTCTTTTCGATGGCACAAGAGCAGTTCGTTTCGGAAACCAAACCGACGAGGGGATTGTTTATACCTTATTCGATATGCAACGAGCCGTATCTCTGTTGTGAAAATTGTAAAGCAGATTAAAAATGAAACAGGATAATTCGAATGAAATATTAAACGACGTTACTACTAACGATTATAAATACGGATTTGTAACCGATATAGAGACAGATATTATTCCTACCGGATTGAACGAGGATATTATCCGCCATATTTCGGAGAAGAAAAAGGAGCCGGAATGGTTACTTGAATTCCGTCTGAAAGCATACGCTTACTGGAAAACGCTCGAAATGCCGCATTGGGCTCATTTGAATATTCCCGATATAGATTATCAGGCTATCAGTTATTATGCTGCTCCCAAGACCAAAGAGGCTCCGAAAAGCCTCGATGAAGTGGACCCTGAGCTACGCAAGACATTCGACAAGCTGGGAATTTCGCTCGAAGAACAGATGAATCTGTCGGGTATAGCGGTCGATGCGGTGATGGATAGTGTGTCGGTACGGACGACTTTCCGGGAAAAACTGGCCGAATTGGGTGTGATTTTCTGCTCGTTCAGCGAGGCGGTGAAAGATTATCCCGATTTGGTGAAACGTTATTTAGGCTCGGTCGTTTCGTATCGGGACAATTTTTTTGCAGCGCTTAACTCGGCCGTATTCAGTGACGGCTCGTTCGTTTATATTCCCAAAGGAGTCCGGTGTCCTATGGAATTATCTACCTATTTCCGTATCAACGCCGCTAATACGGGACAGTTCGAACGAACATTGATTGTTGCCGATGACGACAGCTATGTGAGCTATCTCGAAGGTTGTACGGCTCCTATGCGTGATGAGAATCAATTGCACGCAGCTATCGTGGAAATTGTAGTGCATGATCGTGCCGAAGTGAAATATTCGACCGTGCAGAATTGGTATCCGGGCGATAAGGACGGGAAAGGCGGTATCTATAATTTCGTGACGAAGCGAGGCATGTGCAAAGGCGATCACTCTAAGCTCTCTTGGACGCAGGTGGAGACGGGGTCGGCCATTACTTGGAAATATCCCAGTTGTGTGCTGGCGGGCGATCATTCGGTCGGGGAGTTTTATTCGGTGGCTGTTACCAATAACTATCAGCAAGCCGACACAGGAACGAAGATGATACATATCGGGAAGAATACCCGTAGTACGATCGTATCGAAGGGTATTTCGGCGGGTCGTAGCCAGAATAGCTATCGAGGACTCGTGAAAGTGTTGCCGAGTGCCGAGAATGCAAGGAACTTTACCCAGTGTGACAGCTTGTTGTTGAGTTCCGATTGCGGGGCACATACTTTCCCGTATATGGAGATTCTGAATGATTCGGCCGTGGTAGAGCATGAAGCGACTACTTCGAAAATCAACGAAGACCAAATATTCTATTGTAACCAGCGTGGAATCCCTACCGAGGATGCCGTAGGTCTTATCGTGAACGGATATGCCAAAGAGGTAATGAATAAACTGCCTATGGAGTTTGCCGTTGAAGCGCAAAAACTATTGCAGATCTCGTTGGAAGGTTCGGTAGGTTAAGGAAAATAGTAGAGTGATATGAAAAGGATTGCGTATCGTTTTTTCTCATTGTGTTATTGAGTGTTTTGGCTGTGGAGGTTTTTCCTGTTTCGGCGCAAGAGGACTCGTGGTTCGATGAAGGGAATTACGATGAAGAATGGCTTGACAAGAATTTCGATAACGATGTGATGATTATTTCCACGCCCGAGGAGTTCGCTGCTTGGGGGGCGGCCATGAATAGATGGTCGTGGAATTATCCGGATAAAACCGTTCGGTTGACGGCCGATATAGATATGTCGGCACATAAATGGATAACACCTTCTGACGGGAAGTTCGGTGTCTATTTTAGTGGTGTATTCGATGGTAACGGACATACGATTAGCGGTTTGACGGTGATACCGGTAGAAGATGTCGGAGGATATGGCGATGACCATAAGCGTATTTCGGCCGGTTTGTTCGGTATGGTTCGAGATGCCGAGATAAGGGATTTGACATTAGATGAGACTTGCCGGGTAGAAGTGTCTGAAATGTATTCTTTTTCTTTCGGGGACTTGGATTTGGAGTTGGGTGCGATAGCGGCATCGGGTTATGAGTCGTGTTTTGTTCGTTGTGTCAATCGAGCCGATGTCGTGGTTACTTCTGTAATATGGGGTAGCGATACCCATGAGACCTTTGCTCGGTGAGTGGAATTGTGGCTCATGCCGATGGTGTGAAACTCATCGGCTGTTCCAATGAGGGGCATATGACCGTAGATGTTCACAGCGATATGGCCGACATAAGGGTGTCGGGTCTTGTGGGCGGATGCGGGTCGGTTTATGGTAACAAGAATCGTATTGTCTCTTGTACGAACCGGGGAGGTATTCTCGTATCGGGCAATACTTCGGGAAGTGTGTCGGTGGGCGGAATTTCAAGTAATTATTCATTCCGGGTGGATAGTTGCGAGAACCATTCGGTCGTTAAGGTGAATGCCCATGAAGGGAGTGCTTATGTCGGCGGGGTTTCCTCGGCGAGCATGGGTATAACGTACAGTTTCAATAGGGACTCCGTGATTTGTGAAAGCGATGGTTTTGAAGTACAGGTAGGAGGCGTTTGCTCTTATTCCTTTTTATAATAGTTCGCAAACCGATTCGTTGTACACTTGTGGCAACGAAGGTGAGATCGAGGTTAAATCGAATGGTTCGATGTTGTCGGTGGGGGAGTGATGGGTCAGAATACAGATTGCCCGGTTGTAGATTGTTGGAATCGTGGAGGTTTGAAAATCGAAAGTTCGGCTCCCCGCTCTTCGTCCCGTTGGAATGCTATTTATGCAGGTGGACTGGTCGGATATTGTGAAGAACCGGTGTACAATAGCTATAATCGAGGAAATATCTCTTTAATCGACGCACATATAGATGTGGAGGGTTCTTCACAGGGAAGCGTCGGAGGCTTGGTTGGAAAGGCTTATAAGTTATTGTGGAATAGTTATTCGACAGGCGATGTATACAGCGATGTCGCTGGTGTCAAGGTGTGCCGGTTGAGTGAGTCGAACGTGCATTTTTGTTATTATAACAGCGATGCAGTCATAGAAGGTACGGAGGTCGACGAACAAGGCACTGCATATAGTACGGCTGAGATGCAGTCTGCCGGAAGCGGTTTTTTTGGAAGCGTTGAATAATAATGCGACGAAAGGTGGCACTTCATGCCGGAATTGGGGATATATTCCCGGGGAAAACGACGGCTATCCGGTGCATATCGACCGTATTGTCGATGGAGTGGATTCACCGGCAGATCATTCGGAGGGTCGAGTGTACGCTGCAAACGGACGTTTGTTCGTACAAAGTGATCGGTCGATGCAGTTGCCTGTTTACAAAGTGACGGGACAAATAGTGAAGATGATGAATGTAGTTGAGGGCTTGAATACCGACTATTTGCCTTGTGGTGTATATGTCGTGGCGGGACAAGTAGTCGCAGTAACGGCAGGGAATAAATAAAGAAAAGAATAAAACGAAATATCTATGTTGAAGATTGAAGATTTACATGCCAGCATAAATGGCAAAGAGATATTGAAAGGTATAAACCTCGAAGTGAAACCGGGCGAGGTGCATGCGATTATGGGGCCTAACGGTTCGGGGAAAAGTACGCTTTCCGCCGTATTGACCGGTAATCCGGCTTATGAGGTGACTCGTGGCTCGGTCGAGTTTTATGGGAAAGACCTTTTGGCTTTGTCACCCGAGGATCGTTCTCACGAAGGTATATTTTTGAGTTTTCAATATCCGGTGGAGATACCGGGTGTGAGTATGGTTAATTTCATGCGCACGGCTGTGAACGAGCAACGCAAGTACAGAGGCCTCGAACCACTGTCGGCTACCGATTTCTTGAAACTTATGCGGGAAAAGCGGGAGATTGTGGAGTTGGACAATAAACTGGCCGGTCGCTCGGTAAACGAGGGTTTTTCGGGTGGAGAAAAGAAACGGAACGAGATATTCCAGATGGCTATGCTCGAACCCCGTCTTTCTATTCTCGATGAGACCGACAGCGGGCTGGACATCGATGCCCTGCGTATCGTTGCCGGCGGTGTGAATAAATTGAAGTCCGAGAAGAACGCGACGATTGTCATCACACACTATCAACGTTTGTTGGACTATATCGCCCCGATTTCGTCCATGTGCTCTATAAGGGGAGAATCGTGAAATCGGGCGGCCCCGAATTGGCTCTTGAACTGGAAGAGCGCGGGTATGACTGGATAAAAAAAGAGTTGGGCGAAATTTAAGTCGATATGGGTGCAGTACAACAATATATAGATTTATATAGGTCTCAAAAGATTTGATAAACAGCCATTCGTCGGCCGTGATGAACGGGTTGCGCGAAGAGGCTGTGTCTTTGTTGGAGAGTCGGGGATTACCCTCTTTGAAAGATGAGGAACACCGGCGGACAGATATAGAGTCGGTCTATTCTCTCGATTACGGGTTGAATCTGGGTCGGATAGATATAGAGATCAATCCTTACGAAGTGTTTCGTTGCGATGTGCCTAATTTGAGTACGTTGCTCTATTTCGTTGTCAATGACTCTTTTTACAAACGGGTTCAGCCGGTATCATCTAAACTCCCTGACGGCGTTTTGGTGGGTAGCCTTTGTGACATGTCCTTGCAATACCCCGATTTGGTATCGCGTTATTACGGAAAGGTCGCCGATATGAAACGAGACGGGACCGTTGCCTTGAACACGGCTTTTGCCCAAGACGGCTTTTTTTGTATATTCCGGACGGAGTCGTCGTGGAAAAACCGATACAGTTGGTAAATATCCTTCGGGGCAATGTCGATTTTATGGTGAATCGCCGGTTGTTGATTGTCGTAGGAAAACGGGCGCAGGCCAAATTGCTGGTGTGCGATCACTCGGACGAGGCCACCGTTAAATTTCTGTCGTCGCAAGTTTGCGAGATATTCGTGGACGACGACGCTGTGTTCGACTACTACGATATAGAGGAGTCTTCGGAGAATACGTCGAAAGTTTCGTCGGTGTTCGTGCGTCAAGGGGAACGATCTAACGTATTGGTCAATGGTATCGTATTGCATAACGGAGTAACCCGTAATAATTACTATTCGGCTTTTGAAGGAGAGCATGCCGAATTGTCTCTCTGCGGTATGGCTATCGCCGATAAAGGACAGGTCGTCGATACGTATACGCATATAGATCATGCCGTCCCTCATTGCCACAGTAACGAGTTGTTCAAATACGTGTTGAACGATTCGGCGCGAGGTTCGTTCAGCGGACGCATATTGGTCCGACACGGGGCTCAGAAAACCGAAGCCTATCAGAGTAATAAGAATTTGTGTGCATCTCCGCTCGCCAAAATGTACACGAAACCTCAACTCGAAATTTATGCAGACGATGTGAAGTGTAGTCATGGAGCCACGGTCGGTCAACTCGACCAAAATGCCCTGTTTTATATGCGGTCGCGCGGTATTCCCGAGTCTGAAGCTCGCATGTTGTTGATGTTCGCGTTTACCAACGATGTCATCGAGTTGGTACGACTCGATGCCTTGAAAGATCGGCTGCGTCAATTGGTTGAGAAAAGGTTTCGTGGAGAGTTGGCGAAATGCTCCGGTTGTCAAGCATGTCATTAAGATTTATGAGAAAGGAGTGCCGTTATGTTTGATGTCGAAAAAAAATAAGGGAAGATTTTTCCTATTCTGAGTCGGGAGATTTCGGGAAGACCGTTAATCTATTTGGATAACGGCGCTACGTCTCAGACTCCCAAGTGTGTGGTCGATCATATTGCCGATACATACTATCGGGTAAATGCAAACGTGCATCGTGGAGTCCATACGCTTAGTCAAGAGGCTACCGATGCCCACGAAGCTGCCCGCCGTCGGGTGCAACAGTTCATCGGGGCCGGTTCGTCTTCGGAAATTATTTTTACAAGAGGAACAACGGAGGCAATCAATTTGGTGGCTTCTTCTTTTGGAGATGAGTTCCTGCACGACGGCGACGAGGTTATTCTCACCGTTATGGAACACCATGCCAATATCGTGCCGTGGCAACTTTTGCAGCGCCGGCGCAATATCAAACTCCGGGTAGTTCCCATCGACGAACGTGGAGATTTGAACGTCGAAACATATAAGTCTCTTTTTCAATGAGCATACTCGTTTGGTCGGTGTCGCCCATGTCTCGAATGTATTGGGGACGATTAATCCGGTGCGTGAAATGATCGCTTACGCTCATGCGCAGGGGGTTCCTGTCTTGGTGGACGGCGCACAAGCCGTACCTCATTTGCGGGTGAATGTACAGGAGCTCGATGCCGATTTCTATGTGTTCTCGGCTCATAAAGTATATGGACCTACGGGGATAGGTGTGTTATACGGTAAAGAAAAGTGGCTCGATGCCATGCCTCCTTATCAAGGAGGTGGGGGAGATGATCGCTCATGTCGATTTTTCGGGTACGACTTTCGGGGAGTTGCCTTTCAAGTTCGAGGCCGGTACACCGGACTATGTGGGGACGAGCGCTTTTGCGACGGCTTTGGATTATGTCGATCATATAGGATTGGAATCTATTGCCGCTCATGAAAACGAATTGTTGCGTTATACGACCGATCGATTGCAAGACATAGAAGGTATGCGTATATTCGGTACTTCGGAACATAAAAGTTCGGTTATTTCGTTTTTGGTGGACGGGATACACCACTACGATATGGGTATGTTGCTCGATAAACTGGGTGTTGCCGTTCGCACGGGGCATCATTGTGCGCAACCGCTGATGACCTCTCTCGGTATCGAGGGTACAGTGCGAGCCTCGTTCGCCGCATATAATACGAATGCCGAAGCGGAAGCATTTGTTGCGGCTGTGAAGCGTGTCGTTCAGATGTTTCGGTAGAACCGGTTTTTATCGGAATCGTTTTTTCCCTTTGAGAAAATAGTCTATTGTTATGTTGCGCCCGGATTCGGGGAATGTTTTTAACAAATCGGTATTCGGAAATTCGGTGTATCGTTTACGCATTTGCCGAAAGTCGTTGTGGGCGCGTAGTATGGCACGGGCATGGGAAAACTGTCCTAAAAGGGCGAACCGCACAAAAGCCAGCGTGTCATAAAGCCTGCGGACAAACAGTGTCTTTTTCCCTTCTTTGCAGGGCAGGTTCTTGTGCAACATTAAAAGGTTGTTGCGAAAGTTGAGATAGGTTTTCCGGGGATTGGCGGCATCGAGCGATGCTCCTCCCAAATGATAGACCGTGCTTTGCGGTACGACAGCGATGTGGTATCCTGCGAGATGGATGCGCCAGCAGAGATCGATCTCTTCCATGTGTGCGAAGAATGAAGGGTCTAATCCTCCGACTTTTTTATAGATTTCAGAGCGGACGAAAAGAGCCGCACCGCTGGCCCAGAAGATGTCGCATATATCATCATATTGTCCCCGGTCGGTTTCGAGGGTATTGAAGATTCTTCCCCGGCAGAACGGGTAACCGTAACGATCGATAAATCCGCCGGCCGCACCTGCGTATTCGAATTCTTCACGCTTCCTTAATGACTTGATTTTGGGTTGACAAGCCGCTACATCGAGGTTGCCCTCCGCAAATTCCAACAGAGGTTCGAGCCAGTGTGGAGTGGTTTCGACATCGGAGTTAAGCAATACGGCGTATTTGTAATCCAGCATCTCCAACGCCTTGTTGTAGCCTGCGGCGAATCCGTAATTTTGAGGGAATAGCAGCGTTTTAACTTGTGGAAATTCCTGTTTGAGAACTTCGACCGAGTTATCGTCGGAACCATTGTCAACGACTATGACATCGGCTATATTGGCATTGGTATGGGCACATACCGAAGGAAGAAATTTACGCAGTAAATCCGCTCCGTTCCAGTTGAGTATAATGACAGCGATTTTTTTCATATCAAGTACCGGGAAAATCCTCGTGTTTGTATTTCCAACGTTTGTGGGTCCACAACCATGCCCACGGATTCCTGAGAATCGTTTTTTCCATGATGGCCGTGTAGCGATCGGTGATTTCGAATTCGGGCAGTTCGTTGGGGCGCAGGGCTATTTCCCGTATAGTCGTTTTGTAGTATCCGCGTTTAACGATTTCGACATCGAAGTAAAGAACGGCGAAATCTGTTTTACGGGCGATTTTCTCGAAGCCGGTCAATACGGGAGAGTCTTGCGAGAGGAATCGAGCCCAATGGTGTATGTGTTTTCGGTGAGGGGGTTTGATCGGACATGAAGCCTGTAATGGACGGTTTGCCCGAACGTTTCATTTGTAAGATGGCTCTTAACGTATCTTGTTTGGCAATACATACGGAGCCGAATCGGGAACGAAGTTTCAGGAAAAAACGATCGAACCACTTGTTTTTCAAGGGGCGATATATTTGTGCGAACATGACATCGGGTGTGTGGGTCCACAGCGTTACGGACGGAACCCATTCCCAATTACCGAAATGCCCTAACAGGATAATGATAGAGCGGTTTTCTGCAAAGAGACGGTCTATGATTTCTACCTGTTCGAATTTCATGCGGCGACGCATTTCCTCGTCGGAGATATGCATTAGCTTTATAGTTTCGACGATATAGTCGCAGAAGTGGTGATAAAATTTCTGTTCCAGTTGTTTCAGTTCCTTGTCGGTCTTATCGGGAAACGCTTTGCGCAGATTTTCGGATACTAGTTTTTTCCTGTAATGAACGATGTGATATAGAGGAAAATATAAAATATCGGATAGAATATATAGTATCCGCATGGGCAGAATAGCATGCAGTTTGAACCACAGGTGAAGCGGAGAATAGACGATATTTTGAAGAGTCTCTTTTTTCATATCACGAATTTATATTTCGATTGCGAGCAGAGCATCTCCCGACTCGTTAAATTCTCCTAATTTAACAGGACGACAAGTATTTACCCATTCTTTACGATAGGGCATTTCTACCCGTATGTAATTGTCGGTGAATCCGTGCATGGGAGCTCCTTTACGCGGTTGCTCGAACAATACAGGACGTGTTGTCCCTTGGAATTTATAATAGAAGTCGTGCAATTTCTTCTCGGAGATTTCGAGCATGCGGCGGCAACGCTCGTGTCTTTTCGGGGACGGGAACGACCGGATTGATTTTCAACGCTTGCGTTCCGGGTCTTTCGGAGTAGGTAAACACGTGTAGTTGTGAAATGTCGAGGCTTTCGACGAAACGACGGCTTTCCTCGAACAGTTCTTCGGTTTCGCCCCGTACACCGGTAATGAGATCGACGCCGATGAATGCAGCGGGTATCTTTTCCCGTATGGTTTCGATTTTACGGGCAAATAAATCGGTGTCGTAGTGACGGTGCATCAATTTCAAAACGGTGTCGCTACCCGATTGCAGAGGTATATGGAAATGAGGGGCGAATCGTTTCGACCGGGCGACGAACGAAATGATGTCGTCGGTCAGTAGATTGGGTTCTATCGAGGATATACGGTAGTGTTCGATTCCTTCTACTTGATCGAGCGACTCGATGAGGTCGAGAAAGGTTTCTCCGGTTTGTTTGCCGAAGTCTCCTATGTTGACTCCGGTAATGACAATTTCTTTTCCTCCGGACAGGGCTACTTCCCGAGCTTGTTCGGTGAGTTGTTCGATGGTTCCGCTTCGGCTTCTGCCCCGTGCGAACGGAATTGTACAATAGGTACAGAAGTAGTCGCAACCGTCTTGAACTTTTAAAAATATCGGGTGCGGTCACCTCGGGAACAAGAGGGGAGAGATTTTTTTGATGTCTTTGGTAGGGGTCGTGACGATATTTCCTTTTTTTGTTTTTTCTGCAAGTCTCCCAAGTATTGCAGGATATCGAGTTTTTGTTCAGCTCCTAAGATCAAATCGACATCGGGAATATGGGATATTTCTTCGGGTTTGAGTTGTGCATAGCAGCCGGTGACGACGATAAACGCTCCGGGGTGTTGCCGGGCTATCTTACGGATTGTCTGACGACATTTTTTATCGGCCAGTTCGGTTACCGAACAAGTATTGACCACGCAAATGTCTGCTTTTCTCTCCCGGTCGTACTTTGCGAATGCCGTTTTCTTCGAGAATTTTTCCAAGTGTGGAGGTCTCGGCAAAATTAAGTTTACAGCCCAATGTATAGTAGGCCGCTGTTTTATTTTCGAATGTATGGACGTCTATCATATTCAGCCGGTCGTAATGCAAAATAAAAAACAAAGGTACTCATTTCGTTTGAAAATACCTTCCCATAGATTTCTAATAGTTGTTTATGAGGAAGCTATTTTGCAAACTATGTTGTATATTTGTCGGCAAATGCACAAATAAACAGGATTTGGTACAACCGAATATCATTTGTTTCTGTTTTTGTTTGTACTATCTTTGTTGCCAAACTATTTAAATTTTGAATATGATTCCCGAAAATTTTATAAAGCTATATGAGTCGAGTTTTCGTGAAAACTGGGATTTGCCAGCTTTGACCGATTATAATGAACAACGTACGCTCACGTATGAAGACATGGCGCGAGAAATCGCAAAATTGCATATCCTTTTTTCGCCATTGTCAAATCAGAAGAGGCGATAAGATCGCATTAGTGGGGAAAAAATACGTCTAACTGGTGTATCGCCTTTATGGCTACCGTTTCGTATGGTGCTATTTTGGTTCCGATCCTTCAAGAGTTCAATCCTCATGATATACATCATATTATCAATCATTCCGATTCGGTGTTGCTGTTTGTCGGCGATCATATTTTGGGAAAATATCGAAATGGAGAAGTTACCCGAAGTGAGGGCTGCTATTTCTTTGCAAGATTTTTCTTGCCTCGTGCAACGCGATGGCGAGGAGATTGCCAAGTGTTTGCGGGAGATGAAGCGGAAATTCAAAGCTACTTATCCGAACGGTTTCAATAGAGAGGACATCAAGTATGCCGATTTGGATAACGACAAAGTTATTTTGATTAATTATACATCGGGGACAACCGGATTTAGTAAGGGAGTGATGCTAACCGGGAACAATTTGGCGGGAAATGTCATGTTCGGTGTTCGTTCTCACTTGCATTATAAGGGGAGTAAATGTATTTCGTTCTTACCGTTGGCACATGCTTACGGGTGTGCCTTCGATTTGTTGGTTCCTTTGGCCGTGGGTACACATATCACGTTGTTGGGTAAGATTCCTTCCCCTAAAATTTTGCTGAAAGCGTTGGAAGAGATAAGACCTAATTTGATTATTTGTGTTCCTCTGATTTTAGAAAAAATTTATAAAAAACAGATACAGCCGTTGCTCAATAAAACGCCTATGCGGTGGGCGTTAAATATTCCTATATTGGACAGTCGTATTTACGGACAGGTGAGGAAGAAACTGATCGATGCGTTCGGAGGCCGATTCGAGGAGGTGATTGTGGGTGGAGCCCCGATAAATAGGGAGGTAGAGACTTTCTTGCATAAAATAAAATTTCCCTTTACGGTGGGATATGGAATGACCGAATGCGCCCGTTGATCAGTTATACACCCCATCGGGAGTTTAGACCGGGATCGTCGGGGCGGACATTGTTCGGGTATGTAGAGACCAAAATAGATTCTCTCGATCCGGAAAATATTCCCGGTGAAATATGTGTACGGGGCGAACATGTGATGAAAGGTTATTATAAAAACGAGGAGGCGACGAAAGCGGTTCTCGATGAGGACGGGTGGTTGCATACCGGTGATATGGGAACCATAAGCGCCGATGGTACTATTTTTTATAAAGGGTCGCTCTAAGACAATGATTCTCACTTCGAACGGGCAAAATATTTATCCCGAGGAAATAGAGGCTAAACTGAATAATATGCCTTTTGTGATGGAAAGCCTAATTGTCGAGCGGGACGGGAAATTAGTCGCTTTGGTATGTCCCGACTATGAAGCGATGGATAGTTACGGTGTCTCTAATAGAGATTTACCGATGGCTATGGAGGAGGTCAGAAATAATTTAAATAAGATGTTGGCTCCATACGAGCAGATTACTCGCATTCAACTTTATCCGAATGAATTCGAGAAAACACCTAAAAAGGAGTATAAAACGATATTTATATGATAATTGAACTTTTTTTGAATCATTTTTTACAGAAAAAATGAAAGATTCTGAAAAAAAAAGTAAGATTAAGAGTACAACATATAAAAAAGAATATATACCTTTGTGGCGTTTTTGAAGCAAAAAAATATTGTTTTATCTTTAATTTGAAGGAAATGAAAAAGTTAGTTTTGTTCTTCGCTGTTGCATTTGCAATGTCTTTCGCTTCTTGTGGCAATAAAGCCGCTGAATCTACAGAAGCTACTGATAGCGTTGCTGTTGTAGAAGAAGTTGCAGTAGAAGTAGTTGATACTGTTGCTGCTGACTCTGTTGCAGTTGACTCTGCTGCTGTTGCTGAATAATTTGCAACTTAAACAAGGAAAGAATTGGAGCTACTCTCGGGCGAGAGATAGCTCTTTTTATTTTTAGTCCGGCTCGTTGTTCATGTGCTTGATTACCCGACAAGGATTTCCCACCGCCACACAGTCGGCAGGAATGGAACGGGTGACTACGCTGCCGGCGCCTATGACACTGTTACGCCCGATCGTAACTCCCGGCAAGATAATGGCTCCACCTCCTATCCATACATTATCTTCGATTTTTATGGGAAGTGCGAATGTATTGCAAATGGCTTTACTTTCGTCCCAATTTTGCATGGTTCTTTCTTTTACATTTGTCGAGTGTGTGGCTGTGTATATTTGTACGTTGGAGGCAATCAAAACATTATTGTCTATTTCGATACGATTATTATCTACGAATGTACAGTTCATGTTGATAATGACTTTATTGCCTACGAATATATTTTTTCCGTATTCGCAGCGAAAGTCGATGTCTACATGGACATTTTCTCCCAAATGCCCGAACATCTCCCGTAAGATGGCTTCTTTTTGTTTCGTATCGGCAAATCCGTAGAATTTAATTTTACAAGCAGACGTTTGGTTTTTAATGTCATCTCTGCCAATTCTTTGTCTTTCCCATCAAAGATTTCTCCGTCCATACATTTTTGAAATTCTGTTTTCATGTTCTTAAATTACAGATTATTGTTTATTGATAAAATTATCTATGCTTGCATGAGTCTTCCCGCCGTCGGCGACAGGTGTTTTTATGACCTGCGCCTCGGGAAGTTTGGTATGTATTTCAAGTTCTATGGTTTCGATGGTTCAAATAGCCGATAGAGAACTTTTGAAGAACCCCGGTGTTATAGCCGTTTTTATCGGTCAGTTTCTCAGGTTTTTTAAAACTTACCGCTTATTTTATTTTCATGATTTTTCGAATTGTATTGGGTATTTCGATGTTATCGTTCAAAGCTCCGAATTGTCGGGCTTGGCAGCCGATGGCGTAGAATGGAACGAATCCACCGGTGTGTGAAAAGCTGGTCCAGCCTACTCCTATTTTTTTTGTTCAATAAAGCAATGGCATCGGCAACGAGCGGTTCGCTTTTTGCATATAGTGTAATTTCCTGTTTGCTGTTTTTTTTAACAATCGTCTCGTAGTAGCATTGCATTAACTGGGCTTCCTCCCCTGCGTTTACAGGAATTTTATCCCATAATCCGGTGTTCTCGGCCAATATTTTTTTTGTTTTTTCCCAAGTGTCTATTTCTCCTGTCTCTCTCATTTTTTGAAATAATTTGGAGAGGGATTCTTTGGACATTTTTTGATAGTTTACATACTCCCAGTTGAAAGGGTGTGTAGTCGTTTCTCCAATGGTGAGCCCTCCGGTTTCGTGGTCGGCGGTTACGATGATGAGAGTCTCATCGGGGTGTTTCTTATAGAATTCGTATGCCAAGCGTACACTTCGATCGAATTCGATGGTTTCCTTTAACTGCCGTAGCTATATCACGTGGGTGAGAAGCGTGATCGATGCTTGCGCCTTCGATCATCATGAAAAAACCTTTTTATTTTTCTTTTTTATATAGTTTCTCTATACCGGCTTGAACCATAAACTCCAAACCTAATTTACCGGGCTCCCTTTCTATCACGTAGGGTAACCATTTTTTGAGTGTGGTGTCGGTATCCACTAGTAGTATTTTTGTTTGCATTTTTTGGGAGTTATAGCCTTCCGTACCTCGGCATACCGTGTAGCCTTTTTGGCGATAGTAGTCGTATATATAAGGTTGGCTCGGGTCTCTCCTGTTAAATGGTTTCATTAATGTACTCCCGGCTAGAAAATCGAATTGGCTGTCTGCCCCTTCTTTACCTATTTGGTAGGTGTCGTTTCGCATTTGCCCGGCATAAAAAGGCCGCAGGGGTAGCATCGTCGAGTTGCCCGCTGGTGATAATCCCGATTGCATATCCTTTGTCTCTCAGTTGTTTGGCAACGGAGGTTAACGGTTGTTTGTCGGGGCCGATTCCGATATGAGTCAAGTTGGTTTTATGGCCGGTAGCCAATGCTGTGCCTGCGGCAGCAGAGCAAGTGATGAGACTATTGTTGGCATGGGTTCTGATGGCGGAACGGACAGGAAAATCGAGGAAAACCAGTGATTCGTTTCCATCTTCATAGTTCCCGTTTTCGTAGAAAAGTTGGGTTGCCATTACATGGGCAAAGCTCATGCCGTCACCGATACAATAGAAGATGTATTTGGGCGTTTTTGCGGATAATGTGGCCGTAAAAAATAGGACGATGAAAAGAACCAAAGACTTTTTTGCAAATTGTTTCATAGGCTTTTTGTGTGTTAATGTTATTGTTTTTCTTTCTTTTATTTCATAGAACAACTGAGTGATTTGGGCCGATTCATTGTTTCACTGTATGTATTTCCGAATCGGTCTGTTACTTTTATTTTTACGGTAGAGGTTGCGTTCGATGCTGTGGCCTTGAACATGTGGGCGGTCGCATAGGAAACGAAATCGGCTGTCGTGGTAGCCCCTACGTTTAGCCTTTTGGCTTCGATCGAGAAATTTTTAATTTCTATCTTTGAGCTTACCGAGTCGGTAGGGGGGATAATACCTCCCGGGAATACTCTCTTTTTCGGAACTGTTTTGAAATAAAAATGAGCTGCCAATCGGTGTACTTACGATTCCTATGGTTTTCAACAGTGTTTTCATGGTAAATCTTTATTTATTAGGAATAACAAGTATGGCGTTGCTTACTTCTCTTTCTCCTTCGTGGTCGAATTTTTTGTTATCGTACGGGTGATTGACGATTCCCGTTTTATTGTTCCACAAGGTGGAAGACCCTCCACCATCGAGATTCAGTGCGTCGCGCATGCCTAATTGTTTTGCCAAATAAGATAGTTCATCGATAGACATACCTACCGAGTGTTTTTGAAACGGCCGTCCACCACTACCATCATGATTTGGTTGTCTGGGGTAATGCCGATAAAAGCACGAGGGTGGCGTTTGAAGAAACCTTGTGGAACGTCGGAACTGTGGGCGTTTCCTTTGGTGGCTTTGCCTGTGTTTTCTGGGAAGGTCGGAGCCATTTGGCGTACTCCGTTTTTCAACAATAGAGGTCCTGCGGCCAAAATGTTTTTGTATTTTTTGCCCAATTTTTTACTTGTAATGGAGTCGAAGGCATGAATTTTTATTTTGTTTTTATCTGTGGAGATAGCCCCGTCTGTGCGAAAGGCTTCGGCACGGGTGGTTTCTCCACGAACGATACCGTCGAGCCGTATGAATGTCGTGGGGGCTCCTGTTTTTACATTGAAGTAGCTGCCGTTGATTGCGGCTTCGGCCTGATTTTCTTTTGCCAGAAGACTGGTCATCGTCATTTGCGGAGCTTGTACGATTTGAGTTTTATACTTTTTAGGATCGTATTTTATGATAGAAATTTGTTGGGGTGAATCGAATACGTGTATATTCGTGTACATGCATACTGCTCCGTGTTGCAACGTATCGGTATGCCATTGTGCATGGGCGATAGCCAATGAGTCTTGTCGTGTTTGTGCGTATCCGCATGGAACGACGAGCGATAAGAGTATCGCTGAAAAAATAAGTCTAATGTGTTTCATTTCGTTATAAAATAGTTTCGTTTTGAGACTATAAAAGTAATAAAACGATTCGAAAAAAAACATATGATTGACATTTATAAATATTGGGAAAAGGGTTTTATATAAAATTAACATGTATAATACTTTCTAAACATTTTTGTTTTGAGTTGGATTATCGTGGAATGTAAGTCGTTTTCCTCGGGTTCGATTGCATACTTTCCCTTCGGAGAATACTTCGTTTCCGTTGACGAAAGTACGATCGATCGATATTGGGAATGTGTGTCCCTCGAAAGGAGACCATTTGCATTTCGACAGAATATTTTCTATTGTTACCGTGTAGGGTCTGCAAGGGTCGACGACAACGATATCGGCGTAGTACCCGGAGCGCAGGTATCCCCGGCGGTCGATGCGGTAGAGCGTCGCCGGAGCGTGGCACATCTTTTTCAACGACTTGCTCGATCGTGAATTCTCCTTTTTTAGGGAAAGTTCCAACATGGTTTGCAAGGAATGCTGTATCAGCGGACCACCGGATGCCGCTTTCAGACAGGAACCTTGTTTTTCGCTCCATAGGTGAGGGGCGTGGTCTGTCGCCACGACATCGAGTTTGCCGCATCGAAGCGCATCGAGCAGAGCCCGACGATCGGCACAGGTTTTGATGGCAGGATTCCATTTTATGCGGTTCCCGAATTGGGCGTAGTCGTTGTCGTCGAACCAGAGATGGTGCACGCATACTTCGCCCGTGATATGTTTCTCAGAGAGTGGTTTATGATTGTCGAAAAGAGACATTTCCCGTGCCGTGGAGAGGTGTAGGACATGCAACCGGGTATCGTATCTTGTCGCTAATTCCACGGCTTTGGCCGAAGATGTATAGCAGGCCTCGGCACTGCGGATAAGAGGGTGGAAGAAAATGGGTAAGTCCTCTCCGAAGCGTTCGGTATAATACTTTTTGTTAGCTTGTATGATGGATTCTTGTTCGCAATGTACGGCGATGAGCGCAGGAATTTCGGCGAAGATTCGTCGTAATGTTTTTTCGCTGTCTACCAGCATGTTTCCGGTAGATGATCCCATGAAAATTTTTACACCGCAAACCTGTGAGAAGTCAACCTGTTTCAGTACCTCGAAATTGTCGTTGGTAGCACCGATATAAAAAGAATAGTTCGCCGGGGAAACTTCGGCTGCACGAGAGTATTTCCATTCAAGGGCTTCGAGGGTCGTCGTTTGGGGAACGGTATTGGGCATTTCCATAAAGGAGGTGATTCCTCCTGCGACCGCTGCAACCGATTCGGTGGCGATCTCGGCTTTATGAGTGAGTCCCGGCTCTCTGAAATGTACTTGGTCATCGATGACTCCGGGGAGAATCCATTTACCCGATGCGTCGATGATACGGTCTGTGTCGTATGCGATATTTTCAGGAAGTTTTCCCTTTATGACGGATTCGATAAACTCTCCTTTGACGATGATGCTCCCGATGAAGTGCTCTCCATCGTTTACGATTGTTCCGTTTGTAATGATTGTTCTGCACATGACCGGTTGTCTTTTGGGGTGTCGGCGGTTAATTTCTCTGCTTGGGGTATTTGCGGAACCAACTGTTTATTTTTAATCTGATGACTCCGAATACGGCTTCACCGAATATGCTGGTATTCATTTTACTTTCACCCAATACTCGGTTAATGAATATAATGGGTACTTCTTTAATGGTGAATCCGTATTTGTAGGTTGTGAATTTCATTTCGATTTGAAAGGCATATCCTTTGAATCGGATTGAGTCGAGTCCGATCGTTTCGAGTACCCGACGTCGGTAACAAACGAATCCTGCGGTCGTGTCGTGTATTTTCATACCGGTGACGAAACGCACATACTTTGATGCGAAATAGGACATCATGACTCTTCCCATAGGCCAATTGACTACGTTCACTCCCGTGACGTAGCGGGAACCGATAGCCATATCCGCACCACCGGTTTTGCAAGCGGCCAACAGATTCATCAGGTCTTTGGGGTTGTGGGAGAAATCGGCATCCATCTCGAAAATGTATTCGTATCGGTGTTCGATAGCCCACTTGAATCCTGCAATATAGGCTGTTCCCAGCCCTTGTTTCCCGGTTCGTTCCATGAGGTGGAGAGCACCCGGAAATTGTTTTTGTAAATCTTTGACAATCGCTCCTGTTCCATCGGGGGAGTTATCGTCGATGATGAGTATATGGAACTGACGGGGAAGTTCGAATACGGCATGGATAATTGCGGCAATGTTTTCTTTCTCATTGTAAGTGGGAATGAGAACTATGCTGTCTGATCTCGAAAGCGCTGTACTGTCCATATAGGTGTTGTTAGTGTATTTGTCGAAACAGATTGTGCAGACGACATATAATTTATGATGTCGTGTCGCTTCGCCTCTGTTTTTATGTTCTACAAATATAAGTACTTTTTTTATTCGGACTTTCGGAACAGGCAAAAAGGTGTGAATGAAGGGTAATAAAACTTGACGTGTGCTTGTTCGCCGATAGTATAAAGGCTAAACCCTGAAAAGAGTTTAGCCTTTATGAATAAGGATAATCGATCAGTCGAACGATTTATCGGACTGTGACTTTGAACGATTTTCCATCGATGCGAACAATATATATGCCGGTTTCGACGTGAATCCGGTCTTTGTAAGAAATAATCTCGTCGAAGATTTTGCTACCGTCTATTTTGAATATTTCGGCTTGCTGGTTATCGACATTTTCAATGACGATCGTGTGGTCGGCGGCATATACTTTTATCGGGTTTCCAGATGTCTCATCGATACCCGATTGAGACCTATCTACCGTAACCGTGTTGGAATATGGCGATTCTCCTTTGTCGAATACGGCCGTGACATTGTAGGTATAAATGTTTCCTTTTTCTATTTCCGTGTCGGTATAGCCCTCGGTCGCCGGGAGTTGTTTGTACAGTTCGCCATTGCGATACAGGTTATATCCATTGAGGACAAGCGTTTCATCGGGCATATTGGCTGCAATAAACTCTATATCGTCGATGAGCAAGCCGATTTTACCCGAAGATATACAGTGGATTGCGACATATTTGGCATTGTCCGGCAGTTCGAAGCTGTATTTGTTGTATCCGTTTTCAGGATCTCGGTCCAATCCATCGGGGACGATTGTTTCGCTACCTTCGAGGATTACGAAGTTGTCGATGTCGTTGTTGCCGATCGAGTACACGATCTCGAACTTGTCATAGCCTTCTCCTCCATACATAAAAAGGAATTGAGCGAGCCCAGAAACTGATACTTCTATTGCCATCTTTAAGCTCGGGTAATATCAGGTAATCGTCGTTGGCAGCTCCTCCCATAGTACTCCAACAAGCGAACAATTGTTTGCCCGAGTGAGCGGTGAGGCCATAGAAAGTCAATTGTTGTGACAGAGATTCGGAGTTCGTACTCATGACTTGGAATGCCATTTTCGCTTCGCTGTTCGGGTATTGGGGAGCCCATGCGTTTATCTTGGCCGTCGTTTGACCATCGTTGTCGTACACCGTGTAGTCTCCGATGGTTCCGGTACGATTACTGTCGTCAATTCCGCCGATACTCCACTCTTCGTAACTTTCGATGTCGTCGGTAGTGGGATCTGGGATACAGGATAAAGCGGGTCTGCTCCATGTGAGCGATACCGAGTTGTCGTTATCTTCGGCACTGAGGTTGTCGATGGTGGGATATTTGGGTCGTTCGACTGCGACCGACAGTGCAGCCGAGTTGTTGTCTGTGTCGAGATCGCCATCGAATTCTATTTTTGCAGTGAGGTCGAAGACCGTACTGTTTACCGGTGACGAAAGGACGAAATCGAAAGTCTCGTAGGCATCGGATCGTATGGGTTTACCGTTTTGTTCCGCAATGAGTTTGTCTCCCGAATAGATTCATACTTTGTAGTCGGTAGCCTCATTGGTTCCATCGTTATATATCTTGACAGAATAGTCTGCCGGTTTTGCCCCGATAACCGATTCGGGACCTGTAAATCCATTCAGAACAAGATCGTTTGCCAGTTGGTCGAAAATTCGCAGGTTATCGATCATGACGCTTTCGGCGCCCCAATCTTCGGTTGCTCCGAGAATACCTATTTGCAGGAAGTCTGCGTTGCGATAGTTACTAAGGTCGATGGCGTGGCATTTCCATATATTATTGTCTGCGCTGTTGATTTCGAGAAGCGTTGTCCAATTTGTACCTAAATCGACACTTGCCTGAATATGAATCTCGGATAACCCGTCGGGATTATTTACCCATACTTTCAACACCGGATTTTCGAGTGCAGCGACGTTTATTTTGGGAGAAACCAGTCGGTACGAGCCGGGTCCGCTGAACGATATCCAACCGTCGTCGCCGTCTTGTGCTCCTAATATTGTGGAGAAACTGGTCTGTGTTACCGACCAATCGCCATATCCTTTTTCGACGACGTCGATTGCCCACGGGTCGTTTTCGGTTTTACCCTCAGGCCAAGACTCTGTGAATGGAGCCGGATAGGGAGTCCCGAAAAGTATGGAGTTGGTGGGTGTGGCTTCGCCCTCGCCTGCGATACTTTTTGCGCTTATTTGATAACTTAGAAGCATTTGTCCCGAATCGGCGTTCAATGATTCGTCGGTATAGGTAAGTCCGGTTATTTCGGTGGCAGTCGAAACAGACATTGGCTGCAACTGCGAAATCTGGTAGGTCAGTTTTTCGGGGTCGATGTAACCGCCGTTGATACCTGTCACAGGTGCTTCCCATGTAAGTACTGCCTTGTCTCCGGCTTGTACTACGTGTGGGTTTATAACAGCGGTGGGAATGTCTATCCCGATGTATACATTGCATTCTGTTTCGTATCCTTTTCCAGCCTCATTAAAGAATGCGATCAGTAGGTATTGAATCCGTTGGCAGCCTGAGTATCGGTTATGGATACTTCGCTACCGGGTTGTGGATTGTCGATGCTTCCTACAAGTCTTTCTTTTGTTTTATTCCAAATTTCGGCTTTGGCGATTGTTGTCAAGTTGCTGCCATCGGCTCGCTTAGAGGGGACGGTCGCCGATATGGTCGCTCCGAGCGCTCCTTCGGGAGCGGCAACAGCGTTCATTTCGTCTGTCGCTGCTGGGGCAAGCGCGTTGGTCGGCTCTGTAATTTCGATGGAATAGATATATAACGACCCCATGTATTTATCGCTGATACCGTGAATACCTATATAATATGTTCCGTCGGATTGAGGCGAGAATACAGCTTGGAAGGTCTCTTCTTTCGAGGTCGTGAAGAAATTAGGTTCTATGATGACGTTTGTCAAAGCGTCGGCTGTTGCTTCTGTCCCGTATTTTACTTCAAACCGTTCTTTGTAAGTGGCGCTACTGGAACGTCCTTTTAAGATGAGGGTATATAGGAAACCCGCTTTCAACTTCATGGCCGGAGAGACGATCCAGTCGTCGGCGGCGAGTGTGCGGCTATAATTGAGTTGTGCACCGTTGACCGTTGCCGTCCATGCCTTGTCGTCCTCGTTGGCATTGATGATAGTATATTGGTCGAAACTATCCATCGACTTGAACGAATGGTTGTAAGGTGGTTCGAGATATGAACCGAGCATTATTCCGTCGGATAGAGCGGGATCACTTTGTCGAGTGCCGTCTGAGACTATGATTTCGTATGTGTATTCACCCAGAATGAGAGGTAGCTCTGTATCCGTGACGGTCGTTTCGGTTGTTCGGGTAGCGATAATCTTGTTGTCGGGTTTGCGTATGACGTTATAAGTCAATAGGCTTATATCTACGTATCCTCCATGTTGACCCTTCGTTACTGCTTCCCATGCGATTGTTACATTGTCGCTTTCTCGGTTGACCGTGATTCCTGTGACCGTTGCCGGAGTATCTGTGCCGACATAGAATGAGGCCTTGTAAGCCGGACCTGTGCCATGTATTGTATGTGTCGTGATTCCCAAAGTGTGATTCCCTTCGGATAGGGTTATCGGCAGTTCGACAAGCGAACCGGCGGTCGATGTGCCTGACGAAAGGGTTTCATCGTCTATTTCAACGGTGTAGTTTATATCGCCGGAGAGTTTGTTACCACTGACAGTCGTAGTGGGGAGTTTGAAAGTTATTGTACCTGAAAGGGCTGCTCCTTCGAATGCGATGTCGATGTCGGTAACGCTTCCCGGCCCTTCGAGGTCTGCGTTAGGACTTAGGGAATATAGTCCCACAAATTCTTCCAAATCGTTAAAGGACCCGAGTAGTGTAGCCTCTCCCGTATCGGTGTTTACTTGATAAATACCGGAGGAATTTTCGTTGCAGGCTGCCCAATAAAGTTGCTTGGTCGTGAAGTCGAAGCATCCGCTTTGTTGGTAAAGAGGTGTGTATCCGGTAGCTCCGATAAGGCTATATGAGCCGTCTTCGGTATTGAATTTGTATAAATCTCCCATTTGGGAAATGCCATATACTTCACCGATGGAATTGGCTGCTATGACTACGAATCCGGCAGGATATCCCTTGTCGTCTTGCAGAGTGATATCCGATAGTTTGTTTACTGCACCGGTTTCAAGGTCGAGAGTTCCGAATACATAACCGTTTTTAGTCGTGTTGTAGAAGGCTCCGTACACTTTTTGGTCTGCCGGATTCCAAGTCATGTCGGTGGAAATAGTCGTTAAAGGTATAGCTTTACGGCTTACCTCTGTCCACGATTCGATGTCGTAACAAATCAATTCGTTGCTTATCGTCGTACCGCTTAATTTTGTATAGGTAATACAGTAGAAATATTTTGCATCGACGAGAGTCGCTCCTCCATTGGCTCCTATCGGTCCGGCTTCGGAACGATACACCAATTCTGCCTTAGGGTTGTCTGTCGTATTGAATTTGTAGATACCCATAGGACTGGAATCGTTTCCCCAACTTTGAGCAAAGATAAGGTTCCCATAAAGGGTCGTTCCGTCGACTGTGTTTTCCAAAACTTTTTGTAAGTCCCTTTGGAGAGGAGATTCGGGAGGCCGGAATGACAGTCGTTTTTTCTGATGCGTTCCGTGGAGCGATCAGATGCGCTTTTTGTACCAAAGGGCACAAATAATAGCAATAAAAAGCAAAAATGTGATTAGATTTTTTTTTCATAGTGAAACAGAATTGATAATGAATATTTTTGGTTTGTAATGAAACTCTATTTGCAAAAAATATTTTAATATTAAATAATACATCGATATTGTCGTATTACCTGTATTGTATTTATGCTATTTTAACTAATTTGGGGCTGATTTCTCTGAAATTGATTTAAAATATAGATTTTTTAAAAATAGCTTTTGTCTTATATTAAAGTGAATTTCTTGATTTTTGAAAGTATAATAGTGTATAGAATATTTATTGTGTAATAAATATTTGATTATTGCTTTTCCCTTGTCGGTCTATTATAATAGTTATAAAATATAAAAATATGAATATTCGCTTCTCCTTTATTTAGGAGAAGTAAAAGAGAATCAAGGATGCAAGTATTGTATTATCGGGGAGAGATTCCGTATCGTTCGAAGGCTTGTAAGTCTTCTTCTTCGAGGGGCAAACGTCGAACGGGAATAGGTATGTTTTGTTCTCCTACATAATATCTTTTTTCGAGATGAAACGACGGACTTATGAGGGAGAGTCGGTCATCGCGATATTCGGTTTCAACGCCTGCGATACCCAATAAGGTGTGGAATACGACTCGCGAGTCGAATGGGGTGGTATGCCGATTCCGGGCTTGTCGTATGTCATCGGGGAAAAGAGTAGAGTAATTATCCGAGAACCAAATGACAAAGGGTATGTGCAGCTGGTAATAGGTGGGAATGGGGAGGCGTGCAGAAATCGATTACGTTCATCGTCGAGCAAATCTTCCCCGTGGTCGGAGAGATACAGCATGGCCGAAGTTTTTCCGGTTCGGTCGAGTTTATCGATAACTTGTGCCAAGAATTTGTCGGTGGCAACGATCGAGTTGTCATAGGCATTTATCATGGCTTGCTTGTTCTTATGATCGATTTCTTTAATGTGGTCGGGGGTGAATATTCGGCAATCGGTATCGTATCGTTCACAGTAATTGAAGTGGGAGCCATAGGTGTGAAGGATAATGAGTTGCTTCGTTTTACCTATGTTCAGTAACGAGTCGACTGCGGATAATAGTACATCGTCATGTAGATGCGGTTTATTTTTCGGTGCGGCGAAATAGATCGTACAGTCTGCTTCGTCGGCAAAGAACTCGGTAAATGATCCGTTGCGCAGTTGGTTGGAGAGAAACGACGTGTGGAACCCAGCTTGTTTAAATGCCGAAATAAGACTCTTTTGTCGGTATATCTCATTGTAATTGAGTGCATCGGCGGGGCATAGCATTAACGGAACGCTTTTATGAGTCGCATTGATTTGTGTCAGTACATCGTCGAAATGAATGACATCGGGCATGGCGTCGAGTTTGGGGGTCGTATTTCGTTCGTACCCATATAGCCCCCAGTTTCCGGCGCGGGAGGTTTCTCCGATTACGAAGATATAGATTTCGGGGAGTTCGGTGTCTCTTGTCGATGTGGCCCGGTAGTCGAATTTTCTCGATGTGCGTGGATAGTTCTTTGCTGCTTCCCAACTGTCCACGGCGAATCGGGCATTGTTGAACGCGTTGATGGGGTAAAGGTTGTCGAGCCTTGCCGTATGAGGATATTTTCGGTGAGCAGGTGTGTAAACAAGTATTCCACTACCGATCATGAGCATAGCCAACATGAACACTCTTTTTTTGAGAAAAAGAGGTGTGAGGGTCTCGGTGCGACGTATGGAGTAAACGGCAAGAGCCAATGCCGGAAGATAAAGTAAGAATACGCCTACTACCGCCGGAGCCAATTTATCGAGTAATTCGAAAGCCTCTCCGCTGTTGGTCGTAAACATGTTCAGGAACATGTCTGAGGCGATAATGGAATTACCGAAAAGATAGAGTAGTACCAATTGAAACGCGCCTATGAAATGAAGGGGAAAAAGAGCCCAAAAGGTGATTCCCGGTTTGCGGGAGAGAATTAATAACAAAAGGTATAAAGCTCCCGGAATGAGGATATAGGAGACTTTGAACAGGAGTGGCAATTGTTCTGTAAAACATAGAAAAATATTGGGAACCAACATGATTCCCGAAAAAATCCAAAATATGCGCCTCTGTGTAAATATTTGATTAAAATGCTTCATTGATGTTGAATAAAAATCCCGATTGTCCTTTTTTTCCGAATCCGTAGTCGAGTCGTACATTGACTCGGTTTTTGAACTCCCAGCGATAGCCTATTCCGTAATTGGGGAGTGTATGTCCCCATTTTAAAACCTGAGAACGAAGGAAATACGTTTCCTGCTCCTACCCATACGGCTATGCCATTTCGCCTCCAAATGTGTTGACGGAGTTCTATTTGAGTTTCGATTAAATTTTTGTCTCGGTATCTGCCTTCGTAGTATCCTCGCATACGGGCCGACCCACCCAAAGCTGCAAGCATATTCCAGGGTACATCGCCGTAATTGAATTCTCCATGTAGGTCAAAAGCAAGGATCGCTCCTTCCCATAGGCGGTGATAATAATCGAAAATGAAATCGGTGCGAGTAAACGCTTTTTATTGCCCAAGAATTTGGGGAAGAATCGTTGGTTAACTTTTATATAAACTCCTTTTTTGCTGCGTTGGTAATAAAATCGCGACTGTCGTATACAAGTGTGGCTCCTATACTCGTGCTGATTACTTCTCGGGCTTCTCCTCCGAGTAGTTCGATTTTTTGTGAAATCCGATCCTTTCACCCAGTTAAATCCCGTAGAAATTCCTCCGTAGAGGTCCTTATGTAAGCGAGCCAGCCAGTCGATACGTAAAATAGTTTCCAGTCTGTCGTAGGAGCTTTTGTTGGCGTTGTTATTTCCGTTTTCGTAACCTATGCCCCAAAAGTCACTCGGGAATGTGTATAAATAAAAGTCGTAATCTATCCTGAATTTATTTTTGGGAAAGATGTTATTTCCTTTTACTCCTATCAAAAGAAAGCCTGTGGTCGTGGCATCTCCATAAAGCGAAACGTTGGAGAGTTGTGTGATCGAGTCTCTTCGTAACCGGTATGTCCCCGAGGCAGCCAAGCCTATTCCCAGCTTTGTCGTGGAAGAATAGTGAGGTCCTCCGATGATACCGAAATCGAATTTTTTATCGGGGCGTGGAGCATTGGAGTCATCGAAGTATTTCAGAACCTTTTGGAATATGTTCAGTTTTTTTACGGTGGTATCTTTTTTGCGATAATCGAGTCGGTAGGAATAGTATCTATACTATCGGTTGGCGTTTCGGCGTACAAAAGACTTTGGGAGCCTAAAATGTATCCGACGCATAATATCGTATATCGAATGAATTGTTTCATATAATTAATTTGTTTCTCTCACGAGTTCGAATGCAAATGTATATTTTCTGTGGCTAATTGCCTAATTGCTTTTTTTATTCAATATGTTAAGTTTTGTATAAATTTTCTTTCTCGTGTCATTTGTCTATATGGAGGTGTAGGTAGCGGTGGGAATTGTCCTTTCTTGTAATAACAAATTATTATTCAGAAGGTTCAATAATTTAATATTGACGAGGGAAAGTAAAGATCGATTTTGAGAAATATTCAGGATATAAAATTTTTTCGGTGTATATTTTTTGTATTTTAACGAGAGTCCGATATAAATAAATATATATGGACGATTATTGACCGGTCTCGATGAACGTTCGTTTTTATTCTTCTATGTAGTTGCGGATTACAATTGACAATTAATTACTTCATTGAATGTTTTTGTGTAATTCGTATTCAGCATTGCTTTATATTCATTGCAGAATGTGTCGAATGTCGTTTTGGCCAAGCTGGTTCTTCCTTGTTTATATAATGTGTGGCATTTGAGAATCAATGCATACTCGTCTGTTTTGTCGTGTGCAAACATGCTGTTGGCTATCTGAATTAATAATTCGTTGTTTCCCTTTATATATTCTTGCTTGGATAAATTTATTGCCATATCTAATACGGAATTCGTGTAATCGGACTTGAAAGAATCCAACCAGTCTGTTTGGACATATGGTAATAATTGTCCCGATAGCAGGTTTAAGGGTAAATCATTGATGTTTTCGGCTGTGATAGGTTCTTTGTTTTTTACTTTGTCGATCCAATTACAAACATCGATATAATCGCAATAAGCGTGAGTGAACTTTAACGCCCAATAGGTGCTTTCTTTTACAAGTTCGACACCGTCTAGTTTTTCCAGCAAAAGTTTTAGTTTTCGGATATTTACTCGGCGGTTATTTTGGGCACTTTCGTCTGTTTTATCAAACCAAAGCAACTCTCTCAGAGTGACGTTTGAAATCCCTTTCTTGTTATTTACGCTATATAATATGATAAGAATGAGCAGTTGTTTCAAAATAGGTGTGAATGATTTGGTGATATCTGCACCATTTTTATCCCATACTTGAAATCCATCTAAGAAAAGAATAGATGATTTTTTGTGAATGTCCGGTTGGGGCTTATAGTTTTCGTCTTGGGTAGTTGTCTTGGAAGAACGATCCGTATTTGTAACGACCGGAGGGTTGTGAGGAATGTGGCTTTCTTTTTCTTCTTCTTTTCTTTTTTCGGTAGCAGAGGTACATACAGCCCATACCTGCAATTATGCAAATTCCTATACCTATGAAGAACCCTATCTTTGTAACACGTGCCTTATGTCCTGCAACTGTTTGCAGCGTATCTTCTATTTTTAACGGGGGATAAGCTAATGAGTATATGTTTATATTTGATTTATTGTTGTAGTTATAATTGGTTACGGCATACAGCCTCGACTGTAACGAGTCGTAGTAGAGTGTACAGAAAGAATTTACATCATTGAAGGAGAAAGGGATTGTATCTGCATAGTTCGTACAGTTATTCCCATCTGTCAAATCGAACGATTTTAGCAGGATATAGCTGTTCGAACAATCATTCGGAAAACATAAAGCATATAGCTTGTTATTCGTTTCGTCTGTAACAATATGATTACCGACGACGAAGTTTTTCGTATCGTTGGGGATAGTCCACAATTTCTTTTTGTTTTGAATGTGTTGATGTCTATCGCATAAAGATCGTAATAATTTATGACTCCTAATTCTTGTTTCCCTTGCGGGTTGCCACAGCCGCCGAACACCAATATCGTGTCTCTGTTTTTGTAGTCCGATCCGCTTAGATAACGCGGAGGTATTTCTTCGATGTACGATACCGGAATCCAGTCGTCCTGTGTCCGTCCTTTTTTAAGTATCAAGTTCTTATATTGATAATTACCATATCCGCCAAAAATATACAGACACGAGTCATTGGGCGATATAAACGTATTGTGTTGAGAATATTCCGGATTTTTTATTTCACGGTCATTCTTTGTCCATGTGTTATCGTTGAAATTGAATATAGACATCTGTTTCAAGGGATCGAAATCGTATGACCATAATTCATCGTAATAAGGCTGATAAATGAGTTGGTTGTTTATTTCTGTGTATGGAGCTCCATGAGCAGGATAAATCGTATCTAATGTATTATCGATAGTCGAATAAACGAGTACAAATGAGCTGTTGGCAAAATAAATATTCCCTTTTGACGGGGCATGGCAGATTTGTGTATATATGGGTAATGCTAATGTTTTTCTTTTACCCACTTGGTGTGTTTATTTATTTCCCATGTAGGATTGGTGACTGTCGCCGGAATCTGATACAGACTATCCAAACAGGAATGCGACAGATGTTCTTTTTAAAGGCCAATATGCAATTGTTTTATTTTTATTGTCTGTGATTTTTATGTTGCGTATAGACATCGGAGGAACATCGGAAGAATGAAACTTTTCATGATCGGAGTATCCGAAGTAGAATTTCACGTTCTTGATATTGATAAATTTATACTGGCCTTGCAATGTTTGATTGTCGAAGATGAGCTGTAAACTATCCGGATAGATTGAACACCGGATATGCGCCCATTTATTCCATGAGTATTGATTCAGTAGTTCTTCATCGAAAGCCAGATAGACGTTGTTCCCTTCTATCAAATTCAACGCTCTTTTTTCGGGTGTAATATTCGCTATCAAATCGAAACTCTTTTCATCGTCGATTATGATTCGAAAGACATATCCGTAGTTATGTTCTTCGGGTCTGAATTTAATATCGAAATCTAATGTTAGACCTTTTGAGGCGTCGAACTCGGGAGATAGGATAAGCGATGTTCTTTCTTCTTTAATGGAGGTATGGGCAGCAAAATATAATCCAGATGAAATATTTTGTGCTTCAACCGGTATCAGGGCCAACATTAAGAGCAGAAATATAAGCGTCTTTTGCATGAATACTTATAACTGTTTTTTGCAAAGATAATATGGTTTAGGAGGGTTACAAAGAAAAAAATTATATTTATGGAATCTTTTCATGGAATTGATAATAAAAATATTATATTATTAATGGGCAGAGTATTTTTACTGTGTACCGAAGTTTGTTTGTTAATGGTTTATTAATATTTCCGTTAATGACCGACGTTTATTTTTGTTACATTAATTAAAAACGACACATGATGAGAAGTATTATTGTATTGAGTTTGGCGCTGCTGTTGGTGGCGTGTAAGCATGAGAAAGAGTATAGTGGCAATCCTATTGTCGAGGGTTGGTATGCCGATCCAGAAGGGGTTGTCTTCGATGATGAATATTGGATATATCCTACGTTGTCCGATATTCCTTTCGGAGCTGATAGCACAGATTTTCCCGAATTGAAAAAAGAAACGCGGGCCATTCATCAGGTCTATAATATACAGACTTATATGGATGCTTTTTCATCAAAAGATATGGTTCACTGGACTAAGCATCCCAAAGTGTTGTCTGTTGAGAATATAAAGTGGTTGGAATTTGCCTTATGGGCTCCGTCTATTGTTCGGGCGAATGGCAAATATTATTTGTTTTTCGGGGGAATGATATCCAGAATGATGAGCAATATGGTGGAATCGGTGTCGCTGTGGCTGATAACCCGGCAGGCCCATTTAAAGACGTTTTGGGGAAACCTTTGATCGATAAGATTGTGAACGGAGCCCAGCCGATCGATCAGTTCGTTTTTAAAGATGACGACGGTAGTTATTATATGTATTATGGAGGCTGGCATCATTGTAATATGGTAAAGCTGAGTCCGGATTTATTGAGTCTCGTTCCTTTTGACGATGGTTCGTATTATAAATCGGTCACACCTGAGAATTATGTGGAGGGACCTTTTATGTTGAAACGGGATAATAAATATTATTTTATGTGGTCGGAAGGCAGTTGGGGGAGGTTCGGATTATAGTGTGGCTTATGCCATTGCCGATTCTCCGTTCGGCCCTTTCGAGCGTATTGGAAAAATATTGCAACAAGACGAGAGTGTGGGTACAGGCGCGGGACATCATTCGGTCATTCAGATACCGGGGAAAGACGAGTGGTATATTGTTTATCATCGTCACCCATTGGGCGATACGATTCCAAATCATAGAGAGATTTGTATCGACCGTATGTATTTTGACGAAAATGGTTTTATTAAACCGGTGAAGATGACTTTCGACGGTGTCGGTGTCAATAGGCTTACGGATTAGCGAATAGTATCAGAAATGTATCACTGCCTCAAACAAGAAAATTTTCATTGAGTTGTTTTTCTTGTTTGAGGCGATGTTGTTTTCTACACGTGACTATTTACAGTAAAATATATGGAAAGATATGAGGCAATAACGTTGACCTCGATAGCTTTATTTGAAAGAATTGTTTTTATGCTGATTGTCGAGTGGTTCCCCCTGTTATTAATCTTGTTATGTCGCTCCCTTTCTTATGAGAATTGTTAATGCCTTATTAATGTTTTTGATTCGGAAATAAGTATTGCATATGGATAATTAATATTCTATTAATGGTTTTATTAATTGCCCCGGCTTACTTTTGTCACAAAAAATAAAAAAAACGATTCCATGAAAAAAGTTTCTTTACTTGTATTTTTATCTGTTTTACTTATATCGTGCGGGGGGTAAAGAGGTGCTTTCTACTTCTTTTTCTCCGGTTGACTATGTAAATCCGTTAGTCGGAACACAATCTAAATTTACATTATCTACAGGTAATACCTACCCGGCCGTTGCATTGCCGTTGGGGAATGAACTTCTGGACACCGCAAACGGGAGATATGGGAAATGGCTGGGCCTATTGTTATACCGACGATAAGATAAAAGGATTTAAGCAGACACATCAGCCCAGTCCGTGGATCAATGATTACGGGCAGTTTGCATTGATGCCGGTGACCGGTGGTAAAAAGTTCCTGCAAAATGAACGAGGAAGCTGGTTTTCTCATAAAGCTGAGACGGCAAAGCCTTATTATTATAGTGTGTATTTGGCTGACCATAATGTGAAAACAGAAATTACTCCGACGGAACGTTCTGCTTATTTTAGGTTTACTTTCCCAGAAAGTGAAGAGTCGTATATCGTAGTAGATGCGTTCGATAACGGGTCTTTCGTTCAGATAGATGAGGAAAATGGCACGGTAACCGGCTATACGACTAAAAATAGCGGGGGAGTACCGGATAATTTTAGAAATTACTTCGTGATGAAATTTGATAAGCCTTTTGCCTCGGCGGAAGTATGGAGCGGAGATAAAATTATAAAAGGTAAAAGAGAGGTAGAAGATAATCATGTCGGTGCTGTGTTGGGATTCAAGACTTATAAAGGTGAAAAGATTGGTGTAAAGGTAAGTTCTTCTTTTATCAGTGAAGAGCAGGCATGGTTGAATTTGGAAGAACTGGGCAGTAGGAATTTTAACGATAAAAAAAAAGAGTCTGCTCGAAATGCTTGGAACGATGTAATGAATAGAGTGAGAGTAGAAGGGGGAACTGATGAACAACTACGTACTTTCTACTCTTGCTTGTATCGTTCTTTATTGTTTCCCCGTAAGTTTTATGAAGTAGATAAATATGGAAATATTGTCCATTATAGTCCTTACAACGGAGAAGTAAGGAGAGGATATATGTATACAGATACCGGATTTTGGGACACGTTCCGCGCTTTATTTCCCTTCTTGAACCTCATGTATCCTTCTGTCAACAAAGAAATTCAAGAAGGATTGGCAAACAGTTATGAAGAAAGTGGATTTTTACCCGAATGGGCCAGCCCGGGACACCGTCACTGCATGGTGGGTAATAATTCGGCATCTGTTGTGGCCGATGCCTATTTGAAAGGATGCCAGACAGAAAAGATCGATTTGTTGTATGAGGCTGTTCTGCACGGAGCGAATCATGTGCACCCCCAAGTTCCTTCGACGGGAAGATTGGGATATGAATATTACAATCAAAAAGGATATGTACCTTATAATGTAGGTATTAACGAGAATGTGGCGCGCACATTGGAATATGCCTATGATGATTGGTGTATTATGAGACTGGCGCAACAATTGAACCGTCCGCAGGAAGAAATCGATCTTTATCGGGAAAGGAGTAAAAACTATCGATTCGTTTTCGATAAAGAGAACAATCTGATGCGCGGGAAAAACGAAGATGGTACATTCCAGTCTCCTTTCAGTCCGTATAAATGGGGCGATGCTTTTTACCGAAGGCAACAGTTGGCATTATACATGGAGCGTGTTTCATGATGTGCAGGGACTCATCGATCTGATGGGAGGGAAGGAGAACTTTGTCCCCATGTTGGATTCTGTTTTTGTGGTTCCTCCTATTTATGACGATAGCTATTACGGGCAGTGCATTCATGAAATAAAGGAAATGCAGATTATGAATATGGGAAACTATGCACATGGCAACCAGCCGATCCAGCATATGATTTATCTGTACAATTATGCCGGACAGCCTTGGAAAGCGCAATATTGGTTAAGGGAGGTGATGGATAAGCTGTATACTCCTTATCCTGACGGCTATTGTGGAGATGAAGATAATGGACAGACTTCTGCATGGTATATATTTTCTGCGTTGGGCTTTTATCCGGTATGTCCGGGCTCAGGAGAGTATGTAATGGGAGCCCCTCTCTTTAAAAAGGCAATTCTTACACTGGAAAATGGAAAGCAGGTTATTTTGAATGCTCCCGACAACACAAATGACAATAGATATATATGTTCTCTGAAAATGAACGGGAAAGAGTATAACCACAATTGGTTGAAACATGAGGAATTGATGGACGGTGCTGTTCTTGATTTCAATATGAGTCATACGCCAAATACACAGCGGGGAGTAAATGATGAAGATTTCCCGTATTCTTTGACTAACGAGGATAAGTAAGAATCAAATAAATCCATGTACATTCGAGGTGTTCCGGTTCGAATAAACCGGAGGTGACCATGTTTTGACCTCATGAAAACTACTTTTTACTGCTTGATGAAAAGTAAAATCGGTGGAGGTGATCTTGATGGCGTGATATAAAAAGTCTGAAAATTTAAGAGGTGAGTCGCATGATGAAGAGAGTTCTTATCTATGGAGTGCTGTTTTGGGTATTGGGTTGCTATAAGGCAGCCGGTCAAGAGGCGATAGGGCTTTATGACCTGCATTATACTTTGGAAACCGACTTGTCGACACCAAAGGGACGCAATGTCGCTTGGGACGATGTACATGTCGTTTCGGCTTTGCAAGGAATCGTCAATCGGGATGCTCCGCAACTATATGTCTTTTTTGTGGATAGGGATCAATTGGATATTGATAAATATTGGTTGAATAAGTATCGTAGGAAAGGGCAGTGGTTGTATCGAAAGGAAACGGTGACGTATAATACCATTGAAGACTTGGTGTCGGCTTACGCCGGATACATAAAGGGGTGGTACTTTATGATGAGAGAGTTCCGTCCACAAGCAATGTCGCTTCTGCCGTTGCGGGTGCGGAAGACCTTTTGCCGATCCGTTATGATCTTGATTCCGAGAGTTTGTATAGCCGCTTAGTTTTGGGTGGTCCCCGATTGAAAGTAAAGCGTAGATTGATCAATGAAGATGGAAGTGTTATGTTTACGGATCGGGGGTGATTCCGGGGACGAATCGAAACAGCACAGGCTCTATAAAAAACGATCCGTACATTTGGTATATAGAGAATTATATGAAAACCGGCAAGTGTAACACGGAATATGCCGCTTATTATCTGGATCAATATTGGAAACAAAATCCCGGTGCTACGGTACGGAATCATCATACGCTTTCTAATCATGATTTTTTCATTAGCAAGCGAGCTTTCTTTTTCGATTTATCACCGTGGGGAGACGAACCGGCAACAGACGAACCGACTCAAAAGGTAGGGACTGATTTGGCTACCCTTAAAGAAATGCTATTGTTGGCATACCAACAGAATAAAGGTGAAAAGTACTGCTATATAGGAGGGTTCCCCTCATGGGCATTTAAATACACGAAGCATGCCGGTGGTATCCACGACGATGTTCCTACGGAGTGGGAGTTTTTACGTCTTATCAGCGCTTACAACGCTTTTAAAGATGCCGATGCAATTGCAATCGGAGCGTTGGCAAATGCCTCTTTTTGGCAGCATTTCCCTTTGGAGGAACGGTATTCGCAACCGTGGGTTACTCATGAAGAGTTGAAGCAAAGAGGATTGTTGACCGAAGACGGTAAAGTCGACGTGAAAGGAAGGAACTTTCTGATATTTTATGTGGGGGATTATGATGCGTCATCGTGGGTGAGCCAATTTACCTCACTTACTTGGGACGACCCCAATAGAGGAAAAGTCCCGATGATGTGGGCCATAAGTCCGGTATTACAGGAGCGCGTGCCTCATGTGTTACATAATTTTAGAAAAACGGCTACTAAGAATGATTATTTTGTCGCATCGGATAATGGAGCCGGATATTTGAGCCCCGGAATGTTACAAGAACCCAGACCTATTTCGGGATTATCTTCTGATTACAATCGTGGGCGGAGCACTGCAAGCCCTATTATGAGAAATGGGGATTGAGCATTACCGGCTTTATTGTCGACGGTTATGCTCCCGGTTTGAATTGGGAAGGAATGGAATGTTATCGATCGTTTAGTCCCAATGGAATCGTTCCTCAGAAACTATCTTCGTGGAGTATGCTTTTTGGAAATATGCCTGTGTTGAGGGCCGATTACGATATCAATGATGTCGAGCCCAAAGATGCTGCGGTGGCTATCGTCAATAGAATAAGGGAGAGAGAGGGGTTGCCTTTTCATTGGTTTAGAAATATAATAAAATCTCCCACGTGGTATGTAGAGGTAGTCGAGGAACTGAAAAAATAGATGATAGTATCTGTTTGTTGGATGCCCCGTCTTTTTTTGAGCTTTTGCGGATTTATTTGAAGGAAACTGCTCCTTTTGCCGGTGGTACGGGGAGTAGGGAAGATCCGTTTCTTATTTCTACACCGCAACAGTTCGACCATATAAGGGAGTATAGAAGCCAATGCTTTCGATTGATTAACGACCTCGATTTTTCTGATTATGTCAGAGAAGATGGCCAAAGTTGGTGGCCTTTGGGCGAATGGGGAAGTGGAGATAATGCTATGGAGCGTTTTCGTGGCTTTTTTGATGGAGGTGGATATTCGATTAGGAATTTGTCGGTGGAACGAAAAGCTCATGACCTGAGTATTTTGGAGTGACAGAAGGTGCAGAGATTATCAACTTGAAAGTTGAAAATTGCAGCATCATTGGAGAGGGGCGTTTAGGAGTTCTGACAGGCGCTACCTTTTCTACAAAGATAGAACAGGTCGATATACTCGATAGCCAATGCGAAAACCGATTATCGGATCATGGGTCGAATGCCGGAGGTTTGACAGGACCACTTTACCGGTCGGTGATAAAAAACTGTTCTGTGAAGGGTGGAAATGTTTATGCGAAGGATTGTGCGGGTGGTATATCCAGTTCCATGAGTAAAGATAGCGAAATCATCGATTGTTACTCGACTTGTCGGATAGAAGGAATTACGAATGTCGGAGGAATAACGGGAAAAGTGAATTGAAAAATGATACCTTTCGAATATTAATGTTTTGTTAATGTTTCGGTCGTAAAAAATCTACTTTATGTATGCTTGAATCGTGGATTCTTAATGTATTATTAATGTTTTTGTTAATATTATAATCTTACTTTTTGTCTCACACACATAAAATGCTGTAATGAAAAAAGAACCTTTAATTGTATTCATTTCTATTTTATTTTTTACTTGTATCGTGTAGAGTAAAAAGACGAAAATATCGAATCGGCGATATTTTCTCCGGTAAATTATGTGGACCCGTATATAGGAACCGGCGGACATGGTCATACGTTTTTAGGAGTCGCTGCTCCGTTCGGAGCCGTGCAGATCGGTCCTAACAATATAAATAAAGGGTGGGATTGGTGTTCTGGCTATCATTACTCCGATTCGATTGTAATAGGATTTTCACATTTGCATCTCAATGGAACCGGTTGTAGCGACACGGGCGATTTGTTATTTATGCCATATACGGGGAAAATGCGTACGCAGCCGGGAACCCAAGATAATCCCTTATCGGGTTATGCTTCTTATTATTCTAAGAGTGATGAAACGGCTTTACCCGGATATTATGGAGTAGTATTGAAAACTCATCGTACAAAAGTAGAATTGACGGCGTCGGACCGAGTTGCCTTTCACAGATACACTTTCCCGAAGAATGTCGAAAAGTATGTGATGATTAATTTAAAGGATGCCAATGGCGACGATCGTTCTACCGATACATTTCTGGAACAAGTAAACGATACTACTGTCAGTGGTTATCGTTGTTCCTCTGGTTGGTCGAAGCAACAGCAAATCTATTTTACGGCTGTTTTCTCCGAACCGATACGTTTAGCTTTGTTTCACGATTCGATACCGGTACAAGGAAATGTTTTACAAGGTATCGACGTGAAGGGAAATGTAATTGTCGCATCTGATGTCGAGAACCTTGATGTGAAAGTGGGAATATCGCCGGTGAGTATGGAAAATGCGGCGGCTAATATTCGACAAGAAATCGCCGATTGGAATTTTGAACGGGTTGTAGATGAGACGACTGCCAAATGGAATGCCGAATTGTCCAAACTGCAAGTATCGACTACGGATACAGTGGCCAAACGTATTTTTTATACAGCTTTATATCATGCGTTTATACAACCGGCTATGTTCAATGATTGTAACAAGGAATATAGAGGTACCGACAAAAATGTGTATGGTGATCCGGGTTTCACCAATTATACCGTATTCTCATTGTGGGATACGTATCGTGCGGCTCACCCATTATATACGTTGGTACAGCCGGAGCGTGTTCCCGATTTTATTAATTCGATGTTGGCTATTTATGAGCAACAAGGACGTTTGCCGGTTTGGCATTTGTATGGCTCGGACACGAATGAAATGATAGGTATTCAGTCGGTTCCTGTTATAGCGGATGCTATATTAAAAAAATATGAAAGGTTTTAATTACGAATGGGCTTATCAGGCAATGAAGGCTTCAATGATGTCTGATTATAAAGGATTATCGTATGTGACAAAACTTGAATATATTCCGGCAGATAAAGAGAAGGAATCGGTAGCTAAGGGATTGGAATATGCCATTGCAGATTGGGGAGTGGCACAAGTGGCTCGAAAGCTGGGTAAGGTGGATGACTATGAATATTTTTCGAAGAGAGCTTTGGCATATCAAAAATATTGGGACAAGGATACCCGCTTTTTTCAGAGGAAAGAATCAAGATGGTTCTTGGCTTACCCGTTTAACCCTGTTCATTCAACTCATCGGAACGATGCTTATTGCGAAGGAAATGGTTGGCAATATACATGGTTAATCCCTCATGATGTGGAAGGTCTCATTTCTTTGTTGGGTGGTGATGACGCTTTTGTTTCGAAATTAGATAGTTTGTTTTCGGTTAATGCCGATTTGGGCGATGCGGCATCTCCTGATATTTCCGGTTTGATAGGGCAATATGCACATGGCAATGAACCCGGACATCATACCGTATATCTTTATTCGTATGCCGGATTGCAGTGGAAAACGGCGGAGAAGGTCGATTATATATTGTCACAAATGTATCATGATTCACCCGACGGGTTACAGGGTAACGAGGATTGCGGGCAGATGTCTTCGTGGTATGTGTTTTCGTCCTTAGGCTTTTATCCGGTCAATCCTTCTAATGGAATCTATGTTTTCGGCAGACCGATTTTTGATAAGGTCGCTTTGAAATTGCCAGAAAATAAGGTGTTTGAAATAAAGACGGTCAATAATTCAAGAGAGAACAAATATATTCAGTCGGTTCAGTTGAACGGTCGACCGTATGATAAGTCTTATATCTCTCATGCCGATATAGTGAATGGGGGAACATTGGTTATTACAATGGGAAATAAACCGAATAAGGATTTTGGGGCGAATATGGATTGTCGTCCGAAATCCGCTATTAAATAAAGTGTTATTAATAATTTAAAGTTTTAATGTCATGGAAAAGAATGATTACAAAAAAAGATTGTAGCATCTTGTTTTTGCAGCATGATGCTGGTTTCGAGTGCTTGGGCACAGGAAAGTGATTTGTATGCCGGAGGTACTGGGTCAAAGTCAGATCCCTATTTGATTGAGACGGAAGCTCAGTTCGATGCTGTACGCGAGAATCGGGGCTCTATTTTAAATTGATGGCCGATTTGGATTTTGCTTCTTATGAAAAAGAAGGCGGTTGGTGGCCGTTAGGAGAGTGGGGAAGCGGAGATGGTTCGGACCAACGTTTTAGCGGTACGTTTGATGGTAATGGGCATAAGATTTCCAATTTGATGGCTAAACATGGAGATGATACCGGTGCGCATGATATGAGTGTTTTCGGCGTTGTCGACGGTGGTACGATTAGAAATCTATTGCTTGATAATGTGACTGTCATTGGTGGCGGGCGTTTAGGTATCTTGACGGGATTAACTCGTAATGCTACGATTGAGCAAGTGGGAGTTATAAATAGTTCTTGTTCGAACATTGGAACAGGTTCTAATTCCAGCGGCCTCGTTGGGCCTTGTGCCGGTACTACTGTAATCACAGACTGTTATACGGCCGATTGTAATGTAATGGCTAAGTCTACTGATGGTGAGACCGGGGATGCCGTAGGTGGAATCGTTAGTTCTGGAAATGCCACAGTGATGTATTGTTATTCGACTTCTACTATCGAAGGTAAAACCAATGTCGGTGGTATTGTCGGTGCTAATGATGGTGGCGCGGTTATTTCCTGTTTGTCTTTGAACAAGGATATTATAGGCGAAGTCGAAGTGACACATCGTGTTGTAGGAAAGAGAAACGGTGGAGATGTTTCTGATAATTATGCGCACTCTTCGGTTTTATTGAATGGTCAAGCCGTAACAGAGGGAACGGGAATCGATACCGATAATGGAGAAACGGTAGAGGAACTGACCGAATCGTTTTATGCAGACGATATGGGTTGGGATTTTGATGAAATATGGACAATAGATCCCACTATTTCTCCTTATCCGGTATTTAAATGGCAAACAAGCACAAGTGGAGTTACAAATGTCGAAAAAGCCGCTTATAACGTTTATGTGACTACCGACGGTATCCGAGCAGAAGGTTTGAATGGAAATGAAATGATCTATGTCTATACGACGAATGGTGTGTTGGTGGCTAAACAAATAGCTGAAAATACAATAGAGAATATTTCTTTGACCGGGAAAGGTATCTATGTAGTCAATATCGTTTCAACCGGAGCTTCCCAAGCATTTAAGGTTGTAAAATAAAAAATCAAATAGGAGAGGATTCGCTTAGTCGGTCCTCTCCTTTTCCTCTTTTAAAATTCTAAAATTGCAATTGCTTGTTAAGGAAATGGTTGAATAACAATAATCTAACAGGACGCATGAAAAAAACAATTTCTTTTATATGGAAAAGGCGGTTTCAATGCTTTCCCATTATTCTCATTCATTCCTATTTTTATTTTTTGTTGTGGTAGGCTGCGCTACGGTTTTGGCAGAAAATGATCGACAGCAGAAAATTTCAGGGGTAGTGAGGATCAGTCCGGGGAACCTTTACCCGGGGTTAATGTCGTAATGGTGGGAACTAATACCGGTACGATGTCGAATATAGACGGTGTTTTCAATTTGAATGTATCTGGTGACAAATTGGACACAGCGGAATTGAAATTCTCATTGATCGGCTTTGCTTCGAAAAATGTTGCCTTGAAGGGAAAAACCGTAGTGAATGTGACTTTAAGTGAAGATGACCAGATATTAGATGAAGTAGTGGTCGTAGGTTACGGCACACAGAAAAAAAGCTACTTTAACAGGAGCAGTCAGTACGATAGGAACAGATGAACTGACCGTTACACCCACTTCGAATGTCCAAAAATATGTTGGCCGGTAAATTGCCGGGTGTACGTATTCAACAACGTACGGGAGAGCCGGGTAGTTATGATGCCAAGATGGATATCCGTGGATTGGGTACTCCTTTGGTCGTTATTGATGGTGTCGTAAGAGAGGTGTCAGATTTCCAGCGGTTGGAAGCTAACGATATCGAGAGCGTGTCTGTATTGAAAGACGCATCTGCCGCTATTTACGGTATGCGTGCATCGAATGGCGTGTTATTGGTGACGACTCGTAAGGGTGAGAGCGGTAAAACCCGAATTGATTATACCGGAAGTTTCGGTTTCCAGAATCCGTCGGGCTTGCCTGATGTTTTGGATGCTGCTCAATATGCCGAGCTTGTTCGTGAAGCTGATAGAAATATGGGTAGAGGTATTAATACCACTTTCACGGAAGAAGATGTAGCTCGTTTCCGCCGGGAGGGAGGAACCGACTGGTATGATTTGGCTATGAAAAATTTGGTTCCTCAAACCCATCACGATGTGACAGCCAGCGGAAGCGGGAAACGTACACAATATTTCCTTTCTTTTTGGTTACTATGGCGAAGACGGTATTTGGAAAACCGGCGATTTAAATTACCATCGTTATAATATCCGTTCCAATTTGAGTTTCGATGTTACAAAAGATTTGAAAGCCGAATTGTTGATCGGTGCGATGTCCGATGAAAAGAATCAACCTTATAAAGATACTTGGGAACAGTTCAAAGCTATTTGGATGCTTAAACCTACGGAAACTCCGTATGCCAATAATAATGAGAGTTTTCCTAATGACGTGATGTATGGTTTGAATCCGCTTATGATTACCGATGCCGATCAATCCGGTTATAAGCGTAGGATAAACCGAACCTTGAATACTACATTTACATTGACTTATAAAGCTCCTTTTTTGAAAGGATTAAGTGCTAAGTTTTTGTATGCTTATGATTATAAGAACTATCAACAGAAAGAATTTCAAAAACAATATACATTATATAAATACGATAGGGAGAAAGATGTTTATAATTCTCAGATATATTCATCGCCTTCTTCTATTTACAGAAAATCATGGGAGGGAGCACAGAATCAATTACAGGCCTCTTTGAACTATGAGCGTCTTTTTGCAGAGAAACATAACTTGAAAGTCTTGTTTTTGTACGAACAAAGTGCAAAGGAAGAGGATAACTTGTGGGCAAAAAGAAACTTCGAGATGGATGCCGTAGATGAGATTTTTGCAGGCTCCGAAGAAGAGCAAATCGGTAATGCCGATGCTGGCCAGATTTATCGTGTAACGAATATGGGTATAGTCGGACGTGTCAATTACGATTATCAATCCAAATATTTGGCAGAAGTTAGCTTCCGTTATGACGGTTCTTCCAAGTTTGCCAAAGGACATCGTTGGGGATTTTTCCCATCGGCCTCTGTCGGATATAGAATTTCGGAAGAGAGCTTTATCAAAGAATTTGCTCCGCTGTCTTTTATTACGAATTGGAAGTTAAGAGCATCTTATGGAGCTATGGGTGACGATGGTTCCTCGTCCTATCAATATTTGTCGGGATATGATTATCCGGGCGCCAGTTATGTATTCGGCGATGTTGTCTATAAAGGATTGGTTTTCAGAGGTCTACCGAATGAACTGATAACTTGGTATAAGTCGAAGACCTTGAACGTGGGAACCGATCTTGATCTTTGGAATGGTATGCTGTCTGCACAGGTAGATTTCTTTTGGAGATACAGAGATGGTCTGTTAGGAAAGAGAAGTGGTGAAGTTCCCGGTACTATAGGTGCTGAATTGCCGGAAGAAAATTTGAATCAAGATTTGTATAAAGGTTTTGAAATCGTATTGGGACATCGCAATAAGATTAATGATTTCAACTATTCGGTAAGTTTGAATTTTGCATTGACTCGTCGTCAGAACAGACATTTGGAGGAAGGGATGCAGTGAATTCCTATGATAGATGGAGAAATAAATATTCAAACCGATATTCCGATATGGGGTGGGCTTATGGCTCAAACGGACAATTTACTTCGATGGAGGATATTTGGCGGTCGCCTATTCAAGACGGTCAGGTGGTGCTACCCAGTTGCCGGGTGACTGGAAATATGAAGACTGGAATGGCGACGGAATCATCGATGACAATGATGTTTATCCGAACGTGTACGAGCACACCAATGATAACGGAAATCCCAAAATGACATTCGGTGCTACTATCGCTGCCGAGTGGAAAGGGTTTGATGTGAACCTGTTGTTCCAAGGCGGTGGTGGATTCAATGTGATCTATTTCGAGCAATTGCAATACCCGTTGTGTTTTCGGTGGAAACGGTTTGGCTCATTTTTATGACAGATATCGTCAGGACGAAAATGGGAACTGGATTCCCGGAAAATGGCCTACGACCCGTGATGCCGGATCTTATAGCGTGAATTATGCAAGATGTAAACAGACGACATACGATGCTTCTTATTTACGGTTGAAAAGCGTGGAAATTGGCTATACAATACCCCAGCATATCACTCGTAAATTCAAAGTGGATCGTTTGAGGATATTTGCAAATGGCTATAATTTATTTACGCTATCTAATTTGGATTTCGTCGATCCCGAGCATCCGGAAGGGAATTATGGATACCTGTATCCGATTATGAGAAACTTTAACTTTGGATTGAATTTATCATTCTAATTTGAAATACGATGAGAATAAATAAGATATTAGTATCGGCATTGGTGATGGCCCTATCGTTTTATTCGTGTGATTACTTAGATGTGCCGCCCATTAATATTATACAAGATGATGCGATTTTTAATTCAGAATCGGGTATAACGTCTTATATGACGACTCTTTACTATGACTTACCCATAGAGGACTTTCGCTATACACAACAAGGATTCAATGTATCGGGTAAAGGGCAAGGTCGTTTACCGAATGTATCGGGTGAGGCTATGTGTAGTTCCAGCGATGATATTTCGACCATCGGTGATGGAACTTGGTGGGGCTGTTGGGATTATGGAAAAATTCGTCGGGTGAATTACTTTTTGAAAAATTTCCCGGCCTATAAATCCAATTTCCAGAATACGGTTCTTGCTGATGCATGGATGGGAGAGGCTCATTTTATCCGGGCTTACTGCTATTTTGCAATGGTGAAAAGATATGGTGGTGTACCTATATTGAGAGAACCGCAAGAGTATGTAGGCGATATTGAATCGCTGAAAGTACCGAGAGATACGGAAAAGGCCTGCTATGATTTTATTGCGGAAGATTTAGACGAGGCTTTCCGTCTGTTGCCCGATAATGAGGAGATTTTGGGAAAAGGACGTGCCACCAAATATGCTGCTTTGGCATTGAAATCTCGCGCTATGCTGTATGCCGGTAGTATCGCGCGTTATGGAACCGTTGATTTGAATGGTTTGGTCGGTATCGATAAGGCTTTGGCAAACGATTATTTCGAATTAGCTTATAAAGCTGTAAAGGAACTTGAAAAATCGAAGAGATTTTCGTTGTATAGGAAGAACTCGGATAAAGAGAAAAATTTTGCCGAGCTGTTCCTTGCCGAGGACAGCCCAGAGAATATTTTCTGTAAATATTTCCAACGCAATGTAAACGCACATGGCTGGGATGTTTATTTCGTTCCTTACCAATACCGTGGAAACGGTTTTTCTTCCAATATGAACCCTACATTGGAATTTGTTGAAATGTTTGAACACAAAGACGGTACTCCTGCAAATTTCGCAGAAAGAGCGAAGGACACTTATTTCGATGATCCTTCGGAGCTGTTTCAAAATATGGATGCCCGTTTTGGCGGTTCGATCATTTATCCGAATGCTATTTTCAAGGGAGAGCCTTGTTCTATACAAAGGGGTTGATCATAGAAGATGGCAGCAAGAAGGAAAATGCCACGAATTATGAGGAGGCTGTTTATACGGCCAATGACGGACAGGTTTATCATATTGTAGGGAAAAGCGGAAGTGGAAATTATTCGGGTAATATGACTGGTTTCTTTATGCGCAAGTACTTGAACGAGAATATGCCGCAATCAGAAGTCATCGAAAATTATTCGGAACAACATTGGATTGAGTTCAGATATGCAGAAGCTCTCTTGAATGGAGCCGAAGCGGCGGTAGAAATGGGGCAGCATTTGGACGATGCCTTGCTTTGGATAAATGATATCCGCAGTCGTGCCAATATTAAGCAACTTTCTTTAAGCGACTTGACTGTAGATAAGGTTAGACACGAACGCAGAATCGAGCTGGCTTTTTGAAAATCACACGTATTGGGATTTGAGACGTTGGAGAATTGCCGATAAAGAAATCGAGACCAAGCAGTATACGGGTTTGTGTCCATATTTCGATATTAACAAACAGAAGTATATATTCGAGGAAGTCGCTGCCAATAAATACTATTATACATTCGATGTAAAAATGTATTATGAGAGAATTCCTGATGGGGAAATTGCCAAGAATGAGAAACTGAAACAAAATCCGTATTATAATTAAAAGCGTAATAAAATATGAAAAGGTTATATTATATATTTGGTTTGTCGGCATTGCTTCTCTCGTCCTGCAATTATTTTGAATATGACAATTATGAAGCTCCGAATTCCGGTTTGGAAGGGACTGTTGTCGACCGTAAGACCAACGAGCCTTCGCAGGCAGAAGCGGCAAATAGCTATAAAGTCGAATATTATGAGTTAAGTTGGGAAGAGGCGGGACACGCCAATACCCAGTCCCGATTCTTTTGGGGGAAAGCCGATGGCACTTTTTTGAATACGAAGATTTTTGCCGGAAAATATCGGATTACTTTGAAAGAAGGCGCATTTTACGCTCCCGAGCCGGAAGTCGTGTATTTGAAAGAGAATCGTTTGACCCGATTGGATTATTCCGTTATACCTTATGCTCGTGTGAATATAGATGAAATCACATTGACCGGTAGCAAACAGAATAATTTGGAGATCAAATATACGATTGAAGATACAGAGAAGGAAGTCAATACGGAAGGTTTGGACGAGGGGTTGTATACTTTGAGCGAAGCCCAAGTTTTTATTTCCAGCAAATCTCCTAATGTGGGAGTGAATAATTCGGAAACCAAGTATACGATAAGAGCTAAAAAGGAATTTGAACGTGGCGATTATGAACCCGGAGTACCTTTCCAAGTGGTAGAAAAGAATGTAAGAAATTTGGATCCGGGGAAATATTGGGTGCGTATTGGAGTCCGTACCGCTAATCCTCAAAAACGATATAATTTTAGTACGATAAAAGAAATTGTTGTTCCGGCACAAACTGCTGAAAAATAAAATTATAAAATATGAATGTAAAGTATGCTATAATATTGGCATCTGGTTTGAGCAGCACTGTGGCAGTCATGTCACAGGCTGCTCCTTTAACGAATGGGGATATCGATTCTCCTTCACAGGATGCTATGATTCTGCCTATGGAAGAATCGAAGGTGTCGGTCGTTTATGACCCCAAGACCTCGGTGGTTTTTACAGATGAGGGAATAAAAGGGACAAGCGATGGTTTGACATTGGATTTGGGAGAGATCGATTTCGGTTCGGGGGACTATGATCGTGTTTGGGTTGAGATGGCAAATGTTATGAAACCGACAGAGCAGACCGGATTCGATTTTTATTTAGATGACATGCTTTTGGAACCTAAGACCGATTTTACAATTGCACAGGAACTTCCCCATCTCGATTCTTATGAATCCGATAAACAACCTCAGGAAGGTCTTTTTTTTCAAAAATCAGAATGTGCCTTTAAGCCAGATTTCGGTAATTGATGTTAGGGGTGATGACAGTTATGGTAAAATAACGGCGGCCGTTGCTCAGGGCGTGTTGAACCAGAGCAATGCGGAGGTTTACTTGGTGTATGAAGATCATCACCAGACACAGTTCGAAGACGTTTATGGGAAACAGGGGGAAACGTGGAACCTCTTACGGGGAAATTATTCGGAAGAAAAATATGCGGGATTAGCTACGTTGGTCGATAAGTATAAAGATCGTTTTAAAAAGATGGTCCTTTGGGATCCTGATAAGGAATGGACTTGGTGCTTGGCACAAATGATTTGTGCCAAGCAAAAAAAGGGATTCCGGTTACTAAGGAGATAAAGGAATTTTTTAACAATGAACTGGATTGGAATATAGAATGTGAAGACATTTCGAATAATTGGGCCACTAAATTGGAGGCCTATCAGTGGGCTATCGATAACTTGGCCGACGGATGTCATAAGTCTCTGAGCTTTTCTGCCGGTTTGCGTAGTGACTATGTTTCCAACCCGTGGAAGATATATGATTATGCAGCAGCCTCCAAAGGGTTTGTATTTTTTTAAGCGACTCGGATCCCGATGAATTTGCCATGATTCAGAAGATTTGTGATAAAATGGACTATCAACCGGGTTCTTCCACAATGGGTTATGGGGCAGGAAAAGACGGGGATGCTCTGAATAATGCAACCAATCCGTATAATGTAGGTTTTATGGTTAGTGATTATTACGCAAACGGAAGTTTTTGGTGCTCGTTCCCGAGGAAAGCTTTCCAACAGCGTAAGGGTCAAGCCATAGAGGCATTGCCCGGCAAAATCTATGTGAGTCTTATATGGAGCGATGGAGATAACGTACAATTCGACTCCAATCAAATGTACAATATGTTTAAGAATGCTCCGGGTAGGGGAAAGGTTCCGGTAGGTATGACAATGGCTGCATCTTTGCAAGAGTTAAATCCCGTTTTGTTGGAGTATTTTTTATAAAAATCTGACTCCCAATGATGAATTAGTCGCCGGTCCCTCTGGATTCCAGTTTATCTATGGCGATAAATACAATGAAAATAATTATGAAAAATGGCTGGAAACCAATCAAAAATGGTTGGAAACAGCCGGCTTCCATACTGCTTGCCTGTGGAATACAACTAATAAAGAACGTTTTGGGAGATATATGCAAACTTGTGGTTTGCAGGGCGTTTTTGATGGTTTTGAAAATAATAAGGAACGTTATGAGGTTGGTAAAGACGGCGAAGGTGTTGTCTGTATTCTACAAGGAGCTCATTGTTGGGAAGAGGGCGATGTGTATAAAGATTTGATAAGTGTAAAACCCAACGGGCAAAAGCCTGTTTTTCGGAATGTTTATCTGATTGCGGCCAGTTACGGCGGAGTAGGAGGATATGAACGGTTGATTCGTGAATTACAGCGTGTCGAAAGTTATTTGCCGAATACGTATGAGTTTTTATTGCCCATGGATCTTTGTGCTACGTTAAAAGAGTATATTGAAAAAGAATGGAGGAAATGGGCATGAATAAATTCTTTCTGTTTTTACTTCTGTCGTTCCTTGTTGCCGCAAAGCCTGCATATGCCGGGGATATTCGTATTCCGGCCAAAGGAGGAGGCCTTTATCAAGTTGTTATCGTCGATAAGGGTACAGAAGGCGCTAAGTATGATGGAAAGACCGAGTCTATAATTAATACGAGTTCGGGAACGAGGATACGTATCAGAGATATTGATTTCGGGGATGCAAGGTATGGTTTGTATAACCGGTTTATGGTGGAATACACGCACCCCGGAGATTGCGAGGACGGCTTCTTTGATATTTATATAGAAGATACGGCGGTCCCTGTGGCATCGATTCCTGTGGAACAGACGAAAGAGGGAGAGTATAAAGAAGCGTCGGCTCCGTTAAGTGTAAACATTACTGGTTCTCATGCCGTATATGTCCGGTGGAGAAACCATTCGGCCTGTCTGAAAACGTTCGGGGCAAATGAATTGGTCCCTTTTGCCAGCGTAGAACTGATTCGTACAGGGTCTTTAACGAAGTATGAATTTGGCAAAGGAACTTTGGGAGAACTATCCGGTAAGCATCGTTTGAAAATGGTCTGGCGCGGGAATAGTGCGAACGTGGCTAATGTTTATCTGGATAAGAGTGATGTAGTTTCCGTGATGGATATAGAGGAGGAAAAACTGATTGTCGTTGGGGGTAAATTGGGTTTTAGAATTAATTCTGCGACACCTATAAGAAATGTCGAGGTTTATTCTCCCGAAGGATTGAAAGTGAAAGAATTGAGGCTTTCCGATTGTTCGGCATTCGTATCGGTCGCTCCCGGATTTTACATTGTCAGGATAACAAGAGGGAATGGTGGTGCGGTCGTGAAGAAAATATTAGTAACAGAATGACCAAACAAAAACAGGATTATGAAACGAGGTATTTTATTTTTGCTATTAACTACTTTTTGGGTGTCTTTGTGGAAGCCGGGAATAACAAGGAAGTCCCCCGTTTCTAATTTGAGAGTTCCGGCCTATCCTTTGGTTACCATCGATCCTTACATTTCGGCGTGGTCACATACCGATAAGCTGTATGAAGATGAGGTTCGGCATTGGACAGGAACAGAACATTCTTTGACGGGCGTTTTAAGGGTCGATGGTAAATGCTATCGGTTTATGGGAAAAGGCGAACAGGCTTTGACGTCAATTTTGAAAGATGCCCGAGACGAGGAATGGACAGCCAAATATACGAATACAATGCCTTATGCCGATTGGTATACAAAAAGAGTATAATGATACGGAATGGCAGGAAGGTGCGGGGGCATTCGGGAGCGCCGATATGCCTCATGTTAAAACCGAGTGGAATCAGGGGGATATTTGGATACGTAGGAAGTTTTCGATCGAAGATAAGAATATCTCGAAGAAACGGTTATATCTCGTTTATTCGCACGATGATGTTTTTTGAACTGTATCTGAATGGGCAGATGTTAGTGAGCACGGGATACAAGTGGAGGAATTATGTCGTGCAACCGTTGGATGCAGAACAAGTGAAATCGCTAACCGCAGAAGATAATCTCATTGCAGCCCATTGTCACAATACGAAGGGAGGAGCTTATGTCGATTTCGGCCTATTTACCGATGATGAAATGGAGTCTTTTTTTCGGTACGGAAGCCGAACAGATAAAGGTAAGCGTATTACCTACCCAGACCTATTATTCTTTTTATTGTGGTCCTGTCCAATTGGACTTGAAATTTACGAGTCCATTGGTCTTGAATGATTTGGATTTATTGAGTAGCCCGGTTAATTATATTAGTTATGAAGTCCGGTCATTGGATAAACACGCTCACGATGTGCAGATTTATTTTTCTGCGACTCCCCGATGGGCAGTTAACAGTTTGGATCAAGAAGTAAGTGTAGAAAACTATCGATCTTCCGACATTCATATTCTGAAAACGGGGACATTAGAGCAGAATGTTTTAGGTAAAAGCGGTGATATTATTTGTATCGATTGGGGATACTTTTATCTGGCCGGTAACCTATCTGAATCTTCTGATATGTCTGTGGGAACTCCCTGCTCTATTCAAGAGAGTTTTGCAGGAAAAGGAATACTTCCGGATACAAAAATATCTCGGACATCGGTACGTTTGGATAAGGAAGAAATTCTTTTGGCGTATAGCGAAAATCTGGGTAATGTGAGAGAACGGAAATCCGAAGGATATTTGATGATCGGTTATGACGATATTGCCTCTGTACAATATTTCGGGAAAAATCTGAAAGCGTATTGGAAGAAAAAATATCCGACGATGGAAGCCGCATTGGCCGATGCCCGAAAGAATTATATAAAAACCATGCAGCGATGTGACGAGTGGGATTATAAGGTTATGAAAGACGCTGTTGAAGCCGGAGGACAGCAGTATGCCGAACTTTGTGCAGCCTCTTATCGCCAAGCTATATCGGCTCATAAACTGGTTTGTGGCCCCGCCGGTGAGTTGTTCTTTTTTTCTAAGGAAAATAACAGCAACGGGTCTATCGGTACGGTTGATGTGACATATCCTTCTTGTCCTATTTTTTATTCGGTATAATACAGAAATAATGAAAGCTATGCTGGATTTCATTTTCGATTATAGCGAGTCGGGCCGTTGGAAAAAGCCTTTTTGCTGCGCACGATGTCGGTACATATCCTTTGGCAAATGGGCAAACTTATCAGGGAGATATGCCTGTGGAAGAAACGGGGAATATGTTGATTATGACGACTGCGATCGCTATTGCCGATGGGAATGCAGACTATGCGGCAAAACATTGGGAAATCTTGACGGCTTGGAGCAATTATTTGGCCGAGGTAGGTATGGATCCTGAAAATCAGTTGTGCACCGAAGATTTTGCGGGACATTTGGCGCACAATGCCAATCTTTCGGCCAAAGCCATTATGGCGATTGCCGGTTATGGTCGCTTGGCCGAAATGTTGAATAAGCCGGAGAAGGCCAAGAAATTTACTGAAATGGCTAAAAGAATGGCCATTGAGTGGGAACGGAGAGCCGATGACGGAGACCACTATCGGTTAGCTTTCGATATGCCGGGTACTTGGAGCCAGAAGTATAATTTTGTATGGGATAAAGTTTTGGGCCTTAATATATTGCCAGACCGTATAATGAAAAAAGGAAGTCGCTTTCTATCTGAAAAACCAGAACAAATACGGGTTGCCTTTGGACAATCGCTTTACATGGGGTAAAACTGACGATACCGTATGGAGCGCCACAATGGCCGATTCGGAAAGTGACTTTCAGGAGCTGATACGACCGATTTGGAAATATGTGAATGAAACTTCTTCGAGAGTCCCTTTGGGCGATTGGTATGAAACATTGAATGCCGACTATATAAACTTTCGGGCGCGTTCGGTGGTCGGAGGTGTCTTTATGAAATCATTGGATCATTATCTTAGAAATAAAAGGAAATAGATTGTGGAAAAGTGGATCAAAAAAAATAATGCAATTTGGAGGTTTATTCCTCTTTTATGTCCTGCAATCAGCCCGTCGATGTAGTAACGATCGACTTGTCAAGGGGAGAGGCCGAGATACCTTCCCTCCTTGTATGGTATTTTTTTGAAGAGATTACTCATTCTGGCGATGGCGGTTTATATGCAGAAATGATAAGAAATCGTGGCTTTGAAGATGGTACTTTACCTTCCGGCACGGTGTTGAAAGATGGAAAGGCAGTTGCCAAACCTTTGCATTGCTATTCCAATGATTCCATTAACCATTTTAGTATCGCTTGGAACGATTCGCTTTTTATGGAAAGCTGGGAAGTGAAGTGTGTTTCCGATACGAGGCCTCCTTTTTATGAGATAACCGAGGTTAAGCCACTGAATAACGCTACTCCCCATGCCTTATTTATCGATTTGGGCGCATCCGCATCCGATGTATGGGTTATGAATGACGGTTACTGGGGAATAGCCGTTACAGAGGGACAAAGGTATAATTTCCAATTTTATCTGTTTACGGAAGAATTGAAGAATACGGTAGTGACGGCGGCCTTGCTGGATCGCGAAGAACAGATCGTTGTTTCTAAGAATTTCCAGATAGAACGTGATGGTTCGTGGAATCATTATGAGGGAACTTTTACTGTCGACACGACAGCGAATGATCTTCGTTTTGCTTTGCTGTTACCTCATAAAGGGAAGGTATATATCGATTTTGTATCCATGTTTCCCGAGAACACTTTTTGCGGACATAAAAATGGTTTGAGAGAAGATGTTGCCGGGATGCTTCGAGACTTGCGACCCGATTTTGTTCGTTGGCCGGGCGGATGCATAGTCGAGGGGTTAACTATGGATAACCGTATCAAATGGAAAGAAATGATAGGTGATATTGTGAAACGCCCCGGAGAATATAATTTGTGGGGATATCGCAGTACCTATGGATTCGGTTATCATGAATTCTTACAATTTTGTGAAGATATTGATGCCGATGGTATGTTCGTTTGTAATGCTGGTATGTCTTGCCTGTTTCGGAATGGTGATTATTGGGAAGAAGAGAATCGGATTGATAATTTAATTCAAGATGCTTTGGATGCTATCGAGTATGCGTTGGGCGATACGACCACCGTTTACGGAAAGAGAAGAGCGGAGAATGGTCATGCAGCCCCTTTCCCTCTCAAATATGTAGAGGTGGGAAACGAAAATGTAGGGCTTCGTTACGTGAAAAACTATAATCGCTTTTATAAAGCCATCAAAGAAAAATATCCTCAGATAGAAGTCGTATGTGCTCTCATGTTCAGTCCTTATATTCAGGAGGCGGAGAAAATAGATATCTTGGATCCCCATTATTATGAGACGGCTGGTTGGTTCTATAATAATGCAGATGTTTATGATAAGTTGCCCGATGATATTCCGTATAAAATCTATGTGGGGGAATATGCGGCCATCGGCAGACCCTCTCTCTATTCGTCTTTGGCAGAGGCTGCTTATCTGACAGGAGTTGAAAGGAATGCGGATAAAGTTCAAATGGTATCTTATGCCCCGTTGATAGAGAATGCGGCTCACGGAAAAGATCATTTGTTAGTGCTGAAAAATGATTCAGTCTATGGCCGTACGAATTACTATGTGTTGAAAATGTTCTCGGAGAATCGCCCTGATGTGAATTTACACACAGATTTAAAACCTGCTTCTCCTGAGCCGGTATTCCGCACAAATGGATTTATCGGATTGGGTACGAATAATACGGAAGCTCAATTTAAAGACTTGAAAGTCATTGTAAATGGCGAAGAAATATATACTTCGGGGTGGAGTGATTTCGTGGATAAATGGACTATAATTCGCGGCGATTGGAAAACGGAAGGAAATCTTTTGTCTCAGAGCCAGAAAGGAATAGATGCTTTGGCTATCCTTGAAGATAGGGAGTTTGATGATTGTACGATTGAGTTAAAGGCCAAAAAATTTCTGGAACAGAAGGATTCAGAATTGTGTTTGGCGGCACGGATTCGAATAATTATTTTATGGCGGACATAGGAAGCCACACTAATGAGTCTGTTATTTTTCGAGAGGTGAATAATGAAGGTTCTATTTCGTTATTTGATTATCGAAATACGGCATCTATTAAGACAGATCAATGGTATACGGTGAGAATCGAAATCAAGGGTGCTCATTGGAAATGTTTTCTTAACGATGAGCTACAATATGAATATACTTATGCTCCTAAGAAAAAACATTATGTCGTATCGGGTTATGACAGAGAGCGAAAAGAAGTTATTGTTAAATTGGTAAATGCCGAGGCTGGGAATTGGAAAGTCAGGTTACAATTGGATAAGGCGAAAAATCTGGCATCGAAAGGAACTAAAATTGTATTAGGTGGAGACGACAGATTTGATGAAAATAGTTTTAGCGATCCTTTGAAAATTGTTCCGAAAGTCACCGAGTTATCGGGAATTAGCAATGAATTTACTATTGATTGTCAGGCCAATTCGCTGACTGTATTGAGAATACCGTGTGAAAAATAATAGATAACAAAAATAAAACATAGAAAAATGATAAATAGATATTTAAAAAATCGTAGCTGTATTATTGTTGATGACATATACGGCTTTTTGCCAATGCGGAAATCGGTATTTATGATCTACGTTATACACTCAATACCGACTTGAATACCAAAGAAGGACTCGATGTAGCTTGGGACGATGTTCATGCGGTCTCTACTTTGCAAGGAGTGGTAAACAGGGATGCTCCCCGGTTGTATGTTTACTTTGTAATGGAGGGTAATCACGATATCGATGGTTATTGGTGGAATAAATATCGTCAGAAAGGTGAATGGTTGTATGGACGTGAGACACGGACATACCAGACAATGGAGGATTTATTCACGGCATATGCTCCTTATATAGAGGGGGTAGTCGTTTATGATGGAAACATCGCCTCTACCAGTAATGTGGCATCCTCGGTAGCAGGAATTGAAAATTTGGTGGCTATTCGTTATGATGAAACTCCGGGAAGTTTGTATGATCGTCTTGTATTGCACGGGCCCAAACTGCCGGTAAAAAGATGGTTGTTGAACCCCGATGGCACTTCTATGTTTACCGGTAAGAAAGGGACAAAGATTCCGGGAACGGAACGCTACTCTACCGGATCCTTAAAGAACGATCCTTATGTATGGTTTATAGAGAAATATATGAAAACCGGAAAGTGCAATACGGAATTTGCCGCTTATTACATTGATCAGTATTGGAAGCAGAAACCTTTTGCCACCGTAAGGAATCACCACACTTTGTGCAACCACGATTTTTTTGTAAGTAAAGGAGCTTTTTTCTTCGATTTATCTCCGTGGGGAGATGAACCGGCCACTGATGATCCTACCCAAGCTGTTGGCACTGATTTGAATACACTGAAAGAAATGTTGCTATTGGCTTATCGGCAAAACAACAATGAAAAGATGTGCTACATAGGAGGTTTTCCTGCGTGGGCTTATAAATACACAATGCATGCTTCTGGTAGCCACGATGATGTGCCTACGGAATGGGAGTTCAGCCGTATCATCAGTGCATACAATGCTTTTAAGGATGCAGATGCTATTGGCTATGGCGCATTGGCGAACGCCTCTTTTTGGCAACATTTCCCTACCAAAAAGCAATATACTCAAAATTGGATTTCTCATAAAGAATTAAGAGAAAGAGGGTTGTTGACGGCTGACGGTAAAGTAAATGTAGACGGCAGGAATTTTATTATTTTTTATGTCGGTGATTATGATGCTTCCGCATGGATATCACAAAGAACGCCTTCTATATGGGACGACCCGAACCGTGGAAAATTGCCTCTGATGTGGTGTATCAGTCCCGTATTGGCTGAGCGTGTGCCCCATATTATGCATAACTTCCGCACAACGGCCACTGAAAATGATTATTTCGCTGCGGCCGATAATGGAGCGGGATATATCATGCCGGGTATGTTGCAAGAACCGCGAGAGTCTGGGCTTCCGTCCGGTTTGGAAACATGGGGTAAGCACTGTAAAAGTATTATAAGAAATGGGGATTGTCGATTACCGGTTTTGTTATTGACGGACATGCCCCGGGATTGAATAAAGAGGGATTGGACTGTTATGCTTCTTTTAGCCCGAATGGTATTGTGCCTCAGAAGATCGCAACCGCCCTGTTACATGGCAATATGCCTGTAATACGAGCTGATTTGGATATCAATGACGGTGACCCGAAAGTTGCCGCCAAAAGAATCGTGGAACGTGTAAAAGAGCGTTCTGCATTACCGTTCCATTGGTTTCGTAATATTCTGAAACAACCTACTTGGTATTGTGAGGTGATGAATGAAGTAAAAGCGCAAGATGATAGTATTGTATTGTTAGATGCACCTGCATTTTTCGAATTGTTGCGTATCTATTTGAAAGAACATGGTTCGGTGATAGAATAAGAGCTGTTTGAATTTGTCTTAGAGTAATATAGAAAGATTGTATATGTGAGAGATTTTCGTGGCTTCTGCTGTGCCGGACAGATATAGAAAGTGAGATAAAAAGCTATGGGTAAGCAAAAAGCGAGGGCACTTTTCAACCCGTCAATTCTCTGTTTTTTCGACAGAGAGGAAGAATGTTGCCCGACAAAACCTTATACCATTGACTTGTACTTCCCTACTTTATTATATTTGAATCGGTCTATATCTCAAAATATTTCGTATTTTTGTATCCGTGGATGCAAAAACAGGGGGGTGTTTGGACATCAAGATGCCGACTTTGTGTTTTTATTCCCTATTATAGTTTAATTGAACTGTAAAATTTATGAGCATATTAAAAGAGGGAAAGCCGGTGGGATTAGCATGCGATCATGCCGGTTATGAGATGAAACAGATTGTTATGCAGGAACTTGATGTTCGAGGTATCGCATATAAGGATTTTGGGACATATTCGACAGATAGTTGCGACTATCCCGACTTCGCAACATCCTTTGGCTTTGGCTGTGGAAGCGGGTGAATGTTATCCGGGTATCGCTATTTGCGGTAGTGGGAATGGTATAAATATGACCCTGAACAAACATCAGGGGAATCCGTGCGGCATTGTGTTGGACGACTGAGATTGCAGCATTGGCTCGTCAACATAATGATGCTAACGTGTTAGTTATGCCCGGCCGATTTATTTCGGGAGAACTTTGCCGAGAGATAGTCGACGTATTTTTGAATACCGATTTCGGGGGAGGTCGCCATCAAAGGAGAATCGATAAAATACCTGCTGACCGTTAGTTGGGGAAGAAAGTCTACCATTCGACAATGACCGACACATCGCGAATGTCGCCGGGGATTGGAGGCTTTTCTTTGGTAACGATTAATCGACCTCCTGTTATTTGTGGATAATGAGAACGAAGCGAGTTGATGATTCGCCCTGCAACGTGTTCAAGTAAGCGAGAGGGTATGGCCATTTCGTCAGAAATGATTTGACAGACTTCTGCGTAGTTGAGTGTATCGGTCAGTTCGTCCGTAACGAGAGCTCGGGAGAAGTCCGTATAAAGAGTGGTCTCTACTTTGAAATAGTTCCCTACTTTTTGTTCTTGGGGCAGTACTCCGTGATGGGCGTAGAAGCGCAGGGTTCCGATGTGAATGGAGGTTCTCATACAAATGTGGTTTTATTGAGTCAAATTGTATCTTTTGTTTGTACCATTTTGCGGTATTTTAATGGGGGTATTCCTATTTTTTTTATAGAAATTCTTTGAAAAATGAAATTGGTCAAAATAATTTAATTTGAAAGCGATTTCTTTAATTTTTAAATCAGAATCTCTGAGGTATTTACAGGCTCTTTGGATTTTTAGATTAGAAAAATATTCCATAGGTGTTATTCCGGTTTCCGTTCTGAAAAGGGCATTGATTCGAGTTATGGAATAACCACTGAAATCGGCAATATCACTAAGGGTAATTTTTTCTTCTAAATGATCTTTCATGAATTGTATACATTTTTGGATATTGTCGATTTTCCCGATGGTTTTATTTCCCGAAATGATTTTATATATTTTAGAGAGGCTAAAAAATGCATTAGACAGAAAGATGTGTATTGAAGATTTTCGAGGTCATATATATCGTGTTCGATGTTACGATATATCTCGGCGAATAATATGAGTCGATCTTGGATACGGCTGTTGTCGGCATCTTTTATTTCAATGCTGCGCCCCATGATTGAATTGAAAAAAAAGGCGCATTTGTTCCTTTAAAATGAAGCCAATATATGCTCCATGATTTCTTATCGCCCGATCCATATGCATGTTTCTCATAGGGTGGTAGTATAATGAATTGGTCTTTGGCTAATGTCATGCGTTCTCCATTGTATTCTACCCAACCAATTCCGTTTTCACAATATATAAATATGTATTGTTCTGCTCCGATAGGTCGTTCTCTATAATGACATTTGGCATTTGGGTAATATCCTATATGAGTGACATACAATTGTTCTGTAACGGGGTTGTTTATTATAGAATCCAATAAATCAGCAGGAATGATAATCTCCCTTTCTCCCGGAAATCCAGATGGAATAAAAGTTTTGATACTCATATTATTAGATATTATATGGCAAATATAAGAATATAATATACATATTTTCAAATATTACATACATTTTTTCCCCTTGCTTTCAAGTTTATATTTGCCATATATTTGTAATATTAAAAAGAATATTCAAAAAGATATGTTTATATCATGGAAAATATCACAAAATATCTTATCAAAAGTACTGTAAAGAAAAGCGAAGTAAAGGCTTGGGAAGAAACCGTTATGTTGCCGACTTATGAGATCGGTAAAGAGGAGAAAAATCCGGTTTTTATAGAAAAGAGAGTTTATCAAGGCAGTTCGGGAGTGGTATATCCCTATCCGGTAGTGGAAAAAATATGTGATGAAAAGAAGGAGAAAGCTTATCGTGCTGTTTTCTTGGAAAACGAATATCTGAAAATAATGATTCTTCCCGAGCTTGGTGGTCGGGTTCAAGTGGCGTACGATAAAATTAAACAACGTCATTTCGTATATTATAATCAAGTAATCAAGCCGGCACTCGTGGGGTTGACTGGTCCGTGGATTTCGGGTGGTATCGAATTTAACTGGCCTCAACATCACCGTCCTTCGACATATTTGCCAACGGAATGTACGATAGAGGAATTTCCTGATGGAAGTGTTACGGTGTGGTGTTCTGAGGTGGAACGAATGTTTCGCACAAAAGGAATGGCTGGGTTTACCCTGTATCCGGGAAAAGCATATCTTGAAATAAAAGCGAAAGTATATAATCGCACCTCGTTACCGCAAACGTTCTTGTGGTGGGCGAATCCTGCGGTTGTAGTCCATAAGGATTATTATTCGGTGTTTCCGCCCGATGTGAATGCCGTGTTTGACCATGGTAAACGTGCGGTATCGAGTTTCCCTATTGCTACCGGAGTTTACTATAAACAGGATTATTCTTCGGGTGTGGATATTTCGAAGTATAAAAATATTCCGGTTCCTACCTCTTATATGGCAATCAATTCCAAGTATGATTTTGTGGGAGGATACGAGGAAAACGTAGAGGCCGGACTGTTGCATGTGGCCGATCATCATGTCAATGCGGGTAAGAAGCAATGGACATGGGGGTGTGGGGATTTCGGACAGGCCTGGGATAGAAACTTGACCGATGAAGATGGCCCTTATATAGAACTTATGACGGGTATATATTGTGATAATCAGCCCGATTTTACATGGTTGCAACCGTATGAGGAGAAAGAGTGGAAGCAATATTTCATGTCTTACAGTGCTGTCGGTATGGTGAAAAAATGCGACAAAAGAGGCGATTGTTACACTAAAAAAGAATGAGGATAAAGGAGAAGTAATCCTCTACACGACAAGTGTATATAAAAGTGTGAGAATTCTGGTGACATGTGGTGGAAAAGTCTATTTGGATAGTATTCACGACATGTCTCCTGCCGAACCGGTAAAAGAATCGTTCGCTTTAAATGGTGTCGAATTTGATTCTTTAAAGTTATGCGTATACGATAATAATGGTAAGGTGTTGGTAGAATATGAGGCCGAAAAAAAGGAAATCAAACCTATCCCCGATCCTGCGAAAGCAGCCAAAGATCCCAAAGATATCGCAAGCATAGAACAATTGTATCTGACCGGGTTACATTTGGAACAGTATCGTCATGCTACGTATAATCCTACTGATTACTATATGGAGGCTTTGTCTCGTGAACCGGGTGATGTGCGTTGTAATAATGCCATGGGGTTGTTCTGGATGCGTAGAGGCCAGTTCGCAAAAGCTCAACCTTATTTTGAGGCTGCCATCGCCACATTGATAGAACGCAATCCCAACCCGATTGACGGAGAACCTCATTACAATTTGGGTTGGAGTCTTAAAATGCAAGGTAAGTTTGACGAAGCTTATGATGCTTTTTTTAAAAGCGACTTGGAGTGCTGCCCAACAAGATTCCGCATATTACGCTCTTGCCCAAATTGATTGTATTCGAAATGATTTCGAGAAAGCTCTCGAACATATCGATCGTTCATTGGTGCGTAACTGGCACAATCATAAAGCACGTCAGTTGAAAGCAAGTATTCTTCGCAAATTGGGTAAAAAGAAGCTGCGGCTACGCTCATAGCAGAGTCTCTCTCGATAGATAAGTTTAATATAGGATGCCGACTCGAGCTTTATTTGCTTGGTGGGGAATCTGCGCAACAAGCTCTCGACGAGATGATGGCTTTGATGAATGAGACGACATCGGTACATTCTTATATCGAGTATGCGTTGGATTTTGCCAATGCCGGACTTTATGCGGAAGCTGAGCGACTTCTCCTTTTGTGGGTAAACAAAAACGATGGAATAGTATATCCGATGGTTTATTATGCACTTGGTTACTTTTGCATCGAAATCGGACGATGTGCTTAAAGCTATCGATTATTACAAGAAAGCGTCTCAGATGGCTCCCGACTATTGTTTCCCTAATAAATTGGAAGAAGTTCTTATGTTGCAAGATGCAAAATAGATTGCAACCGAATGATTCCAAAGCATGGTATTATCTTGGAAACTTTTGGTATGGAGCTCGTCAGCACGATGAAGCTATCGCTTGTTGGGAACGTTCGGTAGAACTTGACGATCAATTCCCTACTGTTTTGCGTAATCTTGCATTGGGATATTACAACAAACGCAACAGGAAAGAAGATGCGTTGGCTTGTCTTGAAAAAGCGTTTGCTCTCGATACGAACGACGATCGCATTTTGATGGAATTGGATCAACTCTATAAGAAGTTGCGTCGTCCGCATAAAGAACGTTTGGCATTCCTTGAAAAGCATCTCGATTTGGTGGAGAGACGCGACGACCTTAGTGTAGAGCGTGTTACCTTATATAATCAATTGGGCGAGTATGAAAAAGCCAAATCTTTGATTGCTTCGAGAAAATTCCATCCGTGGGAAGGCGGAGAGGGTAAGATTTCTGGACAGTATATAATCTGCCGCATTGAATTGGCGAAAAAGGCAATTGCCGAAAAACGTTATCAAGATGCTATCTCTTTACTTAAAGAGACAGAATACTATCCTTTCAATCTTGGAGAAGGAAAACTCGCGGGAGCCGAAGAAAACGATATACATTATTTTATGGGTTGTGCCTATGAAGGATTGGGTGATAAGGAAAATGCCGAACTTTATTTTAGAAAGGCTACGGTCGGTTCAGCCGAACCTGCGATTGCATTCTTCTATAACGACCAACAACCTGACAAGATATATTATCAAGGACTTGCTTGGCGTAAGTTGGGTGACGAAAAGAAAGCTCGAAGCCGTTTCAATAAACTTATCAATCATGGGGAACAGCATCTCTTCGACCATGTGAAAATCGATTACTTTGCTGTTTCTCTACCCGATTTGTTGATTTGGGAGGACGATCTCAATCTGCGCAACCAGATACATTGTAATTTGGTGATGGGGCTTGGATATTTGGGCTTGAACGATAGAAAGACAGCAGAAAGATTTCTCGGAAAAGTGAGAGAGCTCGATATCAACCATCAAGGATTGAATGTGCTGTGAAAGAAACTGACTCTTAAAATTTATACACATGAATGCACAATATAAGAAAGGTTTTGTCTATTTTATATGCCTTGTATCCGCAATGGGCGGATTGTTATTCGGTTACGACTGGGTAGTAATAGGCGGGGCGAAGCCGTTTTATGAACCGTATTTTGGAATTACCGATGATAACACGATGCGGGCCGTGGCGATGAGTGTGGCTCTGCTGGGGTGTCTTGTAGGAGCTATGATAGCAGGGGTACTGGCCGATAAATATGGACGGAAACGTCTGTTGATAGTTGCGGCTTTGGTATTCTTTTTTTCTTCGCTAAGTACCGGCATGGCGGATTATTTTGTGATTTTTGTCATATCGCGTTTTATCGGAGGAATAGCTATTGGGCTCGCAGCCGATGTCTCTCCTATGTATATAGCCGAGATTGCACCGAGAAGTGTGAGGGGCAAGCTGGTTTCACTCAATCAGTTAACTACTGTGCTGGGGATATTGTCAGCTCAAATCGTCAATATGCTTATCGCAGAATCGGTCGCTCCTGATGCTACCGTAGCGGATATTGCAGCCTCTTGGAATGGAACAATGGGGTGGCGATGGATGTTTTATGCGGTCTGTTTTCCTTCGTTCCTCTTTTTTGTTTTAGTCTTTTTTATTCCTGAAAGCCCTCGTTGGCTGATTCAAAAAGGAAATGAGCGTCAGGCCATAATTGCATTGGAACGGATAGGCAATCGAGAATATGCATTGGCTGAGTGTGCCGGTTATCGCGAATCGGATGCAGAAGCGAAGAAACATGGTAAGGGAGCGGTCAAACAGCTATTTTCGAAAAAAAAAATGCGTCTTGTGCTATCCATAGGATTGGTTATTGCCGTATTTCAGCAATGGTGCGGAATCAATGTCATATTTAACTATGCACAAGAGATATTTCAAGCGGCAGGTTATGGTGTATCCGATATTTTGATGAATATCGTTGTTACAGGCATCGCCAATCTTATATTTACATTCGTGGCTATTTTTACGGTAGAGAAGCTCGGTCGTAAAAAATTGATACTGATAGGTTCTGGTGGTTTATTATTTATTTATAGCATTCTGGCATGGTGTTATTTCGTTCATGCAAGCGGTATATTCATGAGTATACTGGTTGTGTGTGCGATAGGATTGTATGCCATGTCATTAGGTCCTATTGCATGGGTGTTGCTTTCAGAGATATTTCCCAATGCCGTGCGTGGGGTTGCTATGGCGGTTTGTACAGGCGCGTTGTGGGTAGCCAGTTTCTTGTTGACCTACACCTTCCCATTCCTCAATTCGGGATTAGGAACAGGAGGAACATTCCTGCTTTACACCTTTATTTGCCTATTGGGATTCCTCTTTACACTCAAATATATTCCCGAAACAAAGGGTAAATCACTTGAAGATCTTGAAAAAGAATTAGTTAAATAGAAACGATAAATCAAATAGACATGAAAACACTTGGAAGACAAATGCTGTGTTATTTGCTGCTTTGTTTCGCAGTAACAACTTATGCCGAGGAGACGATATCCATAGATACGGATAATACCTCGTTAATTTATAAAGTAGATAAGGATAAAAAACTGAGACAAGTCTATTTCGGATCTTTTTTAGATGCGAAAGAGGCCGAGGCAACACAGGTTACGAAAGCCGATGCTTATCCTACCTTCGGAACCTCTTATGTCAATGAAGCGGCTTTACGTGCGGTGCATGGTGACGGAAATACTTCTACCGAACTCTATTTCGAGGGTGTGGAGCAAAATAAATTGAGCGATGATATAACCCAAACGATTATTACGCTTAAAGATGGTTGTTTCCCGTTCACGGTGAAACTTTGTTTCAAATCTTATGCTCAAAATGATGTGATAGAGCAATGGAGCGAAATCAGTCATACCGAGAAAAAGCCGGTGACACTTTATAACTATGCTTCATCACACTTGTTTTTCAACGAACCGTCTTATTATCTCACTCAATTCTGTGGTGAGTGGGCAATGGAGATGAACATGGTCGAGACTCAATTATCGAGAGGGGTGAAAAATCTTGAATCGAAATTGGGTGTGCGTTCCAACCAGCATTCGCATCCCTGTTTTTATCTTTCACTCGATGGCAAAGCACAGGAAAAGGCAGGCAGGGTCGTAGGAGGAACATTGGCATGGCCGGGTAGCTATCGTCTTTCATTCGAAGTCGATCATCGTGAGAATTTACATATTATATCGGGAATTAATCCTTATGCTTCACAATATATACTTAATCCTAAGGAGGTGTTCAGAACTCCGGCTTTGCTGTATTCCTATTCGTCTAAGGGTACAGGAGACATTTCGAGACGTTTCCATCGATGGGCGAAAAAATATGGTATATATCGGGGCGATAAGACCAGAACTACTTTGTTGAATAATTGGGAAGCAACTTACTTCGATTTTAATGAAGAGGTTTTGAGTGGCATTATTAAGGATGCCGCAGACATGGGATTCGAACTTTTCTTGCTCGATGACGGGTGGTTTGCCAATAAATATCCTCGCGATAATGATAAAGCCGGTTTAGGTGACTGGAACTATAACAAAAAGAAACTTCCCCATGGGTTGGGTTATTTGGTGAACGAGTCGAAGAAAAAAGGTATTAAATTCGGTATATGGCTCGAACCCGAAATGGTTAATCCCAAAAAGTGAATTGTATGAAAAATCACCGATTGGGTAATCGGGCAACCGAATCGACCGCTCGATTTAAGTCGTAATCAGTTGATTCTCGATCTTTCTAATCCCAAAGTGCAAGATTTTGTTTTCGGGGTGATAGATAAAACGCTGAGCGAAAATCCCGGTATTGCCTATATCAAATGGGATTGTAATCGCTTTGTTACGAATTCGGGGTCTTATTTCTTATCCCCCGAGAAACAGTCTCATCTTTGGATCGGCTATGTGAGAGGATTATTCTCGGTTCTCGATAGGGTACGTGCCAAATATAAAGATGTTTCTATGATGTGCTGCTCTGGGGAGGCGGTCGTATAGATTATGGGACTCTTCCCTATTTCGATGAGTTTTGGATTAGTGATAATACCGATGCCCTCGACCGTATTTTTTTATACAATGGGGACTACTCAGTTCTTCCCTTCTATGGCACTAGCCAGTCATGTATCGGTTGTTCCCAATCACATCACAGGTCGTATCGTTCCCTTGAAGTTCCGTTTCGATGTGGCGATGTCTGCCAAATTGGGTATGGATTTGCAACCCAAAGATATGACCCCCGCGGATAAAGAGTTCTCGAAAAATGCGATTAAAGACTATTACAGTATCCGCTCAATTGTACAGTTCGGTGATTTGTATCGCCTACTTTCTCCATATGAGAATAAACGTACGGCTATGATGTATGTTACCGAAGACCAAAATGATGCTGTATTGTTCACATATCTTTTGAAGAAAAGTATCAACGGGAATACACAACCTTTGATTCTCGAAGGTCTTGACTCTGATAAAAATTATCGGGTAACGGAATTGAATAAAGAGACCAAAGGATATTCGTGGTTTACGCCGTTGGACGGAAAGGTATTTTCGGGCGACTATCTGATGAAATATGGCCTTCGTTTCACGATGTATAATGAATACGATAGTAAGGTGATACGCATTACGGCTGAATAAAACTAAATATATATCATGAATAACACTAATTATTTTACATTATGAACAGGTTGAAATTATGTTTTATCACTTTGCTTTGTGTCCTACCGTTGTTCGGTTCGATGGCACAAAGTGTAAAAATTGAGGGTTCGGTTCGAGATTCTCAAACAGATGAACTATTGCCGGGTGTTAATGTAATGGTAAAAGGATCGTCTATCGGTGCAATGACAAATATCGACGGTGCGTTCTCTATTACCGTTCAAAAGGGTTCTGTGCTTGAATTTTCTTTTTATCGGATATGAGAAACAGGAGTATGGGGTAAAAGGAAATGCCAAAATTCAAGTAGAATTGAACCCTGTGGGAATCGCGATGGACGAGGTAATCGTTGTAGGTGCTTCCATGAAGAAAAGCGATTTGACAGGATCGGTCGCTAGGGTGACCGATAAAACCTTACAACAGATTCCTACCGCCGATTTGAATACTGCATTGCAAGGGAAAGTTGCTGGTGTATTTATCCAGAATAGTGCAAAACCCGGAGAGGCTGCCAGCATTAAGATTCGGGGAAATAACTCGATACAATATGGAACCTCTCCTATTTATGTCATAGACGGTTTGTTGGTCGATCAAGGGTTTGAGATGCTGAATCCTAATGATATAGCTACTATCGACGTATTGAAGGATGCTTCGGCGACTGCTATTTATGGAGCTCGCGGCGCAAATGGGGTTGTTGTAATTACCACTAAAAAAGGGCAAAAAGGTAAGGCTCGTGTTACTTATGACGGTTGGTATGGCTCGCAAAGTTTCAGCAAAGAGATGCCATTGATCAATGGCTCTCAATTGCATGACCTCCGCGTAGAGGCATATATCAATGAGTTTAATAATACGACTAATTTACCGCCTGCCCGACGAGAAAAATACATAAAGGATAATTTCTTATCGACAACGGTTCCACCTAATACGATTTTTACAGAAGATGAAATGGAGGCTTACTTGTCGGGAAAAACGTATAATTGGCTTGATGCGGTTACTCAAAATGCATATCAGCAAAATCATGCGGTAAGTTTTTTCTGGAGCTGGTGATAAGGGTTCTTACTTCATGAGTTTTAACTATAATCAGCAAGAGGGCTTAATGAAAAATGTAAGCTATGAGCGTTACACAGGTAAAATCAATCTCGATCAGATGGTAAAGCCTTGGTTGAAGGTAGGAACTAATACAACCTTCGTTTATCAGGTGGGACATCCTGTTGCAGATGACAATACTTTTCCTGTGGCGCTTAGAGCAGATCCTCTGTTACCGATATCAGGTGAATATTGGTATATGAAATATGGCACAGAAGAGAGCCAGAGCAATAATAATCCTATCAGGGACTTGAATGTGGTCAGAGATGCGAATCAAGCTCGTCTTATGAGTTCTAACTTTATCAATATCAATCCAATAAAAGGACTTGATATACGTTCGACCTTTTCTATTGATTATATGAGTAAAGAAGACTATACCTACTATTCTACCGAGACGACACAGTCCTATAAAGCGTCAGCCGATGGGCAGGCTAAACATCGTAAGGATAAAATGTTGAATTGGCAGTGGGATAACACGGTTTCATACAAAACATTAATTAAAGAGAAGCATAGGATATCGGCTGTTTTGGGTGCTAATATGTCTTATTACAGTCAAAATTGGAATAGTCTTGATGTGAAGGGTTTTGGTAATGACTTTTTTCTCATATAAGGCAATAGCCGGAGCTTCGAAGAAAGAGGATTTCGGCGTTAATTCAGATTTTTGGACTTACTCTATGGCTTCTGTATTCTTGCGTGCGGGATATGTATACGATAGTCGCTATTATGTCACGTTTACAGGTCGTTATGATGGTTCATCTAAATTCGGAACCAATAATAAATGGGGATTCTTCCCTTCGGTATCTGCTTCGTGGAATATTACAGGAGAGGAGTTCATGCAGTCGCAGAATGTCATTAATAACCTAAGACTTCGGGTAGGCTATGGTTTGGCTGGTAATCAAAATATTCCCAACTATGGTTACCAAACGCTTTATGATGTAAGAGCTACTCTTGGTACGAGTGCGTTGATTAACTGGGGACGGTATGGTAACCCCGATTTACGCTGGGAAAAGCAGAAACAAATTAATGTGGGATTGGACTATGGCATGTTTAACGATCGCTTGAGCTTTACGCTCGATTTATTTCATATTGATAACGAGGATTTGTTGATGACCATTAGTAAGTCGCCGTCTTCGGGATACCTTGATCAATTAGCCAATGTAGGCACGCTTCGGAATAGAGGTATTGAATTTTCGATAAATGCCACTCCTATTCGTACAAAGGACTGGAATTGGAATATCGGATTTAATATTTCTGCCGATCGCAATAAGATTATCAAATTGGACGGGCAGGCTCAGGAAATCTATAAATTAGGTGGTATGTCGAATAACGAGATACAGACCGAGGGTAACTTGTTTGTGGGTGAGTCGTTGAATACGATTTATATGTATCTGTTCGACCGGATTATACAGGAGTCGGATATGGATTATGTGAACTCTCTCGAATTGGGTTCTCGAACGGCACAACCCGGAGATATTTTGCCGTTGGATAGAGATCATAACGGCATTATTAATGATAAGGACCGTACGGTCGTGGGGTTAAAGACCCTAAATTCTATGGTGGTATCCATACGACTGTAAGTTGGAAAGGTTTGGAATTGACGCTTGTCGGGAATTATTCGTATGGAGCCAAGAAAACGAGTTTCTTGTATAATTCATTGGTTACCAGTGATGGAAGAAGTGCAGCTCATAAAGATATATTGAATCGTTGGACACCGGAGAATACGAATACATTGATACCGAGAGCTTATCATGCGTTTAGCGGATTTGGGTACGGCAGTACGAGCCTATGTTTGCAAGATGCCTCGTTCTTCCGGTTAAGTTCGGCTACGTTGGCTTATACGTTCCCTCGTAAATTGATCAATAAGATTTACCTTGACAATCTTCGCATCTATTTTACGGGAAGTAATCTCTTTACTGCGACGAAATACAGAGGATTCGATCCTGAAACCGGGGATTGGTATCCCAATACGCGTATGTATGTTGTCGGTCTAAATATATCATTCTAAGAAATTAAAAGTTAGGAATATGAAAACTAATAGATATATCGTTATAGCGTTGCTTCTGTCGATTTTTGTATCGTCTTGCGAAGACGGTTTTTTGAAGCAAGATCCGCAAACCAGTTTGTCGAGCGAACAGGTTTTTGAAAAACCAGAGAATGTGCAAGCTTTTGTTTATGGGCTGTACTATCAATGGCGTGCGACTCGTGTGAATCGGAAAGGTTTTTACACGATTTTAGGAACCGATGAGGCTCAGCAGGGTGAGTATCAGGTAAGGACAAATGCTATGCAGGCGGCGTTCGATAAATATGACGGATATTATGATTCTGAAAATACTTCTATTGCAGAGGCTTGGAATATTCGTTGGCCGGTGGCTGTGCAAGCAAGTGAGGGGTTATGGCATATCGATCGATTGTTGAAATCTGCTTCTGCCGATGAAGCCGAGCAGTATAAGGTGTTCTTGGGACAGATATCTTTTTATCGGGCATGTATTCTTTTTGAGTTGACTCAATATTGGGGCAAATTACCATTGCCCAATATCGTAGACGGCCAGAATCAGTTGGGGCCGCGCAAAGAATTGCAAGAAGTCTACAAGATGATTACAGATGATTTGAAGGTATCTCTTACTTACTTGTCGGAAAAAAGAGCGGCCGATGGACGTATCCCTACGATTTGGGCCGCAAAAAAATGTTGTTGGCGAAGGTATATATGTCGGCTCCTGTGGAGTCAGGATATAGAGATTTCGGTGAAGCGCAGATTTTGCTGGAAGATTTGAAAAGCAGAGGCGGATTTGTTCTTGAAAACAATTATGCCGATTTGTTCGATGCCAACAAAGTAATGGGAAATTTACCGTCTCAGGCCAGTACAGAAGAAATATTCACGTTTTATTTCAATAATGTATGGCCCGATTCTAACGAGGCTCAATGGTATGCAGGCACTCGTGCTTGTTCCGGAGATCCCAATTGCATGTATGGAGGATATGATTTTTTGTTTTACCGACTGATTATTGCGTGAATATATACGAGCCGGGAGACTTGAGAAAAGATGCCAGCATACGCTCCGATTTTATTTATAAGGGCAAACAGCCTGTTCCATCTGCTGGTTTTGGAGAAGACCAATTGAAGCCCCATTTCAAAAAGTTTGAAGATGTGTGTATCGATGGAACTAAGTCTTTTTATTATACGGGTGGAAATATGTACTACTTCCGTTATGCCGATGCGTTGTTGATGTTGGCCGAATGTATGAACGAGACAGGAAATACGTCTGGTGCTGTTACATTGGTGAATACGACTGTTCGCTCTCGTGCTTTCGGCGGTACGGTTCCGGCTCAATATGTTTGGGACACGTGTATGTCTGCCGAAGAATTCCGCACGAAAATACTCGATGAGCGTATGCGTGAACTCGCTTGCGAGGGTTGGCGGCGTATGGATCTTGTGAGAACCGGACATTTTGAAGAGTATATAAAAGTGAGAAACCGTTGGCAGGCTTTGGCTCCGACTATTGGAACTCAACATCGCTTATTCCCTGTGCCTATGGTGGAAATAAAGCAAAATCCGCATTTGCAAGGTGATCAAAATCCTGGATTGAATTAAATTGATTATATATTCTCTATCGGCAGGATTAAGAGGTCTGTTCTGCCGATAGAGAAATAAAAATAGACCTCGCCATAAAAACACTTATCGAATATGAAAAAATTATTATTCTCTTTGGCTCTTGTAGGAGCTGTAATTCCGAGTTTTGCCGTAAATTCGGTAAATTGGGAAATTTTACGAAATCCGGTAGATGGGGAAAGCGGATTCCCGCAAACTGCTTCCGGTCGTCAGTTGTTTGTCGATTTTAACAACGATGGTATTATGGACTATTTTATTATTGCTGGACAAGCTAACCCCAGTATGGGCTTGTTCAAAGGCAATGCCGATGGAACGTATACCGATGTTACTGCGGAGTCGGAAGACTTGTATGCCAAAAGCCAAGCTTCTGCGGTGTTCATTGATATCGATAATGATGGTAATCTCGATTTGATTACTGTCGGGAAATCCGGTAGCGATGCGTTTACCGACATATTTATGAACAGTGGTGCTCCTGATTATAAATTCGTGGCCGACTGGGATATGATAGAGGCTTTTCCCGGTCTTAGTTCGAATCGAATGACAATGGCTCTAAGCTACTTGTCGCTTTCGATTACAATAATGACGGTTGGACCGACTTGCTTATCAACGGAAGCGCCGGTGGTGTGTGGGAAGAAATTACGGGAGGAACAGGACAAGGTCGTGTATGTGCTATTATGAAAAATAATCATGGAACGTTTGAACTATTAAAGAATCCGGTAGATGGAACAGAAAATTTCATCGGTGTTAACGGTGGTTCTATTGATGTGGCCGATTTCAACAATGACGGTTGGATGGATATTTTGGTTACGGGATATCATGATGAGTATAAATCGATAACGAAATTATATAAAAATAATGGTAATGATACGTTTACCGAAGTTACGGGGATCGACTTTGTGGGACATCAACAAGGAGAAACTGCTTTCATCGATGTAAATAATGATGGATATGCCGATATTATTGAGATCGGTCGTGATGTGAATAATGGTTGGGCCGCTTTTGGAAAGTTGTATATCAATAATCAAGATGGTACATTTACTCGTCATGAGGAAGCCGAGACCAATTTCTTCGGTGGGGGCTGTGCTTTGGCGATTGGCGATGTGAATAACGATGGGTTGAATGATTATTTCATGACGGGTTGGAATACTAATGCCACCTTTATGTATAATAATGGAGATAATTCATTTACAAAGCAGGAGCTTATTCCCGACGATGCTCGTTGCCGCGGAGGATCGGCTACTTTTGTAAATATTGATAATGACGGTTTCCTCGATATGGGTATCTTCGGTTATCGTGATGGTGGTGGGGCAGATGGTGATGGATTGGGTTCTTGGCCCGATTATATCTTATTTAATAGAGGCAACGATGGTGTTATTGCCAATGCCGCACCTGCTGCGCCTAAGAACTTTACGGCCATTTACAATGAAGACAAAGGTTGCTATGAGTTGAGATGGGAAAAAGCTACTGACGATACGACTCCGGCTGAGGCTATTCGATATAATATCTATGTCAAGACTCCCGATGGTAAAATAAATTTCATACTTCCTGCCGATAAAACCACAGGTGCGTTGAAAGTATATGGAACGCAATATCCGTTGGTTCCGACCAATCGGTATGACTTGTATATGCCTAAAACCGAAGGTGTGGAATTTGCGGTATCTGCTGTGGATAACGGCTGGTTGGCAAGTCCTTTCGTAATAAGTTCTACTTCGAGCATTGAAAATGTTTTAAGCGGAAATGATTACAAAGTGTATGCTGCCGGACAAACCGTGTATTTGCAAAACTCCTCGAACGAAGTTGCCATATTTGAAATTTTGGGTATAGATGGAAGGGCATTGGCACAATATCGTGTGGCTGCTAGTCAGAACATGAATTTCGATGTAAACGAAGGAGTTTATTTGGTAAAAGTTACCATTGAAACAAACAAGCTGTATCTAAGATAATAGTAGGCATGTAATAGGATTTACATGGTTTGTTGCATGAAATTTGTATAATAAAATCTTAATCAGGTCGTCGGGGAAATTTTTATTTTCCCGACGATTAAAAAAAACACCAATAATATGAATCGACTCACCTCCCTTTTTATATTTTGTGTTATCCCCCTTTCTGTATCGGCTATCACAGTACAGGAAGGAATGCTGAAATTAAATATTTCGGATACAGATGGGCAAACGGATATTTACAGAAACGAAGTATTGTTGATTTCCAAAAACCATGCTGTATTTAAGATAGACGAATCTGAATATTCTGCTCCCTCGTTGACATTTACCGGAGCAACTGTTAGTGATTATTCCGATTTATTTGGTTTGGGTAAGCGTGTAGACCTTGTGTATACGAATGAAAATCCTAAACTGAAAGCTACACATACTTATTACCTCTATTCGGGTCAAAACTATTTGTTGACTGAATTGAAAGTAGAGGCTCCCCGATGTGATAGCATCGAATTATATGTCGCCTTTGACGACGACTGAGCCAACGGCTTTTCTTCCGCCGAGAACGGAACGAACGTTGCTTTGATCGTTCCTTATGACAATGACTGTTGGGTAGCTTACGACTCTAAGGTGTTTAGAGTAGGGCGACTTACACGAGCTATGAAGCAGGCTGCTTGTATAGCACGAAAAATAACAATGGTTTGGTATTAGGCTCTATCGAACATGATAATTGGAAAACCGGAGTCGTGTCGAAAGTCAATACTCCCAATTCTATTACGTCGCTTATTGTTTATGGCGGTATTAGTGACAATTACAGTGGAAAGACCCCTACTACCCGAGATCAACTGCCTCATGGCAAAGTGAAAGGTACAACTGTGAAGTCACCGAAGGTGATGATCGGTTATTTTGACGATTGGAGAGATGGAATGGAGGTTTATGGCGAGTTGAATGCCGTTGTGACACCTAAACGTGCGTGGGATAAAGGAACGCCGTTCGGCTGGAACAGTTGGGGAAATGCGATGTCTGATGTTTCGTATGCGATTGCTTCGAGTGTATCGGCTTTCTTTGCCGATAAACTGGCTCCCGAATTTACCAATGACAGTACCGTATATATCGGTCTCGATTCTTATTGGACAAATATCACGGCTCAAAATCGCCGTCGTTTTATTAAGGAGTGTAAAGAACGTGGACAGAGACCGGGTATTTATTGGACTCCTTTCGTTGATTGGGGAGGCAACATGAATAAAGATGTGGAAGGAACTAACGGTAAATATAAATATGGGGATATTGTACTGAAAATCAATGGACAACCAGCGCAGTTTCCCGGTGGAAATAAAGGTTGGGCATTAGATCCTACTCACATCGGCACGAAGATGCGTATAGATTATTATATAGACCAATGGATTAAAGATGGTTATGAGTTCCTGAAAATAGACTTTATGACACACGGAACGTTCGAGGCCGACTCTTGGTATGATCCAGAGGTGACTACGGGAATACAGGCTTATAATCAGGGAATGAAATATCTTTCGGACAGAATAGGTGATAAGATGTACGTGAACCTTTCTATCGCACCTCTTTTCCCGGCGCAGTATGCCAATGGGCGTCGTTTTGCTTGTGATACATATGGAACGATGAACGATACGAAATATGCGCTTAACGCATTGACACATAGTTGGTGGACCGATCGTTTCTATTGTTATAACGACCCCGATTACATGGTCTTCGGTAAATTTACGGGTAATGGGGAATATCCGTCGGGCAGAACTTATACATTGCATTCGCCGGGAGAAAACCGAGCTCGGTTCACTTCGGTGGTAACTACGGGACTATGTTTGTTGGGGACGATTTCTTGAACTGTACAGAGGAAGCGCGTGTTCGTGCACAGTCGATTGTCAAGAATGAAGAGATAAATCGTATCGGTAAAATAGGGAAGTCGTTTCGTCCTATCGTGAACGATTATTGGGGAACGGGTCAAGCCGATGCTTTTTATGCATAGAGTTGCCGATACCCTTTATGTGGCCGCATATCACTTTACTACGTCTCCGACTCAAAAAGTTTTTAATTTGAAATATAGTGATTTGGGGCTTGCCGAAGGCGTGGTTTACACTGTACATGAACTTTGGACAGATAAAAAAGAAATGACAGATAAAACAGCAAATATATTGACGTTGAAAGTGCCTCGTTCCGATGCCAGAGTATTTAAGATTTATCCTGGAACCATATCTTCGGTAGAAGAGGCTGTGGCAGATAAAGATACTAAAATCTATCCCAATCCTTGTCATGATGAACTGTATATAAATAAATTGAATAACGAAAATAACTGCGATTATGACGTGTATTCTATTGCCGGGGAGAAACTGATTTCTTTGGACGATTTCGGTGGAGACGTGATTGATGTGAATCCTCTCGCCCCGGGCAGTTCTATATACTGGTATCTACCGATACCGTCACGAGGAATAGATTTGTTGCTTCGTTCATTAAAGAATAAACCGTAAAGTAGTTACCGATAAACACACAAAAAAAGGAGATGAGAAGATTATCGCTTTTAGGATTATTGATTTTAACCCTTTCTCCTCTTTGCCTGAGGGCAACAGAGGCGAGGGTTATACAGAATATAGATTTCGATTGGTATTTCTACCCAGCCGATATACAAGGTTGTGAGATGGATAATAGTCGTTTTTTTATCTTGGCGAAAAGTCGATGTCCCGCATGATTACAGTATCGAAGGAACTTATGATCAGAAAAATGGCCGTGAAAACGGATTTTTGCCGGGTGGCGGTGTCGTTTGGTATAAAAAAGAGCTCGAATGGAATCCTTTGTGGGAAGGTAAGAAGGTATTTATCGAGTTTGATGGAGCCTATATGAACAGTACGGTTTGGCTGAACGGTTATAAGCTAGGTTTCTATCCTAATGGTTATCTTGGATTTTCCTATGATCTCACTCCTTATTTAGTGAAAGGAACTAATGTTCTGTCGGTACGATTGGATAACAGTAGATTGCCGAGTGCGCGGTGGTATTCGGGCATAGGGATTTATCGTCATGTAAATTTGGTGACGACCGATCCGGTTCATATAGCTCGATTCGGAACGCATCCGAGCCGAGGAGATTTCGACCGAGTCGGCTCGGATATGTATAGAGACCGAGGTGAATAGTCCAGAGGCTTGTGAGGTTCCTATCAAGTTAATTTCTGTCATTCGGGACAGCCGAGGCCGTGAAGTCGGTAGAAGTCAACGCAATGGGCAAATCAGTTGTTATCAATTGACGTTGTTTGATACGATTTGTGTCGAAAATCCTCGATTGTGGAGTCCTGATACTCCCCGAATGCTACTATATGGAGAGCTTTGTAGAGAAAGAGGGTAAGATCGTAGACAATTATACGACGCGTTTTGGTATCAGAAGACTGGAATATATACCCGAAAAGGGATTTAGACTCAATGGTATACCGACAAAAATGAAAGGTGTGTGCCTGCATCAAAATATGGGTGCTGTGGGAACGGCCTTGGCAGAAGATATATGGCATAAACGCTTAATACAGTTGAAAAAATGGGGTGTAACGCCATACGTACATCGCATTATCCCTATGCTCCCTGAGTTTTATGCCATGTGCGACACACTTGGTTTTATGGTGATAGACGAACCGTGGGACGGCTGGTTCCATTGGTATGGTTGTCACAAAGTGCCTTATGATTACAGCAATGACTTTCTTGATTGGTGGGAAAAGAGATCTTCCCGATTTTATAAAACGCGACCGAAATTGCCCGAGCGTGGTGATGTGGAGTTTGGGAAATGAGGTTTGGGGATATGATAGGCATATGTATTTGCAGTATAAGATGAATAAGATTTTCCATGATATGGATCCTACTCGTCCTACAACGCAGGCCTATTGTACAGACCTTTATATCGATATTGCGGGATTTAATGCCAATGGCGAGTGTAAAGGAGATATATCGGATTTCCATAAAAAGCAACCGCTTAAATTGGCTGTGGGAACCGAGATCCCTCATACTCGGCAGACTCGTGGGGTGTACCGCACGATTGGAACTCGTAAACCGTGGGATAAAGATGAGGTGTTGAACGAGCATGATGCTGCCAGAGTATTCCCTCTTACGAGTTTTACGACCGAAGAGGTATTCGATGGTATAGATACTCGTTATGCTTCGAGTTATGACAATCAGACCCGCCGTATATCGGTAAGGGGAGCAATGGAAACAGACTCGTGACAATGACTTTTTTATAGGACAATTTGTCTGGACAGGATTCGATTATCTGGGAGAATCGTGGGGTTGGCCCGGAAGAACCAATAACTATGGTATCATAGACCTTGCCGGTTTTGAGAAAGATCATTATTATCTGTATCAGAGTTTGTGGAGCGATGAGCCTATGGTTCATGTATTGCCTCATTGGACACATCCGGGTAAAGAAGGAGTAGAAATACCGGTGGTTGTCTATACTAACGGTGATGCAGCGGAACTGTTCTATAATGGCAAATCTTTGGGGAGGAAAGATATGCATAGAGATTCTTTGCAGATTGTTTGGAATGTGCCGTATCGTCTGGGAACCATCAAGGCAGTAGCTTATAAAGACGGGCGGGTAATCGCCTCATGCTCTCACAAGACTGCCGGAAAAGCCTACTCCTTGAAATTGACGGCAGATAGAAAAACAATGAAATCCAATCGTAAGGATGTAGTTTTTGTGACCGTCGATGTAACCGATAAGAAAGGGAATTTTGTACCCTATGCCAATGTGGACGTGGATTTTGAGGTGAAAGGCGATTATAAACTTATTGGAGTTGAAAATGGAGATGTCTTGGATATTGCACCTCATAAAGTGCTTCATAGAAAAACCTTCAATGGTAAAGCGTTATTGATATTACAAGCGACCGACAATGCCGGCAGACTGCGGATACAGGCGAAAAGCCCGGGCTTGAAATCATCGAGTGTCGAGATAAATGTTATATAGTTTTATATTCTAATTACTATATATGAAAAAAGTATTTTTGAGTGTCGCTCTTTTGGGGGTGTTGATAAGCAGCTCTTGCACGACCAAAAGCAAAAAGCAGAAAATGAATGTTATTTATATACTTGCCGATGACCTCGGGTACGGAGATTTGGGGTGTTATGGGCAAAAGATTATAAAAACTCCTAATATCGACAGGCTTGCTGAGGAAGGAATGTTGTTCACGCAGCATTATTCGGGTTGTACGGTAAGTGCCCCCTCGCGCTCTTGTCTAATGACGGGGCAGCATACGGGACATACCTATATTCGGGGAAATCAAAGTCATGGTACTGAGGGTGAAGAACCACTGCCGGGGCAACACCTATACGCTTGCTCGTATGATGAAGGATGCCGGGTATGCGACCGGTGCATTCGGTAAATGGGGGTTGGGCTATCCGTGTTCAGAGGGGTGATCCAACCAATCTCGGATTCGATGAGTTCTTCGGGTATAATTGCCAACGTCAGGCTCATCACTATTATCCTTATCATTTGTGGCATAATCAAGAGAAAGTGATGCTGCCCGGAAATGAGGGGAGTAAAAACCGAAACTTATGCTCAGGATTTGATACAGGAAAAAGCGTTGCAGTTTATCGTTGATAATCAATCGAAACCTTTCTTTTTGTATCTGCCTTATATTCTGCCACATGCCGAATTGGTGTCGCCCGAAGATTCCATTCTTGCCATGTATAAGGGTAAAATCGAGGAAGGCAAACCTTATGAAGGTGTCGACGACATAAAGAATCCATATTATAAGTACGGAGGGTATTGTTCTTCTGAAAACCCACATGCCGATTTCGCTTCGATGGTGACTCGTTTCGATGCTTATGTCGGCGAAATTATGCAAACATTGAAAAGATTAGGATTGGATAAGAATACTATCGTATTTTTCGCTAGCGACAATGGCCCTCATCAAGAAGGCAGGGGCAGATCCCGATTTTTTCAATAGTTATGGTCCTTTTCGTGGTATTAAGAGAGATATGTATGAGGGTGGTATCCGTGTCCCTTTGATTGCTTGGGCACCGGGGAAAGTGGAGGCCGGAACTTGTAGCGACCATATCTCGGCATTTTGGGACGTTATGCCCACTTTGGCCGATATTGCTGGTGGCGAAATAAAAGGTGAGTGTGACGGTATATCTTTTGCTCCTACATTATTTGGCGGGAAAGGCCAAAAACAACATGAATATCTGTATTGGGAATTTCATGAAAGAGGCGGACGCGTTGCTGTACGAATGGGAAATTGGAAAGGAGTTAAATTAAATTTTGGTAAGAATCCCCAAGCTCCTATGCAACTTTTCAATCTTGAAAACGATGTTCATGAAGATTGCGATGTGTCTGAACAGCACCCCGATATCGTGGAGCAAATGGAAATTTTCATAAAGCAGGCTCATGTGAAATCGGACCTTTTCCCCTATCCGTTTGAAAAATAAAAATATCGTTTTTTGAATATGAGAAGAAAAAATTTGTGTAGTCACATTGTTTTTGGTCTTTATCGGACAGATAGTTATGGCCGGTGGGAATACGGCCGATTTCAAATATGGGAAATGGCATTTGAAATATACTCTTTCTACGGGTAGTGCCGAATACATATATCAAGGTAAAACGGTGTTCGATAAAGTGGGTACGGGTGTTTCAGGAACGTATACTGAATATGAGATTGGACAGGAAGAAATAACGGACGGTTTCGGAACGGGAATGTGTTTTACTGTGACGAGATCGGGAGAAAATTTACCTTCTGTCATACAGCGTTTTTTCTTATATGAGGGGAAAGATTATTTCCTTACCGATGTGGCGCTGAGCGACGAAAAAGGTGTTGAGACCAATTATCTGCGTCCTATTTCTACTGAACCCGACACCCGTTGTGATATTTTGGGAAAGGGCGATAATCGTGTTCTTATCGTTCCGTTTGATAACGACAAATGGGTACGCTATCGTTCTTCCGATTTGAGAGGCGGGGTAAACAGCTTTGAAGTAAGTGCTGTTTATAATGCAGATACTCGCAGGGGAATCGTTATCGGATCGGTGGAACACGATACATGGAAGAGCGGTGTTCGCATAGAGTCCGATGAACCCGGTATCATATCTCGTCTTGAACTTTATACCGGAGCGTCGGGAGAAGGGACAAGAGATGTGCTCCCTCATGGCAAGGTAAAAGGGAAAACTGTTCGTTCGCCGAAAACCTTTTTCGGATATTTTGAAGATTGGCGTGATGGTATGGAAGAGTTCGGACGGGCTTGTGCGACAATAGCACCTCCGTTACCGTGGAATTTAGGAACACCTTTCGGTTGGAATAGTTGGGCTAAGATGGAGTTCCGGTTATCCTATGAAAAAGTACTTGAAGTATCCGATTTCTTTAAGGAGAATCTGCAAAACAATAATTTCGAGAATAATGGTATTGTATATATCGGAATGGATGCTGGTTGGGCCAAAATGAGTGATGAGCAGTTGGCTGATATTGCGAGACATTGTAAAGCAAATGGACAAAAAGCTGGTATATATTTTACACCTTTCTCGGATTGGGGGAAAGATCCCGAGGCCTATATCAACGGTAATTCAGGATATAAGTGTAAAGATGCTTATTTGTATGCTAACGGTAAAACTCAGAATATGGTTGCCGGTGGATTGGCTATGGATCCTACACATCCGGCAATTAAAGAACGTATCCGTGAAACAGCAGAGCGATTTAAACGATTGGGATATGAATACATTAAAATTGATTTCTTAACGCATGGTTGTGCCGAAGCCGATTATTATTACGATCCAGAGGTTCAAACCGGTATGCAGGCGTATAACAAAGGAATGGCCTATTTACTTGAACAGATGGAGGGTATGTATATTACTATGGCTATTTCACCTTTGTTCCCATCGCAGTATGCTCACTCTCGTCGTATCGCATGCGATGCTTGGGCCGGAATAGGAGATACAGAATACACGTTGAACTCTTTGACTTATGGGTGGTGGCTTAATCAAGTATATACTTATAACGATCCAGATCATCTGTTGCTAGAACCAGTTTCCGATGGGGAAAATCGAGCTCGTATAACATCAGGCGTTATTACTGGGATCTTTATGAATGGAGATGATTTGAGTTATATTTCTGGGATTCAAGTGGCTAAGGATAAGGCTCGTAAATTTTTGACAAATGAGGATATAAATGCGATAGCTAAAATGGGGAAAAGTTTCCGTCCGGTAAATGGAAATATGGACGGAGCAGATTTCTATTTATGCATGATACGGGAAAAGAGGTTTACTTAACTGCGTTTAATTATTCGGGCTATGATCTCACTTATGATTTGCCATTGTCTCGTCTCGGGTTAAGGGAATCTTCTACTTATAAGGCCAAAGAATTATGGTCTGGAAAAGAGGTGAAATTCAAGAAAAATGTGCGGGTTTGTATACCCAAGAAAGATGTTCTGGTGTTTCGTATAACGCGTTGATCTGATTGAAATGAATAGGGAACCTCAAATACAAGTTTTTCGTATTGCCCATTCTGATGGCTCTTATATTGAAGTAAGTAATTTGGGAGCGAGATGGTTGTCGTGGGTTGTTTCTAATGGGAACGGAAAGTATTCCGATATTTTGTTGGGATACCCCACTGTGTTGGATTATTTGCAAGATGTTTGCTATATGGGAGCTATTGTGGGTAGATTTGCCAATCGTATAGGTGGAGCGACTTTCTCTTTGGAGGATCATGAATATACATTGGAGAAAAACGATGGGGCGAATACAAATCATGGAGGGTATTCAGGTTTCCATTCTAAAATTTGGAAAGGAAGTTATGAGGGAAACAAAATTGTATTTCGTTTGTCTTCTGCTCATTTAGAAGGTGGATATCCGGGAAATGTCGAGGTGACGGTCTCTTATAGTTTTACTTCTGACGGAATGGTTTCTATTGATTTCGATGGAGTGTCGGATCGTCTTACTGTACTTAATTTGACCAATCATGCTTATTTCAATCTTGCTGGCAAAGGAGATATACTACAACATAGAGTCACAATACCGTCGAGCTATATTCTTGAAACAAATGCAGAGTTTATTCCTTCTGGGGGTATTCTCCCGGTAGAGGCAACGGAATTCGATTTTCGGTATGGAAAAAAATATAGGTAAGGATATTGAGAAACAAACGCAACAACTCGAATGGAACAGAGGTTATAACCATTGTTATGTTTTCTCCTTGTATGATGAGCGGAAGATGAAATGGACGGCAAGCGTGTATGAACCTAAATCGAGGCGAAAACTCGATGTCTTTACTACATATCCGGGAGTATTATTTTATTCTAGTGGGTATTTATCATCGCAGATTGTCGGGAAGCAAGGGTATAAGTATACTCCTATGTGTGGATTTTGTCTTGAAACTCAATACTTCCCAGATTTTCCGAATCATTCAGAATTCCCACAAGGGGTTGTGTTTCCTGAGAAACCTTATCACCACACTACATTATATAAGCTTTCTGTCGTATAGCTTTAAAATTGAAATCTCTTTCTGAATATTATAGGCCGAAATCTATGACATTTCGGCCTATTCTCATTATTTTTGTATGAGATGTGGAAATGGACTGTATCTCGTAAAAAATCTGGTAAACTTGTTTTTACCTTTGGTTTATGTTATCTTTGGAGTCAATAAATAAGATTATATTATGGCAAAGGATAATACTTTTTCGGGTATGGCGCATAATGCTCTGACAGCGGAGACTACGATTGTCGGGAAGATAGTTTCGCAAAAAGATATTCGCATAGACGGGACTTTGGAGGGACGATTGGAATGTCAGGGTAAGGTTGTCATCGGGGAGACCGGTCAGGTGATAGGGGATATTGTTGCTGTGAATGCCGAAGTGGTAGGACGTATAACCGGTAATGTAATGGTGGCCGAGATGTTGGTGTTGAAAGCGACATCTTCTTTGGAGGGCGATATACAGGCTCGACGGTTGGCGATAGAGCCCGGAGCCGTGTTGAACGGAAAGTGCACCATGTTGCAGCAGCTCGATGATGGAGGCGATGCCTGAAAGGTTGTTATTTTTTTCGATTTGGTGAGCAAAATCGAGGATAGGGTGTTAATTTCTAATTAAAGGGATAGTATGGAAAAAGAGTAATACCCGTTTTGGAAATGAGTTGTGCCGTTTGTGCGGCAACAGTCGAGAAGACTGTTCGGGAGTTGGCCGGGGTCGAAGAGGCAAGTGTGAATTTTTCGGCTAATACATTGCAGGTGGTTTATGACCCCGATAAGATTTCGTTGAAGGATATGCAGGCTGCGGTAAGTGCCGCAGGATATGACTTGGTTATTTCGGAAAATGCGGAGGCTGATGCTATTGATGCCGAACATCGTCTTTATCTCGATTTGCGAAGAAGAACCATTGGTGCTTGGAGTTTCGGATTGCCGGTGATGGTATTGTCGATGATTTTTCATTCTCCTTCACAGATTCTTACTTGGATATTGCTCGCACTGACTCTTCCGGTGTTATATTGGGGGCGTTCGTTCTATGTATCGGGTTGGAAGGCTGTAAAACGAGGACGAGCCAATATGGACACTTTGGTAATGTTGAGTACTGCCGTGTCTTTTCTGTTCAGCTTGTTCAGTACGATTTATCCGCATTTTTGGCTTTCTTTGGGACTTGTTCCGCATGTCTATTACGAAGCGGTTGCTATGATTATAGCTTTTGTTTTGTCGGGGAAATTATTGGAAGCGAGGGCTAAGCAGAGCACATCGGCTTCTATCCGTTCTTTAATGGGATTGCAGCCCAAGACGGCAAGGCTGGTCGGAGAGGACGGGGAAGAAAAAGATGTACCTATTGCTATGCTTCGCCCCGGGGATACAGTGAGTGTTCGCCCCGGTGAGAAAATACCGGTGGACGGGACTGTTTTGGAAGGTGGTTCTTATGTAGATGAAAGTATGATCAGCGGGGAGTCTGAGGCTGTGAAGAAACAAGCCGGGGATAGGGTTTTGGCCGGAACGTTGAACCAGCGTGGCGCTTTTTTGTTGAACGTGCAGGCTTTGGGAGCCGATACCGTACTTGCCCGTATGGTTCGTATGGTTCAGGAGGCACAGGGGAGTAAGGCTCCTGTTCAGGGGGTGGTCGATAAGGTTTCGTCTGTTTTTGTACCGGTAGTTATTTTGTTATCTATACTTACTTTTATGATTTGGATTGCGGTTGCCGGGTGGAACATGTTTCCCTATGCGTTATTAACCGCAGTCTCGGTATTGGTTATCGCTTGTCCGTGTGCGCTGGGATTGGCTACGCCTACCGCTTTAACGGTAGGTATCGGTAAAGCGGCGCAACAGCATATTCTCATCAAAGATGCCTTTGCTTTGGAGAACATGTGCCGTGTGAATGCAATTGTTCTGGATAAGACCGGAACCCTGACCGAAGGAACACCGAAGGTGGTCGGCGAGAAATTATACTCTGGCTTCGAAGAGTATGTGCCGGTATTGTTGGCAGCCGAAATGCGTTCGGAGCACCCTTTGGCAGTGTCGCTTTCGGAGTATTTGCGACAGAAGGGGGTCAAGCCTGTCGAAATATCGGCTTTTGAAAGTATTACGGGAAAAGGTGTGATGTGTGAATACCGAGGTGAGAAATTCTGGATTGGAAGCAAGGCTTTGGCGGAAGAGAATGTGGGTGTTTTATTACCCGATTTGTTTTCTATCTATTTTGGTAAAGGAGATTCATTGGTAGCTGCTTTTGAAGTAAAAAGATGCTTTGAAGGAAAATTCGAAAGAAGCAGTACGTCAATTGGAGTCGTACGGAGTAGAGGTTTATATGCTTACCGGTGATAAAGAGTCTGCGGCTTCCGAAATCGCTCGTCAAGCAGGAATTACCCATTATGAATGGGGTGTTTTGCCCGATGATAAGGAGCGTTTTGTCTTGGATTTGCAACGTCGAGGCAAATGTGTGGCTATGGTCGGCGATGGCATTAACGATTCACAGGCATTGGCACGGGCCGATGTGAGTGTGGCTATGGGAAAGGGAACCGATGTGGCTATGGATATAGCTATGGTAACTTTGATGAACTCGGACTTGGCTTTGTTGCCGAGAGCGATAAAGCTATCGCGAAAGACCGTAAGAATTATCCGGGAGAATCTTTTTTGGGCTTTCGGCTATAATGTAGTGTGCATCCCTATTGCAGCCGGAGTCCTTTATCCCGTAGGGATATTATTGTCTCCCATGTGGGCGAGTGCTGCTATGGCATTCAGCTCGGTATCGGTGATACTCAACAGTCTGAGGTTACGATAAGGAATAATTAAATAATATAGAGAAATGATACAAGTAAAAACTTCGGCCAAGTGTGCAGGTTGTGTTGCCAAGATAGCGGAACAGCTAAATGCGTTTTTGACTCCTGTGCAGTGGAGTATCGATTTGTCGTCTCCCGATAAATTATTGACGGTGAAAGCCGACGTGTCTGCGGAGAAAGTTGTAGAGGCTGTGCGTGCCGCCGGGTTTAAGGCCGAATTATTGTAGAGGAACCGTACAGACGAGTACGAAATCATCGTATATGCGATACCAAACGGTGTAGGCTTTTGTGGCTTCGGTACGAGTCTCCCACGCCGATAGGTAGCCTTCTTCTGTAAGGAGGGCGGGGACGATATGCAAATGTTCCCGAAAGTCTATCCCGGTCTCGGTATAACTTTGAAAAGGGCTTCTTTTGCCGACCAGCAGATGTGCAGCCACTTTTTCCGATTCTCTGATGATATATTCAATTCAGGGGCGTTAAATACGCGTGGGGCTACTTTTTCTATTTTTTCGCCTATTCGTTCGATATCTATTCCTATCGGTAAGAAAGGGTGGTAAGCCACAGCTACCCATTCTTTTGTGTGTGAAATCGATATGTGACCGGACTTTCTGAGTAAGTGAGGTTTACCCTCGGCGGTGTAGGTTATATCGTCGTTTAGAGTTTCTTTTTATTCTGTTTAGCGACAATCGGGATGCAGCCCGTTCGCAGAATCGTTTGGGGGAAAGATTTTGTGAATCTATGAGTCTTCGCTCTTTTTCTGAAAGCAGGGTGGCTATGGTCTGTTCATTTTCTGTGAGCTGCCACAAAACGATTGTCGCTCGAATTTTGTCGATATGTGTTCGTGAAAAGGCATTATTCGGCACGAGTTTCGATACTTTCGATTAGGTGAATAATATCATCTGATAAGTAGTCGATGACCGGAGCGATAGAGTCGCTTTTGCCGGATTCATCGAAATAAAGAGCTCCTCTCAGCAAGTATCGGGTACTGTCGGTAACTACAAATTGTAAAGGCGTAGCACTTTCGGCAGAGAGGTTATACAAGGTTGCATAGATTTTTCGTTCAGGATCTTCGTAATTACCTGCTTTTATGAAGTCCGGACGAATACTTTGCCTGTAAACCAAGTCTTTACTTTCGTTTAGCAGGCTTTCGAGATTTTTGTGCAAGATGTGATAACTGCAATAAATAGTGGCTCTATAACGAGGATATCTTATGTTTAGCCATTTAACGTCGTTTTTGTGTAATGTGGTGTCTTTGTCGAGGGTAGCTGTTGTACCGTCTGGAATTTCGAAAGAAATAAAAGGGGATAATAAAGTCATTTCTTTATATTCTTCGGGGTATGGGTCTATACGAAAGTATCCATCTGGAAGAGGTGTATATTTTCTGTGGCAGGAAAATATTACCGGTCCCATAGTTATGAAGAGGGTCGTATATAGTATGGCTTTATTCAATCGCATGTGAAAGTGTGGATATGAATCGATGGTTTGCTTCACTCTTCCGAAGAGGAATTGATAATCACTTTTACTTTGCCGATACGCCGTTTGTCTAGTTCGAGTACGATGAACTGGCATCTTCCATAATCGATTTGTTCTTTTATTTTGGGGAAGTCTTCTTTGATATCTAAAATAAGTCCGGCCAGTGTCTCGGCATCTTCTGCTTTGTCACCGAATTCATTTTCGTCTAGTCCTGTGATTTTGTAAAAGTCGTTTAAAAGTATTTTCCCTTCGAATATATAGGTGTTTTCATCTATCTTCGTATAGTTTTTCTCTTCCTCGTCATATTCGTCGCTGATGTCACCGACTATTTCTTCCAAAATATCTTCCATAGTCACTATTCCCGATGTGCCTCCGAACTCATCGACAACGATTGCCATGTGTATTTTTTTCGTGCGGAATTCTTCTAACAAATCGTCTATCATTTTCGTCTCGGGAACGAAATAAGCTCGGCGCATTAATTTGTGCCAATCGAACGATGCCTCTTGACCGATGTAGGGTAATAGGTCTTTACTGTATATGATTCCTTTAATGTCGTCCTCGGTCGTATCGTAGACCGGGAGCCGGGAGTATCCGGTTTCGATAATCGTGTCGAGGAGTTGTTTGAAGTCTGTCCGCATTTCAATATCGGTGATGTCGACCCGGGCCGTCATGACTTCTTCGACCGTTTTACCTCCGAATTTTATAATCCCTTCGAGCATTTCTTTTTCGTCGTTAGCTTCGACATTTGTCATTTCCAGAGCCTGCGAAAGTTCATTCATGGAAATGTTGGTGTTTTTTCGTACGATACGTTTATTTACGATATGGGTTGAACGAACCAAGAAATTGGCCAACGGGGAGAATATTTTTCCTAATAAAGACAATCCTTTGCAGCTTTTCCTAGCCCAAACGACAGGTTTTAGATTCGCATAAAATTTAGGAATCACTTCTCCGAATAAGAGAAGGAGGAAGGTGAGCAGGATTGTCTGGAAAATAAAGTCCAATACTTCACTATTGAAGTGTAGAATATCTGAGAAGAAAAAATTACAAAGGATAACGACTGCTACATTGACTAAGTTGTTTGATATAAGTATCGTAGCTAAAAGGTGTTCGGGGTGGGCGAGGAATCGTTTGACTAAACGATCCCGAGGGGATTCTTCGTCGAATTCTTGTAACTCTTCTGACGTGAGGGAGAAATAGGCTATTTCAGAAGCTGAGACAAATGCAGAAACACACAAAAATAATCCGGCCAATACGATTGCTAAAATAGCTCCTCCTGACGGAGCTGTAATTTCTATGGCTGAGGAGAATACCGATAAATACGAATCTGGGTCCAAGAATCAGTGGGATTAGTTAAACAATGGGTATCTGCCGAATTTTATCTATTTCGGCCGTATTTTTCCATTTTATAAATACATAGATACCAGTTAATTTCTCGCAAAATTACAATATTATATTAGAAAGGCAAATCATCATCGCTACTATTTTCAATAGGGGAATTGTAGCTTGTGTTTGCCGGAGAGGAATTATTTTGCGACTGGGACATTACCGGAGCAGAACTCGGTGATGATTGTCCGTCGCGTCGGCCCAATAACTCCATATTGTCGACATAAATTTCGGTTGTGTATCGACGAATCTTGTTTTGGTCTTCCCATGAACGAGTGCGAATCTTACCTTCGATATATAGTTGAGTCCCTTTGCGGACATACTTTTCTGCTATTTCGGCTAATCCGCGCCAAACTACGATGTTATGCCATTCTGTTTTATCGGGTATTTGTATACCGCTTTGGGTCGTATATCCACGCTCGGTCGTGGCCAATGTGAAATTGGCGACACATACATTGTTTTCGAGGTATCGAACATCTGGGTCTTTCCCTACATTCCCTATCAGAATAACCTTATTTACTGACATAGTCGTTGAGTGATTGTAAAATTAATTTTCAAAGATAGCGAAAGAAGAGAGCAGAAGCAAACGGAAATCTTGTTTCCGGCTTGGCTATGCCGAATCGCATCGTATCTTCGTAGCGTCAAAGATAGTGAAAGTTACGCATAGAACAAGACAGGTCTATTCGTTTTTTTGAGTTAAGGTGTATCTTATTTTTGATTGGTAACCAATATAATCGAAAAGAAAACAAACGCCCCCCTTGTATGGTTTATAAAAATACCCCGTTAGAACAGACTAACGGGGCTTATGATGGTAGTGAGAATAGAACCCGATTTTATTATTTGGCGGCTTTCAATCCTCGGATAACTGCGGAGGAGAATCCTGCGGCTTCCATTTCATTCAGACCTTTTATGGTAATACCGCCGGGAGTAGTTACTTTGTCTATCTCGACTTCGGGGTGGGAGCCGTTAGTCAATAATAATTCCGCTGCGCCTTTGACCGTTTGTTCTACGAGTAAAGCCGCATCTTTGGGATAAATTCCCATTTCTATTCCACCCTCGATGGCCGCTCTCATATAACGCATGACAAAAGCTGTTCCGCAGGAGCAGAGTGCTGTCCCTGCTGTCATCAGATTCTCTTCGATGAGAAGGCTTTTCCCGAGGCTGTCGAATAGAGACCGAATATAATCTATTTGTTCCGGTACGGCATTGTAGGGCGAAATGAGAGTCATACTTTGTCGAATAGAGACGGCCGTATTGGGTATTACTCTAAAAATAGCCGGAGCCGCATCTTCCGATGAGAATAATTCGGACAATCTTTCCAATGTGATACCCGCTACCACCGAAACGATGATTTGCCGGGGAAAGTCCAGCACTTCACGTATGTCGTATGCCACACTGTCGAGTATCCAGGGTTTAACGGCCAAAATGATAACATCGGCATCCTTGACGGCTTCTTTGTTGTCGGTGGTCGTATGAATCGAAGGATTAAATGATTTGAGTTCGTTTAGTTTTTCTTCTCCTCGGTTACTGACTGTGATTTCCGACGGAGCAACGATTGAACTTTGAGACAATCCGCGGGCTATGGCTCCCCCCATGTTCCCGCCTCCGATAATTGATATCTTCATGAGAGTATGTTTTAAGTTTGCCGATAAAACAATCGGCTTGTTCTTTGGATAACGACAGAGGCGGAAGCAGTCGAATGACATTCGTTCCCGAAGCTCCCGTAAATACATGTTGCTCGAAGAGTAGCTTGTTCCGAAGTTCTTTGACCGGGTAATCGAATTCGAGTCCTATCATTAGGCCTTTACCTCTTATGTCTTTAATTTGCGGTATTGTTTTGAGCTGGGATATGAGATACTCTCCGACGGTGGCTGCATTCTCGATTAAATTTTCTTCTTGCATGACATCGAGGACAGCACAAGCGGCGGTGCAGGCTAAATGATTCCCTCCGAAGGTGGTTCCCAACATACCGTAGACCGGTGTGAAAGCAGGGCTGATGAGGACACCGCCGATGGGAAATCCGTTGCCCATTCCTTTTGCGACAGTGATCAAATCGGGGCGTATGCCGGAGTGTTGGTGTGCGAAAAATTTTCCGGTTCGACCATATCCCGATTGTACTTCATCGAGAGTGAGAACGACCTGATTTTGGGTACATATATTTCTAAGTTCTTTCAAAAATTGTGTGTCGGGTACTTGTATTCCTCCTACACCTTGTATGCCTTCGATAATAACGGCGCAGACATCTCCCTTCGAAATCTCTTTTTTCACTCGTTCGATGTCGTTGAGCGGTAAAAAAGCCACTTCAAAAGTGTCGTTGATGGGAGCGACTATTTTGGGGTTGTCGGTTACTTTCACTGCGGCAGAGGTTCTTCCGTGAAATGCTTTGGAGAAAGCTATTACCTTTTTCTTCCCCGTGTGGAACGAGGCCAGCTTCAAAGCGTTTTCATTGGCTTCCGCTCCCGAATTGATGAGGAATAGGGAATAGTCTTCATATCCCGATATTTTCCCTAATTTATCGGACAATTGCTGTTGGAGACTGTTTTTGACCGAGTTGGAGTAAAATGTAAGTCTCTGTGCCTGTTCGGTGATTTTGTTTATATAATAAGGGTGCGAGTGTCCGATGGAAATGACGGCATGACCACCGTAGAGGTCGAGATATTCATTCCCTTCTGTATCGTAAGTATAACAGCCTTTCCCCGATTTTATTTCTATATCGAACAGGGGGTATACGTCGAAAAGTTTCATATCTTTTTGTTAAAAAGCCGATGGTTTTAAATGTAAGCCAACCCGTTCATGCAATCCGAAAAGCAGATTCATGTTATGCACAGCTTGTCCCGATGCCCCTTTTAATAAATTGTCGATCACAGAAACGATGAGCAGTTTGTTATCATGTTTTTCGAGATACAACAGACATTTGTTGGTATTGACAACTTGTTTCAAGTCGGGCATTTTGTCGGTGAGAAATGTAAAATTATGATCGTCGTAATATGAATTGTATAAATCTTTCAATAGTTCTATTTCGACAGGACAGTCGAGATACAGCGAAGCGAAAATACCCCGAGAGAAATTCCCTCTGACCGGAATAAAGTTGATCGGAGCCGAGAAACTGTTTTGCAGTTTGGACAGGCTCTGGCGTATTTCGTCCAAATGTTGATGAGTGAAAGGTTTATAAATGGAAATATTGTCGTTGCGCCAACTGAAATGAGACGTCTGCGACGGTTTTTGTCCGGCTCCTGTCGATCCGGTGATTGCGTGCACATGGATTTCATTGTTCAGCAGCAGATTTTTTGCCAATGGCAGCAGAGCCAATTGAATGGCCGTAGCAAAACAGCCGGGATTGGCCACTCGTTTAGAACGAATGATGTATTTCCTGTTCAATTCGGGCAGACCGTATATGAAGTCATTACCGGGAGCATCGAGCCGATAGTCGGTCGATAAATCGATGATGCGCAGTTCTTCGGGAAGGTTATGACTCTCTATGAATTTACGGGTATCTCCGTGTGCCGTGCAGAAGAAAAGCAGGTCTATCTCGTCGAAAGGAGTTTCGTTGGTGAATATGAGATCGGTTTCACCGAACAGACCGGTATGTATGTCGGTAATTTTGTTTCCGGCGTTACTTTCACTGTGAACGAAAATGATTTCTACATCGGGGTGGTTGATCAATAGTCTTATAAGTTCTCCGGCAGTGTAGCCGGCCCCTCCGATGATACCTACTTTTATCATAATTACGGGTTTAATAATTTAATTCGGCGTCTAATCTACAATTTATTTTTTGTTTTTATTTTGTACGGAATAGAAAATTTTCATTTGGTTACCCAGAATTTTGGTAAAGCCCTTTACATCGTCGGCACTCCACGCTTTATTTACCTCGCCGTATTCGCCAAAGTCCGATTTCATGAGATCGTAATCGCTTTCGACCCCCACTAAAACATAGCGATAAGGGTGTAGCTCGATGATTACACGTCCGGTAACGTTTTGTTGCGAACTATCGAGAAAAGCCTCTATATCGCGCATGACTGGTTCGAGGTATTGAGCTTCGTGTAAAAACATTCCATACCACGTGCCTACTTGATCTTTCCAATATTGTTGCCACTTGGTGAGGGTGTGTTTTTCCAACATCTTATGTGCAGCGATAATAAGCATGGGTGCGGCTGCTTCGAATCCGACTCTGCCTTTAATACCGATGATCGTATCTCCGATGTGCATATCGCGTCCTATGGCATAGGGAGCGGCGAGCGCTTCGAGGTCTTGGATCGCAGCGACTTTATTGTCGTATGCTTTTTCCATTGATCCCGGCTATTTCACCTTTGACGAAATCGAGTGTGATAGTCTTGCTTTGAGTAGCTGTCATTTGTGATGGATAGGCCGACTCCGGCAGGGTTTGATTGCTTTTTAGCGTCTCTTTACCTCCTATACTCGTTCCCCACAAACCTTTGTTTATAGAGTATTCCATTTTTTGAAGTCGGCTGTATATCCGTGCTTTTTGAGATATTCTATTTCGTATTCA